>ERZ778025.175-NODE-175-length-196526-cov-14.270630_pt1 | contig 196526 bp, 159 predicted proteins | sample MGYA00375755_ERZ778025 | MGnify/ENA primary metagenome ERZ778025 (study PRJEB29350, sample SAMN05389825) | bioreactor metagenome | isolation source: Thiocyanate bioreactor | place: South Africa: University of Cape Town | collected 2014-03-17 ...
ACGCGTCGCCCTGCGCTTCAGGCTTCACCCTCGTGATACGGCCTGCCGTCGGCCACGGCCCCGTCGAAACTTGATTCCGCGACAATGGTCACTCGACCGGATCGCAGGTCGCATCCGCATCCATCACCTTGGACTCGAGGCCATCGCTCTGGTCGGGGCCGCGCTCGTCGACAACCGACCGACGCCGAAGGGGCGCGATGAGCGCGCGATGTCAGCGTCTTGGGCTTCCGAGGAAGCTTCACCACTCGTCTCGGTACGCGTCGCCCTGCGCTTCAGGCTTCACCCTCGTGATACGGCCTGCCGTCGGTCATGGCTCCTTCGAAACGTGATTCCGCGACAATGGTCACTCGATCGGATCGCAGGTCACATCCGCATCCGCGACCTTCGACTCGAGACCGTCGCTCTGGTCGGGGAGCCTCATCGACACCGGCCGAGCTGGCTCGATGGGCGCGCGACGTCAGCGTCTTGGGCTTCCGACGAAGCTTCACCACTCGTCGCGGTACGCGTCGCCCTGCGCTTCAGGCTTCACCCTCGTGATACGGCCTGCCGTCGTCATGGCCCCGTCGAAACTTGATTCCGCGACATTGGTCAATCAATCCGATCGCGCTCGCGTGCATCCACGACAACGAGCCTCTGGAGCCACGCCATGCTGCCCGGACCCGAGCGCGTGCGGTTCGTGCCGGCAGCTCCTGCTCGAGCCTCAGCCTTCGCGCGGGGCTCGGCCGGGGCGCCAGACCGGCAGCGCATGGGGCTCGGGTCGACCCTCGAGGAGCTCGTGCGGCCCGTAGCGGCCCTTGTACAGGAGCGACGTGCAGCCCTCGACGCGATAGCCGAGGTACACGTGCTCGTGGCCGCGGGCACGAGCCTCGTCGCACAGCATGACGATGTGCGCGGTGCCGAGCGACGGCGGCGCGTGCTCCGGATCCCAGAAGAAGTAGACCGCCGAGAGCGATACCCCGGTGTCGTCGACGATGCCGAGCCCAACCAGGCGATCGCCGGCGCTCGGATCGGTGAAGCTCACCTCGCGGACGCAGGGGTGCTGGAACGCGAAGTCGAAGGCGTAGCGCTCGGCGTCGAGCGGGCTCTCCTCCCAGCCGCGCGCCTTCTCGCGGGCCGCGTGCCAGCGAGCGTAGAGCGCGAGGCGCTCGTCGTCGATGAGCGGGCGCCCGACGGTCCGGGTGAGATGGGCTGCGTTCTTCCGCGCGCGCCGCTGGCTCTTGCTCGGCTGGAACGTCGCGGCAGGGATCCGCAACGTCACGCACTCCTGGCATTCGGCGCAGGCCGGGCGGAAGTACATCGGCCCGAATCGCCGCCACCCGCGCTCGAGCATCGCCTCGAGCTCGGCCGGGCTCACGTCGACCTGCAGGCGGATCTCGAGCGACGCCTGCATCTCCGGCAAGTAGATGCATTCGTGGGGAGGCTCCGTGATGTGTTGGAGAAGCCTGGCCACGTCACGAAGACGCTGACGCATCGCCGCCCCTGCCGCAAGGGGTCAGGTGACGATCGGTCAGCTCTATCGTACGCTCCAGCGAAGCCATCCATGTACAAGGTGCTCTTCACCTCGGACTACGAGATCCACGGCAGCGGAATGGGGTCGCCCAAGGACCTCGTCGTCGACCCCACGACGCGCATGCTCGATCAGCTCGACCGCTACGGCGGCAAGCTCACGATCATGGCGGACATCGGCGAGATCCTGAAGTTCAAGGAGTACGCCGAGCGGACGGGAGACGATCGCTTCCACTGGGGCGGAATTGCGAGCCAGATGCGGCGCGCGGTGAAGACCGGCCACGACGTCCAGCTCCACATCCACTCGTCGTACTTCAATGCGACCTGGGACGAGGCGAAGAGCTACTGGAAGCAGGACTACTCCGAGTACGATCTCGCGAGCCTCCCCTACGAGCGCGTCCGCGAGATGATCCGACAGGGCAAGCAGCTCCTCGAGGACACCTGCCGCGTCGCGAAGCCCGACTATCGATGCTTCGCCTTCCGCGCGGCGAACTGGTCGATGCAGCCGTCGCCGAACATCGTCCGCGCGCTGGTCGAGGAAGGATTCACGATCGACACTTCCGTATGGAAGTACGGGGTCTACGACGACCTCGTGAAGTTCGACTACACGGGCGCGCACAGCGATCTCGTCCCCTGGCCGATCGATCCGAACGACGTCTGCCGTCGCGATCCCGAGGGGCGCCTGTTCGAGTTCCCGATCTACACCGAGCAGCAGCCGCTCTGGGTGTTCCTCACGGCGAACCGCGTCTACCGCGTGCTCGCGCAGCGGCTGAATCCGCTGCCGAACCCCGACGCCGTGGCCGATCCGATGTCCGGCTCGGCGGGGGTGAGCGAGGGGAGCAAGGGCGGGCCGCGCCGCTCGCTCGCCGGCAAGCTGCTCGGAAAGGCGAAGGCGATCACGCGGCAGTACCCGTGGAAGGTCGACTTCAACCAGTGCACGGGCAAGCAGCTCATCGAGGGGCTGCGGCGCGTCGAGGCGCGCTACGGGCACCCCGACGCTCCGCTGCCGTTCGTGCTCATCGGCCACTCGAAGACGTTCACGAGCCACAACGAGCGAAGCCTTCGCCCGTTCCTCGAGTTCGTGGCGGCGCACCCCGACCGCTTCTCGTTCGGCACGTTCGCCGACTTCGAGCCCGAGCGTTACCGCACCCCGGTGGCCGCGTGAGGTCGCGGGGGGGAACTCCGGCGATCGCCGTGATCGTCATCGGCGCGGCCGCGGCGATCGCGTGCTCGGAGCTGAAGAGCGCGGTCGTCGCCGATGACGCCGGTGGAGGCGGCGACGCTCAGGACGGCTCGACGCCGTCGGAGCTCGAGGACGGCGGGACGCTCTCCGACGACGGGTCCGGCCCCGGTGGAGGCTTCGAGGCCGGACCGAAGGGGGACTCCGGCGTCGGGCCCGCGGCGGCCTGCCGGAAGATCCCACTCGACTGTCTCGATCCGGCACCTGCCAACGTGATCGAGGTCACGACGGAGTCGACCCTCCAGGACGCATTCGCGAACGCGAAGGTCGGCGACACCGTGCAGGTGCGCGGCAAGACGCTCGCCTCCGGGTGGCAGGTGCCTGCCTACGTCACCTTGCGCGGTTGCGAGGGGGCCGCGATCAGCGGGAACATCGGCTTCGCCGGCAGCGGCGGCACGATCGAAGGCTTCGTCGTGAGCGGCTCGATCATCGCGAACAAGTCCGGGAGCTACGTCGTTCGCTACAACCGGTTCATCGCCGGCACGGCCCCGAACGAGGCCGGCGTGAGCGGCCGATCGATCGACTCGCTCGTGTCCGCGTCCGTCACGCTCGTCGTGGACTCCAACTCGTTCGAGGGTCGACCGGCGGGCGTCGAGGCCCGCACGAACTACGACACGATGACCCACGCGGTCGACATCACGGTGCGCAACAACGCCTTCGCGCACGTGGCACGTCCCTTCGTCGCGAGCGAGTCGGGCCTCGTCGGCGTCATCAATGCGAAGCTCGAGCACAACAGCTTCTACGATTTCGACACCGCGATTTCGTTCGTCGGGGTCGACCGGAAGTCGACGACCAGCGGCAACCTCTTCGTCCGCGGCACGAAGGGGATCGAGGGCTCCGCTTACGACGTCGCGTATTCGCTCGCCTGGCAGGTGACGACGCCCGCGGCGAACCCTCCGGTGAGCGGGACGTTCGCGATCGGCGACCCTGCGCTCGTCGACGCCGACGCGGGTGATCTCCGCCTCGGCGCGAGCTCCGCTGCCGTCGATGCCATCCCGAACGGCTCGATGGTCCCCGCAGAGGACTACCTCGGCTGCCCGCGCCCCGCCGGCGCCGTGGGCGCCGCGCCGAAGAGCGACATCGGAGCGTTCGAGTCTCAGCCCTGATTCGGGCCGTCAGGATCCGAGCCGTCAGGACGAGAGGCGATCGCGACCCGAATAGAACGTCATCGTCCCGTCGCGGACGAAGCCCGCGAGGGTGACGTTCGCGCGGCGCGCGAGGTCGACGGCGAGCGACGACGGAGCGGAGACCGAGGCGACGAGCGGGATGCCGGCGGAGAGCGCCTTCTGGACGATCTCGAAGCTCGAACGACCGCTCGCCACGAGGAGGTGCTCGGAGAGCGGCAAAGCGCCCGCGAGGACGCGCGCCCCGACGACCTTGTCGACCGCGTTGTGCCTTCCGACATCCTCGAACGTCGCCACATGCCGACCGTCGAACGTCACGAGCGACGCCGCATGGCATCCGCCGGTCCGCGCGAAGATCGGCTGCCTTTCTCGAAGGCTTCGCACTGCCGCCGCGATGACCTCGGGCGAGACCCGGCCTCCGTCCGCGAGCGGCGCCGTGCGGGCGAGCAGATCCTCGATCGAGCGCCGGCCGCACACCCCGCACGCGCTCGTCACGAGCGTCCCCCGTCGCGCGAGCATTCCGGTCTCGGCATCGACGGGAGGCTTCACGCCGGGGGCGAGCGTGACGTCGATCGTGTTCTCGCGTCCCTCGTCGGTCGTGCGCCCGCAGTGGACCACGCTTGCGACGTCGCTCGCGCTCGAGATGACGCCCTCGGCGATGAGGAACCCGAGCACGAGCTCGCGATCGTTCCCCGGGGTTCGCATCGTGATCGCGAGCGTCTCGCCGGAGATCCGGATCTCGAGCGGCTCTTCGACGGCGACCTCGTCGGCGCGCGTCTCGACGCTCCCGCCGGGGGAGAGGCGCTCGACGTCCGCCGAACGAATGCTGCGCAGGCTCGTCATCGCGCGAGTATCGCTCAGCACTCGCCGTCGAGCCATCGAGCCGAACGGGCGGAGCTCGCGCGCGCTACGGGACCGGACGTGCCCGGATCGTGCATCCCGAAGGGCATGCTCGATCTGTACACGTGGCAGACGCCCAACGGGACGAAGCCCGCCATACTCCTTGCGGAGCTCGAAGTGCCGTACGAGCTCCACCTCGTCGACCTCACGCGCGGCGAGCAGAAGGGCCTCGACTTCCTCGAGCTGAACCCCAACGGGAAGATCCCGGTGCTCGTCGATCGTGACGAGCACGTCGGCTGCGCGGTCGTGTTCGAGTCGGGCGCGATCCTCCAGTACCTCGCGGAGAAGTTCGGCCGCTTCCTGCCTCACGAGCTCGGCGCCAAGCGAGCCGCGGTGCTCTCGTGGCTCTACTGGCAGGCCACCGGCCCAGCCCCCGTGTTCGGGCTCGTGAAGCGGTTCGCCCGCGCGACCCCGCGCGACGATGCCGCGTTCGGACACTTCGTCGCGGAGGCGAAGCGGCTCGTCGGCGTCTTCGACGCGCGCCTCGAGGACCGTGAGTTCGTCTGCGACGAGTACTCGATCGCCGACATTGCGGCCTACCCATGGTTCGAGGCCCTCGCGAAGGAGCTCCCCGAGGCGCTCGAAGGCACGCAGAACGTTCACCACTGGCTGAAGCGCATGGGCCACCGCCCCGGCGTCAAGCTCGGCATGCGCCTCGAGCAGGTCAAGCGCGCGGCCTGAGCGCGTCAGCGAAGGCGTCCTGCCGGAAGGCCGTCGCGACCGCGCGGGGCGGCGGGGCGCGGTGAGCTCGTTCGCAGCGCCTGCGCCGGTGCAAGCGAAGCGTGATGACCCGGCGCGCCGAGCGTAGAATGCCGGCGACGGCTGTAACATGCACCTCATTGCAGGCATCTTCGTCGGGGGCCGCGCTTCCCGCATGGGCGGAGTCGCGAAGGGGTTGCTCCTCGCGCCGGACGGCGAGCCGATCGTGCTGCGCACACGTCGGATCCTCGAGGAGGTCGGGGCCGAATGTGTCCTCGTCGGAGCTCATCCGGCCTATGCGGACCTGGGGCTCGAGGTCATCCGTGACGATCCCGCCGCCGAGGGACCGCTCGCGGGCCTCTTGGCGTTGCTTGCTCGCGCGAGCGGGCGCAGCGGGGCGATCGCCGTCGCGTGCGACATGCCATTCATCGGTCGCGACGTCGTGCGACGCCTCGTCGATGCTCCGGCGGCGCCGATCGTCGCCGCGCGCCGGTGGGCGGCGGAGCGCGGGCGTGACGTCTGGGAGCCCCTCTTCGCGCGCTACTCGAGCGATCCGTCCGTGCTCTCGATCGCGCGCGCGTTCGCGTCGAGCGGGGAGCGAAAGCTCCAGCTCCTGCTCGACGCGACGGGAGCTCGAGCGCTCTCGCTCACGCCGGAAGAAGAAGCGATGCTGGCCGACTGGGACACCTTGCCAGTTGTCGGGAGCCGTGACAGCAAGGAGACATGAAGCTCCGGATCCGTGGTGACTCGATCAGGCTGCGCCTCACCCAGGGCGAGGTCGCGGCGCTTGCCGAAGGCGGCATCGTCGAGGAGTCGACGGGGTTCGGTGACGCGCGCTTCTCGTATGCGATCACGTTCGGAGGCGTGAGCCTCGCGGCGAAGCTCGCCGGAGCGCGGATCGAGGTCTCCGTGCCTGCCGATGTCGGGCGCGCGTGGGCAGTGGGCGACACCGTCGGCATCGAAGGCGTTCAGCCCGCGGGGGAGGGGAGGACCCTCCGCATCCTCGTCGAGAAGGATTTCGCCTGCCTGACGACGCGCCCGCACGAAGACGACGCCGACGCATTCCCGAATCCGAACACGACCTGCTGAGCCGCGCGCTCTTGCAGCGCCGCCGCGCTTCACGTGCTCGCGCTCGTGGGGGCGCGGCGTCGGCGCATCACGCGGCGTGATGGTCCGACTCGTCGACCTCGACCACGATCGGGCGGCTGACCGGCTCGCGCGCGCGCACGAGCACGCTGCTCCGGAGCGTCTCCGGGATCGGCTCTTCTTCCTCGACCGAGGTCGTCTCCCCCACGGGGGCCGCTTCCACCGGCTCGTTCTGCTCGTCGCGCTCGAGCGGAGGTGGAAACGCGGGAACCGGCTCCGAGAGCAGACGGTCGCCCGAGAGGAGATCGTCTCCCCACGGGTCCAGCAGCAAGATGCGGTTCGTCGTCGTCATCGCTCTCTCCGTGTTTGGACAACGAGAGGCCTGCGTTGATTCCCGCGACCAACGGACGAGACAACTGCAGCACGCATGCCACGAAGGGGCACGACGCAACGCTTCGAAATGAGGTCAGCCACAGTCCTCGTCGTGACACGAACGCGTGTGGAGCTTCACACCGCCGAGACCAAGCCGCTCTCGGGGAAGCGAGGTGCCCGTGTTCGATGCAACGCCACCGGCGCTGGCCGTGTGCGCCGCTCGCATCGGCGTCGGTCGAGCTCGATCGCTGTGGCATACGCCGTGCGCGATCTCGGTCATGGGCAACGCACCCAATGCGGGCCGAGGGCCCACCGATGCGAATGCTTGGGGCACGAGCCCCAACTTTCGCATCGGGCGGCTGTTCGGGATCGACCTTCGCGTCGATCCGAGCTGGCTCTTCATCTTCGTGCTCATCTCGTGGAGCCTCACGTCGCTGTTCGCGAGCTGGCATCCCGACTGGACGTTCGCCACGAGCCTCCTCGTCGCGCTCGCTGCGTCGCTCGTGTTCTTCGTCTCGGTGCTCCTCCACGAGCTCGCTCACTCGGTGATCGCGCTCGCCTACGGGATCCCGGTGCGGGACATCACGCTCCATCTCTTCGGCGGAGTCTCGAACATCGAGAAGGAGCCGCCGACGCCCCAGGCCGAGCTCCTCATCGCGATCGTCGGTCCGATCGCCAGCATCGGCATCGGCCTGGCCATGATCATGGCGAGCGCGGTCCTCATCGACATGCGGGCGCCGGACGTCGGCTCGGCCGAGGTCATGCTCGCGCACCTCGGGCCGCTCGAGACGCTCCTCGTGTGGCTTGGCCCGGTGAACGTCATCGTCGGCGTCTTCAACCTGATCCCCGGCTTCCCACTCGACGGCGGTCGCATCCTCCGCGCGATCGTGTGGAAGGTGACGGGCAGTCTCGAAAAGGCGACGCGGATCGCCGGCGGGGCCGGTCAGGCGGTCGGCTGGCTCTTCGTCGCGCTCGGACTGGCGATGGTGCTTGGCCTCGAGGTGCCGGTCTTCGGACGCGGCATGATGTCGGGTATTTGGCTCGCGATGATCGGGCTGTTCCTTCGCAACGCCGCGGTCGCCCACGTCCGCGGCGCCGCGATCGACGAAGCGCTCGCGAACGTCCGCGTGCAAGACCTGATGCGGGTCAAAGGTGCCTTCGTGGGGGCGAGCATCCCCGTGCGCGAGCTCGTCGACGACTGGTTCCTCCGCCACGACGAGCTGGCGTATCCGGTGACCGAGGGCGGCGCCTTCCTCGGGATCGTCTCGGTCGACGACCTCCGCAAGCTCCGGCCCGACGACTGGGGAGCGATGACGGTGCGTGATGTGATGACGCCCCGAGAGCGGCTCGTCGTCACGAGCCCCGCCGAGCCGCTGGCGATCGCCTTGCGCAAGATCGGCGGTGCCGGCGTGCGGCAGCTCCCAGCGCTCGAAGGCGGCTTGCTCGTCGGCATGCTCTACGAGCGAGACGTCGCCCGCTGGCTCCAGCTGCGCAGTCAGCTCGTTCGCGAGCCGCGTCGTCCGCGCGTTCGCCACGCGTGACGCCGCTCAGCCCCTCTTCGTTGCGTCGGGCGAGCGTACGACGAGGACGGAGCGGTCCGCGTGGTTGACGACCTTCGCCGCGGTCGTGCCGAGCAGTCGATCGAGGAGCCCGTATCCATGGGACCCGATCACGATCAGATCGGCGTCGTGCTCGCGTGCAGCCGAGCAAATCGCGTCCCAGGCGACGCCGAGCTGTGCGTAGGCGCCGTCGAGGAGCTCCGGAGGCACGTTCGCGCCCGCCTCCTCGATCTCGCGCCTCGCTGTCGCGAGGAACGTCTCGGTCACCTGAGCCGGGGGTAGCGTCCAGAGATTGGCTGGCAGCTCCGGCGGGAGGGCGACGCAGCGGAGGAGCCGCAGCTTCGCCTGCGTGCGCTGCGCGAGATCGACCGCGGCGGCGAGCACATCCTTTGCGCGAGGTGAGGAGTCGAGCCCAACGAGGATGCGTCTCATGGCAAAGGTGTATCCACGTCTCGTGCCTGACGTCGCAGCGGCCGCGGGCATCGTCCCGATCGTCCCGACGCAAGTTTGTCGGGGCCCGAGGAAGAACGTGATGCAGCGGGTCGTCGCGATCGGCTAGCCTGATGAGTATTCTGGAGCGAAACATCATCCCATGAGCGGCGGCCTTCGTCGATCGAACCGGCCGCCCGTGGTCGCGCTTCCCATGTCGTGGTCGTCCGCCCCCGAGGACGCCGGTCCGAGTGTGTCCGTCGCTTGGCTCTCGCGTCCGCGCGAGGGCGAGAGCGTGAACGGCGACGCGGTGATCGTGCGCCGCCACGGAGACGCGGTGCTCGTCGCGGTCGTCGATGCGCTCGGCCATGGTCCGAAGGCCGCGGAGGTGGCGGAGGCCTCGACCGAGTGGCTCGCTGCTGCGCATGACGTCGGTGGGGCACCCTCCCTCATTGCCGGGCTCCACAAGCACCTCCAGGGGACACGAGGCGCTGCCGCCCTCCTCTTGGTGATCTCGTCGACCGGGCTCGAGGCCTGCAGCGTCGGCAACGTGGAGCTCCGGTCCGGCACCGGAAAGCTCCCGTTCGTGCTCACGCCTGGCGTGCTCGGCGTGCGCTTGCGGCAGCCGAAGATCTGCGTGTCTCCGTCGCTGATCGCCGATCGCTTCGTCCTGCACTCGGACGGAATCTCCGGGCGATTCGACCTCAAGGCGCATCGCTCTCTCGCACCGCCTGCGGTCGCGACTCAGATCTTCGGCTCGCACCGGCACGCGCACGACGACGCGACCGTCGTGGTCGTCGACGTGGCCTAGGCCGCGTGCAGTTTCGCACGCGGCACATTCGCGCTACGCGCTACGCTCCTAGGCCGCGTGCAGCTTCGCGCGCGGCCGCTTCGCGCTACACGCGCTCCTAGGAGGCGCGGGCTCCGGTGCTCAGAAGCCGGGGCTCGACCCGCGACGCGGGCGGCCCAGGAAGCGACGCACGAGGATGCGTTTCCCCGCGCCGTGAGGGACGAGCTCCACTGCATCGCTCAGGCGCGCGACCGCTCCGAGCCCGGCGCCGATGCCGCCGCGCCCATACACGAGCGCCGGATCGAGCTTGCCGTGCGCGTCGTAGCCGTCGCGCAGGCTACCGGCGAGATCGAACGGCGGCGTCTCGTCCTCGGCGACGATCGAAATGCCGCGGGGGCCCTCTTCGCGATCGATCCCGGAGAGCTCGATGTACCCGCGCCGCCCGTACTTCAGGATGTTCGACGTGAGCTCGGAGACGACGAGGACGAGCTCTTCCACGACCTCACGTTCGAAGCCGAGCTGGCTCGCGAACGGGCGCATCATCGATCTGGCCGCGAAGATGGCCGAGTCGTGCGCCACGGCGCATCGGACGGGCGCGGGAAGCGGCCCTCTCATCTATTTCACCGTCTCCGCCTCGCTCAGCGAGAGTTCAGCTCGTCGTCGCGGTCGTCCAGGAAGCGCTCGACGTAGCGCTGGAGCGCGTTGCGCATCGTTCGATGCGTGACGACACCGCTGAGGTCCACGCCCATGTGGATGATCGTCTGCGCGATCGCCGGGTTGATGCCGGTGAGGAGACAGTTGGCCCCGAGGAGGCGCACCGCGCGCGCCATCCGGAGGAAGTGGTCGGCGGTGCCGGTGTCCATCACCTGGATGCCGGTGATGTCGATGATCGCGCAGTCCGCCTTCTTCTCGACGATCGCGCTGAGTAGCGCTTCGGTCATCTCCGCGCTGCGGGTGCTGTCGAGCACGCCGACGACGGGGAGGCACAGGACGCCCTCCCAAACCTCGATGATCGGCGTCGAGAGCTCGCGGATGGCCGCGCGCTGGACCTCGATCATGGCGAGCTTCTCTTCGAGCTCCTGCTGGTACGCCGCACTCCGCTGCTGCTCGGTGGCGAGCGAGCTGATCATCTGGTTGATGCCCTCGTAGAGGGTCGAGAGCGGGTGGTCCGAGGGGAAGTCACTTCGGAGGCGGGTCGAGTAGTCGCCGTTTCCCACGTCGGCGACGACGAGCAGGATGTCGGCGATGCGCTCGAGCATCAGCTCGGCAAGGTCGTTGTGGGAATCACCCGCTCCAGCCATTACGAAGTCCTCCAAAACAGCTCGTGCTCACGCCTCGTCGTGTCCACGACGAGCGGTTGCCCGGCAAAGCCCGCGTGCTCGTTGCAAGAGATCGCGCCGAGCGTCTCGGCCGATCCGGCGCGCTCCATCGGAAGAGTCACCTTTGCACGCAGATTTACCAAATCCAATAATCCTCGGCGACTCAGTGGCGCGGACTGCTCTTCGAGTCCCGCGCGTCCTTCTCGCTCGCGCTCTTGCGGTCGCGCCCGCGCTGGCGCGTACCGCCCACCCCGCGGGAGCCGCCGTTCTTATCGTCGAGGCGCCCGATGCCGAGGGACTTGAACGCCTCCTCGAGGGTGAGCGCCGTACGCACCACGGCCATGTCGATCCCCATCGTCTGGAGCGTGATCGCGACCTGAGCGTTCATCCCGCACATGATGCTGTGGGCGCCCATGAGCCGGGCCGACGCCGCGAGCCGGGAGAGCACCGCGCAAAGATGGCTGTCGACCATCCAGATTCCCGTGAGATCGATGATGAGGCCTTCCGCGCCTGTGTCGCGGATCGTGTCGAGCACCTGGTCCACGAGACGCTCTGCGATGGCGTCGCTGATCTCGCCCTGGAGCGGGACCAGCACGTGGTTCCAGACGTTGATCACCGGGAGGCGGTCGAAGTCCGTCATGTCCTCGCCACGTTCGCACGAGAGTCCCTCGCCCGTCGAGAGCAAGGCGCGGCCGGCTCCACGGAACCCACACCGGCACCCCTCGAGCGTGCACCGTTTTCGACGTGATCTCGTGTTATGGTGAGTTTCATGGAATTGCAGGAGAGCTTTCGCGCGCCGTTCCTGCAGCTGGCGTGGCAGCGCCACGGCCGAATCGCCGACCTCGTCGGGCGCGGCGACGCAGCCGAGCTTCGCTCTGCGGCCTCCGAGCTGCACTGCCTCTCCGGCGAGGCGAGCATGCTCGACTTCGGAGTAGTGGCGGACCTCGCTCGTCACGCAGAGGAGGCGGCCCGTCAGGGTGACCGCCCGCGGCTGTCGAAGCTCATTGCGGATCTGCACACGGCGATCGAGGCGGTCCAAGCGGGCGGCCAAGCGACGGCCGGGGAGACGGGCGGCTGATGATCCGCGTCGTCACAGTCGACGACTCGTCGCTCTCGCGGATGATCCTGAAGAAGGTCCTCGAGGCCGATGGCGACATCGAGATCGTCGGAACGGCCTCGAACGGCTTCGAGGCCGTCCCGCGCATCCAGGAGCACAAGCCGGACGTCGTCACGATGGACATCGACATGCCGGGACCGAACGGCCTCGAGACCATCGAGCGCATCATGCACACGTGCCCGGTCCCGATCCTCGTCGTGACCGGCGAGCGTCTCGGACCGGAGACGGATCTCGGCTTCCGTGCGGTCCAGCTCGGCGCGCTCGACTTCATGTCGAAGCCGTCGATCGCCGACGAGGGGAGCATGGTCCGCCTGCGCGCCCAGGTTCGGGCGCTGGCGGGCACGCCGGTGTTCCTCCACACCGAGGACCGCGAGTCGCCGTCCAAGGCCGAGCGGGTGCCGTCGCTGCCGGACGCTCCGCCGTTTTCGATCGTCGCGATCGCTTCCGGGACCGGCGGCCCGAAGTCGGTGGCGACCATCCTGTCGTCGCTCCCCCCGAACTTCGGCGCACCCATCGTCATCGTGCAGCAGGTGCCGGACAGGTTCAGCAACGCCTTTGCGAAGTACCTCCAGTCGCTGACTCCGCTCAAGGTCACTACCGTCGATGCGATGCCGCACGACTGTGTCCCGGGAGAGGTGCTCTTGCCGGGCTCGGACGCGCACGTCTACTTCCCGCGGCGAGGTGTGGTCGTCGGCATCCACGGCGACCCGTATGCGGGCCAGCGGCCGTCCTCGACCGTGCTCCTCCGGTCGATCGCGGAGACCTACGGGGCGGACTCCGTCGGTATCCTCCTCTCGGGCACCGGCGACGACGGCATCGAGGGCCTCGCGGCGATGCGGAGCACCGGAGCGCTGACGCTCGCGGAGAGCCCGAGCTCGGCGGCGATCGGCGATGCCCCCGCGGCCGCGGTGAAGTGCGGAGCGGCTTCTCGCGCCCTCCCGGCGCAGATGATCGCCAACTGCCTCGTCAGCGCGATGGCGGCGATGAACTCGAAGACGACCGCCCCGCCGAGCCACGACGCATCCATCGCGAGCGTGATCGACCCCATCCCCACGATGGCCGCGCCGCGAGGGCGCGGAGGCCTCTAGGGTTCAGTGAGGAACGGCGTGAGGCGCTCGGCGAGGGTCGCACCGTCCTTGGGGACGAAGCCTCGGGCTTCGCTCCGGGCGACGAGCTCACGGATCTGTGCCTCCGGGCGATCGGAGAACAGGACGACCGGCAGTGACGCGACGTGCCGGGCGAGGACCGCGACGAGGTCGTCGTCCGTGACGCCGGGGAACGTCGCGTCGACGAGGAGGACGTCAGGATGGTCCTTCGCCACGGCGTCGTCGATCCCGCGCGGATCGTCGATCGCGACCACATCGAGCTCCGATGCGGAGAGTGCATGAACGACCACGGCGCGTACGAGAGCACTATCGTCGACGAGCAGGATCTTGCGGCGTACGCTCACTGTTCGAGCGAAGATAGCCGAACCGCCCTCATGTCGGTGACCTTTCCCGAAGGTCGGGCTCAGCTCCGACCACCCGCAGTCCTCGCCCGCCCCAATTACCGCAGAGGTGGGCCTTCGGCCCGCGCTGACCACGCAATCGAACGCGCTGCTGGATCGCCCGCGATCTTGTCACCTTCGCGCCGCGACGGAGAATGAACATGGGGCCCGAGTCCCTCGACATCGCGATCAAAATTGAGGGCGACATCGTTCGCGCTCGCGGAGCTGGCCGTGACATGTGTCGCGACCTTGGGCTGAGCGAGATCAACCAGGTGAAGGTGGCGACCGCGATCTCGGAGCTCGCGCGCAACATCTTCCACTACGCGAAGACCGGCAACATCGCGCTCAGACGTCTCGGCGCTCCGCGCGCTGGGATCGAGATCATCGCCACCGACAAGGGACCCGGCATCCCGGATCTCAAGCTCGTCCTCAGTGGCGCCTACAAATCGAAGACGGGCATGGGCAAGGGATTGCTCGGCGCGCGCCGTCTCGTGGACTTCTTCGAGGTCGATACCGGTCCGGACCGCGGCACACGCGTCGTCCTCCGGAAGTACGCCCGCTGAGCATGAGCCGCTCCGAAGACTCAGAGCGCGCGCGTCGCCTCGACACGCTGGAGCAGCGTTTCGAGCGGCTGCGCGCGTTCGGGAGCCTTCGCCGCCAGCTTCGGGTGACCGAGGAGGTCGAGGTGATCGCCGCTGCTGCGCAGGAGTTCGCGCGCGACGTCCTCCACGTCACGCACTTCGCGCTCTACTGCGCCGAGAAGGAGGAGTCCGACTTCGATCTGCTGTCGTTCGCCCCCGAGTCGCTGGGCCTCCCGCGCTCGGTCGAGCGCGACAGCCCGATCGCCAAGGCGCTCGAGGAGGCGACGTCGACCAGCGACTCGGAGCTCCTCTCGATGGTCGGCGGCGCCGACTTCGCGGGGGCTCCGGCGCTGGCTCTCGCGCTCCGCGCCTCGCCCACGCAGCTCATCGGGTTCGCCTTGGTCAAAGGCGACTGGCTCGACACGGAGCTGCTCGACGAGCTCGTCTTCGACGTCGAGAGCGCGCTCGCGGCGAGGATGATCACGCGCCTCCGCGCGGAAGAGCTTGCCGTCCTCGAGATCCAGGAGCGCGAGCTCGTGGGGCTGCTTCGCGACGTCGAGGCGCGCGACGAGATCATCCAGCGCGATCTCGAAGAGGCACGCCAGTTCCAGCGGAAGATGCTCGGCGCGCCGCCGCGCGTCGATGGGGCTTCGATCGAGGTCATCTACCAGCCGCTCGGCCTCGTCGGCGGCGATCTCTACGCGGCCGCCATCGACGGCCAGCGCCTCCGGCTCTTCGTCGCGGACGCGACCGGGCACGGCGTGCGGGCCTCGCTCACGACGATGTTCATCAAGAGCGGCTACGAGGCCGTTCGGCTCGGCGCCCCCGATCCCGCGGCGTTGCTCGCAGCGCTCAACGACGCGATCGCACATACCTACCGGAGCTCGGAGATGCTCTTCTCCGCGGCCTGTGTCGACATCGATCTCGCGACCGGTCGTCTCCTCATCTCCTCGGCTGCCCACCCGCCGGTGTGCGTCGTGAGTGGGGGGGAGGCTCGCTACATCGAGGGGGCGGGAGCGTTCCTCGGGCTTCGGAGCGGGATGAGGTTCCAGACCCAGGAAGCCTTCATCCGGCCGGGCGACGGCGTGTATCTATATACGGATGGCTTCGTCGAGGCCCGGAAGCAGAACGAGCTCTTCGGTGACGATCGCTTCCGGGAGGCAATCCTCGACGCGCACCGAGGCGGGCAGAGGCTCGCCGGCGAGAGCGTCCTCGCGGCGGTCACCGCATTCCTCGACGGCGCTCCGCTCGACGACGACGGGACCTTCGTCGGGGTCCGGTATGGCGTCGTCCAGCCGAGCCTGCGGACGACAGGCGACCTCGACGCAGCAAGGACGACCGTGGCGCCATGACGACTTATCTTCCGAGAAACGTGGAAGAAGGGGGAATCGACAGAGCACGACGGCGAGCGCTTGCAGCGCGGCGGTCGCCGGGTAACATCCAGACGAACAGATGAGGGTACCGGACGTGGACAGCGACGAGGCTCTGTTCGAGCTACGCTTCCAGCCCACCGTCGCCCTGGTGTCGACGGTGCGTCGGTTCGTGACCGACTTCTATCGCGAGCAGTTCCACGACGCCGACGTGAGCCACAAGCTCGCGATGGCGACGCACGAGATGCTCGAGAACACGGTCCACTATTCGATCGACCGGAGATCCGAGCTCGTGATCTCGCTCCATCGGGTCAGCGGGCAGTACGTCGTCACCATCCAGACGAAGAATCGGGCTACCGAGGAGCGTCTCGACAAGGTCCGGCACGCGCTGGAAGAGGTCGTGAGCGCGGAGGATCCGGAGGCCCTGTACAACCAACTCGTGCGCCGGGCCGCGAAGCGGCGCGACGGCGGCTCCGGTCTCGGTCTCGGTCGCATCCGGGCCGAGGCCGATCTCGCGCTCTCTTACGCGATCGAGGGCGACACCGTCGTCGTCACCGCAGAAGGCCGTTTCCAACAGCGCTTGGCGAGCATGCTCGCGATGGACTCATGATCATGATCGACATTCCCAACATCGACGCGAACGACCTCCGAGCGGCCCCTAACTACGTGGACGGACAGCTCTCGCTGTCGTTCGCGGGCAGTGCCGACTCGCGTTCGCAGGGAGCCATCGAGACGATGCTGGGCCGCGTGCACACCGAGGCGATGCGGCTCGGCGTGCCCGAGGTGGCCGTCGACTTCCGCGACTGCGACTTCGTCAACTCGTCGTGCTTCAAGGCGTTCATCGTCTGGCTGGAGCAGATCCAGGAGCTCGACAGCGAGCAGCAGTACCGATTGCGGTTCTTCTCCGACGACACCAAGGCATGGCAGAGGAGGAGCCTCCAGGCGCTCTCGTGCTTCGCGATCGAGCTCGTTCACATCGAGTCGAAGCCGAGTCGTGGCGGTAGCTGAAGCTCTTCCCCTGAGTATCGTCGCCCAGTTCCGGGCGACGACAATCGAACGGCTCGGTCGGATCGAGTCGGCGTGGGGCGCGCTCACGCAGCGCGTCGGAACCGCCGAAGGGGAGTCGGAGCTCTTTCACGACGTCCACACCTTGAAGGGCGAGGCGCGGCTCGTCGGGTTCGCCGACGTCGTCCTCATCACCCAGCGTCTCGAAGACCTGCTCGTGGCCGCCCGACGGCGCCGCTATCGCGTCACCGAGGACGTCGACGTCCTCGTCACGATGGCGATCCAGTTCATCCGGATGCTCGTGCGCAAGCGCGCGGGGGCATCGCAGGGCGGCATCGACATCAACGGCTTCTTGAAGCAGATCGACGATGTGCTCGCGGAGTGGCCGCGGCAGTCGGAGACGCCCGACGCGAGCGGCGCGACAGGCGCGCGCGCAGGGGAGGGGGGCAAGGTCTCGGTCGCGGTCCGGCAGCGCCTCGGCGGCGCGGCCACGCAGATGTTCCTCGAGCTGATCATGTCCGACGAGCGACCCCGCCTCCGCCGCGCATGGGAGATCTTGGTGGGCGAGCTCGCGCAGCTCGACGCCGTCCCGCTGATGCCGCTCGTACGTCGGCATGCGCTGTCCGCGAAGGAGGTCGCCGCCGAGCTCGGCAAGGAGGTCGACGTCGTCATCGAGGGGCCGGACGCGAAGGTCGGGATCGAGGTGCTCGACACGATCCACGCGGCGCTCCTCCATACGCTGCGGAACGCCGTCGATCACGGGATCGAAGCGCCCCATGTCCGCGCAGCCCATGGCAAGCCGCGCCGCGGACAGATCCTGGTCAACATCCGGATCGACGCCGACGCGATCGTGGTCACCATCGAGGACGACGGTGGCGGCATCGACACTGAGGCGCTCCGTCGTCGCGCCGAGACGCTCGGGCTCCTGTCACCGGAGGACGCCAGCGCGGCGCCCGACTCGACGCTGATCGATCTGGCGTTCGCGCCCGGGTTCTCCGTGCGCGAGGCGGCGACCACGATCTCCGGCCGCGGCATCGGGCTCGACGCCGTACGCGCCGGGATCGAGAGGCTCGGCGGGACGATCTCGCTCGAGTCGAAGCGGAACGTCGGCGCCAACGTGAGCTTCCAGCTGCCGCAGTCGCGGCGCGTGATCGACGTCCACCGCCTGCCCTCGACTCAGCCGGGCGTGACGTTCGCCGTCCCGACGACCTGGATGGTGCGCGCGGAGCGGGGCGACGACTCGATCGATCCGGCGATCGCCCTCGGGCTCCGGCGTGCGGGAGCCTCGGTCTCGGCGACCCTCGCGCACATCGTCCTCGCGCGCGACGGCGAGGAGTATCCGATCGTCATCGGCGGCTCGGTCACCCGCGTCGCTGCCGTTCGCATCTGCCCCACCTCACCCGATGACGGCCTCGAGGTCGTCTCGGTCGACGACGAGAAGATGCTCCTGATCAGGCCGGATGCGTTCTTTCCGTCTCTCCGAAGATCTCTCTGACCTTCGCGAGCAGCGCCGGCATCCCCGCCCTCTTCGTCACCCACGCCCGTGCCTCGGCTTCGCGGGCTCGTTCGGCGAGCTCCTCGTCGTCGAGGCTGGAGAGGAGCATGATCGGCGCCGTCTCCGCGTACGCTCCGCGGAGCGTGCTCGCGAGATCGTCTCCGAAGATCTCCGGCATCTGGACGTCGACGATGATGAGGTCGGGCGACATCCGGCGACGCTCTTGCTCGAAGGTATCGAGGGTCATCGCGGTCGCGACCTCGTAGCCGGCCTTCTGGAGCGCGGCCTGCGTCACCGCGAGGATGAGCGGACTGTCGTCGATGAGGAGGATCTTACGCTGCACCGCGCTTGCTCCCGGCGTCCATGAGAAACTCGAGCGTGCAGAAGAGGTCCTTCAAGACGATCGGCTTGTGGAGGAAAAGGTCGGCGCCCGCCTCGAGCATGGCGGTCCTCACCTGGTTGCCGCCAACGCTCATCCCGACGATGGGCATCCGCCGGAACGTCCCGTGGTGTCGCAGCGTGGTGATGAACGATGCGCCGGTCTCGTCCGGCAGGATGTGATCGACGACGGCGAGGTCGAACCTCCGCGGGCCTTCGAGGTGCTGCCACGCCGACGCCACGCTCTCCGCCTGGGCGAGGTGCACATGGCCTCGCTGGCTGAAGTACCGCTCCACGGCGTACGCGAACATGTCGCGAATCAGCTTGTTGTCCTCGACGAGGAGAACGGAGAGCTCCCGGCTCGGCGCTTCACTTCCGCTCGTCCGGCGAAGCCGCTGCGCGAGCTCGATGATCTCCTGCTTCACCTCGTCATCGTCGACCTCGAAGTCGCCGACGAAGCCGGATGGATTGCCCGGGCCCGTCGACATGCGAACCTGCCGGACGCGCGCGCGCACGAGGAGAGGATGAACCGTCCTCGGGAAGGAGAGACGGAGCTCCACGACGTCGCCGATCGACGGCAGGCCGTCCGTGACGATGAACACGGACTCGTGCGTCATCTCGAGCGCGCACGTGACCTCGGTCGATCCGCCGCGGTGGATCTCCGCGCGGAGGATTGCACTTCGCCGACCTGAACCGCTCATCCCGCTCGTTCTCGACTCCCCCCCGCCCCTCCGAACAACCCAGTCTACCGCGCGAACGCATCGAATCTTCCACTCTAATTGCGTCGCGCGCCCCTCCGAACGAGCTGCGATCCGTTGCCCGAGGGGGCCTGTGACGATGTGCGTCAATCTCGCACAGCACCACGTTCGCTAGATGCTTCCGGGCGTCAGCTCTTGGCGGCCGTCCGCTTCGATCGCTCGATGAAGTCGACGACGCTGCTCTGTACTCGCGCGCTCGGGTGTCCGAGCAGCCGTTCGGCGACCGCGGGATCGAGCTCGATCGGAAGCGCGCTCGTGAGGGCGTGAACGGCGCTGGAGAGGACGATCTCGTCGTCGTCCGTCCGGAGGATGTCGAGAAGCGCACGCCGCTTCTCGTCGGACCGCTCGAGCGCGGCGATGATGCTGACCGTCCCGTCACGGAGCGAGGCGTCCGGATGGCGGAGGAGCTGGGCGACCAGATCGCCGACCTCGCGCCATCCGATGCCACGGGTCGCCACCAATCGCTCGATCGCCTCGAGCAACCAGCGTCGCACCATCGACGGCTCGGTCTCGTTGGTCACCAGCTCTGCCAGCACGGGCCACGCGCTCGGAGCGCCGAGATATTTGAGGAGCCATGCTCCGTGCTCGCGGAGCTTGGGGTCCGGCTCATCACGGAGAGCGGCGATCAGCGCCCGGCAGAGCGGCTCGCGCTCCCACGTGCGTGCGACCTCGAAGACGGGCGCTTCGACGTCGTAGTCGAGATGCGTGAGCGCCAACAGGAGCTCGAGCGGGGGGCGACCGCGCAGCCAGTCCGGGCGTTCGAGGAGCTTCGTCGCGGCGTCGTGCACGCTCTCGTCGTCGCCGAGACGCTCGAGCAGGTCGTCGCGCTCGGTGGAGAGGATGTGGATGCTCGACGGCGCTTCGGGAGACCGCACCGACACGGCCGGCGGCGGCATCGTCGGTGCGGAGCCGGCCGGCGGCGGCGTCGACGGATAGACGGCCGGCGGGATCGACTGCATCGTGTGCTCCGCGCGCGGGGGCGGCGGCGCAACCGATCGCGATGGCGCGTCCGCGTCGGCGCTCGCACGCTCGGGGGCCGGTGGCGGCTCGGAGCCCGTCGTCCAGCCCTCGTCGACCGTTGCGTTCGGAAGCGGTGGCGGCGCGGGCATGCTGAGCGGTCGTGCCTCCGCCATGAGCGGAGGAAAGGACGTCGGTGCGCGCCTCGTCATCGGCGGAGCTTCGGAGGGCTCGCGCGACGACGACGGGACGAAGCGTGTCGGTGGAGCGACCGAGCCCACGCTCGACGGCGGCGTGGAGGGCGCCACCGAGCGCCATCGTGCGAAGGCGGCGGTGACCTCGTCGCGCAGCTGCTTCACGCTGTCCTCGACGAACGAGCGCGCGCGCTCGGCGGCGATCGCTCGCGTGTTCGCGTTCGCCGACGCGATCGTCTGAGCCTCGATCTCGCGCTGGAGCCGCTCGGCTTCCTGGCGAACGTCGTCGAGCTCGCGCTCGACCATCATCGTGCGCTCGACGCTCACATCGCGTGCGTGTCGCGCGGACTCGACCTCACGCTCGAGCCGGCCGATCTCCGCGCGCGCGTCCGCAGCCTCGGTCTGCGCCATGGCGAGCGCGGCCTCGATGACGACGAGCTTCTCCGTCTCGGCGCGCGCCTCGGCGAGCATCTTCTCCAGGCGCTCGACGTCTTCTCTCGCAGTGTTTCGTTCGCGCTCGGCCTTGGCGAGCGTCTTCGCCTCCGCATCGGCTGCGTCGGCTGCTTCCTGGCGGAGCCGCACGGCCTCGGCCTTGCTCTGCGCGGCTTCCTCGCGCGACCGGGCCAGCTCGGCGCTCGTACGTTCGACCCGCTCGCGCAGCGATCCGAGCTCCGTTTCGCTGTCGCTGACCTTCTGCGCCTCGGTCTGCTCTCGCTTGCGGATTTCGGCGAGCTCCGCCTCGCGGGTGGATGTCGCCTCGAGCGCCTCGTCGCGTGCCTTGCGCAGCGCTTCGGCCTCGGCGCGCATGCGGGCGAGCTCGTCGGTGGCGCTCTTCGCGCTCTCGATTGCTCGCGAGAGATCGTCGCGCTCGGAGCGGATTCGCTGGAGATCGTCCAGCGTCGTGTCGTGCAAGCGGCGGACGTTCACCACCTCGGCTTCGGCGAGCGTGAGCTTGTGCTCGAGGTCCTGCGCCCGCGAGTTCGCGAGCTCGATTCGCTCGAAGGTCTCGCTCCGTTCGCGGCGCTGATCCTCGATCGTGCGCTCGACCGCGGCGGCTTGCTGATGGAGCTTCGCGAGCTCGCGGCGGAGGGTGAGCGCCGCATTGGTGAGGACGTCGACCGAGGCGCCTTGGCGCTCGCCGCGGTCGACCGTGACGACGTCGATCCGACCGCTGATCGGCTCGTCGTCGGGATCGGCTCGCGGATCGCGGCGCGGCACCACCGGCGGGCGCGAGGCCCTGCTGGCTGCCGATGTCTGTCTCACCATCGAAGCCTCGTCTCGCTCATCCGCTTCCATGGTCTCGACGCCGCTGGCCTTCTTTTCTTCCATTCGCTCGCCTCGACCCCGCGCGTCGGGATTTTGGTGGTCATACGCTGCGATCCCCGACGATCTCATGAGAGCACAGACCCTTGCGCGGAAGAACCCCCTCACGGCGAGGGCTCGCGGCAGCCCATGACGCGTGGCTCCGCGAACGCGGAACGGGCATCGCGCCGAAATCGCCTCGCAATCGCCTTGCAGATCGCCCCGAGCGCAGGCCTTGTCCCTCGGGGCCGGTCGCCAGGCTCTCCGGCAGACGCGAGGGTCTGGTCTGGGCCTGCTCTGGCGTCGGATCCGTACGGGCGGATCTGGGCGCGCTCGTGGAGCTCGCTCAGTCGCCCGACAGGATCAGCTCGGCGTCCCGCCGCCCAAAGCCGTTCGGGTACCTCTCGAGGTACGCGCGCGCCGCTGCGCGAGCGCGCTCGCGGTCGACGCCGCGAAGGAGCTTCATGCGTTCGACGCGTGCGCTCTGCGCGAGATGACTCGAGGGATGACGCGCGAGGAGCTCCTCGAACGACGTGATCGCGCCGGCGACGTCTCCCGCGCGCTTCCGGGCGACGGCCTTCTCGAACAGATCGTTCTGCGCGCCCAGGTCCGACGCCCGTGGCTCGGCGCTCCGCTTCGTCGCGGAAGCCGCGCCCGTGGGAGCGGGCGAAGGCGTCGCCTCGTTCGTAGTCGGCACCGCCTCGTTCGCGGCCGGCAGCACCACTGCGGGTGGCTGGGGCGCGAGCCCCAACGTCGTCGTGGAATCGGAGCAGCCCCGGGGCCAGCTCTCTCCCGCACGGACCAGAGCCTCGTTGCCCGCTGCGCGCACGGCAACGACGCCCTCACGTACCTTGACTCGTGTCGTCGTGCCGCGTCCGCACGCAGGGTCCGGAGCGGCACGCGAGACCTCGAAGGACGTGCCGCGGACCTCGACCTCGGCATCGGAGGTGCGAATCAGGAACCGCGCATCCGGCTTCAGCTTCGCGACGTCGGCGTGGACGGAGCCCGCGCCGAGCTCGAACGTCGTCGTCGGGGTGGTAGAGACGAGCACGAGGTCGGCGCGGTCTTCGACGAGGAGGAACGTGCCGTCGGCCAGCGCGACCGTCGCGCGAGAGCCGGGCTCCACGAGCACGCGGTCACCAGCCTGGAGCGACATCCCGTGGGAGAGCGGCTCACGGACGCCCCCGCGCTCGAGCGATGGAGAGCCACGGACGAACGACGCCGAGGCCGCCGCCGCGATCGGAGGCGCTCCGCCGGTCGTCGGCTCGCCGCCTCGAAGGTGCCCGAAGCCCATCGCCAGAGCGATCGACGCCGCGACCGCGACCGCCCCGAACACGCCCCACCGTTGCCGCTGCCGGCGCTTTCGCTGGCGGATCGCCACCGCGATCGCGTCGATGGCCCGCGCCCGGGCCTGGGGCTTCGCCTCACCTGCGTCGCGTGCTTCGTTCGTGAGCACACGCGCGGCGATGTCGGAGAGCGAGCGGTTCGACTTCAAGGCTCCACCTCCAGATCGACGAGAGCGTCTCGAAGCTCGGGATCGGCGGCGAGCTTCTCGTGGAGCTCGCGACGCCCGCGCGCGATCCGAGCGTGAGCGGCGGCCTCGCTGATCCCGGCGATGCCGGCGACCTCTCGCGCGTCGAAGCCGCAGACGTCATGGAGGAGGTATGCCTCCGCCTTGGCGGCGTCGATGCGCCCGAGGTGCTCGCGGATTCGGCCGGCGATGTTCCGCGCCGTCAACTGCCGCTGGAGGCTCATCGGGCTCGAGCTCTCCACTTGCCCGTCTTCCTGCGCGCGCTCGAAGATCTTCCTCTCCGTGGTGCGCCGTCTCAGGAACTTGAAAACCGTGCGAGCGGCGATCGTCGCCGCCCAGGTCTCGAGGGAGCATTCTCCCCGGTAACGGTGCAGCGAGAGCACGAGCTCGACGAAGCTCTGCTGCGCGAGGTCGTCGTGCTCGGAATGGCCGGGTCCGACGAGGGCTCGGATCGTGGTGTCGACGCGTGGTCGCAAGCGATCGTGCAGCTCGGCTGCCGCGTCCTCGTCGCCGCTGTGCACTGCCGCGAGGAGCTGGGCGTCGTCCAGCGCAGGGACTCTCGGCCCGACGGTCGCCGCGAGCGTCGCCGCAGGTGCGTCGGTCGCGACCAGACGGAGCAGCGGGCGAGCCATCGGAGGCACAGTACCTTCAGCCCGTCACGATTCGACTCGCTCAGAACCGAAAACGAACGCCGAGCTCGGCGAGAGCACGGGCTCGGGGGATGTCGGCCGTCGGTGTGCCACCCACACTCACCATCGTCGTGCCGAAGGCGAGCTCCGCGCCGGCTGCGGCGATCACGCCTGCGTGGGAGCCGAGCGCCCAGCTCCCTTCGATCATCGTGCCGACTGCACCGAGCCACCGAGCGTGCGTCGTCTCTCTAGTCTCGCGTCGCGTCGCCGAGTGGTGGAGGACGATGAAGTCCACGCGCGCACCGAGCTCGAGCGTTGAGCCGATTGGAATCCGGTAGCTCGGTCCCGCCGACGCGAACAGCGTCGTCGTCGTCACGTTCGCTGCGCTGATCGCTCCCGCTCTCGCGCCGGCGGCGCCGCGGAGGCCGAGCCGCGTGGAGCCCCACCACCGCGCGCCCGCCGCGCCGCCGATGGATGTCGCTCCTCCTCCGAGCACGCCGCTCGAATGAGCGAAGACCTCGACGCCGGGCGCGGGCTCGCGATTCGTAACTGCCGCCTCGCGGTCAATCCGCGCCGTGTCCGGCGCCTCGGCCAGCGTCCTCGCTGCCGGTGAAGCCGCGGGCGCCGTGTCGCGAGGCGCGACCAGAGGGGCACCCGAGGCTTTGACGGTGACGGCGGCGTCGCGGGGCGGCTCCTCGGTGCGCTCGCGCTCGAGCCTCTGCACCATCGAAGCGAGCGCGTATCCGATCATGCGGCCCCTCTCGCTCGCGGCGTCCTGCGGGAGAAACCTGACCTCGTCGTCGGTCCATTCGTTCGCGGGCATGACGTGGACGTGGAGTCGGGCGACCTGGCGCCCGCCGTCCGCCCAGCTCACGCGCGCGACCGCACGTGCATGGACGCGTGCGCCGATGGCGAGGGCATCGGCGTCCGATTGCGAGCTGGACATGTCGGCGACGACGACGGCTTCGGGCCCGAGCGCGCGCCGCGCCGCGGCCATCACCGCGTCGGTGGTCGGGTCGGCGTTGGCGCCGAGGAGGATGACGAGAACGAGCGGTTCGCTCATCGTTCGATCTCGATACGCGCCGGAGGCATCCGACCGCGGGTCGTTGGGGCCCGGTCGCGGGGGAGAGCGTAAGAGAGGGGGAGCACGGCTGCGGGGGGCTCGACTGCGGGTCGTTGGGGCTTCGACTGCGGGTCGTTGGGGCGCAGCCCCAAATGGGGCATGCTTGGGGCTCGGATGCGGCGCGCGATGACGAGGATGCAGACGTTGCCGGCAGCCCTGATGGTAGCAGTCGCGAGCCTCGCCTCCGCGTGCGGAACGATCACGTTCGACTTCCCCGAAGCGGTCGGGCCCTCCGACGGAGGGCTCGACGCCGCGAGCACGAGCACGCCGGGGCCTGCATCATGTGCAGCGCACGAGACGGTCTGCGGTGCGTCCTGTGCCGATCTCCAGAGCGACCCAAAGAGCTGTGGGCAATGCGGTGCGTCGTGCTCGGACGCGACGCCGGTCTGCGACCGCGGCTCGTGCGCGGCGTCGTGCAGCGCGGGCCTCGTCGATTGCGCGGGCTCGTGCGTCGACACCGCGACGGACCGACGGCACTGCTCGGCCTGCGGCGCGACCTGTTCGGGCTCCGACGTCTGCATCGGAGGAAAGTGCTCGTGCCCGGTGGGTAAGGAACGATGCGGGCCGAGCTGCGTCCACCTCGCGTCCGATCCGCTGAATTGCGGCGCCTGCGGCGTCCGCTGTGATGGCACGACGCCGGTCTGCAACGCCGGCGTCTGCAGGCCATCCTGCACGGGCGGTCTCAGCGCCTGCGCGGGCGCATGCGTCGATCTGAGATCGAATCCCGAGCATTGTGGTGTCTGCGCTCTCGTCTGTGCGAACGGAGCGTGCACGCGAGGCGAGTGTGTCTGCACGACAGGGCAGGTCCTATGTGGCAAGCGCTGCGTCGACACGACGAGGGACGGCAACAACTGTGGCGTATGCGGTCGCGGTTGTCCGGCCTCGAGCGTGTGCAGCGGGGGGACGTGCATCTGATCTGGAGGCCAATCGTCCTGCCTCCGATCGACGTCCCGCGTATCGCTTCGCCGCTCTTCTACCGGCTACTTCAGTATCCGTCGTTGCCGCCTGTCGCGCCGATAGGCCGGTCGCTCGACTTGTCGGTGTGAACCTCCCACAAAACGGCGCAGTCGCAGTCGAGAATTCGCGGCCTCCCGGCACTGAGCACTGAACGGGAATGAAGCGAGCAGTGATCACACGAGCCGTGTCCGCGCGTCGGCGCACGCGCTCGCGGAGATCGATGATCGAGGAGGACGCAATGAAGAGGCTTCCCTTGGGTGCATTCGCAGTCCTTGCCGCGACGTTGGGGGCGCTCGCGCTCTTCGCCGGGTGCGGAAGCGAGGTCGCCGAGATCGGCGACCCCGTGGGGAACGATGGTGGTGACGGCTCGGACACGCCGGACGGCGGAGCTACGGACGACGGCGCTGTCGTGACCGACGGCGCGATCACCGACGCCTCGCTCAACGATGCAGCCGAGTGCAAGGCTGTCGGCCAGACCTGCGCCAAGAGCGGCGACTGCTGCACCGCCAACTGCGATGCGTCCTCGAGCACGTGTGCGCCGGCGCTCACCCAATGCAAGCCGCCGGACGCGCAGTGCAACGCGCCGAACGAGTGCTGCACCGGCTCGTGCGTGAACGGTGCTTGCTCCGACAAGCAGTGCGTCCCCGACAAGCCCACGGCAGGAGCGTGCGCGCAGTCGGGAGACTGCTGCAGCGGCATCTGCACGAACGGCACCTGCGGCAGCGTCAACCCGGGGCAGACCTGCCGGACCGCCGGCAACCCGTGCGCTTCGGGCAACGAGTGCTGCTCGAAGCTCTGTAACAACGGAATCTGCTCCGGCGCGGTCTCGTTCTGCACGCAGCAGGGCGAAGTCTGCGCGGCGAACGCCGAGTGTTGCGGCGGAAACTGCGTGAAGCAGGCCGGCAACGTGATGGGCGTGTGCGGGGCGCCGACGAGCGGCGGCGGCGTCCCGAGCAGCTGCGCCCCGAGCGGGACCGTGTGCGCGGTCGGCGGTGACGCCGGCGCCGGACCGTTCCCGTGCGACTCGTCGTGCTGCTCGCGTTCGTGCGGGTACTACGGCGCGCTCTCCGGCTTCCGCGTCTGTCAGCCACCGTCGGGCTGCCGTCCGACCGGCGAGGTCTGCCGCGCCGATAGCGACTGCTGCGGGTGGTCGGGAGCGCCGGATCCGGTGAAGGGGCCGGTGCACTGCTCGAAGGCGACCCCGACGTCCGAGTTCGGTCGTTGCGACAACGGTGGGGCGTGCCGCGAGGCAGGCAGCATCTGCAAGCCGGGCGACGGTGACTCGTGCAGCGCAGAGAACAACTGCTGCTCGCACTCGAGCCTCCCGAACGACTACTGCAACAGCAACCCTGGGAACTGCTGCAACAAGGACGCGCTCGGGATCCCGCGCTGCCTCATTCGCCCCGTCGACTGCAAGGGCACCGACGGCGGCACGCCGCCGGTGGCCGGCACCGTCTGCGCGACGAGCGCCGACTGCTGCGGGAATCCCTGCATCGACAACAAGTGCGGTGGCGCGTGCGTGCCGAAGGGCTCGGCCTGCACCACATCGGCTGACTGCTGCGCGGGCATCCCGTGCGTCCAGTCTCCCGGCTCGGCGAAGGGCGTTTGCGGCGGCACCGTCCTCCCCGACGGTGGCGTCTCGGACGCTGGAACCGACGACGCGGGAAGCAACCTCCCTGACGGCGGTAACTGCGCGCTGTACGGCCAGATCTGCGCCGCGAACGGCGACTGCTGCAACGGGGTGCCGTGCACCGAGGGCCGCTGCCGCTTCCCCTGATGTGAATGCACTCGACGAGAGGAGTCCGGATGAGAGGTATCGCCTTCGCTGTCGGTTCGATCGGTGCAGTTCTCTTTGCGGCGCTCGCAGCGCCGGGCTGTGGTGGAGGCGATGAGGGCTCGACGTTCGGACCGGGCGGGGGCAGCGGGGGAGGTGACGGTGGCGGGTGTGTCGGCTTCGGCTGCGACCCGTCCAACGAAGGCGGCAGGCCGGGATGCGAGGGCCTCGAATGCCAGCAGGTCACGTGTTCCGGCGGGGCGAAGACGACGCTGACCGGCAGGGTCTTCGACCCGGCGGGGAAGGTCCCGCTCTACAACGTCGTCGTCTACGTCGCGAACCGTGAGCTGGAGCCGATCGCGACCGGACCGACCTGCGATCGGTGCGATGGCAACGTGTCCGGGAAGCCGATCGCGCTCACATCGACCGACGCGAACGGGGACTTCCGCTTGGAGGACGTTCCCGCGGACACCGACTTCCCGCTCGTGATGCAGATCGGCAAGTGGCGTCGCAAGGTGACGATCCCGAAGGTCGCCGCGTGCCAGAGCGTGGCGGCCAGCCCCGACCTGACGCGGTTGCCGAGGAACCGCACCGAAGGTGACATCCCGCGGATCGCGCTCACGACGGGCTCGGCAGATCCGCTCGAGTGCCTTCTTCGCAAGATCGGGCTCGACGGCTCCGAGTTCGGGACCGCGGGTTCGGAGGCGCGCGTGCATCTCTTCACCGGCGGAAGCACCCCGCCGTCGACGGCGACGTCCTCGTTCGACGGAGGCGGCGCGTTCGCGCAGGCGTCGTCGCTGTGGGGCAGTCGCGCCGAGCTCGAGAAGTACGACATCGTGATGCTCTCCTGCGAAGGCGGCGAGCACCAAGCGGCCAAGCCCGAGGCCGCGCGTCAGGCGCTCTACGACTATGCGAAGACCGGCGGTCGCGTGTTCACGTCGCACTTCCACCACTACTGGTTCTCGAACTCGCCGGTGCCGGAGGTGAAGGCGATCGCCTCGTGGACGAACGACTTCACCTGTCAGGGGGCGGGCTGCACGTTCGAGGCTGAGCCTGCGAAGGACGTCGTGGTCAACGCGACGGTGAACTCCTCCTTCGCGAAGGGCGCTGCGATGAAGAAGTGGCTGAAGAACACGCAGTCGCTCACCGGACCGGGTGAGACGCTGCCCATCCAGGAAGCTCGTCACAACGTCAACGCCGTCACGGCGAACGCGCTCTCGTGGATGACGATCCAGAACCCGGCGGCGGGAAACAAGGTCGCGCACGAGTACGTGAGCTTCAACACCCCCGTCGGCGCGCCGGACGACCAGGTCTGCGGCCGCGTCGTCTACAGCGATCTGCACGTCGGCGCCGGCGACACGACGGGCGCTCCGTTCCCCAACGGATGTGTCACTCCCGACATGACGCCCCAGCAGAAGGCCCTCGAGTTCATGCTCTTCGATCTCTCGTCCTGCATTCAGAAGGACGACAAACCGCCCGTGCTTCCGAAGTGAGAGAGGAGCCTCGCAGCATGTTTCGTTCGCCGCGTTCGACCGCGCTTGCCTTCTTCTTCTCTCTCGGTGTCGCCGCCGCCTGCGGGGGAAGCGACGACGCGAAGGTCGAGTCGACGCCGTCCGACGCCGGCGCGCGCACCCCGGAGAACACGGGGAAGAGCTGCGCCGGGCCGGTCGACTGCTATCCGGGAATCGATGCCGGCGCCTTGCAGGGCGAGGTCCAGTGCCTCGACCGCGTGACCGGCGGCTACTGCACCCACCTGTGCAAGACCGATGCGGACTGCTGCGCGGTCCCGGGGGAATGCGACACCAACTTGAGGCAGGTGTGCGCACCCTTCGAGTCGACCGGCCTCATGATGTGCTTTCTGAGCTGCGAGGGGGAGGACGTCGAGAAGGCGCCCGACGCGGGCGTCGTCGCGGACGGCGGCGAGCTCGACGACACCATCTTCTGCCAGACGTACGCTTCCTCCTCCTTCAAGTGCCGCTCGAGCGGCGGAGGCAGCAAGAACCGTAAGGTCTGCGTGCCCTGATTCGACGGGAGCCCGCGCTCTCGCGAAGGAGTGTGGGCCTCCAGCGACGTTGGTCGCCGCTACGAGGTCCGATGAGCAGCCCGCGCCGCCGCGCGAACGAGCGGGTGACCCCGCGGCGCGGCTCGGCTCGTCATCATGAGGACCGACGAGCAGCCCGCGCTGCCTCGCGAACGAGCGCGTGACTCCGGCGGCGCCGGTCGTCGCTACGAGGATTGACTGAGCAGCCCGCGCAGCTGGGCGCGGAGGGGCTCCGGGCTTCGCTCCGCGCGCTCGGCGACGAGACCGCGGTAAGGCGTGCCGCCGATCGTCAGCAGCGAGCGGGCGATCGCGATCACGACGGCGTCCTGCTTCGAGAGGGTACCCGTCGCCGCGGGCCGCGGATCCGGCGCCGAGAGATCGCGCTGCGGAGTGAGGAGCTGGGCGAGGAGCGAGACGGCGGGCTGTCGAGCGGTCGCGGACGCATGGGCGAGCGCGAGTGCTGCCGCAGCGCGCACCTCTTCGCCTGCAGGCACGCGGCGCGTGAGGATCGCCTGCAGGCGAGGAACGAGGTGCTCGTCGATCGCGCCGAGCTGACGTAGTCCCGCGATCCCGGCGACGCGGATGACGTCCTCCTTGCTCTGCACCATGGCGACGAACACCGGCTTCGCGCGCTCGCCCCAGAGCTTGATGATCGCGGCGGCGGCGGCGCGGCAGACCGCCGAGTGCGGCCAGCGGAGGAACTTGAGGACGACGTGACCGGCCGACTCGTCACCGGCGACAGGAATGCAGAGGAGGAGGTCCTCCGCGAGCGCGAGCGTGGCGGCATTCGGATTCGGCGTCGCCGCGATCTTCTCGAGCGAGGCCCTCATGACGGGCCACGCCTTCGGGCCGAAGTCCTTCAGCACCGTGACGAAGGACGGTCGTACCGCAGGGACGCGCGCCAGCTTCACGCGCGCGCCGTAGAGGCCATACGCGCCGGCGACTCCGGCATGTACGAGCAGCCGCCGCGCCTTGTCGCGAGACTCTGCGGGACCGTTCAGGAGCTGCTCGGCGATCTGGACGAGGATCGCCGGATCGTCGAAGACGCGTAGGAGCTTCGCCGCCGACCATGCGCGCGAGCCGACGGCGGCGCTGCCCTCCGAGGCGACTCCGCCCATCACACTCGACACTCGCCAGAGTGCGTCGACCTCGCCACGCTGTGCGAGCACGCGGAGCGCGCCTTCGAGCTTCTGCGCAGCATGCGCGAACGCCGCCGGATCTTCGGTCTGCGCCAGGCGGGTGGTCCACGCGATGGTGTTCTGCGCGAGCCCGTCGGCTGCCGGGTCGGTCGATGCCGGCGCGGCCTGCACCGCGGGCGGCGCCGCGGCCGCGCTGTTGGGCGCTGGCGCGTTCGCGTAGACGGGGCCCCGCTCCAGCCAGTCGGGCGCGTCGGCCACCTTCTTCGCTGCGGGCATCTCGCCGGAGCTGTGGTCGTCCGGAAGCGTGGGCAGCTTTCCGCGTTGGACCGGCCTGAACTCTTCGCTCGTCGGAACCTCGCGCATCGACGGCGGGGGCGCCGGCGATGCTTCGACCATGACCGGATCGAGGAGCTGGCGGAGCTCGGCGCGTAGCTCGCGCATCGACTGCTGCCGATCCTTCGGATCCTTCGCGAGCGCCTTCATGATGAGCGCTTCGAGCCGTGGGTCGACGGTCGGATCGATCGTCGACGCTGGGAGCGGCGGCGTGAACTGGTGCTTGTTGAGGAGCTGGGCGGGACGCTCCGCCATGAACGGCAGCTGCCCGGTCGCGAGCTCGTAGAGGACGACGCCGCAGGCATAGACGTCGCTCCGTGCGTCGAGCTCGTCCGAGCGGCACTGCTCGGGGGACATGTACTCGGGGGTGCCGGCGATGACGCCGTCCTCCTCCGCGGGGAGGGCGCGCTGAAGCGCGATACCGAAGTCGCAGACCTTCACGACCACGGTCGGGCGTCCGTCGTCGTCGTGGCTCGGCACGAGGACGAGGTTCTCCGGCTTGATGTCGCGATGGACGATCCCGCGCGCGTGCGCGTGCGAGAGGCCCGCGCACACCTGCATCATGATCGAGACGAGGCGCGGCACGGGCAGCTTGCGCTCCATGTCGAGCACGCTGCGGAGCTCGGGGCCGTCGAGGTACTCCATCGCGAAGTAGAGCTGACCGTCGGGCTCCTGTCCGAAGTCGATGACGCGCGTGATGTTCGGGTGATCGAGGCGGCTCGCCGCGAGCGCTTCGGCGTAGAAGCGACGGCAGAAATCGATGTCGCTCTGGAAGGACTCGTGGAGGACCTTCACCGCGACAGGCATCATTAGCTCTCGATGACGAGCCTTGTAGACCGCGCCGACTCCGCCGCGGCCGATGAGCTGCTCGACCAAGAGCTTTCCACCCGCGAGGGCGCGTCCGATCTTCGAGTCGTGACCGTCCTCGGTGGGGAGGGGCCCGACATGCGAGAGGTCCTTCGTATGGCTCTCGCTGAGGCTCATGTTCGACCGCGTGTGCCGGCCCCTCACCACGTCTCGCGCCCCGCCCGTGCGCGGCACGGCAGCGTTGGTGCGGGGACGGCTCAGCTCGACGTTCGGCATCGGCTGGAGCTGGAGCGGAAATCCGTCGGCAGTCGGTGGCCCGAGCGGCTGTGCAATGTAGAAGAACGGCTCGCTGCCCGGCGTGTGAACCTCGAGCACATGAGCGGCCGCGTTCACGGGAGCCGTCCCGAGCGGGACCCAGACGCAGCCGCCATTGACCGCCGCCGCGTCGAGCACCTCGCGCGCCTCGTCATCCGCGAGATCCGCGACGAGTACCGGCAGCAGGTCATCCGGGGGGAGCGTCTGCATGGACTCGAGCCCAGGATCTCCTCGAGAGCGCGTGCGGTCAATCGCACGATTGGCCAAAGTGGCCATTTCAGCCGTGAAATGAGCCATTTCGTGCTTGCGATGCGCGTCGTGGCAGGAGTTATGGTCGCGTTTGATCGCGCCAACGCCGTTGGATGTGTCGGCCGGCTCCGACGGCAACGAGAGCTCGACGAACGCACGAAGCATCACGAGATGTGTGAGGTCATCGGAGCCGTGCGCCGCTCGATCGAAGACGCGTCGTTGCACCGCGTTTGTCCAGACGCGTATCCTCGTGGCTCACCTCGCTCGAGGAAAGGGCAACGATGGCGCGAGCACCCGGCGACGTCCGCAATGATCGCAAGAGTGCGGTCAGCAAGTTCTGTCTGGCGATGGAGGAGCATCGACGGACCGAAGCCGGACGCGTGCGGACGGCGCGGGAGATGGTCGAGTTCTTCTTTCCGAGGACGCAGGACAGCGCGACCGATCGCATCTTCCTCCACATCCCTCCGGAGGTCCGGGGGCCGGTAATCTCGGGATGGGGCGTACGCGGCGTGAAGTCTGCGGTTCGGGACACGGACGAGAAGGTCCGTGACGTCGTCCTGGACGCCCTCGGTGCCGGCGATGTCGACGAGACGAGCTTCGAGGCGGGGATCGGCGCGCAGATCCTGATCGACTGGGTGCCGCTGACGGACTGGTGGACGTTCTGGCGAACGGGAAAGCTCACCGGGATCGCGATCCAGAAGGCACTGGCGGTCGGGCGCGAGCTCGGGCTGTTCGACGATCGCTGGTTCCTCGGCAACGTCGAGGGGCGAGGCGGCAGGCTCAAAGGGACCGACACCCTCTGCGACACGCTCTCGAAGGATCAGATCATCGCGTGGGTCCGCAAGGTGCACGAGTCCGGCGACGGATCTCCGGCCGGGCTCGTCTCTGCGCTCGGTTGGGAGACGATCCTCTCGAAGACGTCGCAGGAGGCGCTGCTGTTCGCGCTCGATGCGCTCGCCAGGAAGGTCGGGCTCGTCACGCCGCATGGCGCGGCGACGGAGATGCCGACGGGAGCGAGCGAAGACGTCGCCATCCCCGCCATCCCCGCGCTCCAGGCGCCGAGGATCGACGGGGACGGAGGCCGTTACCTGTCCGGACCCTTGGGCAGCTCCCCGCTCGCCGCGGCCCGCGCAACGGTGGTGCCCGCGGTCGACGACGAAACCGGTGCGTCCTCGGGCTGGCCGGACGTCGATGCGCGGGTCGTTCCCGCGCCGCCTCCCACGTTGCTCAGCGTCGACGAGCCGCTCGCGTTCCACGAGAAGGAGACGGACACGGCCCCGCACGACAAAGCGAGGCCGCTGCCGCCGCCGCCGTTTTCATTCAAGGGCTGAGGCGCAGAGCTCGACGGCTCTTTACAGCTCGATCGCGTGAAGAACGCGGAGCTGCTCGATCAGCGCGACGAGCTCGTCCTGGGGCAGTCCGCACACGTCGATCAGCGTCCGGATGTCGGTCGCACCGTCGATGTGCGCGAGCACGAAGCCCGCGCGGTGATCGAGCGGCAGCGTGAGGAGCGTGCGTTCGTCGACCACGCGTCGCGGAACGCAGCTGAGTGGCAGCTTCGGTCTCGGCGTGGGCACGCCGTCCTCGGGCTCGTCCTCGACGAAGCCGGGCTCGCGCGTGTGCACCCCGCTCCAGTCGACTGTTCGCGACGACGCCTCCCGCTCGTGACGACTCGGAAGCCGGGTCGTCACGGAGACGGGCGCAGGATCGGCCCAGCTCGGAGCAGATGCCTCGTTACGGCGTGGGAGTGTTCCACTCTGCTTCTCGAGAGACTCGTCGATCGTGATTGGTGCGCGGTTCCGTCGATCCAAGGAGTCGTCCCTTCGCGCGATCCAGACTGCGGCACGCGATGCTGCGACCAGGCGCTCGATCATGATCCTCGCTGGAGCGCGTCGTCAATCTCCGTGAGTCGGTACACGGTTTCGCTACATCGTCCACGACTCGCATTCGGTCAGTGCTGTCCAAAATCTGGACACGTACGAGCGCGACCGCAGAAGCTCATGCTCGCGCTTGTTGCCCGGAGCTGCCACGTCGTCTTCGCCGCGGAGGCACGGCTGCTGCTTGTCCTCTCCACGTGGGAGCAGCTCATCATCCGGAATCGGGGAGCCATTCGACGGGGGGAACGAGCCGTGAGGTCTCCGGCATCTCGCTGTCCCCGACGCTCCCGGAAGCCGTGCCCTACACGCCGAAGACGCGAAAGTGGGCGCTGGTCGCGGTCGTCGTCGTGTCGTTCATCGGCGCGGCGATGGTCACTGCTCCGCTCTGGATCGCCATCGTGCTCGGTGTGGTGCTGGCGATCTCGACGTACCGGCCGTACCAGATCCTCGCCCGCATGCTCCGCGGGCATACGAGCTGGGCAGCCGGGCTCGTGACCTTGGCGACGGGCCTCCTCGTGGCCTTCGCGGGGTCGACCGTGCTCGTCGCGCTCACGAACGAGCTCGTGAAGTTGGTCGCGCATCTGAACGAGCCCGGCAGCTCGGGGTCGCTCCAGGGGATCATCGGCGACCGCCCGACCCACGCGCTCGAGCACATGGGCGTCAACACGTCGAAGCTCTATGTGTGGGCGCAGTCACAGCTCGAGGCCGCGGCCAGCTTCGCCGCGTCCACCGCCGCGGTCGTGTTGCGCACGACCAGCGAAGCGCTCCTCGGCCTCATCATCGCGCTCCTGACGATGTATTACATGTTGATCGAAGGGACCGGGATCGCGCGGCGGATCGAGCGCATCGCACCGCTCGAGCCGCGCCACACGCGGGCTCTCCTCGCCGAGGCGCGCGAGGTCGCGCGCACCGCGTTCATCGGCACGATCGCGACCGCGATCGTGCAAGGCGTGTTCGGGGGGATCGGCTACGCGGTGCTCGGCGTCCCGCAGCCGATCCTCTGGGCGGTCGCGACCGGGCTCGCCTCGTTCGTGCCCGTCGTCGGTACGCTGCTCATCTGGGTCCCGATCTCGGGTTACCTGCTGATTGAAGGACACCCGGTCCGCGCGATCGTCCTGGTCGCTTGGGGCGTCCTCGTCGTGACGTCGCTCTCGGACTACGTCATCCGTCCGCGGATGGTCGGAGGTCGCGCTCATGGGCATCCGCTCATCACCTTGATCGCTCTGCTTGGCGGCATCGAGGTCTTCGGGCTCGCCGGCCTCATCATCGCGCCGATCATGATGAGCGTGTTCCTGGCGGCCTTTCACCTGTACGAGCGCGAGGCGTGTGCCGGCGAGGTGCCCGGGATCAGCCCGATCGACGCTCCGAGGATGCCGGCGTGCGAGGCGCAGGCGGCATCCGTCTCGGCCCCGAGCGCATCCGGTGCGTCCTGACGCATGCGGCGCTTTGGCGGCCGCGGCGCGCCGAGCGGCGACTCCGAGCGCGGACAGCGCGAGCGCTCTCGGCACGGTCCGACCCGTGCTTCTGCTCCTGGACCGTGTGACTCGAGCCGCTCGGAAGCGCCGAGTCCTCGGTGCGTGCGCGAGGCGCACACGAGCCGAAACGAGGCGGCACACACATGAACAGGATGATGCCCCAGGCTCTGCTCGTCTTGGCGATGGCCGGCTGCTCCCTCACGTCGAAGGGGGAGGCGCTCGCGATCCGTTGGTTCAACCCCGAGGTCGTGAAGCCGCGCGTCACCAGCGCGGCAGAAGGCGCGGCCGTCCGCGCGGGCACCGAGCTCGAGCTCGGCCGCGTGTCCTCCGGTCCCAACCTGCGCGAGAAGATCGCGTATCGCGATGCCGCCTACGAAGTCGGCTACTACGACGACAAGCGGTGGACCGAGCGACCGGAGGTCTACGTGCGCCGCGAGCTCGCGCGCACCCTGTTCGAGGAGCGCGGGGTACGGCGAGCGCTTGGAGGCCAGGCGCCGGTGCTCGAGGTGGAGGTGCTCTCGTTCGAGGAGCTCCGCGGGAGGTCACCCGCTGCGCGGGTCCAGCTTCGCATCCTCGTCCACGATGAGCGCGATGCCTTGCTCGAGAAGACGATCACCGTCGATCGTCCCATCCCGCCGGAATCGGGGGGCGACCGGGGGTTCGTCGAGGCCATGGCGCAGGCGCTCCACGCGGCAGGCGAGGAGGTCGCGAACGAAACCCTCGCGGCGCTCGCGCGGAGAGGTGAGCACTCACCGTGAGCGGAGCTTGGTTCGACCGAGCACGCGACCAGCGTCGCGGTGAAGGCCGCACGGCGGATGCGGAGTCGACACGCTCAGGCAGGACGGTACGCGCGCAGGAACGTGCGGACGGCGCGATCGACGTGGGGCGCGATGAGCGCGGGCGAGGCCTCTGCGATGCCCAGGTGGAGCAAGAGCGAGACCTGATAGGCGCAGAGCGCCGCGAAGTCGAGGGCGGCCTCGGCCGGATCGCCCGCAGTCAAGAGGCCCATCGCTGCGGCCCGCTCGAAATAGAGCGTCATCCTCCGCTGCCCCTCGAGAATGTTGCACTCGTAGAGTGAGCGACTCAGCTCCGGGAACCGGTCGACTTCGGCGGTCACGATCCGGTACCGGTGCACGCTGCCCGGGGTGCCGATGAGGAGGAGGAGCTGCTCGCCGATGCGGCGCAGATCGGCCTCGAGATCGCCGCTCGGTGTCTCGAGCAGCGCAAGAAACCGCCCGCGGGCCTCTTCGTTCTCGGTCTCGACGATGGCGAGGAAGAGGGCTTTCTTGTCGCGAAAGTGGTTGTAGATGGTCGCCTTGGAGACGCCGGTCGTCGAAGCGATCGCGTCGACGCTCGTGCGTTCGTAGCCGAGCTCCCGAAAGAGCGTGCAAGCGCCCCGGAGGATCTGATCGCGCTTTGCAGGAGAGAGAGCTGTTTTTGCGCTCGATTTCGTCATCCCGACTCGGCGCTCGTGAGGCTGGTTGACTAAACTAGACGGTACAGTCTTGACAGTCAAGCGCACCTCCGCCAGGTAAACGGCCATGAATCATGTGCCCGAGCGGTTGGCGGGAGGGCCGCCCCAGACAGGCCTCTCGACCAGGAGCGCGGCGTTCGAGTGGGCCGCGCCCCGCTCCGCGTTCCGCTGGGTCCTCCCGGTGATGGCCCTCGGCCTGCTCACTGGTTGCAAGGGCAAGGACACGCCTGGCATCGCGCGCGCTCCGGAGCGGGCCGAGGTCGGCGTCGTCGAGGTGGCGGCCGAGCCCGTCGCTCAGCACCGCGAGGTGCCCGGTCGCACGACGCCGTTCCGCGTCGCAGAGGTCCGCGCGCGGGTGAACGGCATCGTCCTCGAGCGCGCGTTCAAGGAGGGCGCCGACGTGGCGCAAGGGCAGACGCTCTTCCGGATCGATCCGCAGCCCTACCAGGCGACGCTCGACAGCGCCGCGGCGACGCTCGCGCGGGCGCAGGCGAACCAGGAGACCACCGGCCAGCAGGCCGAGCGCTACACCGCGTTGATCAGCCGCGGCGCCGTCAGCAAGCAGGAACACGACAACGCGCTCGGCGCTCAGAAGGTCGCCGCGGCGGACGTCGCGGCGGGGAAGGCCGCCGTGCAGGCCGCGCGCATCAACCTCGGCTACACGAAGGTCACGTCGCCCATCTCCGGTCGCATCGGTCGCGCGGAGGTCACCGAAGGCGCGTACGTGCAAGCGGGGCAGGCCACGCTCATGGCCACGGTGCAGCAGCTCGATCCCATCTACGTCGATCTCACGCAGTCGAGCGCGGAGCTGCTCCACCTGCGGCGCCAGCTCGAGAGCGGCGAGATCGTCCGCTCGGGCGAGGGCGCGAAGGTGAGCCTGCTGCTCGAGGACGGCACCGTCTATTCCGAGGCGGGAACGCTCCAATTCTCGGACGTCACCGTCGAACCGAGCACCGGCTCGATCACGCTGCGCGCGCTCTTTCCCAATCCGAACAAGCAGCTCCTGCCAGGGATGTTCGTGCGCGCTCGGCTCGAGGTCGGCACGACGCCGGACGCGCTCCTCGTGCCTCAGGCCGCACTGAGGCGCGACGCGCAGGGCAAGGCGAGCGTCCTCGTCGTCGGAGCAGAGGACAAGGTCGAGGCTCGACCCGTCGAGGCACCGCAGATCGTCGGCAACAAATGGCGCGTGACGAAGGGGCTCCGAGTCGGTGAGCGCGTCATCGTAGAAGGCGTCCAGAAGGCGCGTCCCGGGAGCCCGGTGACGGTGGTGCCTGCAGGGTCGCCCAAGGCAGCCGAGAACGGCTCCCCCTAGTCCGAGAGCAGCTTCAGCCCCTCTCGGATACCGGTCGAAACTCTCGATCCCAGCAAGAAAGAGCGCAGTTGGCTAAGTTCTTCATCGATCGTCCCATCTTCGCGTGGGTCATCGCGATCCTCATCATGCTCGGGGGCGGGCTCGCGATCCTCAGGCTGCCGGTCGCGCAGTATCCGGCGATCGCGCCTCCGCAGATCGCCGTCAGCGCGATCTATCCCGGCGCCGACGCGCAGACCCTCGAGAACACGGTCACGCAAGTGATCGAGCAGCGCCTCAACGGCATCGACGGCCTGCGCTACTTCACCGCCGAGAGCACCAGCGCCGGCACGGTGACCATCAACATCACCTTCGAGCCGTGGGTCAATCCGGACATCGCGCAGGTCCAGGTCCAGAACAAGGTCGCCACCGCCGAGCCGCTGCTTCCCGAAGAGGTGAAGCGTCAGGGCCTCCGCGTCTTCAAGACGTCGCGCAACTTCCTCCAGATCTTCGCCTTCACCTCAGCAGACGGGAGCATGGGCCGCAATGACATCGCGGACTATGTCGCCTCGAACGTCGTCGACCAGGTCGCACGCATTCCGGGGGTCGGCGAGACGCAGCTCTTCGGCGCGCCGTACGCGATGCGCATCTGGCTGAACCCGGACAAGCTCACCGCCTTCGGCCTGACGCCCGGCGACGTCTCGAACGCCGTCCGCGAGCAGAACACGCAGATCTCGGCAGGGCAGCTCGGAGGAGCGCCGGCGGTGCCGGGCACGACGTTCAACGCCACCGTCACCGCCCAGAGCCGCCTCACCACCGTCGAGGAGTTTCGCGGCATCCTCCTGCGGGTCAATCAAGACGGGTCGCAGGTGCGCCTCGGCGACGTCGCCCGCGTGGAGCTGACCGGCGAGAGCTTCGACGTCGACACGATGCTCAACGGCAAGCCCGCCGCCTCGCTCGGTGTGAAGCTCGCGACCGGCGCCAATGCCCTCGATACCGCCGACGCCGTGCGTGAGCGGCTCGACGAACTGTCGGAGTTCTTTCCGCCCGGCTTGACCTACGTCGTGTCGGTCGACACCACACCCTTCGTCCGGCTCTCGATCGAGAGCGTCGTCCACACGCTGTTCGAGGCAGTCGTCCTCGTCTTCGTGGTGATGTTCCTCTTCCTGCAGAACTTCCGCGCCACGTTGATCCCGACGATCGCCGCGCCGGTCGTCTTGCTCGGCGTGTTCGGCGTGCTCGCCGCCTTTGGCTTCACCATCAACACCCTCACCATGTTCGGCATGGTGCTCGCGATCGGACTGCTCGTCGACGACGCCATCGTCGTCGTCGAGAACGTCGAGCGCGTGATGGTCGAGGAAGGGCTGCCACCGAAGGAGGCCGCGAAGAAGTCGATGGGGCAGATCACCTCGGCCCTCTTCGGCGTGACGACCGTGCTCTCGGCCGTCTTCGTGCCGATGGCGTTCTTCGGCGGCTCCGTGGGCGCAATCTATCGTCAGTTCTCGATCACCATCGCCTCGGCGATGGTCCTCTCGCTGCTCGTGGCCATGACGCTCACGCCCGCGCTGTGCGCGACGATGCTCAAGCCCGCCCACCACGGCGAGCGGAAGGGCTTCTTCGGCTGGTTCAACCGCACCTACGATCGCGGCGCGTCCAGTTATAGCGGCGTGGTCCAGTGGCTCCTCGGCATGCGAGGCCGGGCGATGCTCGGCTACTGCGCCATCGTCGCGCTCATGGGCGTCCTCTTCGTGCGGCTGCCGACGGCCTTCTTGCCCGACGAGGATCAGGGCCAGATCATGACGATGGTCACCCTGCCCCCAGGCTCCACGCTCGAGCAGACCAAGGAGGTGATGGACAAGGTCAGCACGCACCTCCTCACCGAGGAGTCGGCGTCGGTCGAGAGCGTCATGTCCGTCATCGGCTTCAACTTCGGCGGCCGCGGTCAGAACAACGGGATGGCCTTCATCCGTCTGAAGGACTGGTCCGTGCGCAAGGGGAAGGAGCAGACCGCGCAGGCCCTCGCTGCGCGCGTCTCGGGAGCGCTCTCCCACATCAAACAAGGGCTCGTCTTCACCTTCACCCCGCCGGCCGTGAGCGAGCTCGGGACCGCGACCGGCTTCGACCTCCAGATCCAGGATCGCTCCGGCCACGGTCACGAGGCGCTCATCCAGGCTCGCAATCAGCTCCTCGGCGCCGCGGCGACCAATCCCGCCGTGACGCGCGTCCGGCCGGCCGGGCAGGAGGACATGACCCAGTACAAGATCGACATCGATCAGCAGAAGGCGAGGGCGCTCGGCGTCTCGCTCGCCGATGTCAATCAGACGCTCGCCACCGCATGGGGCGGCGCCTACGTGAACGACTTCATCGACCGCGGGCGCGTGAAGAAGGTCTTCATGCAGGCCGATGCGCCCTACCGGATGCAGCCGGAGGACCTGGACCGCTGGCGCGTACGCAACAATCGCGGCGAGATGGTGCCGTACTCCGCGTTTGCGACGGGGCACTGGACGTACGGCTCGCCGCGGCTCGAGCGATTCAATGGGCTGCCCTCCGTGCAAATCCAGGGGGAGGCCGCACCGGGGCGCAGCTCCGGCGAGGCGATGGCGGCGATGGCGGAGATCGCCGCCGGGCTACCGCCGGGCTTTGCGCTCGAGTGGTCCGGGCTGTCGTACGAGGAGCGCCTCTCCGGCTCGCAGGCGCCGGCGCTCTACGGCATCTCGCTCCTCGTCATCTTCCTCTGTCTCGCAGCGCTCTACGAGAGCTGGTCGGTCCCGTTCTCGGTCATGTTGGTGGTGCCGCTCGGCGTCATCGGCGCGCTCGGCGCGGCATTCCTCTTCGGCCTGCGAAACGACGCGTTCTTTCAGGTCGGTCTGCTCACGACGATCGGCCTTGCTGCGAAGAACGCGATCCTCATCGTCGAGTTTGCTCGCGACCTACAGGCGCAAGGGAAGGGGCTCATCGAGGCGACCGTGGAGGCGTCGCGCATGCGTCTCCGTCCCATCTTGATGACGTCGCTGGCCTTCATCCTCGGCGTGCTGCCGCTCGCCACCTCGCGCGGTGCGGGTTCGGGCGGTCAGAATGCGATCGGCATCGGCGTCATCGGCGGCATGATCTCGGGCACCGTCTTGGCGGTCGTGTTCGTGCCGGTCTTCTTCGTCGTGGTCATGGGGCTGTTCGCTCGAAAGACAGGGCGGCCTCGGTCCATCGAGCAAGCGCCCGCCCAGGAGGAGGAGCCGCCGCGCGCGGTGGCCTCGGGCTGAGGACGGGCCCCAGCGCACGCGGGAGGCCTGCAACCCGAGGAGCTTGCGGCTTCAGTTCGTGAACAGGAGCACGCCGAACACGCCGAAGAGCATCAGGTGCATCAACGCCTGGATCGGCGATGTCCTGTGACCCAAGAAGGTCAGCGTGCTCAACGCGATCGTGAGAAGGAGCAGGACCGTCTCGACGGCGCTGATCCCCATCATGACCGTCTTGCCGGTCACCAAGCCCACGAGAAGAACCGCCGGAACGGTCAGTCCGACCGTCGAAACGAACGCGCCGAGACACAGGTTGATGGCGCGCTGCATCTCGTTGCGCCGGGCCGCCTTGATGGCGGTGATCGATTCCGGCGTGAACACGATGATGGCGATCAACACGCCGCTCAGGGCGACAGGAGCGCCGGCCCTCTCGATGCCGTAGTCGATTACGGTGGCCAGATGGTGCGCCAAGAGGACGATCGGGAGGATCGAAGCGATCAGGATCACCGAGCGCACCAGGATGCCTCGGCGGTCGCGAGGGCCTGCCGTCGGCGTCGACGTTTTCGCCTTCGCCAGGTCTCCGGCAGTCTGCAACGGAACCGAGAGGGCTCCCGATGTCGGCTGGATGAACAAGCGCTTGTACGCGCTCATCTGCATGGCGAGGAACGCGCCGTAAATCAGGATCGTGAACGTGGAGAACGCGATCGCCTGGCCGGGGCGGAAGGTCCCGTTTCCCGTGCTCAGAGCATTGGGCAACACGAGTGCGGTGCCGGTCAGAAGCACCGTCATCGACAAATAGGCTATCGCGCCTTGGGCGTTGTACTCCTGCTCGCCATAGCGCAGGCCGCCCAGCAGTAGGCACAGCCCGGTCACGAGATTCATGATGATCATCATCACGGAGAAGATCGAATCTCGTCCGATGGTGGGGAAATCACCCGGCCCCAGCATCACCGCGGCGATGAGAACGACTTCGATCGACACGATCGAGAGCGTCAGGATCAGCGTCCCATAGGGTTCCCCGAGCTGATCCGCCAGGTGGTCGGCTTCGCGCACTACGCCGAACGCTGCCATCAAGATCGTCGCGAACAGGACGATGAAGCTGACGATGGCGACGGCGGGAGCGAGCGGTGCCGAAAGCCATGTCGAGCCACCGATCTGAAACGCGACGACGATGGCCCAGGCGAGCGCCAGGCGGATACGTGTAACGGAGGGGAAGAGGTCGCGAAGGGTGGCGGGAGAAGACGAACGCGCAACAGGTTGCGACGGTGACATCGGGGCTCTTCTAGGGGTCGTCCCCTGAGCGGCCTGTCGCAGCGGGTCGTCCCGCTGAGGTGGATGGCGATCGCGCCGTTCCACGAATATCCGCGAAGGGCTAGCACCGGGCCCTGGGTGTGTCTACCCGGGGTGACGCAGGCCCCATCTCGTCGAGCTTCGTTGCCGCCAGCCTCCGTCCCGGATCGCTCCGCGGGAACGTTTGGGCGATGTCTGTGTCCACGCCGCGCGCTCGTCGAGCAGCAGCGCGACACGCACGGGTGTCCCTCGAACGGGGCGGAACGCAGCCTGAACGCGACCGACTCTGGCGGGAATCGCAATGAGCGCGATGCGCGCGACGATCTTCCTTCGGTGCGACGAGCGCGCTCGTCGCGAAGTAGATCGCGTCACGACGTGCTCGGGCCCCAGGCAACGCGGTCCATCGCTGCTGCCTTGCGTCCGAGCCTCCCTTCCCGCACGAGAACGGCGAGGCTGTCCAGGATGATGCGGCTGCTCATGAGGGCGGTCTGCTCGGCCCAGTCGTAGGGCGGCGAGCACTCGACGATCTCGATCCCGGCCAGGCCCGGTGCCGAGACCTTGCGAATGAGATTGAGCGCTTCGCGTGGCAAGAGGCCGCCAGGCTCGGGCCACCCCGTACCGGGGACGAAGCCTGCATCGACGACGTCGATGTCGAAGGACAGGTAGACGGCGCTGGCGCCCTTCCACGCGACCTCCAGCGCCATCTCGGCGATCTTGTCGATACCCACCCGCTCGACGTCGCCGACCGTGATGATGGTGGTGCCGCGCTGGCGCCCGACCTGCACGCCGGCGCGCGGAGACTGCCAACCACCGATCCCGATCTGGACGAGGTTGGTCGCCGGGGCGTTCTTGATGTTTGTCGCGTGGAACCACGGAGTGGTGTGCATGCGCTCGTCGAGGTCGCGCTCCTGCGTGTCGACGTGACGATCGAAGTGGATGATGCCGACGTTGCCGCCGATATGGGGCGTCAAGCCGCGAATCGTCGGGAAGCCGATGGAGTGATCCCCTCCGAGCACGACCGGGAATGCGCCTTCCTTCACGACGTGGGACATCGCCTGGCTGATCTGGTCGAACGACTTCTCGAGGTTGCCCGGAATCGTGAAGACGTCTCCGATGTCGACGATGTTGAGCTGCTCACGTAGATCGACGCCGAGCTCGTAGCAGTACGTTCCGAACAGGTTCGTCGATCGGCGAATCCCTTGCGGTCCGAAGCGCGTGCCTGGACGGTACGTCGCGCCGGCATCGAGTGGCACGCCGAAGACGGCGACCTCGGCATCGCGAACGTGATGCACGTCCTCGAGGTAGGGGCACTTCAAGAACGTCCCGCGTTCGCCGGCGAAGTGGGGCAGCTCTCCTCGCGCGAACGTTGGAATCGTGCGATCGATGATTGTGGGCGCACCGGGTAAGCCGTGGGCGAGGGCACGCTGGACCTCCTCGTCGACGCGCTTACGGCCGAGCTTCGACTCGGCCTGTTGTGCCCACGCGCCTTCGGCATTGGGCTTGGTCGGGCTCTGAGCCATCGTCCACCTCGCTTCGTCCAAGGTCGCGAGCGCGGCACGCGGACGCCATGCATCGTGTGACGGCTCTCGTGCACCGCTCGTACCATCGCCGTCGCGGCGTGAGCCTGAAGCGCCCCGACGGCGACGACACAACCTGCGCGGTCGATGCGGACGTCGTTGTCCCGTTCGTGGAGGCCTGGACGTCGGACACTGCTCGCATGGTCCATATGTCGTTGACGACTGGAACACGACCCCTATATGTTGTGGTCCGTGTTGGTGCTCGTGGGCTCGAATCCACGGGCTGAAAAGGGAACCCGGCGCACATCCGGGGCTGCCCCGCAGCGGTAATCGAGAACGACCTCCACGTAGCGCACTGGCCTCGGTCACGAGGACTGGGAAGCGGTGGAGTGTAGGAAGCCGGCGACGCCGGAGCGCTCGTAAGCCCGAAGACCTGCCAGCATCCGGCGACGGGAGACATCCGCGGCCGGTTCGACCTGGAAGCCTCGAGGGAGGCTGGGCGGTCTCGAGTCGGCGCGATTGCTCGCGTCGTCGCGTTCCTCCGTCCTGCCGACCACGTTCTCTTCCTATTGCCCGCGGGGGCGAGAGGTCGGTCGAGGGCGCCTGCTTCGCGATTCACGAGGCCAGCGCTCGGCGCATTCGTGCGCGCTCGACGCTCTCTCTCTCCCTGCGCGCGTGACTGCAGCGAGCGGTCCGGCACCGCTCACACCACGGGAGACACGACATGCTCGGCGAGACCAATGGCACGAACAACGGCGCGGCGCCGTTGCGGAACACGAAGGCTGCGGAGGCCCGCGAGAGCGCTCCGCCCACGACGATGCGGGTCACCAAGCGCAACGGATCGAGCGAGACGGTCGACGTGAACAAGATCGTTCGCGCGGTCAGCCGCTGTTGTGTCGGGCTCTCGGACGTCGACGCGCTTCGCGTCGCGACGAAGACGATCAGCGGTCTCTACGACGGAGCGACGACCCGCGAGCTCGACCAGCTCTCGATCCAGACGGCGGCCGCCCTGATCGTCGACGAGCCGCAGTACGCGAAGCTCGCCGCACGGCTGCTGGCGACGTTCATCGACAAGGAGGTCCAGAACCAGGGCATCTACGCGTTCTCGCAGTCGGTCGCGGCGGCGCATGAGCTCGGTCTCGTCGACGCCCGCCTCCTCGAGCTCGTCACCCAGAACGCGCGGAAGCTGAACGACGCGATCGACCCGGAGCGCGACCGCGAGTTCGAGTACTTCGGCCTCCGTACCGTCTACGACCGCTATCTCCTCAAGCACCCCAAGACGCGTCTCGTGATCGAGACGCCGCAGCAGTTCTTCCTACGGATCGCCTGCGCGCTCTCGGAGAGCGTGCCCGAGGCCTTGGAGCTGCATCGGCTGTTCTCGTCGCTCGAGTACCTGCCGAGCTCGCCGACGCTCTTCAACGCGGGGACGCGGCACGAGCAGCTCTCGAGCTGCTTCCTCCTCGACTCACCGGAGGATCACCTCGAGAACATCTACCAGCGCTACACCGACGTCGCGATGCTCTCGAAGTTCTCGGGAGGCATCGGGCTCGCGTACCACCGCGTCCGCTCGCGCGGCTCGCTCATCGAGAGCACGAACGGCTACTCGAACGGGATCGTCCCGTGGCTGAAGACGCTCGACGCCTCGGTGTCCGCGGTGAACCAGGGCGGCAAGCGAAAGGGCGCCTGCTGCGTCTATCTCGAGCCTTGGCATGCTGACGTCGAAGAGTTCCTCGAGCTCCGCGACAACACGGGCGACGAGGCGAAGCGGACGCACAACCTGAATCTCGCGAACTGGATCCCCGATCTCTTCATGAAGCGCGTCGAGGCCGACGCCGACTGGAGCCTGTTCGATCCGAAGAACGTCCCCGACCTGCCCGACCTCTACGGCGAAGACTTCGAGCGTCGCTACGAGGCCGCTGAACGAGCCGGGCTCGCGGCGCGCACCGTGAAGGCTCGCGACCTCTATGCCCGGATGATGCGGACGCTCGCCCAGACCGGCAACGGGTGGATGACGTTCAAGGACAAGGCGAACCGGGCTTGCAATCAGACGGCGCTGCCCGGTCGCGTCGTGCACCTGTCGAACCTGTGCACGGAGATCCTCGAGGTGACGTCGAACAGCGAGTCCGCCGTCTGCAACCTCGGCTCGATCAACCTCGCCCGCCACACGCGGCGGAACGAGGACGTCGGCGCGCACGACCTGCCGCGCGTGGTCTTCGACTTCGACAAGCTCGCGGCGACGGTGCGGACGGCTGTGCGTCAGCTCGATCGCGTCATCGACCTGAACTTCTACCCGATCGCCTCCACGAAGACGTCGAACCTCCGCTGGCGCCCCGTGGGCCTCGGCGTGATGGGGCTGCAGGACGTCTTCTTCCAGATGCGGATCGCCTTCGACGCTCCCGAGGCCCGAGCGCTCGCGCGCCGGATCGCCGAGGAGATCTACTTCCACGCGCTCTCCGCATCGGTCGAGCTCGCGGTCGAGAAGGGGCGGCATCCGTCCTTCGACGAGACGCGCGCGGCGCGAGGAGAGCTCCAGTTCGACGCGTGGGGCATCGTCCCCGAGGACCGCGCGCGCTGGGATGCACTGCGCGAGAGCGTCCGCACCCAGGGCCTCCGCAACTCGCTGATCGTCGCGATCGCGCCCACCGCCACGATCGCCTCGATCGCAGGGTGTTACGAGTGCATCGAGCCGCAGGTGTCGAACCTGTTCAAGCGTGAGACGCTCTCCGGCGACTTCCTCCAGGTGAATCGGTACCTCGTCGCGGAGCTGAAGACGCTCGGGCTCTGGACCGAGGCGACGCGCGCGCGCCTCAAGCTCGCCGAGGGCTCGGTGCAGGGCTTGGGCGAGCTGCCCGAGTCGCTCCGGGCTGTCTACCGGACGGCGTGGGAGATCCCGATGCGCTCGCTCATCGACATGGCCGCCGACCGCGGCGCGTTCATCGACCAGAGCCAGTCGCTCAACCTGTTCATCGAGAACCCGAACATCGGGCAGCTCTCGAGCATGTACTTCTACGCTTGGAAGAAGGGCCTGAAGACGACCTACTACCTGCGCTCGCGTCCCGCGACGCGCATCGCGAAGGCGACCGTCGAGACGCCGCCGGCGCTCGCGTCCTCGCCGGAGGGCGATCCGCGCCGGGCGGAGGGATGGACGCCTCCACCTCCGGCGACGTCGAGCAGCGCGAAGGACGCGGCTGCCATTGCATGCTCGCTCGAGAACCCCGAGACCTGCGAGGCCTGCCAGTGAGCGCCGTCAGCCGCCCCACGCGCCTGCTCGATCCCGGTCTCTGCCTCACGCTCCGGCCGATGGCGTACCCGCGGTTCTTCGAGATGTACAAGGACGCGATCAAGAACACGTGGTCGGTGGAGGAGGTCGACTTCTCGACCGACACCCTCGACCTCCAGCAGAAGATGACGGACGCCGAGCGCCACCTCGTCCAGCGGCTCGTCGCGTTCTTCGCGACCGGCGACTCGATCGTCGCGAACAACCTCGTCTTGAACCTGTACCGGCACATCAACGCCCCCGAGGCGCGGATGTACCTCTCGCGCCAGCTGTACGAGGAGGCGCAGCACGTGCAGTTCTACCTCACGCTCCTCGACACGTACGTGCCCGATCCGGAGGAGCGTCATCGCGCGTTCGCGGCGGTCGAGAACATCCCTTCGATCAAGAAGAAGGCCGACTTCTGCATGCGCTGGCTCGACTCGATCCAGGACCTCGACCGGCTCGAGACGCGCGCGCATCGCCGGCAGTTCCTCCTCAACCTGATCTGCTTCGCGGCATGCATCGAGGGGCTCTTCTTCTTCGGCGCGTTCGCGTACGTGTGGTTCCTCCGCTCGCGCGGGCTCCTCCACGGCCTCGCCGCGGGGACGAACTGGGTGTTCCGCGACGAGAGCGCGCACATGGCGTTCGCCTTCGAGGTGGTGAGCACCGTCAGGCGCGAGGAGCCGGAGCTCTTCGACGACGAGCTCGGGCGATCGGTCGGCGAGATGCTCGACGAGGCGATCGAATGCGAGACCGAGTTCGCGCGCGATCTCCTCGGGGGCGGCGTCGCCGGTCTCTCGGTCGACGACATCCGCGACTACCTGCGGTTCTGCGCCGACCAGCGGCTCTCGACGCTCGGGCTGCCGCGCCGGTGGCACACGAAGAACCCGCTCTCCTTCATGGACCTCCAGGACGTGCAGGAGGTCACCAACTTCTTCGAGCGGCGCGTGTCGGCCTATCAGGTCGGCGTCAGCGGCGAGGTCGTGTTCGACGCCGCGTTCTGAGGAGAGCGTCTCGGTCCGTCGTGCCCGTGGCGCCGTCGAGCGTCACGGGCGCGCACGAGCTCACTTGAAGCGCATGCAGCGCGCGCCGAACGCACCGGACTTCATCCGCGGCGTCGTGATCTGATTCCGGTGCGGTTGGATGCTGCTCCACGCGATGCCGTAGCCGCGATAGTCGAACAGGCCGTCCGGCTTGATGACGGCCTCGTGGAGATTGCCCTTCAGGTCCATCCACGGCTCGTCGCCCTCGTTGATCGCGACCGTGTCCGCAGGCACGCGACCCGGCGGTGCGACGCGCGCCGAGCCATCGTAGTTGTTCCCCTGATCGTCGGGATAGAAGTAGACGTTCGGGCAGCTCTGCGTGCCATCGGGGAACGTGTTGAGCGTGTTGGCCGGCGCTCCGCAGGTCGTGTTCGCACCCGTGAGGCGCGGCGGCGTGGGCGGCATCGGTCCCGGGATCCCGCCGGCGTTCGGAGGCCACGGCCCGCCGGCGACATGGTCGAAGACCTCGGCGGTCATGAGCTGGCCGCCGTCCCACGCGCAGAACGCAGCGAGGAGGGCGAAGGGCGTGCAGTTGAGCGCCTTTTCGTCCATGTCGTCCTTGGAGAACTGCTTGCCGACGCCTCCGCCGTACTGCGCGATCTGCGCCTTGTCGAACCAGTACGTCGCGTAGCCGTACGAGCCGGCCTCGTTGGTGCAGTTGAAGTTGTGCGTCGCCGCGTAGTCGTTGCTCTCCCAAGGCGGCGACGGCGCGAAGTACTCGGGGAAGAAGTGCGAGGCGTTGAGCGAATCGAAGACGCTGGTCGCGACCGTGAAGGTGCCCGAGTTGACGACCCAGTTGTCGATCGCGCGCCCGTTCGCGTCGTACCTGTCCTGCCCGGGGTAAAGCAGATCGACGGTGGGGTTCGAGACCGTGTAGGTCGCGGTCCCGGTGAAGAGCGCGGACGGGAGCGTGTTCTCCCAGCCGTTGTTCCAGCGGCTCGGTCGATGCGCGGCCGTGTAGCTCTTGATGTCGGGGACGCCGTTGCTCGATGCGGTCACGAGCTCGATGAACGCGCGCATGCGCCCCGCCGTGATCTCGTACTTGTCGAGGAAGACCGCCTTCCCTGGCTGGCGCGGATCGCTGAACCCCGGGACCGGGAGCGAGCGGCAACACGACTCGTGGACCTTGCCGGCCTCGCCGAACTCGCCCGTGCCGCAGGTGCTCCCGCCGTGGACCGCCGGCAGCTCGGCCCGGTGAGGCACTTCTTGTCTGCGCCGCACGCCTTGCTCGTGCAGTCGCTGTCGACGAGGCAGCCCTTCTCCCAGTCGCACGGCGGAGACATCGTACCGCCGCAGTCGACGTCTGTCTGATCGCCGTCCTGACGACCAGGCTTGTGCCCCTCGCAGATCCCACCGGTGCAGTAGCCCCACACGCAGTCGGTCGCCTCACGGCAAGTCTTGCCCGCGGCGCACTTCGGAGCGCTCGTCGGCGGGCCGCCGCCGCAATCGATGTCGGTCTCGGAGCCGTTCTTGACGCCGTCCGTGCTCGTCGGAGCGACGCAGGTGCCGTCCGGTCCGCAGATCGCGCTTTCGCAGTCGGTCGGCCCCTTGCACTTGGCGCCGGGCTGGTGCTCCGCCGGGCACGTCGGAGCGCAGTCGGGGGTCGTTGTGCCGTCGCCGAGCGTGGCGTCGGCGACGAGGCCGTCGAACGTCGTGCACGCCGAGAGCGTGACGAAGCCGAGGAGCCCGAGGAGGAGAGGCGAGATCTCAGGGAGTCTCATGGGACGACCGAACGCGGCCGTTCCGTCATCCTACGTCGAGTTGGCGCGTCGGCAACGCGTGACCGAGCGATGGTAGGATTTGGCGGGTATGCGTTCGTCCGCCATAGCGGCCGCGCTCTTCGCGGGGCTTCTCCTTGCCGCTTCCCCCGTCTTTGCCGGTCCGCCGGCGCCCGCGGAGAAGAAGGCCGCCGAGGCCGATGCTGCCAAGGCGAGCCGAGCGCTCGCCAGGCGTGATTTCGGCGCCGCTGCCGATGCCTACGAGCGCGCGTATCGGCAAGTGCCCAACGCGAAGTGGCTGTTCAGCGCGGCGAACGCGCGCCGCTCGAACGGAGAGGCGGTCCACGCCGCCAACCACTACGCGCGCTATCTAAAAGAGGCGCCCGAAAACGCGGCGCAGCGCGCGGCGGCCAAGAAGGAGCTCGCGGCGCTCGCGGCGAAGCTTGGTCGGTTCGAGATCCAGGCCGAGGGCGCGAAGCTCGTCCGGATCGATGGCGAGGAGGTCGAGCCGACGATCGGTCCCGTGTACGTCGACGCCGGCCCTCATGTCGTCGAGGGGGACTTCGAGACCGGGCGCGCGGAGGAGACAGCGACGGCAAGCATCGGCAAGATCGTGACGGTCGTCCTCGCGCCTCCGGCGCCCGAGCCGCCGCGCGTCGAGGCGACCGCCGTCGTTGCGTCGAGCGAAGGCACGCCGGCGACAGCCGAGCGCAAGAAGCCGCTGCCGCCGCTCGCTGTTTGGGTCGGGGCGGGCGCGACGCTCCTCGCCGGAGGCCTCACGATCGCCTCGGGCCTCGACGTGCTCGGACAGAAGGAGTCGTTCGACGCCGAGCGGTCGCAGGCGAACCTCGATGCCGGCAGGTCGAAGCAGCTTCGCACGAACGTCCTCATCGCGGTCACCGGGGCGGCGGCGGCGCTCACGGGAGTCGTGGCGATCTGGTTCGTCGACTGGCGCTCACCTGACAAGGAGTCGAGCGTGAAGATCGGCGCTGGCCCGAGCTCGATCGTGCTCCGCAGCACGTTCTAGGCGGGAACGTCGCCCTGGTGGGCGTGCCGTCGAGGATGCTCTCGGCGCGAACGAGCGGCGAGCTCGGTGATCAGATCGTCCTCTTGGACGGCGGGATCGAGGCGGGGGCGTCGCGCTGCGAGAGCGGACCACCGTGTCGCGAACGGAGCGTGCGCCGGATGAGCAGCTCGACGTCGTCGGCGTTCACCGGCTTCACGAGGAACGCATCGGCGCCGAACGACGATAGGCGTTGCCACTCGCGTGGGCCGCCGGCGGCGGTGAGGACGATGATCGGCGTGCGCTGGCTCGCGTCGAGCGATCGGAGCAGCAGCGTGAGCTTCGCGCCGTCGATCTCGGGCATCTCCAGATCGACGAGGACGACCGAATACGGCTGGCTCTCGAAGGCGGCGAGCGCCTCGACGCCGTTGCCGACCAGATCGATCTGGGCATGCGGGAAGCGCGTGCGGAGCGACTCGGCGATGATCGTGCACCAGTCCGGATCGTCGTCCGCGATGAGGATGCGCTCCGGCTCGCGGGTGCCGCTGTGCTCGGCGAGGATCGCTCGCCGGAATGCGCCTACCGATGCGTACCGGCGATGCGCGTTCTTCGCGAGCGCCCGAAGGATGATCTCGTCGTAGCCAGGTGGCAGGTCGGGGCGGTGGACGCTGGGGGGCGTCGGGTCCTGGAGGACGTGCTGCGAGAGGACGTTCATGTCGGTCGCGCCGAGGAACGGCGGGCGGCCGGTGAAGAGCTCGTAGGCCAGGCAGCCGAGCGCGTAGATGTCCCGCCGGTCGGCGAGGTCCGGGGCCTCTTCCTCGGCGAGGGCCGCCTCCGGCGCCATGTAGAGCGCGCTCCCCACGACGACGTTCGCGCTCTCGGCCGATTCGAGGATGCGCGCGACGCCGAGATCGCCGACGCGCACGCGCCCGCTGTCCTCGAGGAGCAGGTTCGATGGCTTGATGTCGCGATGCACGGTCTGCGATGCGTGGATCGCCTCCACGCCCAGGCATGTCTGATCGAGGATGCGCACCGCCTCGTCGAGGTCGGGCGCCGTGTCTGCGGGACGCGACCGGAGCCAGTGCTCTACGGAGCGTCCTTCGACGTACTCCATCACGAAATAGGGCACCGCGCCGTGCTCGCCGAACGCGTAGACGTGAACGACGTTGGGATGGGAGACGCGCGCCATCGCCCGCGCCTCGTTGTCGAAGAACGTGCGCATCTCGGGGAACGCGAAGAGCTCGGGCTTGATCAGCTTGATCGCGACCCTCCGGTCGAGTCGCTCGTCATGCGCGAGCGCAACCACGCCCATGCCGCCGATGCCGAGGGTGCGCTCGATGCGGTAGGTGCGATCGACGACGTCACCGGGCTTGAGACCAACCGACGCCAGCGACTCGTCCACGGAGCGCTCGACGACGGCGCTCACCGGCGGGTCGGGCCTCATCGGACGCGAGGGCTCCTGGGTGGAGGGCGCCGTCTCCGTCGCCATCCACTCGGCGACGGTCGGCGCGAGGGCACGGATGACCGCCGCCGGATGCGGTGCCTGCGGCACGATCCGGTCATCCGCCTCAGGTGCGACAGGCGGACGACGCGACGACGCGGTCTCGGCGAGCAGCTGCGATCCGCTCGTCGTCACGGCAAAGACCGCTCGCCCCTCCGGCCCGGCCTTCTTCATGAGAGCTCCTTCGCACGGCCGCAGGTGACGGCGCGCGACCTCCGCGGGAGCACGTCATGTACCAAGCCAAGGTTCAGCCATTCAGCGGTGTCGCGGCGACGAGAAAGAGGGGTGCATCCCCCCCGCCGGCCTCCTTGGATGCGCAAGGCTGCCACGCGTGAGGCACCCCTCACCGGAGCGCGTTGCGACCTGACGCCACGCGCTGGGCTCGAAGGATGCGATCAGAAGACGTTGAACCAGCCACCGAGCCCGGCGTTGAGGCCGAGGTTGAAGACCGATGCGTCATCGGTGCGCTCGACGGTGCTGGAGCCGGTGGTCGTGGAGACGGATCGGCTCCCCGTGATCGGGATGTTCACGGTCGGTCCGACGGTGATGAAGAAGTGCTCGAGCGGTACGATCGCGAACTGGGGATCGAGGTCGAGCGAGAACAGGGTGTCGGTCATGCGGGTCGTCGTGATGACGTTGTTGTTGTTCACCCGCTCGGTCGAAGCGCTGACGGAGTAGATGCCGAGCCCGGCGCGCGGCCAGAACGCGAACATGTCGCTGAGCGGCAGGATGTACCCGACACGCGGTGCGAAGCCGATCGCCGTTCCTGTCGGAGCGTCCGTCTTTCGGGTGGTCTTGGTCGAGCCCGCGACGGTCTCGGTCTCGTTCGTGCCTCCGAGCCCGAAGCCGAACGCGATCGCACCGCCGAGGGTGAGGCGCGGGATGATCGTGACGTCGAAGGCGACCCGCGGAAGGGCGTGGACGTTGATCGGAACGCCGAAGTCCTGGTTGTCCGCGAAGCTGCGGCCGAAGAGGAGCGACAGTCCGGAGCCGCTTCGCGAGTCCGTCGCCTCGATGCCGTTCTCCGTCCTCGTGATCGACGCGGACGCGTAGTTGAAGACCGGCACGAAGCGGTCGGCGCTGAGGAGCAGTTGTCCCTTCTCGCCGAACCCATTGGCGTGATCAGCCGCATTGGCGTCCGTGGAAGCGAAGAGAATCGTGGCTGTTGCAAGGACACCGGCGACACCGAGGTTTGCCTTCATGCCCGCGACGGTAACGCGCACCGGCAGCCGACCTCAAGGTGCCTCGCATGGTCACTCCCGTGGTCAGTGCGTGTGGGTGCCGCCTCATCACACCGGTCGTTTGATCGTCCTGGCAGCGAGCTCATGCGCGGGAGCGGATAATCGAGCTGTGTCCTCAGTCGTGCGTGCGGAAGGCGGCGTCGATGTGCACGGATGACGGAGGAGCGGGATCGCCCGCGGGTCGCGAAGCGCGCGATCGCTTCGAGCGGCCGACGCGATGGGGCGCTCGTCACTCGAGTGCGCCGCGATGCGCGAACGTCGACGCTCGCGTTCGATGAGATGACGAGAAGGGGAGGGAGGAACGAGCGCCCCACGTCCACGCGTGGGTCAGCGCGGCGTCACGGGCATCGAGTCCCGATCGACGTTGGGACTCGCGCCCCAACCCACAGTTGTGCCCCAACCACCCCGCAGCCGTGGGCCACGGCTCTCGTCGAGCGCGGGGCTCGCGCCCCAAGCCCCGCAGGGGTGCGCCTTCGGCGCGCGTCGAGTTACATCAAGGGTGGAAGGTGATGTGCCCGACATATTTGTCGAACTCGACCTCGACACCGGAGAAATAGGCTTCACACTTCACGTCATAGGGAGACGGGGATGCAGTTTGGTTCCCTCCTGCCCACGGGCCGCGACAAGCGGCGCGCCGGGCTCTTCGCAGTGGCCGCCTTGCTCGGGATCGCGTCGACGGACGCGCCGTCCGCCTGGGGGGGCGACCGGCCGGCCCCGGACGTGAAGTCGCCGGTGACGCTCGGCGTCGGAGCGGAAGGGCGCGCACCGCCCACCGACCTGCCCGGCCTCGCTCCGGCGATCGGCCCGGGGCTCCTCGAGGTGCCGGAGGCGCGCGCGACGAGCGTCGAGAGCGGCGCGCGATTCGATTGGCGTCTCATACAGGGACGGCACTGGCAGATCCGAGGGCCCGCCGGCGAGCTCCCGGCGATCACCGACGCTCGCGAGAAGAATCGCGGAGCCTGCGCTGCGGGGATGATCGAGGTCGCCGGGAAGATGAAGCGTCACTTCCTCCTCGACGAGCTCCAGATGCAGGCGTGCACGAAGTGGATCGATCGGAAGTGGCCCGAACGCTGCGCCGAATACGATCGCGACAAGTGGCTCGCGCTCTCGAAGGACCTGCCCACGCAGCCGCTCGACTTCTGCATCGATCGGTTCGAGTACCCGAACCGCAAGGACGAATACCCGATCATCCTCGTGAGCTGGTACGAGGCGCGCGATGCCTGCAAGGCCGAGGGCAAGCGGCTCTGCACCGAAGACGAGTGGACGTTCGCTTGCGAAGGGGAGGAAGCGCAGCCGTACCCGAACGGCTACGCGCGCGACCCCGACGCCTGCCTCAACGATCGGCCGTGGAAGCAGTTTCGCGATTCGGCGCTCATCCCGCGCAGCGGCGAGAACGCGAAGCTGGAGCTCGACCGCTTGTGGCAGGGCCTCCCGAGCGGTGCGCGTCCTCTCTGCAGGAGCCCGTTCGGTGTCTACGACCTGACGGGCAACGTCGACGAGTGGACACGCTCGTCGATCCCGAACGAGAGGCCGAGCGTCTTGAAGGGCGGCTACTGGGGACCGGTCCGCACGCGCTGCCGCCCCGCGACGAAGGCGCACGACGAGTCGCACGTCTTCTATCAGCAGGGCTTCCGCTGCTGCGCGGACCCGACGAAGGCTGCGAGCGATTAGAGAGACTTGCCCATCGCCGCGTACCCCTTGTCCACGTAGACCGTCGTCGCGGTGATTCCGCTTGCGAGCGGCGAGCAGAGGAACGCGGCGGCCCCGCCGACCTCGCGGGCGGTGAGCGCCTCGGGCAGGGGAGCGTTCGCCTTCGTGTACTCGATCATGTCGCCGATGAAGCCGATCGCGCTTGCCGCGCGCGAGGCGAGGGGGCCGGCGCTGATGCAGTTCACGCGGTGGCCGTACTTGCGACCGGCCTCGAATGCGAGCACGCGCGTGTCGCTCTCGAGCGCGGCCTTCGCCGAGCTCATGCCGCCGCCGTAGCCGGGGATGACGCGCTCGGCCGCCAGGTACGAGAGCGAGAGGAACGAGCCGCCCTTGCGCATGATCGGGCTGAAGCGCTGCACCATCGAGATCATCGAGTACGCGCTGACGCCGATCGCTCCGAGGTAGCCCTTGCGGCTCGTCTCGAGGAGCGCGTTCTTCACCTCGGGGCCGTTCGCGAGCGAGTGGACGACGATGTCGAGGACGCCGTCCTGCGCGCTCGGCTCCGAGCCGAAGTCGGCCTTAAGGCGATCGACGGCGGCCTGGATGCTGACGTCGCCGTGCTCCTTGTAGCGCTTGTTCTCCCGGATCTCCTCCGGCATGTCCTCGAGGGTGTCGAACTCGGCGTCGAGCGGGTAGATGCGCTCGAACTCGAGCTTGCCGCCGTCCGGCATCGCGAGCGACTCGTCGAGCTTGCCGCGGCGGAGCAACGTCTGGAAGATGCCCAGCGCGGGGGGCCAGGTGCCCACGCAGACCGACGCGCCGGCCTCGGCGAGCGCCTTCGCGATCGCGAAGCCAAAACCGCCGTCGTCCGCGACGCCGGCGACGAATGCGCGCTTGCCCGACAGGTCGATGTTCAACATGGGGCGGACCATGGCGCCTCCGGGGCGTCGCCTCAACGGAAAAATGGCGCCAAGGCGTCGTTGCCGCTCCCCGGCGGTCGTGCTCGGGCGGGCGCCGCCGGTACGGGGACCGGCCGTCGGAAGATAGTTTGAGCTCAAACAAACTGCGAACGCGCAGATACAGCTCGTGGTTTCTTGCAACGTCCCGCGTTGTAGCCGACGGAAGGGGGCTGCACCTGGGCTAGAGTGGCCGGCGCTCATGAAGCCAGACCTTCGTGTCTCCCGTCGCATCGCCTCCTGTCTCGTCGCCGGAGCACTCACGCTCCTCGCGCCCGCGGCGCGCGCAGAGTTCCCGACGCTCGACGTCGCCATCCAGCGCGCACGCGCGCACGCGGTCGTGGTCGCGGACGCAGAGGGAGAGCTCGGCGCGGCCCGCGGACAGCTCGCTGGCGCACGTGTCAGCGCGCTCGGCAATCCGTACACCGACATCCAGATCGATCGCCCGTTCTCGAATCACGGGACCGCCGGGTATCAGGTCCAGGCGTTGACGTTCACCTACTTCCCGATCGACATCGCGGGGCAGCGCGGCAAGCGGGTCGAAGAGGCGGAGCGGCTCATCGACTGGAGGAAGCTCGGGCTCGTCGACGCGCGAGCGATCGCGACCGGCGAGGTCGTCGCTGCGTACGGTGAGCTCGTGGTCAGCTCCTCGCGCGTGACCGAGGCGAGCACCGGCGAGACGACGGCGCGCGACGAGGCGAAGTACTTCGAAGGCCGCTTCGAGGCGAAGGACACGACGCTCTACGAGAAGAGCATCGCCGAGGCGGAGGTCGCGCGCTGGGTGCAGTCGAGAGCCGAAGCGGAGCTGCGCGTCGCGAACGCGCGGGCGCGGTTCGGTCAGCTCACGGGCGTCCCCGATACCGACAAGCCCCCGCCGAACGTCGACATCCTCCCGCCGTCGCTCCGAACCTCGTGGGACGACGTGCACGTCGCTCGGGTGGTCGACAAGGCGCCGCTCGTGTCGCGCCTTGCGGCGGAGAAGTCCTACTGGGAAGCGTCGATCGAGCGTCACGAACGCGAGAAGATCCCACCGGTCTCGTTCGAGATCCTCGCCGGTCGGGGCAGCCAGGGCGAAGCGCGCTTCGGTGGAGGCGCGGTCATCACCCTTCCGGTGACCCGCAAGTTCCAGGGCGAGATCGCTCGGGCCGAGGCCGGTCGAACGAATGCCGGGCGGCGTCTCGAGCTCTACCGTGGTGTCGTCAATGCGCGACTCCGCGCCGCGCGCGACGCCATCCAGTCCGTCTCCAAGGCACTCGAGGAGCTCGACAAGAACGGGATCCCGGCCCTCGAGCGTGCGGTGGCGGCCTCGGTCGAGGGGTTTCGGGCAGGCAAGATCGACCTGCAGCGTGCGATGCTTGCTCGTCGTGACCTCGCGATCGCCCGCGCCCGGAGGTTGGACCTGCTGGAGGCCTCCTGGCGCGCCTATGCCGATCTCGTGATCTTCACCGGAGACCTGCCTTGAAGAGAGCCCGTCGTTCGGCACCCATCGTCGCTGTTCTCGCGGTCTTCGCGGTCGCCGGTTGCGATCGCTGTACGAAGCAGGAGTCGAAGGCGCCGGTCGCGGGCGGCGATGCCGCTGTCGCTGGACCGGTCATCGTCGCCGCCGACGGGACCAAGGTCCAGGCGGCGGGCGTCATCACCGAGGACATGGCCGGTCAGATCGCTGGTCCGGTCACCAAGACCGGCAAGATCAAGGCCGCGACGCCGATGGCGGTGATGTGCAAGAGCGGTGGCCAGCCGGTGAGCCCGACGATCTTCGGGATCGCCTGGGCCGACGCCGAGAAGGACATCGGTGCGACCGCGCACCGCTGGGGCGGCAACACGACGACCCGGTACAACCCGAAGCTCGGCAACGCATGGAGTACCGGGAACGACTGGTTCTGGGAGAACGTCGAGATCGACTCGTGGGAGAAGTTCGTCGCGAAGGCGGCGGAGAAGGGCGGTCGCGCCGCGATCACCGTCCCCATCATGGGATGGGTCGCGAAGGACACCGAGAGCTGCGCGTTCTCGACGAAGCAGTTCCCCAACCAGGACAAGACCGATCCGTATCGCTCGCACTGCGGCAACGGCAAGAAGCCGGACGGCAAGACGCTCCTCGACCCGCCGAAGGATCCGTCGGCCTGGCAGACGAAGATCACCCCCGAAGACGTCGGCGCATGGGTCGCGAAGATCAAAGCCGCCGACCAGAAGCGGGGAAGGCGCGTCGTCTACCAGTACATCCTCGACAACGAGCCGGCGCTCTGGGACTCGACCCACCGCGACGTGCACCCGGAGGGCCTCAGCTACGACGAGCTCCTCGAGAAGACGATCGCGTTCGGCACCGCCGTCCGCAAGGCGGACCCCGACGCGATCATCGCCGGGCCGGCCGAGTGGGGATGGCCGGGCTACTTCTACAGCGGCAAGGACGCGAAGGCGGGGTTCCGTCTCAAGCCCGATCGGCGCGCGCATGGCGATGAGCCGCTGCTCGCGTGGTTCCTGAAGAAGCTCCACGAGCACGAGAAGAAGACCGGCGTGAAGGTGCTCGACGTCCTCGACGTCCACATCTATCCGCAGGCCGACGGCGTGCAGCACGGCGACGACGAGGGCGGTGACGGCGGCGGCAACACCGATCGCGCGACGAACGACCTTCGATTCCGCACCACGCGCTCGCTCTGGGATCGCGACTACGTGGACGAGTCGTGGATCGGCGAGCAGAAGGTCGACGACAACGAGAACGGTCGCGTCTACCTCATCCCGCGGATGAAGGAGCTGATCGCGAAGAACTACCCCGGTCTCGGCTTCCAGATCGGCGAGTACAACTTCGGAGCCGAGCACCACATCGCCGGCGGTGTCGCGCTCGCCGAGGCGCTCGGGCGCTTCGCGCTCCACGGCGTGAGCCACGCCTTCTACTGGACGTACCCGAAGAAGCCGAAGCCGGCGTACTGGGCCTTCCGCGCCTACCGCAACTACGACGGCGCGGGCGGGCGCTTCCTCGACACGATCGTCCCGTCGAGCTCGCCGAGCGGGACCTCGCTCTACGCGTCGCGGGACGAGAGCGGCAAGAAGTGGGTGCTCGTGGCACTGAACTTCAGCGCCGACCGGCCGTTCGACGCGAGCATCGCGCTCGACGGGTGTGCGACACCCACGGCGATCAAGTCCTTCGTCTACACGGGGGCAGAGGCCGGGCTGACGTCCGGCAACGCGAAGATCGAGGGCTCGAACGTGAACGCGAAGCTCCCGCCGTACTCGATCAGTGTCTTCGAGGTCACGACGCCCTGACCGTTCGCCGCCGACCGTGACGCCAACCGTGACAGGGCCGTGACGGCCGCACGGTGACGTCTCATCGCTACATTCGCCGCCCGTACGGCCGCGGTTGTCGTGTAGATTCAGACACCCGTCGATGTCCGCGAAGAAGCGCCTCCCGGGCGACCCTCACGACAACCCGACCCGCAAGGTCGAGTCGATGTCCTCGCTCGCCGCCGACCTGTTGCTGCGGGAGCACGGGTTGGACGACGACTCGGGCAGGCGCCTCCGCTCGAGCCCGCCTAGCGGTCGCGACGCGTACTCCGAGCCCTGGCGCCCGAGCACGTCGCCGCCGCCCCCGCCGTACGGGCTTGCGACGGAGCCTCCGCCGAGGCGTGGCCTGCGCATCGCGCTCCTCGTCGTCGGCGCCGTGCTGCTCGTCGTCCTGAGCGTCACCGTGACGCTGCTCGTCGCACGCTGACGCGAGCGCAGGGCTCGTGTCGAGCGCGCGGGCGGGCAGCGGTGTCGGTCAGGCGGCCTTGGCGTCTCCGCTCAGCTCCGCGAGGAGCTCGTCGAGGAGCCCGCCGACCGTCGAGGCGAGGCCGGAGGGGATTGCGGAGCTGTCCGCGAGGAGATCGCGGAGCTTCGTCGCGGTGGCCTTGAGCGCCTTGCGATTCGACTCGCGCTTGTCGTTCTCGCTCACCGGGAACAGGGTGTCGTTGTAGAGGCGCGCGACCTTCGTGACCGGGACGCCCTCGTCGAGGATCTGCTTGCGCACGTCGACGAGCGTCTCCTTCGGGATCGAGGAGTCCTCCGCGGCCTTCTCCTCGACGCGCCGCAGGTAGTCGACGGCCTGGTAGCTCGGGATGGCCTCGAGCGGGTCGCGCTGGAGCACCTCGGGGGCGCGCTTGTGGAGGAACATGTAGCTGCCCGTGAGCTTCTCGACGGTGTCGGCGCGGAGCTTCAGCTCGGTCTTCGCGTACGTGTCGAAGGAGTCGTAGCCCCAGCGCTCCCATGTCTTCAGGTGCTTCAACTCGGCGAGCGCCTGGCCGAGCTCGAGCCAGCTCGATTTGAAGCGTCGCGTGAGCCTCAGCATGCTGGCCCGCTCCGGATCGTCGGCGTGCTGCTCTTCGAGTGCCGCGAGGGCGCGATCGACGTTCGTCTGCTGCATGGTGCCCTGCCTCTAGAGCCCGGGCGCCGCGCGCGCAAGATACCGCGGTCGGACAACCTGTGGAGATCTTCGCGAAGGCCGTGTGAAGCGCCTGTGGAGAAGCGCGGCGCACGCAAGGGCAGCTCATGCTGCTCGTGTGTGGAGAGAGGAAATGCCTCCACGAACGCAGAAATTTCAGAGCAGCGGCGAGAGGAGGCGAGCGCCGGCCTCGGCGATGCGCCAGCCGAGCGGGATCCGAGCGCGGGTCGGCTTGTCGATCTCCTGTGCGCTCGTGAGGTCGCGGTGGAACTGCTCGGCGAGCTCGTCGGCGTGGCCGCTGCCGTAAAGGACCGCGACGACCTCGAAGTTGATGCGGAAGCTGCGGTTGTCGATGTTGGCGGTGCCGACCGCCGCGAAGAAGTCGTCCACGACGACCGTCTTCGCGTGCACCATCGTCGGCTCGTATTCGTAGACGCGCGCGCCCGAGGCGATCACTCCGTCGTAGTAGGAGCGCGCGGCCGCGGTGACGACGAGCGAGTCGCCCCGGCGAGGGACGAGGATGCGCACGTCGACGCCGCGGAGCGCTGCGGTCGTCAGCGCCGCGAGGATCGCGCCATCCGGCACGAAGTACGGCGTCGTCACGAGCACACGCGTCCGCGCGAGCGCGATCGCCGCGAAGTAGAGCCGGTGGATGGGCTCGGACTCGCGGTCCGGACCCGAGGCGACGATCTGGACGTGGTGCCCGCCCGTGCCCGAGGGCGGCGGGAAGTACGCGGGCTCTCGCGTGACGTAGTTCGTCGCGTAGTGCCAGTCGTCGAAGAACGTGAGCTGGAGCCAGCGCACGGCGTCGCCGCGCAGCCGGACGTGCGTGTCGCGCCAGGGCGCCGGATGTCCCTGCCGTACGCGCCGTCGCCCCGCGCGCTCCTCGGGCGGGCCGGCGATGCTCCGGAGGCTCGAGGGGGCACGCTCGGGCTCGGGCACGTAGTCGTCGCAGACGTTGATCCCGCCGGTGAACCCGACGACGCCGTCGCAGACGACGATCTTGCGGTGGTTGCGGAAATCGAAGCGGCTGCGGATGCGCGAGATGCTGACCGCGTTGTACCAGGCGAACTTGATGCCGCTCGCGCGTAGCGCGTCGATCATCGAGCGCTTCATCGCGCTCGAGCCGATGTGGTCCACGAGGACGCGCACCATGAGCCCCTCCTTCGCGCGTGCGATGAGCAGGTCGGCGAAGCGTGTCCCGGCGCGTCCGGAGTCGAAGATGTAGTACGCGACGTGGATGTGGTGCTTCGCGGCGCGGATCGCCTCCTCGATCGCGTCGTACGTCGACGCGGCGTCGTGGAAGAGGGTCACGTCGTCGCAGAGGTCGACGGCCGGCTCGCCGAGGCTCACCGCGAGCTGCTCGAGCTGACGCACGCGCGGGTCTTCGAGGTGCGGCGCCACCGCCATGAGCGGTCCGGCGCCCTGCTCGTCGCAGGCGTGCGCTTTGCCGCGCGCGCGACGGTGCTTCAGGCGCTTGCGCACGAGGCGGCGGGGCCCGAAAAAGAAGAAGACGATGAATCCGACGTATGGGAGTGCGATGAGCGCGAGGATCCAGGCGATCGTCGAGACCGGCGGTCGCTTCTCGAAGAGGATCCACGTGGCGAGCAATACGACGTAGACGACCTCGAGGATGGTGAGGATCGTGACGAGCACGGTCGAGGAGAGTAGTACGACCGGGCGCCATGCGTACCCTCGTCTGGTTTCGCGGAAAGGACCTGCGCGTCGCCGACCACGTGCCGCTCGCGGAGGCGGCGGTCGCCGGCGAGACGATCCCGCTGTTCGTCCTCGATCCGTACTTCTTCGCCCCCGAGCGCGCGCAGCAGATCCCTCATCGGATGCAGTACCTCGTCGAGTCGCTGGCGGAGCTGGCCGAGTCGATCGCGAAGCTCGGCTCACGCCTCGTCGTCGTCGAGGGCAAGAGCACCGAGGTGGTGCCCGAGCTCGCGCGTAAGCTCGAGGTCGATCGCGTCGTCGGTCATCGCTGGACGGAGCCCATCGGCAAGGAGCGCGATCGACGGATCTCGAAGGCGCTCGCTTCGATCCCGTTCGACCTCTACGAAGGCGAGACGCTCGCGACGCCGGGCACGATCCTGACCGGCTCGGGGACCCCGTTCTCGGTGTTCACGCCGTACGCAAGGGCGTTCGCGAGGACGGTCGAGGTCGCTCCGCCGCGCCGCGCGCCGCGCGCGTTGCCTCCGCTCCCCGCGCTTCCGCGATGGCTCACCTCGCGCGAGGTCCCCGTGCCGCGACCGGAGGACATCGGCATCACCCGGAACGACCGGATCGTCCGCGGCGGCGAGGCGGCAGCGCGGGCGCGGCTCCGCGCGTTCCTGCGCGGGCCGGGACCGCGCTACGACGTCGGGCGCGACCTCATGGGGGAGGCCGGCACGAGCCGCCTCTCGCAGGACCTCAAGTTCGGCACACTGAGCGCGCGCACCGTCTGGACCTCTGCGAGCGAGGCGCTCGTGGAGAGCCCGAAGGCGCGCCGGGCTTACCTCAACGAGCTCGTGTGGCGGGAGTTTGCCTACGACGTCCTCGAGCACAGGCCGAACGTCCTCATCGAGCCGTTCAGACCGGCGTGGAAGGGATTCCCCTGGCTCGAGGACGAGGCCGGATGGCACGCATGGGTCTCGGGCACGACCGGATACCCCGTCGTCGATGCGTCGGCGCGCCAGCTCCTCGCGGAGGGCTTCGTCCACAACCGCGCGCGCATGATCAGCGCGAGCTTCCTCGCGAAGCATCTCCTGATCGATTTCCGCCTCGGCGAGGAGCACTACATGCGCTTCCTCACCGACGGCGACTGGGCGGCGAACGATCTCGGATGGCAGTGGTCCACCGGTTGCGGCGTCGATGCTCAGCCGTGGTTTCGCGTCTTCAACCCGGTGCTCCAGGGCGAGAAGTTCGACGCCCGCGGTGACTACGTCCGCACGTGGCTGCCAGAGCTCGCGTCGCTCGGAGCTCGGTGGATCCATCGACCGTGGGAGGCACCCGAGGCCGAGCTGTCGCGCGTCGGCGTCGTCCTCGGTGAGACCTATCCGCGGCCGATCGTCGATCACGCCTTCGCGCGCCAGCGCTTCCTGGCCGCCGCCAAGGGACATCTTGGCTGATTGAGCGCGGCATCCCCGATATTCGTTAGCTCCGACGTGCCCATGGCGCAGAGGCCGCAGGCTGCCTACGATTCGGACATGCTCCCCGAGCAGTCCGCCTCCAGCTATGCGAACGACCCCTCGACCGCGACCGTGGTGATCGTGACCGAGCCCACCCGGCCGAACCTCCACGGCGATCTGCCTGCGAGGCTCTTGCTCGACTCGGCGCAGCACATCGTCGGGCTCGATGTCGTGCCCGACTCCCCCGAGCGCATCATCGTCATGCTCGGCCCGCACGAGAAGGTCTCGCGTACGGAGGAGGTGCGCGTGCACATCGAGCACGGCGGCGGCTCGTTCCGTCTCCAGGGGCACGCCGCGAAGCTCATCGCGCCCGGCGCGAATCCGTACGTGTTCTGAGAGGGGAGCTGTCAGCCTCCACGTGCACACGCGCGCGCGGCGCGACGGACGCGATCACCCTTCGTACGTGAGCACGACGCGGCCTTCGACGCGTCCGCTGCGGAGCCCGTCCAAGACCTCGTTCACCTGCCCGAGCTGCTGGGTGGTCGAGGTCGCTCGGACCTTGCCGGCGGCTGCGAACGCGAGCGCCTCTTCGAGATCGAGCCGCGTGCCGACGATCGACCCGCGGATGGTGAGGCCCTTGAGGACGACGTCGAAGATCGGGGTCGGGAAGTCTCCCGGCGGTAGGCCGACGAGGACGCAGGTGCCTCCGGGGCGGAGGACGCCGATGCCGGCGGCGAACGCCTTCGTCGACACCGCCGTCACGAGCGATGCCTGAGCGCCGCCGATCTTCGTCTGGACGACCGAGACGGGGTCGTCCTTCTTCACGTTGACGACGAGCTCGGCGCCGAGGCGCGAGGCGAGCGCGAGCTTGTCGTCGGCCACGTCGACCGCGGCGACGCGTAGACCCATCGCGCACGCGTACTGGACGGCGAGGTGGCCGAGGCCGCCGATCCCGCTGATGACGACCCAGTCACCGGCTCGGGCTTCGGTCTGCTTCAGCCCTTTGTACGTGGTCACCCCGGCGCAAAGGATCGGAGCCGCCTCCACGAAGCCGAGTCCGTCGGGGATCTTCGTCGCGAAGTCGGCGCGCGCAATCGCGAGCTCGGCGAACGAGCCGTTCACGGAGTAGCCGCTGTTGTGTTGCTTGGGGCAGAGCGCCTCGCGACCCGACAAGCAGAACACGCAGCGCCCGCAGGCGTCGTGAAGCCAGGCGATGCCGACGCGGTCGCCGACCTTCACCTGCGAGACGTCCGCGCCGACCTTCTCGACGACGCCGGCGCCCTCGTGGCCCGGGATGAAGGGGAGCGTCGGCTTCACGGGCCAGTCTCCGTCGATGGCGTGGAGATCGGTGTGGCAGACGCCGCTGGCGTGGACTCGAACGAGCACCTCTCCGAGCTCGGGCTCGGGGATTGGGACGTCCGTGAGCACGACGGGAGATCCGAAGGTCCGGGCGACGGCTGCTCTCATCGTTGGTGTGCTCACGTCACGGCTCCGCGCCGGACGGAGGGCACACGCCATGCCGTCCGAGCGCGATCTCGAGCGCCGGGCGCGAGGAGCGCGGACCCGTCGCGTTCGCTCAGCGCGTGCGGGCGCGCTTCGCGCCGCGACGGAGCTCTCGCTCGAGCTCGAGCAGGTAGTCGTCGAAGTCGACCTGCATCGTGTGGCGCTTCGACTTCACGTAGCGAGCGAACATGTGGCGGCGCTCGTCCTCCATGTGCGCGCGCATCTCGCGCGCCGGCGGAAGCGCGTAGTCACCGAGGAGCCATCGCGCGATCCATTTTCCCTGCGCCTCGGCGAGCGGCATGATCGCGCCGAGCGGCTGGAGGAGACCGATGAACACGAGGCCTTCGTGCTCGGGGTGGAACACGCGCATGAAGAGCGGCAGGTCGTTGTCCTTCGCGGAGACGAACGACGGATCGAAGAACGGGAACGTGACCTTGTAGCCGGTGCAGTAGACGACGACGTCGGCGACCTCGACGGTCCCGTCGGTGAACCGGACGCGATCGCCTGCGAGCTCGGCGATGTTCGGCTTCGGCGTGATCGCGCCGTGCGTGAGGCGATCGAGGATCCGTCCGGAGATCGTGGGATGAGCCTCGCCCAGACGGTGATCGGGCCTCGGCAACCCGTACCGCTCCATGTCGCCGACCGCGAGGCGCTGGAGCGCTTCGCCCATGCGCTGTCGGACGGCCCACGGTAGCCGTGCCGACGTGAAGAACTGATCGATGGGGCGCCCGAACGCGTACTTCGGGATGACGTGCACGCCCCGGCGTCCCGAGAGGAACGTGCGCTCGGCGACCTCGGAGGACTCGACCGCGATGTCCATCGCGCTGTTGCCCATTCCGACGACGACGACGCGCTTTCCGCGGAGCTCGTCTTTCGACTTGTAGCGGTGCGCGTGGAGCTCGCGGCCCGCGAAGCTGCCCGGAAACGGCGGGTCGGGGAGGAGGGGATCCCAGTGATGGCCGTTCGCGACGAGGACGGCGGAGTAGCTCCGCTCGTCTTCCTCTCCACCGCTCGCGCGGCGCACCCGGACACGCCACTGCCCATCCGGCTCCTTCGTGACCCGCGTGACGGAGGTCTGGAGCTGGATCGTCTTCCGGAACCCGAAGTGGTCGACGTAGGCCTCGAAGTAGCTCGCGATCTGCGTGTGATGCGGAAAGTCGGGATACGACCGCGGCATCGGGAAGTCCGAATACGCCATCCGCTCGCGCGACGTGTTGATGTAGAGCCCCTCGTAGGCGGACGACATCCCGTTGGCGTTGCCGAAGACCCAGTTGCCGCCGACGCGGTCGCTGGTCTCGAAACAGTCGAACGGGATCTTCGCCTCGAAGAGCGCCTTCGCGGCCGCGATGCCGGAGGACCCCGCTCCGATCAGGCAGACCCGTGAGCTCGATCGCGATGCGGTCACGAGGAAGCGGCCTCCGGCACGAGCTCCGTCCTGCCGGTGGGGCCTCCGTGCTCCGGGAGCTCGTGCGTGAGGCGAGCGGTGACCGGGGCACGCGGGCGCGGCGTGTCGTTCTGCACGTTCGAAGGTTACACCTCCTGACGGAAGCAGTACGAGGCGCTAGGATTCGAGCGTGGCGGCAACGCGCTTCTTCAACGCCATGCGTGTCGTCGGCTCCACGGCGAGCCTCGTGGATCGAGCCCTCATCGCCGCGATGCAGGCGCGGGGCCGGCACGAGCAGGCCCGAGCGAACGCGATGTCTCACGGCGACCGCATCGCCGTGCTCGCCGAGGTCCACCAGGCGTACGAGGGGGACGCGCTGGTGACCGATACGGCGCGCTTCTTTCCGGCACCAAACGGCTCGGTCGAGCTCGCGCTCCGGCAGGTGCGGCCTGGGGTCTGGGAGGCGTCGTGGCCGAGCACGTTCGAGCCCTTCCTCGCCTCGGTCGCCGAGCGCTACCTGTCGCGGGTCGAGAACCGCACCGCACGCGCGCGCCTCTATCTGAAGAACCCCGCAGGCGCCGCTTGCTCGCGGCCTGCGATCCTCGCGGTCCACGGCTACATGGGCGGGCAGTGGCTGCTCGAAGAGAACGCGTGGCCGATCGAGTGGCTCCTCCGACGCGGCCTCGATGTCGTCATCCCGGTGCTCCCGCTCCACGCAGGGCGCGGCGGCGCGCATCGAGGGGCGCCTGCGTTTCCCTCCTCCGATCCGCGGCTCACGAACGAGGGCTTCCGCCAGGCCGTGACCGACATCCGGACGCTCGTTCGCTGGCTTCGCGATCGTGGCGCGCCGAAGGTCGGCGTGATCGGGATGAGCCTCGGCGGGTACACCTCCGCGCTCACGGCGACGGTGACCGACGAGATCGACTTCGTCATGCCGCTGGTGCCGCTCGCGTCGATCGCGGACTTCGCGCGCGAGCAGGGCCGCCTCGGCGATGGGCCGCTGGCCGAAGAGCAACACACGGCGCTCGAGCGAGCGAACTGGATCGTGAGCCCGCTGGCGCGGCCGCTGATGGTGCCGAAGTCGAGGGCGCTCGTCGTCGCTGCCGAGTACGATCGGATCACGCCCGTCGCGCACGCGACCCGCATCGCGCGTCACTTCGACTGCGAGATGCTCACCATCGCCGGCGGCCATCTCGTCCAGATCGGACGCGCGGAGGCCTTTCGGGCCCTCGCCGCGCTGCTCGAACGCGAGGGGATCATCGCGCCGCGACGCGCGCGGAGCTGAAGCGCGCGCTGCACGCCTCGGAGGAAGCGCAATGCTCGTCAGTTGCCGCCGGGCGACGGACCGGCGGTTCCTTGTCGCTCTGGATGCACGACAGGTCGAAGTGAGCGCTGGAATATGCTCGAGCCGGGCGGGCCGTCCCCATGAGCGACTCGTGCGGCGCCCGGCGGGGCGTCGAGGCCGAGCTCAGCAGCGAGTGAGACACCGCGGCGCGGGCAGCCGCGTCTGCGGGGTTGGGTGACCTTTGCGGGGGGCGACGCAAGCCCCAACACAACGCGAGGAGGCTCCGCGAAGCGGTGTACGATGCACACGCGCAGGCATCCTCCATGAGCTCCGACACGCGATCGAAGTCGCCCCCTCCCGAGCAGGCGCAAACCACGTCGCGCCGCACTCTCGCGCTGGCGACGGCGGCCGGCGCGTGTGCTCTTGCAGCGGCCGCTGCCGGCCCATCGCTCGTCTTCGCGCTCGCGCCGCTGCAGGCGCAGAAGTCGAGCGGGCGATGGGTGAAGACGGTGAAGCTGGATCAGCTCCAGGAAGGCGTGCCTCGTCGCGTCGCCATCGTCGACGACCGGAAGGACGCGTGGACCGTCGAGCGAGGCGTGGAGCTCGGGAGCGTGTGGCTCGTCCGCCGCGGCGACCGGGTCCTCGCGCTTTCCGCCGTGTGCCCGCATCTCGGGTGCTCGGTGAACGCGGTCGTGACCCCCGAGGGAAGGGGCGGCGGCGGAGGGTTCGCCTGCCCGTGTCACACGTCGGCGTTCGATCCGGGAGGAAAGCGCACGAGCGGCCCGTCTCCGCGCGATCTCGACGAGCTCGAGACGAAGATCGACGACGGCCATGTCGTGGTCGACTTCCGACGCTTTCGCATCGGGATCGACGAGAAGGTGGAGACGTGATCCGCCGCGTGCTCGAGCTCCTCGACGAGCGTACGGGGATCAAGAAGGTCGCCCAGCACCTGCTCGACGAGCCGATCAAGGGAGGGGCTCGCTGGGCATACGTGTTCGGCAGCGCGCTGCTCGGCTCCTTCATGGTGCAGGCGGTGACCGGCGTAGCTCTGATGACGAGCTACGCGCCGAGCGACAAGACCGCGTGGGCGAGCGTCCACTTCATCCAGTTCCAGCAGGCCGGAGGCTGGCTCGTTCGCGGCCTCCATCACTTCGGCGCGCAGGCGATGGTGATCCTGCTCGGCGCCCACCTCGCGCAGGTCGCGCTCTTCGGTGCCTACAAGAAGCCACGCGAGGTGACCTGGTGGCTCGGCCTCGGGCTGATGGCGATCACGCTCGGCTTCGCGCTCACCGGCTACTTGCTGCCGTGGGATCAGAAGGGCTTCTGGGCGACGCGCGTCGCCACCAACATCGCGGGCACGGTCCCCGTCGTCGGCGACGCGACGCAGCGGCTTCTCCAGGGCGGACCGGAGTACGGAAGCCTCACCCTCACGCGCTTCTACACGCTCCACGTCGTCGTGCTCCCAGCGCTGCTCATCGGTCTCGTCGCAGCGCACGTCGCGCTTTTCCGGCGCCACGGCGTGACGCCTCCCGCGAAGGCGGACCTTTCGCGCGTCGATGCGTTCTTCCCGAAGCAGCTCCTCAAGGATGTCGTCGCTGCGCTCGTGGTCTTCGCGATCGTGCTCGTGATGGCGGTCCGTGAGCACGGTGCGCCGCTCGATGCTCCGGCCGATCCTTCGAGCGACTATCCGGCGAGGCCCGAGTGGTACTTCCTCGCGCTGTTCCAGCTCCTGAAGTACTTCCACGGACCGCTCGAGATCGTCGGCACGGTCGTCCTTCCGGCGCTCGTCGGGATCTACTTCTTCGTCCTCCCGATCCTCGACAGGAAGGACGGGACCGCGCTCCGCGGCCGAGTGAAGCCGCTCATCCCGCTCCTCGTCGTCGGCCTCGGCGCGGTCGGGCTCACGGCGAAGGCTCGGGTCGACGACGCGAACGACGCGACCTTCCAGACGGAGCGCGCGAAGGCCGACCTCCGAGCGAAGGCGTCGGTGAGGCTCGCGATGGACGGTGTGCCCCCCGAGGGGCCGCTCGTCATGCTCGCCCGATCGCCGGAGATCCGCGGGCCCGAGCTCTTCGAGAAGCACTGCGCCGCGTGTCACCGGCTCGGCGAGCACGGCTCCGAGAAGGAGCGTTCCGCGCCGGTGCTCGACGGGTGGGGCACGGAGAAGTGGATTCGCGACATGCTGCACGACCCCGACGGCGACGAACGCTTCGGGCGCACGTCCTACAAGGGCGAGATGCCGTCACTGGACGTGAAGCCGAGCGACGCGGACGAATCGTGGTCGCCCATGACCGCGAGCGACATGGATGCGGTCGCGGCGTTCCTCGCGAGGGAAGGGGATGCTCCGAACGAGTCGCCTCCGGCCGAGAGCCTGCGCGCCGATCCGAAGCGCGTTGCTCGCGGCAAGGAGATCGTGAAGGCGCGCTGCACGGCCTGTCACCTCTTCGAAGGTGCGGGGGACGATGGTGGGCAGGGCCTCGCGCCCGAGCTCTCGGGCTACGGCTCGCACGCGTGGGTCCGAGCTCAGATCGCGAATCCCTCTTCGAACGCGACTTACCGCGAGAGCGCATTCTCGGCGCCTGAGCGGGAGGGACTCGGCAGGCAGATGCCGCGCTTCGACGGCGACCTCTCGCCGGCGGAGATCGATCTGCTGGCCACGTGGGTCCTCGAACGGGCACGACGCTGAGGGAACCTCACGCGAGCGCGGCGCGACCATCCGCGCGACCGCGTCAAGGATGACGTTCGCTCGTGTTGCGGGGCGGGCGTGCCGTGTCTACCCTCAACGCCATGAGCAAGTCCCGTTCGCAGGTCATGGAAGAGTCACGAAAGAAGGGGGTCGTGGCGGGAGCAACGACTGCGGGCGCGGTTGCTGCGGGGGTGCTCGTGACGCCGTTCGTGGGGGCCGTCGCGGCCGTGCCGGCGGCCTACTTCGCGTACAAGTGGTGGAAGCACCGCGCCGAGAACGGCATTCGCTTCTGAGGAGCTCGGGGCGAAGACCAGCGTTCCAGTGGGCGACTACAACCCATATGCAGCACCCGTAGCAGCGCCCACCCACGGTGGAGGTGGGCCACCGATTTCGGGCGAACCACAGCCGTGGTCGATCGGCGCGGCCATCAGCGGAGGCTGGGAGGCGTACAAGACCCATTGGGCGCCGCTGACCTTCGGCTGCATCGTCGTCACCCTCATCGGCGCCGTGCCTGGGCAGGTGGCCCCGACGCTCTCGCTTGCGGGCTCGGTCGAGGAGGACACGGCAGCCTACTATGCGATCCACGCTCCGCTCTCGATCGTCGGCTGGCTCGTGTCCGAGTTCTTCATGGCGGGCTTCACGCGTGCGGCGATGCGCACGATGCGCGCGAACGACGTGTCCTTCGGGGACTTCTTCGCCGCCGGCAGCCGCTTCTTCGACTACGTCGGGATGTCGCTCCTGAAGACGCTCGCGCTGGCGCTGGCCTCGTTCCCGTTCGTCGTCGCCGTGACGCTGGCCGCGCTCCGCGTCGTCGATCCGATCGTCGCGGTGGCGGCTGTCGTCTTCCTCGTGCCCGGGGTGATCGTCGGGCTCGGGCTCACGAATGCGCCCTTCTTCGTGATCGATCAGAACCTCGGATCGACGGCGTCGCTGAAGGCGAGCTGGGAGTCGACGAAAGGACAGAAGGGACACCTCCTCGTGCTCGCGCTTGCGGAGGTGGGCGTGATGATTCTCGGGGTCGTGGCCTGCTGCATCGGTGTCTTCGCCGCGGTCCCGGTGATGCTGCTCGCGCGCGCGATCGTCTACATGAGGATGACCGGCACGGCTCCGCCGCCTGCCGCTCCGCCGGGGCCCTACGGAGCGCCCGGTCCGTTGCCTGGCTCGTACGGCCACTGGGGAGCCCCTGGCGGCTACGGCGGCGGGGGCTACGGGGGCGGGAGCCAGCCGTAACCAGAGTTGACGCCTCTCGCGGAACCGCTTTGATTGACGGGTGGGCATTCGACCGACGGCGAAACCTCCGCTGACACCCAAGTTGACAGCTCGGCCGTCGGCGATCGGCGGCTGGAGGCTCCAGGCGAAGGAGGGGGAAGGGGCAAGCGGGACCGTGTTCCGCGCAACCCGTGCCGACGGGACGACGTGCGCGCTGAAGGTCGCGCGGACGGCCGAGGACTGGGTCGGCCGTGAGGCGCTCATCCTCGCGCGCGCCCAGCGGCGGTGGGGCCCCGCGCTGCTCGGCGCCGGCCGGCTCGCGAACGACGCGGTCGGTCCGGGCGGCGAGGCGCTCGCTGCCGGCGCGTCGTGGATGGCTACGACGTGGATCGAGGGCGAGGCGCTCGATGTGTGGCTCGAGCGAGGCAACACGGACGACGAGCGGCGGACGCTCGCCGCGATCGTCGCTCATGGTGTGGGACGCGGGCTCGACGAGCTCCATCGTGGAGGTGTCCGCCACGGAGACGTGAAGCCCGCGAACGTCCTGCTCGGCGCTTCACGTCCGTCGGTCGATCGCGCGCGTGACAGAGGAGCTTCGCTCGTCGACCTCGATCTCGCGACCGACATCGCGCATGGCTCGCTCGAGGGAGGGACGCTGCGCTACCTCGCGCCCGAGCTCCGTGCGGGAGAGGTGCCGGCGCCGGCTGCGGACCTGCATGCGCTCGGGCTCGTCCTCGCGGAGGTCCTCGTGCCTGGGCTCGCCCTCGCGCCGGATCTCGACGCCGCGCGCGTCGAGGAGGCGCTCCGCGGCGTCGCGGGAGAGAGCGGCGAGATCGCCGCCTGGATCGCGGCGCTCATCGCGCGCGCGCCGGGAGCGAGGCCGTCTGCGGCATGGATCGCCGATCGGGCGGCGCGTGTGCTCGGCCTTGCCGTCGATCTCGAAGAGGCCATCGAAGATCGCCGCGCGCGCGTGCGCCGTGCGTACGTCGCGGTTCGCTCACCGGGCATCGTCCACGGCGCGCGAGCGGCCGCGGCGATCGACGGCCCGGCGCGGTCGTGGCTCGACGAGGCGCTCGCCCTGGTACCCCCACCGGCGGACGGGATCGCGAGCGTGGCGCGCGAGATCCCGCCGCTCGACGCGCTCGGGAGCGCGCGCTGGCTCGTGGCGCTCGTCGGTCCCGCGGCGGCGGCGTGGCCGGTGCCGGCGGAGGGCGAGGGCGCGCTCGCATCGCGTCTCCTCGCGCTCGCCGAGGCCGCGCCGCCCGAGGCGTGGACCGTCGACGACGTCACCTCGGCGCGAGCCTCCGTACCGGCGCGACGAGCGCAACGGGAAACGAGCGACGGCCCGGCGCAGTGGATCGAGCTCACGCGCGCGCTCGCAGCGCCACGTCCGGACGTCGAGGCGCTCGAGCGAGCCGAGGAAGCGATGGCGAGCGGGCGCGCGCCGCGGGAGCTTGCCGTGGATCTCGCCGGGGCGCTCCTCCGCCGAGGCGACGTCGGCCGTGCATTCGCGGCGCTCGCGCACGCGCGTGACGGTGACGACGACGCGACGTTGCTGCGCGCCGAGATCGCCCGGCGCCGTGGTGAAGTCTCCGCGGCGGACGAGGCGGCGCGGCGCGCGGCGTCGTCGGAGGACGCGCGCGTGCATGACGCCGCGCGCGCGCTGCTCGGCCGTCTGGCGTGGGACGCCGGCGACCTTCCGCGTGCCGGGCGCGAGGTCGAAGGGGTGTCCGGTCCGGGCGCTGCGGAGGTCCGCGCGCTCGTCGCTTATGCGCGAGGCGAGAACGATCGCGGGCTCGCCGCGCTCGACGTCGTCGCGCGGACGGCCGGCGGCGGGCTCGGGCTCGCACGCCTCGAGGGCACACGCGGGATGCTCGAGCACGCGCGCGGGCGCGCGCGAGAGAGCCTCGATGCGTTCGGCCGTGCGGTCGATCTCGCGACCCGCGCAGGAGCCGTGATCGAGGAGGCCACATACCTCACGGGCCTCGCCGCGGCGGGCGTCGACGCCGGCGCGATCGCGTCGGCGCTCTCGGCGGCGACGCGCGGTGCTCTCCTCTGGGAGCGGCTGGGCCGACCTTCGCTCGCAGCACGCGCGCACCTCTCCCGCGCCGCGGCGTTCGCGCTGGTCGGAGCGGTTCACGAGGCGGAGCTCGCGGCCGAGGAGACCCGCCGGCATGCGCTCGCCTCGAACGACGCCCGGGCGGCGGCCTTCGCGCGCTGGGCGATCGTCGAGACCCGTCCTCCGGGCGACCGACGTGCTCGCGAGGAGGCGCTCGCCGCCGCCGCGGAGCTCGACGCCGGCGCGGACGAAGACCGTGTTCGCGCCGCTGCGCGCGTCCTCGTGTGGGCGCCGCGCGAGGATGCGCTCGCGGTCTCGATCGCCGCCACGGACGAGCGCGTTCCCGGCCTCTCCGCGACCGCGCGGTGGGAGTGGTGGGGCGCGCGGGCGGCCGCGTCGTCGCCGTCTCCCCGCGTCCTAGCGGAGCTCGTCGCGCTCCTCGACGTGCCGGCGCCGCTCGGGTCGCGCGGCCCGGCGCTGGCGGCGGCGGCCCGACTCGCGCGCACGCTCGGAGACGGCGAAACGGCGCGCCGGATCGAGGGCGCACGGCGCGTGCTCGCGGTGACCCTGCGGGAGGGCGCGCCGGCCGCGCACCGCGCCGGGCTCGGAGCGATCGAGTGGCTCGACGGGATCTCGGAGGACGACACGCGCTCCGCTCTCGGCGCGGCGCAGGTCGGCGAGCTCGAGGCGATCGTTCGCGCTCTCTCATCGCGCGATCGGCTCCGGTCGCTGCTCGAGCAGGTCGTCGACACGATGGTGCTCTGGACCGGCGTCGAGCGCGGCCTCCTGCTCCTCTGCGCTCCCGACGGCAAGCTCGTCCCGCGGGCGGCGAGAAACCTCGCGCGGCAGGACCTCGCGGGCGAACAGCTCGAGCTGTCGACAGGCCTCGCGCGGCGCGCGATGGCGGAGCGCCAGGCGATCTGCGCGACGGACGCGTTCGCGCAGGTGGGCGATCTCCATGCGTCGGTCCACGCCCTCGGCCTGCGAAGCGTGCTCGCCGTGCCGCTCGTCGCGCGCGGTGACGTCCTCGGTGTGGTCTACCTCGACGATCGCGTCCGGCGCGGCGCATTCGGTCCGGGAGAGCTTGCCTGGGTGCGCCTCGTCGCGAGCCAGGCCGCGCTCGCGATCGCCGACGCGCGCGATCAGGCCTTGCTCCGTCGCGCCGTGCGCAAGGCCGAGCGCGCCAATGCACGCCTGGCGGCCGATCTCGGCGCGCGAGAGGCGGAGCTCGCGAACGTGCGCGCGGAGCTCGCGAGCGCAGGCAGCGAGACGCGGTTTCGCTACGATGAGATCTCCGGGCGGAGCGAGCCGATGCGCGTGATGCTCAGGCTCGTCGATCGCGTCACCACGAGCGACGTGCCGGTCTTGCTCCAAGGTGAGTCCGGCACCGGCAAAGAGCTCGTCGCACGGGCGATCCATGGCAACGGGCGCCGGAGCGCGCGCGCATTCGTGAGCGAGAACTGCGGCTCCGTCCCCGAGACGCTCCTCGAATCGACGCTGTTCGGTCACGTGCGCGGCGCGTTCACCGGCGCGATGGCCACCCGCGCAGGCCTCTTCGACATCGCCGACGGCGGCACGCTCTTCCTCGACGAGATCGGCGAGATGCCGCTCTCGATGCAGACGAAGCTCCTCCGCGTCCTCCAGGACGGCGAGGTGCGTCCGGTGGGCGGGGAGCGCTCGCGCAAGGTCGACGTCCGCATCATCGGCGCGACCCATCGCGATCTCGAGGCGATGGTCGCGGCGGGCACGTTCCGCGAGGACCTCTTCTATCGCCTCAACGTCGTCAGCATCCGCGTCCCGCCGCTCCGCGAGCGCCGCGAGGACATCCCGCTGCTCGTGAGCCGCTTCGTCGACAAGCACGCCGCTGATCGCAAGGTGAAGGTGACCCGCGCCGCGATGGATCGGCTCGCTGCGTTCCCGTGGCCGGGCAACGTCCGTCAGCTCGAAAACGAGGTGCGGCGCGCGCTCGTCCTCGCCGACGACCGTATCGACGCGGCCGAGCTGTCGGATGAGGTCGCGCGCGGCGGTCCCTCGGCTGCTCGGGACGCCGGGCTCGGCCTCAAGGCCAGGGTCGACGCGCTGGAGGCCCAGCTCGTCCGCGATGCGCTGCAGAAAACGAGCGGCAATCAGACCCGGGCCGCGGAGGTTCTGGGCGTCTCACGCTTCGGCTTGCAGAAGATGATGCGGCGCCTCGGGATCAAAGTGAACGTCTAGAGCATGGCGACGCTGGACAGTTGCTCCGAGCCGAAGTAAACACCCGATCACCTTCCGGGGCCGTAGCTCAGCTGGGAGAGCGCATCCATGGCATGGATGAGGTCAGGGGTTCGATCCCCCTCGGCTCCACAAAGTAGCTCCTTCGTTTTTGTCGCTGCCATTCTCGTCGCCGGCACTGCCTGCAACACGAGTGGGAGCCCGGCGAAGGACGCGCAATACGAGAAGGCCGCCGACAGCGGTGCGTTGCTGGTTGCCGGCGACGCCGCTCCGGCACCCGGGCCGTCGGCGTGCAGCTCCGACGGCGACTGCCGCACGTGGTCGTCTTACTGCCACGAGGCGCCCTGCGTCTGCCGCGTGCTCGCGAAGAGCGATCCCGACCTGCGGTGCAGCGGCGCCGGCAACGTGAGCTGCTTCGCCGACCCTTGCATGAACAAGACGGCCGCCTGTCAGGAGGGCCGCTGCGTCCTCGTGATGGGCTCGAAGCAGTGACGGCCTGAGCCCGGACGTCGCCGAGCCCGGCGCCTCGTCACGAGCTCAGCCTTGTTGCACGTCCCGAGCGAGCCCGGACATCGACGAGCCGGGGCCGCGTCGTCACGAGCTCAGCTGAGACCGAGCTCCGCGATGTAGATCTTTTCGAGCCGCGACTGGCTGCGCGCGAACTGGCTTCGCGCGAACACCGCGAGGCCGAAGCCCATCGCCGCGGCGCGCTTGGCGGCGCCCGGCCGGGTGTCGGGGACGAAGCCGAGCTCCTTGCCCTGCTGGTAGACGCGCCGCTGCACGTGGGCGAGGAAACCGGGGAGGTGGGCGAGCACCGGATGGTTGCCCGCGCGCTTCTCGAACGCGCGGACGAGCAGCGGGAGCACGCTCATCTGCAGCTCGAGGAGGCCGAAGTAGGGGGTCTTGAGCCACGGCTTCTCCGCGAGCAGCCGTCGCGTCTCCTTCTCGCCCCACGCGATGTGCTCTTCCTCCTCGCGACAGACGAGCCGGAGCTTCTTCTTGATGAGGGGCACGCGCGGATCGGAGTCGGGGAGCGTCTGGAGCAGGAGGTCCTTGAAGATGTCGAGGACCATGCCTTCGCCGATGGCGTGCTCCATGAGCACCTTCAGCGGGTAGTAGTTGTTGTGCGACGAGAGCAGCTTCACGACCCAGTGGGCCGGGACCGGCTTCATGTCGAGCGCGCGGAAGATGTCGGCGAAGAGCTGGAGATGCGCGAGCTCCTGCTTGGCCTGCCGCACGTAGAAACGCGCCGCCTCGAGCGAGCCCGCCGCATAGAGCGACTTGCCGCAATAGACCCCGGTCGCCTCACCGAAGAGCGCCTGCGAGAGGACGAAGCGGACGATCTCGCGATCCTCCGGCTTGTCGAGGTCGAAGCACGCGCCACCGAAGTCGTAGTCCGGGTCGCCGGTGCGCGTGATCTCGGCCCCAGGGCCTGCGCCGTTCAGGTGAGCATCGGCGTGTGTCATCCCAGAGTTCTAGCTGAAGGCGAAGGACACTTCGAGCCCGGGCGTTCGCGGCTCCGCAATGCGCGGTCCATGGAACTTGGCCCTGCGGCCGAACCACCCGCAGTCGTTGTCCCAACCACCCGCAGAGGTGGGCCTTCGGCCCGCGTTGAATCCTCAGGCGAGGAATCTGGCTCGGAGCTCCGGGGTCGGGACCCGGCACGTCTCCGACTTGCCGAACCAGCGGTACCGGTTCCGCGCGATCCAGCGGTAGACGACGTCTCGGATCGGACGCGGAACGATCGCGAAGGCGCCGAGCCACCGGTAGGGCGCTCGCAGATGGCGCGCGATCCGGAGGGCGGCAGTCGAGTGCGTGTAGCCCCGGTCGCCGTCGACGAGCACCACCGAGTCCGGACCTCTTCCTTCGCGGATCCCGCCGAGGAGGCGCTTCGCTTCGTCGCTGCCGAATGCCTTCTCGATGAGGTCGTGGGCGATGTCGGACTGCAGCGAGGCGAAGCGTAGGCTCGCCGAGCGCTCATGATCGACGATGAACTGGATCGTTCGGTCGCAGAGGTTGCAGACTCCGTCGAACAGGACGACCGGCGCGTGAGCCCCGTCGTCCGCCGTCGCGCTGGCGCGAACGCGCTCGTCGGACGACCGCGCACCGCGCGGAGGCTCGCCTTCCGGGCTCGTCCTCGCCGGAGCCGCAGCGAGCGTGTGCTCATCGAGCGCCTTCACGAGGCCATCATAGGGTGCGATGACGAGGCCGCAAGCGAGCCGCCACCGCGCCACGCGAGAGCAGGCTGGACCGTATGGATCGCGGCCCGCCCGCCCGCAGAGGTGCCGGCTCGCCTTCCGGGCTCGTCCTGAAATCGCGCCCGGGGGCCATGCGCGAGGCGCGGATGGATGTAGGGTCGCCGCGATGCAATCGTGGTTGCTCGGACGGGGCTCGACGCTCCTCTCGATCGCGCTCGTGGCGTGCTCCTCGACCGAGACTGCGCCAACGGAGACGGCGCATGACGCCGGCGCGAGCATCGAGGCTTCCGTTCCGGTCGACCCGGGAGCGAGCGATGCCGGCGCGTCCCCGAAGAGTGACGCGTCGGTGGTGCGTTGCGAAGCCGGGACCCGGACGGGCGCAGCAGGCACGAGCGAGGACCTCACGACGGACGCCGGGCTTCATTTCAGCGTCCGGACTCCGAGCGACTACGATCCGCTCCGCGGCTCACCGCTCATCGTGATGTTCGCGCCCTCGGGAGGGACGGCGGCATCCATCGAGGCGTCGACGAAGCTGACCCCCGACGCCCTCGGTGCAGGCTTCGTGGTCGCCTACGTCGACACGGTGAGCCCTACGAACATCGCCGGCGCGAAAGATGCCGCGGGCATTCCGAGCCGCATCGCGGAGCGATGGTGCATCGATCGGGAGCGGGTCTACCTCACCGGCAGCTCCGATGGCGGCGGGCTCATCTACACGATCGTCCTCAACCACTACATGACTCCCGAGCCGGCCGCGGTCGCTCCGTTTGCTGCGGGAGCATCGAAGAACACGCTGGCCAAGGCGACCTGTCTCGCGCCGCCGATGCCGGTCATGGTCATGCACAACAGCGGCGACGCCGTGTTCCCGAAGTACGGCCAGGCGGCGCGCGACTGGTGGGTCTCCTGCAATGCCTGCGGCGATCCCGAGACCTTGGCCGACGGCTGTCTCGCGTACCGCGACTGCGCCGACGGTGGCGACGTCCGGTACTGCGAAGGCGAAGGCGGCCACGGGCGATGGCCCGGCCTTCATTCCTCCATGTTCGAGTTCTTCCTCGCCCACACGCGCGCTGCGCCCTGACCTCGAAGGCAGGCGGCAGGCAGGCCGCCGTCAGGGGATCGCGCGGACGACACCTCCGTCGACGCGGAGCGCCGAGCCCGTCGTGGCCGAAGCACGCTCGCTGCATACGTAGACGACGAGCGATGCAACCTCGTCGGCGGTCGCGAAGCGCTTGATCAAGGAGCTCGGTCGCATGTCGCGGAAGAAGTCGGCCTCGACCGCCTTCACGTCCTTGTCCTGCGTGCGCGCGAGCTCCTCGACGAAGGCGCCGACACCTTCGGACGCGGTCGGTCCCGGAAGGATCGAGTTGACGGTGACGCCGCTTCCGGCGACCGACTCCGCGATTCCGCGCGCGACGGCGAGCTGAGCGGTCTTCGTCGTGCCGTAGTGGATCATCTCGGCCGGGATCTGGAGCGCGGACTCGCTCGAGATGAAGACGATGCGTCCCCAGTTCCTCTCGAGCATCTTCGGCAGGTACAAGCGTGCGAGCCGGACTCCGCCGATCACGTTGACCTCGAAGAAGCGTCGCCAGTCCTCGTCGGAAATCTCGAGGAACGGTTTCGGCTCGAAGATGCCGAGGTTGTTCACGAGGATGTCGACGTCGGGGAGCGCGGCGGCGAGCGTCTTCGCGCCGGCTTCGGAGGCGAGATCGGCAGCCACGCCGTCGACGCTCGCCGATGGGTGGGTGGCCCGGATCTTCGCGATCGCCTCGTCGATGCGCTTCTGCGTGCGACCGTTGACGGTGACGCTCGCGCCCTCGGCCGCGAGCGCCGAGGCGATGGCAAGACCGATCCCGGCGGTCGACCCACTGACGAATGCGCGCTTGCCCTGGAGACCGAGATCCATGGCCTTCTCGGTACCACGCCTCCGGGGAGATTCCGACGGCCGGCAGCGCTCGGCTTCGTGACTGCTGGAGGGGCAGGGGGTCACGGCTGCGGAGGACGAAAACGCAGCGCAGCCGAGGCCGACCGCGTGCACACGGTGCGACCGGCCTCGGCGCGCTGCAGGGCTGTCGTCGTGTGCGGACGACGGAACGTGACGCGCTCGGAGAAAAAGGTGCGACGCGGCCGAAGGTCCACCTCGCGGGTGGTCGTGGCGTGAGCCACCGAGCTCCTTCCCAGTGGAGGCGTCGTGCGAGTGCAGTGACGAGCGCGGTGACGAGCGCGGCCGACTTCAGATCATGGAACGGTCGCGATGGGACGGTGCCGGGACACCTCGCGGAGACGAACCGTGTCGACGGCGAGGTAGATGCCCGCGAGCGCGACCACGATGTAGACGAGGCGGCTCAGCGGCGACATGGCTCCGAATATTGCCGCTACGAGGTTGAAGTTGAAGATGCCGATGAGGCCCCAGTTGAGCGCGCCGATCACGACGAGCGCGATCGCGGCCCAGGTGATGCCTGAGAGCGTGGTTTTTTCAGCCATGGGACGTTCCTCCGCCCCCCGGACGTGCGAGCCGCGTTCCATCGACATGCCGGTATCGGCCTCGGGCGCTCGACTTGGGCTCGACGATAGGGCGGCGACTCGCGTTCGAGCCGATGACGGAGCCGTGGACTGCGCACGCCGCGCGTGAGGACCTTGCGCTGACCTTCGGCTCGCCTTGCCGGCGGAGCTCGCCGATCGCTCCTTCGACCGTCGGAGGGAGCCCTTCCGGATCGGAATCGACGTGTCGACCCGCGCACGTCCGGAGCACACCGTTGCGAAAGACCACCTCGTGGAGCTCCGATGAGCCCGCGGTCGGGCTCGAGCGCGGCCTGTTCGAGCTGTGCTCGTGCCTTCGCGCGCGTCAGGCTCGAGGCGGACGCACGTGCCGGTCTTCCGCGCGGGGCGTCAGCTCGGTCCGACCGACGAGCTCGTCCGGCTGGAGATCGGACGTGTGGACGCGCACCTGCGCAGGCCGGACATCGATGCGTCGACGCGGCGCCTCTGCCGGCACGGCCACGCGTGCCTCCACGTCGGTACGGCGGGCCGTCATCCTGCGGAGCGCCATCCGAAGGAGGGCACCCTTGTGCCAGGTCGCAACGATGATCGCGGCGAGGGAGCCGAACATGACGATGGGAATGGCCCGCTGCTTGTGGAGCGCGCCGAGCAGCAGGGGCACGAGGATCCATCCGAGGCCCCAGAGCACCCAGAGGAGGCGGCGCACGCTCTTGACGATCTCGTCCTCACGCGCGTCGGCGCCCTGCGGAGGCGCGAGCGGCGGCGGGTACGACGCGAGCATCGCCTGCGGCGGGTACGACGGGTGCGCCCCGAGCGTTGGTCCTTCCTGGCCCCGCAGCGCGTCGAGGGCCCCGACGAGGCTCGTCGCGCGACGCGACGGACCGGGCTCGACCATCCGCTCGAGCGACGCGATCATCGCCGTGCTCAAGCGTCCCGTGAGCACGGCGCGGACGTCGATGCGGAGCCCCTGGTGCGGGAGCGTCTCGGGATGGGCCCCGGTCAGCGCCGCGAGCGCGGTCGCGCGACGGCTGCCATCTAGAAGCCGTGCGCGCCGCGGTGCGACCGCATGAAGTCTCGACGCTGCGTGATGCAAAGCCTAAGCTGAATCCGTGAGCACTCGTACGCGCGGCTGGATGCGATTTGCGCGCCTGCTCGTCGCGTGCGTCGCCTTCTTCGTCGCGCGACCCGCGGCGGCCATACCGGCATTCGATACGGTCATCCTCGTCGCCGGTGCCGAGCTCGCTCCGGAGCGACCGGTCGACCAGGCGCCGGCGCCGACGAAGACGACGCGCCAGGCTCTCCACCGAAACGCTTCCGCTCGAAGTGTCGCCCCGCTCGCGTTGCCCAGAGCGCGCGAGCGTGCGCCCGGCACGCCGCTCGTCCTCGTTCCCGAGAAGTATCTCCGTAACTGCTCGCTCCTCTGCTGAGCGCGGGACGGTCCGCCCGTCCCCGTTCCCTTTGCAGAGGAGAGGTTCATGTCGAGATCGATTCGACGTGTGCGCGGGCGTTCCGCGACCACGTCGTGGCTCCGGCGGTTCCTGTGGCGGCTCGTGCGCGCGCTCGTGGTCGGCGCAGCGGCGCTCGGCCCAGGCACGCCGCCCCCGCCACCGCCGCCACCACCACCGATCGAACAACACGACGACGACGGCGCCGAGCGCGAAGCGCGCTGAACGTGCCAAAGAGAAGCCGCGCCGGCCGAGCGTCCTTCACTTCGTCGAAGGTGCCGGCGGCGCGGAGCGTGCTTCACTGCGGTGTGTCGGCGGGAGGGCGCGAGCGACGGTGCCGCTCGCGCCTCGTTCGCGCCTCAGGCTTCGCGGCGGACGTACTCGAAGTCGACGGTGCGGCCCTTGATGCCCTGCTTGGGAGCGGCGATCCAGTTGGCCATCTGCTTCGGATCGAAGACGGGCTTCTGCATCAGGCTCTGGACGTACTGCTTGTCCGCGTCCGACGGGAGCCACTCGTTCTTCTTCGACTCCCACTGTTCGGCGGTGAGCGGGTTGCCCGCCGGGTCGAAGTGGATGCCCGCATAGATGCCGATGTGGCGGTGGAAGCGGCGGCTCGGCAGCTTCAGCTCGAAGGGGATGCCGTGTGCGGCGATGGTGCGGTTCCACTTGTCGACGCCGCGCTGGCAGTCCTCGACGTACGCGTCGCGGAGGACCTCGTTCATCGCGTTGCGCATCGCGATGTCCTCGCGGACGATCTTGCCGTCTTTGACGACCTCCATCGCATAGCTGCCCTCGAGGGCCTTGTGGTCCTCGAACTGGTCCTCCTTCGCGCGGCCCTTCATGCCTGTGGCGAAGTAGGTGGCGGCGTTCGAGCTGATCTCGCCGCCGAAGAGGTCGAGCGAGAGCGTGTACCAGAGGTTCAGGTACTTCTGCATCGTCGGCAGATCGATGAGGCCGGCGGCGCGCACCTGCTCGACGCTGCCCCACTTCTTCTCGGCCATCTGCTGCGCGGTGCGATCGACGACGCGGAGCACGCCCGTCTCGCCGACGAACATGTGATGCGCCTCTTCCGTCAGCATGAAGCGGGTCGTGCGCGAGAGCGGATCGAACGCGCTCTCGGCGAGGGCGAGGAGCTGGAACTTGCCGTCACGGTCGGTGAAGAACGTGAACATGAAGAAGGAGAGCCAGTCGGTGCACGGCTCGTTGAACGCGCCGAGGATGCGCGGCTTGTCCGGATCGCCCGAGCGGCGCTGGAGGAGCGCGTCGGCCTCCTCGCGGCCGTCGCGGCCGAAGTAGGTGTGGAGGAGGTAGACCATCGCCCAGAGGTGGCGCCCCTCCTCGACGTTCACCTGGAACAGGTTCCGGAGGTCGTAGACGCTCGGGCACGAGTGGCCGAGCAAGCGCTGCTGCTCGACGCTCGCCGGCTCGGTGTCGCCCTGCGTGACGATGATGCGGCGGAGCGCGTTGCGGTGCTCGCCCGGGACTTCCTTCCAGACGGGCTCGCCGTAGTGGTCGCCGAAGCCGATCTTCCGATCGGCGACGGGGTCGGCGAGGAAGATGCCCCAGCGATAGTCGGGCATCTTCACGTAGTCGAAGTGTGCCCAGCCCTCGCTCGTGACGCTGATCGCGGTGCGGAGGAAAATGTCGTCCTTCTGGAAGCCGAACGGGCCCATCTCGTTCCACCACGAGAGGAAGTTCGGCTGCCACGCCTCGAGCGCACGCTGGAGCCGCTTGTCGCTCGAGAGATCGACGTTGTTCGGGATCTTGGTGTCGTTGACGACGGTGGACATGGTTGGGGCTCCGCTCAGGTACGCTGCCAGTTGAACTCGGGACGCTCCGGCTTGCCGTAGAGCGTGAGCGCGCCCCTCTCGCCGACGGCGTTCGGGCGCTGGAAGATCCAGTTCTGCCAGGCCGAGAGGCGACCGAAGATCTTCGTCTCCATCGTCTCGGGCCCGGCGAAGCGGAGGGACGCCTCCATGCCGGTCATCGCGTCGGGCGACATCGCGGCGCGCTCCTCGAACGCGATCCGGATCTCGTCGTCCCAGTCGATGTCGTCGGGGGCGAACGTCACGAGGCCGGCCTTCACGGCCTCGGGCGTGGTCAGCGCGCCCTGCTCGAGCACGCGTGAGACGCGCTCGGGCTCCTTGAGGAAGCGCGTCTGAAGGCGCGAGAGGCCGTTCGCCATCGGGAAGGAGCCGGCGTTCATCCGAGACGCCGCGACGGTGACCGGCTCGTCCTCGGTGTCCTTCATGTAGATGCGGTCGGACGCGAGGGCGAGCTCGAGGAGGCTCCCGGCGAAGCAGGAGCCGGGCGTGACGAGCGCGAAGAAGCTCTTCGCGGTGAGGTCCATGCGCTTGAGGACGCGCTTCATGAGCAGCGTGACCTCGCGGACGAGGCCGTCATCCGCGTGCTTCGCGAGCATCGCGTCGACGGCGAGGACCGCCGCCGCGTCGCCCGCGGTCTCGACCGAGACGACGCCGATGAGCGGCTGGTTGAAGCGCAGCTCGAGGAGCGCGTCGTCGAGCTCGCGGAACGCCTGGATCGCCCACGCCGACGCACCCGCCTTCGCGAGCTCCTCCGGCGTCTCCGGCTGCTTGCTCGACGGCGCCCTCACCACGAGGCGCGCGGTGCGCTGCTTCGGCGAGAGCTCCAGGGTCACGTACTGGTACTCGATCTCCTGCTTGTCGGCTGAAGGCTCCTCACCGCTCCGCTTCACCTCCAGGGCAGGGAGCTTCACGGCGGGGAACGCCTTGCGCGTCGAGCGATCGACGAGCGCGCCGATGCGGCGCTTCGTGACCTCTTCGAGCTTCGCCTTCGGCGGTGCCTCGTCGACGAGGCCCCACTCGACCGAGCGCTTGCCGCGAACGCCCTCCGCGATCGTCGAGAACGCGTCGGCGAGGTCGCGGCGGATCTTGCGCTTGTCGACGAGGCGCGTGAGGCCGCCGGTGCCGGGGAGCACGGCGAGGAGCGGCGCCTCGGGGAAGCTCACCGCGCTCGATCCGTCGTCGGCCAGGACGATGTCGTCGCACGCGATCGCGAGCTCGTAGCCGCCGCCCGATGCGGTGCCGTTCAGCGACGCGAGGCTCGGGATGCCGCTCTCGGCGCTCATCTCTTCCAGGTAGAGGCGGGTCTCGTTGGTGAACTTGCAGAAGTTCACCTTGAAGCCGTGAGTCGAGCTGCCGAGCATGTAGATGTTCGCGCCCGAGCAGAAGATGCGGTCCTTCGCGCTGGTGATGACGAGCGCGCGCACCTCGGGGTGCTCGAAGCGAATGCGCTGCAACGCATCGGCGAGCTCGACGTCGACACCGAGGTCGTACGAGTTCAGCTTGAGCGGGTAGCCCGGACGCATCCCGCGGTCTTCCTTCACGTCCATCATCAGGCGCGCGACCTTCCCGCCGTGCTCGGCCGGGAAGTCGAGCTTCCAATGGACGTACCGATCCGGGTGCGTCTCGAAGCGCACGGGCTCGTGAGAGGTGTTCGTCTCCGCCATCGTCCCGATGGTCTACGCCGGGACACGGACCTCGGCAAGTAGTATAGTGCGCATGTCGTGGCCATAACGCAGTATAGTGCATCGAAGACGGCCGGAGCGCGGACGAGCGCTTCGAAGAGCGCGGGCGACCGTCGCGCGCGGCTCCTCGAAGGCCTCGGCGCGGCGGTGCGGGCCCTCCGGACCGAGCGGGCATTGACGCTGCGCGCGCTCGCAAAGGTCGCCAGCGTCAGCGAGCGCTTCCTGGTCCAACTCGAGGCCGGTGAGGGGAACATCTCCGTCGCGCGGCTCGAGGACGTCGCCGAAGCGCTCGGGACGACCGGGGCCGAGCTGCTGGCTCAGGCGTCCCGGCCGCACACGAAGAGCTCGAGCTCGAGTCGCGCGGTCCTGGCGCTCGTCGGTCTCCGCGGCGCCGGCAAGAGCTCGATCGGCGCTGCGGTCGCGCGGCGGCTAGGGCTCCCGTTCATCGAGCTCGACGAGGCGATCGTCCGCGAGGCACAGATGACGCTGCCGTCGATCTTCGAGATTCACGGTGAGGCCTACTACCGCCAGATGGAGCGCGACGTGCTCCGGCGCCTCCTCGACTCGAGCAAGCCGGCCGTGCTCGCGACCGGCGGCTCGATCGTCACCGACGCCGAGACGTGGGGCCTCCTCCGGAGCCGCGCACGCACGGTCTGGCTCAAGGCGACCCCGCGCGAGCACTGGGACCGCGTCGTTGCCCAGGGCGACGTGCGACCGATGCGCGGACGTCCGCGCGCGATGAATGAGCTTCGTCAGCTGCTCACCTCGCGGACCCCGCTCTACGAGCAGGCCGACGTCACGGTCGACACGTCGGGCCGCACGGTGACCGACGTCGTCGAGAGGCTCGCCTCGATGATGCCGGCGTGACTACGCCTCGCCAGCGACGCCCGAGGTGAACGGGCGCGCCGCCCTGCCGCTCTCGCGCCCGTCGAGCGCCAGCGACAGGGCGGGGGAGTCGATCTCGTGGAGCCAGCACCGCCCGTCGGAGTAACCTGTGGTGGTGCGCGCATCTCTCTTGAGGCTCGGTGGTGGTGCCGCCCTGGCAATGGCCCTCTTTCGCTGCACCTCGTTCGATGGCACGTCGTCGGTGAACGTCCTCGGCGATGGCGACGCGTCGTTCGATGCGGCCAGCGAGGAGGATGCGCGGAGCTCAGATGCTGGCGTCCACGCGGCGCCGCGATGTGACTCTGGTTGTCCTGGCACCGCGGGCTCGTGCGCGGTCAGAGCAGGCGCAACGTGCATCGACGCGACGGAGGTGACCGTCGCCGACTACCGTGCGTTCGTCGAGAACGCCCAGGGAACCACGGTCGATCCCGGAGCGCCGTGTGATCCAGTTTCCGTCGAGCCGCTTGGGGCGTTGCCCGACGATGCGCTCCCGATGACCAAGGTGACCTTCTGCGAGGCGCGAGCGTTCTGCCTCTGGGCGGGAAAGCGTCTGTGTGGGCGCGTCGGTGGAGGGCCGCTCGATCCGACCGAATCGCGCACGCAGAAGTCGGCGTGGTTCAACGCCTGTACGGGTGGAGTGTCGGACGACTTCCACCCGCTGTCCGACGGGGGGTGTCAGGTCGACGCGAGCGCACCCCGCGCTGCCGGCGCCGGATGTCAGGGAGGCGTTCCGGGGCTGTTCGACATGATCGGCAACGTGTGGGAGTGGGTCGATCAGCCGAACGAGGTGGAGGCGCCCTCGGCGATCATCATGGGTGGCGGCTACGACGATCCGACGAGGGCGAGCTGCCAAGGTCTCCTCGCTGCGGCCGTCGACTTCCGCAGCGCCTCGGTCGGCTTCCGTTGTTGCTCGCCTTAGGCCCAATGGGCGCTCGGTGAGCGCCAACGGCGAACTCGGAGCACCAACGGGCGAGCGAGTCAGTCCTGCGAGCGCGGTCGCGCCGCGCGCGGAGGTTCGAACGGCACCTCGTCGTCCGACTCGTCGAACGCGATACGGAGGTGTGAGGAATTGGGCCCGCGCGCGACGGCGTCGATCGCCACGCGGAGGCGAGGGGAGGCGCTCTTCTGCCCGATCGAGACGAGGCGCTCGCGCTCTTCGTCGTCGAGGCGCGCGCGGAGCGCGAGGGCTGCGCCCTGGCGCGCGGATGGATCGGCGCCCGGGTTCTCGAGCACTGCCCAGAGCCGCTCGCGTGGAATCGCGATCATGCGATAGCCGTAGGCGTCGGCCGTGCCGAGGATGTTCATCTCGTCGATCCAGGCGTCGAGATTGCGTTCGCCGCGCGTGAGGAGCGCTTCGTCTTCGGCCGGGGCCAGCGCACGGTGGTGGGTGAGCCCTTGGTCGATCCGCTCGAGGATCGCGATGCGCCGTGCCGCCTCTGCATCGGCGCGGTGGGTGAGGCGGATCTCGATCTCGCGCTCGTCCTCGAGCTCGAGCGCCACCCCGAGCGGCGTGGCGCGGGCCTCGCGGAGGAGGCCGAACGGCACGAACCGCCGCCGTCCCGCCCAACGGAGGAGGATGCCGTCCTCGCCGATCGCGATCTTCTGCGGGAGGACCATCGGCAGCGCGATCACCCCGTAGAGCCCGAGGACGACGAGGACCGTCCACCCCGGCATATGACGCAGGAGGTTGAAGAGGATCCACGGCGAGGTCGTGAGGATGATCGTGAGCCAGCGCATCCGGTGCGCCCACGGCGGCAGAGCCTCGAACTCCTCGACCTCGTGGGGTGACCGCTCGAGGGTGTCGGCGAGTGCCTGAGCGATTCGTGGCGAGTCGACGTGGACGATCCGTGAAGGCGCGAGCCCGCGCGCCTCGACGATGACGGAGTGACCGCCGAAGGGCTCGTCCCGGACGCGTGTTCGGAGGATCGTCTGCCTCGGGAGGACGAGCTCTCCGTCGACGCTGAGACCGCGACTGTCGGCCCGCACGCGACGCCGGCCCCGTCCACGTCTCGCGCTCGCCGCGCTGCGGGAGAGGGCGATGAAGGAGAGCGCGGTGAGGAGCGCGGCGGTGGCGACGTACGTCGCCGTCGTGACTGCCGGTTGCAGTCCGATGAACACGAGGAGCGCCGCCGAGAGCCCTGCCGCCGCGAGCGGCCAGCCGAGGCTGCGTCCTTCGGATACTTCGGCGTCGACGCGCATGCCGACATCGATCGTAGCTCGCGTTCCCGGCGCGTTCAGGCGAGCAGCTCGGGGCTCGCGCTCCGAACCACGCTGCGCTCCGGGAGCGCGTCAACGCACCGCTCCGTGATGGCGATGGCCGGCGCGGACGGCTCGGCTTGGAAACCGCTGGCCCGCGGTGTTATGTCGACGACGCGATGATCGAGCTAGCAAGCTTCGTGTCGGGCAGGTGGGAGAAGGGGAGCGGCAAGGCAGCCGAGCTCGTCAATCCGTCCACGGAGGAGGTCGTCGCGACGACGTCGACCGAGGGGATCGACCTCGGCGCGGCGCTCGCGTTCGCGCGAGAGCGCGGCGGGCCGGCCCTGCGCGCGATGACCTTCACCCAGCGCGGCGAGATGCTCCGGGCGATGTCGCGCGCGACCCACGCCAAGCGCGACGAGCTCATCGGGCTCGCGATCACGAACGGCGGCAACACGCGCGGTGACGCGAAGTTCGACATCGACGGCGCGATCGGCACGCTCGCCGCGTACGCCGATCTTGCTCCCGATCTCGGCGACACGCACGTGCTCGCCGACGGCGACGGTGTCCAGCTCGGGCGTGGTGCGCGGCTCTTCGGGCAGCACCTGTACCTGCCGCGCACCGGCGTTGCCGTCCACGTCAACGCGTTCAACTTTCCCGCCTGGGGTCTCGCCGAGAAGGCCGCGACGGCGCTGCTCGCGGGCATGCCCGTCGTGTCGAAGCCGGCGACGAGCACGGCGCTCGTCGCGCATCGAATCGTCGAGATCCTCGTCGCCGACAAGATCCTGCCCGACGGCGCGCTCTCGTTCGTCTGCGGAGCGCCGGGCGATCTGCTCGAGCGCCTCGACGGTCAGGACGTGCTCGCGTTCACGGGCTCGAGCATCACCGCCGCGAAGCTCCGCGAGGGGAAGAGCGTCGTCGTCCGCGCCACGCGGATCAACGTCGAGGCCGACAGCCTCAACGCGGCGGTGCTCGGTCCGGACGTCGAGGTCGGCTCGGACGTGATGCACCTCTTCGTCGGCGACGTGGTGCGCGAGATGACCCAGAAGACGGGCCAGAAGTGCACCGCGATCCGTCGCATCTACGTGCCGAAGGAGCGTGTGGCCGACGTCGTCGAGCTCCTCCGCGAGCGCCTCGCCGCGATCAAGGTCGGCAACCCGGCGTCCGAAGAGGTCACGATGGGCCCCGTCTCGACGGCGCAGCAGCTCCGTGACGTGCGCGAGGGCGTGAAGAAGCTCGAGTCGTGCGCGAAGGTCGTCTTCGGCACGACCTCGGGCGTCGACGGCATCGGCGCTCCGGCGGGCAAGGGCTACTTCGTCACGCCGGTCCTCCTCCAGGGGGACAGTCCGAAGGCCGGCGATGCGGTCCACGAGCACGAGGTCTTCGGTCCGGTCGCGACGGTGATGCCGTATTCGAGCCCGGCCGAGGCGATCGCGCTCGTCGCGGCGGGCGGCGGTGGTCTCGTCACCAGCGTCTACTCGGACGACAAGGACTTCACGCGCACGATGGTCCTCGGGATCGCTCCGTTCCACGGTCGTCTCGTCCTCGGCTCGTCGAAGGTCGCCGGCCAGGCGTTCCCGCCGGGCATGGCGCTCCCGCAGCTCGTTCATGGCGGCCCGGGCCGCGCGGGCGGCGGCGAAGAGCTCGGCGCGCGTCGCGGCATGACGTTCTACATGCAGCGCACCGCCCTCCAGGGCGATCGCGCCGTCCTCGAAGCGCTCGTCGGCAAGAAAGGCTGAACCGCGCCGGTCGCGAAGTACCTCCGAGCCCCACTGTTCGAGTCTGGCCGATGCCGATCTATCGCAACCTCGACGGGACGACGCCCGACAAGGGAATCGGGGACCTGCTGAAGTGGCAGCTGTCACGCAAGCGCGACCGGTCGCCGTTCACCACACCTCGTCGCGACAACGACGGGCGGATGCTCGGGTCGACGGAATCTCCGCATCTCACGTGGATTGGCCACGCGACGTTCGTGCAGCGGCTCGGCGGGAGGATTCTCGCGACCGACCCGATCTGGTCGCGTCGCATCCACACGATCCCCCGGCTCTGTGCTCCCGGCGTGGAGCTCGAGGCATGCCCACGCATCGACGTCGTGACGGTCTCGCATGCTCACTACGATCACCTCGACCTTCCGACCTTGAAGCGCATCGGCAACGACGCGCTCTACGTCGTGCCCAAGGACAACGCCGACATCCTGCGCGGCGTGGGGCTGACGAACGTGATCGAGCTCGGATGGTGGGAGTCGCACGAGATCGGCGACCTGCGAATCACACTCGTGCCGGCGCAGCACTGGTCGATGCGCGCGCCCTGGGACAGGAACAAACGCTTGTGGGGAGGCTTCGTCTACGAGTCGCCGGAGGGCACGAGCTACCACGCAGGCGACACCGCCTTCAGCGAGCAGATGTTCACGGCCATCGCCGAGCGCTTTCCTCGGATCGATTGGGCGATGTTGCCGATCGGCGCATACGATCCCGTCTGGTTCATGCAGGCGCAGCACATGGGACCGGAGGAGGCAGGGCGCGCGTTCGAGCTCCTCGGGGCGAAGCACTTCGTCGCGATGCACTGGGGGACGTTCAAGCTCACCGACGAGCCTCTCGGCGAGCCGCCGGAGCGCATCCGTGCGTTCTGGGCCGAGCGCGGTCATCCGCAAGAGCGGCTCTGGGTGATGGACATCGGCGAGACGCGACCCCTCGCGTGAGCCCCGCCGCGTCGATGAGCCTCGTTGGCGATCGGACGAGCGCCCGGCTTCTGCTTGCGTGCCTTCGCGTACAGCGACGGCGCGAAGGCGTCCGGATCACCCTCGGCCCAGCGCGCCGCGTGCGGCAATGACGATCTCCTCGAGGTCATGGACCTCGCGGACGAGACCGACGCAACGATCGTCCACGGCTGTTGCTCTCGCGTCAGTCGAGCAGGTTCCAACCGACGTCCGGTCCTCTCGACTGGAGGAGCACATCACGCACAGGAACGTCGGTCGTCGCGCTGACCAGTCGAAGCACTGGATTGTTTTTGCCGACTACGATGCGTGGTGGTCATTCGCCTGATCACTCGATGGCCATTCGATCTGTCAGTTGCTGGCGGTCCACGGACGGTTCCCACGACCAAAAGTCGACACTGTGTCGACCACGGTTCGAGCGAGCCATTCGGAGCGAATCGCACGCAGCTCGATCGGAGCCCTGCGCGGAGCTCGATACACTGGGAGCTGGCTCGTGCTCGTGTTCCGCGTGGTGTGTTTCAGCGAACGAAGTGAGAACGGCATCCCGATTGCGACAGCCCAGAGAGGAGGTACGCGATGCGTCGTTCTCTCTCGGTCGTTTTCGTTGCAGTTGGGGTTGCGGGGTGGCTCGGGGTCGCCTGCGGAAGTGAGGCCAAGCAAGGCGCCGGTTTCAAGTGCAGCGACGTAGCGATCGCGCATGGGCAGACGACCCAGTGCGATTCTTCTGGGCAATTCGATGAAGGCTCGGCCTACAGGTGTGGGCCGCTCGACAATAGCTCTCCGAAGGCGCTCCACATACAGGCGGGCACGACGACCCTCGGAAACGGCGGCCTCTGCCCCACCGGCACCGGCCTGGTACCGGACTTCCTTGGTTCCTCGGGCGTTGCTTCGGGAGCCAGCAGCTCGGGTGGCTCCTCCAGCGGTGGTTCCTCGAGTGGAGGATCGTCCAGCGGCGATGTCGGCAGCAGCTCGGGTGGTTCCTCCAGCGGCGGCTCGTCCAGCGGTGGATTGTCCAGCGATAATGGCACCAGCAGCTCGGGCGGCTCGTCCAGCGGCAATGTCGGCAGCAGCTCGGGTGGCTCGGGCAGCGAGGGTGAGGGCGAACCCTCGTGCGAGAGCGGCTACAAGTGCACTCCGCGCGGCAACTCGACGAGGTGCGTCTGTACGACGTGCGACGAGGGCTACGAGACGGTCAAGGGCGCCTGCGTTCGCAAGGGCAACAACGGCGTCGGCAATGGATACGATCCGCAGCCGCCGGGCAATCCGCCCATCAACGACGGACCGGGCACCTCGCCCGGCGATCCCGGCAACAAGGGCGGCGCCAAGTGAGCTGACCACCAGCGCGAAACGTCATGCTGACGCCGTCGCGGTATCGCGACGGCGTCAGTAATCAGCGAGCCGCGCGCAGGTGTGGAAGTCGCCCGTGGCGTCCTGACGTGCTGCCTTCGAATCCGTTAGCGGCCAGCTTCTCCGGTCTGTTTCGAGAAGCGCACTACCTTCTCGCGGATGAAGCGGCAGGCGTCGTCCTCGTCGAGCGCGGACGGCCAGAGCAGTTCCATCGCGCTTCCGCTGAATGCAAACGGCAGCTTCGTCGTTCGAAGATGCCGGCGGGTGAGCCGGATGTGGTCGGCGACGAGCTTCGGCACGGTCGCGAGGAGGGCTGAGCCGTCGACGATCGCGCCGAGGTTGGCGAAGCTCGAGACCGAGCAACGAATGCGACGGCTCTTCTGAAGGAGGTCTTCCACTACGCCGCGGAGATCGCCGTTGTACGAGACGATGACGTGATCATGGTCGAAGTACACGCGCTCGGTGAGTGTCTTCTTCACCTTGGCGTGGCGCGGATCGAAGAGGCAGACGAAGCCTCCCGTGAACAGCGCCTGCCGTTTGATCGTGGTGGGTAGGTCGTCGGCGACCGTCACCGCGAGGTCGACACGCCGCGTCGCCAGCGCCTCGCCCACGGTGCGGAACTGCACCGGCACGACGACGAGGCGCATCCGTGGAGCCTCCTTCTCGAGCTCGCGCAGCAGGAGCGGGAGGAGCCATTGCTCCGAGCTATCGGCCAGCCCGAGGCGGAGCGTGCGTTCGCTCGTCTTCGGATCGAACTGCGGCGGCGCGAGGGCGGCGTCCACGAGCGCCTGGAGATGGGGGCGTAGATCCGAGAGCAACCGCTCGCCTCGGCTCGTGAGCACGAGCCCGCGTCCGCGACGCGCGAAGAGCGGCGCACCGATCGCGCTCGTGAGTCGGCGCAAGGCTGCGCTGACCGCCGGCTGTGTCAGGTACAGATGGGCCGCCGCCTGCGTGACGCTTCCGGAGTCGGCGACGACGACGAACACGCGGAGCAGGTTCAGGTCGAGGTCGCGTCCATAACGGCCGTTCATGAGTCGTATCTAGCCTATTCACTGGTTCGATGCGAAAGCGCGCCGTAGCTTCCCGTCACGAGGTGATGACGATGAGCGACGGATCGAGAGCCACGAAGACGAAGCTCGGCGCGACGGGACCTGAGGTGTTCCCCATCGCGCTCGGCTGCATGGGCATGAGCGGGATGTACGGGGCGAGCTCGGAGGACGAGGGCATCGCCACGATCCACGCTGCCATCGATCGCGGCGTCACGTTGATCGACACCGGTGACTTCTACGGCATGGGCCACAATGAGATGCTCGTCGGGCGGGCGCTCAAGGGAGGGCGTCGCGACAAGGTCCAGGTCTCGGTGAAGTTCGGCGCGCTACGTGGACCGGACGGCGCGTTCATCGGTATCGACACGCGACCGGTGGCGGTGAAGAACTTCGTCGCTCACAGCCTGACGCGGCTCGGCGTCGACTTCATCGACATCTACCGGCCGGCGCGGCTCGACCCGAACGTTCCGATCGAGGACACGATCGGCGCCATCGCAGAGCTGGTGCAGAAGGGCTACGTGCGGCACATCGGGCTCTCCGAGGTCGGAGCGGATACGATTCGTCGGGCGCACGCGGTCCATCCGATCGTCGATCTCCAGGTCGAGTACTCGCTGATCAGCCGAAAACCGGAGGAGAAGATCTTCCCCGTCCTGGCCGAGCTCGGGATCAGCGCGACGCTCTACGGCGTTCTCTCGCGCGGGCTCCTCAGCGGGAGCAAACCGTCCGGCCCGTCCGACTTTCGCAGCCGCCTGCCGCGCTTCTCGGCCGCCAACCGCGCGCAGAACGACACCGTCGTCGGCGCCGTGGCCGCGTTCGCAGCCGCGCGCGGGCAGACGCCGGCGCAGCTCGCGATTGCGTGGGCCTTGGCGAAGCAGCCGCGGCTCGTCCCGCTGATCGGCGCGCGCACCCGGCAACAGCTCGACGGCGCGCTCGGAGCGCTCGACAAGCCGCTCTCGGCGAGCGAGCTGGCGGAGCTCGAACGCATCGTTCCCAGGGACGCCGTCGCTGGCACTCGCTACGACGAAGTGCAGATGGCGCACCTCGACAGCGAGCACTGAGCAACGGCCCGGCCCGCACCAAGCTGCCAAAGGCCAGAAGCGGTCGCCCATGCCGATCGCGATCCGACTCGCCGTGGCGACGTCGGTTCTGCGCCCCGACGCAATCCGTGCGTCGCGCACGCGCGCGGCGAGGGCGATTCGAGCGCGAATCGTGGTGGGAGAGAGCCGCGACGTCGATCACCCGCGTCTGGCGCGCGCCGTGCACCCAATGCGTCTGGAGGTGATCTTGTGAAGAGTCGAAGCATGCAGGCCGCCGTCGCGCGAGCCTTCGGCGCGCCGTTGACCCTGACCGAAGTACCCGTCCCCGAGCCGAAGCGCGGCGAGGTTCTCGTGCGTATCCACGCGAGCGGTGTCTGCCATACCGATCTGCACGCGGCGGACGGCGACTGGCCCGTGAAGCCCTCCTTGCCGTTCATCCCCGGCCACGAGGGGGCGGGCGTCATCGAAGCCGTCGGCCCCGACGTCACGAACGTCGCGGTCGGCGATCGGGTCGGCATCGCCTGGCTGCACGATGCGTGCGGACACTGCACGTTCTGTCTATCGGGACGCGAAGCGCTCTGTCCGGAGCAACACAACAGTGGCTACTCGGTGAACGGCTCCTTCGCGGAGTACGCGATCGCCCGCGCGGACTTCGCCACGAAGATTCCCGACAACCTACCCTTCGCGGACGCTGCCCCCGTGCTCTGCGCGGGAGTGACGACGTACAAGGGGCTGAAGGAGACCAAGGCGCGTCCCGGCGAGTGGGTGGTCATCAGCGGAATCGGCGGCCTCGGCCACATGGCCGTCCAATACGCAGTCGCGATGGGCCTGCAGGTCGCCGCCGTCGACGTCGCGGACGACAAGCTTGCCCTCGCAGCGCGTCTCGGCGCCGAGATCGTGGTCAACGCAGCGAAGGAAGACCCGACGAGTGTGTTGAGGAACAAGATCGGCGGCGCTCACGCGGCCCTCGTCACCGCGGTGTCGACGAAGGCTTTCGCGGCGGGGATCGGCGTCCTCCGCTCGGGCGGCACCTGCGTGCTCGTCGGGTTGCCCCCGGGCGACTTCCCGACGCCCATCTTCGACGTCGTCCTCAAGGGCATCACGATCCGCGGCTCGATCGTGGGCACTCGTCTCGATCTCGAGGAAGCGCTCGCCTTCGCCGCACGCGGGAAGGTTCGTGCGACGATCACGACCCATCCGCTGACCAAGGTGAACGACGTCTTCGACGGCCTCCGCAAGGGTACGATCGAGGGCCGGGTCGTCCTCGACATGCAGCGCTGACCTGTTGCGAGGAGGTGGCGGGAGAGGCTCACCCCGAGACTCGAACGACTCGGCCATGCGTGACCTGATCCGGCCGCCGGGAGCGACAAAGCTCCATGCGGCCGTCTCAGCGCCTCCGTCGTCTGCCGCCGGACCGCGGGCCCTCGCGCAACCCGGTAGCGAATGCTTCGAGGGACGATGACGCGCTGCATGGCGCGACACGAGCCCTCGCGCAACGTTTCCCATCTGCTAACGTGCGCGCTCGATTGGGAGTCGCGAAGAGGCTCTTGGCGCTGGGGGCGACGATGACGGCGACTGCCGCGTCCGTTCTTGCGTTCTCCTGCGGGGGTGGCTCCCACGGTGAGGATTGGTCCGACGCAGGAGCGGACGTCGCAGCTCCAGATGCGGGGCGCCGGCCCGTCGGCAACACCGGTGACGCTGGGCCACGAGACCCGGAGTACGACGACGACGGGTGGCTGCGCCTCGACGTCGATCCGGACTACGAGTGCCCGAACTACACGCCGACGCGAGCCGACCAGATGCCGCCGGGCATCGAGTGGGAACCGTGCCCGGAGCATGTGCTCGCCGTGTACCCCTCTTGCAGGAGGATGAAGACGGACGGGGCATTCAATGCACGCTTGAACGGCTTCCGCGTCGCGGGAAGAACAGGGCTCGTCGACCCGGACGGTAAGGTGCTCCTGGCGTTCGTCCGCGCGTCGGGGAAAGTCATCCACTATCTCGTGGGTGAAGCCGACGGCTCGATCCGACACGCGGTCCACCACGACGGCGCAGCCCCATGCCGTCTCGAGGTGGCGCGGCTCGCTCGCGGGAGAGCGCTCTACCAGTTCTATCGGCACGACGAGGACGAGGACGGGAGATGGCGCGGATACCGATGGGGTGCGATCGGCGGAGCCCTCGACGAGCCCGCAGTCGTGCTCGAGAGTCTGGTCGACGAGTACCGCCGGTACTCAGCAGGGCCGGACGTGTTCCTCGACGGGAACGCGTTTCGCGCGTGGGCTCCGAACGCGCCCGTCCTGGGGTCGCTCGGCGAGCGCGTGCACTCCGTCGATCCGGGCATCTTCGTCGGGGAGGCGCTCTTCTTTGGTCCGAACACGGGCAGCGATACCCATCGCGTACGGATTCATCAGCCGGGCTCGGGCGTGCGCGACTTCCTCTGGTACGGCGATGACATCGCGTCGGCCGCGGCCAACTTCGGCACCGACGGAAAGGACATGGTCTGGATCGAAGCGTTCGGGCGCACACACGTGGGCGATTCGTGGTCGGCGATCGACCTGGTGACCGCGCCGTACACGACGGATCCGGGCAAGATCGACAAGCGCCGCCTGCGTTCGATGGAGATGGTCGGTCTGTCGCCGTTCGTCGTCGGCTGCGGGCACGCCGCGCCGAGCTCGCTGTACGGCTCTGGGCATACGATCACCCGCCTTGGTGACGGGCGCTTCACGCTCTTCGAGGACGTGCGCGGTGCCGACGGCGGAGCGGGAATGGCGTTCACCAAGACGCTCGCGATCACCTGCGACGAGGTCTTCGCCGAGATGATCGGCATCGGTGGATTCGACTTCAGCGTCGTGCGCATCCAGCTCGAAGACTTCGGCCTCGGACGCGCCTTGGACGGAGGACGATGAGACCCGTAGTGCCGATCGCGCTCGCCGCCGTCTCGGTCATGACGCTGGTGTTTGCTGCCTGCACCGGCGGCGGCTCATGGGAGCCAGATCCAATCCCGGCGCCCACGCCCACGCAGACTGCCGCTCCTCCGCGGGACTGCGAGGAGCTCGGCGGCGTGTGCCGGCAGGATGCCTGCGACTACCGCCAAGGGCCGTGTCAGGGCTCCGTCACTGTGTGCCAATCGACGCCGCGCACGCGTGAGTGCGGCGACGGGAACGCAGCGCTTCCCTACGACGGGCCGAGGTGCTGTGTTCCGGCCGCCTTCGACGACGTGGGCTGGATGAAGCTCTCGTTCGATCCCGAATGCGGGCTTTCGTTCGCTCACGGCAGTGCGCAGCTTCCAGCGCCGGTCCAGTGGGAGCCATGCAGTGACGAGCTCCGCGCTCGGTGGCCGGAATGCTCCTTCATCCGGGTGGACTGGGCTCCGGGCGAAGGGCCCTACGCGGGGCGGACGATGGACGAGGCCCAGGCCGCCTCGTTCGACAAGCAACAGCGGACGACACGCCTCGTCGTGAGCCGCGTGACGGGGCCGGCGGTCTATCGGATGATCGTGCGCGTCGCCGACGGCAAAGTCGAGGCAGCGCTTCGCGAGACGCGACCGAGCTGCTCGCTGAGCCATGGAGATGTGCGCGCCTACAGCTCCCTGTTCACCGTGACACGCCGGGAGGGCGAGAAGATCGTGAAGACGGGCGCCCTCCTGGTTCCTCGCGAGTACATGCCGTACCCGGGGGACACCTCGGACGGGGTCGAGCCGGTGCACTACCTTGGCAACAACGGCTTCTTCACGACGCCGACCAACGTCATCACCTCGCACGAGCACGTCGATGGAGGGCGCGTTCCTGTCCGCCAGACACTCCCGGTGCAAGGCGCGCTCTCGAACGTCGTGTTCCGCGGTGACGTCGTCTTCTTCGCCGGGCGGGATCCCGAGCGGGCGAAGATCGAGATCTTCTCTTCGGGTGGGGTGCGCGACTTCCTCGCGTTCGGAGATGACTTGACCTCCGGCGCTGCAGACTTCGGGACCGACGGACGCGACATGGTCTGGGCCGAGGCGTCCGGACGCACGGGCGCGGGAGAGCCGTGGTCCAGCATCGACATCTTCACGGCGGCCTACACGAAGATGCCGGAGCTCATCGGTCCCACGATCCGGAAGCGGCGGCTCCGCTCGGAGACGTCGTTCGGCGGCGCTCCTTTCATCGTTGGGTGCGAGCACGCTGCCCATACCGTCGGGACGAGCGGCGTGCGTCTCGTGCGCCTGGCCGACGGACAGTCGTGGCTCCTCTTCAGCCCGAGCTCGGAGCCGGGGACATCGTGGCAGATCACGTCTCCGCTCGCGGTGACGTGCGACGAGGTCCTCGTCCGGCTCCGACGCGGTGACGAGCACCAGGTGGCGAGGATCCCGTTCTCGAGCCTCGGTCCGGGCGAGGCTGCGGACTGACCAAGCCGCGCTGGCGCCGGCGCCCAGACGGTCGGCTGGCGCGGTGACCGATGTGCAACGTTTCGGCGCGAGGCGAGCGCATTCACCGCCGGTACATTGCGCGCCGGCGGACAGTGAGCGATTCTGGAACGATGCCTCACCGGTCTGCGTCTGAATCGCTTTGGCGCTTCCTCGGCACGTTCGCCCTCGGTGCTGCCGCGGTCGCCTGCGGGAGCGACGTCGATCCCAGCGCCGATCCGACGACGAAGCCCACCCCGGGCGAGCGCGGCCCGGACTGTGGCGATGACGGCTTCACGCCGTGCGTCGAGCCGGGGGGAAAGTGCACGGGCGATGACGACTGCGCGGGCCGCTGCGTCGATGCCAAGTGCGCGGAGCCGACCCATGACGACGGCAAGAGGAACCTCGACGAGAGCGACATCGATTGCGGTGGCGCGACCGCGCCGATCTGCGCCGATGGCCAGCGTTGCGCGGCCAACACGGACTGCGCAGGACTGTGCACCGACGGCAAGTGCGCGACCGCCACCCACGGCGACGGGAAGAAGAACCTCGATGAGACCGACATCGACTGTGGCGGCGCGACCGCGCCGACGTGCGTAGCGGGCAAGACCTGTCTCATCGACAAGGACTGCGAGGGGCTCTGCACCAGCGGCACTTGCGCCGCTCCGAGCCATGAGGACGGGAAGAAGAACCTCGACGAGACCGACGTCGACTGTGGCGGCGCGACCGCGCCGGGCTGTTTCGTGGGCAAGGTGTGCAGCGTCAGCAACGACTGCAACCTCCAATACTGCAAGGCCGGCGCCTGCGCGCAGCCTCTCACCGACGACAACATCAAGAACGGCGCCGAGACCGACGTCGACTGCGGTGGCCCCACGCTGACCGAAGGCGCCCTGAACGTCACGCCTTCGCGGTGCGCTCTGACGAAGACCTGCGCTGCGGACAGCGACTGCGCGAGCGGCGTCTGCTCCGACACGAAGGTGTGCGTCGAGGCGCCGAGCTGTCGTCCGCGCCATGGCGGCGCCACGTGCGGCACCGGCGAAACCGGCCAGGCGGGCGCCAACCACGAGAGCTGCTGCAAGACCCTCCCTGTCTCCGGCCTGACGATGAGTCACATGGGGGTCACCAAGCAGGTCTACGTCGACAAATACGAGATCACTGCCGGCCGCGTCCGCGAGTGGGTCCGGGCGATCCGTGCGCAGTACGGCGGCGTGGGCAACGTTCGCGCGTGGGTCACCGCCAAGATGGCGGCCGATTCGCTCGTGCAGACCCAGCTCTCGGCTCACACCGCGTACTTGCCCTCGCGCGAAGACGGCGAATCCTACGCCTTCCCCAAGTCCGGCGGCGGCACCACCGCGGTCGACATCGGCATGATGAACCAGCTCGGACCGACCTCGTACCATCGCGGGCCGGGCCTGGGCGCGCCCACCGCCACGAGCGGCTGCGGGATGTACGACGGCGCATTTGGCCACCGCACGTACTGGTTCGACGCAGCCGAGCGCACCTACTTCGGCGAGATTCCCCGTCCGGTGACGACCAAAGAGCAGCTCGACGAGAAGTCGATGAACTGCCTGACGCCGGCAATGTACGCCGCGTTCTGCGCGTGGGACGGTGGCTACCTCGTGACCCAAGCGGCCGCGCAGGCGGCCTATGGCCCCGACAACTACCCGTGGGGCTCACAGGCGCCGAAGACGGACCCGCAGAAGCGCGCCAACGTCAACAACGGCGTAACCGCCTTCAGCCCGGCCAACCCGCCGCGCTACGTCTATCCGATCGTCAACTACGGGACGTTCGAGCAAGACTTCACGCCGGTCATCGCCGCGCCGGGGCGCTTCCCACTCGACGTCAGCCCGGTGCGGCCGGCGAACGACTCGTGGATGGACTTTGGCGGCAACATGATTGAAGTCGTCCAGAACGGCACCGCATTCTCGGGCTACGCCGGCGGCTCGTGGGAAGGCCACGAGTCCGGGCGGGCGATGAACGGCGCCGTCGTCGCCTACGACAAGTACGGTAAGACCGGCGCGCGCTGCATGCGCCTGCGGTGAGCGGGTGGTCGGCTCGCCGTCCAGTCGACAGTGGCGCTGCATGCGCCTGCGGTGAGCGGGTGGTCGGCTCGTCGTCCAGTCCACGATGGTGGCGATAGCCGCCCCGTGAAATCGACTGCGCGAACCTCGAGCTCGGTAATAATCATATGATAACGATCGCGTACGCAATCGCTCTAAACGAGGAATTGCGTTGCGGCTTCTTTCGAAGTTTGATTGCCTGCTCGAATGAGCGACGATGACAAGCTCCGAACTGTTCGCTGCCCGGAGCCGTTGACGCCGCTGTTCGCCGACGCCGAGCGGATCATGGGGTCGTTCTTCGGCGATCTACAGCGGGCTCCGGAGCGGGGCGACATCCAGATCAGCGGCGTTCGTTATCTGTTGATGCGAACGGATTCGCTTGCGATCGAGCTGCATGCGGAGCTGCGCAAGACGTTCGGCGAGGCCGGAGCACGCCAGATTCGCTACAAGCTCGCGCGCGCATGCGGCATGCGCGACGCGCGGATGTTCCATGAGCGCCTGAACGTCGTCGAGCCGACGATGAAGCTCGCCCTCGGTCCCGTTCACTTCGCCCACGTCGGGTGGGCAAACGTGAACATCTACCCGGAGAGCGCGCCGCAGCCCAACGAGGACTACTTCCTGGCATACGACCACCCGTACTCGTTCGAGGCGGCATCCTTCCTCGAAAACGGCATCACTTCGAAAGAGCCCGTTTGCTTCATGAACGCGGGCTACAGCGCCGGCTGGTGCGAAGCGAGCTTCGGCGTCGAGCTCAAGGCCGAGGAGCTCACGTGCCGGGCGCGCGGGGACGCCAACTGCGTCTTCGTCATGGCGCACCCGCGACACTTCGAGCGACTCGCTCGCGAGTACCGCGAGAAGAGCGGCCTCGCGTGAGCGCGAAGGGGATCTCCGCCGATGGACACGCGCGCAATCGATCCTCAATCCATTGAGCGTATGCGCGAGGAGCGAGCCCTTCTCTCCCGACTGGTGCGTCGGCGAAGCGAAGCGCTTCAGTTCCTCCAGCTCATGACCAAGAGCTTCACCTCGCTCCTGCTCAAGGACAAGAGCGAGATCGGCGACACGCTCAGCTCACTGGTCCTCACCTTCTTCGAGGCCCGCTTCGGCGCGGTCGTGTTGCGCTCGGCGAGCGGGGATCTGACCGTCTCGGGCTGTCAGGGCGCGAGCCCGGCGGCACTCACCGGCGCCGCGGCCGTTTCTGCGCTGCAAGCCTTGATGGACGACAAGACCGCCCAGCTCGTGGATGCGGAGCGTGCAGAGCGCCTCTGGCCTGACCGCCCCGCGCCCATGCGCGGCGGCTTCGCGTGCTGCACGATCGAGAGCAACGACACCGCGGTCGGCCTCATCCTCGTCTCCGACAAGTCCTCCGGTGAGAGCGTGGCGGACGAGGAGCTCGAGTTCCTTGCGGCTGCGGCCGGCCTTGGCGGCATGGCGCTTTCGAACGCCGACCTCCTCGTGGCGCAGACCGCGTTGACCGGTGACGTTCAGCGGCAGGTGGAGCAAGCGAAGCGTGAGTCCGCCGAGAAGCAGCGCGCCCTCGACGAGCTCGATCGCAAGCTCGAGGTCATCGAACAGCAGAAGGCGGCGATCCGGGAGCTGTCGACGCCGATCCTCCAGGTCGGGGACGACGTTCTGGCGCTGCCGCTCATCGGCAACGTCGACGTCGATCGCAGCGAAGACGTCATGGAGAAGCTGCTGACCGAAGTGACGGCGCGGCGAGCGAGCTTCGTCATCATCGACGTCACCGGTGTCCTCATGGTGGACACGAGTACGGCGAGCTACCTGCAGCGGATGGTGAGGGCGACGGAGCTGCTCGGTGCTTCGTGCCTCCTCACCGGCATTCGTCCGGCAGTCGCGCAGGCGCTCGTGTCCGTCGGTGCGGAAATGTCCGAGCTCACGACCCTCCGCACTCTGCGAGAAGGACTCGCGGAGTGTTCGAGACGCCAGCAGCGACGGCGGTAGCGTCGGCGCTCCAAAGGGGCTCCGATCTCAGCAGCGCTCTCGGCGATCCAGGTCACCGCCGGATCGACTTCGCCCTTTTCACGAGCTCGATGAGTTGCACTCGATCGGGGTCCTGCTTCGACGCGCCCGACAGGATCGCGAGCACGTCGTCGAAGCGAGCCCCTTCGCTGTGCTTCGACCGGCGGAGGATTTCGGCGAACTCCACCGTGGCAGCGGCGAACCGAAGGTCGTCGGAGGCGGCTTCGAACGACGTAGCCAGGCTCTTCGCAGGGAAGGGGATCGACGCCTCGGTCGAGACATCGCCCTCGGGCTGCTTCCAGCGAAGCTTCACGTTCGCGAGGGGCGATTCGGCGAGCTGACCATCCTTGGCACTCTGGGTCAGCTCCACCTCGTAGAAGGCCGTCACCGAGTGCCCGGCGCCGAGCTCCCCCGAGTCCTTCGTGTCGTCCTCGAAATCCTCCTTGTTCAGGATCCGGTTCTCGTAGCCGACGAGGCGGTACCGCTGCACGAATGCGGGATCGAGCTCGAGCTGGATCTTCGTGTCCTTCGCGATCACCTGGAGCGTCGACACCAGCCGCTTCTGCACGATGCGGTCGATCTCCTCGGGCCCGTCGATGTACGCGTAGTTGCCGTTGCCCTTGTCGGCGAGGCCCTCCATGTCGCGCGCGTTGTAGTTCCCGTGGCCGAAGCCGAAGGTGGAGAGCGTGATCTTCTTCTCGCGCTTCTCCTCGATCAGCGAGATCAGGGCGCTACCCGTGAGGCCGACGTTGAAGTCGCCGTCGGTGCAGAGGATGACGCGGTTCACCGACTCCACCTGCTGCTGGAGCTTCACCTGTTCGGCGAGCTCGTAGGCCTTCCGGATGCCGCCTTCGCCGTTCGTGCTGCCGCCTGCAGCGAGTCGGTCGATCGCTTTGTTGATCCTTCCCTTGTCGGTCACGCGCGTCGGCGCGAGGAGCACGGATTCGTTGCCCGAGTAGGTCACGATCGAGAGCGTGTCGGCGTCCGTGAGCTTCGACACGAGGCTCTTGAGCAGCCGCTGTACCAGCGGGAGCTTGTCGGGCGCCTCCATCGAGCCTGAGACGTCGACGAGAAAGACGAGGTTCGCCGGCTTCCGCTGCGCGACGTCGATCACCTCGCCCTGGAGCCCCACACGAAGGAGGTGGAAGCCCTGACCGAAGGGCGACGGTGCGCCGTCGACCTGGACGGAGAATGGCTTGTCGTCCTGCGGCGGCGCGTAGTCGTAACGGAAGTAGTTGATGTACTCCTCGACGCGGACGCTGTCCGGGTTCGGCAGGCGGCCCGCGCGCACGTCTCGGCGCATCAACGAGTAGCTACCGGTATCGACATCGGCTCCGAACGTCGAGACCGGCTCCGTCGCCGTCTCCACCCAGTCGTTCTCGACCAGCTTCCCGTACGTCTCGTCGGAGACGTCGCCGTTCGGCGGGATCGCGCGGGTGCTGGACGGCTCGCCGAAGCCGAGCGAGCCCGCGCCGTCCGCTCCGCAAGCAACGACGGAGGTGGCAAGGAGCAGCGTGGGAATCAAGGGGCGAAGGAAGCGCATGGCGTGCCCTGACGCAACGCACGTGCCGTGGTGCTCGCGCGCGAAGAGCCCTGCTTTTTGCGTGATTCTCGCGATGGCTTTGCGACGAGGAGCATGACGGTCCGATCATGGCGAGATCGCGGATCCCGCGTTGCGAGAGGCCTTCGGGCCGCGTCGAGCTGGGGCTCGCGCCCAAGATCCCGCAGCGGCGCCTCAACAACCTGCATGGGCGATACGCTTTCCGCTACCGTCTCGGGCGAGAGCGATCTCGGTGTCATGAGCGCAGCAGCGAACAACCGGAGCAGCTGGGGGCCGAAGGCTCCGTCGTCGACGCGCGAAGGTGTCGTCCGGTCGACCGTCCGGGCCTTGCTGGTGCCGCGTCGCGCGATCCCGATCGCGCTGGTCGTCGTCCCGCTCACGATCATCCAGGACGCGTACAGTCGCGAGGCATTGGCGGTGCCGATCGCGCTTCTCATGTGCGGGAGCTTCCTCCTCGTCGGGCCTTCGCTCTGGCGCGCGCTCTTTCCGCTCGACCGCCCGATCGCCGCCGGCGCGCTCTCTCGCGTCATCGTCTATGCCGGCGTCGGAGCGGCGGTCGTCTTCGGCGTCGGGCGCGGTCTCCCCGGGCTCGCCGGGGCGGGGCCCACGTTCATGACGACCGGGCCGAGCCTCGTCGTCTGCATGGCGCTCTTCTGGGTCGGTGGCTGGGGGCTCGCGCGCGACATCGATCTCGAGCTCCACCTGCGCCGCGCGCGCGCTCGGGCCGAGGCGCTCGCTCGCGAGGCCGATCACGCGCAGCTCTTCGCCCTGAAGAGCCACCTCGATCCGCACTTCCTCTTCAACACGCTGAACGCGATCGCGGAGTGGTGCCGCGCGGACGGCGCCGTCGCGGAGCGCGCAATTCTCCAGCTCTCGTCGATGCTCCGCACGATGATGACCGGCATCAGCACGACGACGTGGCCGCTCGAACGCGAGATCGAGCTCGTCGATGCGCTGTTCGCGCTCCACGCCATCCGTGATCCGTCCCTCTTCACGGTCGATCGTCGCGTTCCGGAGCCGGTCCCGGACGTCGAGGTCCCGCCGATGGTGCTCCTCCCGCTCGTCGAGAACGCGATGAAGCACGGTCCGCTCGCGCGGAACAAAGGCGTCGTCGTGTTCGCGATCACGACGTCCGACGACGCGGTCTTCGTCGAGCTCTCGAATCCCGGCGCCTATTCCGGTCCGCGCGAGGGCGGGAGTGGTCTCCCGATCGTGGAGAAGCGCCTCGCGCTCGCCTACGGCCGGTCGGCGCGCTTCTCGATCGAGCGCGATGGCGATCGCACCCGGGCGTCGATGACCCTGCCTCGCGCTGCCGGCTATGCCTATCGCGCAGGCGCGTCTCTGGGGTAGCCTCGCGCTCTCATGGCGCCGTCCATCCCGCTCCGCGTCCTCGTCTGTGACGACGAGCTCATGGCCAGGAAGCGTGTCCTCCGTCTCCTCGGCGAGCTCGGGGGCGTCGAGGAGACGATCGAGTGCGAGAGCGGTGAGCAGGTGCTTGCTCGCCTGCGCGAGGACGACGTCGACATCGCGATCCTCGACGTGAACATGCCCGGGATGAGCGGGATCGAGACCGTCCTCGCGATGCCGGAGGAGCGCCCGTACATCGTCTTCGTCACCGCGCACCCCGAGCACGCAGTGAAGGCATTCGATGTCGGTGCGGTCGACTACGTGCTCAAGCCGATCGACGACGCGCGCCTCTCGAAGGCGATCGATCGCGCGCGCGCTTTCCTCGATCACGGGCCGAGCGGGCGCGGGGAGGCGGCCGGCGGCGAAGCCGGGGCGGGCGCGCACCCGAGCGGCAATCCACCCAGGTTGACGAAGCTGGCGATCGCGACGCACGACGGAGCGGCGCTCGTGGCCCCGTCCGAGGTGACCCACGCGACGTTCGACGGGACGCTCGTCTCGGTTCACACGTCAAGCCGAACCATTCTCACCGACGATACCCTGCAGGACCTCGAGACCAAGCTCGGCCCTGCAGGGTCTTTCGAGCGGGTCCACCGGCGTGCGATCCTGAACCTCGACCATGTCGAGCGCCTCGAATCGGTGGATTCCGGCGGTTACGTGGCATGCCTCTCGACCGGCAAGCGCGTCGACGTATCCCGTCAGAGTGCGCGAAAGCTACGGAGACGGCTTGGATTGCGGTAGGCTACGACGACGAGAAGGTGATGGTGGGAGAGCGAGCAAACGCTGACGACGAGCCGGAGCTCGTGGACGACGACGACGAGGGAGGAGAGTCGACGGTGGCGATGGTATCGCCGACGTTCGATCCCACCTCGTCGGGGATGCCGCTCCCGATCTCGGAACCACCTCCTCCGCTGCCGATCACGCCGCCGGAGGGAGTGCAGGCCTCGCCGTTCGGTCCGATTCCGACGGCGCCCGTTGCGTTCGCGCCGCTCGGCCACGGACCGGCGGGGATGCCTCAGCTCGGCAGGCCGCAGGCCCCGAGCTCGCCGATGGTCCCGACTCCGATCGGGGGCATCACGCCGAGCGGGCCCGCCGGCGCGGCGTCCGCCGCTGCTGCGCCCGCCGCGGCGCCTTCGCCCACGGTGCCTCCGCCCGCGAGCGCGCGAGTCCCGGGTGCACCCCCGCGGTCCGGCACGCGCCGTCCCCAGACCGTCATCGGGCTCGCTCCTCCTCCTGCCGGCGCACCGCGACCTCCGGCCGCCGCGCCGCGTCCCCCGCTTCCGTCCGGGGCGGCGGCGGCCGCGCCGCGTCCGAACGCGGTGTCCGCGCCCCGACCGGGGCCCGCCGCACCGCCGGCTCCGTTCGCGCCGTCGCCGAGTGCACCGTCTGCGAGCGCCAATGCGAACGCGGCGAATGCGAAGGACGACGGACCGACCGTGATGGGGTCCACCGACCAGTCGCTCGCGATGTTCGGGCTCGATGCGGGCGCTGCTGACGCGGCCCGTGCGGCGGTCGCATCGCCCGGTCCGCGGCCTCCGCCCGTGTCGGCTCGCTCGTCGGCTGCGGGCCCGGGTCTCGCCGGGCCGGCGCGTTCGCCGTCTCTTCCGCCGCCGCTGCCCTCGTCTCCGTCGCTCAGCCATGGCTCGGTGCCTGGCGTCCCGCGCCTCGACCTCCCGGACGCGATCGAGCGTGAGGAAGAGGAGTCGACGCGTGCGGTGTCGCGCGAGGAGCTCCTTCGCGGACAGGACGCGCACGTCGTGGTCGGTGACGATGCCGGAGGCGATGACGCCACGCTGGCCGTCGCGCCCGGCGACAACGAAGCGAACAGCAAGCACCTCGCTGCGCTCGCGCAGACGATGGCGCAAGATCCCGACGGCGCCTTCCCGCCGCCGCCGGGCATGTTTCCGTCGCCGCCGCATCCGTTCGGCATGGAGCCGGCTCCTCAACCGCTTGGCGCTTTGCCTCCGCCGCCCGCAGACTTCGGGCTGCAACCCATGTCGAACATGGGGCCGCCCGGCGGGATGCGGCCGCCGATGGAATCGATGCACGGGGGAATGGGCGGTCCACGTCCGGGATGGAACGAGCCGCAGCCGCCGCCGTGGAACGCTCCGATGCCGGCGCCCGGCCCGCACATGCCGGGGGCGAACCCGCACGCCCATACGGCCATGCCGCACGGCGGACAGATGCCTCCCTACATGGGGCAGATGGGGCAGGGGCAGGGGCAGATGCCCATGCAGCCGATGGGACCGATCTCCTATTCGGGGCAGATGAACCCGATGATGCAGGGGCAAGCCGGGGCGCCTTGGGCCTCGCCCGCCCCGGTCAAGAAGGGGAGCAAGATCTCGGGACAGGTGCTCCTGCTCGCGATCGTCGGTGTCGTCTGCCTCGCGATTTTCATCACGGGCCTCGTCCTCTTCGCGACAACCAAGTTCTGAGCTGCCGAGCACTTTGGTAGTCTGACGCTCGAGGCACGAGGACCCGTGGCGAGAGCGCAGACGACCCGGGAGTCACGATGGGTTGGTCGTGTCCTTCGTGACAAGTGGCGCATCGACGCGCGCATCGCGCGCGGCGGCATGGGGACCGTCTTCGCGGCGACGCACAAGAACAACGGCAGCACCGCCGCGATCAAGATCCTCCATCCGGAGTTCTCGCGCGACAACGACACCCGGAGCCGCTTCCTCCAGGAGGGCTACGCCGCCAACCAGGTGAACCACCCGGGTGTGGTGCGGATCCTCGACGACGACGTCTCCGAAGAGGGCCTTGCGTATCTCGTCATGGAGCTGCTCGAGGGGGAGCTCCTCGAGCAGCGACGGATCCGAAAGGGAGGGAAGCTCCCGCTCGCGGAGGTCTACGAGATCGCCGATCAGCTCCTCGACGTGCTCGCCGCCGCGCACGCGAAGGGCATCGTCCATCGCGACGTGAAGCCGGACAACATCTTCCTCACGAAGCAGGGCCGCCTGAAGGTCCTCGACTTCGGCTTCGCGCAGATGAAGCGAGGCTTCCGCACCGAGCAGACCGCGACCGGCTTCTTGCTCGGCACGCCGGGCTTCATGGCGCCGGAGCAGGCGATCGGCAATCGCCCGCTCATCGACGCGCAGACCGACATCTGGGCGGTAGGCGCGACGCTCTTCATCCTTCTCACCGGCGAGCCCGTCCATGCCGGCGAGAGCGCGGCGGAGATGCTCGTCGCGGCCGCGAACTTCCCCGCGCGTTCGATCTCGACGTTGGAGCCCGGACTTCCGACGAAGCTCAAGACCGCCGTCGATCGCGCGCTCGCGCTTCGGAAGGAAGATCGCTGGCCCGACGCTCGAGCGATGCAGGGCGCGCTACGGAGCGTGCCCGGGCGCCACCCTGCGGCCGAGCCGACGCCGGCTCGCTCGAAGTGGGGCCGGAGCCTTCCGGACATCGACGATCAGCAGATGGCCGGCGCGGCGTTCGAGGACGCGACCGTGATGGAGCGGATCGAGGAGCTCGAGGAGGACGCGCTCGTCGAAAGCCCCGGTGACGACGCGTCGTTCATGCACCCGGCCGACACCGAGCCCCCCACGCTAGCCGTGGACCGAGACGGACCGGTCCACGCGGCGCTGTCGCCGGTGGCGGACGCGAACGCGGATCTGGAGGGAGAGCTCGACCCTCCGAGCGACAGCACCGTGATCATGGATACCCGGCCGCGTCCGCCGGGGGCCTTCGCAGCGCCGACTCCTCGTCCGTCGCATGCGGACGCTTTTCCCCCGGTCCGTCCGCCGATGTCTTCGAGCTCCGCTGGAGCGCTCGGTCCGGCCGGGCCGGACGAGAGCGCACCGTGGGCCCGCGTGCCGACGAGCCCAGCCGCGTTCAAACCAGTGCCGATCCAGCGCGCCGGCGGCGGCTCGAAGATGCTCACCCTCGTCCTGGTCGCTGGGGCCTCGATGGTGATCGTGATCCTGACCGGCCTCCTCGTGATCCTCGGCTCCGACTGACCCACCTCGAGTCGGAGGTCTTGCCGTCTGGCGCCGGACCGGGAGATCGGCAGATCGTTTCGCGAGATCGAACGTAGCGCCACGAGGCGGCGTTCGACTGTAGGCTCCGCCGCGCCAAGGTCGTTGGTTCGACCGAGGTCCGGGCATCGCGCTCGGCCACACTCGAGGTCTCGTTTGATGGCTTCTCGTACTTCGCTCGTCGTCTTCGGTTCGCTCCTCGCGCTGCTCGCGGTCGGATGTCCCGGCCAGAAGCCGCCCGCCCAGCCGGCCAACGCCAAAACGGCTCAGCCGCCGGAAGGGCCGGTCGTCTGGAAGCTCTCGAAGTCGGGCCTCGGCTTCCGCATCAGCAACGCGGACGACGATGCCGACAAGCCGAGCGAGCGAAGAGTCGCAGCCGCGACCCCGCTCGGAGCCGAGGACGCGCGCAAGATCGGCGCACGCCTGCCGGAGCTCAAGCGTGAGCCGGACGACGAGAAAGAGTTCGCGATGCGCGCGAAGTCGATCCCGGCGCCGCGCCCCGGCAAGACGGTCAACGAGGAGTTCCCCCCGCCCGCGGGCCCGCCCCCCGTCAGCACGCCGCCGCCCGGACCGCTCAAGGTCGAGCGCCATGCGCCCGAGGGCAAGGTCGACGTCGCTCCCCACCTGACGATGACGTTCACGCAGCCGATGGTGGCGGTGACCGCGGTCGACGAGGTCCACAAGGAGCGTCCTCCGGTCCGCCTCGTGCCCGAGCCTCCCGGACGATGGCGCTGGCTCGGAACGCGCACGTTGATGTTCCAGCCCGACAAGCGCTTCCCGATGGCGACCGAGTACTCCGTCGAGGTGCCTGCGGGGACGCGGGCGCAGAACGGCCAGACACTCGCGGCGGCGGAGCGCTGGACGTTCACCACGCCGCCACCCGTGATGAAGGAGCGCCATCCGAGCGGGAGCTCGGAGCCGCTCGAGCCGCTGATCTTCGTCGGGTTCGATCAGGCGATCGATCCGAAGGCGATGCTCGGTTTCGTCGAGGTGGCCAGCAACAAGGGCGCTGTGCCGATCAAGCTCGCCGAGGCGGACGAGATCGAGACGAACGACGAGGTGCGACGACTCTCGCAGCAGGCGGAGAAGGGCCGCTGGCTCGCGTTCCGCCCCGTGAACGAGCTCCCCGTCGCGACGAGCTTCACCGTCCGCGTCAAGTCCGGTGCGCCGAGCGCGGAGGGGCCGCGGACGACGGACAAGGAGCAGTCGTTCTCGTTCAACACGTACGGGGCGATGCAGCTCAACCATCACTCGTGCAACCGATGGTCGCGCGACGGCAAGCCGTGGTGTCCGCCGCTCACGCCGTTCAACATCAGCTTCACCAACGCCGTCGACCTGAAGACCTTCGACAAGGAGAAGATGGTCAAGGTCTCGCCCGAGCTTCCTGGAATGAAGGTCGAGGTCCACGGCTCGGGGATGAGCATCCGCGGCAGGACGAAGGGGCGCACGAAATACGCGGTCACGATCGACGGCGCGATCGGTGACACCCATGGCCAGACGATGGGGCGATCGCAGACGGTGAACTTCGACGTCGGCTCGGCGGAGCCCACGATGTTCGGGGCCGAGCAGGAGATGATCGTCCTCGATCCCGCCCAGCCGAAGAAGGACTACCAGGTCTACACGATCAACGAGCCCGGCCTCCGCGCGCGCGTCTACGCGGTCGGCCCCGAGGACTGGAAGAAGTACGTCGCGTTCAACAACGAATGGGAGCGGCCGCGCAAGATCGCCCCGCCGGGCCGCCTCGTCTACGACAAGGTCCTCACGCCGAAGCAGGCCCCCGACGAGCTCGTGACGACGTCGGTCGATCTCGCGCCCGCGCTCGCCAACGGCATCGGACAGGCGCTCGTCGTCGTCGAGCCGACTCGCGCCTTGCCGAAGGGCGTGACCCGTCCGGAGCTCCACGTCTGGGTCCAGTCGACCGAGATCGGGCTCGACGCGATGATCGAGAACGATCAGGTGACCGGGTGGGCGACGCGTCTCGCCGACGGCGCGCCGATTGAGGGCGTCGAGATGCAGCTCCTCGGCGCGGCTTCCGCGAAGACCGATCGCCAGGGACTCGTCCGCGTTCCGCTCTCGTCTTCGCCTGGCCGGCTCGTCGTCGGCAAAAAGGGCAAGGACGTCGTCATCGTCCCCGAGCGCTGGTTCGGCGAAGCGACGTACCAGCTCGTGAGCCGAACCGACGCGGTGCGGTGGCTCGTCTACGACGATCGCGGCATGTACAAGCCCGGCGAGGAGATGCGGGTGAAGGGCTGGGTGCGCCGCGCAGGCCTGAGCCGCGGCGGCGATCTCGATGCGATCCCCGGCATCGCGGGACAGAGCGTGCGTTACCGCATCCGCGATCCGCGCTGGGCCGAGATCGGCACCGGCAGCGCGACGCTCGACGAGTTCGGTGCATTCGACTTCGCGTACAAGCTCCCCGGCAACGCGAACCTGGGCACGGCGCAGATCGAGCTCGATCTCTCGGGCGTCGGCCTCTCGGGCTCGAGCGCGTATCACCGCTTCGAGGTGCAGGAGTTCCGCCGTCCCGAGTTCGAGGTGACGGCGCGCTCGAGCGAGGGCCCGCACTTCGTCGGCAAGCACGCGATCACGACGCTCTCCGCCGCGTACTACTCCGGCGGCGGCTTGCCCGACGCGCCGGTCGAGTGGAGCATCACCCGGCGCACCGTCGGCTTCACGCCGCCGAACCGCGGCGACTACCACTTCGGGCCCGAGCCCGAGTTCTTCTGGTCGTGGCGCTCGAGCGGAGCGAACGGCGGAAGGAACGAGCCGAAGACGGAGACCTGGACGTCGAAGACGAACCCGCAGGGCATCCATCGCATCCGTCTGGACTTCGACGCCGTCGAGCCGTCGTACCCGATGGGCCTCGATCTCACCGGTCACGTCGAGGACGTGAATCGCCAGCAGTGGGCCGGTCGCACGACGATGCTGGTGCACCCGTCCAGCGCCTACTCCGGGATCAAGCTCGCCAAGAACTTCATCCGCGCGGGGGAGAACATCGAGGTCGACGCGATCGTCGTCGATGTCGACGGCAAGGCACTCCCGGGGCGGCACGTCACGATGAGGGCGGCGCGCATCGACTGGGAGCAGAAGGGGACCGAGTGGGAGGAGCGCGAGCTCGAGGTGCAGACCTGCGAGGTCGACTCGCCGGCGACCGCGGGCACCACCAACGAGAAGCTCCACTGCTCGTTCAAGACGCAGCAGGGCGGCACCTGGCGCGTCGTGTCGATCGTGACCGACGAGCACGGGCGGAAGAACCAGACGCAGACGTCGCTGTGGGTCATCGGCGCCGATCGCCCGAAGGACCGCGGCCTCGATCGCGCCAAGGTGAACGTCGCCCTCGACAAGAAGGAGTACCAGCCGGGCGAGCTCGCCGAGGTCCTCGTCGTCGCGCCGTTCGCGCCCGCGGAGGGCATCCTCACCGTCCGCCGCCAGGGCATCGTCCATGTCGAGCGTTTCTCGATGAAGGCGGCGAGCCAGACGATCAAGGTCAAGCTCGACGAGACGCTCGTCCCGAATGCGGAGGTGCGGGTCGATCTCGTCGGCCAAGACGTCCGGGAGAATGAGGCCGGCAGCCCCGACGAGCGGCTGCCGAAGAGACCGGCGTACGCTGCGGGCTCCGCAGAGGCGAAGGTCTTGCCGACGACGCGCACGCTCGACGTGAAGGCGGCGGCGAGGAAGCCGACGCTCGAGCCGGGCGGCAACACCCAGATCGACGTCGACGTGAAGGACCACACCGGCCGTGGTGTGGCGAACGTCGAGGTCGCGCTCGTGGTCGCGGACGAGGCGGTGCTCGCGCTGAGCGGCTACAAGACGCCGGATCCGATCGGCGCGTTCTACTCGTCGCGTTCGAGCGACGTGCGCGATCTCGGGATGCGCGACCGCGTGATCCTCGGCGCGGACCTCGAGAAGCTTCGCGCGCTCGAGGCGCGCGACGAGTCCGGCTTCGGCGGCGGCGGCATGCCCCGCGTTCTCGCGCAGAAGGCGATCGGGCACGCGGGCGGCGCGCCGCCTCCTCCTCCGATGGCGCCCGCGCCGACGACGGCCGCCGCCAGGCCCAGAGCCGAAGCGAAGAAGTCGGCCGAGAGGGAGGTCGCGCACGACGCCCTCGCCGAGGCCCCGGACGCGAAGCCGGTCGTCGGCGACTCCAAGCAGCCGATGAAGGTGCGCGCGGACTTTTCCGCCCTCGCGCTGTTCTCGCCGGCGGTGAAGACCGACGCGCAGGGACGAGCGACGGTTCCGGTGAAGCTCCCGGACAACCTCACGCGCTACCGCGTCATGGCGGTCGCGGCGACGAAGGAGCGGCAGTTCGGAGCAAACGAGTCGACGATCACGGCGCGCTTGCCCGTGATGGTGCGTCCGTCGGCGCCGCGCTTCCTCAACTTCGGAGACAAGTTCGAGCTGCCCGTGCTCGTGCAGAATCAGACGGAGGAGCCGATCGACGTCGGCGTCGTCGTGCGAGCGACGAACGCCGTCGTCGAGGAGCCCAGCGCGAAGCGCGTGCGCATCGCCGCGAACGATCGCGTCGAGGTGCGCTTCGGGGCAGGGACGGTGAAGCCGGGGACGGCGCGCTTCCAGATCGGCGTCGCATCGGGGGACTTCTCCGATGCGAGCCAGATCGAGCTGCCCGTCTATACGCCTGCGACGACCGAGGCGTTCGCCACCTACGGTGAGATCGACAACGGCGCTACCGCGCAGCCGGTGAAGATGCCGGCCAACGTGTTCACCCAGTTCGGCGGCCTGGAGGTCACCACGTCGTCGACGCAGCTCCAGGCGCTCACCGACGCGGTCGTCTACCTCGCGAAGTACCCGTTCGAGTGCAACGAGCAGCTCGCTTCGCGCGTGCTCTCGATCGCGGCGCTGCGTGACGTGCTCTCCGCGTTCAAGTCGAAGGATCTCCCGTCGCCGGCGGACCTCGAGGCGTCGATGAAGGTCGACTTCGAGAAGCTGAAGCGCCGGCAGCACTACTCCGGCGGGTGGGGCTTCTGGCAGGAGGAGCCCTGGCCGTACCTCACGATCCATGTCGCGCACGCGCTCGTCCGCGCGAAGGACAAGGGCTACAAGCCGGACGAGGAGATGATGCGTCGTGCGCAGAGCTACCTGCGCTCGGTCGAGCGCTACATCCCGGGCTGGTACAACCAAGACGCGCGCCGCGCGATCATTGCCTACTCGCTCTACGTCCGGCACCGGATGAAGGACCCCGACGCCGCCAAGGCGAAGCGGCTGATCGCGGAGGCTGGCGGCATCGACAAGCTCGGGATCGAGGCGGTCGGCTGGATCTGGCCGACGATCTCGGAAGACAAGGCGAGCGCCGCGGAGAACGAGGCGATTCGCCGGCACGTCGCGAACCGCGTGACCGAGACCGCGGGCGCGGCCCACTTCGTCAGCGGCTACAAGGACGCCGACTGGGTCCTCCTCCACTCCGATCGCCGCGCCGATGGCGTCCTCCTCGAGTCGATGATCGGGGATCAGAAGGACTCCAGCGTCATCCCGAAGCTCGTGAAGGGCCTCCTCGGTCACCGCAAGGCGGGCCGCTGGCAGAACACGCAGGAGAACGCGTTCGTCCTCGTCGCGCTCGATCGGTACTTCGCCACGTACGAAAAGGTGACGCCCGACTTCGTCGCTCGCGTGTGGCTCGGCGACAAGTTCGCCGGTGATCACGCCTTCAAGGGACGTACGACCGAGTACAGCCACATCGGCGTTCCGATGCAGTTCCTCGCCTCGGAGACGAAGGGCAAGGAGCAGAACCTCATCATCGGCAAGGACGGTCCCGGGCGGCTCTACTACCGGATCGGGATGCAGTACGCGCCGACGGATCTGAAGCTCCCGCCGGCGGACAACGGCTTCGTCGTCTCCCGTCTCTACGAAGGGGCCGATAGCGCGGACGACGTGAAGCGCGATCCCGACGGCACGTGGCGCGTGAAAGCGGGCGCGAAGGTCCGCGTTCGCGTGTCGATGGTCGCGCAGTCGCGCCGCTATCACGTCGCGCTGGTGGACCCGATCCCCGCAGGTCTGGAGCCGATGAACCCGGCGCTCGCGGTCACCGGGGAGATCCCGAAGGACCCGAAGGCGAACGAGGCGAGAGCGAACAAGAGCCCCTACTGGTACTGGTCGCGGACCTGGTACGAGCACCAGAACATGCGGGACGAGCGCGTCGAGGCGTTCGCCTCGCTGCTCTGGGACGGCGTTTGGGACTACACCTACGTCGCGCGCGCGACGACGCCGGGCACGTTCGTCGTCCCGCCGGCGAAGGCCGAGGAGATGTACAGCCCGGAGACGTTCGGTCGGAGTGGCGGCGATCGCATGATCGTCGAGTGACCTCCGCGCGCTCCGCATCGCCGCCGCTCGTCCTCCGCGGCGGCGATCGCGTGAGCGTCGCGTCGGGCTCGGGGGCCGTCTCGATGTCGTCTCGTGCCGCAACGCCGGCGCCGGCGCCCGGTCGGTTCCCCGGAGCGTACCGGCGCCCACGACGCATGGCGGCCGAGGCGGGACCGCAGGTCCGGGTCGTAGGAAAAGCCCGGTCTAGCGGGCGGACGCCACATCCCCCGGGGGGCTTTCCCAACTGAGTGAGATCCGTCGTCAAATGGCCGGAATGTGTCGGCTGGGACAATTTTGTCACCATTTCGGCGGTCGATCAGCGACAGAACTGCATGGACCTCGGGGAGAGATCCGTCTAATCACGCGCTTAGTGAGACCTAAGTGGATGCGAGGACAGTTTGTCTCGTCCATGAAGGGCACGTTCTCACTGACCACCCCGGTCATCTCCGCGCCCCTCGGGAGTGCGGTCTGCCGGCCCTTCAAAAGACAAGCACACGAGGTTTGATCGATGCCTTCTCAACGCTTCATCGTTGGTGCGTCGATGCTGCTCGCCCTGGCCGCCTCGGCCGGCTGCGGCGGCGTCACGCAGTTCCAGGGCGCTCAGGCGTTCTCCGTTGCGGGCACGCCCCCGCCGCCGCCCCCGCCGCCGCCGCCCCCGCCCCCGCCGGTCGAGGTGAAGCCGCCGCCGCGCGTCGAGCTGCGCGACAACAAGATCGACTTCAAGGAGAAGATCCAGTTCGAGGTGAACAAGGCGACGATCAAGGAGGAGAGCTTCTCGCTCCTTCATGACATCGGCGAGGTCATCAAGAAGAACCCGCACATCAAGAAGATCTCGATCGAGGGTCACGCCAGCGCCGAGGGTGACGCGACGGCGAACAAGAAGCTCTCCGATGCCCGCGCGAAGGCGGTCATGGAGTACCTCGTCAAGAAGGAGTCCATCCCCGCGACTTCGCTCGTCGCGAAGGGCTGGGGCGTCGAGAAGCCGATCGGCGACAACAAGACGCCTGAGGGCCGCGAGGCCAACCGCCGCGTCGAGTTCCTCGTCGTCGAGCAGGACGTGACCCAGAAGAAGGTCGAGATCGACCCGAAGACGGGCAAAGAGAAGGTTCTCGAGGAGAAGAAGGACACCCAGACGGTCGACACCGGCACGCCGGGCGGCGCCGAGGGTGACGCCAAGAAGCCCGTGCCCGCAGTCAAGACCACGCCGGCAGCCGCCGTGCAGAAGACTGCTCCCAAGCCGGCAGCCCCCAAGCCCACGGAGAAGAAGTGATGAAGAAGACCGCGCTCCTTACCGCTTCTCTCGCCCTCGCGTCGCTCGTCGGTTGCGCGTACCGCAGCCCCGAGATGTACCGCGATGACACCACCAAGGTCCTCGAGACCAAGCAGAACGACATCCGCGCCTGCTACGACGACGTCCTCAAGGGAACGCCCGGCGCGGGCGGCACCGTCACGGTGAAGTTCGAGATCGAGACCGAGAACGGCAAGATCCAGAACGTCATCGTCGACAAGCCCAGCAGCACGGCGCCCGACGCGGTCGGCGAGTGCGTGAAGAAGAACATCGAAGGCCTCGCGATCAACCCGCCGGACAAGCGGCTGGGCCAGGCGACCTACGTCTACCAGTTCTCGGTTCCCGCCTCCCCGGGCGCGGCGCCGAAGAGCTGAGCAAGTCGCTCGCGCTGGGCCTTGGCCCTCGCGATGCCGCGTTGAGAACCGAGCGCGAAGGGCATAGTCTCTTCGCGCTCGGTGCCATTTGAGGGCCCGCGTTCCCCCGTGCTTGGAGAAACGACGATGAAGCGACTGCTCTGTCTGGCAATGCTCGGATTCGTATTCGCGTGCGGCGGCAACACCGCCGAGAACGCCCCTCCCGCGACGCCGGCGACGCCTGCGGCCGAGCACCACGACGATCACCATCACGGCAAGCCGGCTTCCGGCGGGCCGGTGAAGGCGCCGGGCGAGGCCAACGTCGGCGACACGACGAAGTGCCCGGTCTCGGGCGAGGAGTTCGTCGTCGAGGCGACCTCCCCCAAGGTCGAGCACGGCGGCAAGACCTATTACCTCTGCTGCGGCGGCTGTAAGAAGAAGTTCGAAGAGAACCCGGCGAAGTTCCTCAACCAGTCCTGACCGGCGCGTCGCGAGCGTGGCGCCCCCTCGGAGGACGAAGGTGGCGCCGCTCGCTCTTGGTTACGAGTCCTCGCGACTCGTGGCGAATCGACTGCGGTCGCGCGCGTCAGGTCTGCGAGCCGAGCAGCGTCCACGCGGCGCTGGTGCGCTGTTGGTGGGCCGTCTCGGCGATCATGAGGAGCCCTAGGTCGCGCCGCCAGCGATCGCGCGTGGTGGCATCGGCCTTCTCCCACTCGGGATCGTGCTCGGCGATGAGCCTCTTCGCTGCCGTGAAGAGGCCAGCGAGCGTGAGGTGGGCGACGGGATCCGCTGGAGAGCGCGCGGCGACCTCGCGGAGCGCGATCGCGAGCGCGAGGGCGCCTTCGGCCATCGACGGGGCGAAGCCGTGCGCTCGAGCCGCGCCGAGGACGTGGCCGAGCGCAGCCGCGAGTACCAGCGTGTCTTCGATGGTCCGGAACGGCTTGAGGTACACGGCGTAGCCGTCACCAGGGAGGACGTCGTCGCTCGTGACCATGACGTCCGCGAGCGTGACGCGGGCGTGAGGGATCTCGGGCGCGAACGGCGTCGGCGCGCGGTCTTCGATCCGCACTCCGCACGCGTTCGAGCGAACACGAACCAGCACGAGGCGGGGCTTGCCGTCGGGATCGATCCCACGGGACGCGACGACGAGGAGCTCGTCGGCCGCGGACGCGAGCGTCGCGAACGTCTTCACGCCCCGCAGGACGAGGGCGCCGCTCTCGTCGCTCAGCGTGGTCTCGATCGCGCGCGGATGCGCTCCTCGTGCCTCCGTCGCAGCCAGCGAGAGTCGAGCCTCGATCGAAGGCCATACATACGTGCCTCCGGTCGAGCCCGCGAGCGCATCCGCTCCCCACGTGAACAGGCGCGCGAGCGCGGCGCGGTATCCGCCGACGAACGCGTAGCCGAGGCGATCCGCGGCGAACCCCGCCCAGAGCGCGCGATCGATCGGTAGCGTGAAGGGACACTCGCCGAGGCGCGCGAACCATGCGTTCAGATCGCTCACGGCAGCGCGCGTCGCCGGAGCTCTCACGAGGTGCTCGAGGACATCGACCATGGGGTGACGAGCATATCGCGCGGGGACCGAGCGGATACGCGTTCGACGTGCGGAGTTGAGACCTTCCCTCGTTTGCGACGTCGAACGTCTACTTTTGAAGACGGATCGCTCCGGTCGGGTCGACGTAGAAGTTCCTCAGATCCGACCAGGGCAGCGACCGATAGTCCACCTTCTTGGACCAGTGCGGTTGTGTCTTCGTGCCGAACGCCTCCTGGTATTGCGCATTCCAGTGGCGGAAGGAGAGGACGCCCTTGGCGTCTTCTTTTCCCCAGTAGACCGAGCGTACGAGGAGCTCGCGATTGCCGGGATCCTCCGGTCCGAGCGGAGTCTCGACGTAGGTGGTTGTCGTGCCACCGTAGATGACGACGAGGTAGCCGTTCTCGACGTGGATCTCCTCGATCGTCTCCGGTCGAACGACGCTCGGGCACCCGGGATCCGTCGGATCGTCGCGCGTGGCCCACTGGATTGGTGTGAGCCAGAAGCCGCGCGCGGTCTCGACGACGAGGCCTTTGCCGTGCCCGAGGCCGTTGTCGAGGCGCACGACGTGCACGCTCTTGTATGGAGGGGCGGGCGTGAACGACGGGGCGGGCGCCTCTTCCACGCACGACGGCTTGTCGCGCTTCAAGCCTTCGTACATCTCCGAGACGGGCGCGCCGTCCCATGTCTTCACGAAGCTCGCGCAGAGCGCGGCGATCGTCGCTTGCGGAACGCTCGATGCTTGCTCCGGTTCCTCCCACTCCATCGGCAGAGGTCGTTCGTCGAGGCTGCCCATCGCCACGCGTAGCGCTTCGCCGCCGCGCCTTCGCTCCTTGCCCGGACGACCGACGACCTTGAGCTCACTGACCGTGAGCTCTTTCCAGTCCTTGCGGCTGCCCGGCAACGTCTCGAGGACGTCGATGCGGTAGTCACCACCGGGGCCATCGATGGCGATGCTCTGGAGGCCGCGTTTCGTGGGATCGAGCGAAGCCTCCTTCAGCTTCTGACCGTCGCGCGACACGGCGATCTTCGTGATGCGATGATTCGCCGTGAAGAGATCGACGTCGCCCTTCTTCTTGTCGAAGCCAGACGTGAGCTGAATCGCGTCGACCTTCGCATCCGTCGGCACGCGGAAGGCGATCCAGCCGCGCAGATCTCCGGTCTTCGAGTTCCACGCCGTGTCGGCCTTGCCGTCGATGAGGTGCTCGGGGAAGTCGCGTGGATTCACGACGGTCGACGAGACGGCGACGCGCGAGGGCACCACCGCGAGCAGGTTCGGCGCGGTCTCGGTCGTCTTCGGTGGAGTGTCGTGCGCCGCCGGCCGCGCGCTTGCGACGCTCTCGGCGGGAGGAGGGCTTTTCGGCGAGGCCTCTCCAGAGGCGTCGGACGCTTGGGCCGAGCCCGATGGGGCGGGAGAGGAACGCCCGCAAGCGGTGCAAGCGAGCAGAGCGGCGAAGATGGCGCGACGTTGCATCACGCCATCTTACGCTCGAGCTCGCGCCGTGATTCCGCGCTTCAGCGCATCATTCGTCGACGAAGCGGACGGTCGAGCCGTCCTCCCGTGCACGAGCGACGATTGGGTGCCCTACGACGAGCCGGCCAACGAGTCGACCGCTCCGCTCGGGCTGAAGTTTCGCAAGGAGATCACGGTTGAAACACCTCTGTGCCTCGAAGCGAAACGAGGGATCGTCGGGGGCGCAGATCCGGCGCGCGGCGTCGCGTAGCGCACACACGTCGTCGGACGCGAACGGTCGTGATAAAAACGACGCATGAAGAATACAGTGATCCTTGGCTCCGCGTTGCTCCTGATCGGCCTGCTCGGGTGCAAGAGCGGAATCAATAGCGAAGCGTGCGTCGAGTACTTCGCCAAGAACGAGGCGTGCGCGGCCAAGGCTGGGTCGCCCAAGAGCGACATCATGCGGAAGACCGCGGCGCTCTCGAAGGAGAACTTCGAGAAGAACCCGAATCCGATGGCCGTCAGCGAGTCGTGCAAGGCGCAGCTCCAAGCCCTCGAGAACGATCCCGACTGCAAGTGAGGCACGGTGCCTTGCGGAGGGCTCGCGACGCACCGCTATAGCTGCGCCGACGGTGAGCCGAGCAGGCGTTCCGGTCCGACTCGAACTGTTGCTCGAGGACATCGACCATGGGGCGACGAGCATACCGTGCTCGACCGATTCGACGGATGCTGTCGTCAACGACGGAACGAGCCGGTCGACGGTCGCGTCGCCGTCGACCAGGGCTGCGGGACTGACGACCTTCGCCGTCGTTGCCGACGAGCGCGGTCGTGAGCTCGGTCGCATCAACAGTCCAAAGCCACTCGCGACGGAGCGTGAAACTACCCTCGATGAAGCAGGAAGGGCTTTGGCCCGTCGCCCGAGAAGGGCGGTGTTGGCGAAATCTGTCAACACGCTGTAGATCCGACGGTGATGGCGGACGCGCGTCGCAAGGGCGAGCTCGGGGGGGATGCACGGGCGACGGCGCCGGAGGCGATCGAGCCGGGGCGCACGCTCCCCGCGCGCTCGCTCGACTTCTGGTTCGACTACACGTGCCCGTTCGCGTACCTCGGATCGACCCAGGCCCCCGCGCTCGCCGCGCGGATGGGCGTGCCGCTCACGTATCGCCCGTTGCTCCTCGGCGGCGTCTTCAGGGCGCTCGGGACACCGCAAAACCTCTTCGCGTCGCGCGGCCCTGCGCGCTCCGCGCACGAGGCGAACGACATGGCGCGCTGGGCGAAGCGCTTCGGCGTCGAGCTCACGATGCCCGCCGCTCACCCGATGCGCTCGGTGGAGGCGCTGCGCGCGACGCTCGCGACGGACATCGATCCGCGCGTCGTCGCCGGCTTCTACCGCGCGTATTGGGGCGAGGGACGTCCGATCTCCTCGCCGGAGGTCATTGCCGACGTGGTCGCCGGTGCAGGACACGATCCCGCGAAGGTGCTCGCTCTGATCGAGACCGACGCGATCAAGGACGATCTCCGGCGACGCACCGACGAGGCAATCGCGCTCGGCATCTTCGGCGTCCCCGCGTGGATCGTCGACGGCATGCACCTCTACTGGGGTCAGGATCGAATCGCCTTCGTCGAGGGCGTGCGGCCGAGCGAGACGCCGGCTCGTGCGGCTCCCGCGGAGCAACGCACCGTCGAGGTGTTCTGGGACTTTTCCTCGCCGTTCGGCTACCTCGCCGCGATGCAGGTCGACGCGATCGCGCAGCGCGCCGGCGCGAAGGTCGTCTGGCATCCGGTCCTCCTCGGCGGTCTCTTTCGCTCCATCGGCACGCCGGAGGTCCCGCTCGCGACCTTCTCCGAGGCCAAGCAGCGGTACATCCTCGCGGACCTCCATCGCTGGGCGGCGTGGTGCCGTCTCCCGTTCCGTTTCCCGTCCCGCTTCCCCACGCACTCGCTGAAGGCGCTCCGCCTCTATCTCGCGCTCCCGGAGGACCGCCGCGCGCACTTCCGCGAGGCCACGTTCCGCGCGTGCTGGGCCGACGATCGCGACATCACCGACGAGCAGGTGCTCGCCGAGTGCGTCGGCGACGAAGCGATCGCGCGCGAGGCGCTGGCCCGCGCCGGGAGCGACGACGTGAAGGCCGCTCTTCGCGCGTCGACCGAGAGCGCAGCGGCGCGCGGCGTCTTCGGCGTCCCGACCTTCATCGTGGGCGACGAGCTGTTCTGGGGTCAGGACCGGCTGGAGCTCGTGCTCGACGCGCTGCTCTCCCGCTGACGCGAGGTGCGTAGCCCCGCGGCTCTGCGCATGCCGCGGACACGACGAAAGCGGTCGCGGACGGCCTGAGGAACGGCTCGGATCACGAGCTCGTCGGCGAGAGCGTGAAGAAGAACGTCGCACCGCGTCCAGGCTCGCTCTCCGCCCAGATCCGGCCACCGTGACGGTGCACGATGCGCTGCACGGTGGCGAGCCCCACGCCGCTTCCCGGGAAGTCCTGGCTGGAATGCAGTCGCTGGAAAGGGGTGAACAGCCTGGATGCGTGGCTCATGTCGAACCCTGCGCCGTTGTCGCGAACGAAGAAGACTCGTTCGCCGGCCGCCTCCGTGGAGCCGACCTCGATCCGGGGATCGGCCGTGCGGCCGGTGAACTTGAGCGCGTTTCCGAGCAGGTTCTCGAAGACGGCTCGCATGAGGGTCGCGCTTCCGGACGCTACGAGACCATCCGCGATCGCGATCGAGGCACGACGTTCGGGGGTGTGGGCACCGAGATCATCGGCAACGGCTCGTGCGATCACCGACAGATCGATCGGAGCTGCGTCGAGCTCGACGCGGTTCGCGCGCGCGAGCGAGAGCATGTCGTCGACGAGGGTGCCCATCCTGACGGTCGCGGAGCGGATCCATCCCACGTGGCTCCGGGTGTTGTCGTCGAGCCGATCGCCGAGGTCTTCTTCCAGCGCGAGGCTGAAGCCGCTGATCGACCGAAGCGGCGCTCGAAGGTCGTGCGAGACGGAGTAGCTGAACGCTTCGAGCTCGCGATTGGCAGCCTCGAGCTGCGCGGTGCGGGCCCGAACGCGAGCCTCGAGCTCGGAAATGAGCTGCACGTTCTCGATCGCGATGCTCGTACTGTCGGCCAGCGCTTGGAGCAGCTTGAGCTCGTCCGGGGTCACACGGCGATGCGATGCCCAGTAGTTGCCGATCGCGCCGACCGGCGATGCGGTGCGGATCGGCACGACCGCGAGGCTCTTCACGAACGTCGTCCGGTAGAGATCGGCGGGGATGCGAGCGTCGGCGTAGATGTCCTCGATGACGACGGACTCGCGATGCAGCATCGCCCACCCGCTGATACACGCTTCCATCGGGAATCGGCTTCCCTTCCAGAGCGGACTGATCGCGTCCTCGTCCGCGTAGAAGCACTTGCCGTCGTCACGCAGCACGAACGTCGCGCCGTCGGCGCCGCACAGCTCGCGCGCGACGCGTCGGACGATGGCCATGATGGACTCGATATCGCGTGCGAGGGAGAGCTCTTGGACCGCCCCGACGAGCCGCTCCATGCCAACGACGTACTCAGGAGCGTGAGGCATCGAACCGGAACGTTAACGATCCCGGATGGGGGCGGCAAGGTGTGCCGATTCGTACAATCGTAATTTGTGAGAAAAACAGCAAAATCACATCGCTGTGGCCGCAGCGATGCGCGCCCTTCGTGAGCTACTGGACGACTACGAGAGGTGACGTGACGAGCGTGCGATGCGCCATGCCCCCCGGGTAGGCGTAGCTGGCCCACCTGTCCCAACCCCACACCGTTGCCGTGAACGGGCCCTCGCTCCTCATGCGATGGACGCCGCTCAGGCAAGTCTTGTCGCCGAAGGCCTGTCCCGGACCGCGTCCTCTCGTGAGGTCGACACGAGTGAACTCGTAGTCACCGCGCGTTCCGACGGGGCGAAAGTCGGTCAGGTTGCCCGCACACTCGAGCCAGACGTCTTTGAACACGCCGTGGCTCTTCGCGCGCACGACCACGAGGGACGTCTCCGCGAACGTCGGATCCGCGTAGAAGCTGTAAGAGCTCAGATATTGCCCGGTGGGGATGACATTGACGAACTCCGGATCACCCCAGACGTCGTTCAGTGTCTCCCGTGGCGGAGCGTGATACCCGCCTCTCGCGCTGGTCATGTACGCCGCGAGGTAGATGGGATGTTCGGCGTCCTGCGACCGCACCACGAACGCGTCGCCGGTGCCCGCAGGAAACGTCGCGACCTCGCCCGCGGACAGCTCGGTCGGAGCGCCTGCCGGGATCGCCGGATCGTATTCGAGCCGCGTCCCGTCCTTCGCAGCGGCAATTCGATACGGCATCGGCTCATGCTCGTCGCCGTACCGCGAGCGAGGGCCGATGCCGACGTATTCGGATCCCCATTGCTCGAAAGCGGGGAGCTGCTGCCAGAGGGTGTCGCAAGCAGAGCTGGACGTGGGGATGGTCACGCACGTGTGCCCCGCGAAGACGGTCGTCGGCTTGTTCGAGCTCACGACGGTCCCGGAGAGCTCTTCGAACTGGACGAGCTGAAGGTATTGACCTTTGGCGAGCCGATACGTCGCGGGTACGTTCGCCGGCACGCCCTCGAGGCCCGGACCATCTTGAAGGTCCCGAGTCGGGACGATGGTGACGTCGGTGTCGTCCTCGGATGCGACGATCTGCGTGTTCGGGGTAGCGACGGTCGTCGCCTCCCACGGGGAGACGAGCAGCTGCTCCTTCGCCCAGGTGACGACCGGGAGAAGCAGCGATGCCGTCGGGATGTAGCTCTTCGCGCCTCCGAACGGATACATCGCTACGAGCGTGACCGGTTGGTTCGACGTCAGGTGGAAGGCGGACCCGATCTCGCTGCGCTCCGAGGCGAGCCCCGAGAGGACCGCGGGGACGACGCCCGACGGACAAGGCATGTGGTAGTCGCCGGACACGGGCCGTTCCGGATCGGGACCCGAGACGAACAGGATCACACTCTCGCCGGGCGCGACGGTGCCCGTGTGCGGGATGAGCGTCGCGTCGCCGGAGACCGTTTGGAACATCGCCCTCGAGATGTCGAGGGCCTCGCCCTGCCGACCGAGCGAGATTTCGGCGGGGTGTGTCGACGCGTTGACGACGAACACCGCATAACAAGAGTCGGCAGCTTCACGGAAGGGCACGGGCGACGTGAACAGGAACTCACAGCCATTCGAGCTCTTGTCAGCAGCCGCGGCCGCGCACGGGTCCTGGCACTTCGCGGCGCCGCAGGCGAGATCCGCTCGGCATGTCTCCACGACCTCGCCCGTGCACGAACGAGTGACCGAGCGGCCGTCGAGCGAGCACTGAAACGGACATTCTCCGGTACCCGCGTCGAGGAAATCGAAAGGGGCCGGCGGCGGCTCGAAGCCATCGCGTGCTTCGCCGCACGCGACGGCCGCTGCGAGAAGCGAGAGTGCGGCGATGACGAGCGTTGCGAGGCCCGGAAGCTTGGGGCTCATGGAAGCATCACCTCGACCGGCGCGAGGCTCCGTCCCTTGACCTGCCCGTTGCCCAGCTGCCCGTTGTAGTTGCCGCCCCAGCAGTAGATCTTTCCGTTGGTCAGGAGCGCGCACGTCGTATCGGCGGTCGTCTTCACTTGCGCGGCGGGCTCCGGGAGTCCCTCGACCTTGACGGCATCGAACGCGAAGTCGTCCGTGCCGTCTCCGGCTTGACCGCTCTCGTTGGATCCCCAGCAGTAGACCGACCCCGACGCCGCGGTGGCACACCATCGATGGCGCTGCACGCCGATGTTCTCGATCTCGTACGTGCGGGTCGTCGCGATCTGGATGAGCGGCTCTGGAGCGACGACCGGCTCGGGAAGCGCGCGGTCGAGCGGGCTCCCGTTGTTCCAGGTGGGGGGCAATACGCGGGCTCCCCAGCAGTAGCCGATGCCGCCCGCCGTCGCGCACGCGTCGTCGTGGGCCAGGTCAGCCGAGCGGACTCCACCGAGCTCGATCGCAAGGGGGTACGGATCGGGCAACCTCGACGAGACGCGTCCGAGCGGCGGATTCGCCCCCCACGTCACGAGCGTGCCGTCCTCGCGAAGCACGAACGTCGCCCTGCCGACGGCGATGGATACGATGGGCGGTCCACTCGACATGGGGATCGATGTCGGCGCGCCCGCGTCGTCCGACGGGGCCGTGAGCGGACTCAGTTGAGCGTCCGCGTTGCTGCCCCAGCAAAGGAGCCCGTCCTCGACCGCTGCGCACGCGGTGGCGTGGCCCAGCCCGACTCTCGTGGCGCGAGGGAGATCGAGCTTCACCGGCGCGCGCTCCGTCGTCACCGCTGCACCTGCGTCCGGGCGGAGGAAGGGGCCTCTGCCCCAGCACCAGACCGCGCCGCTCTTGTCGATCGCGCAGGTGTGATCGAGCCTGACGACATCCGAAAGACCGACCACGCGCTGCGGGTGCGCGCTGTCGAGCCTCTCCGCGTCCGCGCCGCGACCGAGCTGGCCTTCACCGTTCGCGCCCCAGCACGCAACGGTGCCGTCCTCGAGCAGTGCGCAGAACCCCTGACTCCGATCGTCGGGCGTGGCGCCGAGGGTCGTCACGAGAGCGGCCGCGCACGGCGGTGACGCGCACGCGATCGGCCGCGGCGTCAGGTCTACTGCTCCGGCGTCGCGGACGCTGGGGGCACCGTCACCTGCGTCGTCGACCGATGCGTCGATCGGTGCCGGCGGCTCGCCGACACCATCTCCGTCGCTGCTCGAGCAGCTTATTGCAGCGCTGCCCGCGGCCACGAAAGCGAGGAACGCGAAGACGCGTGAAGAATTCCATTCAATCCGGCTCGGCTTTCGCCGAGCCTCCTCGGTCCTCACTGGACTCCGTCCAGCGATGCTGGACTCCGTCCACTTCGGTTCAAGGCGTCGTCTTGTGAAGCGCATAGCCGGCTCCGATTGCCCAGAGATTCGAGTTCGAGATACCCCGCACCTGGTAGAACGGTCTGTCGAAGGCGGCGCCGTTGAGGGCGAGCGTGGAGATCTCGTAGCTCCCCGCGGCGGGCGTGTTGTCATCCGGCTTGGCGAGACCGAAACCACGACTCCACTTCTCGGGACCGTCCTCGCTCTTGATCACGAGCCCCCAACCGCTGAACCACGCCGTCGTTCCGAGGACCCAGACCGAATTCAGATACGTCTGCACGTCGGCGCGAGGCACGGAGACATTGACCACATTCGCGCTCGCGATGCCGGCGTCGTCCGTGGACACGTACGTGAAGATATCCCCCTGGTTCCTCCCCATCAGCCCAACGGCGCGGTTGGGCCCGACGGACGCGATGCTCGAGAGCATCCCGCCGTTCGGCCATGGCCTGGTGAACGTGCCATAGCCTGGAATCTGGATACTGACGCTGAATCCGAGGGACCCGGGGTTTGCGCTACAGATACCGGCCCATCGATTGTTGGGGTCCGCGGCTTGATTGACGACGTTGTCGACGATGTGTCGATGCCCTTCGGCGGTCCTGTGAACGACGAGCGGACAGGCGAACAGGCCTCCTTCGGTGTCGAATTGCCCTCGACTGCCGGCGAACCAGAGATCGCCGCTCGTCGATCCGGCTGCGCCTAGAATGTAGAAGACGTCCGTCGGGTTCTCGCCGTCTTCAGCGACGTAGTCAGGTACCCATGCGGGCGCTCCGCCTTCGCTCCTTCGGCGAAAGACCGTGTTCCCGTACCATGCGTAGACATCACCTTCGGAGGTCCCCCAGACGCCGAGCGCAGCGGCGTCGACCGGCGGCAGATCTCTCTTGTACGCGTAGCGAGCGAGGCCGGGGTCGCGTGTAGGATCCTCGTCGGGGCTGTGGCTCTCGAGCACGTCGTACTGCCACGTCCAGGGCGACGACGGCGTCGGCCGCGTTCCCCGATAGATGCGCGCGCGCGCCACGGCGTAGTAGACTTCGTTCTCGCTCGGGGCCCAGATCTTCCCTGCGTACTGGCCCGCCCCGTAGTCGTTCTGGGTGTTGTCGTCGATGTAGCGCCACTCGTCCGACGCGGATTCCCACTCGAGGACCTTTACGCCGAGAGTCGGGCTCTCCGCGATCGCGAAGGCGCGCTGCTCGAAAGGCCAGATGTCTTTCAGCGTCAGGTCGCGATCGGGCAGTAGCGTCGTGCACCAGCCTGCTGCGCTGCACCTGGCGTCGACCGGAACGGCAGCGTCACCAGCGTCCGCCTCGGAAGAAGGTCGTCCGTCCGTCCCCGTATCCGCCAGCGGACTCGATCCCGCGTCGTTCGCCGGCGACGTGTCCGCCTCGTCCCCGGCGGTCGCACAGGCCGCCGCCGCCGCGAGCGCGATCGAGGTGCACGCGAGGGCAAATGTGCTTCTCATGGTTTCCCTCCGAGGGCGAGGACGACGCCGTCTCCGCCGATGAAGACGTGTCCCGCCCCTGCCGACCAGACCGTGTGAAGGTCGGGGCGACGAGTGCCGAGCCCCGCGATCGACACTCGAGTCCAGGCTGCCCCGTCATAGTGGAGGACGACGCCTGCGTTTCCGACCGCCCAGACATCGGAAGCGGACGCGCCCCACACTGCATTGAGACTCTCGTTCGTCGGCACGCCCGAGACCACATCCCAACGGTGCGGATCTCCGGTGTAGTGACGAATGGTTCCCATCCCGCCGACCGCCCAGACGTCGTCGTCGGCAGCGGCCCAGACGCCGGCGAGCCCCGTCCATGTCAGCGTGTCGAATGACGTCGCCACTGGCGCGTCGCCGTCAGCCCCGGTGATCCGGACCGAGGTGCCGAGATCCCCGACGGCCCAGAGCGTGCCCGCGGAGCTCCCGTGGACGCTGCGCATCCCGCGGCATGGGGCGGCCCGACATACGGACGGCGGAATGCCCGGCAGGGCCTCGAACGTCGATGCCGGCGTGAGCCGGAGGCGCCAGAGATCGGTCGTCGTCGCCAGCCAGAGCACGTCCGATGCCGGCATGGACCACGCGGCCGTTAAGACGCCGCTCGACTCGGGCGGCGTCGGCGCTGCGCCGCGAAATGACCAGCCCCCGGCGGAGACGCCCGCGTCCGCTTCTCCTTCGCCGACATCGAGGCCGCGCGTGAACACTCGCTCGAGGATTCCGAACGAGACCTCACCCGCGGGGAGGAGCCAGAGCACGCGTTGTGACTCCCGCGTCCCGAGGTCCGACGTCTTCCACGAGGTCCCATCGAAGTGGGCCATCGCCCCGAGTGCGCCGGCAAGCCAGACATCGCTTGCCGAGCGCCCGCGAACGACATTGATCCTCGTCCGCCAATCCAGTCCGGCGGCAGGATTCGTCGAATCGAACGGACCGGTCGGGCAGAGCGTGTCCTTGCCACACGTCGCCGGGAAATACGCGCAGTCGGTGCACGGGCCCGCTTCCACATCCGCACCCGTGTCGACGACCCCCGAGTCGCTCGCGGGCACTGGTGTCGCCGCGTCCTCCGAACCATCGATACGCACGTCGTCGTCGGAGGCGCAGGCGGCGAGCAACGTGCTCAGGGCCGCGCACGAGACGGCGGTCGCCGCGAGGAACTGCCATCGCATCGTCATCATCGCGCGCCTTCTCCGGAGTGCTGTTCATCGCAAGGCTCGACCAGGCACCGCCCGGCGACACACGCCTGACCGGCGACGGCATCGCAGACGATTCCGCAGCCGCCGCAGTTTCGTGGGTCGCTGGCGATGTCGACCTCGCAGCCGTCGACTTCGCTGTTGTTGCAGTCTGCATGGTTGTCCATGCACTGCGCGACGCACGTCCCGTAGCTGCACATCTTGTTCGCGAACGGAGCGTTGGCGGTACATGCCACGTCGCACCCGCCGCAATTGAGCTTGTCCGACGCGAGGTCGACACACGCGGCGCAGGACCCGGACCCGCTCCTGCAGACCTTCTCGCACAGCGTGAGGCCCGGCGGGCACATGCATTGCGGCGTGCCATACTCGTCGAGCCGGCACTGCTGACCATTCGGGCACGCAATCCCGCATCCGCCACAGTTCTCGGCGGTCAAGGTCGACGTCTCGCACCCATTCAACGGGTCACTGTCGCAGTCGCCGAAGCCATTTACACATTTCAGCGTACCGCACTCGCCATTTACGCATCCGTAGTAGGCATTCGTTCGCTCGGGCTTGCCATCGCCGGTCGGACTGCAAACATTGCCACACCGTCCACAGTTCGCATCGTCGTTCCTGCCGTCGACACATTGCCGGCTGCAGGAGATCATGCCTGCCGGGCAACCACAGTCCAAGTCTTGGCGGAGGCTGCCTTGCCAGCTGCACGGTGCTGCAGGATCGGAACATTTCTTGTTGCACGCGCCGCAGTGGTCGTTGTGGAGAGTGAATGCCTCGCAACCGTTGTCGGGAAGGCCGTCGCAGTCGAGCGCCGTGGGGGCACATTGACCGACGCACTGGCCGTTGACGCACGAATAGGTCGCGTTGAACCCCGAGGTCGGGCAAGCAAAGTCGCAGGCCCCGCAGTTGTTCACGTCCGAGAGCAGGTTCACATCGCACGGAAAGCGCGAGTTCGGGCACGTCCTCCTGCCGGAAGGGCACTTGTTCGTGGGGCAGTACGCGATGGGGCCGGCCTCCGCCTCGACGTCGGCATCCGGCGCCGTGAACGACGGCACCTCGGACTCGTTGGCGATCGCGACGGTCAGGTCGCGTCCTCGACAGCCTCCGAAGAGCGCTGCAAGGGCTGGCAACATGAGAGTGAGTGGTGCGCTGACGCGCACGATACGTCGAAGCATCTCGAATGGCCTCCAACGAGGAGCTCGCAGGGACTGTGAACGAGCTCCCAGGATCTTTTTGGGGGGCGAAGGTGGGCCGATGCGCTGTCGTCAGAGCGCGTGGCCGATGGCGATCTCGAGTCGGTCGCCGTAGGGCGTGCGCGGGAATTGGCTCACGAGCGCGCGCGCACGGCGCAGTGCCTCGTCCCTCCGGCCGAGCCGTGAGAGCGCCTCGACGGCGATCACCTCACGCTCCTGGATGAACTCCCCGGATGGATACGCGCTCGCCTGCTCGCTCGTGATCGAGAGGGCTCGCGCTGGGTCCAAGGCGAGGGTAGCCCGCGCTCGCTGGAGGAGCTCGAGCTCGGATGCGGGCGTCGGTCCCGCGGGCTCGATCGACGACGGCGCTCTCGGCGCACGGACGTTTCCTCCGGCCGGCGCCGCGACGGTCGTGGTGGGCGCTGCTGCGGACGGAAGCTGATCGACCGAGAGGGTGGGCGTCTCCGGATCGTCCAGAGGACGAGCGGCCGCCGGTTCCACCGGCGGCGCCGCCGTGTCCGTCGCGCCGTTTTCGCCAGACAGCGCCGCGATGGGACCACCGGTGGCGGTCTTGGAGTACGGCCGCTGCGTCACTTGCCACGAGACCGCCAGCCCTCCCGCGACGGCCAGCGCGACGAGACCTCGCGTGTAGGTCGCGAAGCGAGGTCCGACTCGCGATTGAATCTGCGGCTCGGGAGGCAACGTCGAGAGTGCTCCCGCCGCCGCGAGGCGCTTCGCCATCCGTTCCATGCTCGCGGGACCGGGCGCATCCTCTCGAATGGCGCGCAGCAAATCGCGCGCTTCGTCGGAGCCGTGCTCACCCATGCGCGGAGGCTCGAGGGGGTCGATGCTCATTTCTTCTCCTCGAGAGCTCGCGCGATCTCACGGCGCGCTGCATAGAGGCGCGTATACGCGGTCTGGAGCGGGCACTGGACGGACTCGGCAACTTCGCGCATCGACATTTCTTCGACTTCGTAAAGAAGGAGAACGGCTCTCTTGTCCTCGTCGAGCGACTGGAGGACTCGGTTGAGAAAGCCGAGCTCGGCGCGCTCCGAGGAATCGTGTCGATCTTGACCTTCAGGCAACGTCTCGAACGGATGCTCGAGACGGCGATGGGCCTGCCGTCTGTATGCAGCCGCGCAGCGGCGCGCGATTCCGTAGAGCCACGGTCGGGGCTGCTGTCCGTCCCACTGCGCCAGCCGGCGATGCGCTACCAGGAAGACCTCCTGCGTCTGGTCCTCGAGATCCACCGGCGCCACCCCGAAGTGCCGGAGGGTGCGCCAGACGAAGCCGGCGTAGGTGGAGAAGAGCGCGTCGACCGTCATCGGGGCGTGCACGGCGTCGCAGGTCGCTTCCTGCAGGGGGACGCCGTGGACGAGCGAAGCTTGCACGGAGAAGAGTAATGCTTCGCCCCCTTCATTTTTCTTGGGAGGCCGAGCATTCCATGTCGTTTATCGAAAGTCGTAGGCGAGCCCCAGCGCGAACCGCACGGCGACGGGGCTCGGCTCATGGATGAAGTGTCGCGTGTCACCTTGGAGCACGTGGAAGCGGTCTCGGCGTAGGATGAGCTCGGCGTCGAGAAGGCCCTCCAGAACGACCGACGGGCCGAGCTTGGCGCGCGCGAGCACGCCGGGACCGACCGAGCCCACGACGCGCGACTCGTCTTGGGCAGCGGCGAACCCCACGGCGGAGTGATGGATGACGCCCGCGCGTCCTCCGACCGTCGGGATGAGCTCGAAGTCCTTCGTGCGCGCCGCCGACAGGCCCGCTCGGACAGCGGCGCTGACGAGCTGAAAGCCCACGTTTCCACCAGCCGCGTGCGTGGAGCCACCGTCTTCGAAGCTCGCGTCGAGCCTGAACAGGAGCGGCGACCGCGGCCAGTACGAGGCATGGATCCCGGCGCCGAGGCCCAGCCGCGGCAGGAAGCCGGTCGATGCCATCCCGGCGGCGCCGACCGACAGCCGATGCGGAGGTGGCGGCTCCGGCGGCGTGACCTCCGTACGCCGGGCGGCGGGCGGGCGCGGGGCACGTGCCGGGGATGCCTGGCCCGGAGGCGGTCCCTCTGCGGGCTCGCCTCGCTCGTCGGGCTGCGCGACGCGCGGGCGCGCAACCGCGATCATCATCGCGAGCACCACTGAGGCAGGAGTCAGGATCTCCCTGCACTCGTGCTGGTCGACGCGCACGATGCGTTCGCCCATGGAACGGCGGCGGGCAGTGTCCTCGAGGACGAGCGTGACGACGAACCCGTCGTCGGCGGCGCTCACGGTGCCTTGGACGAGGAGCTCCGGCGGGCCTTCGGAGCGGGACTCCCCGAGGTGCGCGTAGGTCGCGTCGACGATCTCCTCACGCGACGGACACTCTTCCGGGGCGGACCACGTGAGCTCGAACGCCGCGCCGCTCGCCGCTGTTGGCCACGTCACGACGGCTATCCCGGCCGCGGTCGCGAGCGCACACGCTCGAGCGCGTGAGCTGATTCGCCTGCCGAGCAATCGAAGACGCCGAGGCACGAGTCGACTCTCGTCTACGATAGATGGCGACCGGGCCGTGCGGGGCGGAAACAGCCGTCGACGACGGCTGAGCTCGGGCCCCGAGGCTACCCCGCGTCGGAGAGGCGCTTCACTTCGAGCTCGAGGATGCGGCGCACGATGGCGATCGCGCACGCGTACGTCGAGTCGACGCCGAAGAAGCTGAGGCTCTTCGAGAGGAGCGACTGCCGGCGGGAGTAGGGCGTATCCGAGGCGTAGTGGACGATGCCCACGTCGAACGGCGTGTGCGCCGAGAGGTGGACGATCTCGTCGGTCGGTACGCGCTTCGGGTTCACGAGCTCGTAGACGCCGCCGAGGAAGGGGCCGGCCTCCATCTCGAGCACGGTGTAGCCGCTCGAGTAGAACGCATCCATGTACTCCTTGCTCTGGAGGAACGCGCTCCGCACGGTGACGGCCTTCTGGTTGTCGAAGACGCTGCCGTGGCGGAGCCAGGGCGCGATGTCTCGAGCGGTGAAAGCGTTCCGCAGGAGGAAGGTGTTGCGCGAGTGCTCGTCGTAGACGACGCCGCTGAGCATCACGTCGCCGACGCGCCCGTTGAGCGTCGCCGCTTTGCCCATGACGTAGATGCCGCGGAGATCGCCGACGCCTTGCCCCACGCGCGAGAGCAGGTGGTAGGCCGCCATCCCGAGCGGGTAGTCGATGTTGAGGATGACCGCGTCGCTCTCCACGAGGCGCTCGATGCCGGGGATCCGGAGCCGGGGATCGATGAGCTTCGGATCGATCTCGCCGAGCTTCGCGATCTGCGCGTCGACGTCGATGTGCCCCGGCTCCGAGAGGTGCACGAGGCCCTGCGCGGCCTCGAACGCGCGCACCTCGTTCATCTTCTTCGTGTCCTTGGCGGCGTGGATGTAGCCGCGGAGGAGGTAGTAGAGGAGGGGAGCGAGCTCGGTCGGGTCGCCGGTCCTCGCGGCGCGGTCGACTTCGGGCCCGAGGCCCTCGGGGTCCTCGCGTCGCGCCCAGCTCACGATCTCGTCGGTGTGACTCTGCGCGTAGCCGCCGACCAGGTTGGCGATCGCGTGGGTGTTCGACGAGATGAAGTAGACGGGCGGCCTTCGCGGCTCGGTCTTGCGGATGTACGACGGCTCGATGCCGCCCCACCAGCGCTGCGCTGCGCGCTGGTACTGCGAGTGCGACGCCGCCAGCATCCGGATCTTCAGATCGGAGCGCTTCTCGAAGAGCGCCCTCGAGCCGCGCTCGAGGCGCTTCGGACCGATCGCGTCGATGAGCTTCTGCGCGTCGTCGACGCTGACGCCGAGCGCGCTCGCGAGCGCGACCGCGTCCTTCGCCGTCTCGTGGAGTGCCTCTGCCGACTCGCATGCACGGCGGAGGCGCTCGTGCATCTTGTTCCACTCGATCTGGTAGGCGGTGAGGATCGGCACCAGGTCGTCGATGTCGCTCGCGCTCGCGATGAAGACGCCGAGCTGGCGCCCGCCGTCGTAGCGGAGCGGGCGGCGGCGGCCGCGCGTCTTCACGATCTTCCATTCGCGGACGTCGTAGCCGGCCGCTTCGAAGAGCTCGTGGGACTGACCGAGGATGACGTGCTCGACGTCGAGCATCTCGTCCGGCAAGCGCGCGGCCGCGTATGCGAAGGCCGACAGATCCGGCACGTCCGACAAGGCGCCGAGATGGAGGCTCGAACCGCTGAAGGCGTGCGCCTCCTCGAACGCTCGGACGCGGACCTCGCCGGTCGATCGCAGGAGCGAGTAGTAGGTCGTTACGTAGAGGCTGATTTCCTCGGACTCGGGCTCGGGCGGGCGGCGATCCATTGCTGACGGCGCAGCATACAGGATCGCTCGCCTTCGCGGGCTCGCCCTTCTTTGCCGCAGTCTCGAGTCGTGGTCGGGCTCAGGACTCCGAGAGCGCCTCGTCGACGAGCGCTCGCGCCTCCGCGAGGCGACGTCGCTCTTCCTCCGAGCGCTCGCGCGGGCGCACGCTGATCGGGCCGATCTCATCCTTCTTCTTCCCCGCGAAGAAGCGGGAGAAGAGGCCCTTTTTCTCCTCGAACGAGAACACGCCGTCCTCGAGCGTTTCCGGCCGCTCCGCGAGCGCTTCGACCAACGAGGGCTGCCCGTCGACCCACGAGAGCGCAGCGTCGAAGGCTTCCTTCTGCGTGACCTCGAGGTGCTTGCGCACCACGCCGGGCTTCTTGTTCGCCGCCCGAACGAAGAGCGCGAGCGCGAGCGAGATCTCCTCGAGCCCGAGGAAGGTCGCCTGGTGGCGCTTCATTCCTCCGCAGCCCTTCTTGTAGACGCAGGCGCCGTTGAGGAGCAGAAGCCCCATCCCCGACGCGACGGCGGTGAGCTCGCTGAGCGCGCCCTCGTCGCGAGGATCGACCTCCTCGTCCGCCTCGAACATCACGATACGCCCCGCGGCGCGCGCGAGCGCCGTGGTCAGGATCGCCGGATCGGAGACGTCCTGCACGTGGACGAGCGCGGCGTAGCCCGTCTCCGTCTCCACGGCGCCGCCGCGCGCGATCTCCTTCAGGCCGCCGGTGCCGCACGCTCCCGAGCCGCAGCCGCCTCCGCTCACCTCACCGTCGGGCTGGATGAAGCCGAGGCCGACATCGAGGTCCTCCGAGAGCGGCGCATAGCCGAGCATGCGTCGGAGGAGGCGCTCGATGCCCTCCGGATCGAGCGTGAACTCGTCGGGGAAGTAGTCCCCGTTCGGCTCGACGAGATCGGGCTCGGCGAATGCCTCTCCATATGCGGCGCGCAGGTGCGCGAGGTGAGCGACGATCCCCCGGATCTGGTCTTCGGTGAGCGAGAGCTCCATCGGCTCAGGATAGCGCAAGCGGCGGACCAGGCTAGGATGGCGAGCGTATGGCACTCCGCATCGCGACCTTCAACCTCAAGGATTTCTTCGCTGCGCGGCGGGATGAGGAGCGCGGCGTGATCGAAGCCAAGCTCTCGAACGTCGCGGAGAGCCTTCGCCGCGCCGGTGCGGACATCGTCGCACTCCAGGAGGTCGGCTCGCTGCCCTTGCTCGATCGGCTCGTGAAGGCGGTCCCAGAGCTCGGCTATGGCGCCCCGGTGGTCGGGTCCGAGGACCGTCGCGGGATCCGCAACGCCATCCTCTCGCGCCTCCCGGTCCAGTGGTCCCAGGTGCACCAGCCGAAGGTGCTCCCGTTCCCGCCCTTCGTCGAGGGCGACCCGGAGCCGTTCCCGGGGCGCATCCCGCTCCGGCGTGGCATCGTCCACGTGCGCGTCGAGGCGCAGGGCCTCGCCGAGGTCGACGTGCTCACGGCGCACTTCAAGTCGAACCTCCCCGCGCGCCTGAAGACGAAAGACGGCGTCGAGGTCCCGGACAAGACGCCCCTCGCCATTGGCGAATCGGCGGTGCGGAGCCTCGTTCAGCGCGCCGCCGAGGCCCTCTACGTGCGGAGCCTCGTCGACGACCTCTTCGCTCGTTCGCCCGACCACGCCATCTGCGTGCTCGGCGACCTCAACGACACGCTCGAGTCGATGCCGGTGCGCCTCGTTCGCGGGATCGACACCACGAGCAAGCACTACCTGCGCGCGGCGGCCGAGTCGCTCCCGGAGGAGGGACGCTACTCGTGCTTCCACGGCGGCGAGCGCATCCTCATCGATCACGTCCTCCTCAGCGAGCGGCTGCACCGCGCGCTACGGCACTTCGAGATCCACAACGAGAACGTCCGCTACCACGGCCCCCACGTGGACGACACGCCGCTCACGGAGGACAGCGATCACGCTCTCTGCGTCGTCGAGCTCGACGACACCTGAGCCGCCCCGCGCGTTACCAGTCGAAGAGCTTCTCGACCGGGTTCTGCGGATCGTGCGGGCGAAGGCGCGCCGTCCGATCGATGTCGATCGATCCGACGGTGTCGAACTTCGACGCTCCGACGTTGGCGAAGAACTTCGCGCGATTGATCTGCGGGTGGTCGATGCCGCGCGCGTCGGTCTTCTTGTCGAGGAAGAGGACACTGAAGCCGAACGCGTTCTTACCGCTCGAGTAGGTCTGGCTCGAGAGATCGGCAGCCGAGACGAGGCGGAGCACGACGAGCTCGCGTGGGCCGGTGGGCGCCGAGAGCGTCCGCTGCCAGCCGGCGACCGACCTCTCGTACTGGTGGACGAAGCTCGCGAAGCTCTCCTCGATCGGGTCGATCCGGAGCGCCTGCTGGTCGTAGTCGGTGAACCGCGGGCTTTCGCCCTGGAGCACCGAGAAGCCGCGCAGCGGGTTCTGGACCTCGAGGGTGGCGAACTTCTGCGCTGCATCGCCGCCGATCGGGAAGTGCCCGGGGATCAGCTCCTCTCCGTCCTGCAGGACCTCGAGGGCGTTGTAGTGAGTGTGGCCGAGGAGGAGCGTGCGAGCTCGCTCGCTCGCAGCGAGGCGCTTCATCAGCTCGATCCCGCTCGCGAAGGGCTCGGCGGCGCCGCAGGTGAAGTCGGCCTTCCGCTCGCCCCATCCACAGTCGAACTCGGGGTCGGGCCGCATCCACTCCTGCAGCCCGTCGTGGACGCACTTCTCGTTCTGATCGCGTCCGAGCGCCCAGGTGGGGAGCTTGCACACCGCCGGGTTCCAGACCTCGCTGACGAGGTAGTTGATCGCGCTCTGGTAGACGCTCCGGTACTCGAGCTGCTCGAAGTAGTAGCCGAGGTCCTTGCCCTGGTGCCCGCCGCGCGGGTCGTGATGAGCGAGGACGATGAGGTCGCTGCCGTCCGTCCTCGCACGGAGAATCTCGCGATCGAGCCACTCCATCTGGACGTCGCTCATGCCGCCGCCGTAGTTGACGGTGTACATGCCCCAGCCCGAGCGGCGGTGCTGGCGGAGCTCGAAGCTGTTGAGCGAGACGTAGAAGCTCTTGCCGAACTTGTGCGAGTAGTAGAGCGGCCCGTACGTCTTCTGCCACTGGTAGAAGCCGTCGTAGAGGACGTAGTTGCGGTCTTCGCGCGGGATCTCTTTCCAGCTGTCGAAGCCCGGAGTGCTACCGGCGACCGTACGGGCGAAGCCGCCGGTGAAGATGTCGCGATGGATGCCGCCGAGGCGGTCGGTGGCCGCCGTCTTCTGGAGGTAGCTCTCGTAGGCCGCCATCTTGAAGTCAGGCCACGCCTTCGGGCTCGCCTCGGTGATGACCTCCTTCAGGCTCTCGCCGAGGCCGGTGTCGAGGCCCTTCACCGCGCTCGGGACGTGGCCCGTGGCGACGTAGCCGTCGTGGTTTCCGGTCGTCAGGAAGATCGGCAGCGGGAGGAACTTGAGGAGGGAGACGATCGACTTCGCTTCCTCCTCGTACGTCCAGGCAACCTTGCGCTGGCGGAGGCTCCCCGGTGAGCCGCCGTTGTGGAGGTCGCCGTTGAACGTGATGAAGGAGGCGCTCCGGATCGCCGGATCGGTGGTCGTGTTGAGGTACTGGACCAGCTCGTCGAGCTTCTCCTTCGTCATCCCGTCGTAGGTGGAGCCGACGGAGACCTGCGTATCGGTCACGTTGACGACCGCGTGCTCGTCCGGCTCGCGGTCGAAGACGCGGACGGCGTTGTACTGGTACTCGTAGACGGGCGGCGCGCCCGAGGACGGCCGGTAGAGCTCGTCTTCCTTCTTCACCTCGAAGCGGAGGTCGTAGAGTCCCGCCGGAGCCTTCGCCATGGCGCCCTGCCGGAAGACGAAGCGCAGCGTCCGTCGCTTCTTGAAGACGGCGGGCATGTCGTCGGGCTCGGGGTTGACGAAGACCTCGTTGGGGTAGATGCGAACGACGTCGGTGCCCTTGCCGCTCGAGATCGCCTTGTTCGACTCCGTGTTTGGCTGGCGTGCGCTGCGCGGGATGAGGAAGAAGCCGAAGCCGGTCGACGGATCGTTCGGGACTACGAGCTTCGAGAGGTGCGAGCCGGCGACGGGCTCGATCTTCGCGCCGAGATGCGCGAAGGCGGCGTCCTCGATGCGAAGAACGATGACCAGCTCGTCCTTCGCGTCGCTCTTCGTATAGAGGTTCGGGTTGCCGAGCGTCGGGTAGACGAGACGATCGATCATGACGTGCCCGTCGATCGCGTACGGCATGATCTGCTCGTTCTCGGACGCGTCGGCATAGAAGACGTTCGGCAGGTACGTCTCGCCCTTGTTCGAGACGACCTCCCACGGCTTCTCCGTGAGCTTCCGCGCGATCTCGGCGGGATCCTCTCCGGGCGCACCCGGTTCGGTGGCCCCTACCGGCGGCGCGTCCGAGTCCGGCTTCCGGGCTTCACCGGTGTCCGAGCCACATGCGACGAGCAACGCGAAGCTCGCGCTGGCAATGAGCCACCGACCCATCATAGTGGGGGACTGTAGGCACGGACCGGACCATCCCATTCGACGAGTATGACTCAAGGCTTGAGCGTGAAATCCATGAAACGACTTCGGCGCAGCGCGGCATTCGCTTCTTGATGGATAGCGTCCGATCCACGTCGCAGGATCCAGTAGCCTTGGCGCCCATGACGTCCGAATCCGAGGACCGCATCGAAGCAAGTGACGCGGTCCCGTCTCTGCGAGAGCGATCGATCCCCGAGCCACCGCCTTCGCTCATTCCGCCGGCCGACAGTATCCGGCCGCCGCAGCAGACGATCCCGCAGCTTCCTCCGCCGTCGCTCACGCTGACGGAGGGCGACAGCGGAGAACCGAGCGGCGATCCTCCGCCGCCACCGTCGCTGCGGATCCCGCCCGCGCCGGTCACACGCTCGCTCCCGCCGATGCCGGACGTCGAGCCGATCCTCGAGCAGGCGGCGGCTGCCTGCGAGAAGAAGGACTGGGACGCGGCACTCGAGGCGTACAAGAAGGCGCTCTTCGTGATCCCGAAGGACGAGCCGAAGACGCAGGCGTCGATCTACGCGTCGGTCGGGGAGGTGAAGCTCGCGCAGGGCAAGCCGCGCGAGGCGGAGACGAACTTCGAGAAGGCGCTCGTCATCAATCCGAAGCACCTGCGGTCGCTCGACGGGCTCGTCACGATCGCCGGCGACGCGAAGGACTGGGCGCGGGTGGTGACCGTCCGCCGGCGCCGAGCCGACGCGCTCGAAGACGCCGACGACAAGGCGTCGGAGCTCTGCGTCGTCGCCGACATCGAGGAGACACGGCTCGGGAACGTCGAGAAGGCGCTCGCGACCCTCGAGCTCGCGGCCGCTCACCGCCCCGACGACATCGGCATCTTAATCAAGCTGCGCGACTTCTACTCGGCGACACGCGCATGGTCGAAGCTGCTCGCCGTCCTCGATGACCTCGTGCGCATCTCGACCGACGCTCGGCATCGCGGCTCGTTCCGGTTCGCGCAGGCCGACGTCGTCCTGGGGCGGCTCCGCGAAGAGCCGCGCGGCCTGGCGTTCCTCGAGATGGCCCTCGACGAAGACCCGCAGTGCGATCGCGCGCTCTCGGCGTTGATCGCCGTGCGCACGCGCCGTGAAGAGTGGGCCGAGCTCGCAGCGGTCTACGAAAGGCTCGTCGATCGGTATGCCGGCCTCGGAGATGGCGATCGCGCATGGGAGGTCTGCCGGAAGCTCGGGACGCTCCGTCGCGATCGCCTTCTCGACGGTCCGGGCGCGCTCGAGGCGCTCCGGGGAGCGATCGAGCTCCGCCCGGAGGACTCCGAGACACGAGCCGCGCTGGCGGAGCTCTACGCGGCGAAGGGCGACCGCATGACCGCGGTCCGCGAGCTCGAGATCGTCGCGGAGCACGCGCCGCTCCGCGCGCAGACGTACCGCCGCCTCTTCGAGCTCCATCAGCGCGCGCAGCGGCCCGATCGCGCGTGGCTCGTCGCGACGTGTCTCGAGGAGCTCGGCGCGAGCGACGTCGCCCAGGACCTCGTGATCGAGCAGTTCCGTCCCGAAGGAGCGATCCGCCCGACGACGGCCGTCGTCGACACCTGGTGGGACGAGCTCTTGGTCGCTGCCGGCGCCGATCCCGTCGTGAGCGACATCCTCCACACCGTCGGCGATGCGGCGATCGCTCTCCGGATCGAGGAGCTCGAAGCGAAGAAGAAGCTGCCGCCGCTCGATCCGGCGAAGAGGCAGGACAAGACGAGCACGGCGTCGGCGGTGCGCACGTTCGTCTGGGCGGCGCGCGCGCTCGGAGTTCCGCTCCCCGACATCTACGCGCTCGACGCCGTGCCGAACGGAATCGCGGCAGTGCCGGCGCGGGCTCCTTCGACCGCGCTCGGTCCGACCGCGCTCTCCGGACGAACGGTCCAGCAGCTCGCGTTCCTCGCCGGACGGCATCTCACCTACTACCGGCCGGCGCACTATCCGCTCGTCTTCTTCCCGACACTCGCGGAGCTCTCCACGCTCGTGCTCTCCGCCGTGCGTCTCGTGATCCCCGGCATCTCCGTCCCGCCATCGGGAGACGGGGAGAGCCGCGTCGCGGAGGGCCTCGGCAAACAGCTCACCGACGAACAGAAGACGAAGCTCGAGGAGATCGTCGCGCGTCTCGACGAGCGTGGAGGGCGTCTCGATCTGTTCGCGTGGATTCGCGGTGTCGAGCTCACGGCCGCGCGCGTCGGCCTACTCCTCGCCGGTGACCTTCGGACGGCGTCGAGGCTGATGCACGAAGAGGCGCGCGCGATCGGCGAGCTCTCGCTGGAGGCGAAGCGCGGAGACCTCCTCTCGTTCTGCGCGTCCGAGCGCTACGGCCTCCTCCGCGAGCGGATGGGCATCGCGATCCATCCGACGTCGGTCCCGAGCGCAGCTCCGTCGTCGCCGAGAGAAATCGACCGTGGCTGAAGGGGGGCCGCCGCCGCGACGGAGCTCATGACACGTACGCGGCTTCGTATTGGCGGCGATCGGGTCGAACGGTCCAAGCTCGTCTGCTCGATGTCAGAGCTTCGTGGCGTCGAGCGTCTTTCCAGCGACGCCGATCGGGCCGTCGTTGTCGGGCGACTTGCCGCCCTTGCCCGCGGCGCCTTCCTTGCCACCAGCGATTGTGGTGTTGGTGTCGAGGGTCGGCTCGGTGCCCTTGTAGAGGATGCCGGCCGCGACGCCTCCCGCTCCGCCGGCGCCGGCTCCGCCGTCGGCGCCTCGCCCGCCACTTCCGCCGCTGCAGAGACCAGTGATACCGGCGCCCCCGCCCGCGGCCCCCTTTCCGCCCGCGCCCCCCTTTCCGCCCGCGCCGGCCGACTTCGCTTCGAGAATCGACGCGGCCAGCGTCACGGAAGTCTCGTTGGCGAGCAAGGCGATGCTCGCGCCACCGCCGCCGCTGCCCTTTCCGGCGAACCCTCCGCAGCCTCCACAGCCTCCACCGCTGCCGCCGATCGTGCTGTCACGCGCGCCGCCGCCGCCCCCGCCTTGTCCTGGCTTGCCGTTCTCGGTCGCGTCGGCGCCCTTTGAGGGAAGCCAGCCCTCTGGGCCCAACACCCCGACCGTCATCGCAGGAGCGGCGTCGTCGACCGCGGTGGCGTCGGCGCCGTCCTTTCCAGGGCCATTGCCGCTGCATGTGCCCCCGCCTGGAAGCCCCGCTGCGCCATTCTTCGGCGCGGCGCCACCGTAGTTGGGTTCGCCGTTACCGCCGCCCGAATCCGACCCGCCCGCGCCACCCTTCGTGGTCGCGGTCGATGACGAGCACGTGCAGGTCTTCGCCGCGCCACCCATCGCGCCGTTTGCAGGATTCCCGTCGAGCCCGCCGGCGCTCGTCACCACGCCCGGACCTCCCGGCGCGCCAGGCGCGCCCTCCGCGCCGTTCTGCGCGCGGAGCGCCGCGCGGAGGAATGTGACGTTCGCCTTGGTCGCGAACACGGCGATGCTCGAGGTGCCGTCCTTCAACGAGCCCGCATCGGCCGCCATCAGCTCGAGATCCGAGAACGTCACGGCTGCGCTGACGTTGTCGATGTGGAGCGCGTAGCCGGGATCGGTGGGCGCCACCTTCGGCTTCGCAGCGCTGTCGACGTTCCACGTCGAGCAGGCGAAGCCACCGTGAAGGTTTGCTGCGGTGGTCAGCTTCAAGTGCTCTGGATACGTGGCCGAGCCGCAGACGTAGATCCGTCGCTTGCCCGTGGATCCGACCTTCTCGAGGGCGGTCGCGATCCGCTTGAACGGCTTCGCCTTCGAGCCGTCGTTTGTGTCATTGCCGGTATCGCCGTCAACGAAGAGCGCAAAGGAGTCCACGACGCACCCCTTCGCGGCCTCCGACGTCGGGTCGGCCTTCTCATCGCAGTCCGCCGGCTTCGCAACATCCGGCACGTCTCCGTCCCGACCACCGCCGGCACCACCATCACCGTCACCATCGGCCGGCGGCCCCGCGCAAAGGCCGAAGTCGCAGTCCGTGCCCACGCCGCATGCGCTGAGGCCCCCGATCCCGGCCAGCGCAACGATCGCTCCCACCCCCAGCACGACACGCCTCATCTCGCAAAGACCTCCCCTCGCTTCTCAGAAGCGGCCAACGACGCTGATTCCTCCATACCCCACTGAGCCGACCGGTACCAGTTGGGCGGTGCTGCGCTCGGTGCTTCGCGGCCAATAGATGCTCGCGGCCACCGCTCCAGCCAAAACGGCGGCTCCGCCGACGAGAGAGACAGTGCTCAACGTCAGGTTGGTATCGCGCTCGTCCATGAGCTCTCTTGCAGCAGTGCAGTTCGGGCCCGTGATCCCGAGACAGCTTCGACCTTGGAGCCTCGCTTTCGCGGCATCGACGTTGTCTTCCGCGTTGCCCCGAAACACGAGCGAGAGCACTCCGCCCGTGATCGCGACCGCCGCCAGTGCGCTGACGGTGACGATGCGCGTCGTCGACCATGACGAGCGTTCACCCTCGACCGGCGGCGCAGTGAAGGGAGTCGCTTCGGGGCTGTCGAAGCTTGCCTTCGCGACCTCGCCCGCGTGGGGCTCGACGACGGTGCTCCGAGCGGTGCCATTCCAGGACGCGACGACTGTGTGCCTTCCCGGCGGTACTACCACTGGTTCGGTGGGAGCGCCGTGCAGTGGTTTGCCATCAATTGAAAGCGTGGCGCCTTGCGGCGCCCGAATGTCGATCTGGCCGACCTTTCTAAGGAGATCTTCGACGGCGCGCTTCGTGCGTTCGCGTTGCTGATCGGTGATTCGCGGGTCGGTCTCTGCCACCTGAAGGAACGCGCGATAATGCTCGATCGCCTCCACATCGTGGCCCAGTTTCACCTCGACACTGGCGAGATTGTAGAGGGTGGATGCAGCCTTGAAGACGCTGATTGACTGGAGGAACTTGAGCCGCGCCTCTTCCAGCTTGCCGCTGTCGGCAAGTGCCAATCCTTCGTTGAACCGCGCCAGCGCCTCCGCGCTTCGGGGATCATCCGCGTGCGCTTGCGGAGCGAAAGCCAGCGCGCAGAGGAAGCAACCTGCCTGTAGGTAGCGTCGCATCATCTTCCTATGTGACGTGTATGACGTCGTCGAGTCCGATCGCGGCAACATGGTTTTTGACCGTCCGCGGTCGCGCAGGCTAGCGCACACGGCAGCCCGGCGGCACTTTTCTGTTGTCTGCCGTCGACGAGGTACGATCTTCTGCCAATCTCGCTCTCGAAGCGGCAATGCGCGCCGGTTGATACATCTCCTTGCGTGCTTCGCGCATTCCGTTCACGATCGCGACGGCGAAGGGGGGACGGATATGGCGAGTCGCCGCAGCACATCACGTCGTTCACACTCGGCTTCCCCGCGGCGCCGAAGGATGTCCGCGAAGGCCGGCCCGGTGACGATGCTCGCCGGAGCACCGACAGCCGCCAAGCCGGCGGATGACGATGGTGAGTTCATTCGCACGTTGGGGGTCGACGAGCAGGCGCGAGCGCTCGAAGAGGGCGAGCGGTTCGCCGCGAGCGGCGACTACGAAGGCGCTCGTCTGAAGTTCGCTGATGCCTGGACGGTTTGGCGTTTGCCGAGCGTCTTGCTCAGGCTCGCGGTCGCCGAGGAGCGGTGTGGCCGATTCATCGATGCGTTGAAGAGCTATGGCGAGCTGAAAGAGCTGACGGATCCGGCCTCGGACTACGTGCGCTCGCTCGCGAGCTACGACTCATACGATCCCGAGGCGATCGACGCCATGCGCATCCATGCGGATCTGAGCCTCGCGCGGCTGGTCGAGCGGGTGGGCCAGCTCGAGGTCGACCATCCACCTGGAGCGACGGTGTCGATCGACGGACATCTGGTCGCGAACCTCGATGAGCAGCCGATTTGGGTGAGAGCTGGCGTGCACCGTGTCAGCGCAACGTTGGGTGACGCTACCGAGTCCATGAGCGTCGAGTGCGTCGCGGGGGCGAGGAAGGTGGTCACGGTGCTTGGTGGTTCCGCTCGGAAGCAGCCACGTCCCGAGTGACAGGCGCTTCACCGAGTCGTGCGTCGACCTCGTCTCCGATGCTGACTGCGTACGTCGCGTCGGCTGCACGACAAGCAGCGCTCGAGGACTTCCGCGTGCGCGAGGGCGCGAATCGCGCGTGATGCGAGCTTGATCAATCCCGAGCGAGACCCCTGGTCCCGCTTGGGAGGTCGCTGGTCCAATCTGGCCTGGGCTGCCTTCAGAACACGTGGGGGACGACGCGCCATCGCACGTGCGTGGCGTACTCGCGGTAGCCCTCGAGCTCGGCGGTCAGCATGCGGTCTTCGAGCAGCGTGCGGCGGACGAAGATCGGAATGAGCGACAGGAACACGAGGCCGCCCCACCAGGAGCCGACGGCAGGTCCGCTGCCGAGGCAGACGAGGAGCGCGGCGAAGTACATCGGGTGTCGCACGAACGCATACGGGCCGGTGGAGACGACGCGCTGTCCGCGATCGTCCTGGATGCGCACCGCGCTCGAAGCGAACGGGTTCGCGAGGAGCACCCATCCCATGAGCGCGAAGCCCAAGGCGACGAGGGCGAGGCCTGCGATCTGCGCAGCGAGCGGGACGCTGCTCCAACCGAAGCGCACGTCGAGGCCGGAGACGATCAGACTTGCGAGCAGAGGGAGCACGATGAGCCATCGCGTCGGGCGATCGCGATCGCTAGGTGGCTTGGCGCGCTCGGCGAGCAGCTCGGGACTGACGCGTCGGAGCACCTCGCACATGACGACTGAGCTGAGCCACATGATCGACGTCCACGCCCAGAACCCCCAGACGTCGAAGCGACCCGCCGCGAGCGAGAGCACGGCGAGCATGATCCCGAACGGGACGACCAGGCGGAGCATCATCATGACTCCTGGTCTATCGATGCGTCCGAGGCGTTCAAGCCGAGCCACGGTCGCGGACGCGCTTCACTTCACGGGGATGCGGCGGACCGGAGCGGCTCGTGTCACCATGGCGGCATGGAGACACAACGGCACTATCGCGGCCGCCTGGTCGATCACATCCAGCTCGTCGTCCGCGACCTCGCCGTGAGCAAGCGTTTCTACCGTGCCGTGCTCGAGGTGCTCGGCATCCCGCTCGGGGGCGAGGGGGAAGACTACTTCTGGTGCGATGAGCTCTTCGTCTCGAGCGCTGCTTCGCGTGCGTCGGCCGGCGAGCTCACCGGACGGACGCACCTTGCCTTCCAGGCGAAGGACGAGGCGATGGTCGACGCGTTCCATGTGAGGGCGGTCGCCGCAGGCGGTACCAACCACGGACCGCCGGGATACCGTCCCTATCACCCGGGCTACTACGCCGCGTTCGTGCTCGACCCGGACGGCAACAACATCGAGGTCGTCTACCACGGCCCGGCGAAGCGCTCGGTCGACGCGATCGAGATCACGTTCTGAGGGGAACGCGCGCGTGCCGACGCCGCGCTGTCCGCTTTACGGCTTCCCTGCTTCGTAGTGAGCGCGGATGCGCTCGGGGGACAGCGCCTTGTCGTAGATGGCGACCTCGTCGAGCGCTCCCTCGAAGAGGTTGCCCAGGAGGAGGTGCGCGCTGGTGTCGGGCAGGTCGCCGGGGCTGTCGTAGCCACCGATCGGCGAGGCTACTCCGTTCACGTAGAGCGTGGCGTTGCCTCGCTGGAACTTGTAGACGACCGTCACGACCAGATGGGTGAACTCGAGCGGGAGCGGGGCCTCGGACCCGGCTCCGAGGGAGACTCGTTGGTCGGGGCCGGCCACGCCGGACCGATTGGCGGTGAACGAGGGTTCGCCGTCACTGAGACCCAACCGGTAGCCGTCGAAGCTCGTCTCGGTGAGCTTCTGGATCAAGTTGCCGTAGCTCTCCTTCGCCTTCGGCTTGACCCATACCTCCACGGTGAACGGCACCTTGCCGGCGAAGTCGAAGACGTCGCCGACATCGAACGACGACATCCCGTCGAGCGAAACTGCGGTCCCGCGCGCTCCCGGCACGCCGAAGACCACGCCCTTCGCCGACTTCGTCACGACCGACGCGGTGTGCTCGCCGACTTCGTCCTTCGCAGTCTCGGCATCCGGCGAGTCTTCGAAGCGGTAGTACGCGACCGGCGCATCCGAGAGCACCTCGGCGGCGTACGAACTCGACGGGGCGGCATCGGCGTCGGGGCTGCGTGCTGCGTCGACTCCTGCCCCTGCCTCGCTCGGGGGCGCGCCTCCGGCGTCGGCACCGGCGTTCGGCTTCCCCGAGAGCTCGTCGAGGTCGGTCATGAGCGCGCAGGCGAGGTGGAAGCTCGCTCCGAATGCCACTGCCATGACGGCGCTGCCGAAGACGGAGGCTCGCATATGGATTCACGCTATCACGGCTTCGTCCTACGGGGGCGAGGGCGCTCCTCCCCGGCGAACGAAACGAGTGACCATCGCGCTCTCGACGAGGTGTCGGGGCGAGCGAAGGGCCGTGTCGTGAGCGCGCGCGCGCGCCGGTCGATTGGACGCCGAGACCGAGCGTGCTCGACGCTCACCGGTCGGGGATGCCGCGCAGACCTTCGGCGAAGATCGCGTAGCTCGCCTTCCGCCGCTCCTTGTACGGAGGGACCGCGTCCCAGCGCGCCCACCTGCGGCGCGGCGTCTCGACGAGCTCGTCTCCGAGCGAGACCGCGATGCGGAAGCCCTCCGTCAGCGCCGTCTCGCGATCGCGCGTCTTGGGGTCGTCGTCGAGCACGCGGAGCTCGGACGGATCGGTGACGTTGAGGAGCGTCCACGGCACCCGCACCGTCAGCGTCGCGCCGTCGAAGACGACCGCCGATTGTCCCGTCTCCTGCTCCGCCGCGTCGCGCACGCGGAGCTTGCCGATGTCCTGCACCGTGGCGGGGAACCTGTAGACGCCGTCGTCGCTCCCGTGCTCGCTGTTGTTCTGCCAGCGAACGAGGTTCCACTTGCCGCCGTCGCTCGGGATCGATCGATACGGCCTTCCGGATGGCAGCTCGCTGTCGGTCTTGTTGTGCCACGCCGCCTGCGTGTCGTGCCAGACACCGAATTGATCGTACGCCTCCGTCACCACGAGGTCCGCACCCTGACGCGTGATCGTCAGCGCGAGCTCCGAGCGCTGCGTCGTCTTCTTGCCATTCGGGAGGATGCTCTCGCCGCGATCGTCGGCGTAGGTGTCGTAGCCGATCGTGAGGACCTCTCCGTCGCCGAGCGCCGAGCCGAGGGCGATCTTCACGTGGAAGAACTCGGCGTCGGCCGCCATGCGGACCTCGGTGACGCGCCCCGACCCCGTGGTCGGCTCGAACATCGCGAAGTCCGGCGGATCGAGCTCGAAGGCGAGGAGACCGAAGTTCTGCTCAGGGCTCGTCACGTTGTGCCACAGCTTGTAGCGCTCGCGCGGGAGGGCGAGCTCGTCGACGATCCACGTGCGTTTCCACCACTCGTCGATCCAGGCGAAGAGGATCGCGCCGCCGGTGCCCGCGTCGTACGCGTTGTGGAAGAGGCGCACGTCGTCCTTGCCCTGCTGCACCTCGTCCTGTCCCCCGTGGCTCATTCCGCTGTGCGCGAAGTGAGCGTTTCCCCAGCTCGATGGGACGCCGACCTCGCCGATGACGAGCGGCTTCGGGTGGTAGTGCGCACGGAGCGTCTTCAGGTATCCGAGGTAGCTGTTCGGTCCCCACGCGTCGCGCTCGCCGGTGTACGCCGGGTCCTCGCTCATCCAGTCGGGGTAATAGGGATACGCGTGGTAGCTCGCGAAGTAGCCGGCCGGGAATCCGGTCGTGTCGAGATTCGCGAGATCGAGCTCCTCGAGGTCCTCGGACGCGCCGGAGCCCTCGGTCGGATGGTGGAGCGGATCGAGCGTCGGCCAGCTCGACACGCTGATCGGTCGATACACGTGATAGCGGGTAGCCTCATAGGCGATGACCTTGTCGATGCGCTCGGCCCACCACACGGCGGTCTCGGAGCCGCTCGGGAGTGAGACGTATCCGCCGCCGTAGCGCGTGCGGCGCTCGGGGAGCGCGTTCGTCGTCTGCACCTCGTCGGGGAAGACCTCCCGGCCGATGATCCACCCGATCACCCACGGTGAGATGTCCGTGTCGTATTCGCCGTGCGCGCGGCCCTTTCGCTCGAAGACGAAGTTGTTCCCGTGCACGCACTCGATCGTCTCGACGATGTTGTCGTCGTAGCCCGACTGCATGTCGTGCAGGTTCAGGGTCGGGTTCTCTTCGTCGAGCCAGATGCCGTGGAAGACATAGAGCGGCTTCGTCGGATGGGTGACGTTGTAGAAGTGGAGGCGCTTGTAGAAGCGGGGATAGTGGAGCGTGTAGAGGCGGATCGAGTTGACCCCCATCTCCGCCAGCATCGAGAACCAGCGGTCGTAGTCCGCTTCCGTCGGCGCGAGCTCGCCCGGCTGCGTGCCGGGGAGGGCGACGCCCATGTTCATTCCCTTGATGAAGAGCGGCTCGAACTTCGACCCGTCGAAGATCTGGAGTCGCCCGTCCGCCGCCTTGAACGGCACCGGATAGAGCGGGACCTCGAGCGCGTCGCTCGACTCACAGCCCGCTGTCGTGGCGAGGACCGAGAGCGTGAGGGCCGGCGCAAGGAGGTGGAGGAACCGCATCGACGAGGGCTTGGCTCGAAGAGAGAGTAGGGGAGGCTGACGAGCCTATCAGTTTCGTCTGCATCGCCGCACGTTGCGGGCCGGGACTGGGATGGCGCGCTCGATCGGAGACACTCCCGAGGAGCCGCTCGCAGGCAGGCAACGGCGGGCGCCCTTCGGTCTCCGACGACGAGGTGTCCGCTCTTCGTTCGGCGGATCGAATGGTCAGCCCTCGGTCCGAGAGCTCCACGACGCTGGACGATCGTCTCCGGCGTGGCCGACAATGCGGCTGAGCTCGTGCATCGTCGACCGGTCCGGCCTTGAGCTGCTCGAGGCGTTCAATCTGCTGGCTGCCAGACATTGCGGCGTGCGAGAGTCGCGAAAATGGCACCCGTTCGCTCTCGTCGCGCGCTCGCCGCCCTCGCCCTCGCCGTGCTCACAGGATGCGGAGCACGAGCACCCAGTGTGCACCCGAGCGCCGGCGCTCCGTCGACCCCTTCCGGCGCGGCCGCCGGCACGAAGCCGATCGAGGAGGCCTCGGCCGCCAACACGACGCCGCGGCCGGTACCGGCGTCGATGGTCACGCACGGTACCCGCGCGGCCGAGTTTGCTCGGCAGCCGGTGCCGCCCGGCGCGCCGGCGTGCACGAAGGAGCAGCGGCAGGCGCTCACCTTCGAGCATGCGCCGACGTACACCGAGCAAGTCGAGCGCGACGGCTCGTTCTCGGCACGCCTCTTCATCGGCAACCCGGCGGCATGTACGCGCAAGGTCGATCTCCCGCTCAGCTTCACGCCACCGAAGACGACGCGGACGCGCACCGTCGACTTCGCGGCCTACGTGCCGCCGCGCGGCGCGTTCGTCGAGCTGACGCTCGCGCCGAGCGAGCTCACGGAGTCCGACGTGACCCCCGGCCGGTACGCCATCACGTTCGCGGTCCTCGACGAGGAGGGGAAGGAGGTCGGTCGTGCCCTCTCCGGCAATCCTTTCCGCCTCGGTCGCGACGACGTCTCGATCACGAAGGCGCCCACGATCCCCGCGCGGATCGGCGTCGCCGATGAGCTCGTGGTTCCTCTCTCGCTCGAGAACCTCGGCGATACGGCGAACCGCGTCACGCCGCTCATCGTGTTCACGCGGCCGGGCGAGACGGCCGGGATCGAGCACTACGAGCCACCGCAGCTCGTCGTCCCCGGCGCCTCGACGTACACGCTTCGCCTTTCGCAACGGGCACGCGCGGCCGAGCGGATCGGTACCGGATCGTGGCTCGTCACGGTCACGATGTTCGACGCCGCGGGTGAACGTCTCAACTCCTTTGCCGGGCTCCCGCTCACGATCGGCAACATCGACGTCCGGATGACGCGTCCGGAGCTGCCGGTGCGCGTGGCGTCCTCCGCGCCGCTCGTGGCGAAGTTCAAGCTCGAGAACCGGGGCGACACGAAGGACAAGATCACCGCGGTGGTCGTGTTCACGAAGCCGGGCGATTCCACGAGCACCGAGTTCACCTTCGCGCGCGAGGTGGGGCCGGGCCCGATCGTCTTCGACGCCGTGGTCGCCGCCGCCGCACGGCGGGAGCGCGGTGTCGACAAGGGCGTGTGGCTCGTGTCGACCGCCGCGTTCCGGAGCTCGGGCGAGCGCATCAAGACCTTCACCGGCCACTACCTCGAGATCGTCGAGTAGGGCCGGACGGCGCGCGTCACCAGCGCGTGAAGACGCCGATCTCGACCGCAGGTCCCCACACGTCGGGGGCGCGGCCGCGGCCGAGGCGCCGCTCGAACGAGATCGCACCGTCGAGGCCGAAGGAACGATCGAGGAGCACGAACCCGAGGACGCTCACGACGTGGCTCCGGAGATCGAGCAGCTCGGTCGCCGTCGGGTTCCGCTCGAGCTGCACGCCGTAGGTGTAGTCGAGCCCGAGAGAGAGCCGCGGGCTCGGCCTCCACCCGACGCGGGCGCCGGCGGAGTGCACGTGCTCCACCACGGTCTCGCCGGACGGGCTCGGCGCGATGACCGACGTGAGCCAATAGCGCGCGGTCGCATCGATCGAGTCGGTGATCGCGATTCCGATCGCCGGAGAGACGATCGTGACGTCGCGATCGTCGCGGTACTGCCAGTAGGCCGTCAGGAGCTGGGCCGAGAAGCGACGATCGATCGGCGTGAATCCGGAGAGCGATAGCGCGCGCACGGGGAGCGCGAGCGCGGGGGCGCTGATCCCGACGGCGCCACCCGCCCACGCGCCGTTCCCGAAGTGATGGTAGACGCCGAACGTCGGCCGGCCGTCGACGACCGTGCTTCGGATCGGGCCGCTTCGCGACGAGCGCGACGCGCCGTGGCGGGCGACGATCTGCGCGCCGGCCTCGAATCGGAGGCGCTGCCAGCGGAACATCGCGCTCGTGTCGGTCGTGTAGAGGTCGTCGTAGCCGGAAGGAAAGAGCTGCACGCGCTGACCGAGCCGGGCCTGGCCGACGAAGATCCCATCACGGGCCTGCTGGATCTCGGGGTCGAGCGGCGCCACGTGCTCGGCTTCGGACAAGAAGAAGCGGGCCGTCGCCGGATCGCCGCGAAGATAGGCGACGCGCCCGCGGCGCGCGAGGAGATCGGGAGAGAATGGGGCGTGGGAGAGGCCGAGGTCGAGCACATCCTCGGCCTCCCGCCAGCGCCCGGTCCAGACGAGCACGTCGGCGAGCCCCGCGCGCGCGTCGACGTTGCCGGGCGAGCGCGCGAGGACGTCGCGATAGCCGCGCTCGGCTAGGGCGAAACATTCGTCTGCGGCATCGGTCCGGGCGAGGCCGACCGCGGCCTCCTCGTCCGCCGGATCGCGCGCCAGGACGGCGAGGTAGAGCGCGCGGGCGCGCGGGCGCTCCAGCGGGCTCGCCTGCGCGGCCTCGGCGGTCGTCAGCATCGCGTCGACGCTCGAAGTGGGCTCGATCGGAGGCGCGGCTCGGCAGATCGCGTCACGCGCGGAGGCCTCGTGCTCGATCGAGATGTCGGCCAGCGTCAGACACGCTGCGAGCCAAACGCGAAACCGAGCGCACGCGGTCCTCCGCTTCTTTGCGCGCTCGGCTACGGTGGCGCTCATGAAACTCGGTGCTGCGTGGCTCGGGCCGGCGGCGATCCTCGCATATCTCGCGGTCACGTGGTCCTTTGCGTCATGCGGAAGCGAGGGGAACGGCAACGGGACGAGCCCACCGCTGGCGCTGGACGGCGGCGACGCTGCCGACGCCCCTCCGCCGACGAACGTGAACGGCGACTCCGGCGTCGACTCCGGTCGCGCATCCAACCCGGTCGGGGAGGAGAACCAGCGCCCCGGCACCGAGGAGTGGATGCTGGCGAGCCCGGCGACCAAGCGAGAGATCGAGGGCTATGCATCCGCGACGAGCGTCGCTGCCGGAGGCACGATCCGCCTCTTCGTGAACACGGCATCGCCGCGCTACGCGATCGACGTCTATCGGCTCGGTTGGTACGGAGGCAAGGGAGGCCGCCTCGTGACGAGCACCGTCGAGCGGGATGGACGCGTCCAGGTCGTCCCACCTCCGGACGCCGACGGTCTCGTCGAGTGCGCCTGGACCGATCCGTACGAGCTCGCGATCCCCGCTGACTGGGTCACGGGCATCTACGTCGCCAAGCTCACGACGAAGGACACGGGAAAGCAGAGCTACATCCCCTTCGTCGTCCGCGACGACGTCCGCGCGGCCACGTATCTGGTCCAATCGAGCGTCACGACCTTCCAGGCTTACAACAACTGGGGAGGCAAATCGCTCTACGACTTCAACAGCACCGGCGATGCGCGTGCGTCGCGCGTCTCGTTCCTCCGGCCGTATGCGCTCGGCCTCAATCCGCAGGCCGCCGCCGGTGTCGGCGCCGGCGAGCTGATCACGAACCTCCAGGGCGCCGCCCAGACCGGACCGATGGGCTGGGAGTACCCGATGGTCCGCTTCCTCGAGCGGGAGGGCTTCGACGTCAGCTACGTCACCAACGTCGACGTCCATCGCGATGCCCAGCTCGTCGCGAAGCATCGGGTCTTCGTCTCGATGGGCCATGACGAGTACTGGTCGTACCGGATGCGTGATCACGTGGAGTACGCTCGCGATCACGGGGCGACCAGCGTCGCGATCTTCTCGGGCAACGTGGCCTACTGGCAGGTGCGTTTCCAGCCGTCGAAGGCCGGCGCGCCGGACACGACGCTGTATTGCACGAAGGACGCATCGACCGATCCCGTGAGCCTCGGCGTCGATGCGCATCGGGCGACGGTCCACTTCCGTGATGCTCTCGTCACGCGGGGCGAAGAAGGGCTCGGCGGCGTCGCGTTCCAGGACTACGGGATGAACAGCGACCTCGTCGTGCACGACCCGTCGAGCTGGATCTTCGCCGGGACGGGCCTCGCGCTCGGCGCCACGATCCCCGGCCTCCTCGGCTACGAGGTCGACGGCGCGCAGGAGCCGCCGCTCCCCGGCGTGCGTCGCGTGCTCCGGTCGCCCTGGACGACTCCGCTTTCGACGAGCGGGATCTCGGACGCCGTCGTGCGCGCGCTGCCGAGCGGCGCCGAGACATTCGCCGCGGGCACGATCCAGTGGGCCTGGGGCCTCGACGACCATCGGCCCAAGGGCGTGACCCAGCCGAACGTGCGGAGCGCGGCGGCGGAGCAGGTCACCCGCAACGTGCTGACCCGCCTCGCGGCGCCTCGCCCTGCGCGCAATCGCTCGCCGCTGTACCTCGACGAGGCGTTCAGCGGTGCGCTCGACGGCGAGCGCTGGTCGCGGCGCACGATTACCGAGGGCTACGACGCCTTCGACCCGACCGTCCCGGTCGAGGTCGCGGGCGGGCGCCTCACGATCACGCCCCGCGCCGGCGTCACCGGCCTCGTGCATGGCGGCATCACCACCGCGCGCACGTTCGCGATGACATGCGGGAGCGCGCGGGTGGAGCTCGTGGAGGCGACGAACGCGGCGTCCACCGCAGACACGACCTTCGCGATCGCGGTCGATCCGGGGCGCTGGTACCGGATGACGGTCGAGAACGGCGTGCTCGCGCTCGGAGCGAACGACGGCGCCGTCACGTCGGCCACCGTCCCCTATGACGCCGTCCAGCATCGACACCTGCGCATTCGGCACGACTGCGTTCTCGACGACGTGGTCTTCGAGACGAGCGCGGACGGCACGTCGTGGACGGCCCGACGGACGATCCCGCGGACGGTGGACCTGAGCGCTGCGTACGTCGAGGTCGAGGCGGGGACGTTCCAGCCGGAGGCTGCGCCGGGCAAGGCGATCTTCGACAATGTCCGTGTCGAGGTGCGCGGCGTGCGCGAGTCCTTCGCGAGGCAGCGCGATCCGGAGGTGTTCACGCCCGAGACCCTCCATGAGGGTGGCTACGATCCGGAGATGGAGGTCTTCCCCGCGGGCGGAGTCCTGCACCTGCGCCCGCGCGCGGGCGTCGCCGGCGGACACCACATGGGCTTCGCGACGACGCGCGAGATCGACTGGACCGGCGGCGTCGCCAGCATCGTCGTGCTGAAGGCGCCTCATCCCTCGACCGAGGCGAGCGTCTCGTTTGCGATCGTCTCGCAGGCTCCGGGCTGGGCGCGCTTCGCCGTCTCCGCCGGGAAGCTCTTCTTCCAGTCCGAGCTCGCTGCCGTGACGTCGGGCGAGTCGATCGCGTACGACCCCGTGGCTCACAAGCATCTCCGCCTCCGCCACGACACGGGGCCCGACCAGATCGTGTGGGAGACGAGCCCCGACGGCGCGGCCTGGGTCGAGCGCCGGCGCATCGCGCGCCCGTTCCCCGTCACCGCCCTTCGCGCCGAGATCGAAGGCGGGACCTATCAGGCGGAGGTCGATCCCGGCGAGGTGATCGTCGACGACTTCCTCTTCGCGCGGTGACGGCGCCCGCGCGCATCGCAGTTGAGCCCCGTGCCCGAACGGACGTAACGTCGCCGGTCCGATGAGTCGGCGTACGGTTCACTGCGCGGCGGCGCTCTCCATGCTGAGCCTCGCCAATGGCGGGCGCGCGTGGGCAGATGACGCAGCGCCCCGGCGCTTCGGCGACCGCGGGCAGCTCGTGGTCACGGCGGACCGGTTGATGCCGTTGGCCGGCTACACGACCCAGTCGATCACGGCGAGCGACGGGGACACGACGACGAAGACCACCGACAGCGGCGCCTCGATGGCCTTCCTGGTCGGCCGCGAGCCCAGCCTCGGGACGATGCACACGGTCCCCCGCGTGGCCCTCGACTACACCTTCCTGCGGGGGCTGACGGTCGGAGCCTCCTTCGCCCTCGCGTTCGGGATCGACGGTACGCACACCGAGGACCGCGCGCCGAAGGTCGGCCCGCGGACCGTGCGCGAGAACACGATCCCCGGGGCGACGCTCCTCGGCTTCGCCCCGCGCTTCGGCTACGTCCTCGCGTTGCCGAAGAACTTCGCGTTCTGGCCGCGCGCCGGCATCGCCTTCTACTCGATGGAGTCGCAGCGCGAGGAGACGAGCAACCTCGGCGTAACCTCGACCGCGACGGTGCGGGACACGGTCTTCTCGCTCGACCTCGACCCGCAGCTCGTGTGGACGCCGCTCCCGAACGTCCTCGTGCACGCGGGGCCGATCGCGAACATTCCGCTCACCGGCACGCACGAGACGGCGTTCGCACAGGGCCCCGAGGTCAAGGAGCGCTCGGACGATCTCACGATCTTCCACTTCGGGATCTCGGCCGGCCTCGGCGTCTGGTTCGACCTCTGACGCCTCAGGCGGCGCGGCACCGTGTGGGGGCGCACGGGGAGCAGCCGGCCCGACACGACCCGTGCGAGAGCGCGGAGCGGATCGCGTGGGCCATCGTCATCGCCGGGAGCAGCGCATCGCAGTCCCCGGCGTAGGCCGCGCCGAGCGCGTCGAGGCACGAGTCGTACGCTGCGACGAGGCGCGCGGTCGTCTCCGCCGAGACGATGTCGACCTCGCCGTAGAGCGCGCCGATGACGGAGAGCCCGTGCGCGAGGGCCTCCTCACGAGCCCTGGGCGCCCCGCACCGGAAGGCGAGCTCCGCCCGCTCCAGCACGTCGATGAGCCGATCGAGACGCTCGAGCGTTCGCTGGACGCGTTGTGTATCCGAATCGAGACGGTCAGCGGCAGAGCTCTCCGCGGCTTCATCGACTTTTGCGATCTTCGCGGCTCGCACATTCATTGGAACGGCGCGGCTCTGGTGGCCTTAAGGGCCAAGTGTCATCTCGATCGAGATGGGGACGAGGCGGGCATCCGGTCTGGATCTTGGTTGCCCCGGGCGGAGGCGTATAAGCTGGACGATTGGGGGAATGTGCGATCGTCACCATGTTCATCGTCACCCCCCTCCTGACCGTCCTCGATGCGCTCGTCGTCGGCTACGTGTTGGTCTTCTTCCTGATCAACGTGGTCTTCGTCGCGCTCAGCTCGAGGGCGATCCGGAGGGACCTGGCCGTGGAGGACGTCCGCCCGGCCCTCGGGCGAGCTCACGACCGTTTCCTTCCGACCGTCACGCTCCTCGTCCCGGCCTACAACGAGGAGGTCACGATCTGCGAGAGCATCGAATCGCTCCTCCGGCTGCGCTACCCGAGCTTCGAGATCGTCATCTGCAACGACGGATCGAAGGACAAGACGGTCGACGTCCTGCTCCGGAAGTTCCACTTCGTCCGGACCGAGCTCGACTACGACCCGCAGCTCGCGAGCGCGAAGATCCGTGGCTTCTACGAGGTGCGAGGTCCGCTCCCGCCTGGGCTGACGCGCCTCGTCCTCATCGACAAGGAGAACGGCGGCAAGGCCGACGCCTTGAACGCGGCGATCAACGTCTCGCAGGGCGAGTTCGTCACGAGCATGGATGCCGATAGCTTGCTCACGCCGGACGCGCTCCTCCTCGCTGCTCGCCCGATCGTGGACGACCGTGAAGGTGTCGTCGCCGTCGGCGTGCAGGTCGGGATCTCGAACGGGTCGCTCGTCGAGAACGGCCGCGTCGTCGAGATGCGGCTCCCGAAGGCGTGGATCGCGCGCTTCCAGATCGTCGAGTACATGCGTTCGTTCGCGCAGGGACGCGTCGCCTTCGCCGCGCTTCGCTCGCTGCTCGTGCTCTCCGGTGTCTTCGCGTTGATGCGCCGCGACCTCGTCGTCGCGATCGGCGGCTTCTTGACGAAGACGATGCAGGCGAAGGTCGGCATCGAGTACTGCGGTGCCGGCGTCCACACGGTCTGCGAGGACATGGAGATCGTCGTGCGTCTCCATCGCTACCTCCTCGACAAGAAGCTCCCGGGCAAGATCGAGATCCTGCCGTTCCCGACGGCTTGGACCGAGGCTCCCGAGAACTACAAGGACATCGGCAAGCAGCGTTCGCGCTGGTATCGAGGCCTGCTCGAGGTCCTCAACTATCACCGCGCGATGATCGGCAACCCGCGCTTCCGCCAGATCGGGCTCTTCTCGCTCCCGTACCAGCTCCTCTTCGAGGCGCTCGCTCCGATCATCGAGTGCGTGGGCTACGTGGTCCTTCTCGTCACCCTCGCGCTCGGGGTGCTGTCGGTGAAGTCGCTCCTCACGTTCCTGGCGCTGGCGGCCGCGATCAACCTTTGCCTCAGCGCGCTCTCGGTCCTCCTCTGCGTCCGCACGGAGGCCGGTCCTCACGGATCGGGCCTGGCCCTGTTCAACTACGAGCGCACCCGCGATCTCCTTCTCCTTCTCTTCGCCGGCTTCATCTCGAACTTCGGCTATCGGCAGTACCTCGTTGCCTGGCAGCTCAAGGGGCTCTGGGACTTCCTCAAGGGCAAGCAGGGTTGGGACAAGTTCGCCCGCAAGGGCTTCGCGCCGAGGCCGACGTGAGCGTCGCCGTCGTCGCGCCGAACGAGCCGCCGATCGTTGGCATCGTCGTGGACGAGACGGCGCCTGCGCGCTCGGCCGTCATCGCCGCGATCGAGGCCGCAGGCGCGAGGTTCGAGCTGTGGACGCCGGCGACGGCGATCGCGAGAGGCGCTGCGGCGGAGGCTGTCGTCTTCGACCTCGCGGCGTCGTCCCTGGAGCGGCTGCTTCCGGTGGCGGCGGTGCTCGACGGCGATCCGAGGACCCGTTGGAAGCCTCGGGTCTTCGTCGTCGACGAGGACGTGCCGGCGTCCCGGCTCGCGTCGTTCGGCGCGGGCGCGCTCGTGCCGGCGATCGCGTCGCCCGAGACGTTCGGCCTCGCGATCGAGCGCGCGCTCGAGCAGGCGCAGGCGCGCCGCGACGCCCACGCGCTCGCGCGATCGAGCGTCGATGATCTCCGCGCGCTCGAGCGGACCCTCGTGGCCGTGCAGCAGGACGGAGCGACGCTCTCGCACGACGCGCGCGTTCTCTTCGGGGTCATCCTCGGCTTCGCGGCGAACATGCGCGACGGCTTCGCCGGACCGATCACGGAAGAGCAGCGCCAGCACGTCCAGAACATCCTCGACGCCTCCAACGACGCGGCGACGCTCCTCGAGCGCTACGCCAGCGCATTGCGCCGAGCGATACCGAGGTCGAGCGAGCCCGCACAGGCTACGGCAGCTCGCGTGGCGACGCGACAGCATCACGATCTCGGCGAGCTGGTCCGGGCGACCGTCGCGCTCTTCCACGGCATCGCCTCGGCGAAGCAGATTCGGCTTGCTGCCGAGGCGTCCCGCGCCTTATTCGCCTGGTGCGATCCGATGCAGGTGAAGCAGGCGCTCGTGAACCTCCTCAGCAATGCGCTGAAGTTCACGCCTGCAGGTGGTCGCGTGAACGTCTCCGTCCGTCCGGGCCCGCTCGATCCCGCTCGGTCCGCGGCGATGGCGAGGCCCGACGTCGAGATCGTCGTCAGCGACACCGGGCCGGGCATTCCGGAGCACGAGCGCTCGCGCGTCCTCGAACGCGGCGTGCGGCTCGAGCGCGATCTCGCGATGCCGGGGACGGGGCACGGGCTGGCGATCGTTCGGGACGTCGCCGAGCTGCACGGCGGTCTGGTGCGCATCGACGAGACTCCCGGCGGCGGAGCTTCGATCGCGCTCGTCGTTCCTGCCGATCGGCGCGGGCGCAGCGGGGAGCAGGCCGCCGTGAGCGTTTCCTCCGCGCCGCCGCGCGCCTACTCCGTCCCGCCGTCGTCGGCGCGTTCGACTTGAGAAGAGACCCCTGAATGAGCCGCACCGGCGCACATATCCTCCTCGTCGACGATCACCCGAAGGCCCTCGAGCCGTTCGAGATGCGACTCAAGGCCCTCGGCCATCGGACGACGACCGCTCACAACGGCGAGGTCGCGATGGGGATCGTCGAGCGCGATCGCCCCGATCTGGTCGTCCTCGACGTGACGATGCCGGAGATGAACGGCTACCAGGCCTGCCGCGCGATCAAGCGCATCGATCCGAAGATCGGCGTCATCATCCTCACGGCAAAGACCGAGGCCGCGGATCGATTCTGGGCGTCGCAGTCGGGCGCGGACGATTTCCTCAACAAGCCCATCGATCCCGCCGCGCTCGTCCAGCGGATCGAAGCGCTCCTGACCCCTTCGTGACGACGTGAGCGCCACCTCGCTCGCCGCATGGATGGCCGTGACGCTGGTGGTGGGCGCCATCGTCCCGACCATCTTCGTGCTCGCGCGCGAGGCCGTGCGACGTCGCTTCACCCGAGCGGCGCTCGCGCGCGTCGCGGAGGCGATGAAGGCGACCGTGGGCGAGGGCGATGTCGCCGCGGTCGCTGCTCAGCTGCGCGAACGCTTCGACTCGTCGACGGTGGAGCGTGCGGTCGAGCAGCTGCTCCGCTCCGAGGACGAGAAGACTCGGATGGGAGGGGCAAGGCTCTTCACCGAGCTCGGTCTCGTGGCGCGCCATTCGAAGGTCCTCCGCGAGGCCCGGAAGTGGAGCGAGCGGGCGCACGCGGCGGAGGTCCTCGGCCTCGCGGGCGCCTCGGACGCCGTGCCCGCGCTCGTCGCGGCGATGAACGACCGCTACGAGGACGAGAGCTCGGTCAAGGCGGCGGCGACAGCCGCGCTCGCGAAGCTCCGCGACGCCACCGCGATCCCGCTCCTCGTCAGCGAGCTCGGTGCGCGGGGCGAGGGATCGGCGCGCAGCGTGGCCGAGGCGCTCGTGGCGTTCGGCGCGCTCGCGGTGACGCCGCTGCTCGAGCTCCTCGCCGATCCGAGCCGCGCCACGGCGCGCGTCTGGGCGGCGCGCGTCCTCGGGCGCATCGCCGACACCCGCGCGACCGAGGACTTGATCACACGTCTCCACGATCGCGACGACCTTCTCCGGATGGCCGCGGCGGAGGCGCTCGGGTCGATCGCCGACGCGCGCGCGGTCCAGCCGCTCATCCGGGCCACGCTGCGTGACCCCGCTCCGCAAGTGCGTGCCCATGCAGCGGCGGCCGTCGCTCGGATCGAGGGGGAGCGCGCGATGGACGTGCTGGTCGCCGCCCTCGCGGACCCCGACTACGCGACCCGCCTCCGCGCGCTCGAAGCATTCGAGGCGATCCGCGCCCCCGACACATCGCATCTCGAGTCGGCGCTGCGTGATCCGAACGTCGACGTCCGCCGTCGAGCCGCGCTCGCGCTCGAGCGTGTCGGCTACCTCGATCGTATAGTGACGCAGCTCACGAGCGGTGCTCGCTCCGAACGCGACCGAGCCTACGCCGCGCTGCTCGAGCTCGGCAACGTGGGGCTCCTCGACTCCGTCGCCGCTTACATCCATCACGAGTCGTTCGAGGTCCGCGCCCTCGTCGCGCGCATTTGCGGCGAGCTCGGCGTCGTGCGCGTCGCGCCGATCTTGAAGAGCCGGCTCAACGACGAGTCGTGGCCCGTGCGCGCGGCGCTCGTCGAGGCGCTCGGCCGGATCCGGGCGCCGGAGACCTCGGACGCGATCGTCGAGCTGCTCCATCGCGATCCCGAGGAGCCGGTCCGCGAGGCCGCCGCCGATGCCCTGACGAACTTTCCTCCCGGCGAGCTCATGGCGCACATCGAAAAGCTCACCACCGCCTATGACGCAGGGAGCGTCGTGGTGCGCACCCAGATGGTGATCCTCGTCTCGAGGTTCGAGGGCAACGCTGCCGATCCGCTCCTCGTCCGCGCGAGCATCGACGCGAGCGACGCGGTACGCCTACGCGCGGTGACCGCGCTCGGTGATCGGACCGGAGAGGCTCGCGTCCAGGCGCTCGTCGCTCGCCTGACCGACGCATCGCTCGACGTCCGGATGGCAGCCGTCGCCGCGCTCGGAGGCGCCGCGAGCACCGAGGCCTTCGAGGGGCTCCTCGGCGCGCTCGCCGGCGCCGCGCCGGCCCTTCGCGATCGCATCGCCGAGTCGCTCTCGCGGGGCGCGCGGCAGCAGCTCTTCCTCCGCCTCGACGAGCTCGAGAAGAACTCGTCGCTCGACGTGCGTCTCGGCGTGGCGTGGACGCTCGGCAAGTGTGGTGACCCTGCGGGCGTCTCGGCCCTCGCTCGGTTCCTGCGCGATCAGAGCGCAGAGCTCCGCGCGAGCGCCGCCGGCGCGCTCGCGAAGATCGCCGACGGCGCCGCTCGTGACGCCCTCATGACGGCCGCCGAGGACCCCAACGGGAGGGTTCGCGCCGCCGTCATGAACGCGCTCGGGCGTGCACCTGCCGGAGACGCCCGCGTCGTCGCGGTGCTCGAGCGAAACACGCGCGATCCCGACCCGTTCGTCCGCAACCGCGCGCTCGTCTCGCTCGCCTGTGTCGCGCAGGGCGCGCTCGAATCTCGCCTCGCGGAGCTCGGACGCGAGGCCACTCCCGCTGCCCGCCTCGTCGCTGCCGCCGTCGTCGGAACCGAGCGCGCGCTCTCTCTCGTCCTCGAGGGGATCGCGTCCCCCGGGGTGCTCGACGATGTCCTCGTGTTCCTTGCGCACGAGGACCCGGCCGTCCGCGCCGCGTTCTTTGCGGCCGTCCACCTCGAGGATCCCGCCGCGATCGGGCCCGCACCGGCCGACGTCCCCGGGCTCGTCGCGCAATACGAGTCGCTCCTTCGGACGAGCCTCGACGTCGCCTCACGTCGGTTCGCCGTTCGCGCGCTCGGCCACCTCTCCGGCGGCCGCAGCGCGGATGTCCTTGCTGATGCGCTCACGTCCGACCCAGCCGAGGTCGTTCGCCGCGAGGCCGCCGAGGCGCTGCATCGCCGCAGCGACGACGCCATCGCACGCAAGGCGCTCGTGCGGGCCGTCGGCGATCCGAGCCCCGAGGTCGCTCTCCGTGCGCTCGCAGCGCTCGCTCGCCGACGTGATGCGGAGGTCGCTACTGCGCTTGCGCTCCGGCTCGGCGCCGGGCCGCCGGAGGTGCAGCGCCTGACCGAATCGACGCTGGCCGACATCCATCGTGACGATCCGTGGCCGTTCCTCGATCGGATGATGGGCGTCGACGTACCCGAGCTGCTCGTGCCGGCGGTGCGCGTCCTCCAGCAGATGGGGAATCCGGTGACCGCGCCGCTCCTTCGCGAGCTCGTGCGATCGCGCTCGCCCGCGCTGCGTGCCGCGGCGGTCCGTGCGCTCGGCGCGCTTCCGTCGCCCGATCTCACCGTCCTCGCGTCGATGGCCGAGGACCCGAGCGAGGAGGTGCGCCTCGCGATGCTCGAGACGATGATCTGGACGGGGGAGTCGCTCCTCCGCGCGAACCCGCTCCGGAACGATCCGGCGGTTCGTGTCCGTGCGGCGCTCGCGACCTCGCTCGCGCGCTTCGAAGGAGCGGCGACGAAGACGGCGCTCAAGGTCGTCGGCTCGCTCCTCGACGACGCCTCTCCGGTCGTCCGTGCGGCGGCGCTCGCGACCCTCATGGAGAGCAGCGACTCTGCCGGTCTGCACGAGTTCATGCGCGTGTGGCCGTCGACGGCGCTCGACGTGCGGTTCGAGCTTCGCGTCGAGCCGCGGGCCGCTTCGATCACCGAGACCCTCGCGGAGTCGCTCACCACGAGCACCGAGGGAGCGCTCAGGCGTGCGGCCGTCACCGCGATGGGCGCGCTCGGCGTGGCCGGCGTCGAAGAGAGGCTCGCACCCGCGCTCCAGGATCCGTTGCCCGACGTACGCGTTGCGGCCATCCAGGCGCTTGCGGCGCTCGAGCTCCCGTCGGCTCGAGCCCGGATCGCGCAGATGGCGTCGGACCCCGATCTCTCCGTCCGCGAGGCGGCGCGACGCTCGGTCGTGCGGACGGTCGGATGATGCGTCGGCTCGGCAGTCTTGGCGGCCTTGCTGGCCTCGCGCTCGTGCTTGCGTGCTCCGCCCCCGCGTCGGCGCCGCCGGCGCGCTCGGCCTCCGCGTCGACGGCCAGTGCGATGGCCTACCTCCGGGGGGCGCTCGTGCCCTGGCCGTCTTCGGATTCATCCGCGCGGCTCGCGCTGACGGATCCCGAGTCGCGTCGCGTCGCCACCTACGACAGCGCGCTGATGGTGCTCGTCCTGATCCGAAACGGCAGCAGGGAGGAGGCGGCGAGCGTGATCGAGGGGCTTGCCGGTCTCCAGCGGCCGGACGGCTCGCTGCCGTTTTCGTTCGAGCTACCCCGACCGGACGAGCGGGTCGCGTACGTTCGCTCCGGAGCCGTGGCCTGGGTCGGCTATGCCGCGGCCGAGTACCTCGACTCCGATCGCCGCGGTCCCGCGCGCGATCGGGCCCTTGCTCTTGCGCGCGGCGCGGCCGACTACCTGATCGGGCGTCAGGTCCTGCAGCCGGGCGATCCTCGTGACGGTCTCGTTCGCGGGGGCGAAGGCACCTATCGCTACGACGTCGACGCGCGAGGGCGATTGCGCGAGGTGCTCGAGGCCGAAGACATCGCCTGGACGTCGGTCGAGCACAACGTCGACACGTTCTTCTTCCTGCGGGCGCTCGCACGCGTCACCGGTGAGGCGCGCTACGCATCCGCGGCGGCGCGGATCGCCGCCGGCCTTGCTCGAACATGGAGCGGGGCGCGCGGGCAGCTCGCGCGCGGGGTCGACACGACCGGCGCCGACGACGTCTCCGCGCTCGACTGCGCATCGTGGGGCTCGGTCTTCCTCGGCGCCTCGGGCGATCGCGAGCGCGCCGAGACGTCGGCCGCGATCGCCGACGCTGCGTTCGCCTCGTGCGATCCGCGTTCGTCCGCCCGTGGGCACCGCTTCCAGCGACGAGGTCCGCTCGTCGAGGGCGAGGTCTTGCTACGCGTCCTCGGTCCGAAGCTCCCGGCGCGCGACTGGGCGGATCTCGACGCGGTCTGGCCCGAGGGATCCGCGGGCGTCGCGCTCGCGGCGTGGCGCGTGGGGCGCGCCGACCGCGCGCGCATCATCCTCGACGAGCTCGAGCCGCTCCGATCGCCGGATGGATCGCTGCCGACCTTCACCGTCGACATCCCGTTCGTCTTCGACACGAAGCCGAGCATCGCGGGGACGGCTTGGGTCGAGCTCGTGCGATTCGAGCTCAGGCGTTCGCCCGACCGCCCGACGTTCTGGGCGCCCTGATCCCTGGCGTACCCGTCAGGCGCGGAGCTCGATCGGCAGCGTCATCAGCTCGTGAAGGATCGCGTCCGCCTTCTTGCCCTCGACGACGCCCGCTGCGAGCGCGCGGAAGATGGGCGCGCGCACGCCGGCGGCGTCGGCCCAGCGTGTGACGTACGGGATCAGCTCGAGCGCCTCGACGCGGAGCTCGGCGGCCTTCGCGGCCTCCGCCGGCGAGAATCCCTTGGCGAGCGCTTGGCCGACGAGGACCTCGGGGCGCTCGGTCTGAGCGATCGACGCGAGCAGATCGCCGTAGCCCGCGAGGCCGAGGAGCGTCTTCTCTTCTCCACCGGCGGCCGCGGCGATGCGCGATGCCTCGCCGACCGCGCGTGAGATCAGCGCAGCGACGAGCCCGGGGCTCGTCTGCATCGCCTGCGCGTAGCCGACCGCGATCGTCAGACACCCGACGAGCGCGCTCGCCCACTCGAGGCCACGGAGGTCGTTCGTCGGATACACGCGAAGCGTCGGTGAGCTCAGCGCCGCCGCCGTGATCTCGCTCACCTCCGGGTAACGCGAGCCGACGACGACGACGGACGGGCGCCCCGCGAGGATGTCCTGCGCGAGGGCAGGGCCGCCGAGCGCGCCCATTCGGCGGACCGACGTCTCCTCGCGGATGACCTCGGAGATCGTGCGGAGCTCGTCTGCGCCGCCGCTGTCGTGGACGAGCCCGCGGACGCCGTGAACGACGTAGTGGTCGCCCTGGACGTGATCGCCGAGCTCGCGGGTCACCGAGCGCGCGGCTCCCGAAGGGACCGCGAGGACGATCAGGCGCCCGTGCTCCGCGGCCTGCTTCATCTCGCGGACGATGCGAACGCCCTTCGGCAGCGAGCCGCTCAGGTCGCGTCGCGAGAGCACGACCACGTCGCTCTCCGCCCGCGCGGCGGCGGCGGCGAGCGCCAGCCCCCAGGCGCCGCCGCCGATGACGGCGACTTTGTGCTGGTGGCTCATGATCGGTGCCTCCCCCCGTTCGACCCGTTCGACCGTCGATCCCGCGCCATGGCTGAGTCAAGGTATCATGGCTCGAACAGCAGGGGTGGCCGTCTCCCGCGTTTCGCGGCATGGTGTGCGGCTCGGGAGCACCCCCCCTTCATCGCATGTCGAACCTCGTCCAGATCGGCAAGAAGCCTCGTAGTCATCAGCGCTCCGGTGGCCAGCTGGGCCGTCCTCGTTTCCTCCCGACCACGCGGGAGGAGATGCAGGCGCGCGGCTGGGACGAGCTCGACATCCTGATCGTGTCGGGTGACGCCTACGTGGATCACCCCGCGTTCGGGCCGATCCTCGTGGCCCGCTTCCTCGAGGGGCGCGGCTACAGGGTCGGCGTCATCGCCCAGCCCCGCTGGGACTCGCCCGCGGACATCGCCCGGATGGGGCGGCCGCGCCTGTTCGTCGGTGTCAGCGCGGGCAACCTCGACTCGATGCTCAACAAGCTGACGGCGCAGAAGAAGGTCCGCTCGGAGGACCAATATTCGCCCGGCGGCCGTGCGAACCTCCGCCCGAACCGCGCGACCATCGTCTACTCGAACCTCTGCCGTCAGGCCTTCCCCGGTGTACCGATCGTGCTCGGTGGCATCGAGGCCTCGCTCCGGCGGATCGCGCACTACGACTACTGGTCCGATCAGGTCCGCCGATCGATCCTGCTCGACGCGAAGGCCGACCTCCTCGTCTTCGGCATGGGCGAGCGCCCCGCATGGGAGATCGCGCGCCGCCTCGACGCCGGTGAGAAGGTCGAGGCCCTCACCGACGTCCGCGGCACCGCCCACGTGAAGAAGAACCGCCGCGCCTGGGAGCCGATCGCGGCGGACCCGAGCCGCTTCGTGGCCGATCGGAAGGCGGTCGTGCTTCCGTCCTACGAGGAGGTCTCGAAGGACAAGGAGGCGTTCGCGCGGATGAGCCGCGCGTTCCAGTACGAGACCAACCCGCACAACGGCCGCCCGATCCTGCAGCCGCACGGCGACGAGGCGGTCTACTTCAACTCTCCCGCGCTTCCGCTCTCGGAAGAGGAGATGGACGGCCTCTACGATCTGCCGTTCGCGCGTGCGCCGCACCCGTCCTATGCGAATGAAGGGATCCCGGCGTTCGAGACGGTGAAGCACTCGATCGTGACGATGCGTGGCTGCTTCGGAGGCTGCACCTTCTGCAGCATCACCGAGCACGAAGGACGTGTCATCCAGAGCCGGAGCGAGGGGAGCGTCCTTCGCGAGGTGCGCGAGCTCTCTCGCTCCGCCGGCTTCTCCGGCGTGCTCACCGATCTCGGCGGGCCCACCGCGAACATGTACAAGATGACGTGCAAGGACGAGCGCACCGAGACCGCGTGCCGCCGCCTCTCGTGCGTCCATCCCGGCATCTGCGAGAACCTCGTGACCGATCACGGTCCGCTCCTCTCGCTCATGCGCGCGGTGCGGAACGAGAAGGGGATCAAGCGCGTCTTCATCGCCTCGGGCGTGCGCTACGACCTCGCCGATCGCAGCCCCGAGTTCGTCGCCGAGCTCGCGCGCCATCACACCGGCGGTCAGCTCTCGGTCGCGCCGGAGCACAACAACCCGCGCGTGCTCGAGAAGATGAAGAAGCCGGGGATCGAGACGTACGAGCGCTTCGCGCAGGCGTTCTGCCAGGCGAGCGAGAAGGCGGGCAAGGAGCAATACCTCGTCCCGTACTTCATCACGGGCCACCCCGGCTCCACGCTGAGGGACACCGTCGACCTCGCGCTCTACTTGAAGCGGAACAACATGCGCCCGCGCCAGGTGCAGGACTTCATCCCGACGCCGATGGCCGTCGCCACGACGATGTTCTACACGGGGCTCGATCCGCTCACGAACGAGCCCGTGTACACGGCGCGCGATCTCCGCGAGAAGCGGATGATGAAGGCGCTCGTCTTCTACTGGGACCCGCAGCACTGGCCGCTCGCGCGCCAGGCGCTGATCGAAGCGGGGCGCCGCGATCTCATCGGTCACGGCCCGAACGCGCTGATCCCGTTCGAGGGCTCGGCCGATCGCGTCCACGCCGCTGCGAAGGGGCGCCCGCGCAACGGCGGCCCGCCGCGCTCGCGCGACACGGGCGGCCCACGCCCCCCGCGCGGCGGCGGCCGCGGCCCGCGCTGACGAACGAGCTCACGCCCGAAGAGGCGGCGTGTCCGCTGCCGCTTCCTCGCGACGGATGGAGCGCCCGAGCATGCGGGCGCCGATGGTCGGGAGGACGCCGAGGGTGAGGATCGTCGAGGTGACGAGGCCACCGATGACGACCGTGGCGAGGGGGCGCTGCACCTCGGCGCCGGCGCCCGACGCCACGGCCATCGGCACGAATCCGACGGCGGCGACGAGCGCCGTCGTGAGGACCGGACGGAACCGCGAACGCGCCGCGTTGCGCGCCGCGAGCATCGCTTCTTCGCCTGCGGCGAGGCGCTCGCGCAGGGCCGCCACGAGCACGCTGCTGTTCAAGGTCGCGACGCCGAAGAGCGCGAGCAGACCGACGACGGCGCTCACGGACACCGGAAGGTCACGGGCGGCGAGGGCGAGGATCCCTCCGCTCGTGGCGAGCGGAACGGTCGTGAGCACGACGAGCGCGGAGCGACCCTCTCCGAACGACAGGTAGAGCAGCACGAAGACGGCGAGCAGCGTCCCCGGTACGAGGACGGCGAAGCGCGTCGCCGCGTGGACGAGGTGCTCGTACTGTCCCGCGACCTCGATGTGATAGCCCGGCGGGAGCTTCTGCTCCGCGAGGCGCGCCTTCACCTCGTGGACGAACGAGCCGAGATCGCGACCTCGGACGTTGGCCTCGACGAGGACGCGACGGCGAGCGCCCTCACGGCTGACGATCGCCGGTCCCTCCTCCGTCTTGATCTCGGCGAGCTGGCCGAGCGGCGCGCTCATGCCGCCGGGGAGCGGGATCAGCGTCGTCGTCATCGCCTCGGGAGAGGGCGGGGGAGGGAAGAGGACGCGCACGTCGAAGCGTCGTTCTCCGTCGACGAGCACGCCCACGGGGCGGCCCGCCTTCATCCCTTCGACCGCCTTCGCGACCTCGCTCGGCGGCAGCCCGAGCCGTCCTGCGCGCGCCGGATCGGGCCGGATGGTGAGGAGCGGCAGGCCGGAGAGCGGCTCCGTTCGCACGTCGGCCGCGCCGGGGATCGACGAGACCTCGTGCGCGACGCGGGCGGCGAGCTGCTCGAGGAGGTGGAGGTCGTCGCCGAAGATCTTGAGCCCCACGTCGCTCTTGGTGCCGCCGAGCAGCTCGTGGGTGCGCATCTCGATCGGCTGCGTGAAGCCGAACGCCGTGCCGGGGAGCTCGCGATGGAGCGCCTCGGACATGTCTCCCGCGAGCGACTCGCGCGTCACGCCCGGGCGCCACGTCGCGCGCGGGCGGAGCATGACGAACACGTCGGATTGCTCGATGCCCATCACGTCGGTCGCCACGTCGGGGCTGCCCGTGCGGGAGATGACCGTGGCGACCTCCGGGAAGCGCTTGAGTGCCTGCTCGACCGCCGTGGTCCCCGCGATGGACTCGTCGAGCGAGACGCTCGGTGGGCGCGTGACCTGAACGACGAAGTCGCCTTCCTCGAGGCGCGGCACGAACTCGACGCCGCGCGTCGCGCCGGCGGCGATGCCCGCCGCGAGCATCGCTCCGGCGATCCCGAGGGCGGCCCAGGGGCGCTGCAGGAGGAAGTCGAGCGCCGGATCGTAGAGACGGCGCCGGAGCAAGCGGACGAGCCAGGGATCGCCGGCGTGCGCCCGCCGGAGCGCCAGGGAGGCGAGGGCCGGCACCCACGTGAACGTGAGCACGATCGCCGTCGCGAGCGCGAAGAGCACGGTCAGCGCCATCGGGCGAAAGAGCTTTCCCTCGACGCCCTCGAGGAGCAGGACGGGGACGTAGACGATCGCGATGATGACGACGCCGTACGCGAGCGGGCGGCCGACGACGTGTGCCTCGTGGACGAGGGCGCGCGACGCGTCGGTCTTCTGCAAGGCCATAGTGGCGAGGGCGCCTTCCACGACGACGACCGCGCCGTCGACGACGAGGCCGAAGTCGATCGCGCCGAGGCTCATCAGGTTCCCCGTCGTGCCCGAGACGCTCATCATCGCGAATGCCCCGAGCATCGCGAGGGGGATGGTCGTCGCGACCGCGAGCCCGGCGCGGAGATCGCCGAGGAGCAGGAGGAGCACGACGATGACCACGACCGCTCCCTCGAGCAGCGAGGAGCGGACGGTCCCGAGCACGCGATCGACGAGCGACGCGCGGTCGTAGAAGACGCGGACCTCGACGCCGGGCGGAAGGCGTTCTCCGATCTCCGTGAGGCGCTCCCGTGCGCGCGCGACGATCTCGTGGGCGTTGCCGCCCGCGATCATCTGGACCATCCCGTAGACGGTCTCGCCTTCGCCGTCGGCCGTCGCCGCCGCGAGTCGGAAGGCTCGACCGTCGGTCACCGTCGCGACGTCACGGACGAGCGTGGGAATGCCATCGCGCGTGGCCACGACCTGCGCCGCGATCGCATCGACGCTGCGATAGGCGCCGTCGAGCCGGATCATCGCCTGCTCGCTGCCACGCACGATCGCCCCGCCGCCCGTGGACGTGCCGCCGGCGAGCAGCGCCCGTTCGACGTCCTCCTGGGTGAGCCCGCGAGCGAGCAAATCGGCAGGCCGGAGGAGCACGTCGACCTGACGCGTATCACCGCCCCAGCCGTTCACCTCGACGACGCCGGGAACGGTCCGGAGCGCGTACGCGACCTCCCAGTCGAGCAGTGTCCGGATCTCGGCGGCCGAGTGTCCGGGCCAGCGCATCGTGAAATGAAGGACCTCGCCGAGCCCGGTCGTCATCGGGCCCATCTCGGGCGACCCGGCGCTGCGGACGGCCTCGCGCGCAGCGGGGAGGCGCTGCGCCACGAACGATCGCGCCTCGGCGATGGGAAGATCGTCGTCGAAGACGACCGTCACCGCGGATACGCCGGAGCGCGAGACGCTCCGGATCAGCGTCGTCCGCGGGAGCCCCGCGAGCGACAGCTCGACCGGACGCGTCACCAGCGCCTCGACCTCGAGGGGCGACAGGCCCGGGGCGGCCGTCAACACCTGCACCTGCACGTTCGTGACGTCGGGGACGGCATCGACCGGTAGCGCCCGCCACGCGCGCACTCCGAGCAGCGAGAGGAGGACGGTGCCGAGCAGCACGGCCCAGCGATGGCGGACACACGCCGCGACGATTGCGCCGATCAATCCTCGCCTCCGAGCTCGGCTCGCATCAGCTCGCCCTTGAGGAGCACCGTGCCCTCGACGACGACCTCCTCGCCCTCGGCCACGCCTGCGTGGACGGCGATCTGATCGCCCAGGCGGAGCCCAGCCTCGACCGGGCGCATCTCGAACGTCCCGGGCTCGTTCCCGCGGACGAAGAGGATCATCGCCGTCTTCAGCTCGACGATCGCGACCGTCGGCACGGTGAGGAGCTGGTCGACACCGCCGTCGACCGAGGGCGCGGGCACCTCGACCTCGACCTCGGCCTGGGCGCCGGGCACCAGGCTCGTGCAGCCGGGCTCGGGCGCCAGGCGCGCGCGTCGGCTCCGGGTCGGAGCATCGACCTGCGGGAGCACGCCGAGGACCCGCGCCGTGCACGCAGCACCGCTCCGCGGCTGCACGCGCGCGGTGCTCGCCGGCGCGAGCACGACGTTCGCTCCGTCGGGGATGCGCGCCTCGACGAGCACGCGGCCCTCGCTGACGAGACGGAAGAGATGCGTCTCGGGGCTCACGTGGGCTCCGAGGGGCGCCGTTCTCTCCACGACGACGCCGTCGACGGGGCTACGGATCGGGAGCTGCGTGGTCAGCATCGTCGCGCCCGTACCCGTTGGCGGAGGCTCACCGAGGCCGAGGCTGCCGACGAGCGTACGCGCGGCTGCGAGATCGGCGCGCGCGAGGTCGAGGTCGAGGCGGGCCTCGTCGAGCGCGATCTGCGTCGCGGCCTCCGAAGCGACGAGCCCCTCGAGGCGCGTGACCTTGCGGGCCTGCGTCTCGGTCCTCGTTCGCGCGCGGATTAGATCGGCGACGCTCCGGGCTGCTTCGGGCGAGTCGAGCCAGGCGAGGACCTGACCGCGCTTCACGCGATCGCCCTCGCGTGCCTCGAACCGCGCGATCCTGCCGGCGAGCAACGTCCCCGCTTCGGCCGCGCCTTCCGGGCTCGCGATCACGTCGGCGTTCAGCCTGACGGCGCCGGCGGCGTCGCGCCGGCCGACGCGCGCGGTGCGGATGCGGCCCGAGTCGAGTAGGCCCGGAGCAACGCGGACCGTTCGCACGTCGGCGGTGTGGGGCGCGGAGGCAACGGCCGCGTCGGGCGCCTTGCGGCTCTCGCCGGTCGCGCTCTGTTCCTTGCACCCGATCGCGAGGAGCGCGGCTCCCAGCGCGATGGCAGCGCTCGTTCGTGTCGTCATCGCGAGCCTCCCGTTGCGACGAGCGTCCCTCGGAGCGCCGACAGTCGTATGTCGGAGCGCCATACATCGGCCATCGCGGTGACGAGGCGCTCTTCGGCCGCGAGCGCCGTCCGCCGCGCGAGCAGGACGACGCCGAGCTCGCTCGTTCCAGCCGAGTAGGCCGTCATCGCGGTGTTGGTGGCGCTGCGGAGGGGCGCGACGACGGCGTCACGCAGCTCGGCACGCACCTCGCGCGTGTGCTCGCGTTCGTGGAGGGCGAGCCGCGCTTCGCGCTCGAGCTCGGTCCGCATGCGGGCGGCGTGGCTCGTCGCGGCCGCGGCGATCGTCGCTTGCCGGCCGACGTCGTGACGCGACGGATCGAAGAACGGCAGCGGCAGGGTGACGATCGCGGCGGCGGCGTGATCGCCCGAGCCCTCGCGCCAGGCGGATCCGCCGATCGACATCGTCGGTCCGAGGAGCGCGCGGGTCACGGAGGCCTCTGCGGAGGCTTGCGCCGCGCGCGCCTCGGCGGCGCGGACGGCCGGATGGCTCGCGAGCGCGTCGACGACGGAGCGCGCGTCCACCGCCTCGTCTCGCGAGCGCTCGAGCATGCCGTCTGCTGCGATCGCGCCGTCCATCGACGTCCCGACGGCGTGCGCGAGCGTGAGACGCGCGTGCGTCGCGCGGCCTTCGCCGTCGAGGACGGCGACCCTGGCGCCGCCGACCTCCGCCCGCGCGAGCGAGCGCTCGAGCGCCGTCGCGGCGCCGCTCGTCACGCGGACTTCGGCGATGCGTTCGAGTTTTGCGGCGTCCTCGGCCGCCGCCTTGCGAAGGTCCACGAGGCCCTGGGCTTCGAGCAGATCGATCCAAGCGAGCGCGGCGGTCGCGGCGCCCTCGATTCGCGCGCGATCGACGTCGGACGATGCCGCATGGAGAGCCCAGCTCGCAGCACGTTCGCGCGCGCTGCCGAGCCCGCGGAAGGCGAGCTCTTGCTGGACGGTCACGACGACCTCGGGCCCGGTCGGGAGGTTGTACGGCCGGCGCGCGCCGGCGAGGACGGTGAGCTGCGGAGTCGACGGGAGTGACGACCCGGGGCTCTGCGCGAAGGCGACTGCGGCCTCGCGGTTGACGTTGGACTCGATCACGGCCGGTCCGCGGCGCGCGCCCTCCGCGATCGCGTGGTCGAGGGTCATCGGCCTTCGTTCGGGCTCGTCGGCGAGCACGCCGGCGGAGGCGGAGGCCAGCGCCGTGCTCGTCGAGAGCGCGACCATGAGGCGGCCCAGTGTGGACGACCCCTTGCGACGGCGGCGAGGCATGCTCCCGGTCTATTCCCAGGGAGCCCAGCTGCATATCCGACAACTGCCGGAGTCGCCCGCGGCCCATACCGAGCTACCGTTGGATCCCGAACATGAGCTCGGTCACCTTGCCCCGGGGCGGCGCTGCGCGAGGAGCGGGCCGCGCGCAATCGCAGCGGCTGTTCGTCTACGTCGCTGCGGGGCTCCTCGCGGGGCTCGCGTACGCGTTCCTGAACACGCAGACCGACGACTGGGCGCGTGACGGCGGCCTCGGACGATTCTTCTCCGCCTTCCACTCCTTCGTCGATCGAGGCATCCCGGTCCTCGCGGGAGCGTTGCTCGGCCTCGCGTTTCATTGGCTTCATCTCCGTGGCCGCCTCGCCCGGGCCGAGGCGCTTCGGGCCGAGGAGCTTCGCTCGCGGCTCCGTCATGTCGAGCGCGATCAGGCAGTCTGGGTGGTGGCCGCGGCGACCCTCCACGAGCTGAAGAACCCGCTTCACGCGATGGGGCTCCTCGTCGACGAGCTCGAGGATGTGATGAAGAGCGGCGACGTGGCTGCGGTCACGGAGCAGGTTCATCGTGTGCGCCGCCAGATGGATCGCACGCTCGTCCCGCTCGACGCGCTGCGGTCGCTGACGCGCCAGGGCCCGCGCAGCCGCAGGTTTCGGCCGATCGGCGAGACGGTGGAGGACGTCACCGCAGCGCTCCGCCCGCTCGCCGAGGAGGCGGGGGTCGAGCTCCGCCTCGAGGGCGACCGGCACGCGACGGCCACGGTCGATACCGAATACCTGCGCGTCATCCTCGACAACCTCGTCGGGAATGCGCTCGAGGGCGGGCCCGAAGAGAGAGCTCGCACGGTCGTCGTCCGCATCGGGGACGAGCCACTGAGCTCCCGCGTCGTCGTTCGCGTGAGCGATGACGGGCCGGGGCTCCCCGCCGATCGGCGCTCGACCGTGTTCCAGCCGCTCCGTACCGACAAGTCGAGCGGCCTCGGTCTCGGTCTCCCGATCGCGCGTGCCCTCGCGCGCGCCCTCGGTGGTGAGCTCGTCGCGGCCGAGGTGCCGGGCTTCTCGACCTCGTTCGATCTCGTCGTCCCCGTCCACGCGGAGGTCCGATGACGACGACGGTGAGGCCGCGGCTCCTGCTCGTCGAGGACGAGGCCGAGGCTCAGGGCGCGCTGGCGCGAGCGCTCGGGCGGGCCGGGTACGATGTCCAGGCGGCACTGGACGTCGCGAGCGCGCTCGCCCACCTGGAGGATGGGCGCCCGCGCCTCCCCGACCTCGCCGTCCTCGACGTCGTGCTCGGCGACGACGATCGCGGCGGGCTCCGCGTGCTCGAGGCGATTCGCGCGCGCTCCGCTCGTATCCCCGTCGTCATCGTGACGGCGTTCGCCGATGTCGCGAAGGTGAAGGCCGCGCTCAACCTCGGAGCGTCGCATCTGCTAGAGAAGCCGTTCCGCGCAGCGGAGCTCCTCACCGTGATCGATCGCCTGAGGGCGGCGCGCCCCGATCCGTCGGAGGCCGTCGTGCAGGCCTTCGCGCGCGCGGGCCTGACGCGCCGCGAGTCCGAGGTGGCGCTTCTCGCCTTGAAGGGCCTCTCCAGCCCCGAGATCGCCCACGTGCTCGCGATGAGCGACAAGACCGTGCGCCAGCACCTGTCCCGCGTCTACGAGAAGCACGGCGTGAGCGGCCGCGGAGAGCTCGTGCACCTGCTCTTCCCGATCTGATCGGGCGAAGCACGGTTGTAGAAATCGTCCTCCTTCCGACCTGCGCGAGCTGCTCGACGCGGCGTGACGCCGACCGCGGCGACTCGTCCGCGGCACGTGCATCACAGCCTCGGTGTCAGCCGATGAGTGGGCTTTTCGGTGCAGCGTTTTGCCTCGATGCAGGACACGTGAAGCCGCGTATCCTGATGCGTCGTGCGGACCATCACCGTCAACGAGGTCATCCTCGCGATCGACGAGGCTCGGGAGCGCGAGCCCGGCGGGGCGGTTGCCTTCGATGGCGACGGGACGCTCTGGTCGGGCGACATCGGCGAGGACTTCTTCGCGGCCTTCCTCGATCGCGGAGTCCACGACGCGGCGCGCGAGGCCCTCGTCCGTGAGGCTGCCGCCGAGGATGTCGACATCTCGGGTACGCCGCGCGAGATCGCGCAGCGGATCCACGCGGCTTACGTCGCCGGGACGTTCCCGGAGGAGCGCGTCTGCGAGATCATGACGTGGGTCGCCGCCGGGTGGTCGCGGACGGAGCTCGATCGCTTCTGCGGTGAGCTCGTCGAGACGCTCCGTCTCGGCGACCGCCTGCACGCGGAGACGATCCGGATCGTCGAGCACGCGCGGCGCGTCGGCATCGACGTGTACCTCGTGAGTGCCTCTCCGCGCGCCATCGTCGAGCAGGCCGCGAGGCTCGTCGGGATCGAACGCACGAATGCGATGGCGGCGCGAGAGGCATGCAACGCCGCGGGGATCGTCGAGGCCGCGATCGAGCGACCGATCCCGTACGGCCCGGGGAAGGTGACGCATCTCCGCGAGCGGCTCGGGGAGGCGCGGGTCCTCTACGCCGCCTTCGGCGACAACGCGTTCGATGTCCCGATGCTCCGCGAGTCGCGACATCCGGTGGCCGTTCGGCCGAAGGCGCGACTCGTCGATCGCGCCGCCGAGGTCCCCGCGCTCGTCGAGCTCGAACGACGGTGACCTCTCGTCTCGGCGCATCCGGCCAGCGGGTGGCCCAGAGAACAGCCCAGAGAACAGGCCAGAGCACGGGCCAGAGAACAGGCCAGAGAACAGGCCAGAGAACAGGCCAGAGAACAGGCCAGAGAACGGGACGACGAAGAGCTTCCAGGGCGGGTGCGAAAGACCCCTCCCGGCTCCCGTGGCCCGGGTATGCTTCGGGGTGGTGAGCTTGGACAGCGAACGTGAACGCGAGCTCGAGGCGCTTCGCACGCAGGTGGCGAACCAAGCGGCGTCGCTCTCGGAGACGGTGACCGACGGCTTCGACGACTTCCACATGGGAGCGGCCGACTACCGTGTCGACCTGAAGGGCCCCGAGGGACCGTCCACCGGCGGCGGCGCGCAGGCCCGGCAGAGCATCCGCCTCGTTCCTCGCCGCCCCGGGTACGCCGTGGTCGTGGCCGGGACGGTCGACCCGGTGACGTCGACCGCGGAGGTGCGGACGTTCGAGCACGTCGCGGTCCTCCACGAGCTTCGCTTCCGCCGCCCGCTCGAGGTCACCGCCGACGAGTATGCCGCGTTCCTCACGAAGCTCGATGTCGTCCTGAATCTCGCCCGCGTGCGCTCGAAGCGCGTGCCACCGTCTCCGGAGCTGCTCGCGCAGCGGAAGGCGATCGGGAAGATCTCGATGCCCGCGGTCGTCCTGTTCGTCTTCGTGATCTTGCTCGCCGCGCTCGTCGTCTTCCGCGTGATGCGCGCCGTCGCCCCCTGAGCCTCTGAGCGCACGAGCCCGGACGGAGCCAGCTCGGACCGACCGAGCCCGGACGGGGGCGCGCGCGCGGAGGAGCCGCAGCCCCGAATCGAGGGTCTCGCGGCCGTCACGGCAAGCTCATGCGCCGCCGGAACTGGGCGTGATAGGATAGTTCCACGCCCATGTCCGGCACCCGGAAGATGGAGAAGTTCGAGATCGACGTGTACACGAAGGCGTGTGCGGACGATCGCGCCGAGCCGTTGGGGCTCGAGACGCAGGCGGCTGCGGCGATCGCCGAGCTCCAGCCGGGCGCGCTCCTCGACAGCCTCGAGGACCGAGGCGCCGCGCTCCCGGCCGTGCCGTTCGAGCGACGTACGAGCGGTGGCTCGAGCGACGCCGATCTCCCCGCGCTTCCCTTCGAGTCTCGAGGGCACGTGGGCTCGGGCACGAACGGCGTCGCAAGCGCGCCCGTGGCCGATGCGCCCGCTGCCGGTGCGTGGGTGCCGGGTGAATGGGTTCCGCCGCAGGAGGCCCAGCCCCTGCCTTCCGACGTGGGCGCGAAGACGGGCGTCGAGGCGCTCCGGACTCGTCTCACGCAGAAGTTCGTCTCGCTCGCCGACTCCGTGACCGAGGACTTCCGAGACTTCGCGATCGGCGCGGGCGCCTACGCGGTCGAGCTGACCGCGCCGCAGGGGATGTCGACGGGCGGCGGGATGCAGGCCCTGCAGCATCTCCGTCTTCGTCCGCGTCGAGATGGCTACCCTGTCCTGGTCGCCGGGACCGTCAACCAGGTCGAGCGCCGCGCGGAGCTGCGCGACTACGACCACATCATGATCATGAACCAGGTGCGCTTCCGCACGACGGTCGACATCAGCCTGCAGGAGTGGGAGCAGTTCCTCCGGAAGGCCGAGGTTGTCCTCAACCGTGCGGGCATCCAGTCGATGCGCACCCCGCCGCCGCGCGAGCTGCTCGAGCAGCGGCGCAGCTTGGAGCGCGTCTCGAAGGGCGCGCTCGCTGCGCTGGTGGTCGTGCTTCTCCTCGCGGCCGTGGTCGTCTGGCGTGTCTTCGTCGCGCTCGGATCCGGATAGCGCGAGCGTTCCGTCCGTAGCTCTTGAGGCGTCACGGAGGGCCGACTAGAACGCTCGGCGATGGATTTCGATCTGACCGAAGAGCAGCGTCTGGTCCTGGACACCGCGCGTGATTTCGCGACTCGCGAGATCGCCCCGAAGGCCGCCGAGATCGACAAGAGCGGCCGCTGGCCCGCCGAGATCGTCTCCAAGATGGCTGAGCTCGGCTTCCTCGGCGTCGCGATCCCGCAGGAGTACGGCGGCGCGGGTCTCGACTCGCTGACCTACGCGCTCGTGATGGAGGAGATCAGCGCGGCGTGCGCCTCGTGCGGCGTCATCATGAGCGTCAACAACTCGCTCTTCTGCGACCCGATCTACAAGTTCGGCACCGACGAGCAGAAGAAGGAGATCCTCACCGCGTGCGCGTCCGGCCAGAAGCTCGGCTGCTTCGGCCTGACCGAGCCGATGAGCGGCTCCGACGCGCAGACGATGGTGACGCAGGCCGAGAAGACCTCGGACGGCTGGGTCATCAACGGCGCCAAGAACTGGATCACGAACGGTCCGCACGCCGACTACGTCATCGTGTTCGCGATCACCGACCGGAGCGGCGGAAAGGTCCGCCACACCGCGTTCGTCGTGCCGAAGGGGACGCCCGGCTTCACGCAGGCACCCCCCGATCACAAGCTCGGCATCCACGGCGCGCACTCGTGCACCATCTTCTTCGAGAACTGCAAGGTCCCGGACAGCGCCGTGGTCGGCAACGTCGGCGAGGGCTTCAAGGTCGCGATGGCCACGCTCGACGGCGGCCGTATCGGCATCGCCTCGCAGGCGCTCGGTATCGCTCGCGCCGCGCTCGACGAGAGCGTCCGCTACGCGAAGGAGCGGAAGAGCTTCGGCGTCACGATCTCGAACCACCAGGCCATCCAGTTCATGCTCGCCGACATGGCGACCGAGCTCGATGCCGCCCGCCTCCTCACCTGGCGTGCCGCGTCGATGAAGGACGCCGGCGTCCGTCACTCGATGCAGAGCGCGGAAGCGAAGCTCTTCGCGAGTGAGCTCGCGACCCGCGTGGCGCACAAGGCGATCCAGATCCACGGAGGCTACGGCTACTCGACCGAGTTCCCCGTCGAGCGTCACTACCGCGACGCGCGCATCACGGAGATCTACGAGGGCACGAGCGAGATCCAGCGCATCGTCATCGCCGCGAGCGTGCTCCGCGCCTAACTCGCGTCGCGCACGAACGAACAACGTCTCTGCGAAGACCTTCGAGGAAGATCCCATGAGCCTCTCCTTCAGCAATACATCGCTGCGTCGCGCTCTCTCGCTCGCCGCTTGTCTCTCCGTGTCGGCCCTCGCGTGCGGTGGGACCACGCCGCCGCCGAAGACCGAGGAAGCGGTGAAAGAGGCGCCGAAGGAGCGGGAAGAGTCGAGCGGCGGGCCGACGATCGAGCAGGAGCTCGGCTCGATCGATCAGCGCGCCGTCGAGAAGAAGTTCGACGATCTCCAGTCGAAGCTCCAGGGATGCCACACGCAGGGCCGCGACCGCGTGGAGTACCTCTCCGGCGACGTGAAGGTCTTCCTTCGCGTCGGCAAGGACGGGAAGGTGCGGTACTCGTGGTTCGAGGAGTCGAGCCTCGGTGACCTCGAGACCGAGAAGTGCATCCTCGGCGTCTTCGCCGCGGCGGACTGGCCGAAGCCGAAGGGCGGCGAGGCCGAGATTCGCAACGGCTTCGGCTGGCCCGCGGGCAGCGAGCGCGCGCCCACGTCCTGGGGACCGGAGAAGGTGATTGGCGCCCTCGACGAGGACAAGGCGGCGAAGAAGGGCGTCGAGAAGTGCAAGAGCGGCATCTCGGGCGACTTCATCGTCACCGCGTACGTCGAGCCCGCGGAGACCGACGACGGCGCGGGCGCCGCGCACGCCAGCAAGAAGCTGGCACAGAAGAACGCGAAGAAGGGCAGCGGCGGCAAGTTCAAGTCGCTCGGTGTCGCTGCCCCCAACAAAGAGGGCGCCGAGAAGGTGGACTGCCTCGTCGACGCGCTCAAGAACCTCTCGCTGCCGAGCCCCGGCAGCTACGCCGCGAAGGTGAAGTTCGCGCTGTAGGACGCCACCGCTCTCGAAGAGCGGGGCTACCAGCGGCCCTCCGGCTGCTGGCGTCTTTTCGTATCGAGCCGGCTGTACGCTGGCGGAGCCTGACCCGACCGATGGACCTTTCTCCCAACGAGACACAGAAGCTGGTGCAGGCCACGGCGCGCGACTACGCGACGCGCGTCATCATGCCGGCGGCGGCCGCAATCGATCGCGAGGAGCGCTTCCCGCGTGACATCCTGAAGGGCCTCGCAGAGCTCGGCCTCATGGCGGTCAACGTCCCCGAGGAGCTCGGCGGCGCCGGCGCCGGCGCGGTCGCGTACGCCCTCGCGATGCAGGAGGTCGCCCGCGCCTGCGCGTCGACCGCCGTGACGATGGCGGTGACGAACATGGTCGGCGAGGTCATCGCCACGTTCGGCACCGACGAGCAGCGGAAGAAGTACAACCCGAAGCTCGCCAGCGGCGAATACGCGGCCGGCGCGTTCGCGCTCTCGGAGCCGGAGGCGGGAAGCGACCCGGGGTCGATGCGCACGACCGCCACGAAGGACGGCGATCACTGGGTCCTCGACGGCCAGAAGCAGTGGATCACGAGCGGCGCGCACGCCGGCGTGATGGTCGTCTGGGCCCGTACCGGCGATCGCGAGAAGCTCCCCGGCACGCGTGGGATCTCGTGCTTCCTCGTCGAGGGCGGCACGCCCGGCCTCAAGATCGGCAAGGCCGAGGACAAGATGGGGATCCGCGGCTCCAACACCGTCGGCCTCACCTTCGAAGGGTGCCGGGTGCCGGAGTCCGCGCTCCTCGGTGAGCTCAACGGCGGCTTCAAGATCGCGATGATGGCGCTCGACGGCGGGCGCATCGGCATCAGCTGCCAGGCGATCGGAATCGCCCGCGCCGCGCTCGAGGAGAGCGTTGTCTACGCGAAGGACCGGAAGCAGTTCGACAAGCCGATCGGCGAGTTCCAGGCGACGCAGTGGAAGCTCGCGGACATGCAGGTCGAGCTCGACGCCGCCAACCTCCTCGCGATGCGCGCGGCGTGGCTCAAGGAGAACCGCCGCGTGTTCTCGCGCGAGGCCTCGATGGCGAAGGTCTTCGCGACCGAAGCCGCGAACCGCATCTGCAACAAGGCCGTCCAGATCCACGGCGGCTACGGCTACACGCGCGAGTTCGCCGCCGAGCGCCACCTCCGCGACGCACGCGTCACGACGATCTACGAAGGCACCAGCGAGGTGCAGCGGATCGTGATCGCGCGCAACGTCCTGTCCTGAGCGCGGGCGCCAGCTCGAACCAACGCCAACGCGCAGAGGCCGCTCAGGCGAGCGCGTACCACTCCTGGAGCGAGTTTCGCCAGGACGCGGACCCCGGGCGGGCGTTCGCGCAGGCGCCTCGCTCGGTTCTCCCCGCGCACGCAGTAACGTCCGATCGCCGGGCCCCGGGGCGGCACGCGCCGCCAGGTGCGCTGGGACTACTCGTGGGCCTCGAGGGCAGAGGAACCGCATGAGCGTCACCGGACGAATCTCGTGTCCACCTCTTCTCGTTAGAGGAGAGCTGCACCTCCTTCGCAAGTCGCCGCCGGCGTTGACACGATGCCGACCGGCGATGCGTTGGTCCCTCTTGCCAACGCCATGGCGTCAGCACTCAGCCCGAGATGGCGCGTATCGAACAGCTTTCTCGGGTCGAACACCGCTCCGCGTCCGACATGCCATGGCGCTCGTGCCAGTTTCCGCATCAAGGCGACGACCGCTTTCAGCGATTGCTTCCGCCTTGTGACTATCCCGCGTGCGGTACCACGTTTGCTCTCCGTTGGTCATCGCTACACCCGTCGTCTTCTCCGCCGAGTGATGAGCGTTTCGAGACGCTCCTCGTCGAAGTGTGGTCGGCTCGTCGAGCACGTAGATACCTCTGTCCGTACCCATCTGCGTCGCGAGCTTGAGCCGCTGCCGCTCGCCACCCGAGAGCGTCGTGAGGGGTTGGCCGAGCCGTAGCTAACCGAGCCCGACGTCGACCGTACGTTGCAAGATCGCCTGAGCGTCCGCCGAAGAAGCCGAGCGCGTCGGGGCTGTTGAATGCCCTCGCCCTCAAGGAAGCGCGTAGAACAGGAAGAAACTGGCGCGGGGCTCGAACGACCAAAGGCTCCGACTGGGCAAAGGGGCACCGCGCACTTCGTAGACGAACGTCGGCGGGCTGGCGATCCAGTCGACCCCCGCCATCGCCGTGAGTCCTAGATTCTGCGTCGCGAGGTAACGTACGGCGATATCGAACGTCGCGAATGGGGACACGAACACGCGACTTGCCGAGGGGACAAGGCGCGCATCACGTGCCGTGATCGCGCGCACGAACGAGACCCCTCCAGCTCCAACCCCGCCGTGAACGCGCCACCTCTGCGCGTGAACGACGACTTTGCCGAACGTGGCGCGGACATCGTGACGCGACAATAGGAGCGAGGAAAATGCGTCATGGACGCGACTGGGCAGCCCTACGGACAGGCCGAGCCCAAGAACATAGTCCCGCCACTCGAAAAGTCCCGCAATGGCACCAGAGCGTGATCCGGCGGGACTTACACCGTCGAAGCTGAGCTGCCAGCCGAGACCGACATGGGCATGCCAGGTCGACGGAGCGTTCGTCGGGCGGTGTGGCTCCGGCTTCGCGGGTACGGCGGGCGAGCTTCGTTCACGCGTCTCACGTGCTTCCGATGGTTGCGGGGGCGGCGGCGGTGGCGAACGGTCCGTCCCCCCGGCCGTAGCTCCGTCGCGCCCGAGAAGCTCGTCGCGACTCACACCTACGAGACCATCGGCATCGATCGCGTAGAGGGACATTGTGACGACGAGCGCGGCTTCCTCGAGCGCGGCCGACGTCGCTCGCCCCGCCCGCGGTTCTCCGATGCGCCGAACGAGCACGCGGTCCTCGCCGGGGAGGGCAACGACGACGCGCAGCTCGCCGGTCGTCGGGTGCTCGAACCAGACGACGACCCGTGCGCCCGCCTCGGCAAGCGCATCTGCGTTCTCCAGCCTATGCCGGAGCTCCCCTTCGAGTGCGGGGGCGCGGACCTCGCGCAGCCGCACGGGAAGGTCGCTTGCGTGTCCGAGAATGCGTTCGAAAATCAGCCGGTCATCGGCCGTGACGGTCCGCACCACCACCGGAATGTCTTCAGCCCAAGCGTGCCTCGGCAGAAGGGCCACCAGGAGCGTCGCCAAGAGCGCGGCAACCATGGGCCCGGCGCGAGAGCGACGCTGCATGTGACGATTAGAAATCGTACCGTGACCGGCTCGATTTTGCGATGACTTTCCCGGCGAGCGGCGATTGGCCGGATGAGATGACGCTCGCCCTCACCCACGCTCAGCCAGATCCGCTGGGCGTTCTTTGCTCCACCGAGCGTCCGATGGCGAATGAACGCCTCAAACACGTCGTGACGACGCACTACGGCGCTCTTCGTCGTGCGATGCGCCGGGTTGGCGTCAGCAACGCCGACCTCGACGACGTCCTTCAAGAGATCTTCCTCGTCTTCACACGACGCATGGCCGAGGTCTCACCGGACTCCGAACGGAGCTTTCTTCTCCAAGTCGGACTTCGCGTCGTCCACACACGACAACGAGCGTACGTTCGGCGGCGAGAGACCCTCGACGACAGCATCGACGAAGCAACACCGGTCGGGCCTGTGGGATCGACGCCCGAAGACGTCATGAGCCAACGCGAGGAGATCGAGCTCCTCGACCGTCTGTTGGGTGCGATGCCGGCCGAGCTGCGGACGGTCCTCGTACTTTGTGAAGTGGAAGAAGCCACGCTCGAGGAGGCTGCACAGATTCTGGACGTGAAAGTGGGCACGGTTGCATCGCGCCTTTTCCGAGCTCGCAAGCTCTTCGACAAGCTCGCCACCCGCGCTCGTGCGGCTCAAACCACCAGGTCTCGATGAGCGACGAACTCAGTAGCTTCGCGAAACGCCTCCTCTCGGCGGGACGCGCCGATCTCGATGCGGACCATGTAGCCCTCGAGCGGGAGCTCCTCACTCGACTCTCGCGCGACGGAAGCGGCAAGGATCCCACCAGCGCTCGGAAGCTCGACCGTAGGCTCACAGGCTGGACGGCCGCTGGGGTTGCGGTCGGGATCGGCGTCCTAGCGCTGTACTTCGTGTGGGATCCGCCCGCATCGCCCCCGCAGTCCGAGGTGGTGACGCAGCGAGTCACTCGTCTCACAGAAGGCGTTGCAACGGCCGATGTCCCCGCATCGCCTCCCGTCGTCGAACCTAGTCCGGCAGTGTCTCCCGAAAGCTTGCCCCCTGCGCCGCCATCCTCGCGGCGAGGAACCGTGCCCGCAGAGTCGTCCGACCTTCTACGCGAAGCAAACCAATTGCGAGCTCAGTCGCGCTGGGCCGACGCCGCAAAGAAATACGAGCAAGTGCTCCGGCAGCGGGGGAATTCGCCCGAAGCGTACCCGGCGACGATCGCGCTCGCAAAACTGGCGCTGGACCACCTGGGCGACCCGGCTCGCGCGCTTTCGCTCTACGACCGGGCCATGGCGATGACGCCCGACGGAAGTCTCGCCGAAGCGACCTACTGGGGGCGGGCGCGAGCGCTCCGAGCGCTCGACCGTCGCGACGACGAGAGGCACGCACTCCACACGTTCATGACGAAATATCCCTCGAGCCTGCTCGCAGGTTCGGCCGCGGCACGATTGAAGCAACTCGAAGCCAATTGAGCTTCGACTTCAAACATTCGAGGAAAGAAGGCGAGAATGCGCCGACCAGCCTACTATTTGCTTGCCAGTGTCGCTGTGTTCACGCTCGCACAGCAAGGTTGCTCGTCCCCCGTCGATCGAATTGGATACATCGATCGAACCGAGGACTCCACCGGCGGCACATTTGAGGATCGCCGCGACGCGTCGGCCGACGCAGCCGAAACCGACTACGACAACACGCTCAACCAGTGCGCTACGAACGAATGCCCCGTAGGACGAACGACCTGTCCGAACAACCCATTCCCTTGTGCGGTGGACCTGCTGACGGACAACAACAACTGTGGGGAGTGTGGGCGCTATTGCCCGAACGAAAGCGACCTTCTGCGCATCAGCGCTCTCACTACATGCGTCGATGGTCAATGTCAGTATAGCTGTAGGACCCCAGCAAAGAACTGTAACGGTATTTGGGACGACGGATGCGAAAGCTTCAGCAATGACCCCAACAACTGTGGGGGCTGCGGGGTCGTCTGTCCCGAAGACAAGAAATGTACGGGTGCCGGTTGCGTCTGCAAGGACGACAACAGCTGTGGATGGTGCGGAAATGTCTGTCCTGTCACGTCACCAACTCCGCTTCCAGTTTTTCCGACCTCCTGGCACATAGGTTTCGGATGCGATTCAACAAATGGCGATTGCTTTGCACCAAGATGCGGCAAAGCTAACTTTGTAGCATGGGCGGACTGCAATCACGATTTCTTCGGAACCCCCGACCTGCCTGGGGACGGTTGCGAACAAGACATCGGTACGGACGAGAAGAACTGTGGAGGCTGCGGGGTCGAATGTAGGCCCGGAGAAGCCTGCGTTCCGAATGCCGGGAGCGGGGTCGGGACGTGCCAATGCTTCTGCGGAGAAATCTGCTTCGACACGAGCAGCGACCCCTACAATTGCGGCGGCTGCGGCCAGGCTTGTCCTGGCACATCGGCGGCCGCGATTCATGGCATCGCCGGGTGCAATGAGGGGACGTGCACCTACCACTGCAACGACGGCTGGGCCGACTGCGACTCTTCCATCGAGAATGGTTGCGAAGTCGATCTACTCCACGATCCACTCAACTGTGGAGGCTGCGGCGTGGTTTGCAACGGAACAGCAGGCCAAGCGTGCATCGATGGCCACTGCGCAACAAAGGATTGTGGGATCAAATGATATCCGCCGGCCGACTCATTGGGCTCGGGTGCTTCGTGCTGACCGGAGCGGTATCGCCGCTCGCCTGCGCCCACATCTCGGAGAAGGATGGGTTGCCGGACCCGCTGACGGACGAAATCTCGACACGTCTCCCCGATCAACCCGATGCCTTTTCGAATCTCGACGCTGGTAACGACGCGTTCGTGCCCACCAATCCGTGCAGCGCGTCGAACCTATGCACCGTGCCGCTTCCCTTGGATCACAAGCTCCATCTCACGTCCGTGTGGGGATCGGGGACACACGACGTTTATGCGGTAGGGAGTGACGGATCCATCCTTCACTACGACGGAGCGGTCTGGGAGCTCGCCCAAAACGGCCCCAACACCTACGGACCCTTCATGACCCAAAGCGTCTGGCTCCGGCGTGCGGACGACGTTTGGATTGGTGATGGAAACCGCATTCGTCACGGAACGGGGTGGAAAGGTCCGACGGAGACAGAATGGACCTATTATCGATATACGGACAACGGTACCGTCTCTGCCATCCGAGGTGACGAGAACACGGTGTGGGTCGGCCGTAATACCATGGCCGTCGGAGGTATGGCGCTCGACAAATTCGATGCATGGGGCGATGCCGGCCCCACGAAACGAGTCACATACGGCCCCGGGCGATCGATCATTACTGCCGTGACGTCCTCCCCAAAGGAGGTGTGGTTCATCGGCCTTTGCAGCGCGCCCCCGCAGCCCGCACAAGACTGCGCGTTTCGCGCAAGTCGCCCTCTGACCGATGGTGGGACCTCCCCCAATTGGACGATCGAGGAGCACGACAGCCGGTCCAACCGGCTGCTCTTCGGTGTATGGGCGGACGAGCACGCCGCGTGGATCGTCGGCGAGGGAGGGACGCTTCGGCGTATGGCTGCGAGCGCCATCGCGACGAAGAAATTCGAAAGGATCGACGGGCCGGTGCGAGAGGACCTTTACGGGGTCTACGGCTTTGCGGAGGACGATGTCTGGGCCGTCGGCGCGGCGAGCACCGTCATTCATTGGGATGGAACGAGCTGGACCAAGATTTCCACTCCCTTCGACGACGCAACCGAAAAACCTAGTCTGCGCGCCATCTGGGGAAGCGCACCGACCGATGTGTGGATCGCAGGCGACAACGGCACGATGCTTCATCTCCAGGAGAGACCCGAATGAAGACGGCAAGGTATCGAGCATTCCGGTGCCTATCCTCGGGACGGCAGACCGTCCTGCCACTGCTGCTCCTGACGATCCTTCCCTTCGGTTGTGCAGGGCCCCCCGGCGCCGCAAACGAAGAACGCATGGACGGCAGAGCAGAGACTGCAACTCCCGAGTCGGTCGACGCGGGCACCGTCGCAGACGGAGATGCCCAAGCGCCCTGCAGCGAAGGTGGCTTCTGCTCCACGAAGTTGCCCGTTCGCAGACCGCTGGTGGCGGTGGCCGGCTCGAGTGCAGACGACGTCTGGGCGGCCGGCGGTGACGTGATCGTCCATTGGGACGGGAGCGAGTGGAACGTCGCGTATCAATACAAGGTGCCCACGAGCACATTCTTCGAGAGCATCTGGGTTCCACGAGCCAACGACGTGTGGGCGCTCGGCAACCAGCTGCTGGTCCACTACCGTGTCCAAGCCGGCTTGCCTCCCATCATCCAAGAGCTACCGCTCGCGCTCGCTCCGTCCTCTCTTTCGGGGAGCACGACGCATCGCGGGAACTGGTTGACGCCGAACGCAGATGCCTTGTGGGCAGTGCGCGGCCAGGCGCCGATTCAGCGATTCACCGAAGATCCCGACGGTGGGATGACGGCCGAAGGTTGGAGTCCGGCGCTCGCAAGCGACAGCAATGCAAGGTTTACCTGGGTAGGAATCTGGGGTTTTTCATCCGACGACGTCTACGTCACCGGAGTTGGAGTAAGCGGCCTGACCAATTTTGGCGCCATCGGTCACTACGACGGAAACGCGTGGACGATTACGCCGTTCATGGACTACCGAAACGGGTTTCGTGGCGTTCAAGGTGTAAAAGACGCCCATGGAAGCAAGGAGCTCTGGGTCACCCCCATGACCGGAGACGTAACCACGCATCTTCTTCGGTTCACCCTGGGAGAGGACGGTAGCCTGGGCGAACCAGCACGGAAGGTACCCATCCCCGGCGCCGGCCGGTGCATCCCGGGAGGCGATTCGTCCATCTTCACGTCGTCGACCGACGCTTGGTTCTCGCTCGGCTGCCTCGTCCACCAACTCCATGAGGGAGAGCTCGCCGTAAGGCCGTTGTCGCCTACCGGCGGCTCGCTCGGATCGATCATGGGAATCTGGGCCAGCAGTGCCGACGATGTTTGGGTCGTCGGCACCGCCTTCGCCGGAGACTCGGATTGGCTTCCCGCCAGCGGCTTTGCCGTTCACCGTACGAAAGACTCGCAACAGAAGGGCGAGCAGCCGTGAAGGTACCGTTCACACTCGTTGTTTGGTGGTCGATCGGCTGCACTGTCATCGCATGCGTGGCAGAGCGGGACGGCGCTCCGCCCGATACGCGCGCCCCGGAGAACACCAATCCAAGCGCACCTCCATCAGCGCCAGAGACCAGTCCCCCCGAAACTGCAGGGCCGCCGGATGCGGCTCCAAAGGACGCTGGACCGGCGAAGGCACTCGACGTCGTCTGCGACGGGGACCCCTGTTATGTCACCGTTAGCGGGAATCGAAGCCGACACCTATGCGGCTTGCTTCGCGACGGCACCGTTCGATGCTGGGGGCGCGACACGATGGAGCCCGCGACATCGGCGACGGACGGCACTGTCGTTCCCGCCGACGGCGCCCTTGGTCGGGGGAAGGCCATTTCTGAGACCGAAGGCGCTACGCCGTCAGCCGTCGTGGGACTCTCCGACGTCACTCAGCTCAGCGTGGGTCCCAACCTCGGTACGTGCGCCCGAACGTCCGACGGCTCCGTCTATTGTTGGGGACGTAACGACTCCGGGCAGCTCGGACGTCCTCCGAGCGAAGCACAGCTCTCTACGCCGAGACGCGTCGAGGGCATTCCTCCTGTCGACGAAGTGCAACTCGGCTTCGAAACAGGATGTGCCATCGGCACAGCCGATCGAGCGCTCTATTGTTGGGGCCGCACCATCAACGGGCTTGGCATCGAGCAGACAGGAACGTGGACGTTTGCCCCTCAACTCGTGCCGACGTTTCGCCCTCCGGTGAAGGAGCTCGCGATCGGTACGTGGACGGACCGCGACACGATCATCGCGCTGCTGGACGGCGGCGTTCTGGCGAACATCGGCGAGGTGCTCGTCGGAGAAACGTCCATCCCTTCCTGGTCGCTCAGCTCGCCGGTCGAGCTCGCTGGGGTCCAGCACATTGGTGCATTTACGTACGTCGGCAACGATGCCCTGCTCCGTCGTTGGGCTCCGAGCAGTACCAATGCGGCCATCCTCGCGCAGGCAGCTGGCCTGAAAGGTCCGGTGTTCTTGCCTACGATGGATCCGGTCGTGGAGGCCAAAATCTCCGCAGCAAATATCACCGATCAATCTCGTAAGACGACGGACGCCCTTCGGTTGGCGGACAATCAGGGAGGAGTGCTTCTCAGCACCGGTCGCCTCTTCCGATGGGGCCTCAATACGGCGGGCACGCTCGGCGTTCATCCGGACGAGCTGGCCGGTCTGCGCGCTCCGTTGGAGATCGATCAGGTCAAAGGCGAAGTGGTGTCGTTCGCCATTGCCGTTTCGTCGACGTGCGCCTCCCTGGTCAGTGGGAAGGTCAAATGCTGGGGCTCGAACCGCTACGGGGAGCTCGGACGTGGAGCCGTCGACGGGAACGCTCATCCGAACGCCGTGGAGATCCGATGACGAAGGTGCGCGCGAAAAGGTTGGGGGCCTATCTCTCGGCCCTCGTAACCGCATTGGCCGCTTGCGGCGATGGGCGGAGTGGCTTCGTAGCCACCAACGACGCGGGCACTCCCCTCATCGATACGGATGCAGCAGCGGCGAGCGAGTGTGTCAATCCGGGGATACGTTGTTCGAGCGACTTCCGGTCCATCGTCCAAGCCTGCGACGAGGCACAAGTCGTAGCGACCTGCGCGCTCGACGAAGCCTGCGCGGATACGAAGTGCGTCCCCGCGTGTGACGCCGCGGTAAGTCAAGCATCGTCGGTGGGCTGTGAATTTGCTGCGCTCGTACCCGCCTATCACGAGGCATCTTCGGGTTCGTGCTTCGCAGCCTTCATCGCGAACACCTGGAATACGCCGGCGCATATCGAAGCCGAGTACGCGGGTGAGCCGATCGATGTCACTCGTTCAGGACGCGTCGCTCGGACCTCCGGGAGCACGACGACGCTCGAACCATTCGACGGAGAGCTACAGCCCGACGATGTCGTCATACTGTACTTGGCGCAAGGGCTCGACCCGAGGGTGGCTTGCCCGGCCGGAACCGAGCCGGCGGTGCCACGCGACACCAGTGTTCGGAGGACGGCTCGAGGAAGTTCGTTTCGGATCAAGGCATCGAAGCCGGTCAGCGCTTACAGCATCTATCCATTCAACGGTGCGACTAGCGCAACCGCGTCGGCGACGCTCCTACTCCCCGTTCCTGCATGGAAGACAGACTACGTCGTCATGAGCGCGTGGGAAGTGAGCACCTATACGAGCGCCTTTCCGACGACGCAGATCGTCGCCGCCGAGGACGGCACGGACGTGACCGTCGTAGGACGCGTCCCGATTCGATCAGGCGTACGCGTCGAGGGCGCGGAGGCTGGAGTCCCTCATACGTACCATTTGGACCGCGGCGAGCTCCTCCAATTCGCGCAACACGACGCCCTCAGCGGTAGCTCGATCTCCGCAAACAAGCGCATCGGCATCTGGGGCGGACACGAGTCACTCACGATACCTTCGAAGCCGGCGTTCGCCGATCAGTCCACGCGACAACTCTTCCCCGTGCAGTCTTGGGGAACCGAATACGTCGCGGCGCCATACCTCTCTCGATTGCGAAATGGAGAGACGGAGCCTTACCTTTACAAGATCCTGGCCGCGGCCGATGGCACGGTTTTGAGCTATGATCCCTCACCGCCTTCTGATGCCCCTGCAGTGCTCTCAAAGGGTGAGTCGGCGGTGCTCACGACGTTCAAACCGTTCATCGTAAAGAGTCAAGACAGCGATCACCCGATCGCCTTGTACGAGTTCATGACGGGAGCCAGGTTCATAAGTCCGGACAATACCGTTGGGGATCCCGAATTTACGTCCGTCGTCCCGGCGGCCCAGTACCTGAGCAACTACATCTTTTACGTAGACCCCACCTATGCCAATTCGCAGCTCGTCGTCGTGCGTTCGCGTCCTCAGGTCAACGACTTCGAGCCGGTCATCTTGGACTGCGCAGGGCCGCTCGAAGGATGGAAGCCCATCGGCACTGGCGGTCAGTACGAGTACACGCGCTTCTATCTGACGCGAGGATCCACCCCACAGGCCGTCAGAGGCGGAACGTGCGGCGCGGGTCGACACAAAATGGAAAGTCGCGGGTCGTTCGGCGTGACCGTCTGGGGGACGGACCGGAACAATAGCTATTCCTATCCTGGCGGCGCAGCGGTCCGAACGCTCAACCGCCTCGGGGCAACCGTCAACTGATCTAGCTTCGGTTCATTCAGCGGGCGGCATCGACCTACCGAGGACTTCGCTCGCGATGATGCATCGACGAGCACGACGAGGGAGTGCGCGACCGCATCTTCCGCGTCGAGGCTCGAGACAGAGCTCCGACGTGGAGCCTCGAATGGAGATTGGAAAATGAATTCTCGAAAGGTGGCTCCCATGGAGCCCATGACCGCGCGCTCGATATTGCCTCGGACGGAGGCTACGCGACGCCGACGTCGAGCCCTGGCGACCGCAGTCATTGCCTTGTGCGCCGTCCCGGCAATGAATGCTTGCTCGGATGACCGCGAAGAAGTCCTCGCGTCGACCTCTCATGCCCTCTCGGGCGACGGGCTCGTGATTAGTCAGCTGTCGGTATTCGGTAGCAGTGATTTCAATAACGAAGACTCGAAATATAATCGAAATTTTGTCGAGCTGTTCAATCGCTCCCATGTGCCGGTCTCGCTCGACGGCCTATCGGTCCAGACGGCAGGGGTTGCCACCAACTTCGGAAGCGGCCGTGTCGCCCTTCCAAATGTATCGATTGTGCCGGGCGGGCATTTTCTCATCGCCTTCGGAGTCGAAGGTACGAGAGGGATTGACCTGCCAGCAGCGGACCTGGACGCCTCCACCACGCTGGTCGGAGTCCCCGCCTGGGGGAAAATCGCCATTGCTCGTTCGCAGGACGCTTTGGACTGCGGCGCAGCCAACAACCGATGTGCTGCGGAGAAGGTCGTCGACATGCTCGGCTGGGGTGCCTCCGACTACGAAGGTAGTCCATTCAAGGGCGCGCTAAGGCCTCAAGCACTGCTCCGCGCGGGCGACGGCTGCACCGATACCAATAACAACGCGGCAGACTTCTCCCTTGCCTCTCCCGTACCGAGAAACTCGGCGAGCTCGGCAAACGTTTGCCCCAATGAAGACCTAAACGACGCTGGAGCAGATGCTCCGTCCGACGCAAGCGATGGCAGCATCGACGGCGCCACGACGGACGCCGGACTGAGCGATGCTTCCTCCGACGCGAGTGCCGAGGGCGGAACGCTGGATGCGGGGGGCGATGCCTCCCCCGATGGCTCCATTGCCGATGCCAGTCATGATGCGCCGGCCGATGGTGCGGCTGGTGGTGACCCGTCGTCCGACGGTGGTGCCGAGAGTCCCCGAAGAGGCGCGAGCCTGCCCGATGCGAGCGGCAAGGGAGCATCTCCTACCGCTGAAGACGCCGCCGAGACGCTTTCCGGCGACGATTCCGGCTGCTCGAGCTCTGGAAGGACCGTTGCTTCCAGGCCTGGGACGGCACTGCTCGGTCTTGGCCTCCTCATCGCCGCAATCGTTCGGCGCCGTCGACCTTGCTGCGCCAGCACGTAGCCTGCTTGGCGCGGGAGTGAGACCGTCGCGGACGGGGGCTCCGCAACAAGCGGCGATCACGACGGGCCAGGGAGATCACTTCACCGCAAGTGGTGCGCCGACGAGCTTGCGGATGGCCATGCCGCCCGGATACCGGTAGCTCGCGTAGGCGCCCCAGCCCGAGACCTGCACGTGGTGGTCCGGATGCACCTTCGCCGCGGACCACGTCGGCACATCGAAGCTCTACCTGGGCGCCGGAAGCATGTGGGGCTTCTCCTCCGTCTCGTACGCGACGCGCGGCACCCGCCGCGTCGTGCCATGCACATGCGCGCCCGCTACATCACGGCACCACAGCTCGGCATGCTCGCGTCACGCTCCCGGCCGGCACCGTCGTCAGGGGGTTCGAGACACGGCAGGGGGGGGCGCAAAGAGCGAGGGATCCGCGTGCCGATCGTCAGTCGCGGAAGAGGGAGAGCTCATCGAGGTGCACGGACGTTTGCCCACGCTGCTAGGCTCCCGGCTCGTTTCCCCCTGAACACCCCGGTTGAATCCGCATGAAGTACTCGCTGTTCCTGTTCGACTTGGATGACACCCTGCTGGATTTCAGGGCCTCCGAGCGCCTGTCGTTCGCCCGCATCGTGGCCGGCAGCGTGGATGCAGCGCGGGTGGAGGCGGTGTTTGCCGATTACCAGGCGATCAACCACCAGCTGTGGGTGGACTTCGAGCAGGGGCGGGTAAGCAAGGATGTGCTGAAGGTGGAGCGCTTTCGCCGCGTGTTCTCCGCGCATGCGATCGATGCCGATCCGGTGGCGGCCAGCCATGCCTACTTGGAGTGTTGATGAGCACGTGAAGACGCGGGAATATGGTGAAGTTCACCGGTGAAGAACA
>ERZ778025.178-NODE-178-length-195219-cov-188.308402_pt1 | contig 195219 bp, 199 predicted proteins | sample MGYA00375755_ERZ778025 | MGnify/ENA primary metagenome ERZ778025 (study PRJEB29350, sample SAMN05389825) | bioreactor metagenome | isolation source: Thiocyanate bioreactor | place: South Africa: University of Cape Town | collected 2014-03-17 ...
ATCCACAAAAACAAAACCCCGACTTCGGAAAAAGACGGGGTTTGTCAGCAGTCTGCGCGCCCACCAGTGGGCGCTGCCACAGGCCTCCAGGGCAACCATGGCTGGTGCTTGACGGGCAAAGTATGGCAGGACGTCGTCGCGACGGAGCTTGATACGCTCGACTTCGCCCGTCTCGACCTCTACCCGATGCAGTTGAAAAACCTGTTTGGCGATATCCATGCCGATCACGCTATATTTCATTTCGGATCCTCCTGCTCATGTGGAGAGTTACGACACTTCCACTTTGGCACTTTGATGCCATTGCAGCGAGGATCCATCTCTCCCCCAACTGCCAACAGCGCCCCGTTGCCGGGGGGAGGCGTCCATACCATCTGAACAAGCCCCGATTACAAACCCGCAGTCCGTCGACCGCCCGATTCTGCCTGCTGGGACGCGGTTTGCGTGCGAATTATCGCCCGACTTCATCGCAGATTGCCCAGGAAATGAGCAATCCACCCTATCGTAAGCGGATGTATCTCGTCGCCAGCAACGCGTGCCTGGCCTGATACAGATTCCCCAGCACAAACAGCGTCTCCGCGCCTTGCCGGCCCGGTTCGCCTCCGGAGAGACCCGTCGCTCGTGCTTGTCCATGATCGGTAACCCCTGTTTCTTCGGTTACCTTCAATTTGAGTCAACGTACCTGCCCGGCTACTTCCTTTGGTTACATTCTTTGTGCGGCAATTCGATGCTCAGCACACCGTTTGAACTGATGTGACTTATAAACTACAATCTTGAAATGATTGAGGTACGTCGATACCAACGCGAAGATGGCAGTATCCCGGTAGCGGGGTGGTTGGCTTCGATGCGTGACAAGATTGCCCAGGCTTCGGCGCGCACACGCATTCGGCGATTGGAAGCCGGCATTTTTGGTGATTGCAAAGCAGTGGGGGAAGGCGTCCTGGAATTGCGGATAGACGTAGGCGCCGGATACAGGCTTTACTGCGCGAGGCATGGTAACGAATTGGTGCTGCTATTGTGCGGAGGCGACAAAAGCTCTCAATCAAGCGACATCAAACAGGCAAAAGCCTATTGGCTGGACTGGAAACGGAGAAACACATGAAAAAGACACACATTGCATCCATCTCTCATCACGAGGCGGAAATCGAAGAGTTACGGGCAGACCGCGAGCTTGCAATCGCTTATCTCAAAGCTGCGATGGAAGAACTGGATGACCCAAATAACCGGGCAGCCGGGCTACTCGCGCTTCGCGCCGTTGCGGAGGCTTATGGCGGGCTTGGTGCGGTGGCTTCACAGGCAGGCATTAGCCGCGAGGCGCTTTACCGTTCGCTATCCCCCAAGGGAAACCCAACCCTGAAAACCCTTCTTGCCGTATTGAATTCTGTGGGAATGAGGCTTTCTGTCGAACCCGAGAACCACGCGCACGCCTAACCCCAATACTATTAAGCTATTAGCTAATTCTTGCAGGAATCACGGACAAAAAAATACGCGACTCAAGGCCGCGTATTCATTGGATATTTTAGTAAATATTTGCTTTTTATATACTATCGCGTGTATTGCGATTTTGTCAGTTGGTGCCGACGGCGAGACTCGAACTCGCACGACCTGAGTCACTACCCCCTCAAGATAGCGTGTCTACCAATTCCACCACGTCGGCCAAGGCATGCGCCCGGAAGTTGCAGCTGTTTACTGCGGAATGTCTCCCGCTTTTGACCCGGCATCCTTGCCCGGTATCTGCGCCGGAGATACGGGTGGAGCTTTCGCCGGCACAGGAACCTCCACACGCTGAAGCACGCTGGCCGCCGGCTTGTGCTGCTGAAGTCCGAAATATGCCAGACCCAGGCTGGTCAGAAAAAACAGGCTTGCCAGCACGGCCGTGCTGCGGCTCAGAAAATTGGCCGATCCGCTGGCGCCAAAAAGGCTGCCCGATGAGCCGCTACCGAATGCCGCGCCCATGTCCGCACCTTTGCCATGCTGCAAGAGAACCAGCGCAATCAGTGCAATGGCAATAATGACGTGTACGATCCAGACCAGTGTTTCCATACTTGATTCCTGCTCTGCGGCGCTTAGTTCGCGGCGGCCCGGCAGATCGCGATGAACTCATCGGCGAGCAGGGAAGCGCCGCCGATCAGCCCGCCATCGATATCCGGCTGAGCCATTAATTCTGCCGCATTCGCGGCTTTTACGCTACCCCCGTACTGGATGACCAGTTGATCGGCCACGCCTGCATCCAGCGCGGCGATCTTGCCGCGTATGAAGGCATGTACGGCCTGTGCCTGCTCGGGCGTGGCCGTCTTGCCGGTCCCGATCGCCCACACGGGCTCGTAAGCCACGACCGCCTTGGCCAGGGACGCCACGCCAGCGCTCTTGATCACGGCATCGAGCTGGCGCGCGACGACGGCTTCGGTCACGCCGGATTCGCGTTCATCCAGCGATTCGCCCACGCAGAGAATGGGCGTGAGGCCGGCGGCCTGCGCGGCCATGTATTTGGCCGCCACCCGTTCGTCGGATTCGCCATACAGGCTGCGACGCTCGGAATGGCCGACGATCACATACCTGCAACCGAAATCGAGCAGCATCGAGGTCGACACTTCCCCCGTGAATGCGCCCCTGGCTTGTTCCGACACGTTCTGCGCCCCCCAGGCAATCGATGACCCGGCGAGTGCGGCCTGCATCTGCGCCAGATAAGGGAAAGGCACGCATACGACAGCCGTGATTCCGGACAGGGCGGGCTTGATGGCGGCCAGCAGCGCGGCATTTTCAGCCAGGCTTCCATGCATTTTCCAGTTACCGGCCACAAGTTTCTTGCGCATCAGGGAATCCGTCGGATAAAAGTGCGCGATGGTAAGCGCTATGCGCCGGATGGTCAACCGGCTCTGCCGGCATCATGCCGCCAAATCAGCCGAACCGGCCGGTAATGTAGTCTTCCGTCTGCTTCTTGCCCGGCCGCATGAATATGGTGCCGGTTTCGTTGAACTCGATGAGCTCACCCAGATACATGAACGCCGTGTAATCCGAAATCCGCGCGGCTTGCTGCATGTTGTGGGTGACGATGGCGATGGTGTAATCGCTTTTCAGCTCGTTGATGAGCTCCTCGATTTTGGCGGTGGAAATCGGGTCCAATGCCGAAGTCGGCTCGTCCAGCAGCACGATTTCAGGTTTCACGGCCACCGCGCGTGCAATGCACAGACGCTGCTGCTGACCGCCGGACAGCGACAGGCCGCTCTGCTGCAATTTGTCCTTCACCTCCCCCCACAGCGCCGCCTTCTTGAGCGCCCATTCGACACGGTCATCCATGGCGCTTCTCGACATGCGTTTGTACAAACGCACGCCGAAAGCAATGTTTTCATAGATCGTCATCGGAAACGGCGTTGGCTTCTGGAACACCATGCCAATACTGGCACGCACCAGATTCACATCCTGGCTTCTGTCCAGCAGGTTCTTGCCATGGAACAGGATCTGGCCTTCGGCACGCTGTTTGGGGTACAGGTCGTACATGCGGTTGAAGGTACGCAGCAGCGTGGATTTCCCGCAGCCGGACGGCCCGATGAAGGCGGTCACCTTTTTGTGTGCAATGTCCAGGTTGACGTTGCTGAGGCCTTTGAAATCGCCATAAAAGAAATCCAGATTGCGGACTTGCAAAGCAACATTTTCGTCTGCGGGCATGGCTTGAACGGGCATCGGAAAGCTCCGGGGAAATTAACGTTTGTCTTTATTGCGGAACACCACACGCACAGCGATGTTGACCGCCAGTACCAGAAAGGCGATCAACAAAGCCCCCCCCCAGGCCAGGCTGATCCAGTTGTCGTAGGGACTCAGGGCGAACTGGTAAATCACCACGGGCAGGTTGCCCATGGGTTTGTTCATGTCGGTGTTGAAAAACTGGTTGTTGAGTGCGGTGAACAGCAGAGGCGCGGTTTCGCCGGTGATGCGCGCCATCGCCAGCAACACGCCGGTCACCACGCCGGACTTGACCGCGCGCAGGGTGACCTTGAGCGATACCTGCCAGCGCGGCGCCCCCACGGCAAAAGCCGCCTCGCGCAAACTGGTGGGCACCAGCTTCAGCATGTTCTCGGTGGTTCGCACCACGACCGGGATGGCAATCAAGGACAATGCCAGTGACCCTGCCCAGCCTGAGAACCCGCCCGTGGTCGTCACAAACAGCGCATACACGAACAGACCGATGACGATGGACGGTGCGGACAGCATGATGTCGGTCATGAAACGGGTGAACGACGCGAACTTCGAGACACGCCCGAATTCGGCCAGATAGATCCCGGCCATGATGCCGACCGGGGTCGAGATCAGCATGGAAAACAGCAGGATCAGGCCGCTGCCGACGATGGCGTTGCGCAAGCCACCGCCTTCGGTTCCAGGTGCCGGCGTGTCCTGGGTGAATATATCCCAGTTCAGGGCAGCAAAGCCTTTCGAAAACAGCGTCCACAAGATCCACAGCAGCGCAATCAGCCCCAGGCTCATCGCGGCCATGGACAGCGTGATGCCGATACGGTTGATCCAGATGCGGCGGGTATACAGTTTCATCATGTGCGTTACAGGCCTTCGGCGCCCATGCTGCGGCTGATCAGCCAGCGCGAAATGGCCAGCACGATAAAGGTGATGACGAACAACACCAGACCGAGCGCGAACAGGGAGGCGATATGCAGGCCGGGCGTGGCCTCGCCGAACTCGTTCGCCAGGGTCGACGCGATCGAGGTGCCGGGCGCAAACAGGCTGCCGTTGATACGGTTGGCATTGCCGATCACGAACGTGACCGCCATCGTTTCGCCCAGCGCGCGGCCCAGTCCCAGCATGATGCCGCCAATGACGCCCACACGGGTATACGGCAGCACGACGTTGCGCACCACTTCCCAGTTGGTGCAGCCGATCCCATAGGCGGATTCCTTCAGTACATGCGGCACGGTTTCGAACACATCCCGCATCACCGACGCAATAAAGGGGATGACCATCAAGGCCAGCACGATGCTGGCGGTGAGGATGCCGATCCCGATGGGCGGGCCGGAGAACCAGCCGCCGATGATCGGAACGTCGCCCAGCAACGCCTGCAAAGGCGGCTGGATGTGATCGGCAAACAACGGCGCAAACACGAACAATCCCCAGATGCCATATACGATGGAGGGGATTCCGGCCAGCAACTCGATCGCCGTGCCCAGGGGTCGGCGCAGCCAGAGCGGGCAGGTCTCGGTCAGAAACAGGGCAATCCCGAAACTGATTGGCACGGCGATCAGCAAGGCCAGCACGGACGTCGTCACCGTGCCATAGATGGCAGCCAGCGCGCCGTATTGGTCGTCCGGCACGCTCCAGATGTTGGTCCATAAAAAGGATGGGCCGAACGCCTTGAGGCTGGGCCAGGCTTCGATGGAAAGTGCTACCAGGATGCCCACCAGCGCCGCCAGCACGACAAAGGCGAAAACCTGCGTGGAATGATGGAAAAACCTGTCCTGCAGCCGAAATTTCCGGACCTGCCTGGCGTGCAGATCGATTCCGGCGGTTGCGCTGGGCTCACTCACTGGGGGTGCCTATCGATTCGATTTTTTGTCTGCGAAAACAGCCGCCTGCGCAGCCGCTTTCGTAGAAAGCCGGGGTAGCGTACGGCCCCGGCCAGCATCAAGTCAGGTCAATCCAATGCCTTACTTGATGTGCTTCATTTCCGCTTCGACCATCTTCACGACATTGGGCGGCAGCGGCACGAAGCCAAGTTCAATCGCCATTTTCTGCCCGTTGTTCAAGGACCAGGTGTAGAAATCCACCACGCCTTTCTGCTTTGCGGCGTCGCCCTGTTCATAGGCCAGAATGAAGGTGGCGGTCGTGATGGGCCATGCATTCCTGGCGGACTGATCCAGCAGGTCGGGGGCCATGCCCTTGACATGGAAGTCGGCGCCGGCAGCGGCATCGGCGACCGCCTGCTGGTTCGGCACAATGAAATTGCCGGCACGGTTCTTCAGTGCCACGAAGTTCATGTTGTTCTTCATCGCGTCGGCGATGTCGACATAGCCGATTGCGCCCTTGATCTTCTGCACGTTGGCGGCGACGCCCGGGTTGCCCTTGCCGCCCACGCCGTTGGCGGGCCAGTTTACCGTGTTGCCGGCCCCGACGTCACGCCTGAATGCCATCGACTGCTTGGCCAGGTAGTGGGAGAACGCATAAGTCGTGCCGGAGCCGTCCGAACGATGTGCCACGGTAATGGCCAGATCCGGCAGCTTGACGCCAGGGTTCAGCCTGGCGATGGCGGGGTCGTTCCACTTGGTGATCGCGCCACGGAAAATGTCGGCCGCGGTCAGGCCGTCCAGCTTCAGTTTGCCGGATTCGAAACCGGGGACATTCATGACGACGGTCACGCCACCCATGACGGTGGGCACCTGGACCAGATGGTTCGCTTCCAGATCGGCCACCGGAACCGGCGCGTCGCTGCCGGCAAAATCAACAGTCTTGGCCTTGATCTGCTTGACGCCGCCCGACGAGCCGATCCCCTGGTAATTGACCTGGTTGCCCGTGGCGGACTTGTAAGCCTCGGCCCACTTCGTGTAAACGGCGTAGGGGAAAGTCGCGCCCGCTCCGGTAATGTCGGCAGCCAGGGCACTCACACTGAAAGCCAGACCCATGGCCGCAGCCAGCGCCCCTTGAGCCCGTTTATTGAGTGTACGCATGTGTAATATCTCCGGTAGTAGTTGACGTTGCCGCATGGGCGACGTCGCCATACTAACGGGCGAATATTACAGATATATTTCAGGTCGGGAAATCACCCAGCCGCCGCGGCGGCCTTGACCGCGGTGGCGATTGTTTCAGCCGCATGGCGAACCAGATCGGCGTCGCGCCCTTCCACCATCACCCGGATCAGCGGCTCGGTCCCGGATGCGCGCAGGACAATCCGGCCATTGTCATTCAATGCAGCCTCCACCTCGGCGACTGATGCGCTGACCGCAGGCGCCGTATCCAGCTTGAACCCCTTGGCCACCGGGACATTGATCATCACCTGGGGATAGGTTTCCAGATCCGCGGTAAACGCATCCAGCGTTTCGCCTGTCTCGCGCAGTGCGCGCATCACCTGCAGCGCCGAAACAATCCCGTCGCCCGTGGTGTGCTTGTCCAGGCACAGGATGTGTCCGGAGGTTTCTCCACCCAGCGTCCAGCCATTGGCGTGCAGCCGCTCGAGCACATAGCGGTCCCCCACCTTGGCACGTTCGAATGGAATCTGGATGCGAGCCAGCGCATGCTCGGTGCCGAGATTGGTCATCAGCGTACCGACCACGCCCCCTCTCATGTAGCCCGTCTGGATACGGTGACGCGCGATGACGTAGACCAGCTGGTCGCCGTCGTATACCCGCCCCTGGGCGTCCGCCATCATCAGCCGGTCGCCATCGCCATCCAGTGCGATGCCCAGATCCGCGCGATGCGCGCGCACCGAGTTGGAGAACACCTTGGTATGCGTGGCGCCGCATTCGTCGTTGATATTGAAGCCGTTCGGTTCATTGCCGATGGCGATCACCTCGGCCCCCAGTTCGTGCAGGACATGCGGCGCAATGTGATAGGTCGCGCCATTGGCACAGTCCACCACGATACGCATTCCGCGCAGATCGAGATTATTGGGGTAGGTGCTCTTGCAAAACTCGATGTAGCGCGCCGCGGCATCCTCGATGCGGCGGGCGCGCCCCAATTGCCGCGCTTCGACCGTCACGATCGGACTGTCCAGCCGTGCTTCAATCGCCTCCTCCACGCTGTCCGGCAGCTTCTGGCCGCTGGCGGAAAAAAACTTGATGCCGTTGTCCTCGAAGGGATTGTGCGAGGCCGAGATCACCACCCCGGCCTGCAAACGCAGTGCCCGTGTCAGATAGGCCACTGCCGGCGTCGGCATGGGCCCGGTCATCAGCACGTTCACCCCGGCGGCAGTAAAGCCTGCTTCCAGTGCAGCTTCCAGCATGTAGCCGGAAATCCGGGTATCTTTACCGATCAGTACGGTCGGGTGCTGGTTCGACGGCAGGCTGCCGCGGTCAGCGATCAGCACCTTCCCGGCGGCATAGCCCAGCCGCATCACGAACTCGGGCGTGATGGGCGATTCGCCCACCTTGCCCCGCACACCGTCGGTGCCGAAATATTTACGTCCCATCCCTGTATTCCTCCACTGCATTCCAGACGGCCCGTACGTCGCGCACGGCCATGACATCGTGTGTACCCGGACCCGCCGGGCGTCTTGTACCATCGCGGGCAGATGCGCCGCCCTCCCGCTCATTCGTGTTCATCAGCGACTCTTGAGCGTGTCGGGAATCCGCAAGACAACGGCATCGCCAACGTCAGGAATATCGGCTCCCGGTTCGCGCAGCTTGAATGCGTAGCCCATCGCAGCCTGCGTCATGCGGCGCAGCCTTGACGGTACTCATGTGCGAGGGCGGCACGGACGGCGTGATGAACACACATGAAGAACGAGCATGAAAAAGAGGGGACAAAGCCCCTCTATGCAATGGGATGCGGGTCGCGGCTCAGGCTTCCTGTGCAGGCTGAACGGTCGGAGCCGGCGCGCCAGGCTTGTCGCCCCCGCCGGCAGGCGGCTGCGGCGTGACTGACGGCTTGGGCGGGCGTGCGGGGCGACCCGCCATGATGTCGCCAATCTGTTCAGCGTCGATGGTTTCCCATTCCATCAGCGCCGCGGTCATCGCCTCGACCTTGTCACGGCCTTCGGTCAGGATTTTCCTTGCCCGGGCATATTGCTCGTCCAGAATCCGTCGAATTTCGGTATCGACCTTTTGCATCGTTGCTTCGCTCATGTTCTTGTGCGTAGTCACCGAACGTCCAAGGAATACCTCACCTTCGTTTTCGCCGTATACCATCGGGCCCAGTGCATCCGACATTCCGTAGCGGGTCACCATGTCGCGAGCGATGCTGGTAGCCCGTTCGAAATCGTTCGAGGCCCCCGTCGAGATACTGCCCACGAAGATTTCCTCGGCGACCCGTCCGCCATACAGCATGCAGATTTGAGACAGCATCTGATCCTGGTACAGACTGTAACGATCCAGCTCAGGCAGGGACATGGTCACCCCCAACGCGCGACCGCGCGGGATCACCGTGACCTTATGCACAGGATCGCAGCCCGGCAGCGTCATGCCGATCACGGCATGACCGGACTCGTGATAAGCCGTTTTTTTCTTGTCTTCGGGTGTGATGACCATGGATTTTCGTTCGGCACCCATGAAGATCTTGTCCTTGGCCTGTTCGAAATCGTCCATATCGACCAGGCGCTTGCTACGACGCGCCGCGAACAGGGCCGCCTCATTGACCAGGTTGGCAAGGTCGGCGCCCGACATGCCGGGGGTGCCGCGCGCCAGAATGTCGGCCCGCACGTCGGGGCCCATCGGAACCTTGCGCATATGCACCAGCAGGATCTGCTCGCGACCCCGGATGTCGGGCAGGCCGACGACGACCTGACGGTCGAAGCGTCCCGGACGCAGCAACGCCGGGTCAAGCACGTCGGGACGGTTGGTTGCCGCGATCACGATCACCCCCACGCTCGCTTCGAAACCATCCATTTCGACCAGTAACTGGTTGAGCGTCTGCTCCCGTTCGTCGTTGCCGCCGCCGAGGCCGGCGCCACGCTGCCGGCCGACCGCATCGATTTCGTCGATGAAGATGATGCAGGGTGAGTTTTTCTTCGCCTGTTCGAACATGTCGCGTACGCGCGCGGCGCCGACGCCGACAAACATCTCGACGAAGTCGGAACCCGAAATGCTGAAGAACGGAACCTTGGCCTCACCCGCAATCGAGCGGGCCAGCAGGGTCTTCCCGGTCCCGGGCGGGCCCACCATCAGCACGCCGCGCGGGATACGGCCACCCAGCTTCTGGTATTTGGAGGGGTCCTTAAGGAAATCCACCAGTTCGGCGACATCTTCCTTCGCCTCGTCGCAGCCTGCGACGTCGGCGAAGGTCACCGGATTGGCGTTTTCATCGAGCAGGCGTGCGCGGCTCTTCCCGAACGAGAACGCACCGCCACGGCCGCCACCCTGCATCTGGCGCATGAAGAAAATCCAGACGCCGATCAGCAACAGCATGGGGAACCACGAAATAAGCAGGCTCATCAGGAACGACGGTTGCTCTTCCGGCTTGGCTTCGACCGAGACGCCGTTTTTCAGCAGGTCGGACACCATCCACGGGTCGTTTGGCGCATAGCTGGTAAAGCGCTGTCCATCGCTGCGTTCACCCTTCAGCACGTTTCCCTCGATCACCACCTTGGAGATCTGCTGCTGACGCACCTCCTGGATGAACTGCGAGTACGGCATCTGCGACTGCGCAGTACGCTGCGCGCCGAACTGGTTGAACACCGTCATCAGGATGACGGCAATGATCAGCCAGATGGCGATGTTCTTGGACAAATTGTTCACGTATTACTCCTTGGTGCCGAATGCAGCACGTTTAGACTCATTCTAAACCCTGTCCTGCCCGCTTGTCACGGCTCATCCCGACTGTCTCCCCTGCTGCAACGGGGCGATGCCCCAGCAAATAGACCTCGGTACTGCGGCCGCGCGATGCGTCAGGCTTGCGGATCACCACCTGCTCGAACGCTTGCCGCATCCGCGCACGGAAATCCTCGAATCCTGCTCCCTGAAACACTTTGACGAGAAATGCACCGTCCGGTTTCAGCCACTTCACCGCGAAGTCAAGCGCCAACTCACACAACTCGTAATGGCGTGCCTGGTCGCGCGAGGTGACTCCACTGATATTGGGGGCCATGTCGCTTAATACAAGATCAGCCCGTCCTGCTTGCAATCTTTCTTCCAGCCAGACCTGCGCCCCGGGTTCGGTGAAATCCCCTTCCAGGCTGACGACTCCCGCCATCGGCACGATCGGCAGCAGATCGATCGCCAGTACCGTGCCCTGTTTTTTCATCTTCTGCATCGCCACCTGGCACCAGCTGCCGGGTGCGGCGCCCAGATCCACCACCGTCATGCCGGGACGCAGCAGGCGGTCGCGCCTGTCGATTTCCAGCAGTTTATAGGCGGCGCGCGAACGATAGCCTTCCTGCTGCGCTTTTTTCACATAGGGATCCGTCACATGCTCGTGCATCCAGGCACTGCCCGATTTGGTCCGCTTTGCTTTCTGCACCATGTCTATCGGCTACAATCCGCGCTCGGTTAAGGAAGACACATGAAATCACTCACGCCTGCCCAGCGGCAATTTCTCAAGGGCCTGGCCCACAGCCGCCAGCCGGTGGCCATGATCGGCAATCAGGGCCTGACCGCCGCCGTATTGAAGGAAATCGAACGCGGGCTCGATGCGCACGAGTTGATCAAGATCAAGGCGGCCAGCGACAAGCCGGACACGCGCCGCGCCTGGCTGGAGGAAATCTGCACGGCCACGGGCGCGGCGCCGGTGCAGCAGATCGGCAAGATACTGGTCATTTATCGCCCGATCGGCAAACCGGTGATCGTCCTGCCGGGTTGACGCCTGACGGAAGCGCTTATTTCGCCAGCCCCGAGCGCCAGACCAGCAACAGTCCCAGTACGCTCTGGATCAGGGAAAGAATGCTCGACACCCCATGCCAGCGGGCAAAGCGGTCGGCCAACACACTTTGCATCACGGCATGCGGCAGGGCCTGATTCTTCAAGCCCTGCAGGATGGGCTGGATACCGAAGTGACCCGCCAGCGTCAGTGCCAGCATCAATGCCACCACCCAGAAAAACAGGGTTTTCAGCGCCGCAGTCCCCTCGCAGGCGAAGCGGTAGATCAGCAGATAGACGGCCGCGGCGATGCCGATCCACGCCATCACTGTAAACAGCTGGCCTGCCAGCATCCCGGCCAATTGCTTGTCGCCCAGGTTGGCAAACAATACCGGCGCGGCGACGTAGCCGATCGCCCACATGCCACCGATCCACAGTACCAGCAATGCACCCGCGAGGCCGCTCCAGAAACGTCGCATGCTTATTTATACAGGACGTCCAGCACGTCGTACTGGCGCACCCCGGCGGGCGCCTGGACATCCACGCTGTCGCCCGCATACTTGCCGATCAGTGCGCGCGCAATGGGCGACGAGACCGAAATCTTGCCCTGCCTGATGTCGGCTTCGTCGTCGCCGACAATCTGATACGTGACGGTATCGCCCGATTCGATGTCTTCCAGATCGACCGTCGCACCGAACACGATGCGGCCTTCCGCATCGAGGGTAGCGGGATCGATGATCTGCGCATTCGCCAGCTTGCCTTCAAGATCGGCGATGCGTCCTTCGATGAACCCCTGCTTTTCCTTGGCGGCGTCGTACTCGGCATTTTCCGACAGATCGCCCTGCGCGCGGGCCTCGGCGATCGCCTGAATGACAGCAGGCCGTTCCACGCTCTTCAGATGCTGCAGTTCAACACGCAACTTTTCGGCACCGACGACGGTGAGGGGGAATTTGTTCACGAGCTTGCCTCTTCAGATCAGTGCAACCGCTGGTGCAGCGACTGCAGGGAATACACTTTCAGTTCGTTGCCGTGCCGCATGCCCATGCAGGCGGCACGCGCACCGGCCAGGGTGGTGAAATACACCACCCGGCGCGCCAGCGCTTCGGCGCGGATAGTGTAGGAATCCTTCACTGCCTTCTTGTCTTCGACCACGTTGACGATGAAATCGATATCGCCGTTCTTGATCATGTCGACGATGTGCGGGCGGCCTTCCTTGACCTTGTTGACGATCGCCACCGGAATCCCCGCCGACTCGATCGCCTGGGCAGTGCCGCGCGTGGCGACCAGGCTGAAGCCGAGATCGCGCAACGCCTGCGCCACCTCGACGATGGCATCGCGGTCGCCCGAGCGCACGCTGACGAAGGCGCGTCCGCCCGGCTTCGGCAATTCGGAGCTCGACGCCAGTTGCGACTTGACGAAAGCCTCGCCGAAATTGTCGCCCACGCCCATGACCTCGCCGGTCGATTTCATTTCCGGGCCGAGGATGGTGTCGACGCCCGGGAACTTGCGGAACGGGAACACCGCTTCCTTCACCGAGAAATACGGCGGGATGATTTCCTTTTCAAACGCCTGCGACTTCAGCGAAATGCCGGCCATCGCCCGCGCGGCGATCTTCGCCAGCGGCGCGCCGATGGCCTTGGACACATAGGGCACGGTGCGCGACGCGCGCGGGTTCACCTCCAGCACGTACACGGTGTCGCCCTGGATCGCGAACTGCACGTTCATCAGGCCGACCACTTTCAAGGCCTTCGCCATCGCCACGGTCTGGCGGCGCAACTCGTCCTGCAGTTCGTTCGACAGGCTGTAGGGCGGCAGCGAACACGCCGAATCGCCCGAATGCACGCCCGCCTGCTCGATATGCTGCATGATGCCGCCGATCACCACCTGCTCGCCGTCGGACAGCGCATCGACGTCCACCTCGATGGCGTCGTTGAGGAAGCGGTCGAGCAGCACCGGCGACTTGTTCGACACCTTCACCGCCTCGGTCATGTAGCGGACGAGGTCGGCTTCCTCGCGCACGATTTCCATGGCGCGGCCGCCCAGCACGTAACTGGGGCGCACCACCAGCGGGTAGCCGATTTCCTCGGCCATGCGGATGGCGCTGTCGGGGTTGCGCGCGGTGCGGTTGGGCGGCTGTTTCAGGCCCAGATCGTGCAGCATCTGCTGGAAACGCTCGCGGTCTTCGGCGGCGTCGATCATGTCGGGGCTGGTGCCGATGATGGGGACGCCGTTCCTTTCCAGGTCGCGCGCCAGCTTCAGCGGCGTCTGGCCGCCGTACTGCACGATGACACCGAAGGGCTTCTCGATGCGCACGATCTCGAGCACGTCTTCCAGCGTCAGCGGTTCGAAGTACAGGCGGTCGGAGGTGTCGTAGTCGGTCGACACGGTCTCCGGGTTGCAGTTGACCATGATGGTCTCGAAGCCGTTTTCGCGCAGCGCCAGCGCCGCGTGCACGCAGCAGTAGTCGAATTCGATGCCCTGGCCGATGCGGTTCGGCCCGCCGCCCAGCACCATGATCTTCTTCGCGTCGGTCGGCTGCGCCTCGCACTCTTCCTCGTAGGTCGAGTACATGTAGGCGGTCTGGGTGGCGAACTCGGCCGCGCAGGTGTCGACCCGCTTGTAGACCGGGTGCAATGAAAGTTCGTTGCGGCGCGCGCGCACCGCGTGCTGGTCGGTGTCCAAAAGCCTGGCCAGACGGCGGTCGGAGAAGCCGGCGCGCTTCAGCTCGCGCAACTCATCGCGGCCGAGGTCGGTCAGCGCACGTCCGGACAGCGAAGCTTCCAGTTCGATCAGGCCCTGGATCTGGTCGAGGAACCACGGATCGATCTTCGACACGGCGTGGACTTCTTCGAGGCTCATGCCGACGCGGAACGCATCGCCGACGTACCAGATGCGCTCGGGGCCGGGCGACATCAATTCGGCTTCGATTTCCTCGCGGTCGGTGGTCTTCTGATCGAGGCCGTCGGCGCCGACTTCCAGTCCACGCAGGGCTTTCTGCAGGGACTCCTGGAAACTGCGGCCCATTGCCATCACCTCGCCGACCGACTTCATCTGCGTGGTCAGGCGGTCGTCGGCCAGCGGGAATTTCTCGAAGGCGAAGCGCGGAATCTTGGTCACCACGTAGTCGATCGACGGCTCGAACGAGGCCGGGGTCGCACCGCCAGTGATGTCGTTCTGCAGTTCGTCGAGCGTATAGCCGACCGCCAGCTTGGCCGCCACCTTGGCGATCGGAAAGCCGGTCGCCTTGGAGGCCAGCGCGCTTGAGCGCGACACCCGCGGGTTCATCTCGATCACCACCATGCGACCATCCGCCGGATTGATGGAAAACTGCACGTTGGAGCCACCCGTTTCCACGCCGATCTCGCGCAGCACCGCCAGCGAGGCGTTGCGCATGATCTGGTATTCCTTGTCGGTCAGCGTCTGCGCCGGGGCCACGGTGATGGAGTCGCCGGTGTGCACGCCCATCGGGTCGAAGTTCTCGATCGAACAGATGATGATGCAGTTGTCCTTGCGGTCGCGCACCACTTCCATCTCGTATTCTTTCCAGCCGAGCAGCGATTCCTCGATCAGCAGCTCGTGGGTGGGCGAAGCCTCCAGGCCGCGCTCGCAGATGGCGACGAACTCGTCCTTGTTGTAGGCGATGCCACCGCCCGAGCCACCCATCGTGAACGAGGGCCGGATGATCGACGGGAAGCCGAGCGCGGCCTGCACCTGCAGCGCCTCTTCCAGGCTGTGGGCGATCGACGAACGCGCGGAGCCCAGTCCGATCCTGGTCATCGCAGCCTTGAACTTTTCGCGGTCTTCCGCCTTGTCGATCGCTTCCTTCGACGCGCCGATCATCTCGACGCCGTATTTCTCCAGCACGCCGTGCTTGGCCAGATCGAGCGCGCAGTTGAGCGCGGTCTGCCCGCCCATGGTCGGCAGCAGCGCATCCGGGCGCTCCTGCTCGATGATCTTCTCGACCACCTGCCAGGAAATCGGCTCGATGTAGGTGACGTCGGCCATGTCCGGATCGGTCATGATCGTCGCCGGATTGCTGTTGACGAGGATGACCTTGTAGCCCTCCTCGCGCAGCGCCTTGCATGCCTGCGCGCCGGAATAGTCGAATTCGCACGCCTGCCCGATGACGATGGGGCCGGCGCCGATGATGAGAATGCTTTTTAGATCACTGCGCCTGGGCATAATTTAGTGTACGGGAGCATGGTCAGCCATCAGCTGAATAAAACGGTCGAACAGGTAACCCATATCGTGTGGGCCGGGGCTGGCTTCCGGATGGCCCTGGAAGCTGAACACGGGAGCATCCGTACGGGCCATCCCCTGCAGGGAACCATCGAACAGCGAGACATGGGTGCTGCGCAGATTGGCCGGCAGGGTCGCCGCATCCACTGCAAACCCATGATTCTGGCTGGTAATCGCTACCCGGCCGGTGTCGAGATCCTTGACCGGATGGTTGGCGCCATGGTGGCCGAATTTCATCTTGACCGTCCTGGCACCCGAGGCCAGTGCCAGAAACTGATGTCCCAGACAGATACCGAAGACAGGGATCTTCGCCTCCATCAGTTCACCCACCGCCTTGATCGCGTAATCGCATGCCTCCGGATCGCCGGGGCCGTTGGAGAGAAAAATACCGGCCGGCTTCAGCGCCAGGGCATCGGCTGCGGTGGCGGTGGCGGGCAGCACGGTCAGACGACAGCCACGCTCGGCCAGCATACGCAGAATATTGCGCTTGACGCCGTAATCGAAGGCCACGACATGGAAACGCGGCGCGGTCTGCTGACCATAGCCGCGTCCGAGCTTCCATTCGGTCTCGTTCCATTCATAGGCCTTCGACACGCTCACCACCTTGGCCAGATCCATGCCGGCCAGGCCAGGGAAGGCACGCGCGGCTTCGAGCGCCTCGGTTTCGTCAACATCGCCTGCCATGATGCAGCCGTTTTGCGCCCCTTGTTCGCGCAGGACACGGGTTAATCGCCGTGTGTCGATATCGGCGATGGCGACGACGTTCTGGCTCTTCAGGTAATCGTTCAAGGAGCGGCTGGCACGGAAATTCGAATGCAGGCGCGGCAGATCGCGCACCACCAGACCCGCTGCGTGAACGCGGTCCGCTTCGACGTCCTCGGCATTGACACCGGTGTTGCCGATATGCGGATAGGTCAGCGTCACGATCTGGCGTGCATACGAGGGATCAGTGAGAATTTCCTGATAGCCGGTCAGTGCGGTATTGAAGACCACTTCCCCGGTTGCAAGGCCGTTGGCGCCGATGGCGCGGCCGCGAAATACCGAACCGTCAGCTAGAACAAGGATGGCGGGCTGGGCACGTGACAAGGAAGACTCCGCAGGCTAATGAGCGTGGTGCAGGTGACAAAATTCAGGCGAGCCGCTTGCGCGAACCCGCCTGAACTTGAATGGCGAAATTGTAGCTGATTCCAGGCCCGGCTTCAATGCGCAGGCCCGCCTTCCCGCCCGGCTGAAGAGCCGGTCAGGGCTGCAGATGGTCCAGTCCGCCGTCCATGTCGAGTTCGGTCAATTCGGTGAAACCGCCGATACAGGAACCATCGACCACGATCTGCGGCACGGTGCGGGCGCCGTTGGTGACCACGGCAAACTCCTTCATCGCTTCGCGGTCAAGATCGATGCGAACTTCATCGTAGGCGATACCGCGTTTTTCGAGGAAGGCCTTGGCCTTGACGCAGACGGGACAGGTACCGGTACTGTAAACCTTGACGGCATTCATGGTGCATTCCTGTTGAAGCGGTTAATTCAGATTCAATACGTCGCGCATGTCGTACAAATCCGGCGCGCGGCCTTGCAGCCACTTGGCGGCACGCAGCGCACCCTGGGCAAACGTTGCGCGGCTGCTGGCCTTGTGGGTCAGTTCGACGCGTTCGCCGATGCCGGCGAACAGCAGGGTATGGTCGCCGACGATATCGCCGCCGCGCACGGTGGCGAAGCCGATGGTTTTTGGGTCGCGCTCGCCGGTCACGCCCTCCCGTCCGTAGACGGCGCAACGGGTCAGGTCGCGACCGATCGCGCGTGCCACTGCATGCCCCAGGCCCAGTGCGGTGCCGGAAGGTGCGTCGACCTTGTGGCGGTGATGCGCCTCGATGATCTCGATGTCGTAGCCATCCTGCAACACCTGAGCGGCAAGTTCGGCCAGCTTCATCAGAAGATTCACTCCCACGCTCATGTTGGGGGCGAATACGACGGGAATTCGCTGCGCGGCCGCTGCGATGCGTGCCTTGCCGGCATCATCGAAACCGGTGGTGCCGATGACCAGCGGCACGCCGGCCGCGACGCAGGCGTCGAGATAGCCGAAAGTGGCCTCGGGGCGGGTGAAATCGATCAGCGCATGCGTCCCACCCAGGGCAACGGCCGGCTGATCCGTCACCTGCACCCCGCTGACTGTGCCCCAGGCGGCGCCCACGTCCTGCCCGACCAGCGGACTGCCGGGGCGGTCGATGGCCGCGCCAAGCGTGCAGCCGGCATCAGCTTCCACTGCTTCGAGCAGGGCACGTCCCATCCTGCCGGACACACCGGCGATCGCGATCCGCACGCTCACGGCTGGTCATCCTTCAGGGTCGACAGCACTTTCTCTTCCACGATCAACCAGCGATCCTCGCGCTCGACCATGCGCACCTGCTTGAGGGTGGCATCGTGATAACTGCCTGAGCGGTATAGCTGTTTGAAGGTCACCGTAGCGGTATCGGCGGCGGTTCGATCTACCGATGGCGACTCGATCTTTACTTCGATATTTTTGGCGGCACCCAGTGCCTGACGCTTGCGTGTCTCCCAGGCGGAACGGCTGCCCCCCCCATCCGGAACAAAACGGCTGTCGTACGCGGCAAAATAGGCCTTGTCATCACGACGTGACCAGGCATCCGCCCAGGCATTCAGAGATTGCAATACCGGCGCGTCGCCTGTGACCGCCACACGCGATTCCGCAAAAGACGGCATCGCATCCGGCCTGATTTGCGCGATATTGGTTTCCTGCTTCAGGCTGAGCTCGGGGGCGGGATGAGGGTCGACGTAGGCGGGCGCATCCCGGGGGCTTGGCAGCGGCGGCACAATGCTGGTTTCGGGCATCGGCGAGCCGGCCGGAGATCCACTCCCCTCTGCCTCTGCGGAGGCCACAAGCGCGGTGGCCGTGGCAGGGGCGGCGGGAGACGGAACGGATTCGGTTCTGCCTGCGGGAGCGGAAGCTGGGGATGCCGTGGAAGTCAGCGCTGCCGCGGAAGTTAGAGCTACCGCAGTAGCTGGAGCTGCGGCAGAAGTTGGAGCTTCTGCGGTAGCTGGGGCTGCCGCGGGAATTGGAGCTGCCGTGGAAGTTGGAACTGCTGCGGAAGCTTGGGATGCTGCGGGAACTGGCGCTGCGACAAGGGCCGGGGCCGCTGTGGAAGTCGCCATCGCCGCGGCGCCAGGCTCGGTTACCGCCGCGGGTGGCAGGTCGCCTTCGATGCGTGCCAGCGTATCGCCGTCGAAGATCAGGGTAATGTGCTTTTGCTCGGTCAGTTTCCCCGCCTTGTAGTACAGATAGACATAATCCCAGCGATCGGTGCGGAACGGATCGACGACCAGCGGCGTACCGAGCAGAAAACGGACCTGCGAACGATTCAGGCCTGTCTTCAGGCGCGCGACATTTTCCTGATCCAGCGCATTGCCCTGCTGCACATCGATGTGATAGGGGCCGATGCGCGGCATGGCGCAGCCCGCTAGCAGACTCAAAATCAAGGCGGGGATCAGGGAATGACGCATGGCCAGAAAACCGGGAAGGTTTGGGCGGTTGGAAAAAAACGTATCATAGCGTATTCGCGTTCCCGTTCTGGAGGCCCCATTGAGCAATCCTTCCGATCTCAAGAGCATCGGTCTCAAAGCCACGCTGCCACGTCTGAAAATTCTCGATTTGTTCGAGCAGAGCGACAAGCGCCATATGACTGCCGAGGAAGTGTATCGACTGCTTTCGGACGAGGGCCAGGACATCGGCCTTGCCACGGTCTACCGTGTGCTGACCCAGTTCGAGCAGGCGGGCCTGCTGATCCGTCATCACTTCGACAGCGACAAGGCCGTATTCGAACTCAATCATGGCGACCATCACGACCATCTGGTCTGTCTGCAATGCGGCAAGGTCGAAGAGTTTTATGACGGGGAAATCGAAAAACGTCAGACCCGCATTGCCAAGGAGCGGGGGTTTGTCATTCGCGATCACTCGCTACAGCTCTACGCCGATTGCATCAAAGACAACTGCCCCAACCTCAAGCCGGTCGAGTCGCGTCACCGGGCCTAGGGCACGACCCACCGTGTCCCTCGGTCATGCCTTGGACAAGGCACGGCGTGGGGCGATGCAGGCCAACGAATACGGAAGACGGCAACGGGTCAGCGATGAGCAGGACTGCCGCCGTGAAAGACCAGACTCGCACGCCCGTCCTCGAAGCGCAGGCGGGTCAACCCGGCGCTCGCCACCTCGATGCGATAGGCATGCGCCAGCGGCACATGCAACGCCCAGACGAACGCCATGCGGATCACCCCGGCGTGCCCAACCAGCAGCACGTGCTGGTCTGCATGCTGCGCGAGCAGGTCGTCGAGTGCGGCGGCCACCCGTGCATGAAAAACGGCCAGCGGCTCTGCCCCGTCGGGACGGTCATTCACCGGATCGTTCCTGAAGCGGGCAAGCGAGCCGGGCGCCTCCTGCTCGATCTCGGCAGCCGACTTGCCTTCCCACACGCCAAAGCCGACTTCCTTGAGGCGCTCGTCGAACGCCAGCGGCAGGTCGTGCCGTTCCGCCAGCGTCTCGGCAAAAGCGCGGCAACGCATCAGCGGCGACGAGATGATCCGTGTCCATGGCATCCATTCGCCGACTGTCGCATCCATCTGCGCCCAGCCTTTTTCAGATAGCGGATCGTCGACCTGACCGCGGTACCTGCGCCCGCCTACCGGCTCGCCGTGGCGCAGAAAATCCAGCGTAATGGTCACGCCAGCATCACCAGATTGTCGCGGTGGATCAGCTCCGGCTCGTCCATGTAGCCCAGTTCAGCCTCGATCGCGCTGCTGGGCTTGCCGGCAATGCGACGCGCCTCGCCGGCACTGTAATTGGCCAGGCCGCGCGCGATCTCGCAGCCGTCCATATCGACGATCGCCACCACCTCGCCGCGCTCGAATTCGCCGGTGACGCCCTTCACCCCAACCGGCAACAGGCTCTTGTGATCGTCGCGCAGCGCCCGTACCGCACCGTCGTCGAGCACCACGCTGCCGCGCAGCTGCAGATGGTCGGCCAGCCATTGGCGCCGCGCGGCAAGCGGCGCCTGCCGTGCCACCAGCTGGCTGCCGATCGCCTCGCCGGCCGCCAATCGCAGCAGCACCTGATCCTCGCGTCCGCTGCAGATCACCGTATGCGCGCCGCTGCGTGCCGCGCGTTTGGCGGCAAGGATCTTGGTCAGCATGCCGCCGGTGCCGACGCTGCTGCCCGCCCCGTCCGCCATACGTTCGAGATCGGGGTCGCCGGCATAGGCATCCATCACCAGCGTGGCGTCGGGATTCTTGCGCGGATCGGCGGTATAGAGGCCGGGCTGGTCCGTCAGGATGACGAGGCAGTCGGCTTCGATGAGGTTGGTCACCAATGCGCCGAGCGTGTCGTTGTCGCCCAGACGGATTTCGTCCGTGGCAACCGTATCGTTCTCGTTGATGATGGGCACCACGCGCAATTCCAGCAACGTGCGCAAAGTGGTGCGCGCATTGAGATAGCGGGTACGGTCGGCCAGATCCTCATGCGTGAGCAGCACCTGCGCAGCAGGCAGACCGTGAGTGCGGAAAACCGTTTCGTACGCCTGCACCAGCCCCATCTGCCCGACGGCGGCGGCGGCCTGCAATTCGTTGACGGCCCGGGGGCGCTTCTTCCAGCCCAGTCGCGCGATGCCTTCCGCAATCGCACCCGAGGACACCAGCACCACTTCCTTGCCCTGCGCGGTCAATGCGGCGATCTGCGCCGCCCAGTGCGACAGCGCGGCATGGTCGAGACCGCGTCCTTCGGCAGTGACCAGACTGGAACCGACCTTGACGACGATGCGCCGCGCGTGCTTCACCACGGACTGCATCAGTGCGCTCCGCGCCGCAGTCTTTCCACCGCCTCTTTGGCGGTGCGCACATTGATGCCGCCGGGGCAGAAATAATCCTCGTACAGCGCCTTGTGATACGACAACAGCGAACGCATCCGGATAGTCTCCCATTGGGCATTGCGTGCCTTCGACCAGCTCCCGTCGTCATGGCCATAGGCATACAGGCGGCGTTCACCCGTTTCGCAGCGCAGTCCTTCGTATGAAATGTTTTTTGCCCCGCCCGCCGCTTCGATGACCACGGTGTAGCGCACCACCTTGTCGGAACCGACGCTGATCGAATCGGCATCGATGAAGAATTTGTTGCGGGTCGCCGACGACACCTCGAACGGGATCAGGTTGCCGGACTTCGGGTAGGGCGGCAAGCTGGCTGCCACTTCGGCCCAGGGTTTGTCTTCTTCGAACTCGTGATCGAAATCCATCCATGCGGCATGGGCGGCAAGCGGCAGACACAGGAGCAGGGCGAGCGGAATTTTCATGCCCGGCATTTTATTGCTTCGACCGCAGGATGTCTCCAGGAAAGATGCCCGCCGCCGCGGCCATGCGCGCAGGCGGACCTGTCATCACCCGAGCGGCTTGCGGATCCGTTCGGGGGCGGCGTGGCGGCATCGGCCCAGGGCAACGACCAACGCAGGGACCTCGCCTGGCTGGAGCGCGGCTGCGGCGGCCAATGCGGAGGCGTCATAGCCTCCGACCGGGCAGCTTCCGAGTCCCCTGTGCGCGGCCTGCAAGAGCATCTGGGCCGCCGCAAAATTGCACTGCCCGCGCGCCCATTCCGCCATGGATCCGGCGTGATAGAACGATCGGTAGGCCGCATGAATCGGTTCGGCATCCTGGCCGCGGGCTTCCGCCGCAAAACGCGCCCGCACATAGTCCGAATCCGGTTCGAGCACCGCCACCAGCGCCGCAATCACGATCAGCGCCGCAGCCGTCGTCGTGGCCGGCTGGTCGTAGCAGGCTCGCGCAACCGCCGCGCGGCCGGCCTCGTCGGTCACCACGACGAAACGCCAGGGCTCCAGGCCGAATGCCGAAGGGGCCAACCGCCCCGCTTCCAGCACCGAGGCCAGTTCGTCCGCCGATACCGGCGTGTCCGCGGCGAATTCGCGGCAGGCATAACGCAGTTGAATCGCATCGATCAGCGTGTCCGGCATCGTAGAGCCTCCATGACAACCGTGTTTGATCATAGCCTACAGGATCCGTTTCTCCGGCCGGAACACAACCCCTGTCCGACCGGCAGCACGTGCCTGCGGGTCAGCCGGCATGCACTGGGATACAATCCGGCACTCTTCAATCGCGCCTCGTGCAGCAACGGAATGTTACCTCCGGCTCTCAAACGTTACGCCTGGCTCTCCATCGCGGCCGCGCTCGCCACCATCCTGCTCAAAGGCTGGGCCTGGTGGCTGACCGGTTCGGTCGGGATGCTGTCCGACGCGCTCGAATCCTTCGTCAACCTGGCGGGCGCGATGATGGCGCTCGCCATGCTGTCGCTGGCCGCCCAACCGGCCGACGACAATCATGCGCACGGACACGGCAAGGCCGAATATTTCTCCAGCGCATTCGAGGGCCTGCTCATTTTTCTCGCCGCGGTCGGCATCGCCTATACCGCCATCGAACGCCTGCTCAATCCGCAACCGCTCGAAGCGGTGGGGATCGGCCTGGCGGTATCGGTGGCCGCATCGATCATCAACCTGATCACGGCGCGCATCCTCATGGGCGTGGGCCGCAAGTACAAGTCCATCGCGCTGGAAGCTGACGCGCACCACTTGCTGACCGACGTCTGGACGTCGGCGGGGGTCATTGCGGGCGTCGGACTGGTCTGGGCAAGCGGCTGGCTCTGGCTCGATCCGGTGATCGCGCTGCTGGTGGCATTGAACATCGTGTGGACCGGATGGCAGCTGTTGCAGCGTTCCGCTGCCGGCCTGATGGATGTCTCCCTGCCGGCGGCGGACCTCCGGGCGATCGAGGACATTCTGGACCGCTATCGGACACAGGGGCTGGACTTCCATGCCTTGCGTACGCGCCAGTCCGGTACCCGGACCTTCATTTCCTTCCATCTTCTGGTGCCGGGCGCGTGGTCGGTCAAGCAAGGACATGACTGGTCGGAACGCATCGAGGCCGACATCCGGCAAGCCATTCCCTACGCCCATCTCACCACGCATCTGGAACCGAAGGAAGATCCTGTCTCGCTGGCCGACCAGCATCTCGACCGTTAGGGCCGCCGTTGCCTGCTGAATGAAATGCGCAGGAATGCGTTGAAGACAATGCGTTGAAGACGGAGCCCGAACGTAAATCATCAAAGATGCGACCATGACCGACACCGACAGGACCCACCGCAGCCCCTGGGTGGTCTTCCTGATATTTCTTCGACTGGGCCTGACCTCTTTCGGCGGTCCGATTGCTCACCTGGGTTACTTCCGCGAGGAATTCGTGACCCGGCGGCGCTGGTTGACGGAGCGCAGCTATGCGGATCTGGTCGCCCTCTGCCAGTTCCTGCCGGGGCCGGCCAGCAGCCAGGTGGGGATCGCGATCGGGCTGTCCCGCTCCGGCTATGCCGGCGCACTGGCTGCCTGGGCGGGCTTCACGTTGCCCTCGGCGATTGCCTTGATCCTGTTTGCACTGGGCATTGCCCGCTACGGGGATGCGATGCCAGCCGGCTTGCTGCAAGGCCTGAAAGTGGTGGCCGTGGCGGTGGTCGCCCAGGCCGTATGGGGAATGGCCCGCAATCTCTGCCCGGATGTGCCGCGCATCACCCTCATGGTGGCCGTGGCCTGCTTCGTTCTCCTGGTGCCCTCCGCATGGGGACAAGTGGGCGCCATCGCCATGGCGGCGGTGGCCGGTCTCCTGCTGTTCAAGCCTCGGCAGGGTTCAGCGCGGGATCCCTTGCCAATGGCGATCAGGCGCCGCGTGGGCCTGTTCTGGCTGACGCTGTTTTTTGTCCTGTTGATCGGATTGCCGCTGCTGGCGGCCTCGTTCCCCAATCAGACCCTGTCGAGGATTGACGCCTTCTATCGTGCGGGTTCGCTGGTTTTTGGCGGCGGACATGTCGTCCTGCCGCTGCTGCAAGCCGAAGTCGTACCGCCCGGCTGGGTCGGCAATGACTCCTTCCTGGCGGGCTATGGCGCGGCACAGGCCGTTCCAGGCCCCCTGTTCACCTTCGCGGCGTTTCTCGGTGCATCGATGAGCGGCGCACCTTCCGGATGGCTGGGCGGCATGATCTGCCTGCTGGCGATCTTCGTGCCGTCATTCCTGCTGGTGGTGGGAGTATTGCCATTCTGGGAGCGCCTGCGCCACCACGCACGCACACAGGCTGCGTTGTCGGGCATCAATGCGGCCGTGGTCGGACTGCTGTTGAGTGCCCTCTATCAGCCTGTCTGGACGAGTGCGATTCACGCCCCGCAAGACTTTGGCCTGGCCCTTGTGGCACTGGTCGCCTTGATGTTCTGGAAATGGCCGCCGTGGCTGGTTGTAATCGGCAGCGGCGTCGCGGGCGGGTGGTTGAGCATGGCGTGAATGCCGGATATCCGGTGCGGCGCGGCCGGGAAAGGAAGGCAGTCCTCCTCTGCGTCATGCGCGCATCGGCCACCATGATCGACGGATGGCTGAAGGCCGACCGGATGAACAGACCGGCCCGGGCATCTCCCGGTGCCCGGCTGCGCACCGGTCGGGAGATGCCCGTTTGTCATGCCGCCGCGGACGCCCGCGGCGGCAGGTTCCGACTCAAAAATGCCTGCCCGCCGCCAGTCCGATCAACCATGGATTGAGCGTGATCGTTTCGATTTTCGCTCCGCCCTGGGGCGTGACATTCGTCTCGAGATAGAACTTCTTGAGATCGAAATTGACGAAGTAATCCTTGTTCACGTTATAGCTGAACCCTGCCTGCAAAACGGGGCCGGTATCCTCTTTGAAGCGGTCCAGGCCATCGAAGGCGGGTCCGTTCTTGTGGAAGAAAACAGTATGGTGGATACCCACCCCCACATAAGGCTGGAAGTCTGCGGCCTTCGGCATGAAGTAATACTGAGCCATCAGGTGGAACGGCGCCATGGAGGCTTTCCCCAGCGTTCCGCCGGCGTTGCTGAATTTGTGGCGGGTAATGCCGGCAGCCGTGTTCAGGGCGAAGTGCTCGCTGAGGAAATACGTGAAGTTCGCAACGGGCACGACCGAGGTGGTGGCATCGGCTCCCACAACCGGAGACTTGATGTCAGGCCGGACATTGGCCAGTCCGATGCTCACATCCAGACCCATCGGATCCGCATCGGCAGATACGGCAAAGGCGGCCAGAAGAACGCCCAGAACAGGCGGGAAGGGGTTGTGTTTTTTCATAGGGTCTCTTCGATAGAAAATTAAACTTGTACTTCATCCCGCTCAAGGACAAAGCCGCCACGTGTTATTACAAGGGCGCGATCATGCCGCGTAAATCGGTATGATTCCCGTCATTTTACGCATAAACCCACAATCGAGGAAGGGAAATCCCGTAGTGTGGGATTCCCGATTTTGTGTTGCCGCATTCATGTGGAAGCCAGGACAGAGGCTGACGATCGGTGCCGGGATCGGGCAAGCACACAGCAGCCGTTTGGGCCCGCCGGCCTCCCGGATGCTCAGTCCCGCTCGGGCTCCGTCACGAATCCGATCCGGGAAAGACCCGCACGCGCGGCCAGCGACATGACTTTTGCAACCGGTTCGTATTCGGCATGCCGGTCGGCGCGGATATGCAGTTCCGGCTGCGGCTGCTCTTTTGCGGCGGCGGCAAAGCGTGAAGCAAATTGATCCATCGTGACCTTCTCTCCGTTCCAGTAGAGATCGCCGTTTTCCCGGATGCCAAGTTCGATATGCGCGGCTTTCGTGATGTTGGGTGCGCTGCTCGCCTTCGGCAGATCGATCTTGACCGCATTGGTGAGCAAAGGCGTGGTGATGATGAAAATGACCAGCAGCACCAGCATCACGTCCACCAGCGGCACCACGTTGATGTCGGCCATCGGCCCCGGGGCCCGGCGCGGATCCAGACTTCCCATTGCCATGGCTCAGACCTCCTTCACGATAGACAGCGGGCGAGGCTCGCCCGAGGAACTGTTGGGCTTTTCGCCCACGGTAATGATGGCGTACAGATCGTGCGCGAACGCATCCAGCCTGGCGAGCCACACCCGGTTTCGCCGGTTGAAGGCGTTGTAGGCCAGCACGGCGGGAATCGCCACGGCCAGTCCCATCGCCGTCATGATGAGCGCCTCGCCCACCGGGCCCGAGACCTTGTCGAGCGTGCCCTGCCCCGACAGGCCGATATTGACGAGTGCGTGATAGATCCCCCAGACGGTTCCAAACAGGCCAATGTAGGGCGCGGCCGATCCGGCCGAGGCCAGGATGGTCTGTCCGTGCTCGACGCGCGTGGCTTCCTGGTCGATGCCGTTTCTGAGCAGGCGCGTGAGAAATTCACTCAGACCGCCTGCCGCCGCCAGTTTGTGCAGCCCGTGCTTCTCGCTGTCGCTGGCGGCTTCCAGCGCATCATGGGCCAGTTCGGCAAAGGCATGATCGCGCGGGTGCCCGAGCAGGGCGGTATGAATGTCCTGCAGCGAATCGGCCGCCCAGAATTGCCTGAGGAAGTGATCGGCACGCCGCTTGGCCAGGTAGTTGCCAATCGTCTTGGTCACGATCAGATACCAGCTTGCAACCGACAGCGCCAGCAGCAGGAGCAGTACCGTTTTGCCGAGCACATCGGTCTGACCCAGGAAATGGGCAAAGCCTATGTTCATATCCATGTCATCGTCCTTCGAGTACAAAATTGAAAGGCTGGATGGCGGCCGCACGCACGGCCACGCCATCGCGCGTGGCCGGATTGCAGCGCCAGCGCTTGACCGTGGCCAGCGCGGCCTCGTCGATGCGCGTGAAACCGGAACTGGTCTGGACCGTGGCACGGTCAACCCGCCCTGTTTCATCGAGTTCCACGCGCAGGATCACCTTGCCCTCTTCCCCCAGACGGCGGGAAATGGCAGGGTAAGTCGGGGGGGCGCGGTCGGGGCAGGTCAGCGCAAGCTCGCCGCTCAACGCGACGGGGCCTGCGGGTCTGGGCGGCGGCGCGGGCGGCGCGGGCTTGACCGGCGCCTCGATTTCAGCAGGTACGGGTTCAGGCGGAGGCGGCGGCGCGACCCGATCGGACGGCAGCACGGCCGGCGTCCGGGCGACCAGCTGCTGCGGGAGCTGAACAGGTTTTTCGCGTTTGACCGGTTTCGGTTTGGGCGGTTCGGGCTTGACTGGCTCGAGCCTGGCCGGTTCGGGCTTGACCGGATCGGTCAGCAGCTCGACAAACAGCGTCGCCGCCTCGGCGGGCGGCGGCGGCACACGGGCGTGCCACAGGCTGTAGAACAGCGCACCGTGCAGGGCGAGCACGACGGCAAGGCCGGCCAGGCGCGCACTAAATGCTTGCTGCCGAGCGCCCGACATGCTCAGTAATCCACGCGCAACTCAGCCTGGTAGGTACGCTGCGGGAAAGGATGCGGCCCGATGAAATAATTTTCATTGGTCAGGTTGTCGATCCCGAATGAGGCACGAATCAGTTTCGAGAAACGGTAGCCGAGCTTCACGTCGACGGTGGCGTATCGGCTCAGGCTTCCGGTGTCGTCGTGGTTGGTGTCCGAATTGTCCAGGTTGCCGAACTGGAGTCCGCTGTAAAGCAGGCCGAGGGAGCCGGTCCAGTATTCGTCGAAGCGATAGGAGGCGAAGATCGACGCGCGCCAGTCGGGAATACGCGGCACCTTTTTTCCGACGAGGGCGGGGTTGCCCGGGTCGGACAGGATTTCCGAGTCGGTATAGGTCAGGCTGCCATTGATGTCCAGTCCGGGCATCAGGAAATCCACCATTTCGTACGCGGCTTCGGCGCCGGTGACACGGGTACGGCCGATGTTCTGGACGCGGTTGACGTTGGTGATCAGGTTCAGCTGGCTGGTCAGGAAATTGTCGGTGCGCTGATCGAACAGCGACAGGCGCAGATTGCCGTTCCTGAGCGCGTGCTCCGCGGTGAGATCGGTCGCCAGGATCTTTTCCGGATTCAGGTTGGGGTCGCTGATCTGCGTGAGCGCGCCGATTTTCTCGGTCTGGAACAGCTCCGTGACGGTCGGCATGCGGTAGGCACGAGCCACCGAGCCCCGGATCAGCCAGTCACCCGCCGCCCGCCAGGCGAGCGACGCCTTGGGCGAATGATACGTGTCGTTGCGGCTGTCGATGGGCGCATAGCCGCTGATGAAGCCATCGAATGCCTGCCAGCGTTCGGTTCGCCAGCCGAGTGTCAGCGTCAGACGCGGGTCGAGCTTCCACGCGTCCTGTGCGTAGAGGGCATCGGTGCGGGTATCGCCCAGGGTGATGCTGGAAGGCGCGGCGCCGATACTGCCGTCATCCGTCCATCTGGATGCGGAATATTTTGCGCTGCTGAAGGTGTAATGGTCGTAATGGTAGCCAAAGGTGACGGTGTGGTTTTTCGTGCCCTGGCCAGGCTTCCAGATGGCCCTGGCGTCCAGCGTTCTCCAGCCGGTGTCGTCGCCGAACGTAATTGTTCCGCGCCCGCCTGCCGAGCCTGGCTGGCCGAGCCCGCCTGCGACTGGGGTGGTCGGCGTCGGCGTCCGTGTGACGTCTCGCGGCGTGGAATAATCCGAGGCGCTCAGTTCGATCGACCAGTCCGACGACAGGCGGCTGTCCAGACTCAGGCCCAGCAACTGGTTCTGCGTGTTGCTGTCCGACGGGGCGAGCGCACTCGTGCTGACGGTGTAGTTCTTGTTGTCGATATTGACGCTGCCGCTCCATATCGATTGCCCCGACGCATTACGCAGGTAGGTCCGGGTATCGCTGAAGCTGTCGTTCTGCCAATACGCATAAGTGAGGGCCGCGCGCGTGTCGGGCGTGAAGTCGTACGCCAGACGGATTTTCATCGTGTCCTGCACCGAATGGTCCAGGCTGGTCGCGCCGAACATCATGCTGGGGACGTTCGTCGGGTTGGTGTAGGGCACGCCGCCTGTGACCGGCGTCCCTGCGCCGTTGTTGGCTGCGGGGACGGCTGCCGTGGCGAAGTTGATCGGCTGCGAATGCGTATCGAGATGGTTGAACAGGAACGACCAGCTCAGGCTGCCGTTCACCCGCGCACCCAGCGCAAGCTGTTCCTGATGGCCCCGGTAAGTGTCGTCCGTGGCGTAATGTTTGTAGTCCTGGGTCCATCCCTGGACCCGTGCATGGGCTTCGAACTGCTGCGGCCTGCGCGTATTGATCAGGATGGTGGCGCCAGCCGAGTTGCCGGGCAGCAGCGCCGAGAATGGACCATACAGCACTTCGATGTTCTCGATTTCCTCGCTGCCGACGATGTTCCAGCGCGGCGGAAAATTGTATGAATTGCCCAGCAGGTTGGACAGCAGCAGGCCGTCCGCGTAGACCAGCGACCACGCACTCTGGAGGCTGCCCGCCGTGCGGCTGGCGACGATGCCGTTGCGGTCGCCGACATAGCGCTTGCGTATGAAGAGGCTCGGGGTGTATTTGAGCGCATCCTCGACGTTGATGACGTTCATTTCGCGCATCTGGTCCTGGGTCACTTCGGCCGAGGGCGAGGGATTGTTCGTCACCACCGCCGGACGCGGCAGGCTGATGACCATTTCCGGCATGACCTGTTCTTCGGCCCAGGCAGCCGGATGACCCAGCGCACCGGCAATCGCCATCGCGAGCGCTTTGTGTTTCATGATTTTTCCCTTGATTGCGTGACGTGTTCCTTGATGCGCCGGATCATTGACGCTGTTGCTTCAGCCAGGCTTTCAGCTTCGTCTCGTCCAGTTCGCCCACCTCCGCCTGGCGGCGATGCGCCTTGTCATACAGATACGAGCGCGGCAGCTCGCCCTGCCATGCGGGATCGACGGTCGCGCGCAGGCGTTCGGGAATGGGATCGTCGAAGACCCAGGATTCTGCGTGGTTCAATCCAAGCTTGTGCAGGGTCTTGCGGATCGCTTCGCTGTCTTCGGGGCTGTCGACCGCGACCAGCACCAGGGGCAGGTTCTTTTCGTGTTTCGACAGTTTGCCCAGCATCGTCAATTCGTTGATGCAGTGCCCGCACCAGTTGACCGACCACAGGCTCAGAATGAACGGTTTGCCGGCATACCGCGCCTCGATTTTCGCCAGGCTGCCCGCATCGAAGCGTGCGGGTTCGGCGGCGGATACGGCCCCCGCGCACAGACCGGCGAGAAATATACACAGACGCACCAGCATGATCATTCGACCTCCATGATGCGAACGCCTTCCTGAAGCGTATTCCACACGATCTGCGTCCGGCCGTTGTGGATGAGCGGAATCGGGTAGTCGGCGGCATTGGCCGTCGTCGCCATGCGGCGCGGCGCGCTCCAGTGAGCGCCGCCATCCCTCGACAGCAGGGTCATGGCGCCATAGACCTTGCCATCGAACTCGCGCCAGGTGATCAGCACGGTCTGTCCCTCTGCCGCGACGGTGGCGTGGCCGGCCTGCGCCCGCGGATCGCCGAACGCCATCGGCGCCGACATCTGGTCGCCCTTCACCTGGCGGTAAAACAGGCCCTGGCGGTTTTTGCCCTGGGTGTACCAGACTGCGTGCAGCGTGTCATCGCCACCGGTTGCGAGCCCGCCTCCATGATGCGGGCAGGCATCGATGTTCCATTCGTCATCGGCCAGCCGCTGCAACCGGCCCGAATCGAGCAAGGCCAGGGCAAAGTCGCGTGTATGGGTGCCGTACAGGTTGCGCCAGAGCGCGGCCGGGCCGGCGGTCGTCCAGGCCAGGGCGGTCCTGCAGCATTCACAGGTGTGCTCGGTCAGTTTGCGGTTGGCCTGGAAACTGGCGCCGTTGTCGTCGGAGCGGGCGAAGTAAACCGATACGCCGGCGAATGTATTGCCCTGCTCTTGCGCGGCGTCGCGGTCGCGGCCATCCAGCCAGGCAATGGCCAGCCGGTCGCCGCCGTCCGAGACCAGCGAATCGAAACGGTGGCTGGTCAGACGCCCGTCGTCGTTGAGGGTGATGGGCGTCGAAAAAGTCTTGCCGTCATCGGTCGAGCGTGCGTAGCGAATCTCGCCCGTGTAGGGTTTCGACAGCAGCTGCGTCCAGCTCAGGTGCAGCGTGCCGTGGCGGGTGACGGCGATCTTGGGCCGGTTCTCGCCCTCTGCCCCGATATTTTCCGGTTGGGGATTGACGGCGACGGGGACGGAAAAACTCTGGCCGGCGTCGGCGGAATACGCAACCAGTATCGTCCGGTTTTCAACCCGGGCGAGCCAGATCCGGCCTCGCGCGTCGACGGTGGCGCTGACCGCCAGGCTGGGCTTTGCCGACGGGGCCGACGCGGCCTGTCCCTGATTCGGGAGCGGCGCATGCTCATGCGACAAGGCCGTTCCCGCACTTCCCGACAACAGTAGCAAGGCGGCGGCCCGTGCCAGGTTCCTGCACCCAGCAGGAACCGTGTTCATCCTATCCATCTTGACGCCTCTCGCCCCCTGGCCGGATAGGCCACGAGGCGCGGTCATGCCGCCGCGCCGTCCTGGCAATCCGTGCCGGCCCTGCAAAAACATTCAGACAATTTATTTGTTTCTATATTCGGTCGAGTGTACGGTTCGTGGCGTGCCGCGACAATGTGGCAAATTGCCGCAGCGTCGCGGAAGTCATGGCCGGGGTTCAACCCCCAGTGCATGCAGGACTTTCAGGGCATCGACCGTGGCCGCGACGTCGTGGACGCGTACGATCGCTGCGCCCTTCATCACGGCCAGCGTGGCCGCGGTGATGCTGGCGACCAGCCGTTCGGGCGCCGGCCGGCCGGTGAGCGTGCCGAACAATGATTTTCGCGAGATGCCTACCAGGGTGGGCGCCGCCCGGGTAAATCGTTCCAGCGCCTGGAACAGGGCGATGTTGTGCGCGGGTGTCTTGCCGAAGCCGAAACCGGGGTCCCACAACAGCCGCTCACGGCCAATGCCCGCCTGCATCGCTGCCTCCGTGCGCAACTGCAGATACGCCAGCACCTCTTCCACCACATCGCCGTAGCGCGGCTGCTGCTGCATGGTCTGCGGCGTACCCTGCATATGCATCAGGCAGACCCCGCATTGCGAGGCCGCCACGACCTCGAGCGCACCGGGCGCACGCAAGGCGTTGACGTCATTGATCATGTCGGCCCCCGCGTGCAGGGCAGCCGCCATCACCGGCGTCTTCATGGTGTCGATCGACAATGCGGCGCCGCAGTCGCGCAGGCCGGCCAGCACTGGCAGCACCCGGTCCAGTTCTGCGCCGGTTTCCACCGCCGCCGCACCCGGCCGGGTGGACTCCCCGCCGATATCGAGAATGTCGGCGCCTTCTTCGCGCAGACGCAGCCCATGTTCAATGGCACGCTCGCGGGCGGCATAAAGCCCGCCGTCGGAAAAGGAGTCAGGCGTCGCGTTGACGATTCCCATGACCAGGGGGCGCGTCAGCGGGAACTGGAAACGGCCGCAAATGAAAGCAGTCACGCAGACTCGAATTCCAGCACTTCGCAGTGTTCCACCCAGACCGACCACATCTCGGGCAGGCTCAGTTCGCGGAAATGTCCCGTGACGGCCTGCAGGACTTCGTGATGCGCCACGACCAGTACCGTGGACGTGTCGTCATGTTCGATCTCTTCCAGGAAATCGTGCACGCGTCCGACCATTTCCACATAGGACTCGCCCGCAGGCGCCTTCCACGAAAAAGGATCGGCCGCGCGGCGCATGGCGGACAGATAATTCGCAACCGGCTTGCCTTCGTAGCCGGTGTTGCGGTCATCGAGCCGCCCATCCACATAAACGTCGGCGCCATGCGAGGCGTTGACGATGGCTGCGGTTTCGCGGGCACGCGTCAGACGCGACACATAGACGCGCCGGATCGGCACGTTTCGCAAACGTTGTGCGGCGGCCGCAGCCTGCAGCCGCCCTTTCGGCGTCAGCGGAACCGGCACCGCCGGATCGGCGTTACACAGGCCACGCAGGTTGTATTCGGATTCGCCGTGCCGCAGAAAGACCATTCTCATGCCAGGACCAGAATTTCCCCTTTGCCGCCGAAGGCCAGATCACCCATGTAACGATACGCGTGCGTGGTGGCCGGCAGCAGGCCGGGAAGGAGACTTTCCGTATGCCGATGCAGCAGTCCCAGGTAGCTCAGATCCACCCGGCCGGAATCGTTGAAGCTGGATGGAAGGGATTCGGGCCGGCGGCCCAGGATCAGGCTTCCGCGTCGCAGGCCGGATCCTGGCTGACTGCCGCAACCGCCCGCCACCACGAGGGTGCCGGCCAGAAGGCGTGCGCCGCAGGCGTCGCCCGCCCGGCCGCGAACCAGAATCAGGCCGCGCCGCATGCGGTCGCCGAGCCGGTCGCCGACATCGCCTTCGACCGCGACCACGCCGCCTGCCATGCCGGCGCGATCGCCGATCAAGGCCGCGCCGAGCCAGTCGCCGGCGTTGCCGCGGATGCGCAGCAGGCCGCCTTTCATGCCGTTGGCGGCCCCCTCTCCGGCATCGCCCCGGATATCGATCTCACCACCGGTCATTGCCTGCGCGGCGTAATGCCCGGCCGGCCCGTCGATGCGAAGCTTGCCCGTGCGCATGCCTTGGCCCAGGTAATCGAGGCGATCGCTATCGGTGCGGATCACCAGCATGCCGGTTTCATCCGGCGTCACGTCGAACAGATCGTCCAGCATCAGGGGGCTTCCTGCGAGATGGACGATCTGCTTGCCGATATCCTCCGTACGCCGCCCGGCAAGGGTTTCCGGCAGGATGCCGGTCATGTCGACACGCCCGTTCGGCACGCTGCGCAAGGTCAGTGTCGTCATGCCAGGATCTCCCGCAGTCGATAGTGGAACTGGCCCAGCTTGCCGCCATAGTTGCCGGCCGACAGGCGCACGATGCCGCCTGCCGCGCCGATCCCGCACACGGCATCCATGCCGGCCTTCATCGCCACGCGCATGTCGGCGTCGGTGACGGCATCGATCACGATCTCGAGTACGGCGTCCGTATCCGGAGTGAGTTCGGTTTTCGCCACGCCGCGCAGGGTCGGGCAGAAGGCATCGTTGGTGGAGGCGGGCAGCGCCTTGTATTTGGAGCCGACCTTGGAGCCCGAGCGGACCACGCCGCCCGGAAACGGTGCGATCGCACCGGGCACACGCGCAATGGCGTCCACCGCGGCTTCGCAGGCGGCCAGCGCCTGGCCGCGCGAACGCGCCAGAACCAGGAAATTGCCGCCACCGACCGAACGCAGCAGGCCGGTCGATTCTTCGGCCAGAAACTCGCCGTCCATCACCGGTATGCGCCAGTAACGCCGGCCGGCAATGAGCTTCGACATCTGCCAGCCGTCGCCGAAATAGCGCAGATTCTTGCCCAATGGCAACGACTCTTCGCCTTCGCAGCCGGCAAACACGGCTGTGGTGGGGCAGGTCAGCACGCACTGGCCGACACGTCGTTCCAGCTGTTTGGCCAGTTCCTTGGTGGAGACCGCGAACAGCAGTCCGGCCACGCCGGGGCGACCGTCCGGCGTGTCGGCCGGCGACAGTTCGCACTCGATGGCCGCTTCGCAGCCGCAGGCGATGACCGAGGTGGCAAAGCCGAAGGCGGCGTTGGCCGCGTGCCTAGCCCAGGTCAGGTTGTCCGCGGTGATGACGATGCGGGTCGCCTTCATGCCGAAGGCTTCCGCATAGGTGTCGTCGATGAATACGCCGTTGATGATCACGCCTTCCTCCCCTTGCACGTATGGGGGATCAGCTTGCTGGCGCCGCAGGTGCAGATTTCATCGTCGCTCAGGCGGACGTTTTCCATCCTGACGGTCATGTAACGATCGAAATATTCCTTCAGGGGTTTCTCGATGCCCTTGTCGTACTCGGGCTTCACCGCATGCAGCGCGCCGTTGACCACGTTCACCACTTTGCCGTCGCGCACGATGAGCTGTCCGTCCTTGAACACATACTCGGGTTTCGCGAACATCGCTTCACGGTCGGCGTCGTCGCGATAGACCACGATGTCGGCCGCGGCCCCTGCGCCCAGATGGCCGCGATCGGTCAGGCCAAGGGAACGCGCCGGCGCCGCGCGCGACATGATCGCAATCTCGTAGAGGGTGTATTCCCGGTCCAGGCTGCGCAACTGGCTGTGGGCGGCGGCCTCGGCGTTGATCTCGTCCAGCTTCGAATTGCGGAAGCGCTTGTCCATCAACAGGCGGATCAGGTGCGGATAGCTGGTGAAAGGCGCGCCGTTGGGATGATCGGTGGTGAGGAAGATGCGCCAGGGATCGCGCACCCGCAGGAACAGTTCGAGGCCGATCGCCCATTGCAGCGCGTTGACAAAATTCTTGTCGCGGTACTTGAACGGCACCACGCCGCAGCCCGAATCGCATTCGATGTCCATGACCACCCACTTGTCCGGACTGGCATGGCGATGGTTGCCGTACTGTTTCATGCTGTCGCCCGAGACGGTTACCGTCTGGCCAAACAGGACCTGTCCCACATCGGACGACACGTTGGTCATGCGATTGAGGGCATCGGCGATGCGCTCGGCCTCCGAGGAAAACTTGCGCTCGCCTTCGGTGCCGTAACTATGAAACTGAATGTGCGTCAGATGGATGGGCAGGCCCTCCGCCGCGGCCATGGTGGCCAGGGTGGTGTCGGCATTGCCGGGAACCCCCAGATTGCTGGCGTGCACATGCAGCGGATGCGCCACGCCCAGGTCGTGCACGGCGCGCGCCAGCGCCTGCACCACCTGTCGGGGCGTCACGCGGTAATGGGGGTGAGCTTCGTCGATATCCAGGCTGCGGGTATTGAACTTGAAGGCGGAGATGCCGCCCGGGTTCACGACCTTGATGGCCATGGCCTGGCTCGCGTCCAGCGTCCAGCCCACATAGTCGTTGATCAGGCGCTGATCCGCGCCGCTGGCCAGCATGCGCAGGAAAAAGTCGTCGCTGCCGAGCATGGCGTAGGCGCCCTTGTCCACCATGGGGATATCGCCCATCTCGAGGTGGGTATGACGCGCATTGATGGGCTGCATGGCGGGTTCGAAGCAGGCGGTATAGCCCATTTCGGCATAGCGGTAGCCGGTGGTCCAGGTGGAGGGCGCGGCGTGGCCGCAGCCGGCATGCATGCCGCCCATGGCCGGTACCGGATCGGCGCGATGATCCTCCGGCAGCAGGGCGCGGGCGATGTTCATCTTGCCGCCGCCAATGTGCGTATGCAGGTCGATGGCGCCCCCCATCACCACGCGGCCGGCGAGATCGATCTCGCGATCGATCCGCGCATCCGGCCCGGGCGTGGCGACGATGCGGCCGCCCTCGACATAAAGATCGCGAACCTCGCCGTCGATTCCGTTCGCGGGGTCGTAGATCCGGCCGTTCTTAAGCCGCAGCATGATTCACCTCCCCCTGGATGATGGCAAGGACCTGGGCCACGCCCGGCAGGCTGGAAGGCGCGGGCGCCGTCAAGGGCAGCGCCACCACCGCATCCATGCGATGCAGGAAACCCGCATGCTGTACGCCCGGCACGGCCACCGGGATAAACACATCCGGCGCCCGGGCAAACCGCATGTCGGCCCGTCCCAGCACCACGCTCGGGCAATCCGCGGCAGGCGGCGTTCGATCCGGATCGAACGCCGAGATCCAGAGCAGCGCGTCCACCTCGCCGGTCTTCAGCAGGCGATCCGTACCGAACAGCAACGGCTCGTAGCGCGGACCGGCAATCTCATAAGCGGTGCGCAGGGGATAGCCGGTCTGCCAGGTACAGGTCTGCGCGGCCGAGGTATCGCCATCGTTGCCGCCCAGAGGCAGACCTGACCAGCGTGTCGCCTGGTTGAGGGCCTTGACCAGATTCACGGCCGACTCGATGGTCAGGTCGGCGTGCGGGAAATCGAGTTCCGCCGCGTTCCAGACCAGCACGCCATAGCGCGCTGCGCGCATGTCAGCCAGCAGGGCTTCGACCTGTGCGGCCGGCACGCCCGCCACGTCTGCCGCAACGTCGGTGGACGTTCCCGCCAACCGGGCGCGCATGACGGCGAACAGTTCGCCCAGACGGTCCGCGTCGACCGCGAGGGACGAGACGGATACGCCGTCCATCACGGGAATGGACGCTGCCGGTCCGCCCAGCACCACGATCTTGCGCGTCAACTCGCCAAACTGGGAGGCCGGGGCGATGCAACGTTCGAAGAACCGCGGATAACGCGAGGCATCCGTGCCGGCCAGGACAATCAGGTCGGCACGATTGCGCACTTCGGACAGGGTGGTCGTCATCCAGCCCCCATTCTGGAAAGCCTGCCAGTTGCGGAACTGCGCGGCGCCATGCATGTGATCGACCACGCCGCCCAGTTTTTCCGCCAGCAACAGGGCTGCACGGTGGCCCGTGACGTCGCATCCCAGCCCGCCGATCAGCGGACGGCGCGCACCCGACAGGAGAATGGCCGCCGACCGGCAGGCCTCATCGAGGCTGACCGGCAAGCCGGCGATCAGCGCCTGCCCCTGATCGGGCACGGCAAACAGGCGCGATGCGCGGGGGCACGCCGGACGCTCGAGCCGGACGCCCTCCTCCGCGCGCGACACTTCCAGATCGTCACAAAGCAAACCGCAAAAAGGACAGCAAATCGAAGGACTGGACACTGGGACGGGATTCAGGAAAACCAAAGTGGATTGAATTTAGCATGATTCATGCCACGTACATCGCAACGGTTGCTATGTATCTGGCCAGAAGGTAATTTCCGGTGGCGCACGCGCGCTTCGCAGGTAAAAGCTGTCACACGACCGAAGCGGGCGACGTGACAGTCTGTCACTTCGCCACTCTGAGCATGTCAGGCTAGACGATTGATTATGTATACCTTTTTAGATTGGTACAGTAATTGCTTTAAAATCTTCATCACGCTTTGCACCATTTTATATACACATGTCGCCTACCACTACGATCAGTGTCACCGTACGCGCCTCCGCCCGACTGCACATGGGGTTTCTCGACCTCAATGGCGGACTGGGACGGCGTTTCGGCAGCCTGGGCCTGTCGCTGGATGAACTGGCCACGACGCTGACCGCCTTTCCGGCCGGGCAGGTCTCGGCCGAAGGTCCGCAATCCGACCGGGCGGGCGCTTACGCGCGTCAGTCGCTCACGGCCCTGGGCATCGCGGACGGCGCACATATCCAGATTCATCAGGCCATCCCCGATCACGCCGGGCTCGGTTCGGGTACCCAGCTTGCCCTGGCCGTCGGGACGGCGCTTGCACGACTGTATGAAGTGGACTGGCCTGTCAGCGACATGGCGAGAGAGATGAACCGGGGCGCGCGTTCCGGTATCGGTCTGGGCCTGTTCACCCAGGGCGGGTTCGTGGTGGATGGCGGACGCCGGGACGAAGGCGATCCCCCCCCGGTGATCTCGCGTATCGAGTTTCCCGCGCAGTGGCGAGTCATCCTGGTCCTGGACAAGACTTACAAGGGCTTGCATGGCGAACAGGAAAAACAGGCATTTGCCGCCCTGCCCCGGTTTCCCGAGGCGCAGGCCGCGCAACTGTGCCGGCTCGCGCTGATGCAGGCCATGCCGTCCCTGGCCGAGCAGGACCTGCCCGGATTCGGCGCCGCCATCCAGGCCATCCAGCAGACGGTGGGCGACCATTTCAAGCCGGCCCAGGGCGGGCGGTTCGCCAGCCATCGCGTGGCCAGCGCATTGACCTGGCTGGAGCGCAATGGCGCCAGCGGTGTCGGACAAAGTTCATGGGGGCCTACTGGTTTTGCACTGATCGACTCGGAGATCCGGGCACGTTCTCTGGCACGTGCCGCGGCTGGCGATTTCGCTACCGAAGGACTGGAATTCATGGTGTGCTCCGGCCGCAACCGCGGCGCGGAAATCCGCACCGAAGCGTATCGGGCCCAGGCGCATTCCTGATCACAACCGCTGGAGAAAAACAATGGGGAAACCCTATTTGCTGCACTTTGCCACGCCCGGCGAAAGGGTCAGCCCGTTTGACGTGAACATGGCTTACGATGCCGGCTGGAACGCCGTGATTCCGTATGCGGGCGTAGGGCTGGACGACATCGCGGGCTTCACCCAGGACGCCATTTTCTCCAGGGGCCCGAAAGGCGTGAAGCACACCGGCCTCTTCATTGGCGGGCGCGACCCCATCCTCGCGGCCGGCATGCTCGACGCCGCGCGCAAGGCCATGGTGCCCCCCTTCGAGGTATCCGTCTTCGCCGATCCAAGCGGCGCCTTCACGACCGCCGCGGCCATGATCGCCGCAGTGGAAAAGGCGCTGGCCAACACTCACGGCAACACGCTTCACGGCCGCCGGGTCACCGTTTTCGGCGGCACCGGTCCGGTCGGCATGACTGCCGCCGTGCTCGCGGCCCAGGCAGGCGCCGAGGTCACGCTTCCCGGCCATGACGGCCTCTCCCGTGCCCAGGCCGCCGCCGCCGCCATCCAGGCCGGTTTTGGCGTGACGGTACACCCTCTCGACGCCAGTTCCGAGGCAGCCAAGGCGACACTCATCGCGAACACTGAAATCGCACTGGCCACGGCCAAGGCGGGCGTCCAGGTACTGGGGCCAGACCATCTCGCACAGGCGACCCGGCTGATGGTGGCGGCCGACATCAATGCGGTCCCTCCGGCCGGCGTCGAGGGCATCGGCGTCATGGACAATGGCAAGCCGCTTGCGGCGGCGTCCAGGCAGGCCGTTGGAATCGGCCCGCTCGCCATCGGCAACATCAAATACAAGGTTCAGCAGGGGCTGCTGCAGGCCATGCTGAATGCGGACAGCCCGCTCTATCTGGGCTTTGCAGAATGTCTGCGTGAGGCCCGGCTGCATGTCACCTAAGGCCTTTCTGATCACGTCGCTGTCAGGACGCGTGCTGGCCAGGGCGGCTGCACGCGCCCGGCGTCCGGTCGTCGGGATCGATGCCTTCGCCGATCGGGACACCTGCGGGATGGCCATGAACTGGACACGCTCGCCCCTGGATCGCCATGGGATATTCGACACGGCGGCCATGCTGGATGCGGCCGATTCACTCTGTCCGCCCGCCGCCTGTCTCGGACTGATCTATGGATCGGGGTTCGAGGCCCGGCCGGCGCTCTTGCGCGGGCTGGCCAAAGACCGGACCTTGCTCGGCAATGGTCCGGAGGTTCTGGAAGCCATCGCGGACCCGCTCCGCTTCAGCGATCTGCTGGCCACGCTCGGCATTCCGCATCCGGCGACCCGCCTGTCGCGTCCTGCACAGGTCGCCGGCTGGCTGTCCAAGCGGGCCGGGGCATGCGGCGGCACGCATGTGCGCCCTGCTGCATGTGCGCCGTCCGAAGAGGAAGCAGGGCGCTATTTCCAGCAGCAGATCGCCGGCGAGGAATGGTCGTTCCTGTTCCTGGCCAACGGCGGCGGAATCTGTCCGGTCGGCTTCAATCAACCGCTTGCGACGCCATCCGAAGCCATCGGAAACTGGAGCTACGCCGGGGCGACGCGCAGGGATGCCGGGCCACCGGAATTCGGTGATGCGGTGACAGAGGCCGCGCGGGTGCTCACCGCCAAACTCGGCCTGGTCGGCCTCAATGGCATTGATTTCATCGTCACCCGCAGCGGCTGGGTATTGCTGGAATTGAATCCCCGCCCGCCCGCCACGCTGGAGTTGTGGGATGTGCCCTTGCTGCCGAGCCTGTTCGATCTGCACATCGAAGCCTGCCAGGGCCGACTGCCCAAACGTCTGCCCAGACCGGACGGCAGCATGACGGTGGCCGTCGTCTATGCCAAAGCCCGCACCGCCATCCCTGCCGATTTCGCGTGGCCCGAGTGGTGCGCGGACTTGCCCTGGGCGGATAGCGTGATCGAGGCCGGCGAGCCTCTCTGCACGGTCCGTGCGGAAGGACCGGATGCGGCGTCCGCCCGCTACCGGGCACTGGGCAGGCGCCAGGAAATACTCGAACGACTGGATCGGCCTGCCGCCGCTGCGGCCGGCAGGCAGGCGCGCCGCCACACTCAACCAACCCTCGTGCTCCAGACCCGATGACACCCGACATGAACCACACTCCCAGCGTCAACCGGCTTGCCGCCCCCCTGGTCGAGTCCTTAGTAGAGCACGCCGAGGAATTGCGCCTGACGATTTCGCGGCTGGACAATGGCGTGCACATTGTCGATGCGGGCATCCAGACCACCGGCGGCATCGAGGCCGGCCGGCGCATCGCCGAAATCTGCCTGGGCGGCCTGGGCCGTGTCGCACTTGTTCCGGCCGCCTCGCAGGCGGCATGGCCCTGGGAATTGTCCGTGTCCACAGCACAACCCGTGCTGGCCTGCCTGGGCAGCCAGTACGCCGGGTGGAGCCTGTCGCACGGCGAAGGCAAGGGCAGTTTCTTCGCATTGGGATCAGGTCCCGGCCGCGCCCTGGCCGGCAAGGAGGAACTCTTCGAAGAACTCGCCTATCGCGATCGCGCGGATTCGGCCTGTCTGGTACTGGAGACCGACAAGACCCCGCCGCTGCCCCTGCTGGACAAGATCGCCGCCCAGTGCGATGTTCCGCCCGACCGGCTGACCCTGATCCTCACCCCCACCACCAGTCTGGCCGGCGGCGTCCAGGTGGTCGCGCGCGTGCTGGAAGTGGCGCTGCACAAGGCGCACTTCCTGGGCTTTCCGCTCGCCCACATCGTCGACGGCATGGGCACGGCTCCGCTCTGCCCGCCTTCGCCGGATTTCCTGACCGCCATGGGACGCACCAACGACGCGATCCTGTTTGGGGGCCGCGTGCAACTGTTTGTCACCGGCGAGGAAGCCAGCGCCGAAGATCTGGCACGACGCATGCCGAGCGAGGCCTCCAGGGATTATGGCCAGCCTTTCGCGCAGGTATTCAAGGAAGCCGGGCATGATTTCTACAAGATCGACCCGCTGCTGTTCGCGCCAGCCCAGATCATCGTGACCTGTCTCGCTACCGGGCGCAGTTTCCGCGCCGGCCATCTCAATGCGGACCTGCTGGAGCGTTCGTTTTCATGACACGCCGCATCGTGATCTTCACCGACGATCCGGGCTGGCACGGCAGGCAGCTCAAACGTGCGTTCGCGCGCAGAGGCTATGCGGCCGACTACCTGTCGCTGACGGATTGCCGGGTGGATCTGAGCCAGGCCAGCGGCGTGGCGATACCCGGTTTCGGGCATGCGCTGCCCGACGGCGTGTTCGTCCGCGGCGTCCCGGGCGGCACTCTGGAACAGGTGACCCTCCGGCTTGATTTCCTGCACCTGTTGCCACTGCTGGGCGTGCCGGTCTACAACCCGGTCCGCGCCATCGAGAAAAGCGTGGACAAGGCCATGACCAGCCTGCTGCTGCATCGGGCCGGCATTCCGACGCCCCCCACGTGGGTGACGGAATCCGAATCCCATGCACGTGCCCTGCTGATGCGCGAAATCGCCCTGGGACACAACCTGGTGCTCAAGCCGCTGTTCGGTTCCCAGGGCAAAGGCCTCATGCGTCTGGCCTCGCCCGCCGATCTCCCGCCGGGCGAGGCCTACCAGGGCGTGTATTACCTGCAACGCTATATCGGCGGCGAGACAGGCTCATGGGAGGATTACCGGATACTCGTGGCCGGAGGCAAAAGCCGCGCCGCCATGACGCGTAAAGGGACCAGCTGGATCAACAACGTGGCACAGGGTGCCGCCTGCCGGCCGGCCCCGGCCGACCCCGAACTGTCCAGACTGGCGGAAGACGCCGTCCGCGCACTCGACATGGAGTACGCCGGGGTCGACCTCATGCGCGACCCCGAAGGCCGTCTGTGCGTTCTGGAAGTCAACAGCATTCCGGCCTGGCGCGGCCTGCAAAGCGTCGTCCAGGACAACATCGCCGCCCTGCTGGTCAACGATTTTCTCGACCGGCATGTGATCGGAGAATCCCGGGAGCGGTGCGCATGAGTGCAGACATGATGCATCCGCCTGTCGACCTGCGCTTGTCCGATCTGTTTCTTGCGGCCTGCGAGATGGATGTGGCCGCATTCAAGCCCGGTAATGTGAGCCGGGAATCCCCGGGACACGGCATGACAGCCGAGGATTTCCTTGCCAGTGCCGAGGCGGCCGCGCCCCACGTGACCGATCCCGACCTCGCTATCGGCGAACGGATCTATCGCGCGATCAAGGCCACCCGGGAGGCGGTCCACTGCAACACCAATCTCGGCATCGTTCTGCTGGCCGCCCCCCTCCTGCATGCCGCGCAGCATCGCCTGCCGGACGACACGCTGGTGCAGCAACTGCAGCGCAGTCTGGATGCGCTCACGCGGGAAGATGCGGAATGGGTCTACGAGGCCATCCGGCTGGCCGCCCCGGGAGGACTCGGCGCAAGCCCGCGTCACGACGTCCGGGAAGCACCGGCCGTGACGCTGCTGGCGGCCATGCAGGAAGCCTCGAAATGGGACCGTATCGCCTATCAGTACACCCATTGCTATGCCGACATCCTGGGTGCCGGGCTGATTTCCCTGCACCAGGGCCGCACGCACTGGGACAGCGAGACCGCGGCCGTCACAAGCGCCTATCTCGGATTTCTTTCCGGATTTCCCGACACCCACATCTGGCGCAAGCATGGCCCCGGCACCGCCGACGAGGTACAGGCCATGGCATTCGACTGCGTGGCCAACCTGGCCCGGTGTCCCGACTGGCCGTGCGCCAGGATCCATTTGACGGGTCTGGACAAGACCCTCAAATCCTCGGATTTCAACCCTGGCACGAGTGCCGATCTGACCGTGGCGACATGGCTCGCGGATCGGCTCCTGCACGAGGAGGAAATCCGTATTTCAAACCACACCAAGGGGAGCACTCAGTATGTTTGACTGGCTGAATCGCCTGGTTGGTCATGCAACAAGTGGTCAGCCGGCGGACGACTCGGCGCTGGCGACCGCTATAACCAAACCGAGTCTGTTTAACTTTAGGAGTGAATGATGGCGAAGATCAATAGCGTTCTGGTAGGCGAGTCCCTGGTCGGTGAAGGGAATGAAGTGGCACACATCGACCTGATCATGGGCCCGCGCGGCAGCGCCGCCGAAGCGGCATTCTGCAACGGCCTGGTCAACAACAAGGACGGCTTCACTTCCCTGCTGGCTGTCGTGGCGCCCAACCTGCCCACCAAGCCCAACACCATGATGTTCAACAAGGTCACCATCAAGGGCGCCAAGCAGGCCGTCCAGATGTTCGGCCCGGCGCAGCGCGGCGTGGCGATGGCGGTCGCGGATTGCGTGGAAGACGGCACCATTCCGGCTGCCGAAGCGGACAATCTGTTCATTTGCGTGGGCGTGTTCATCCACTGGGAAGCCGAGGACAACACCAAGATCCAGGACTACAACTACCAGGCCACCAAGGAATCCATCAAGCGTGCCATTGCCGGTGAACCCAAGGCGGCTGACGTGGTTGCCCAGAAAGCGAAGGCCGGCCACCCCTTCGCCGCGCACAAGTAATCGGGAGCACGGACGTGATTTGCAATGAATGCGGGGCCATGGTGAGCGAACTCGACAACGGGCATCTGCTTGCCTGTAGTGGCCTGACCTTGCAGGAATACGCATTGCGTCACGTCTTGCCGCTCGATCTGCTGGTGTCGCCGGACAGGATCAAGACAGACACCGCGCAAGCGGACCTTCCCCTCATGCCGGTCGCGGTACCCGATGAAACGGCGCGGGCCGTACTGGCGGGCTTGCGCCTGGCGGGCAAAGTGCACGATGCCGGACCGCTTTGTTTCGTCGAGGGCGAGGTTTCCTGGCTGGATCTGTTGTTCTGCGATCTGGCGCAACTCGCGCCTTACGGCTTCCGCTTTCGCCAGGAATATCACTACGCACCCGGCTCGCACCGGGTCGTGGCGAGAAACCGTCTGGTGACTCAAAAGCGCAATCTGGTCGGCCCCTGGCTTCCCGCCAGGGTGCCTCCCCCAGAGCAATACCTGAAATATGCAGTGTATCTGGCCCATGCAGCCGAGCTGCATGCCGGATTTTTATTCCTGCCTTTCGCTTCGGACGACGAAGCCGACGAGGCAGCCGAATTCCTGTCGCGCGAACTGGACGTGAACACCCGTCCACTGGCCGCCGGCACCCCTCTTTTACGTACCCTGACCCGGGCCGATGCGACACGCCTGCTGGACCGTCTGCGCAGCCAGCTGGAATCCATGCCGGGCGTCTGGCCGCGCTTCCATCCGGATACGCCGGAAATCACGGTGAGCAAGGAGGTCGTGTTCGATTCCGCCCACTTCCTCACCGATCATCCCGCCCGCTGCAGCAACCTGCACGGTGGACGCTATGTCCTGCACGTCAAGGTGCGCGGGCAGGTTGACCCGGTCACGGGCTGCGTGCTGGATTACGGCTATCTCAAACGCGTGGTCAACGCCCGCGTCGTGGAACGCTTCGATCATCACACGCTCAACTATGCCGGGCCGGAACTGGCCTGGCGCTCCACCACCGAAATGCTCAGTATGCATATCTGGGAGCAGCTCATCGACTTCCTGCCCGGACTGACCGAGCTGACCCTGTACGAAACGCCCCAGTCATGGTGCCAGTACAGCGGTCCCGATCTGGAGACCTGGCAGCGTCAGGGCAGCCAGCCGCTGCTGGGCCGCTTCACCGATCCGGCGCTGGGACATTCGCCTTGGCGCCACCCGCTGCGGACGTTGGATGAGCGGTATGCAACCCCGCAAGCTCGGTGCGACTGAGCCGGCCGTCGTGCAGCGCCGAGGCCAGCAGGACACCCGCCGCGCCGGCCCCGGCCAGCGTGGACAGATCGCCGGCATGGCGCACACCGCCCGCGGCATAGAAACGGCAGGCCGGATTCAGCTGCCGCAACTGTACGAGGCGTGCCAGATCGGGCCCCGCCTCCATCCCCACACGCGCCAGGGTCATGACGATCACCTGCGCCGGCCAGCGTTCCGGGTATTGCAGAAACGTGTCGGAACCGAGAAAATCGTCTCCCCGGAAATCCAGCGACAGGACGCCCTGCGCGGGCCATGCCCCGCCTTCCGGAAGGGCCGTCAGGCTCTCGCTGCCCAGCACCGGCCGTCCCCGGCCTGCTGCCTGCGAGGCTTGAGCCGCCGCCGCACTGGAAAATCCCCCGTCCACCCAGAACTCGAGCTCCGGATGCGATCGCTGCAATGCCTCCACGACCTTTCCATGATGGCCCCGCTTCAGGATGGCGTCCAGATCGGCAATATAGATTCGCCGGAAGGGATACAGCGCAAGCAGCCCATGCAGCACCGCCGCGGGGCGGCTGGAATCGCACAACGTCGATTGCAGCGGCCGATAGTCGTCGCGCTTGCCGGCCCGGGCACGCACCACCTGCCCGTCCATCAGATCGAGAACCGGAACAAGGTCTAGGCGCGCGGACATGAAAGTGTTCGTTTTCGAATACGTGACGGGAGGAGGCTTCGCCAGGATGGCGCTGCCCGGATTTTTACACGATGCCGAAGTCATGTGGCAAGCGCTGGTCGACGATCTCCGCGTCATCGACGGCGTGGAGGTGCTGACCCTGCGGGACGACCGCCTGGACCGCCAGCCCGCCCTGGACAAGGTGGAAATCCTCTACACGGAAGCCGGCCGCTTCAGGGAGGACTACCGGCATTGCCTCGCCGCATCCGATGCCGTATGGGTGATCGCACCGGAAGAAGCCGGCATCCTCGAATCCCTGAACCGGGAGATCCTGATCGCCGGCAAACGCCTGCTGGGCTGCCAGCCCGACGCCGTGCGCATCGCCGCGAGCAAATTTGCCACCGCGCAGTGCCTGAGCCGTGCGGGCATCCCCGTGGCGCCCACGTTCACGTCAGCGTTGCGGATGCCGGCGACAGGCCCGGTGGTCGCCAAACCCGACGAGGGCGCCGGCTGCCAGGACACCCTGTACTTCCCCGACCGGGCCGCAGCCGGGGAATGGGCGCTGGGCAAGGACGGCGCAGGATTTGTTTTTCAACCCTATCTGCCGGGTGAGCCGCGCTCGCTTTCCGTGCTGTGCCATCCCGGCGGATGCCGGTTATTGTCGGTCAACAGGCAGCACATCCGTCTGGCGGCGGGGCAACTGCACTTCCATGGCGTGACGACCAATGCGCTGCCCGATCGCGATGGCTGCCATGCCAGCCTGGCCCGGCGCGTGGCCGCGGCCATCCCGGGCCTGTGGGGCTACGTGGGCATCGACCTGATCGATACGGAAGACGGGCCGGTAATTCTGGAAGTGAACCCGCGCGTGACCGTGTCCTATGCCGGGATGCGTTCGGCGCTGGGCTTCAATCCCGCCGCGAGTGTGCTGGCGCTCCCTGACCCTCCGGCCCCGGGCGCATGGCCGCCCGCCGGTCCGCTGCGCGACGAGCGGATATCGCAATGTCCATGAACGCCGCCGTGCACAAATCCTCCCTGGACGGCGCCCTGATCGGATGGGACGTCGGCGGCGCACATCTGAAAGCCGCGCGGATCGAACCCGATGACCGGCTCTCCGGCGTCTGGCTGGAACCCTGCCCGCTCTGGCGCAGCCTCGACCAGTTGCGCCAGGCCATCGACCGGATCGAAGCCGCGATGCCGGCAAACGGTGCCTGCGCGCATGCCGTCACCATGACCGGAGAAATGGTCGATCTGTTTGCGACACGGCAGGCCGGTGTACAGGCGCTGGCCGCCTTTCTGGATGAGCGCCTGGGGGCTGGCCGGGTATATTTTTACGCGGGCACCCATGGCTGGCTCGATGTCAGCCAGGCCCGCCAGCATGCCGAGTGGGTCGCTTCCGCCAACTGGCATGCCACCGCGCATCTGATTTCGACCTGCGTCAGCGAGGCCCTGCTGATCGATATCGGCAGCACCACCACCGACCTGATTCCCATCCGGAACGGCGCAGTGGCCACCTCCAGCAGCAGCGACCGCGAGCGCCTGTCGGCCGGCGAGCTCGTCTATACCGGCGTGGCCCGCACACCGGTCATGGCCCTCGCGAGCGAAGCGCCCGTGGCCGGGCATTTCACGCCGCTGATGGCGGAACATTTCGCAACCAGTTCGGATGTTTACCGGATCCTCGGACTGCTCCCGGACAAGGCCGATCTGCACGACACGGCGGACGGCGGCGCCAAGACGCAGGCGGCCAGCCGGGCACGCCTCGCCCGCATGGTCGGGCGGGATGCCGCGGAACTGTCAGACCAGGCCTGGGCCGACCTGGCGGCCTGGTTTGCGGAGGCCCAGATGGCCCGCATCGGACGCGCAGCGCGGCAGGTATTGTCGCGCGAGCTGCTGGCCGCCACCGCCCCGGTGATCATCGCGGGCGTCGGCGGCTTCCTCGGCCCGCGGCTCGCTGCGCGGCTCGGGCGTCCGGTGATCAATTTCTCGCAAATCCTGACACCGCACGCCCATCCGGATATGATTGACGAATGTGCGCCAGCGGTCGCGGTGGGGCGGCTGCTCGCCGCACAGCGCCCGCCCCGGAATCCTCACGCCCCTGCAGACACGCCATGCGGATAAGCCCTCTCCCCTATCGTCCAGACAGTGCCGAATGCTTCGAGGCGATCGCCGACGAGCCGTGGGCGGTATTCCTGGACAGCGGGCGGCCGCACTCCACCCGGGGGCGCTTCGACATTCTGTCGGCCCGGCCCTACATCACCCTGGTGACCCGGGGCGGCATGACCGAGATTCGCGAACGCGACCGGCCAACGCTTTCTCCGGCTGACCCGTTCGATCTGCTGCGCCATTATCTCGCCGCGGACGGCCAGCCCACGGAGCTTCCGTTCGTCGGCGGCGCGATCGGCTATTTTGGCTACGACCTCGCCCGCCGCATCGAACAACTACCCTGCCACGCGCGCGACGTCGAAGCCATTCCCGACATGGCGGTCGGCATCTACGACTGGGCGGTCGTCATCGACCACGTGCAGCGCGCCAGCTGGCTCGTCAGCGGCGGACGCGATCCCCGGACCGACGCCCGCTGGGACGAACTGATCGCCCTGTTCAACGACACGCCGCATGCCACGCCCCGACCTCCCTTCCGGGTCGGCCCGGTCACCTGCAATTTCACGCCCGACAGCTACCGCCAGGCATTCTCCCAGGTCCAGCGCTATATCCGCGCCGGCGACTGCTACCAGGTCAACCTGGCCCAGCGCTTTGTCGCCGAAGCTCACGGCGATCACTGGCTGGGATACCAGACGCTGCGCCGCCTCAATCCGGCACCGTATTCGGCCTATCTCAATTTCCCGGGGGCGCGCATCCTCTCCTCTTCGCCGGAACGTTTTCTGGAAGTGAAGCAGGGGCGTGTGGAAACCAAGCCGATCAAGGGCACGCGCCCCCGCGCCGCCGCGCCCGAGGCAGATTCGGCGCTGGCCCGCGAATTGCGCGACAGCCTCAAGGACCGTGCGGAAAACCTGATGATCGTCGATCTGCTGCGCAACGATCTGGGTAAGGTATGCCAGGCGGGATCGGTCGCCGTGCCGAAGCTGTTCGAGGTCGAGAGCTTCACCACCGTGCACCATCTGGTCAGCACGGTCACCGGTCGTCTTGACGATGGCATCGATGCGGTGGGGCTGTTGCGCGCGGCCTTCCCCGGAGGCTCCATCACCGGGGCGCCAAAAATCCGCGCCATGGAAATCATCGAGGAACTCGAGCCGAACCGGCGCGGCATCTACTGCGGCGCCATCGGCTGGCTGGGATTCAACGGCGACATGGACACCAACATCGCTATCCGCACCATGGTCGGCTCGGATCAGTCGTTGCGCTTCTGGGCGGGCGGCGGCCTGGTCGCCGACTCGCGCGCGGACGACGAATATCAGGAGTGTCTCGACAAGGCGTCGGCGATGCTGCGGCTGACGCGGGAATGCGGCGGCCACCTGGAAGGGGAGCAATGCTCGGAGTCGTGAAGCTGGGCGGCAGCCTGCATGGCGTGCCCGGGCTGGCAAACTGTCTCGACGCGCTGGCCCGCGCGGACCAGGAAATCGTGCTGGTGCCCGGGGGCGGCCCCTTTGCCGACACCGTACGCCTGACCCAGAAACGATACGGGATCAGCGATGCCGCCGCGCATCATATGGCCATGCTCGCCATGGAGCAGTATGCCCACCTGTTATGCGACCTGAAACCGGGCCTGGTTCCCGCCGACAGCCCGGACACGATCGATCGCGCGCTCAGGCAGGGACTCACGCCCGTCTGGCTGCCCTCCGGAATGTGCCGGCAGGCGCCCGACATCCCGCAAGACTGGTCCGTATCGTCCGACAGCCTGGCAGCCTGGCTGGCGATCCGGCTGTCGGCCGCCAGCCTCACCCTGATCAAGTATGAACATCCGGCCGACACCGACCCCACCGCCATGGCCGCGGCGGGATGGGTCGACGAAACCTTCCCTGCTTTTGCCCGCCGGTTCGGCGGAACCTTGCATGTGCTGGGTGTCCATGAGATCTGCGCCATGGCAACCCGGCTGCCCCAGACTGCCTGATACAGGAATGAACATGAGCGAAGGGCGCGTACGCAATGGGCCAGGCCGGACGCACGTCGGGAACGTGCCGTGCCTCCTGCTCGCCATGTCCCTCTGGATGAGCGCCGCGGGTGCGACCGAAACGAGCCGCGATGCCGAAACCGGTCTGGAAAGCTGGCAGGCCGACACGCATGGCATCCAGGTCCGCCTGACGCAGATCAGCCCCGATCAGGCACGGGCCTTCTACCAGGCGCGCGGCTTTACCCCGGAACAGGCGGAAGACTATGCGTCCCGCTGCGTCTTCATGACGGTGGTCCGCAATATCGGCACGCTCCCGATCGAACATCGCCTGTCCGACTGGCGTTATGTCGTCGGCGATGGCCCGCCCCGCACCCTGCGCGGCAAGGCGGAATGGGACGCGGTATGGGTTCGTCGCGGCGTGGCGGAAGCCGCCCGGATCGCATTCGACTGGGCCCAGTTCCCCTCGACCCAGACCTTTCACGCGGGCGACTGGAACCAGGGCATGACCACCTACCCGCTTCCGCGCGGCAGCCGTTTCAACCTGATCGTCAACTGGCACGCCGGTGACGCGGAACGCCGAACAACACTCGAAAATGTGAGGTGTGCAGATGAAACTCCGTAGCATGATGGGCGTCTTGCTCATGACAGCCGGCATGGCGGCGTTGGCCGCAGACCTGCCGCCCCTGTCCCATAGCCTGACCGCGCAGGCCGCCCAAACACCCGCCCCGATGCTGGCCCTGAAGGATCTCGATGACCAGCCTCACGATCTGGGCAGCCTCAAGGGAAAGGTCGTCCTGGTCAATTTCTGGGCGACCTGGTGCCCGCCCTGCCGCCGCGAAATGCCGTCCATGGACCGCCTTGCGCGCAAGCTGGCCGGCACACCGTTCGTCGCGCTGGCGGTGGACATCGGCGAAGATGCCGATACCATTCACACCTTCATCAGCCAGCTGGACGCGACGCCTTCGTTTCCCATCCTGCTCGATCCGCATGCCCGGATCATGCAAACCTGGAAAATCTCCGGTCTGCCCACGACCTACCTGATCGACTCGCAGGGCCGTATCGCCTACAGTGCGGTAGGCGGCCGCGAATTCGACCATCCGGAAATCGAACGTCAGGTGCGTGCCCTGCTCAAACCCTAGGAGCCCCATGCCATTCGACCGGGAAAGCCTGGCCCTGCTGGACGAAGCCCTGGCCGTCCTGGCGGATGGCTTTCGCCACCTTCCCGACGTGCCGCAGACCGCTCGCATGAGCGAACTGCGCGAACCCCTGCTCGCCGCTGCCCGCCGGCTGCAGGACAACGCGCCCTACCATCATCCGCTCTACGTCGGGCACATGCAGAAGCCGCCGCACCCTGTCGCGCGGCTGGCCTACACGCTGGCCCTCTGGCTCAATCCGAACAATCACGCCTACGATGGCGGGCGCGCCAGTTCAGTCATGGAACGGGAAGCCATCGGCGAAATCGCGCGCATGGTCGGCTGGACGTCCAGTCAGGGACATCTGTGCAGCGGCGGCACGCTGGCCAATTTCGAGGCGCTCTGGGTCGCGCGCGAACTGCATCCCGGCAAGGGCATCGTCGCGTCCAGCCAGGCCCACTACACCCACGAACGCCTGTCCGGCGTGCTTGGCGTATCGTTCCGCGCCATTGCGACCGATGCAAGGGGACGCATGGACCCCGCCGCGCTGGAAGACGCCTTGCAGGACGGCACGATCGGCACCGTGGTCGTCACCCTGGGCACGACCGCCAGCGGCGCCGTCGATCCGCTCGAGCGGATCCTCGCCCTGCGCGCGCGCCACGCCTTCCGGATTCATGTCGACGCCGCTTACGGCGGTTACTTTACGCTGGCCGACAACCTGGACGCCGACACCCGGCAGGCGTTCAATTGCGTGGCGCAGGCCGACTCCATCGCCATCGATCCTCACAAGCACGGCCTCCAGCCCTATGGCTGCGGCTGCGTGCTGTTCCGCGACCCCGCCGTCCGGCGCCACTACCGCCATGACTCGCCCTATACCTACCTGAGTTCGGACGATCCGCATCTGGGCGAGATTTCCCTGGAATGCTCCCGCCCGGGCGCCGCCGCCGTGGCGCTGTGGGCCACCCAGCGCCTGCTGCCGCTGGTGGCCGGCGGCACCTTCGCGCAAGACCTGGCGGCCGGCCGCATGGCCGCCCTGGCCCTGCATCGCGCCCTGGCCGCGGACACGCGTTTCGCTCCGCTCTCCCCGCCCCAGCTCGACATCGTGGTCTGGGCCGTCCGGGCCGACACCGCCAGTCAGGCTTCACTGCGCGCACGCGCGCTGCATGCCGCGGCCGCAAAACACGACCTGCACCTGTCTCTCGTCGCGCTCCCCCAGGCCATGCTCGAACCCCACGATCCCGTCCGTGCATGGGATGCGGAAACCATCGTCTGTCTGCGCGCCTGCGTGATGAAACCCGAACATCGCGAATGGATGAGCGGGATTCTGGCCCGTCTGGATGCCGCCGCCCGGGCCACCGGACAGGAATCCCCGCAAAGCCGGTGAATCGCTGTTCACCGCCCACGGCGATCGGGCTGATTCCATCCGCCGTGCGGACCACCCTGCAACTAACAGATGAATCCCTGTCCAAGGACTTGTTCCTGGCCTGAACGGCCTGTCAACAGAGGCTGAAACGAGTCGGTTCGAAGCCATGCCCGTCCCAGGGCCGGAGGGATCGACGCGACCCGTTCAACGCGCACGTTCATGCGGGGGCGCCCATCATTCAACGTCATTCCGGTACCCGAGGTCATCGATGCCCTGCAATCATGAAGTTCTCAAGGCAGTCCCGCTGTTCACCCTGCTCGATGAAGAAGAGCTGGCGGTACTCGCCAGCCAGGTCGAGCTGCGCAGTTTTGCGCCCCGCCAGCGCATCTACAAGATTGGCGATCCCAGCGCGCATGCCTTCGTCATGGTCTCCGGTTCGGTCCAGATCACAACCATCGACGAGGATAACCAGGTCGTAAAGCTGAGCATGCCGATTCATGGCGAGGTGTTCGGTTTTGCATCGATGCTGGCGCAGACGCCGCACCAGACCAACGCCACCGCGACCGAGGCGACTGAATGCATCGAGGTGGGGCTGGATGACATCACCATCCTGCTCAGAAAAAAACCGGATGCGGGGCTGGCCCTGATGACCGTCATGGGCAAGCAGTATCATGCGGCGGAAAGGCTGGTCCGCCTGCGCGCCGCGCGCAACCCGAACGACGTGATCGAGGAATCGGAAACGCTGAGTGAACGGGTGGCCGACATGGTGGCCTCCTTCGGCGGTTCCTGGACCTTCATCATCGCCTTTGGCCTGATCCTGGCCGTGTATTCGACGATCAACGTCGAGCTGGGCAGCCGGGCGTGGGACCCCTACCCGTTCATCCTGCTCAATCTGTTTCTTTCGATGCTGGCCGCCATCCAGGCCCCCATCATCATGATGAGCCAGAATCGCCAGGACAAGAAAGACCGCCTGCGGAGCGAGCTCGATTTTGATGTCAATCGGCGGGCACACGTGGAAATCCAGGGCCTCGCCCACCGGATCAACCTGTTGCACGACAGGATCGACGATGTGGACGAATTGATCCGCCAGTCCGATGGCGTCCCATCGTCTGAAAACGCCTGAAATCCAGGCCGCATCCGCCCGTTTCACTCCAGCGGCGTCATGGAAATACGCCCGGAGGGGTGGGCGACACCGGCCGCCACCCGCCCGGACAGGACGCCACATAGGGATAGTAGCCCTTCGGCGCTTCACAGTAATACCAGGATGGCCCAGGCTGCACGGCGGACTGCAGGGCGGAGGGCTGCTGGATGATGAGTGGCTGCGGATCGTAGGATCGATACGGCAACGTGGCCATCGCGGCCAGCGGCGGCACGATCCACCACCACGGCACGCCCCTGCCGTAATGGCCACCGTAATGACCACCGTAATGGCCGCCGTAGCCCCGATGATCCGCGAGCGAAATCTGCGGGATGGCCATCAGCAAGGCAGCCAGAATCACGACGCTCACCCCTTTATTGCATGCCATGTCATTGCTCCTGTCGGTGGATGCCGTACCACGACTGCCTGCCCCCGCTGTCAGTACCCTGGCGGAGGCGGAGGCGGAATAGACCCGGGCGGCGGAGGCGGAATGGATCCGGGCGGCGGACTCTGCAGGATCACGGTCGGCGGCGGCTGATAGACCGTCAGCGGCCGTCCATAGCGGTAGTAAGTCGTGGTGGGCGCGCCATAAAACTGCGGGATCTGGTTACCCTTGGCGTACATGCACTGCTGGTAGGCAATGTCGTATCGACGCTGGGCGTTGTACTGGACACCGCTGGCGTTGCCCGTACCGACCGCCGACCCGATCAGGAGGCCGGCGCCCGCACCGCCCGCTGCGCCGCGATGACCGCCCAGCAGGGCACCGGCGGCGGCGCCTACAACCGTTCCCGCAGCCGCGCCGGACACCACGTTGCCGGCTCCGGCATCGGTGACCCGGGTGCCGATCGATTCGTCCGCATAGGCCCGGCAGACGCGTTCATCGGCCACGAATTGTTCAAAGCTCTTGCCAACACCGGGCATCACGGCCACGTTCGGTCCCTGGGGAACCGTCGCGCACCCGGCCAGGACCAGCAGGGCCAGAACCGGAACTCCGCTCTTCCAGAAAACTGTCTTCATGATGATTCTCTCGCACGCTCCGGGTTATTGAGGGGCATCCGGCGGTGTGGCAGGTACCAATTGCCAGTCAACCGAACAGGTGCCGACATAGGGGTAATACGCTCCTGAAGTCGGGCAGTAGTACCAGTTCTGGCCCGGCTGGACAGGCGGTGGAACCGCGCCGGGAGCCGGCTGCTGGATCAGCACCGCGGGTGGGGCCTGCTGCACCACGACGGGCGGCTCATAGGGATCGGGGAAGGGGTATGCCGGCGCAGGGTAGAAGTTCCACAGGCCACCCGTCACCCACCACCAGCCGATGCGGCCATCATGCGCGCCATGGCGCCAATGACCTTCGCGCCAGTGTGCCGGCTCATGGTGCTCCTCGTGGTGCTCGAAACGGGGCGCATCGCCACGCCTGTCGTGTCCGCCCCGGTCCGCGGTCGCCGGCTGGGCGAGCAGGGCCAGGGTCGGCGCCAGGAAAAGAAATACAGCCAGCTTCTTGTTCATGATCCACTTCCAGTCATCGCGATGAATGGACGTTGGCAGCCGGGCAGATCTCCCTGTCAGGAGGAGCCCATACCCTCCTGCCACGCCCCGGAGATGAAAGCCGCCATACCGGCGACCAGGATGGCTTGGTTGATCGTCATGCAACACTCCTGAATGGGGACGGAAACGGTCGGGCCATCACCTGCTCCCAACCTGAATTCATCCTAGGATCGGCACGGGTCAAGGGATGTAAACCGCGCGCAAATTCATGTAAATCTGTGCAAACCCGCCCCACCGGATGGGCAAAACTTTTAACATCGTGCTCAAGCCTTTCCTGTCAGCAAACCTTGATGCCTCACCTGCTACTGGCCGACGACGATCCTGAACTCTCCCTCATGCTGAAGGAGTATCTGGAACGCGACGGCTTCCGGGTCGACACGGTTCTGGATGGCACGCTCGCGCTGAAGCGGGCGCTGGACGAGGACTTCGACCTGATCATCCTGGATGTGATGATGCCCGGCCTGAATGGCCTCGACGTCCTGCGCGGACTGCGCGCGGAGAAAATCACTCCGGTCCTGATGCTCACCGCACGGGGAGAGGATGTGGACAGCATCATCGGGCTTGAACTGGGCGCGGACGATTATCTTCCGAAGCCCTGCAACCCACGCGTGCTGGAGGCCCGGATCCGTGCCGTATTGCGCCGCAGCGAGCCGCACCCGGACGGCGGAAACGAAAGCGGCCCGGGCCCATTGCTGCGGGTCGGAGACGTGTCGCTGCATCGCGGAACGCGCAGCGTGCTGCGGGATGGCAAAGCGGTCGCCCTGACCAGCACCGAATTCAGCATTCTTGAAATCCTGCTGCACGAAGCCGGCCGGGCCGTCGGCAAGGCCGACCTGCTGGAGCGCGCCCTGTCCAGACCGCTGGGCCGCTTCGACCGCAGCCTGGACATGCATGTGAGCAATCTGCGCCGCAAGCTTGGCCCGCTGGCTGACGGCGGCGAGCGCATCAAGACCATTCGCGGCATCGGTTATCAATATCTGCAAAGCTGATGATCACACTCGGCATGCACCGCCTGTTCTGGAAGCTGTTCGTCACCTACTGGATCGCGCTGATCCTGTTCGCCCTGGGCAGCCTGATCGCGGTGTCCTTCTACCTCGAACACACCCATGCCCGCCATGACTCGGCCAGTCCGATGGAGGAATACGACGCCCGGATACAGCAGGCACGCCTGGCAGCCGCCACGGGCGGGAAGCCGGGGCTGCGCGAATGGGCAACCCGGCTGGACGCCGAAGAGCTGGTTCCCTTTCTGGTCCTGGACAGGGAAGGCCGCGACCTGCTGCAGCGCGACGTGCCTCCGCGCGCGCTGGGCCACCTGCAGCGGTATCTGGAACGCGCCCGGAGCCACACCCCCCATGATGAACGCCGGCATGCGATCCGCCTGCCGGACGGCAGCGAATACTGGCTGGTCCCGGATTTTCAGGGCGCCACCCTGGGCCGGTTTCTTTCGCGGCCCAGGGTCATTGTCTTGCCGCTGATCATGGCCGCCCTGGCAAGCGGCCTGGTCGGCCTGCTGCTGGCGCGTTACCTGACCTCGCCCATGGAGCGCCTGCGCCAGGCGTCACAAGCTTATGCCGCCGGCGATTTCAGCAGACGGGTCGGGCCGAGCCTGGGCAGCCGGCGCGACGAGATCGTTGATCTGGCCTGCGCGCTGGACAACATGGCGGCGCAACTCGATGTCCTGCTCAAGTCCCAGCGCGGCTTGCTGCGGGATGTCTCGCATGAATTGCGCTCGCCCCTGGCGCGGGTCCAGGCAGCGCTGGGACTGGCCAGACAGCGGAGTACCGGCGCGGAGAGCGAACTCGATCGCATCGAGCGCGAAACCGAACGGCTGAATGATCTCATCGGCGCGATTCTCACTTTCTCGCGCCTCGACACCGGGGTTCATCCTTTCACGCCCGAGATGATCGATCTGGGCCTGATGCTGGAGGACATGGCCGAGGATGCCCGGCTTGAAGGCGCGGCCCGTGGCATACGGATCGATTATGCGCAGCAGGTCGTGGCGCCTTGTCTGGGTGACCCCGTGCTGCTCCACAGCGTTCTGGAAAACATCCTGCGCAACGCCATCCTGCATTCGCCCGATGGCGGCCTGATCAAGCTCACGCTGACGGATGAAACGGATGAGACCGGCCGTATCGATCATGTGGTGCGGATTCTTGACCAGGGCCCCGGCGTGCCGGAAGACATGCTGGAATCCATCTTCGATCCGTTCGTGCGCGTCGATGCCGCGCGCGGGCGCAACTCTGGCGGAGTGGGGCTCGGGCTTGCCATTGCGCGCCGCGCCATCCAAGCCCAGCATGGCACGATCCGGGCAGAGAATCATCCTCAGGGCGGATTGCTGGTGACCCTGCGCCTCCCGCTTTCCCCATGCAATCCTCTCCATCCTTCCCAGCAAGGCCATTGACATGGGCTCCTCCGCCGCGCCGCCTCTCCGCCCGCGCCATCCTGTCCGTACCGCCCTGATCGCCGCCGTGCTGGCCGGCCTGATCGGCGGGGTCTGGTACTGGAGCGATCACCTTGCCCCGCCGTCCGCTGCCCCGGGTGCGGAGAAAAAAGGTCGCAAAGGCGCGGGCAACAGCCATCCGCAACCGGTTTCGGTGGCAGCGGCCCGCAAAACCGATATCCGTGTCTGGCTGAATGCGCTCGGCACGGTCACCCCCGTCAATCTGGTCACCGTCCACGCCAAGGTCGACGGCACGCTGCTCAGCGTAAATTTCCGCGAAGGCCAGATGGTCAGGGCGGGGCAACTGCTGGCCCGGATCGACCCACGCCCGTTCCAGATCCAGCTCGACCAGGCCAGCGGACAGTTGCAGCGCGACAGCGCGCTGCTCGACAACGCCCGCATCGACCTCGCCCGCTACCGGCAGCTCCTCGCCAGGGACGCCATCGCCAGCCAGCAGGTGGATACCCAGGACGCCCTCGTGCGCCAGTATCAGGGCACGGTGGAGACGGATCGCAGCCAGGTGGACAATGCCAGGCTGCAACTGGAATGGACCCGCGTCACCGCCCCGTCATCCGGCCGCATCGGCCTGCGCCAGATCGACCCCGGCAACCAGGTGCACGCAAGCGATGCCAACGGGCTGGCCAGCATTGCCCGGTTGCAGCCGACCACCGTGCTGTTCGCCGTGCCGGAGGCGAACCTGGCGGCCATCCACCACGGGACATCGGCGCATGATGCCCTCCACGTCGAAGCCTGGGACCGCGAGCAGAAAAACCACCTGGCGGATGGCCAGCTCCTCACGACCGATAACCAGATCGATACGGCCACGGGCACCCTCAGGATCAGGGCCGGATTCGCCAATCGCGACAACGCGCTGTTCCCCAACCAGTTCGTCAACATCCGCCTGCTGCTGGGCACGCTGCCCCAGGTGCTTGCCGTGCCGGCCGCAGCGATCCAGCGTGGCGAGCAAGGCAGCTTCGTCTACCGCGTCAACGCGGACGGCATCGTAACGAGGGTTGCGGTCGTTCCCGGCGCGCAGGATGGGGACTGGGTGGCCATCGAGGGCACGATCGAGGCCGGAGACAAGGTGGTGATCGACGGCACCGACAAACTGCGCGACGGCGCCAGGGCCGAGATCATCGTTCCCGGCGGCCCGGCCCGGGGGCGCAAGCCGGCGATCAGGTCCGGGCAGCAATCGTGAGCAAGCCTGCGGCCGTTCCCCCTCCCCCGGAGCGTGACGACTCACCGGCCCCGTCGCTGGACGTGGATCTGAGCGTTCACGTCTTCACGGTATCCGCCACCATGGTGGGCGTATGCCTGACCGCGATCGGCCTGATCCGGGTAGTCGTCACGATACGTCACATGGAAACCCTGGTCGATGACCTGATCGCCATGAATGCCTTGCTGTTCGTGATCTCCGGCCTGCTGTCCTACTGGGCCATGCGCTCGCACAGGATCGGCCGGCCGCCTGTCGTCGAGGCGATTGCGGAGAAAGTGTTTCTCGGCGCCATGGTTCTGACGGGCATCGCCTGTCTGGCCCTGGTATACGGCATCAACACCCTGTGAACCCCTCGCGGCTTTTCATCCTGCGGCCGGTGGCCACCTCGCTGCTGATGCTGGCCATCCTGCTGGCCGGCGCGGTGACGTTTCGCCTGCTGCCGCTGTCGGCGCTGCCCGAGGTGGACTACCCGACCATCCAGGTCATGTCGCTCTATCCGGGGGCCAGCCCCGATGTCATCACCGCCACCCTCACCGCACCGCTGGAACGACAGCTCGGGCAGATGCCCGGCCTCCGGGAAATGTCCTCGACCAGTTCCGGCGGCGCCTCGGTCATCACGCTGCGCTTCAGTCTCGACCTGACGCTGGACGTGGCCGAACAGGAAGTGCAGGCCGCCATCAACGCCGCGTCCAACCTGCTGCCGACCGACATGCCGATGCCGCCGGTCTACAGCAAGATCAATCCGGCCGACGCTCCCATCCTCACCCTGGCGGTGACCTCGCCGTCGCTGCCGCTGGCGCGCCTGCACGATCTGGTGGAAAACCGCATCGCGCAAAAGATTTCGCAACTGCCGGGCGTCGGTCTGGTCAGCCTGGCCGGCGGCCGGCGGCCGGCGGTGCGTATCCAGGTCAATCCCCGAGCGCTGGCCGCATCGGGCCTGTCGCTCGAGGATCTGCGCACGGCCATCGGCACGGCCAACGTCAACACGCCCAAGGGCAGCTTCGACGGGGCGCTGCGCGCGTCGGCGATCGACGCCAACGACCAGTTGAAATCGGCCGACGACTACGTCAATCTGATCATTGCCTACAAAAACGGCGCGCCGATCCGCCTGCGGGATGTGGCGGATGTCATTGACAGTGCCGAGAACACGCGGCTGGCGGCCTGGGCCAACACGCGCCCGGGGGTGATTCTCAATGTGCAGCGCCAGCCCGGCGCCAACGTCATCGCGGTCACCGACCGCATCAAGGCCGCCCTGCCCGGCCTGCAGGCCAGTCTGCCGGGATCGGTCGACGTCACGCTGCTGTCCGACCGCACGGTCACCATTCGGGCCTCGGTGGCCGATGTGGAATTCTCGCTGCTGCTGGCGGTGGCGCTGGTGGTGATGGTGATCTACCTGTTCCTGCGCAAGGTCCCGGCGACGATCATTCCCAGCCTCGCGGTACCCATCTCGCTGGTCGGCACCTTCGGCGTCATGTACCTGGCCGGCTTTTCCATCAACAACCTGACCCTGATGGCGCTGACCATCGCCACCGGTTTCGTGGTCGACGACGCCATCGTGGTCATCGAGAACGTCACGCGCCACATCGAGGAGGGCGAACCGCCACTGGACGCCGCGCTGAAGGGATCGAAGCAGATCGGCTTCACCATCATCTCGCTGACCTTCTCGCTGATTGCCGTATTGATTCCACTGCTGTTCATGGGCGACGTGGTCGGCCGGCTGTTCCACGAGTTCGCCATCACCCTGGCGGTGGCCATCCTGATCTCTGCCGTGGTGTCGCTGACCCTGACGCCGATGCTGTGCGCGCGCCTGCTGCGCGCCGAAACACCAGGGGCGCGCCATTCCACCGAATTCTTTCAACGCATCGTCGCGGCGTACGGCCGGGCGCTGGCCTGGGTGCTGAACCACCAGAGCGCCACGCTGTGGGTCGCGGCCGCCACCCTCGGCCTGACCGTTGCACTCTACGTCTGGATACCCAAGGGCTTCTTTCCGGTGCAGGACACAGGCCTCATCCAGGCGATCACCGAAGCCGACCCGTCGATTTCCTACCCTGCCATGGGCGAACGCCAGCAGGCGCTGGCCGCCGTGATCCTCAAGGATCCGGCGGTGGCCAGCCTGTCGTCGTTCATCGGCGTGGACGGCGACAACGTCACGCTCAACAGCGGCCGTATGCAGATCGCCCTGAAGCCGCATGCGCAGCGCAGCGAGTCTGCTACGGTCGTGATGCGCCGCCTGACAGAAGAGGCTAAAAACGTAGCCGGCATCACCGTCACCATGCAGCCGGTTCAGGATTTGACCATCGAGGACCGGGTCTCGCGGGCACAGTATCAATTCACGCTCGGGTCGCCGGATTCGAAGGCGCTGGCCGAATGGGTGCCCCGGCTGGTCGCCCGGTTGAAGCAACTGCCGCAACTGTCCGACGTCGCCAGCGACCTGCAGAACAACGGTCTGCAGGCCTTTGTCGACATCGACCGCGATGCGGCCGGCCGGCTGGGCGTCACGGTGGCGGCGATCGACAATGCGCTGTACGACGCCTTCGGGCAGCGCCTGATCTCGACCATCTTCACCCAGTCGAGCCAGTACCGCGTCGTGCTGGAAGTCCAGCCGGCCTTCCAGGCCGGTCCCGCCGCGCTCGATGGCCTGTATGTGCCGACCGCCTCGGGACAGCAGGTGCCGCTCACCTCGGTGGCCCGCATCGAGGAACGCGACACCCCGCTCCTGATCAGTCATGTCGGCCAGTTCCCCGCCGCTACCGTGTCGTTCAACGTGGCCGCCGGTGCTTCGCTGGGCAGCGCCGTGAAGGCCATCCAGCAGGCCGAAACGGCACTTGGCCTGCCCATGTCCATCGAGACCAGCTTCCAGGGGGCGGCGCTGGCGTTCCAGTCTTCGCTGACCAACACCCTGCTGCTGATCCTGGCGGCGGTGGTGACGATGTACATCGTGCTCGGCGTGCTCTACGAGAATGCCATTCATCCCATCACCATCCTGTCCACCCTGCCATCGGCCGGGATTGGCGCCTTGCTGTCGCTGATGCTGGCGGGTAGCGAACTGGACGTGATCGGCATCATCGGCATCATTCTGCTGATCGGCATCGTCAAGAAGAACGCGATTCTCATGATCGACTTCGCATTGAGTGCGGAACGTGAACAGGGGCTTGCGCCACGTGAAGCGATCTACCAGGCGTGCCTGCTGCGGCTGCGCCCGATCCTGATGACCACCCTGGCCGCTATGCTGGGCGCCTTGCCGCTGATGCTGGGCACGGGCGTGGGTTCGGAACTGCGCCAGCCGCTGGGCCTGGCCATGGTGGGCGGCCTGCTGTTCAGCCAGATGCTGACCCTGTTCACCACGCCAGTGATCTACCTGGCCTTCGACCGGCTGGCGCGGCGCTTCCAGACGAGCCGATCCGCCGCTGAACCGGCATGAACGCCTTCGCCATCTTCATCCATCGGCCCATCGCCACCACGCTGCTGACGCTGGGCATCGTCCTGGCCGGCATGATGGCGTATTTCAATCTGCCGGTGGCGCCCTTGCCGCAGGTGGATTTTCCGACCCTCTCGGTGCAGGCCTCGCTCCCCGGCGCCAGCCCGGAAACGATGGCGGCAACGGTCGCCACGCCACTGGAACGCACCCTGGGCCGCATCGCGGGGGTGACCGAAATCACGTCGTCGAGTTCGCTCGGCAGCACCCGCGTGGTCCTGCAATTCGATCTCGACCGTGACATCGACGGCGCGGCGCGCGACGTGCAGGCGGCCATCCAGGCTTCCCGTGCGCTGCTGCCGTCCGGCCTGCCGTCGATGCCGACCTACCGCAAACTCAATCCGGCCGATGCGCCGATCATGATTCTGTCGCTGACCTCCGGTACGCTGACGCCGGGACAGATGTACGACGCCGCGTCCACCGTGCTGGCGCAGCGGCTGTCGCAGATCGACGGCATCGGCCAGGTCAACATCGGCGGCGGCGCCCTGCCTGCGGTGCGGGTCGAGCTGAACCCGACCGCGCTCAACCACAGCGGCCTGTCCCTCGACAAGGTGCGCGCCGCCATCGTCGCCAGCAATGCCTACCGCCCGCTGGGCACACTGGAAGACGGCGGCCGTCACTGGCAGCTCGGCTCCAGCGACCAGGGCCGCACGGCGGCGGACTTCAAGCCGTTGATCCTGAGCTACGTCAACGGCGCGCCGTTACGCCTGCAGGATGTCGCCGATGTACACGATTCGGTCCAGGACGTGCGCCACTTCGGTGCCGCCAACAGCCGGCCGGCCGTGCTGCTGATCCTCTACCGCCAGCCCGGCGCCAACATCATCCAGACCGTCGACAGCGTGCGCGCGCTGCTGCCGCGCCTGCGCGCGGTCATTCCCGCGGCGATCGATCTTGACGTGGTGATGGACCGCACGCCGACCATTCGCGGCTCCCTGCGCGAGGTGCAGCGCACCCTGGCGATCGCGGTCGGCCTGGTGATCCTGGTGGTGTTCCTGTTCCTGCGCCGCGCGCGCGCCGCGATGATCCCCACCGTCGCCGTGCCGGTGTCGCTGATCGGCACCTGCGGCGTGATGTATCTGGCCGGCTACAGCATCGACAACCTGTCGCTGATGGCGCTGACCGTGGCCACCGGCTTCGTGGTCGACGACGCCATCGTGGTGACGGAGAACATCACGCGACATCTTGAGTCCGGCATGAAGCCCTTCGCGGCTGCGCTGGCTGGCGTGCGCGAGATCGGCTTCACGGTGGTGTCGATCAGCCTGTCGCTGGTGGCGGTGTTCATTCCCATCCTGTTCATGGGCGGCATCGTCGGCCGCCTGTTCCGCGAATTCGCCGTCACCCTGTCGGCCGCCATCCTGGTGTCGATGGTGGTCTCGCTCACCGCCACGCCGATGCTGTGCGCGCATTGGCTCAAGGCCCCGCCGCCCGACACCGCGCCCGGTCCATGGGCACGCTGGAATGCGCGCCTGCTGCGCCGGCTCAAGCGCGGCTACCGTGCCAGCCTGGCCTGGTCGCTGCGCCACAGCGCCTTGATGCTGGCGCTGCTGGGCCTGACCGTCGCGCTCAACGTGCACCTGTACACGGCCATCTCGAAAGGCTTCTTTCCCACCCAGGACACCGGCCGCATCATGGGCGGGGTGAAGGCGGATCAGAGCATTTCCTTCACGGCGATGCGCCAGAAAATGCTTGATCTCATGCGTATCGTCCAGCGCGACCCGGCGGTGGATACCGTGGTCGGCTTTACCGGCGGCGGACAAACCAATTCCGGCTTCATGTTCGTCACCCTCAAGCCGCTGGGCACGGGCCGGCCATCGGCCGACAAGGTGGTGGCGCGGCTGCGCGGCAAGCTGGCGCACGAACCCGGTGCCAGCCTGATCCTGAATCCGGCGCAGGACGTGCGCATCGGCGGCCGGCAAAGCGACGCCACCTATCAATACACGCTGCAGGCCGACCGCCTGACCGACCTGCGTGCCTGGGAGCCCCGCGTCCGGCGCGCCCTGATGGATCTGCCCGAGCTGACCGACGTCAACAGCGACCAGCAGAACAAAGGGCTGCAGACCCGCCTGGTGTTCGATCGCGACCGCATGGCGAGTCTCGGGCTGACCATGAGCGCCGTCGATTCCACTCTCAACAGCGCCTTCGGCCAGCGCCAGGTGTCGGTGATCTACAATCCGCTCAACCAGTATCGTGTGGTCATGGAACTGGCGCCGGCCTGGCTGACCAGCCCGGAATCGCTGCGCTCGATCTGGTTCAGTACGCCGGGCGGCGGCCAGGTGGCCCTGTCCGACATCGCCCGTCTCGAGACGGCGAATGCCCCACTGGCGATCAATCACCAGGGCACGTTCCCCGCCAGCACCCTCAGCTTCAACCTGCCGCCGGGCGTATCGCTGGGCGCGGCGTCCGCCGCCATCGACCGCACCCTCGCCAGCATCGGCGCGCCCACCTCGGTGCACGGCGGTTTCCAGGGTACGGCCCGGGCTTTCCAGGATTCGCTGTCCAGCCAGCCGATCCTGATCCTCACGGCGCTGCTGACGGTCTACATCGTACTGGGCATCCTCTACGAGAGCCTCATCCACCCGATCACCATCCTCTCCACCCTGCCCTCGGCGGGCGTGGGCGCGCTGCTGGCACTGATGGCCTTCGGCAACGAGTTCAACGTCATCGCCCTGATCGGCGTCATTCTGCTGATCGGCATCGTCAAGAAGAACGCCATCCTGATGATCGACTTCGCCATCCACCGCCAGCGCCGGCACGGCGTCAGCGCGGCGCGCGCCATCTACCGTGCCGCGCAGATGCGCTTCCGGCCGATCATGATGACCACCCTCGCCGCCACCTTCGGCGCCGTCCCGCTGGCGCTGGGCAGCGGCGACGGCGCCGAGCTGCGCAACCCGCTCGGCATCGCCATCGTGGGCGGCCTGCTGGTCAGCCAGCTGCTGACCCTCTACACCACGCCGGTGGTCTATCTGTTGATGGACCGCCTGCGCAACCTGGTCATGCGCCGCGCCGCCCCGACGGTGCCGGCCATGTACCCTGCCTGAAGGAGACTCCGGTGCGGCTTCGTCCGATCATCCTGTCCATCCCGCTGCTGTGGCTCAGTGCCTGCACGATCGGCCCCGAGTACAGCCGTCCGGACGTCGTGCTGCCGGATCGTTTCACTGAGGCCGGCGGTACATGGCAAACGGCACAGCCAGACGCCTACACGGTGCCCGAGCATTGGTGGCGCGTCTTCGACGACGCCGAACTGGACAGGCTGGAAGCACGCGTCGCAATCGACAATCAATCGCTCAGGGTGGCCGAAGCCCAGTATCGCGCGGCGCGCGCGGCGGTCGACAGCGCCCGTGCCGCGCGTCTGCCGGAGGTGACGGGCACGGCGAGCGCCAGCCGCGGGCGGGCACAGGGAGAGTCCGTCAACAATCATGGCAGCCTGTCCGCCAGCGCCGGCTGGGAAGTCGATTTATGGGGCCGGGTCCGCCGCACCATCGAGACGGCCCAGGCCCGCGCCGAGTCGAGTGCCGACGATCTGGCCTCGGCACGGCTGTCGATCCAGGCGCTGCTCGCCCAGACCTGGTTCCAGCTCCGTGCCACCGACCTCCAGCACCAACTGCTGCAACGTACGCTGGACGCCGATACGCGTTTTCTCCAGCTGACCCGCGACCGCCACAGTGCCGGCGTGGCGTCGGGTCTCGACATCGCCCAGGCGGACACCCAACTGGGCAATGTACGCGCCCAGCTCAGCGAGATCGAGTTGCAGCGTGCCCAGTTGTCGCACGCGTTGACCGTGCTGCTCGGCGGGAAAGAAACGCAGTTTGCGACCGCCACTGCTCTGCCACCCGTCCCGGCATTACCGGAACTGCTGCCCTCGACCGTCTTGCAGCGGCGGCCCGACATTGCCTCGGCCGAACGTCTGGCCGCGGCCGCCAATGCGCAGATCGGTCTGGCCCGGACAGCCTATTTCCCCGTTCTGGATCTGGGCGCCAATGGCGGCTTTGGCGCCAGCGTGCTCAATCAGCTGTTCAGCGCATCGGGCCGGTTCTGGTCGCTGGGCCCCGGCCTGGCGATGGCGCTGTTCGATGGCGGCGCGCGGCACGCCGCGGTCGAGCAGGCACGCGCCGGTTATGACCAGGCCGTGGCCACCTACCGGCAGACGGTGCTGACGGCGTTCCAGGAAATCGAGGACAACCTGGCGGCAGCGCGTCTGCTGCGACAGGAAGCCAGCGAACAGACGCTGACACTGGCTGCGGCGCGACGCGCCCGGGCATACGCCGAGGATCAGTATCGCGCCGGCACGATCAGTTCGCTCAACGTGATCAGCACACAAACCGCCGAACTTGCTGCCGAGATCAATCTGACCAGCATCCAGATACGCCAGCTCACCGCCAGCGTGGTGCTGCTCAAGAACACCGGCGGCCTGCCCGCTACGCCCGACCCGGCACTGGTGAACGCTAGTCAACGGCAATCCGGTTGATGACATTGTCCACCGCGAACAGGCACCACGCGTCCTGCTCCGCCCGCTCCTTTTCCGCCTGGGACCTGACCAGCCCTTGCAGCGTGACCACGCCATCCTGCGTCTGGATGCGGATCCGCCCGGAATGGAGAATCAGCGGATCCATTTCGAGCACCAACAACAGGGCATCGCTGATTTCATCGTCGCCATCCTGCTCCGGCGGCACCACCTCGAGTGCGTTCACGACATCCCGACAGCCCGGTGTCCACCACGCCAGCACGCCCGCCAGGCGTTTGTGCGAAAGACTGATGACCCATCCATCGAGCGTCACGACGCCGGCCTCCACTGCAGCCAGGATGTCGCCGCTGGCGTCATCATCGATGATTTTCTGCAGCGCAAGGGGCTGCCCCTTCTTCATCACGCGCAATGTGCAGTTCTTCAAATCGCGCGCATCGAGCAGCAAGGCTCCCAGCACGTCGAGAATCTCGCCGTCGCCCTTTGGATCCGCAGTGGCAATCTGCAGACGATCCACCACCCCGCGCACCTCGGGCACCGCGCCCGCAATCCCACAGGCAATTTTCCTCGCGGAGAGGTTCTCGACATCGCCTTGCATGATCAGGACGCCGTCATCGCCCATCTCGAGGTGAATGGGCCAGCGATGCAGATTGATGCGCGGCTCGCGTTCCAGTCCCGCGCGTATGGCTTTGATGATGGAATGTCCGTTCTGCATGGTAGTTACCCCCCCGTTCAACATAGCACACGGGGTTCATCCGGGTGACCGGCAAGATCACGATCATGGCTTTCGTTGCAGGCGCATCATGTTCAAAATCTCGCGGCGGGTCACTTGATTTTCACCTGCACCAGTTCCTCGCCGTCCGGATCGGTCACATGGACGGCACAGGCGATGCAGGGGTCGAAGGAATGGATGGTGCGCAGGATCTCGATCGGCTGCTTCGGATCGTGCATCACATGGTTGTCCTGCAGCGCCGCCTCGTAGGCGCCCGGCTGGCCTTGCGTGTCGCGCGGGCCGGCGTTCCAGGTGCTCGGCACCACCGCCTGGTAATTGCTGATCTTGCCGTCGTCGACGACGATCCAGTGCGAAAGGCCGCCGCGCGGCGCTTCCATCAGGCCGACGCCCTGCATGTGCCCGGGCCAGGTCGACGGCTCCCAGTACTGCTCGTTGAAGGTCCGGATGTCGCCGGCCTTGATGTTGGCGATCAACTGGTCGTACCAGCCCTGCATGGCGTCGGCAAGAATCTTCGATTCCAGCGTGCGCGCGGCGGTGCGGCCCAGCGTGGAGAACAGCGCATCGACCGGCACATCGAGCGTCTTCAGCGTGATGCCAACCAGTTCCTTCGCCTGGGCGTTGCCGCTGGCGTACAGCATCAGCACGCGGGCAAGCGGACCGACTTCCATCGATTTTCCCTGCCAGCGCGGCGATTTCATCCAGGAATACTTCCTGTCGACATCGAGATGCTGGTACGGCGGCTTCGGCCCGGTGTAGTTGAGTTCCGTTTCGCCCTTGAACGGATGCAGCCCCTGCCCGTCGCCCTGGCTGTATTGGTACCAGGAATGGCTGACGAACTCCTGGATTTCGTTGTCCGCATCGAGGTCGATGGGATGGATCCTGGTGAGGTCGCGGTCGAGGATGACGCCGCGCGGAATGAGACAGGAATCGGTATCCCAGAAGCTTTTCGACGGCAGGTCGCCGAACGACAGGAAGTTGCCGAGGCCCTCGCCCCGTCCGGCCCAGTCCTTGTAGAACCCGGCAATCGCGAGGGTGTCAGGCACGTAGACCTGATCGACGAATTCGCGCATCTGCCGGATGACGTTCTGGATCGTCTCCAGGCCCACCATATTGAGCGCGGTCGCATCCTGGCCGCCGCGGTAATGCGGCCCGCCCCTGCCATGGCCCGCACCGGGCTGGATGGAAATGGCCGAGGGCACGCCACCCACCACGAAATTGGGGTGCGGATTCTTGCCGCCGAAGATGGCGTGCAGCTTGACCACGTCGCGCTGCCAGGCGAGCGCGTCGAGGTAGTGCGCCAGCGCCATCAGGTTGGCTTCCGGCGGCAGCTTGTAGGCGGGATGGCCCCAATAGGCGTTGGCGAAGATGCCGAGCTGGCCCTGCTCGACGAAGGTCTTCACCTTTTTCTGCACGTCGGCGAAATAGCCCGGCGACGATTTCGGATAGCCGGACAGACTCTGCGCGAGCGCCGAGGTGGCCTTGGGATCGGCCTTGAGCGCCGACACGACATCCACCCAGTCGAGCGCGTGCAGATGGTAGAAGTGCATCACGTGGTCGTGCACGAACTGCGCCGCGATCATCAGGTTGCGGATCAGTTCGGCATTCTGCGGAATGCCATAGCCGGGAAGGGCGCGATGCAGCGCGTCCTCGACCGCGCGCACCGAGGCGATGCCGTGCACCAGCGTGCAGACGCCGCAGATCCTTTGCGCAAACGCCCAGGCGTCGCGCGGATCACGCCCGCGCAGGATGATCTCGATGCCGCGCACCATGGTGCCGGCAGAATAGGCGCGAGTGATCTTGCCGCTGGCGTCGGTTTCGGCCTCGATGCGCAGGTGGCCCTCGATGCGGGTGATGGGATCGACGACGATGCGCTGTGCGGTGGTCATGGCGTCAGGCTCCTTCTGCCCTGGCTGCGGCTTGCGGCTTGTTCGGGATATGTTCGGCAATCATTTCGGTCAGGCCGACGACCGGGATGTCCATGTTGTAATGCTCCAGGCTTTCTTCCAGCACGATGCGGCAGTTGGCGCAGGCGGTGACCACCCGATCCGGGCTGACGGCATCGAACTGGGATTTCTTTTTCCGGAATGCCTGTAGCCGCAGCGCTTCGCCTTCCTCGATGGCGGAGGCGCCGCCGCCGCCGCTGCAGCACCAGTTCATGTAGCCGGCGTCGGGCATCTCGACAAAGTTCTTCGCCACCATGTTCATCAGCGTGCGCGGCTGCCCGATCACACCGCCGCGCCGCACCAGTTGGCAGGGGTCGTGGAAGGTCAGCCGGTCGCTCTCGAAGCCTTCGGTCTTCAGCAGGCCCTGCGCCTGGAATTCCCCCAGCACCTCGATAATGTGCTTCACCTCGAAAGTGAATGGCCGCCCGATCAGGTTGGCGCCTTCCCAGCGCAGCGCGGTATAGGCGTGGCCGCACTCGGGGCTGATGACGGTCCTGACCCTGAGCTTTTCCGCGCCCTCGACGATACGCGAGACGATCACCTTCGCGAGGTCGGAGTTGCCGATCTGGATGCCGGCGTTGGTCGCCTCGAACGCGGTCGAACACAGCGTCCAGGTCTTGCCGGCCTGCTGCATGATCCGGGCGATGGCGCCCAGATATTCCGGGAAATTGATGATTTCCATCGAGGACAGCACGACCAGGTACTCGGCGCCTTCCGCGTCGAGCGGGATGGGCAGGCCGACGTCTTTTTCCACGTGCTTCATCTGCGCCTGCACCGCGGGCAGCTTCACCCCCATCGGGCTGCCGAGGGTCACGGTGCGATTGACGGCGCTCCTGATCCCCTCGGGCGCATGGCCGGATGCCGACATGCCTTCGCGGAACTTGCGCACCATGTAGACGATGTCGTTGCCGACCGGGCACACCGCGGAACAGCGGCCGCACAATGTGCAACTGTTGTAGACCAGCTCCTGCCATTGATCGAGCTCGCCGTCGGTCACGGGCTTCGACAGGCCGAGCATTTTCTTCAGTCGCCCGAGCAGGGTGTATTCCTGCTCGTAGACGCGGCGCAGCGGTTCCAGCTTGTGGATCGGCGTGTATCTGGGATCGCCGGTCTCGGTGTAGAACAGGCAGGCCTCGGCGCACAGGCCGCAGTGCACGCAGCTGTTGAAGTAGCTGGCGATGGGCGCGTCGATGACTTCCTTGAGGACGCGGAGGCCTTTTTCGAGTGTCGCGCTCATGCAGCCTCCTCTTTGACAATGAAGCTCATACCGGCACGCCCTTATGGCCGTTGACCTGGCCGTTGTACCAGCGCGAACCGAACAGCGTGAAGGCGTGAAACAGCTTGGTGAAGGGAAGCACGATGAGCAGAATTTCCACGGAGAGGATATGCAGCGCCAGCATCGTGGGATAAGGCAGCAGCAGGTGCTGCACCGCCAGCCAGCCGGTCAGCACCGGCAGAAAAGTCACCGTCCAGGCGAACCAGTCCTCGAAGGTGCTGAGAAAACGTTTGGGCGCCTTGTTGATACGGTCGACCAGCACCGCCACCATCGCCGCCATCGTCACCACCGTGATCATGTCCACGAACCGGGAAGGCAGACCCGGCCACGACAGGCCAATGGCATTCTGGATCAGCAGGATGTGGGGCGCAAACAGGAACACAATCAGGACCAGGCCGATATGGAACAGGTAGCCGGCGGTATAACTCACTGGCGAATATTTCAGCATTCCGGGCGCCGGCAGCGAGCGCCGGAACACCGTGTGCAGACCGGACGCGCCGGCCGTGCGGCGCGGCGCGGAGAGATCCTTTCTGCGGCCCAGCGAGTAGATCTCAAGCAGACGCCAGAGGACCCCCAGCATGAAAATACCGATGGCGATGTTCAGGCCCGGCCCACGGACCCAGGTGAGAAACTGCAGTGCGTTCATGTCATTTCTCCAGATCGGCCAGTGTGGTCGTCTCATGCGCCGACCTGGCGGCATTCTTGCTGGCCCGGTTGGCGAAGCCGACCGCCGCGCCCACCCCCGCGCCCACAACCGAAGAGGCGGCGACGAACTTGAGTGGATCGGCCGGCACCGAGAGCGCCTTGTAGAAGCCGCCGCCGTCCCAGAAGTCAGGTTCGGAACAGCCGAGACAGCCGTGCCCCGATTCCACCGGCCACGAGGTGCCGCCATTCCATTTCACCGTGGCGCAGGCGTTGTGCGTCACCGGCCCCTTGCAGCCGAGTTCAAACAGGCACCAGCCCTGGCGCGCGCCTTCGTCGTCGAAGGTTCTGGCGAACTTGCCCTGGTCGTAGAAGGGGCGGCGGTAGCAGCGGTCGTGGATGGTTTCGCCGAAGAAGGATTTGGGCCGCTTCTTGTCATCGAGTTCGGGCAGGCTGCCGAAGGTGAGGTAATGCGCCAGCACGCCGGTCATCACCACCGGGATGGGCGGACAGCCGGGAATGTTGACGATGGGCCGGTCCTTGACGATGTCGGACACCGGCACCGCGCCGGTCGGGTTCGGGTTGGCTTTCGGGATGCCGCCGAAGGCGGCGCAGGTGCCCACGGCGACGATGGCGGCGGCACCCTGCGCCGCCTCCTTCAGCATTTCCACGTTGGAGCGGCCGCCGATGCAGGAATAGGCGCCGTCGAGCCCCAGCGGAACCGAGCCGTCGACGATCAGCAGATATTTGCCCGCGTTGTCCTGCATCGCGTCGAGCCGAGCCGCCTCGGCCTGGTGGCCGGCCGCGGCCATCAGGGTCTCCTGATAGTCGAGCGAGATCATGTCGAAAATCATGCCTTCGATGGTCGGCGAGTGCGAACGCGTGATCGATTCGGTGCAGCCGGTGCATTCCTGGAACGGCAGCCAGATCACCGACGGCCGCTTCGCCGCTGCCATCGCCTCGGCCATGGCGCGTCCCGCGGCAGGCGGCAGCGCCATCATCGAGGCCAGCGTCGCGCAGTACTTGAGAAAAGCGCGGCGGGTGACGCCCTGCCGTGCGAGCGTGTCGATCAACGAACCCTGCATGATGCGTGTCTCCTGACGTAAACACCGGGTGAACGGTGCCTGATTCAGTCTAGCAACCGGAAATCATTGATTCAAGATATTCTTGTCCTGTTAAAACATCCCGTGGATGCGCCTTGACCAGTTCGGGCACGAACGCCGCTTCGATGAATTGCGACATGACCGCGCCCTGTTCGTTGCGATGCGTCACCCACCATATGCCTGGACACCCTGTCTCGTTCAGCGTGGATTCACCGTGGGCGTGCAGGGTGACAGCAATTTCTCCGGTGCCCAGCTTGTCGCGCAGCCAGGCCAGGTCGGCCGGCGTCAGCGGCAACGCCGACAGGTCGATGGCGGAGGACTCGCCGTCATCGAGCAGGCGTCGCACCCTCTCGAGCAGTTCGCGCAGCAGCGGCGGCGCGTTGCCGCTCAGGCCGGGTTCGCCCGGCGGGACAACGTGCAGGGGGATGGAATCACGCGCCATGACGCCATGCCTGAATCAGGCCGCGGATCGCCGCACAGGCCGGCGCAATGGCCGCGGCGACGGCAGGCGTGGGATATTCTCCCCAATCGATGGTTTGCGGCTGGATGGCCAGCATGGCGCGCTTTTCCGGCCAGTGGCCGGTCAGGATCGCGATGGTGCGCAGATCGGTCAGCCCCACCTCGTGCACCGAGGCCTTGCGATTGCCCATCAGGAATGCGTCCATCTCCTCTCCCTCCAGCAATCTCCAGTCGCCTGGTTTCGATTTGACCTGGGCGGCATCGACGACGATCAGCGCATCGGCGTCCCCGATCGGTCCCGCCAGGGTGAAGGACAGCGTGCCGCCGTCGAGCAGGGTCACATCGGGCCGATCCGCCAACTCGGGTTCGAGTGCCCGCAACACATGAATGCCGATGCCTTCGTCGGTGAGCAGGGTGTTGCCGATACCGAGCACGAGCGTTTTCATCGATTCAATCTACCAGCCCGCCACGCGAATAACAACCGAGTAATTCACTCAAGCTTATGATTGGAAATCATTATTTTGTGACACACCCGGCCCGGCAAAGCGCCGGTAAATCACATATACTGATCCGGATATGGATTCTGATTGCCACGCATGTGCCTCGCCATTCCGATGCAGATTGAATCAATCGACGGTTTTATCGCGCGCTGTCAGGCCAAGGGGGTATGGCGGGATGTCAGTCTGTTCATGATGCAGGACGAACCGCCCGCAATCGGCGACTTCGTCATGGTGCACGTCGGCTACGCGATCCAGAAGCTTGCCGAAGCCGACGCGCGCAGCACCTGGGAACTGCTCGACCAGATACTGGACGAAAGCGATGCATGAACTGGCGCTCGCGCAGGCGCTGGTCGAACAGGTGGATGCCGTGATCAGCCGGCACAGCGCGACGCAGGCCAGCCTGATCCGCGTGCGCATCGGCCCGCTCGCCGGTGTGGTGCCGGAACTGCTGGCCACCGCCTTTCCACTCGCCGCTGCCGGCAGCCGCATGGAACACGCCCAACTCGAATTCGCCCATGCGCCGATCCGGGTGCGCTGCCAGGCCTGCGGTGCCGAGACCGAGGCCTTGATGAACCGCCTGCTCTGCGGCGCCTGCGGCGACTGGCACACCCAGGTCATCTCCGGTGACGAACTGCTGCTCGAAAGCGTCGAACTGATCAACGACACCCCTCTCGACTCTCCACGCTCCGCTCATCCCTATGTGTGACACCTGCGGCTGCAACCTCACCCCCGGCAACCAGCACCTCGCGTTCAGGCCCGTCGCCAAGGGCGCGACCGCGGTGTCGGTGCTGAAGGGACTGCTGGCGAAGAACGATGACCAGGCTGCGCACAACCGCGAGCACTTCGACCGCCGCGGCATCCTCGCGATCAACCTGATGTCGTCGCCCGGCTCGGGGAAGACCGCGCTGCTCGAAGCGACGCTGACTGCCTTGAAAAACGAATTCACCTGCGCGGTGATCGAAGGCGACCTCGAAACCGAGAACGACGCCGAGCGCATCCGCGCCCTCGGGGTAACGGCGCACCAGATCGTCACCGGCACCGCCTGCCATCTCGACGCCCATCTGGTGCACGACGCGCTGCATCACATGAATCTCGACGGCGTCGATGTCCTGTTCATCGAGAACGTCGGCAATCTCGTCTGCCCGGCGAGCTTCGACCTCGGCCAGCACCTCAACGTCACCCTGCTCTCGGTCACCGAAGGCGACGACAAGCCGGCCAAGTACCCGGTGATGTTCCGCGCCGCCGACGCCATGCTGCTGACCAAAACCGACTTGCTGGCCGTGCTCGACGACTTCGATCCCGACCAAGCCGAGGCGCATCTGCGCAACCTCGCCAACCCGGCGCCGGTGCTGCGGCTGTCGGCGCGTAAGAACCTGGGCATGGACGCGTGGCTCGCCTGGCTGCGCGAGCAGCTCGCCGCGCAGCGTGCGCGGGTGGCGATCGGCCAGTCGCGCCGTCCCGCCATCCAGAGCGACGGCCAGACATTCCACAGCGCCAGCGCATGATGCACGACGCCCGCGCCTGGCTGGAGAAAATCCACGCCCTCGACTTCGACCGCACGGTCAAGATCATGAACGTATGCGGCGGCCATGAGCGCTCGATCACCCACGCCGGCCTGCGCGGCGCGCTGCCGGCATGGCTCGAACTGGTGCCCGGCCCCGGCTGCCCGGTGTGCGTGTGTCCGGAGGAGGACGTCTACCAGGCGATGCAGTTGGCGCTCAAGGACCGCGTGATCCTGGTCGCCTACGGCGACATGCTGCGGGTGCCGGTCAACGTGAAGAAGGGCGAGATTCGCACCCTGGCCGAGGCGCAGGCGGCCGGCGCCGACGTACGACCGATCGCCAGCCCGCTCGATGCGCGCAGGATCGCGCTGGACAATCCCGGCAGCGCGGTAGTGTTCTTCGCCGCCGGCTTCGAGACCACCACCGCGCCAACCGCGGCGATATTGGCCGAAGGCCTGCCCGACAATCTCGGCATCCTGCTGTCCGGGCGGCTGACCTGGCCGGCGGTGGCGATGCTGCTGGATTCCGAGAGTCCGGGCTTCGACGCCCTGGTCGCGCCAGGACATGTGTCCGCCGTGATGGGGCCGGAGGAATGGAACTTCGTCGTCGAGCAACACGACATTCCCGCCGCGGTGGCCGGCTTCACGCCGGAGTCGCTGCTGGCCTCGTTCTATTCGGTGCTGCGGCAACTGAAAAGCGGCGAACGCTTTCTCGACAATTGCTACCGCGAAGTCGCGCATCCCGGTGGCAATGCCACCGCGCGCCGCATGCTTGCCGCCACGCTGGATGTCGTCGATGCCAACTGGCGCGGCATCGGCACCATTCCCCATTCAGGCTATGCCTTGAAAACGGCCTGCGCCGCACACGATGCGCGTCTGCAATTTCCCGATCACACGGACCCGGCCCGCCGCCGTGCCGGCGAAATGCCGCCCGGCTGCGACTGCGCCAAAGTTGTACTCGGCAAGATCTATCCCAACCAGTGCCGCATCTACGGCCGCGCCTGCACCCCGCGCAACCCGGTCGGCCCCTGCATGGTGTCGGACGAAGGCGCCTGCCGCATCTGGTGGGCGGGCGGTGTGCGTGTCACCGCCGATGCCTGAACGCGTTGCGCAATTCATCACAATCGGCGGCCGGGTGCAGGGGGTGGGCTTCCGGCCCTTCGTCTATCGCCTGGCACAGCAGCATGGCATCACGGGCTGGGTGCGCAACGTCGACGGCGCGGTGGAAATCCACGCCGAAGGCGAGCCTGTGCAATTGCAGCGCTTCAATGATGCGCTGCTGAGCGAGGCGCCGCCCCTATCCGCGCCCGGCCCGCTTGCCGTCACCACCTGTGCGCCTGCGCACGCCAAAGCGTTTTCCATTCTCGACAGCCAGTCGATCAGCGCCGCCGATATTCATTTACCTGCAGACGGTTTCGTCTGCGCCGACTGCCGCGCCGAGCTGCACGACCCCGTCGACCGCCGCCACCGCTATCCCTTCATCAACTGCACCCAGTGCGGGCCGCGCTATACCCTGATCACCGCCCTGCCCTACGACCGCCCCAACACGGCCATGCGCGATTTCGCGCTGTGCCCGGACTGCCGGCGCGAGTATGAGAACCCGCTCGACCGCCGCTTCCACGCCGAGCCGATCGCCTGTCCGCTGTGCGGGCCGCATCTGCAGTGTGTTGCGGGCGACGAAGCGATCCATGGCGATGCGGCGGCACTGGCCGCCGCCGTCACCGCGCTGCGTGGCGGCAAGATCGTCGCGGTCAAAGGCGTCGGCGGCTACCACCTGCTGTGCGACGCCACGAATGACGCCACCGTCGCCGCGCTGCGCGCCCGCAAGCCGCGACCGGCCAAGCCGCTGGCGGTGATGTTGCGCGATCTCGATGCCGTGCGTGCGGTGGCGCACACCACGCCGGATCTGGAAACTTTTATCGCCGCGCCGGAACGCCCCATCGTGCTGCTGCAAAAACGGGGCGATTCCGGTTTGTCCGAACACATCGCTCCCGGCCTCGCGGAAATCGGCTGCCTCTTGCCCTACTCGCCGTTGCACGATCTGCTGCTCACCGATTTCGGCGGGCCGCTGGTGGCCACCTCGGGCAACCTCTCCGGCGAGCCGGTGCTGACCGACAACCACGAAGCGCAAACCCGCCTCGCCCACCTCGCCGACGCCTTCCTGCACCACGACCGCCCCATCGTGCGCCCGGCCGACGATCCGGTGTATCGCGTCATCGCCGGCATCCCCAGACCGCTGCGCCTCGGGCGCGGCACGGCGCCGCTGGAGCTGAAACTGTCCGCGCCGCTTGCCGAACCCGTGCTGGCACTCGGCAGCCACATGAAGAACACGCTGTGCCTCGCCTGGGGCACGCGCGCCGTCGTTTCGCCGCACATCGGCGAACTCGACACGCCGCGCAGCCTCGACACCCTGGCGCAGGTCGCCGCCGACCTGCAGCGGCTGTATCAGGTACAGGCCAAAAAACTGCTCATCGATCGCCATCCCGCTTACGGCTATCGCCGCTACGCCCGCGACAGCGGACTGCCGCTGGCCGAAATCTGGCACCACCACGCCCACGCTTCCGCGCTGGCCTGGGAGTTTCCCGCAGTCAAGGAATGGATCGTGTTCGCCTGGGACGGCGTCGGTCTCGGTGAGGACGATACGCTGTGGGGTGGCGAAGCCTTTACCGGTTCGCCCGGCCGCTGGCAGCGCGCCGCCTCGTTCCGTCCCTTCCGCCTGCCCGGCGGCGACAAGGCCGGGCGCGAGCCGTGGCGCGCCGCGGCGGCCTTGCTGTGGGAGAGCGGCCGGGCCGTGCCGTTCGCGCCCGAGCCCTTGCAGCGGGCGTGGTCGCAAGGCCTCAACAGTCCGGCGAGTTCGTCGGTTGGGCGGCTGTTCGACGCCGCGGCAGCTCTGTGCGGCGTCTGCACCCACGCCAGCTTCGAAGGCGAAGGTCCGATGCGGCTGGAAGCCGTCGCGGCCGCCGACGGCGAAACCGTCGCCCTGCCGCTCGCACGCGACGCCGCCGGAATCTGGCGCAGCGACTGGGCGCCGCTGCTGCCCATGCTCACCGACATCGCCCGCCCGCAAGCCACGCGCGCGGCCAGCTTCCATCTCAGTCTGGCGCAGGCGCTGCTCGCACAGGCGCGGCAGTTGCGTACGCAAACCGGCATCACGTCGGTCGGCCTTGCCGGCGGCGTGTTCCAGAATCGGCTGCTCGCCGAGGCCGCCATCAGCCGTCTTCAGGCCGCAGGCTTTGCCGCGCATCTACCGCAACGCGTACCGGTCAACGACGCCGGGCTGAGCGTCGGCCAGGTCATCGAATTCCTCCACCCATAAAAAACCCATGGACGACACCCGCATCCTCCTCGCGCACGGCAACGGCGGCCGCCTGATGCGCGAACTCATCGCCGGCATCTTTGCCCGTCATCTCGGCAACCCGCTGCTCGACACCGACGCCGACGCGGTGACGCTGCCGACGCTCGATGGCGAGCCTATGGTCACCACCGACGGCTTCACCGTGCAGCCGCTGGAATTCCCCGGCGGCAACCTCGGCTCGCTGGCGGTGCATGGCGTGGTCAACGACCTCGCGGTGGCCGGCGCCGACCCGCGCTACCTCACCCTGTCGGCGCTGATCGAGGAAGGACTCGAAGTCGACGTGCTGGATCGCTTGATCGCCAGCTTCGCAGCAGCGGCGCGGGAAAGCGGCGTGGCCGTGGTGGCCGGCGACACCAAGGTGGTGCGGCGCGGCGAAGGCGGCGGCTTGTACCTGTCGGTCGCCGGCATCGGCGTCAAACGTGCGCAGGCGAAACTCGCAATTGAAACCATCTCCCCTGGCGACGTCGTGCTGGTGTCCGGCCCGGTGGGCGACCACGGCATCGCGGTCATGCTGGCGCGCGAACAGTTCGGGCTGTCCGGCGAACTGCGCTCCGATTCGGCCTCGGTGCTGCCGCTGGCGCGGGCGGTGCGCGACCTGCCCGGCCTCAAGTTCATGCGCGACCCGACGCGCGGCGGCCTCGCCACGGTCGCGCATGAAATCGCGCGCGCCAGCGGCCACAGCGTGGCGCTCGACCAGAACACGGTGCCGCTGCGCCCGGAAGTGGTGTCGGTGTGCGACATGCTGGGCTACGATCCGTATTTCCTGGCCTGCGAAGGACGGGTCGTTGCCGTGGCCGATGCTTCCTCGGGCGGCGACATCCTGAGCCGCTGGCGTGCCCTGCCGGAAGGACGGGCGGCCAGTATCATCGGCCGCATCGAGAGCGGCAGTGGGCGCGTCATACTGGAAACCGGCCTGGGCGGCCGTCGCGTGCTGGACGAGCTGGAAGACGATCCACTGCCCAGGATCTGCTGAGCGGTAGCCAGGCGCCGCACCTGGATTCACGGCTACCCGTCCTCAACCGCGGCGCCCTGTCCGAAACCATCCGGCCTCGTCACGGGTCAAACCGGCGGCCATCGCACCAGCAGGAGAATCGGCATGAACGAAAGGATCAATCTCGGGAAATCTTCGCCCGCCTTGTATCAGGCAGTCCTTACCCTCGAACAGCTTGCGTCCGGGGAAGGCGCCAAGGCCGGTATCGCAGTCGGCTTTTCGCACTTGCTGCGCTTGCGTGCCTCGCAGATCAACCAGTGTGCGTTCTGCGTCAGGATGCATACCCGGGATGCGCTCGCAAGCGGAGAGCCAAGCGATCGCATTTCCGTACTGCCCGCCTGGCGGGAAACCGGTTATTTCACCCCCAAGGAATGTGCGGCGCTGGAACTTGTCGAGGCCATCACGCGGGTCTCCGAGGGCCAGGTTCCCGATGCGGTCTATGAGCGGGCGGCGGAAAAGCTTTCAGAAGCGGAGATCGCGGCCATTGAGTGGCTCGCCATCGTCATCAACGTCTGGAACCGTATCGCCATTTCCAGCCGCTATGCCGTCAAGGCGTAGGGACGTCGACCCGGACTAGGGCCTGGCAGCCACCCTGCCCGCGGCTATCCGGCTATTCGCATTGGTCCACGGGCTGCGTCCAGAGGGTCTTCTGTTCTGGCGTGCGGCGCGCCTTGCCAAGGGCCTGGGAGATGGCCAGCATGGCCCCGGCATCGAGCGTCCGGGTCCGCGCATGGCCATGGCACAAGGCGCCACGGAAACCCAGATAGTCCGGGTCAAGCGGCGCCAGGACAGGGATATCCTCTGCCCGCAAGGAACCGGCCAGTCCACTGATCAGATTCAACTCCCGGGCCTGCGCGACAAAACGTTCGAGCTGTGCGACAGGCTGGTGCCGCAGCAATCCCCCCGCGGACTTGTCCAGCGTGTCCAGCATGACTCCCGCAAAGCCGTACCCGGCGAGCCGGCCGAGCAGGCCGAGGTCCGGGTGGCGGTCCGCGAACAAAACCGCCACCAGCCGGTAGCGGCTGCAAAGCGGCGCCAGCGCGGCCAGACAATCATGCAATGCCGGCGCCGGGAACAGTCCGATCTTCACAAAGTCGACGCCGGAGATGGCCATCATGCTGACGGCATGGAATACCGCCTGCGGCGCCATGGCGGGAAAATCCCCTATGGTTGCGCTGACGGGCGTCCGCCCGCCCACTGCATCGACAATGGCGTGCACGGTGTCCAGGGGCAGTGCGCCCAGCGCGCCGGCATGCGGGTTCTTGGCGTCGATGATGTCGGCGCCGGCAGCAAGCGCCTGCCGCGCTTCGCCGATATCCGTGATGCTGGCGAGCCAGCCCGTCATGCTGCCTGCTCCCTTGCACGATGCGCATCGATTTTTTCCTTCAGCCAATTCCAGGCTTCCAGCTCGCGCGGACCCGCCGTCTTGTCAATCGCGATGGCGAGATAGTCCATTTCATGCTTCACCTTGTCGGCGGGAAGCATGTCCAGACGGCTGGCCAGTATGCAGGCCTCGATGACGGCAGCCTGGGCACGGTTATGGCCGGGGAAGGCCAGGTGGCCGACCTGGACGACCTCGCGGCAGATGAAGCGGGGCCGCACGGCATCTTCTTCGATCCGCTCCACGATCAATTCGCTGTGACTGAGGGCCTCCGCAAGCCGGCCGCAGGCAATCCGGTCGCACGGGACAAGCGGCCAGTCGCGCCGTCCCGTGAGGCAGCCCGCGAAGACCCGCACGTCGGAAGGATGACTGATCGCGGCGATTCCGGTGGCGCGCAGGTTGTCGAGCGTGCGCGAAGGATGGAAAGGCGACAGCACGACGAATCCATCTTCGCGGCGGAAACCCAAAGGCGCGATGTGCGTCCCGCCGTCCGGCGTGGCGGTAGTCAGGATGGCCTCCAGGATCAGGCTCATGAGGGCTCCGTGTGCGAGGGCGCGCGACGCGTGCTGCCAGGCCCGCATTGAACCGTCAGGTCTTCTTCCTTGCGGCGCAGCCCCATGCACCCCCAGGTCAGTTCCTCGTCCTGGCTGTAGCGTTTGCCGAGTTGCCAGGCGATCTGCGCCCGGGCCAGTTCGACGCCCAGGTAAAACGCGTGGCCGCCATCCTGCTCCAGCTTGAGATGCGGCCACAACGCAAACGGATCGGTCGCGCTGTGCAGGCCATCGCGGTTGTAGATATGCAGGCCCTCTTCGCTGATCTGGATGCGAAAACTGGGATCCTTCACGGCGCGTGCCATCGTGGCGATTTCTTCCCTGTCGTAAGGGAACGGCCGGCGATGATGCAGACCGAGCAGCGCATCCGAAAAATCGCGCGGCAGGCTCTGCGTGTCGTGCGCGGCGAACATCATCCGGCGTGCGGCGTCGATCTCGCGCACCGCGCTGCGGCAATGCGGGCTGACCTCCGTGGTGAGCAATGCGCGGATGTTCAGCTCGGCCATGATGCCCAGCAGCAGGGCATGCATGCCGGCCGTGTCGGCGTCCGTCAGTTCGGAAAGATTGCCAGTGCCCATCAGGATGTCCGCATCGGGCATCCGCCGGCGCAGTTCGTGATAGCGCGCCAGCGAGGCGGTGAATCCGAACGGCAGCGGATCCAGGATGGGATCGGCGAAATACGGCCGATTATTCGCCTCCATCCGCTTCATGGCGTCGATCAGGTTGTCCACATCGCCCGGATGCGCGGGAATCAGGATCGGCGTGGCCGCTACCTCGTCGGCCAGATGCAGGGTATCCGTGGTGAGCGACAGCAGATAATCCGCCCCCGCCCGACCGCCGCGCAGCAGTTCATCGGAATCCAGCGAGTCGACGCTGACCCGGTAGCCGACCGCCTTCAGCGCCTGCACCGTTTCTTCCAGATGCGGAAACGGTGTCTGCGGCAAGCCACCGATATCGATCACATCGGCGCCATCGGCAACATAGCGGGCAGCCTGGGCCAGGATGGCCTCGATACTCATCAGCGGCGCATTGACCAGTTCGGCGAATATGATCACGTCGTGCCGCGACAGGTCCGGCGCACGGCGCTGCCGGCCGAAAAATCCGGGTAAATCCATGAGCTCGTCAGGCCCCCGTTCGACGGGAAGGCCGAAATGCCCGGACAAAGCCGGCAGATCGCCGCGGCAGCGGCCTGGCAGCAGGATACGGTCCGCCCCTCGCGTATCCGTCAGGCGGCGCCGGATCATGTCAGCGGTCATCAAGGCGGCCACCTGCACACCCATCACCTGTATCTCCCAGGTGAAGCCTGCGTCACCCATCTCGGTGAGCACGCGCCGCAACTGCGACTCGGCGAGACGGCCCGTCAGGAAAAGGATGTGTTCAGACATGTCATTCTCTGATCTATGGCGGATTTCAGCGCCTCGATGCTTTCCGCCACGCTGGTATAGGGGAAGCTTTTCAGCCGTTCGGTATTCTCGAGATCGATGGGCCGCGGGTACAGCGTGACGGTCTGGCCCGGCGCCTCGGTGATGACCGTTGGCTCGCAGTCGCAGGCAAACACGATGCTGGGGATGCGGCATTTACCCGCCTGGGCATACAGATTGGTGACCAGCGTGTCGGAAATTCCGGCCACACACTTGGCCACGGTGTTGGACGTGGCCGGGCCGATGATCAGCGTGTGGTAATGGCCGCCATACAGGAAGCCCACCGGCACGCTGCTGGCCGTATGGTCCTGAAAGATACGGATTTTCTCGCGCAGACGCTTGAGCGGAATCCCGTACATTCCGAGTATTTCGGCGGCCGCCCGGGTGACGAACAGATCGACATCCGGAAGCGTCTCGATGATTTCCAGACTTTCGCGGAGATAATGCCCCGATCCCGTCAGGCCCCAGGCGATGCGGGGGGTTTCACGTGCTAACACGGTTCTTTGCCGGGGCTCATCGCGGAAAGGCGTGCCGGGAGAATCCCCATTGGCGATCGGCTTCCTCCACCCCCACCTCCAGCAAATGGACCCCCTTGGCCAGCTTTTCCCGGTGAAGCGCCTCGGTCAGGCGATCGCCGATGTGCCGGGCCAGCAACTCCGCGGTGGCATTGGGTATCTGCAGGATGACGCAGCTTTCCCGCTCGATCCAGAAACGCTTGCCAAAACTTTCCACCTTGACCAGACCGTCCTCTTCCGTCAGGCGGACGACAGGACTGGTGGCGGGCAGGATCACGTGATCGGACAACTCCTGGCAGATTTCCCGCGCCAGGCGGGTCAATGCAACAAAATCCAGCACGTAGCCCTCGCCGGTATCCTCGCCGTGCGCCGTCACGCGTGTGTGAAAGTTGTGGCCGTGCAAATTTTCACAGACATTGCCATAGGTGATGAAGTGGGCGGAATTGAACCCCAGATCCGCAGGTTCGACCCAGGTGACAAATGGAGACGGCGTCAAATCATTCTTCCTTGTTGATGCGGATATGCAGGTTGTTCATCTTGCGATACAGCGTGTTGCGGCTGATTTTCAGGTTCCGGGCAGCCAGCGTGACGTTCCAGCGGCTCTTCTCCAGGTTCAGCAGGATCGTTTCCCGCTCCGCCATTTCCAGCGCGGACAAGGGTACCGCGGTACTGCCGTCAGGGCTGCCTTCAGGCTCTGTTTCCGCTTGATGCGGCTGCGTGCAAATCTCCTGCGGCAGGTCGTAAATCGTGATTTCAGGTCCGTCGCACAACGCCAGCGCCGTCCGCAAGACATTGCGCAACTGACGGATGTTGCCCGGCCAGGCATACGCTTCGAGTTGGCGCATGGCGCCCTTGCTCAGGTCTATCTGCTGCTGGTCGGCGCATTCCAGGCGCAGGATGTGATTGATGAGCTCACGCTTGTCGCGCCGGTCGCGCAAAGGCGGCAGGTTCAGCGTGATGCCTTGCAGGCGGTAGTACAGGTCTTCCCGGAAACGCCCTTCCGCCACCAGTTCCTTGAGGTCCCGGTGGGTGGCGCTGATCAGCTTGATGTCGACCTTGACGGGGATTTCGCCGCCCAGCGGTATGACTTCGCGTTCTTCCAGCACCCGCAGCAAACGAGCCTGCAGCATCACGGGCATATCGCCGATTTCATCCAGGAATAACGTGCCGCCGTTGGCCTGGAGAATTTTTCCGCGGCGCCCTTCGCGATTGGCGCCGGTGAACGCCCCCGACTTGTAGCCGAAGAGCTCGCTCTCGATCAGGGTTTCCGGGATGGAGGCGCAGTTCACTGCCACGAAGGGACGCTTGCCGCCGGTCTGTTCCTGGTGAACGCCCTGGGCAAACACCTCCTTGCCCGTTCCCGTCTCGCCCAGCAGCAGGATAGGGATATCCCGGCCCAGTACGCGCCGGGCGCAGTGAACGTTATGTTCCATGGTCTGATCGCCGAACTGGAGTTCGCTCAGACGAATGAACTTTTCATCGCCCGCGGGCGGATTTTCGATGACAGGCTGACGCGAAGCCCGTCCGGATGACAGCACGGCCGCACGGCCTTCGGGTGGCTGGACCAGGCCGAAGAAGCGATTGCCCCGCTTGGCCTCATAGAGCGCGACCGGATTGAGCCAGCCCTGGTTGTTCCGCCCAAGCAAGGCCTCCATGCCTGTATTGAAAAGGTCGCGAAGTTGAAACCCCGCCAGATCGGCCGGCTTCTTGTAGCCCAGCTGGAACAGTGCGCTGCGGTTGGCAGCCAGGATACGGCCTTCCTCATTCAGGGCCAGCGCGCCTTCCCACAGCGTGCCAATGAATTCGGGCCGGCTGTGGAAACGCAGGGCGTAGTGGTCGCGGAACCGGCACAGGAACGCGCGGTTCTCGATCATCTGTGCCGACATGTTCACCAGCACCAGGGTGTGCTGCTGCGCCTGACGAGAAAAACTGGAGGCGTCCAGCACCGCCAGCAACCCGCCTTCGTGATCGAAGATGGGCGCCGACGAACAGGTCAGCCCGATGTTGCGCGCCAGGAAATGCTCGTGATGATGAACCAGCAGGGGACGCTTCTCGATGGCGCAGGTGCCCATGCCGTTCGTTCCCTGGTACTGCTCGCTCCACAGTGCACCCTCGACCATCCCGCAGCGCCGCGCCGCCTCGGAAAACGACGGATCGCCCAGATAATCCAGTACCACGCCTTCCTGGTCGGTCAGCAGGACGGAAAATCCCGATCCGGATAACTGCTGGTAGAGCGTAGCCATCTCGCCTTGCGCGATCGCACGCAGGGATTCCAGCGGTTCCTGCCTGTCCTTGAGTTCCCGGCTGTCCAGAATGATCACCGGCTCATCACGAACCGGGTCCAGACCGAACTCTCGTACGCATCGATTCCATGACTGGACGATCGCCGGTCCGACTTGCGTCACGTCCATGTCGCCAGGCGATTCGATCACCGCATTCACTATTCGGGCATGTTCCAAGATTTCGTGCCTTTCCATCGCCTAAATCCTTATCGAGACCATGAAAGCAATATCCGCACCAGGATTTCCTGGGTACCCGGCCAAGCCGCATTCCTCCGTGTGTTCTTATAAAAAATATTGAAAAAACAGATTCGCTGCCTTGCAGGGGCTCGAATCACATGGAATACACGGTACATGTTGTACCGGAATTGAAACATTCAAGAGCCGTTTCCGTACCTTGTCCTGCAGTGTAGCATCGTAAATTGCCACGTCCATGGGACATTATGGTCACGTGGCACGCTTCATGCTGGACTGGAGGTATGGCATTCAAGATAATGAAAATGAAAAGCATGCGTGTTGGCATCGCGTGGCTGATTCTGTTGGGCGCCTCCTTCGCCTGGGCCAGTCCCGCGACTCTGGGAGGAGACTTCACGCTGCGCACCACGAAGAATCAGGAAGTCTCGCTTTCCTCGTTCGAAGGCAAGGTGGTGTTGCTGTATTTTGGCTTTACCCACTGTCCGGACATGTGTCCGACGGAGTTGCTGCAGTTCAAGCAAGTGCTCGCCATGCTGCCGGCCGACCAGCGCGCGCGGGTCCAGCCTGTGTTCATCAGCGTCGATCCCAAACGCGATACCGCCGAGGTTCTCGACCCCTACGTGGGATTTTTTGACAAGCGCATCCTTGCCCTGACAGGCAGTGAAGCCGAACTGCACAAGGTGGCCGGACAGTTTGGCGCGCATTTCCGCTACGTGCCGACAGGTTCCAGCTACACGGTCGACCACACGGTGAACATGTTTCTCATCAATCCACGCGGCAAACTCGTGAGAATCATTCCTTACGGCACTCCCACCGAGGATGTATTGAAGCAAGTCACCGCCTTGCTGCCTGATTCCGCCAGCGAATAATCCCGGGCCGGGCTGTCAGCCTGCCAGCATGACGGGGGCGCGGCGTTCGCTGCGCTCGACCCGCGGCGGGAAAGGCAGCCGCTTCACTTCGTTGCCCTGCGCATTGCGGTAGATCAACTGGCGGGTGGCAAAGTCGTATTCCGGATGATGCGGGGCGCGCCACTGATTGAGGAAATGCACGTAGAACGCCGAAAACAGGCCTTGCGTGGGTTTGTCGCGAAGCAGGGCAAAGACATACTCCGGCTGGTCTTTCAGTTCATGGCCGTCGTGACAGTACTGCACCCATACGTATTCCCCGGTGATGATCAGGTTCCAGAAGGGCGGATCCTCGTAGAACTTGAGCGTCACCTGCTTGCCTGAGGCTTCCAGGGCAGCCAGCCGCTCGATCGTGGCTGCGGTCTCCTGGCAGTAGGTTTCGAGCAACGCGGCGGGATCACCCAGCGATTGCACGCGCCGCATGGCGCCCGCGCCGTAAGGGTTCATCAGCATGACCCGCAATTCGTAACTGTGGTCGATCACCTGGCTCAGATTGCGCCGCTGCGAGACGAACGTATCGTATCCGGTGACCGACATCATCGACACGTCGCAGGTGCCGGTGATCTGGTCAAGCAGCTTGCGGTCGTACCCGTGCGCGCGCCAGTGGTTTTCCCCCCGCACATGTACCAGCGAGACCAGGCGGTTCAGGCGGTGGCTGAGGCGCCCCTGCCGCGCGCTGAGGAAGAGGTTGAACAGCATCACCAGCACGGCGGCGAAAATGATTTCGTTGGCCAGCAGCAACTGTGAATTGTCCTCCACCTGCGGCCACCAGGTGAACAGGATGAATTTCGCCAGCGCGGGCAGCGAGAAGGCGATGCCTACCGCCAGGAGCGTCACCCCGATATGGCTGAAGACGTGTCGGATCGTGTGAACGATGCTGAAAAAATGCGGGCTGCGCGCCATGGGACGTGTCTCCTGGTTGTCGGGGAGCGGGGCTGATCTGATTCTTGAGGGCCTCGCTTGCTCCGGACATCCCGGAAAGGCAGGCCAGTGACGGAAAGAAGAAAGCGGGACCAACAAGCCAATACCACTCCAGCACGTGTCGTGCCAGTCATGAATATCCATTGCTTTTCATCGACTTGCTGCTTGTTCGCCCGAATTCTGGCGGACATTGCGTCGCCGTCCGGCGACATCAAACCGGGCCTTTACCGCAATGCCTTGTAAGGAAAAGCGCTTTTCTGTCCGGTATCCGGGACAGGGTTCGGCGTCCCTCAACGGACTCGCCGCGCGACAACCGGCGCACGGCCTCCCTCTTGCGACCGACGGCCGGCCAGCGCCGGATTTCGGCGGCCGCGGCGGGACAGCAGGAAGAAAGCGATGGGAATCCGGAACCCGTGGAAAGATCCGGGGCGCGACTCAGGCGCTGAGAAGCCGAACGGGAAACGATGTCATCAGACGCAGGCGTGATGCATCGGCATCAAACCCTGTCCGAGCCTGCGCAGGATCTGCAGACCATCCTCCAGTCCGGGGAAATCGATGCGGTGGACGTCGTTCCGGTCCAGCATGCGTTCAAGGATCGAAGCGGCCCGGCCATGGCGGGGCAGTACGCATTCAGGCGAGATTTCCACCAGCGGCGCCAGGACGAAAGAGCGCAGGTGCAGACGCGGGTGCGGCACAATCAGTGCGGGATCGTCGTCCAGCGTCAGATTGTCGTACAGCAGCAAATCCAGATCCAGCGTACGCGGTCCGTTGCGGAGGTGGCGTACGCGCCCATGGCGCGTCTCCAGCGCCTGCAATTCGGTCATCAGCGCAGCGGGCGACAATGTCGTGTCCAGCAGGACGGCCGCATTGATGAAATCGGGCTGGTCTGCATAGCCTACGGGCGCGGTTCGATAGAGCGAGGAGGCACGCACCAGTCGGGTATGCGGCAGGCTGTCGAATTCCTGCATGACGGCAAGCAGGCGGCTTGCCGGCCCATCGATATTTCCACCCAGGGCGACGAACGCCTGGCTCATTGAATTTTCCCCAGGACCTGATCACGATGCTGGGTCAGCGCTTCCCTGACCAGGGGCGCCAGGGCGCCATCCTGCGCGGAATCCAGGTAGGCGTACAGGCTCCGCCGCATGCGCTTCTCCCAGAAGCGCGCCAGATGCTCCGCAATGCCTGCACTCGCAAGGGCTCGATCGGGCTCGGTCTCGAAGTAGGCACCGATCTGGTTGGCCATGTGGATCAGATGATCAATATTCATGTATCACTCGGTTTCGATTCGTTGCGGGGTTGAATAGACGGTATAGCGGCCCCGTCGCACGAAGCCTGCCAGGGTCAGTCCCACTTCCTGAGCCAGCCGGATGGCATAGCCGGTCGGGGCGGAAACCGCGGCGAGGAGGGGGATCCCGACAGCCGCCGCTTTCTGCACCATCTCGAAGCTGGCGCGACTGGTCACCAGCGCGAAACCGGCGGCAGGATCGAACGACGCCTTGATCAATGCGCCGATCAGCTTGTCCAGGGCGTTGTGGCGCCCCACATCTTCTCGCACCAGCAGCACATTTCCGCCGGGGTCGGCCCATGCGGCAGCGTGCACGCCGCCGGTACGGATGTGCAGCGGCTGCCTGGGCTGCAATTGATCCAGTGCCCGATGCAGCGAGGCCGCCGCAATGACTGGCCCCGCCGGCAGCGGCGTCAGGACGCGGGCCACCTGATCCAGACTTTCCACGCCGCACAACCCGCAGCCGGTGCGGCCGGCCATGGCGCGCTGCCGGTTTTTAAGCGCGGCAAAACGGGCTTGAGCGATGCGCATCTGCACGACCACGCCCTGGGCACCGATTTCCAGTTCCAGTTCGTACAGTTCGGAAACGTCCGCCAGGATGCCTTCGCTCAGGCTGAACCCGAGGGCGAAGTCCTCCAGATCGGCCGGGCTGGCCAGCATCACGGCATGCGAGATGCCGTTGTAGGACAAGGCAACCGGCACCTCTTCCGGGACCGATTCCAGGCGTGACCCCGCCGTGCCGCACGCCATGGTTTCCACCAGGGGAGGCGGCAGCGTCATGGAAGGGTCGGGCAGATCACACAGGCGCACCAGCCGACTCCTGATTCAGCAGCTTGATCTGCTCCTCGCTGAATTCCGCAAAATGCTTCTGCCAGGCGGAGGGCTGCTCCACGCGGGACAACTGCACGGCGGTCACCTTGTATTCCGGACAGTTGGTCGCCCAGTCGGAGTTTTCGGTCGTCACCACGTTGGCCCCCGATCCGGGCCAGTGGAAGGTGGTGTAGACCACGCCGGGCTGCATGCGTTCATGGATCTTGGCGCGCAGGACGGTCTCGCCGGCACGGCTTTTCACGCCCACCCAGTCGCCGTCGCGGATGCCGCGATCTTCGGCATCGACCGGATGGATCTCGATGAGATCTTCCTGATGCCAGGCGTTATTCGCGGTGCGTCGGGTCTGTGCGCCAACGTTGTACTGCGTCAGGATGCGACCGGTCGTCAGCAACAGCGGGAAGCGGCGATTGACGCGCTCTTCCGTGGCGACATATTCGGTCAGCATGAAACGTCCCTTGCCTCGCACGAACTCTTCTATGTGCATGACCGGCATGCCCTCCGGACTTGCCGCGTTACAGGGCCACTGAATGCTTCCCAGCTGGTCCAGCTTGGCGTAGGAGACCCCCTGGAACGTGGGCGTCAGCAGCGCAATTTCGTCCATGATTTCGGACGGGTGCTTGTAATGCATCGGATAGCCGAGCGCGTTCGACAGCATCTGGGTGACTTCCCAGTCGGCATAACCCGCGAGCGGACGCATCACCGTGCGGATGCGGGAAATGCGCCGTTCCGAGTTGGTGAACGTGCCGTCCTTCTCGAGGAAGCTGGAGCCCGGCAGGAATACGTGTGCGAACTTTGCGGTTTCGTTGAGGAAAATATCCTGCACGACCAGGCACTCGAGTGATTCCAGCGCATGCGTGACATGCTCGGTGTTCGGATCCGATTGCGCGATGTCCTCGCCCTGCACATAGAGCGCCTTGAAACTGCCGGCGATGGCCGCGTCGAACATGTTCGGAATCCGCAGGCCGGGCTCGTCCGAAAGCTGCACCCCCCAGACCGACTCGAACGCGTGACGGGTTTCGTCGTCCGCCACGTGACGATAGCCCGGCAACTCATGGGGGAAGGAGCCCATATCGCACGAACCCTGCACGTTGTTCTGACCGCGCAGCGGGTTGATGCCGACGCCGGGGCGTCCGACGTTGCCGGTGGCCATGGCGAGGTTGGCGATTCCCATGACCATGGTGGATCCCTGACTGTGCTCGGTCACGCCCAGGCCATAGTAAATGGCCGCATTGCCACCCGTCGCGTACAGTCGCGCGGCCGCACGCATGTCGTCCGCGGGTACGCCGGTGATGGAGGCGGTGGCCTCCGGCGAATGGCGCGGATCGGCGATAAACTCACGCCACTTGTTGAAAGCCTCCGGTTCGCAGCGTCGCGCCACGTAATCCTCGTCAACCAGTCCCTCGGTGACGACCACATACGCCAGGGCATTGATCAATGCGACGTTGGTGCCGGGCAGCAGTTTCAGATGATGCGTGGCACGCACGTGTGCCGTCTCGACCAGGTCGATTTTGCGCGGGTCGGCGACGATCACCTTGGCGCCCTGGCGCACGCGCTGTTTCATGCGCGAGGCGAAGACCGGGTGCGCATCGGTCGGGTTGGCGCCGATGATCAGGATGACATCCGCCTGCATCACGGAATCGAAATCCTGGGTACCCGCCGATTCGCCTATGGTCTGCTTGAGGCCATATCCGGTAGGCGAGTGGCACACCCGGGCGCAGGTATCGACGTTATTGACGCCGAAGGCGGCACGGGTCAGTTTCTGGACCAGATAGGTTTCCTCGTTGCTGCAACGCGAGGAGGTGATCGAACCGATCGATTCGGCGCCATATTTTTCCTGCAGGCGCCGGAATTCGCTCGCGGTGTGAGCGATCGCCTCTTCCCAGCTCACTTCGCGCCAGGGTTCGCGGATCGAGCTGCGGATCATCGGCGTGGTGATACGCTCGGCGTGCGTGGCATACCCCCAGGCGAAGCGGCCCTTGACGCATGCATGGCCATGATTGGCGCCGCCATTGAGGTCAGGCACCATGCGGACCACTTTCTCACCCTGCATTTCGACATTCAGCGAGCAGCCCACGCCGCAGTAGGCGCAGGTGGTCGTGATGCTGCGTTGCGGCTGCCCCATCTGGATGACGGACTTCTCCAGCAGCGATGCCGTCGGGCAGGCCGCGACGCAGGCGCCGCAGGACACGCATTCGGAAGACATGAAGTCTTCGCCCCCGGCGGGTGCGATGCGGGTGTCGAAGCCACGAGCGGTCGTCGTCAGGGCGTAGGTGCCCTGAATGTCGTTGCAGGCCCGGACACAACGCGAGCAGACGATGCACTTGGACGGATCGTAGGTGAAATAGGGATTCGAGGTATCCGACGTTTCCTGCAGGTGGTTATGGCCGTCCGCATAGCGAATCTCGCGCAGGCCGACCCGGCCGGCCTGGTCCTGCAACTCGCAGTTGCCGTTGGCGGGACAGATCAGACAATCGAGCGGATGATCGGAGATATACAGTTCCATGACGCCGCGGCGCAGGCGGAACAGGTCATCGTTCTCGGTCGTGACTTCCATCCCCTCTTCCACCAGCGTGGTGCACGAGGCGGGATAGCCGCGCCGGTTCTTCACCTGAACCACGCAGAGCCGGCAGGAGCCGAATGCTTCCAGTTGTTCGGTCGCGCACAGCTTGGGAATGTCGATACCCGCTTCGGCGGCGGCGCGCATGACCGAAGTGCCGGCCGGGACGGTCACGGGAATCCCGTCGACGGACAGCGTCACGTGCTGGGTGGACGTACGTGCCGGGGTTCCCCGGTCGTGGTGGCAGTGCAGAATCATGCTGAGGCCTCCTCATGCTTCGGCGCCAGGCCGAAATCTTCAGGATAGTGATCGAGAGCGGACAGAACCGGATACGGTGTCATGCCGCCCATCGCGCAAAGCGACCCTTCCAGCATAGTCTGGCAAAGATCACGTAACAGAACGTCGTTGTTGGTCCGCTGCGCACGCGCAGCCAGCATGCCGTCCAGTAATTCCACGCCGCGCACCGAGCCGATGCGGCAGGGTGTGCATTTGCCGCAGGATTCGATCGCACAGAATTCCATGGCGTAACGGGCCATTTTTGCCATGTCGACACGGTCGTCGAAGGCAACGATCCCGCCATGACCCACTGTGGCGCCAACCGCCGCGAACGCCTCGTAATCGAGAGGCAGATCAAAGCGCGACTCGGGCAGATAGGCGCCGAGCGGCCCGCCCACCTGCACGGCCCGGATCGGTCGGCCGCTCGCCGAGCCCCCGCCAAAGTCGTAGAGCAATTCGCGCAGCGTCATGCCGAAAGGAACCTCGACCAGGCCGGTATATTTAAGGTTGCCGGCAAGCTGGAACGGCAGCGTGCCGCGCGAGCGGCCACTGCCCAGTGCCTGATAGGCCTCGCCGCCTTGAGCCAGAATCCCCGGCACACTGGCCAGCGTGATCACGTTGTTGACCACCGTGGGCTGGCCGAACAGGCCCTGCAGCGCTGGCAGCGGCGGCTTGGCGCGCACCAGGCCGCGCTTGCCCTCGACGCTTTCCAGCAACGACGTTTCCTCGCCGCACACGTAGGAACCGGCGCCCTTGAAAAGGTTCAGCTCGAAACGCCGGCCCGAGCCGAGCACATCGGAGCCCAGCACGCCTTCGCGCGTGGCCGCGACGATGGCGGCTTCCAGCACCTCCCAGGCATGCGGGTACTCCGAGCGCAGGTAGATGTAGCCGGTATCCGCCCCCACCGCCAGGCCGGCGATGATCATGCCCTCGATCAGGCCATAGGGATCGCCCTCCATCTGCATGCGGTCCGAAAACGTGCCGGAATCTCCTTCATCCGCATTGCAGACGATGTATTTCTGGGCACCCTCCGCATTCATGACGGTGCGCCATTTGATTCCAGTAGGGAAGCCCGCACCGCCGCGCCCGCGCAGGCCGCTCGTATCGATGGCCGCCACGATCTCTTCGGCCTTCATGGCGAGCGCGCGCTCCAGCCCCTTGAATCCGCCATGGGCTCGATAATCCTCCAGCGACAGCGGATCCGTGACGCCCATGCGGGCAAAGGTGACCCGGGTCTGGCGCTTCAGATAGGGGATCTCTTCGGTGGGGCCGTGGCATAAGGCATGCGAACCGCAATGTCCCTGCAGCCATCCGGCCTCGAACAGGCCCGCCACGTCTTCCGGACGGAGCGGCCCGTAGGCAATGCGCTGCCCATCGATCTCGACCTCGACCAGCGGTTCCAGCCAGTACAATCCGCGCGAGCCGTTGCGCACGATCTCCACGTCCAGCCCACGGCTCTTGACCTCTTTCCCGATCGCCTGAAGCACGCGTTCCGCACCGACCGACAGGGCACTGGCGTCACGCGGCACAAACATCCGTTGTGTCATGTCATGCCCCCCTTGCTTCGGCAAGAATGGCGTCGAGACGCTCGGCGCTGACCCGGCCGTGCAATTCGTCATCCAGCATCACCGCCGGCGAACAGGCGCAGTTGCCAAGACAATAAGCCGCCTCCAGCGTGATTTCGCCATCGGCCGTCGTGGCGCCGAACTCGACACCGAGCTGCGTGCTGGCGTGCAAGGCCAAGGCGTCCGCCCCCATGGCCTGGCAAGACTCCGCGCGGCATACCCGGAGACGCTGACGACCGGGTGGCGTGCGGCGATAGTCGTGATAATAGTCAATCACGCCGACCACTTCGGCGTGCGACATGTTGTGGTCTTTCGCCAGATCGACAATGGCATGGTCGGAGATATAGCCGAATTTTTCCTGCAGCTGGTGCAATGCGGGCAGCAGGTCGGCTTGATTTTTACTAGGCATAAGTCCTCTGGGCATCGAGAAAACTAGTGGGGCGGGAGCGTTGCAAAAGCTTATGAGCAATTTATATGCCAGATCGTTTATCCAGATAAAGATTCCTGCAAAATCATTCATGAACAGGCCCCTGCTCCGCCATGGCGGAAGCAGATCCGGCTCAGAAAGTTCCGATAGCGGGACAGATTGTCATGTCCCATCGATCAAAAAGAGGGCTGCACGCCGACACAAACTGTCACATCGTCACGACCCCGCGGGTTGTCGTGCGGGTCCGTACCCGTGCATGAGCAAGACGCTTGAGCGCGAGGTCAGCCTGGATTAGGGCCTGTTAACACGATTTTCAGGTCTGCGTTGCTGCGAGAAAGCGATGGATGCAAGGCGCGTCGCGCCGGCAAGGGTCGTTCCCTTGCCAAGCGGCGCAACGCCGCAGACGCGCTTTCTCGCAGCAACCCGGAGGGGCGGGCCAGCCGTGGTGAATCCAGCCGGGCGCATCCCTTTGTCGCAGCCCGCTTGCTGTGCCCGCACAGCGGCGCGGCCTGCTTCGCGGGCTGCATCCCGAATCGGCCTCGCCGCAGACCTGAAAATCGTGTTAACAGGCCCTAGTAACCTGATACTGTCCGGATCATCAGCCAGGCCCCGACAAGAATGCACAATACCCCTACGCAGGTACGCAAAACCCGTGCATTCATGGCATGGACGATCCGGACGCCCATGACAACGCCCACGACCTCGAAAATGGTGCAAATGACCGCAAGCTCATAATTGATCGATCCGAATCGCAGGTTGCCCGCTGTTCCGGAGACGGCCGCCAGGATCTGGACGACCTGGCTTGCGCCTATGGTGCTGAGAGGGGGAAACCCAAACAGGATCATCAAGGGGACGGATAAAGCGGGCCCCCCCACCCCGGTGAGGCCCGAGCCAAACCCCACCACGGCGCCCACGGCAGCCAGCAACACCAGTTGGGCTCGCGGGCTATTCTCGAAAATCAACAGCTTTTCCCGGCTTTTTGTAAAAAATGTGTAGATTCCGGAAAAAACAATAATTAGAGCCAGAATCAGGGAAAGTCCATGCGCATTGATTTTCGTATTGGCCCAGGCGCCAAAGAAGCCGAAGATCGCCGCGCCGATGCACAGCGGAACCGTGATGCCCCAATCGATACTGCCGCGACGCTGGAACAGGAAGGTCCCTAGCACGCCCGTGAAAATAAAGGTGAACAAGGCTGTCGCCATGGATTCCTGGATGGTCAGTCCACCAAGAATATTGAGCGCCGGAATGAGAAGAATCCCTCCGATGCCGACGGCGCCAATCAGCATGCCGGCGACGAGGGACACTGCAAGCAGCCAGGCAATTGTCATGGATCAGGGCAGATCAGATCGGGCAACACATTGACGACGGCATCCCGTTCAGGCATGCCCGGACCGATCGATGACACTCTTGCTTCTTTTCATGATTTCAACCCATCCACCCAGGCCATCCGGAAACCGGAACCGTGTGTCGTCCATCGCGGCGACTCATGCAATCGATGCACCGCGTTCCGCTGTCAATGACCCGCCCATGGACTTCGGCGGCCCTGCTAGCCGACGGCCGCAAGGTCCGTCTACAGTTCCGTCAAAGTTTCATGTCCCGGGAAGATTCACCGGTCGATCTAGGCCTTGAGCTTGAGTACGCGCTTGGCATTCTTGTACATGACCTGCTCGATCACGTCATCCTTGAAGCCAAGGTTCCTGTAGTCTTCGACCGATTGCCCCATGGCGCGGAAGGGATACGAACTGCCGAATAAAAGCTGGTCTTTCATGAAGCCGTTTGCAGCTTCGACATACAGACTTCCACCCGGAAGGAAAATATACATATCCGGCACAAGAAAGACATTTTCCCAGCGGAATGCCACCCCGATGACTTCGTTCACATAGGGATAGAAACCGTGATAACAGATAATCGACAGGCCAGGGAATGCTTTGGCGATCCGGCCCACGGGAGCGGGGTCGGTCAGGTCGAGACTGGGAGATGTCGGACCGGACATGAGGCAGACAGGAACGCCCAATTGATCGCAGGCATCGTAAATCGGATACAGCAGCGGGTTATCGGCCTTCATGGGCGCACTGCCAAAGCCCGGCTCCAGATTGATGCCTTTCAGGCCGAGCTTCTTGATGGCCCGCTCGATTTCCGCAATCGAACCCTTGACGCCCAGGGCAAGGGGATCGACAGAGCCCATGCCGACCAGCTCCTTGTGCCCTTTCGTGATGCCGCTGATTTCATCATTGGTATGTCTGATCCCGGGAATGTCGCGGCCCACGACTACGGATGCCGTGATCCCCACTTCCCTGATTTCCTCCACGAACCCTTCGACAGTCTTCGAACGGGTGAAATGCTCATCATCTTTTGAACCTACACGCCTGTTCAGCCATTTGACGACTTCGTATTCGTTGGTGCCGGGCGTTGCACCATAAAAGTCATGCAGGAACGCGGGCCGACTACGCATGTCGATTACTTTTTTTGCCATGTTTATCTCCAGATATGAATAATGTTCAATCAGTGTTCAGATGTATCGATCTACTGCTCGGCCGTTTCGGCGGCAGCGGACCGTTTTGAATACGCTTCCACAAAATCCGACGCCGCCTTGCTTCCCCCGCTGAACGATTTCATGGCCTCTTTGTGAAGGATGGACAAAGCTTCCATCTTCACGGCAATGGCCCGGTCATCGTCAAAAACAAAAGCCAGTCTTCTCGGGCGGGGCAAATCGACTTCGATGGTTTCGCGAACCTGTCCGGGGATGTTGGACATGATCAGCAAACGGTCAGCCAGGAAAATCGCTTCATCGATGTCGGTGGTCACGAAGAAATTCGTTCTGTGCGACTCCTCGAAAAGTCCCGAGTAGTACTCCCACATCAATTCCTTGGACATGCAATCCAGCCCCCGGAACGGCTCATCCAGAATCATGACGTCCGGGTTGTTGATCATTGCGCGAGCCAATTCAGCCCGGCGCTGCATGCCGCCGGAAAGCTGTGGGGGGTATTTCGCCCGGAAAGCCGACAATCCCACCTTTTCAAGAAGATATTCCGCCAGGCCACGATTCTGCTTGGTGTTCTCGCGGCGTGCCTTGGGACCGTACATGATGTTGTCGTGGGTGGTCATCCAGGGAAACAAGGCCGATTCCTGAAAAACAACCAGACGATCACGTCCCGGACCGGTTATCCGTTTTCCGTCAAGTTCGATCGTTCCGGCCGTAGGCTTTTCAAAACCGGCAAGCAGGCGGATCAAAGTGCTTTTACCGCAACCCGAAGGGCCGATCATCACCGTCAGCTTGTTGCGCTCGATCGTGAACGAGCAATCCTTGATGACCTGCTTCTCGAACAAGCCCGCACCATAGGACTTGCTCACATTCTTGACCTGGATTTCAGAAGGCTTGACTACCGGCTTCGGGGTATCCGACATAACAGCCGATTGATTCTGGGTATTCGCGTTCATGCAATTCTCCTTTACCGTTTTCTCAACCATGGGGTCAAGTAACCGCCAAGTTTCCGTAAAAGCTCGCTGCAAACAAATCCAGCGATACCGATACTGATCATGCCCACAACAATCTGTTCGTACGATCCGCCGACATAGGAGTTCCAGATAAAGAAGCCCAGTCCGCCACCCGAACCTGTCGTGCCGCCGCCGCCCGAAATCATCTCGGCTGCCACCACGACTTCCCACGTGATCCCCATGCCGACGGCCGAGCCGACGACGATCGAGGGAAGCGTTGCCGGCAGTACGACGCGCCGGAAGACATCCCATTGCGAAGAGCCCATTGACTGCGCAGACTGGAAGAAACGCGGATCGATGGATTTCGCCCCGCCCAGCACGTTGATCACGATGGTGAAAAACGCCCCCAGAAAAGTCACGAATGCAATGGACAGTTCCTGGGTTGGCCAGAAGATGATCGATGCCGGAACCCAGGCCAGCGGTGGAATCGGTCGTAACACCTCAAATGAAGGAAACACAATGCCGTGAAAGGTCTTGTTCACCGCCATGAACAGGCCCAGGGGGATGCCGATCACCATGGCGGCCAGGAATCCCGCGAGCACGCGAAGCGTACTCATGTACCAGCTCTGCCAATATCCGGGATCGCCAAGCAAGCCATACCACGCGACCAGGACCGCGGTGGGTGGCGGCACATGTCCGACCCAGGGCATGGGGAAGCCGAACCAGTCCTTGGAGCGCGAACCAACCTCCCACAGCACGAGAAACACAAAAATGGCAATGACGGCGCGCAGGTTCGATCGGCTGAACAGGGATTTTGTTAAACGTTTGGAAATCATGTCGTCTAGCCCTCTTTCTCGCCAGCGGAAAAAGCCTTCTTGGCTTCTTCATGCACGAGCTCTACCGTTTCATCCATCAACTGGCGATACCGCGTACTGGTCAGCACGCTGTAATCACGGGGGTGAGGGATATCCACGTCGATGATCTTCTTCGGCTTGCACGGACGCGAAGTCATGATGACCAGCCGATGCCCCAGGAAAATCGCTTCTTCCAGATCGTGGGTGATGAAGAAGATGGTGACCTTGTTTTTGTAATAGATTTCCAGCAAGGCTTCGTGCATCACCGATTTGGTGAGCGAATCGAGCGCGCGATAAGGCTCGTCGAACAGCAATACCTTTGGCTCATTCATCAGGGCCCGCACAATTTCCACCCGGCGACGCAAACCGGAGGAAACCTCACCCGGGAAATTGTGCTCCGTGCCGCTCAAACCCGCATCCGCCATGATGCTGCGCGCTTTTTCGTAAATTTCCTTTTTACTCAGCTTGCCCTGCATCATCGGGCCGAAGGCGACATTGTCTATGTTCGATTTCCACGGGAACAATGCGCCGTTCTGAAACACCACGATACGATCCGCGCCAGGCTGCGCCATGGGCTTCTCGGGGGGGCCGCACAAAAGCTCGTTATCAAGATAAATCTTGCCCGAAGTGATGCTGTGGAAGCCGGCGATCGCATTCAGCAACGTGGTCTTCCCGCAGCCTGACGGCCCGACAATCATGCAGATCTCGCCAGCCGGAATATCCAGCGAACAATGATCCACCGCCATCACCGCCGCACCTTCAGGGTCATAGATCTTGACGACGTCCTCGATCCGGATGGCACCTTTCAATGCCCCGCCGGCTTTTCCAGCTTGCGGGGGAACTTTCAAATCCTGCATTACTGCACTCATTACCGACCTCCCAAGGCAAGTTCGCGAACACGCCACTGCATCATGTAGTCACCCGCCATGCGCACCAGGGCGCTGGAGACATAACCCACTATGCCCAGTGTGATCATGCCGATGACGATGGTCGGGTAGCGCACCATCGTATAAGACGTATTGATGACATAACCCAAGCCATACTCACCGGCGACCATTTCGCCTGCCACCAGGGAGAACCAGGCAACGCCGATGGATATTTGCAGACCGGTGAACATGAAAGGCATGGCGCCCGGCACGATCACTTCCCTGAAGACCTGCCACTTGCTTGCACCCAGACAAGCGGCTGCCCGACTGTAGGACTCGTCGATCGTTTCAACCCCCAGCATGGTATTGAGCGCTGTGGCATAGAAAGACGCCAGGAACGTAAGAAAGATGACGGGGGTTTCAGAGCCCTGGAACATGATGATCGCCAGGGGGACCCAAGCCAGGATCGGAATGGGACGCAGGGTTTCAAAGACGGGGAAGACATACTCGCGGAAGGTCTTCGACCAGCCCAGGAACAAGCCCAGCGGCACGCCAAGGACCGTGGCCAGGAAGAAGGCAATGAGGATGCGGCGCACACTCACCCAGATGTGCTGGTAATACTCCGGCGTCCAGATGGACAGGCCGTAGACAGGATCCTTGCTGAACCACTCTTTCATCACGGTGGTCAATCCCGGCATGTCTGCGAATCTGGGCAATTTCCAGACCTCGACCGCGAGATACCAGGTTGCCAGAAGTATGCCGAAGCCCGTCATCATCAGATAGGGTTTGGGACTTTTCAGCCACTGCGACAAACGGAACATCGTCAGGCTCAAGCCGGTGGCCACGGTGACCGGCACCTGCGTGAAATGCGGGACATGCCCCGCCACCTCTTCCGGCATGGTGTACTCTTTATTGATCATGGTCGCGAAGCGGCTCATGACAATATCGCCGGTCTCTGGAGTGGCCTTGAAGAAATTGATCAGCTCCTCACCGTTGATCCGGATCAGCTCGGTCCGCTCCATACAGACCGTTTTCGCCATCCGGGTGCGCTGGTTATCGAGCACGGCTGCCCAGCCGAACACCCCGCCGCTACGCACGATTTTTTCCGGGTGTGTCGCCTGGAAGCCAATGCCCAGCGTATGCTGCACCGCGCCGGAAGACACAATGAACACATCGTCGGCAAAATCGCCCTGGTGATAGATGACATCTCCCCGGGCGTAGGACTCGTATCGAGCCAGCTTGGCAATTGCCTCGAGCATCTCGCCCGGGACCGTCTGGAACGGCATGGATCGCTTCAGCAGGTCTGCAGTCTGGTTTTGGTTCATATATATTCCTCTTGAAGCATATGCGGTCTGAAATCTTGAACCGTGGACGACGGTGCCAGGATCGTACAGACGTCAAGACTCTCACCAGCCGTGCGCGTCAAGTCATGCGCACAGCTGGAAACAATCCTGATGAAAATGGGTGGGAGGGAGGGTTAGTTGCCTTTATAGGCCGAGGCGGGCAAGGCCTTGACATCGCCGATCGGGCTCGTCAGGCCGCGTTCTTTCAACACGGCTTCGGCAAGTCCGGGCATGACGGCATCCGCACGCAATTTGGGCGTATTGATGCTTTTCACTTCATACAGGAAGGTCGTGGCCTTGGTGATGAGTGCCATCGCTTCCGGGCTGACGACGTAGGGGAGCTTGATCCGCTCGGACGTGCCACCCTCGGATGCCGGGTACGTTCCATACAGCGAGGTCCAGAGGACTTTATCGGTAAAGCCCGTGGTTTGCCCCTTCACCATGTTCACGATATTTTCTGCGTTTTTCGGGTCCGCCAGATACAGCTGGGCATCGAGTTCGGCATTGAGCCATGCCTTGACGACGTCGGGGCGCTGCTCGATCAGGTCGTTGCGCATGACCAGGAATCCGCCGTCGTTTTCGTTCACCGCGGTGCCCGACGCGATACGCTTGGCAAGGCCTTCCAGTACGAGACGGGATGCAGTGGGCTCCCAGATCACCGCAGCGTCAATCTTGCCGGCCCGGAAGCCGCTGGTAATGACTTCGATATTCTGGTTCAGGTAGCTGGAAGGCTCGACACCCGTTTTCTTGAACACCGCTTGCGCGAAACGGTCCGTGCAAGAGCCTTTCGGTACCGCCACGCGCTTGCCGTTCAGCCACTTGATGGCCTCATCCTGATTGGCAAATTTGGGCGCGTCTTTCTTCGCCAGGAAAATGTTGCACTGATCGTAGCCCAGACCCAGCGTGGCGACGATGCGAAGATCCGCAACTTGCTGTTTCGTCGTGGAAACGATGGCCGGCATGTCGCCCATGTAGCCGATATCCTGCTTGCCTGCGAGCATCGCGTTGACGATCACCGCACCCTGCAAGCCGACCGCGAACGTCACGGTAGAACCCTTGGGCAGGTACTTCTCGTAAAACTTCATGGGCTGCATCACCACCCCGGACCACGACTCCGTGTAATACGGCTGGTAGCCTACGGTCAGATGAATGGGGGTACCCACTTTCCCATAGTTATTCACCCCCGCGAACGCTGAAGACACGCTCCCGACGGTGAGGCCAACACTCGCAACTGCAGCCGTCAATGTGAGGCCAATGCAACGGTTAAACCAATTCATAAGACTAGTCATGATGAAGTTCTCCTCTGTTATAAACGCACTTCACTGCTACGGGACATAATCAATACTGATTACTCTTTTATCTGTACGAAATTCACATGCTGTGCAAAGCAGGGTTTTGATGCCATCGCGTTACGATGTGTGTGGTCTATTTTTCTCCTTGAGAGCCCAGATGACGGGTGATCAGCGTGGAAAGTTTGCGCATGACGAGGTAGCCCGACACCGGATCGGATTCGAGGGCCTTCAGGGTTGCCTCGCCGTTCAGACGCAGCAGGACCGAATCTTCCAGGCTGGTGGCTTTTGCAATCCTGCGTTCCTGGTTTTCGAGCAATGCCGCCCAGCCAAACACTTCCCCTTTGCGTAGAACAAAGCCGGCAGGGCTTGTCCCATCGCGGCCGATGAGAAACTCGACGCGGCCCGATTCAAGGATATAAAGATCGTCGGTGGGATCGCCGATGTTGTAGAGAACGCCGCCGCTTCCGTATTTCTCGCGACGGGCAAGCAGATCGAGCCGTTGCAGCGTATCGTCGGACACGTCCATGAACAGTTGCGCGGCTTTCAGCGCACTGGATTGCACAACGAAAATCTCGCCGTCTTCAACCTGAACTTCGTATTTCTCAAGAGGCACCTCGGCAAGTGTTCCGACCTCTTTTCCGGTAGTAATGTCCCACTGCCACAAATGCTGGTGACACGTGAGCACGGCGCCATCGTAGTAGCCTTCCGCCAGGCAGACTTCCTGATGAGGACAAAGGCCCTGATAGGCGTAATAGGTGTCGCCCGCGTTGGCGATCAAAACCTTCAGCCCACCCTCGGTGTCATATTCCTTCATCCCGTTGCTGGGGATTTCAGCCGTATTACATATACGTATCTTGCTCATTTGCCATCCCTAACTGAATTTGTCATAACAAATATTGTCGGTGGTCATTCTCGCCTGGAGCAGCACGCGTATGGCTGCATCCACCATCGGCGGCGGGCCGGCAAGATACGCCCGGACATTCTGGTAGCCGCCCTGCATATGGCGTCCCGCCACATCGTGCACATAGCCCGTATCAAATTTCAGTTGCGGATGGTCATTCAGCGCGGAGGCAGGGGCCTCCTCTTTCGAGAGGGCGATGACTACATTCAGATTGTCGCCACACAGGGTCCGCAATTTGGAGAATTCATCAAGAAAGAAGGCATCCTTCAATGTCTGCACGCCAAAGAACACATCGCCTTTGTACTGACTGAAATAATCGTTTTGTGCGGCTCGCGACAGGATGGAGAGCATCCCTGCGATGCCACTGCCGCCGGCAATGCAAAGTACGTTTTTGGCCAGACTCGGATAAAAGGTCGCTTGACCCAACGGGCCGAACAGGTCGACCTCCACCCCTTCGCAGTCGGTATTGAAAAGCCACTCGGATATGCCTCCGCCCGGCTTTTTCTTGACTATGAATTCAAGGCTTTCCGCTTCGCGCTGGTGATTGACCATCGACCATCCGCGATATCCCGCCACGCCGGGCGCCTGGACCAGCATGAACTGGCCGGCGTCAAACTCCATTGGCTGATTCAGCCTGACCTGAAGATGGATCACGTCTGGCGTCAACAGTCTTGCGGAACTGATCACGCCCTTCATCGCGGCGGGCACGCACACGTCCGCCTCGATAGGTTGCACAAAGCTCGCCACTTCGATCGAAACATCCGTTTTGGCGGCGCACTGGCACATCAGGAACTCGTCGTCGTCCTTCAGATATTTGCGTCCCGGCGCCTCAGGCCAGCCGTCGATCACCTCTCCGGAGACCAGCCGTGCCTTGCACGTCCCGCATGTTCCACTCGCGCATTCATAGGGCAGGCCAATGGCTTCACTCAACCCGGCATAGAGTATTTTCTCCCCTTCGGTCGTCTCGAATTGATACGCGCGGTTCCTGGCATTGACCTGTATTTTCATAGCGCTGTTAGTCCATTAAAACCATCAAAGAGGAATATGGAATCCGATGCCGAGCAGGCGGGTTTCAAGCCGGACGTTCCGACTCAGCAACAACGGCTTGTCTCCACTCAGGGAAATGGTGTCGTGGACCTTGCCCACCGCGAACAACTCGGTTGCGCCGCCATCGAGCGACGTCTTGAAGGCCTGTAAAAAACTGATCGTTTTAGCCTGCTTTGCGGCTTCGTCCTGCTCAACGGTGTACACCGTCAGATGGCGGCTCAGCGATGCATGATCGCTGTTGTGCCTGGGCAGCGTGTCAAACAGCAGCTTCATGCCTTCCTTGTTCTGTTCGAGCCAGGCTGTTTCCTTGCGGATTTCCGGGATATAGGCAGTAATGGAATAATTGAACGCCGGATCGCACAAGTCCAGGAATCCGGCAAAGTCCTTGCTGTCCATCAACAGCGCAGACCGGTAAATCAGTTCATCAATCAATGTTTTGGACGTCACGTCAACACCTCTCTTGTTGAAGTCATGGAAGGCGGCAAATGGCTGGCGGATGGCAGCACATTTGCCGCACAAGGCATTACGGCTTATGCCAGTTTGTTGTCATTGAAGGGGTCGTACGCCTTGCGTCCCATGCGCTTGCTCCATTCCGCATAAAAGTGCCGCATCCCCACTTCATCATGGATCGTCGAATTTTCTTCGCGGCCGTGCAGAACCCACTTGCTGTCGCTTCCTTCGCGCATGGCCAGCCCTTGCCCGTGCACGCCCAGCAGATCTTCGTGCAGGTTGCGGCCAAAGGGCCCCCAGATCGTGTTGTGGTCACGGATCCGCTCGGCGCGCTGCTCCGGCGTGTCGCTCTTGAGCCCCAGGCCGCGGTACTCGATGATCAGTTTGTCCGGTCCCAGCGGAATGGCCGTATCCATCCGCAACACCGAGGTGCGAAGGTTGAAGGTCATGCCCGGGAAGAGATCGATCAGCACCCAACCGCCAGGCGCCAGGCCCGGCCAGCCCACCGACCGTGTCTTGCTCCCCGCATAGGCATCGTATTTGATCTCCATCGAGCCCACCGAAGCATGGCCGTTTGGATAACCTTTGTACTGGCGGTCAAAGTAGCCAGGCTGCAGCATGCCCGTGATGCGGTTGAAGTAATGCATGTAGTCATGGTAGAACTCGCTGTTCGTGTCATGCCACAGCTTGTAATTCGAGTCGACGATCGCCTTGTGGTAGGTAAAGACTTCCAGAGGCATGCTGAGGTTCTCTTCCATCAGGCCCAGCGCGTCACCGATATAGTCCTTGAGCGGGCCGCTGTTGTCGTCCACGTTCACCCAGACAAAGCCGCCGTAACCCACCTCGCTTTTCACTTCACGCAGGCCGGCGTCCTTGCAGTCATAACGCTCCTGGTAACCCTCTTTACCGCGGGGAATGTCGATGCAATCTCCTTTCGGGTTGAACGACCAGGCGTGGAAAATACAGGTGATGCGCTTGGCGTTTCCGACAGGATCGTAAAGCAGCGTATTGCCGCGATGCGGGCAGATGTTATAGAAGGCCCGCACCTTCATGTCTTCACCACGGATCATGAAGAGCTGTGCTCCGCCCGGATGATGAAAAGTGCGATAATCGTTGGCATTCGGGATTTCCGACTCGTGACAGCCGATAATCCAGCATTTATTGAAAATCTTTTCCTGCTCCTCGCGGAAGATCTGTTTATCCGTATAAATACGTGTGTCCACAAAGTGAGTAGACGGAAATTTCGGCTGCTCTTTCCATGCGGTTTCATTACGCGACATTTTTTTATCTCCTATCGTATTGAACAAGGACAAAACATTTCCTTGCAAAGAGATAAGCACGAGACGTGCCAGGTGTGACATACGTAATTCCCGCATGGCGCAGCGCGCGTCAAATCGCGACTGTCACAATGCCAAGATCGAATAACGGGATTAATGAATCGATTGAAAACATGCATTGCCCTGTATCAATCAGGATGTTTTTGAAACAGTGTGCCCCACATTCGCTACATCCCTCCGTGACGAAGCACCGCATTCCTTGCACAGAGTGCCCTTCATCCGACGAAAAAACAGGGTTTCCGGGATCGGGCAGGCAGGTCAGTGAACGCCCCGGCGCGGTGTCGGGCGTGGACATGGCGATATGCCACCCCCCTTCGTTCGGGGTCTCCCCGGCTTGAATGCGCCACGCACGGCACGGCAGGAAGGGACATGGGTGGCGGGCTCGTCCTGCCTGGCAGGCCACTGAAGCCGGGGCCTTCAATCTGCTCCACACTCCGGCGCATGCGCCAACCGGGATAGTCCCGCATGTTCCGATCTGCCGCCGGACACCTTCGACCAGGAGCGAAAAGGGATGCCGGGGTCTTCGGACCGCGGCCATGTGCGCCCGGAAAGGCCTGTTCGCCTGCCGCTGTGCAACGCCTGTCCACCGACCTATCATTCCAGAACGCCCCGGAACGACGAACCGCAGCCTCCACCGCCCGCTTCGTCATGCGTTTCTGCACAGCTTCCAGCACGATCCGACTGTGACAACGACATGAAACCGGGACAAATTGTCACACCGTATCGAATCGTTCAGCCCCAATCCCGATACGGGTAAACCCTGGTCCGCGCCGGGAAAGTCCTTAATTTCATTTCGAACGGCTACGTAAAAACACTTAAAATCGGATGGAACATTTTGATTTATATATAAAATAATTTTACGGCACGCGTATTGCTTGGACTGGTTGCGAACTTCGCTCCAGACCTGCAACAAATTGCTGGTTTGCATAAGGGCGTCGCACCAGCGTGTTGTCTGTTCAACGATAAGGAGATCGATATGCTCAAAAGCAATAACCATTTTTCACTGAAGGCCCTGGTGGCCGCCGTTTCTGCAACGGTGGCATTGGGCGTCGTCGCACTGCCGACGCTCTCGCATGCGGATGAAACGGCGTGTTCACCCTTTACCCCCCTCATCAAGGGACAGGAAGATCTGGTCTACGTCTGGACGCTGGGCGTTGAAGGGGTCGGCGATGGTTCGGACAAACTCGTGACCGTGGATGTGCGTCCTGGCTCCAAGACCTTCGGCAAGGTCATCAATTCCTTGTCGGTGGGCGGGCGCGGCGAAGCGCACCACATGGGTTTCAGTGACGACCGGCGCTACATGTGGGCAGGCGCGCTGGATAGCAACAAGATGTTCGTGTTCGATATCGGCACCGATCCAAGCAAGCCGAAACTGATCAACACCATCACCGATATAGTCGAAAAGACCGGCTATGTCGGGCCCCACACCTTCTACGCCCTGCCCGGCCGGATGATGATACAAGCCCTGTCCAACACCAAGGACCATGGCGGCGTGACCGGCATCGCCATCTACAGCAACGACGGAAAATACATCTCGAAACATGACATGCCCACCACCCAGCTCGGTGGGGCCGGCGTCACGGGCGACGGCTACGGTTACGACCTCGGCATCAACCCCCAGAAGAATGTCCTGCTGACGTCCAGCTTCACCGGCTGGAACAATTACATGATGGATTTTGGGAAGATGGTCAAGGATCCCGACGCCATGAAGCACTTCGGCAACACCATGGCGATATGGAATCTGAAAACCATGGAGCCGATGAAGGTTTTCGATGTGCCCGGCGCGCCGCTGGAAATCCGCTGGTCGCTGAAGAAAGGCGACAACTGGGCCGTGACCGCCACCGCCCTGACCTCCAAGCTGTACGTGATCAAGCAGGACAACAAGGGTGAATGGCAGTCGTACGACGTCGGCACCATCGGCAATCCCGCCGACATCCCGCTGCCGGTGGATATTTCCATTACCGCCGACGGCAAGGGTCTGTGGGCCAATACCATGCTGGAAGGCATGACGCGCTTCTACGATTTCAGCAATCCGATGAAACCGAAGGAAGTCTATTCGAAGAAAATCGGCTCCCAGGTCAACATGGTGTCGCAATCCTGGGATGGCAAGCGGGTGTACTTCACGACCTCCCTGCTGGCCAACTGGGACAAGAAGGGCAAGGACGATGAGCAGTTCCTGAAGATGTACAAGTGGAACGGCAAGAAGCTTACGCACGTCTTCACCATCGACTTCTACAAGGAAAAGCTCGGCCGCGCCCACCACATGAAGTTCCAGGCGCTCAACCTGAACACACTGCAACCGCTGGCTGCCACCCAATCCCAGGATCTGGAAAAGCTCAGCCTCGCATTGACCGGACCGAAGGAAAAATAATCTGATGTCCAGACAGAGCGCTTACATTGCTTGGGCTCTTCGCCTCCCCTTGCGGGGGGGCGGTTTTTTTTCCATGCTCCTGGCACTCGCCCTGACGGGTGCCGGCATGGCCTGCGCCGCGGAGAGCCATTCATCCAGGGAGATCACCGAGCAGGCTGGCGTGATCATGGATTTCGAGCCCAGTCCCGCCGGCAGTTACAAGCTGTACAACATCAAGGACGCACCCGATGGCAAGGTGCTGGATACCGACGGCAAGGCCCGTTCGCTCTCCGAATTCACCGGGGACAAGGTCACGCTGTTGTCCTTCATTTACTCAAGCTGTGCCGATCCCGGTGGCTGCCCTTTCGCCTATCTGGTGTTTCATACCCTGCAAAACCGGCTGGAAGCACATCCGGAATTCAAACACAGCGTCCGCCTCGTCAGCCTGTCTTTCGACCCCAGGCGCGATACGCCCGAGGTCCTCAAACTGTACGCGGGAGACAGCGGGAAAGACGATCGCGGGGTGCAATGGGATTTCCTCACCACCACATCGCTCCATGACCTCATCCCGATCCTGGATGCATACGGCCAGGATGTCTATTTCGATGTCGATCCCGTCACCAGGAAGCCGCTCGGTACCTTGAGCCATGTATTGAAAGTATTCCTGATCGACCGTCACCACGTCATCCGGGAGATATACACCACCGCCTATCTGTCGCCCGACGTCGTGTACAACGACATTCTCACTCTGTTAATGGAAGAAGGTATCAAACTGCCATGAAAGTCATCCGTTCCTTCCGCTGGCTATCGCTAGCCAGCGTACTGTCATGCCTGTCAGCGGCCGTTCATGCCGACACCCCGGTCAGTCTGGCTACCCCGCTTGGCCTGCCCCCCCTTGTCATTCCGGCCTCGAATCCGCTCACCCAGGAAAAAATCGACCTCGGACGTCGCCTGTTCATGGATCGGCGCCTCTCGCACAACAACACCCAGTCCTGCGGCATGTGCCATGTGCCCGAACAAGGCTTCACCTCGCATGAACTGGGCTCCGCAGTCGGCATTGAAGGACGCAGCCATCGCCGGAATTCACCCACCATCTTCAACGTCGGCTACCAGCACAGCCTGTTCGTCGACGGACGCGAACCGCATCTGGAAGACCAGATCTGGGGTCCGTTGCTGACCAGAAATGAAATGGATATGCCGGCTATCGGCTATGTCGTGGAAAAAGTCCGCCAGTTGCCCGAATACAAAGGCATGTTCGAAGCGGCCTTCAACGGCCCCGTCACCGCGGAACGCCTCGGCCAGGCCCTCGCCAGCTATGAGCGCACCCTGATTTCCGGCAACTCCCGCTTCGACCGCTGGTACTTCGGCGGCGAGAAAAATGCACTGAATGCCATGGAACAGCGTGGATTCCAGGTTTTCATGGGCAAGGGACGTTGCGTCACCTGTCACTCGATGGGTGAAAAAAGCGCGTTATTCACCGATCACAAATTCCACAACACCGGGCTTGGCTGGGAACGCACCATGTTCCCGGAGCGTACAAGCTACCGCGTACAACTTGCGCCCAATGTATTCGTCAACGTCAACGCCCAGCATCTCAAGTCGTTTGAGCCGCCCATGCCGGACGTGGGGCGTTACGAGATCACGTTCAATCCGAAAGACAGCTGGGCATACAAGACCCCCATGCTGCGTAACGTGGAACTGACCTCCCCCTATATGCACGACGGCTCGCTTCAGACCCTGGAGGAAGTCGTCGATTTCTACGACAAGGGCGGGATCGACAATCCGGAAAAATCGCCTCTCATCGTTCGCCTGAATCTGACGCCGGACGAGAAAACTGCGCTGGTCGCATTCCTCAAAAGCCTGACCGGCGACAATGTTCCCGCGCTGGTGCGTGATGCGCGTACCGCCCCGGAAAATCTGCCGCTCCTGGATGTCGATCCGAGCGACACGTTCATGAATCAGGTCAACGCCAGACTGCCCTGAACGGAATCTCTTCCCGCCCCCCCATGAGGAAGGAATGCCTGCCTGACCCGCGGCGTCCGCTCATCGCCGCGGTGGGCGGCGGAGCGGACCCGGACTGACGACGCGTCGAGGCGATCGGCCATGACAGCCGGCATGGCCGGCACCGGCCCCACCGCTGGCCGCGAGTGCCTCCTGATGGCCTGCACCACCCGTATCGAACCCCCGATTGCCCGGCCGCCCCGGCGGGCCCGCGCCCGGCCGTATCATATCGGCTGGCGGCCGCGCCTCGTACGCTTGCCAGGCCCTTCAGTTACCCCATCCACCCCCCATCAAGCTGTATTGAACATCGAAAGGAAAAAAATGGATCACAAAAAAATCATCTTCAAGTCGGGTGAAGCCACCGTCCTCGCCCGCGAAGGGCAATTCACCGACGCCATGCCTGAAATCCTGATCGGCAGCGTCGATGGCCCCGTCGGGCACGCCTTCGCCAACATGATGGGGCAGACCGCCGGCCACACCCGCATGTTCGCCATCCGCGCCTGCAACCAGCAGGTGCGCCCCGCCACGCTGATGGTGCCCAAGGTCACCATGAAAAGCATGGCCTACGTGGACCTGTTCGGCGGCACCGTGCAGGCCGCCACCGCCGACGCCGTGCTGGACTGCGTCATCGACGGCACCCTGCCGCGGGATCAGGCCAACGACCTGTGCATCGTCAGCCTGGTGTGGATCGACCCGCGCTGCGCCAGCGACCCCAAGCTGGACCACAAGGATCTCTACCGCACCAACTACGAGGCCACCAAACTGGCAATCAAGCGCGCCCTCGGCGACGAGCCCTCCATCGATGAGCTCATCGCCAACCGCCACGCGATCACGCACGACATGTACGACCCGACGGCCTGAGCGCCGCGCCGGCCGCGCAGTATCCCGCTGCCGGCCAAGTATTTTCCCCAATAGGCATTCCCCCGCCCAGGTCCAAGAATGCGCGGGGTGCCCGACGATGGGCGGGAACCCATTCCATTCACCAGAGAAAGAGGAAAACACCATGAAAGTTGTTTGGGACGACCAAGCCTGCTGCCACAACGGCAATTGCGTAAAAACCCTGCCTGAAGTATTCAAGGTGGAAAACGGCCAGTTCCTGATCCAGCCGCAAAACGCCAGCGAGCAGCAGGTGCGGCAGGTGGTGGCCGCCTGCCCGGCCAAGGCTCTGCGCATCGAGGCCAGCTGACCCGGAAGGCGCGCCGGCCATGCGTACAATTACGCATGGCCGGGCGTAGACATTCGGATTATCTTGAACGCGCGAGGTCGGTAGAGTCTCCCCCACATCCCCGCAACACGGGGATTGCCGCAGCGGGATCGCCCGCGCGGACGGGGTCCGGGCCCGCAGTGGGCTCGGCAGTACTGTAAATGTGGGGTACACAGGAGATCGACATGCTCAAAACCGCCTTGGAACGGGACCAGCTGGCCCGTCCGTTCGAAAAATCCATCAAGCAGTTTGGCGAGGTCGTGATGAACGACCAGAGCCTGCTGGCCAAGCTCGACCAGACGCCGGACAAGGAAAGCTTCATCCAGCTCTATCGCGGCCTCGCCGCGGACCAGGGCATCCACTTCTCGCGGGACGATTTGCTCGTTGCCGTCCAGGAACAGAAGCAGGGCAGCAACTGGGTCATCCCCAGGGCGGTGCTGCGCATGATCGCAGACCGGTTTTAAGGGGGAACGACATGAGCGACGAAATCAAGACCAACACCGGCCGCGTCATGGGCTACTGGGACGGCAAGCAAGCTGCCGAACTGATGTCCGAACTGGCCAACATCCGCCAGCAGATGCTCAAGGAAGGCAGCCAGGACAAGCTCATCGCCCGGGAAATGCCGCACCGCGATCAACTTCCCGAGGACTTGCACAACTTCAAGGCTTATCATATCTGGGGTTGCGACGCCGGCGGCAACTGCGTAGTGGGAACCAATGCAAACCGTATCGAGCCAATACAAAAAGTACGAAGCTTCTCGCTCATCGAGCATCATTGATCGCGGGCGGCGCCTCCACCCCGGCCCCTCAAACAGGCCGGGGTGAAGGCATTGGCCGACCACTCCAAACTCGCCGCCCGGCGCGGCCTCATGCAGGAGGACTGCCCATGCAGGTGAAATCGATACGCGATCGGGTTGCCGACAGGGCGTCGACAGGCGCCGGGCAACACCTCGAAGCCCTGCTGCACAAGGCTCAGGAGATTGCCCGGGAGGTGGTGTCGCCCACGACCGAAGCGGTGGACCGCGACGCACGCTGGCCGGAGGCCGGCATTCGCGCGCTGCAACAGGCGGGATTCGGCGGCCTGGTGGTGCCTGCGGCCTATGGCGGCAAGGGCCACGGCCTGCTGGCCCTGGCCCGGGTGTGCGAAGTGCTGGGCCAGGAGTGCGCCTCCACCGCCATCTGCTTCGGCATGCACAGCGTGGGCGCATCGGTGATCTCGGCCAATGCCACCCCGGACCAGCAGGTCCGCTTTCTGGCCCCCATTTGCGAAGGCCGGCACATCACCACCCTGTCCCTGAGCGAGGCGGGCACCGGCGCTCATTTCTACCTGCCCCAGACCAGCCTGGAATCCCTGAGTGCCGAGCGCTACAGCCTGACCGGGACCAAGACCTTCGTCACCAACGGCGGCCACGCGGATTCCTATGTGGTGTCGGCGGTGGCGGCGGACCCGGACGCGCCGGTGGGGCAGTTCTCCTGCATCGTGGTGCCCGCCGACGCATCCGGCCTGAAATGGGGGCAGCCCTGGGATGGCCTCGGGATGCGCGGCAATTCCTCGCGTTCCATGGAACTGCACGGGGTGGAGGTGCCGCACAGCAACCTGCTGGGCAAGGAAGGCGACCAGATCTGGTACATCTTCAACGTGGTGATGCCCTACTTCCTGATCGCCATGGCAGGCACCTTCCTGGGCGTGGCCACCACCGCCCTGGAAGAGGCGCGCAAGCACCTCATGCGCCGTTATCACGCCCATACCGGTTCCAGTCTGGCCCAGACCTCGGTGCTGCAGCATCGCCTCGGCACCCTGTGGGGCGTGCTCGAACGCACCCGCAGACTCACCTACCATGCCGCCGCCAGCTTCGACGCCGGCGAACCCGACGCCCTGATGGCGGTGATGGCGGCCAAGGTGGAGGTGGCCGACTGCGTCGTGGCGATGGTCAATGAAGCCATGACCCTGTGCGGCGGCATCGGATACCGCAGCGGCTCGCGTCTGCACCGGCTGCTGCGGGACGCCCGCGCCGCCCATCTCATGTCCCCCACCACCGATCTCCTGCGCGTGTGGATCGGCCGTGGCCTGCTGGGCCAGCCTCTGCTCTCGGACTGAGTCCGACGAACCATGACCGCGCCGCCCGCCGAGATTCCCGGACTGGTCAGCCTGGTAGGGGTGGATCCGGCGCTGGCGCGGCTGCTGCAAAGCCGGCTGTGTCCGATGCTGACGGTGAAGACCCTGGACGACCAGAACAGTCTGTTCCTCCACATGGAAGGCGGCGGCCTGCCGGTGGACGCCGTGGTCCTGGGCATGGCCCTGGAAGAACCGGTGCGGATCGCCCAGCACATCCACGTGCACGACAAGCACATCCCCATTCTCATCCTCAGCCGCCCCGGCGACTGCGATCAGCTCAAACGCACCCTCATGTTCAGCCCGTTCCTGGGCAACGAGGTGACGCCCTGGTCCACCGACGAACCGGACGGCCTGCCGGCGACCCTGCGCCAGGCGGCCGAGCGGCGGCGTCTGCGCGTTCGCAATCAGAACGTCCTGTCTTCCGCCCATATCCGTCTGGAAAAGCTGCCCCTGCTGCAGCCCGATGCCTCCCACTACCTGGACCAGCTGCTCGATCACGCACCCATCGGCGTGGTGACCGTGGATCCGGCCGGCGCCATCCTCACACTCAACCGGCAGGCCCAGGACACGCTGCGCGTTGCGGAACGCGGCGCGCTGGGGCGGCTGCTCGGCGATCTATTCCCGATCGCCGAACGGCAGCGGCTGTACGCCCTGCTGAGCCGCTGCACGTCGCACGGCCCGCGTCCCGCACCCGAGGTATTCGAGTTCCGCTCCGCCGACGGCACGCCGCGTTTCGTGGAGACAGGCTGCACCCCCCTGACCTACCGCACCGGCCAGCGCGGCATCATGCTCATCATGCAGGACGTCACCGACCGCATACGGGCGGAGCGGGAGCGCTGCCGGGCCGAGAAGGAACTGCGCCTACACGCCACCGTGCTGCGCGGTTTTCACGAGATCAGCTCGGACCGTTCCCTGACCCTGGAAGAAAAGCTCAATCGCCTGCTCAAGCTGGGATGCGAGCAGTTCGGCCTGCCCATCGGCATCCTCTCCCAGGTCAACGGCGATATGATCAGGGTGCTGGACTCGGTGGGCGGAAAGGGCCGGTTTCCAGTGGGCGGCACCCGCGAACTGGGGCAGACCTATTGCGGCGGCACCGTGCACTCCAGCGAACCGGTGGCCCTGGAACATGCCGCGGCCAGCGAATGGCGCGATCATCCCAGCTATACCCAGGGCGGGCTGGAGGCCTACATCGGGGTGCGCGTCCAGGTCGAGAACGATCTCTACGGCACCCTCTGTTTCGCCAGTCCCAGCCCGCGTCCCCGGCCCTTCAGCTCGGCCGACCGCGAAATCCTCAAGCTCATGTCCCAATGGGTGGGCAGCGAGCTGCGCCGGGAACGGGCCGATGCCCACATGCGCAAGCTGTCGGGAGCCCTGGAGCAGGCCGTCGACGCGGTCATCATCACCGACCGCGGACGCTTCATCGAATATGTGAACCCCGCATTCGAAACCCTCACCGGCTACCGGAAGGAAGAGGTGATCGGGCAGAAAACCTATTTCCTGCGTTCGGGCCTGCACGACGACAAGTTCTACGACGAGTTGTGGCAGGTCATCGGCACGGGCGGCGTATACCGGGGCGTCCTCATCAACCGCAAAAAGGACGGCAGCCTGTACCACGAAGCAAAGACCATCAGCCCGCTCAAGGACGACCAGGGGCGCGTCACCCATTTCATTTCCACCGGGCACGACATCACCGAACTGGTGCGTGCCGAGGAACAAGACCGCCTGCACCGTGCCGAGCTGGCGCACGTGGCGCGCCTGAGCACCCTGGGCGAAATGACCTCGGGCCTGGCCCACGAATTGAATCAGCCCCTGTGCGCCATCACCACCTACGCCCAGACCGCCCTGCGTGTCCTCACGGGTCCGGACGGCAGCGCGGAGCGGGCGCGCTACGGCCTGGAGCAGGTGGTGCGCCAGGCCGAGCTGGCCGGCGAGATTTTCCGGCGCCTGCGCCATTTTGCCCGCAAGGGCGACATGAACCGCCGCCGTGTCTGCCTCAAGGAGGTGATACAGGAGGTGGCAGGATTCATCCACGCCGATGCCCAGCAAAGCGGCGTGCGGGTCGAACTGGCGGTGGCCCGTAACCTGCCCAGGGTACTGGCCGATCCGATCCAGATCGAACAGGTGCTGCTCAACCTGGCGCGCAACGCCATGGACGCCATGGCCGGCGTCGAGGAACCGCGCCGGCAACTCCTGATCAAGGCCCGCCGCCAAGGCAGGCGGGGGGTACGGATGGAGATTCACGACCGCGGACGGGGTTGCCCGCAGGCGGTGGCGGACCGTTTGTTCGAGCCCTTCTTCACCACCAAACCCGACGGCCTGGGCATCGGCCTCGGCATCAGCCAGAGCATCATCGAGGCCCACAACGGCCGGCTCTGGCTCGAAGGCAATTCCGACCAGGGCGCCACCTTCTGTTTCACGCTGCCCGGCGATGAGGATCAAGCACATGCGATCCATTCCTGCGATTAAACCCGTGGTCCACGTGGTGGACGACAACCCCGCGGTACGCGACGCCATCCGCTGGCTGGTGGAGCAGGTCGGCCTGAGCGCCCGCACCTACGCCACGGCCCAGGAATTCCTGTCGGCCTGCGATCCCGCCATGCGCGGCTGTCTGGTGCTGGATATCCGCATGCCCGGCATCAGCGGCCTGGACCTGCAGGACCGGCTGCAGGAGCAAGGCATCCACCTGCCGGTGATCATCATCACCGGGCACGGCGACGTGCCCGTCGCCGTGCGGGCCATGAAGGCCGGCGCACTGGAGTTCCTGCAGAAGCCTTTCAACGACCAGACCCTGCTGGATGCCATCCATGCCGCGCTGGAAAAATACCATGCGATCTGGGAGCAGCAGGACCAGTGCAACCACACCACCCGCAACCTGTCCGCGCTCACCCCGCGCGAACAGAAAGTGCTGGATCTGCTGCGCCACGGCAAGCCCAACAAGGTCATCGCCTACGAGCTGGATTTGTCGGTACGTACCGTGGAAGGCTATCGCGCCCGCATCATGGAAAAAATGGGCGCGCGCTCGCTGGGACAGCTCATCGAGATGGTCGTGCAGGCCACACCGAAAGGCTGAGAGGCCGCGACGTCTCCGGCGGCCGCGCCCAGCGCCGCGAACCCCGCCGCCCCGCAGCCGGGCGGGTTCCCCAAACCCCCGTAAAACCACGTATCCGCGCGTAGTACTGCGGATTTTCGCGCCTGCCGTTTCACCCTATAAATACGCCACGGACGGACTGCGCCATGCCATCGGAACAGCGCGGGCCGTCTCGATCCCGAACACTATCGAAAACGAAAGGAGCAAGACCATGCGCAAGCTGATTTTTGGACATCTTGTCTATCTCTATACGCCGATCGGCATTCTGGCCACCATCGCGGGCATCCTTGCCGGCGGTCCCTGGGTCTGGGTCGGGATGGGCATCTTCGGCTTCAACATCCTGATGGATACCCTGACCAAGGGCGTTCATACCCGGGGTGCGGCGGTCAACAAGCAGGGCCAGCCGGTCGGTTCGGCGGGCATGCTCAACCTGATGATGTACGTCCAGCTCCTGAGCTTCGCCGCGCTGCAGGTCGCCGTGGTCTGGCGCATCTACCAATACCTCGCGGGCGTGCCCATCGAGACGATGATGTGGAACGGTTTCGCCTACCAGAACGGCATCACCGGCTGGGAGCTTTATGCGGTCGTCGTCGGCGCGGCCATGCATCAGGGTCTGGGCATCATCTTCGGTCACGAGCTGTCGCACACCAAGGGCATCGGCTTCCTGATCTCGCGGATGATGATGGGGCTGTCGGGCGTTGCGGCCTTCTGCTACGCGCACGTCTACAACCATCACCTCGAACTCGGCCGCGCCTGGCTCGGCCCCGAAGGCAACAAGATGATGGACGACAGCGATCCGGCCACCGCACCGCGCGGGCGCGGCCTGTACAAGCACTGGGTCATCTCCACGATCGGCCAGTCCTACTTCGGCTTCCGTACCGAGCAGCGCCGCCTGAAGCGCATGGGCAAGTCCTTCTTCTCGCTGTCCAACCGCTGGATCCGCGGCTACCTGATAAGCCTGCCTACCGTGGCCCTGTTCGGTGGCGTTGGTTATCTGGCTTCCGGCGCCGAAGGCGCGCTGTTCTCGCTCGGCTGCATGCTGGTGATCTGGGTGATTTCGTCGTTCGAGCTCGAAGCACTCAACTACATGGAGCACTACGGCCTCATCCGCGTGAAGGACCAGCCGATCGAGTACCGCCACTCGTGGGACAACGACAACGTCTTCACCAGCTGGGCCTTCATCGAGATCGGCCGCCAGGCCGACCACCACGACCGCGGCGAGACCCACTTCTGGGAGCTGTCGAGCGTCGGCCAGCCGTCTTCGCCCGACGGCAGCCCCAACGCGATGATGGGCTATTACAGCGAGTTCGTCCTGGCGCTGGTACCGCCCCTGTGGCACGCCGTCTACAAGAAGAAGCTGGCCATCTGGGACCGCGACTTCGCCAACCCGGAGGAGCGCAAGATTGCCGCCGAAATCAACCGCAAGGTCGGTTACACGGTCGATCCGGAAACGGTTAGCGGCCGCAAGCTGGAAGTGAACTACGCGTTCTGACGCAAGCCTGCCGGCCCGCTCGCGGGCCGGCCCCATCACGGCAGACATGCCGGCAAGGAGACGACAATGAGTGAAACCGCAACCCCCACCCTGTACGACCGCCTCGGCAAGCGCCCCGGCATCGAGGCCATCGCAACCGATATCTTCAACAATCACAAGAGCAATCCGATCGTCAGGAACCGCTACGTCAACAGCGATCCGGCGACCGTGATCCGTCTGGTGACCGAGATGTGCTGCGCCGGCTTCGGCGGTCCGGAAACCTACACCGGCCGCGACATGATCACGGCCCACACCGGCATGAACATCAACGAGGCCGAATTCGTCGCGGTCTGCGACGACGTGCTGTCCGCGCTGGACAAGCACAGCGTCGGGCAGAAGGAGAAGGACGAAATCCTCTGCATTCTCTATTCGCTGAAGAACCAGATCGTCCACCTGTAAGACCCGGCGCCCGGGATGCCGCGCGGCGTCCCGGGTGTGACGAACAAGCAAAGAAAGGAGTGCCGCCATGTTCGGTTTCTTCGCCCGCAAAGGCCCGTTCAAAGCCAACATTGCACCCTGCGACGCCAGTTTCGAGGTCCGTCCCGGCGACAACCTGCTCAAGGCGGCGCTCGACAACGGCCTGCCCTGGCCGCACAACTGCCGTGTCGGCAGTTGCGGACAGTGCCGCTGCCGCCTGAAAAGCGGCAAGATCAAGGCGCTCAACGATTTCAGCTACGTCCTGTCGGGCGAGGAGATGGACAGCGGCGTCATCCTGGCCTGCCAGACCAGCCTGCGCAGCGACGTCGAGATCGAAGTCGTCATGGACCAGCCGCCCACGCAGCTTTCACAGCCGAAAACGGTGGCCGGCGCGATCGCGGACATGCGCGCGCTGACCCACGACATTCTCGAAGTCTGCATCCAGCTCGACGCGCCGCTGCCGCCCTATCTGGCCGGCCAGTACGCCGAGCTGACGGTGCCGGGGGTGATCGAGAAGCCGCGCTCGTATTCCTTCGCGGCCGCGCCGGACGCCGAACAGCCGGGCCTGGTGCGGTTCTTCATCCGGCACGTGCCGGAGGGCGAAATGACCACCTGGCTGCACGCCGCCGACCGGCGCGGCCAGCGCGTGAGCGTGACCGGCCCCTACGGCTCGTTCTGGCTCAGGGAATCGCCCGCCCCCATGATCTGCATCGCGGGCGGCAGCGGCATGGCACCCATCAAGGCGCTGCTGGAACAGGTCTCGCAACAGGGATTTCAGCGCAAGGTCACCTACGTGTTCGGCGCGCGCACACAGGACGATCTGTACTGCCTGGACGAGATGCGCACGATCAAGGCGCGCGGCAACGGCCATTTCAATTTCATCCCGGTGCTGTCGCGCGAGCCCGATGGCAGCGACTGGTCCGGCCTGCGCGGCAACTGCACCGACATCCTGTCGCCCGATGCGCACGATCTGCCCAACAGCCACGCCTATCTGTGCGGGCCGCCGGGCATGGTCGACGCCGCGATCGCCTGTCTGACCAAGGCCGGCGTGTGCGAGGCGCACATTTTCTACGACAAGTTCCTCGACGCGTCGCACACGCCGGGCGGCCGGGCCTGAACGGCCACGCGCGGTCGGATCAGCGGCCGGCCGTGCGGAGGGAATGATTGTCTGTTTCGCTTTGACGGGCCACGTCTTGTCGCATATCTCCTCCCGGCCCGTTAAATTCTGGCGGGTCCATTCGGGGCCCGCATTTTTTTGTCGGCAACGCGCGGACTCAACGACGAAAGGATTGCCAAGCGGAACCGCATTCGCCATGACAGGCATGACCCCGATGCCTGACACCGTATGCCATCCATTTTCTGCCCGGGATAGGTAGTTCTCCGGATAGAAATTTCTTTGCCAACGCGCAGAATACGCACTATGAATGAGATGAATTAACGATCATGTTTTGACGGGCGGCCTCTCCTACAACTCCTCCTGCCCGTTAATCCTGGCGGACCCGCTTGGGTCCGCATTTTTTTTCTGGAGACTTCACGGACGGGTTCCGGCGCCTGGGTACCAGGCTTTTTTTCCGCCGTCATGGGAGAGATGTCACCCGGGCGCCGCTCAAGGGACGGGGAATCCCCTTCAGTCGGTCAAACCCATGAGCGAGAGGTAGGCCGCGGCGGTGTGCAGGTGCCCGGTATCCTCCGGCGAGGTCAGCCGGATGCGCAGCACCCAGCCCTCATCGTAGGGATGGCTGTTGACCAGAGCGGGCTCATTGCGCAACCTGGCATTGACTTCCAGCACCGTGCCATCGACCGGCGCAATCATGTCCGACACGGCCTTGCGCGACTCGACGGTCCCCAACGGGGTATCGCAACGGATCGTCGCGCCTGCGCGGGGCAAATCGAGAAACACGACCTCGCCAAGGCTGTCCTGGGCATGGTGATTGATTCCAATCAAGGCTTCGTCGCCTTCCAGCCGTTGCAGCCAGAGGGCATCGCGATGATAAAGACGGTCTTCAGGGTAAAGCGTCGGCATGATGCGGTTTTTTTCGTTTCATGGGTTTATGTACGGCCTGTCCCAGCGCATCTTCCGCCGCTTCGTGTATGGCTTCGGAAAGCGTGGGGTGGGCATGGACGGTTTGCGTGATCGCGTGGACGGTGGCGCCCTGGCGCAGCAGTACGGCGGCTTCATGAACCATGTCCGATGCGTGGGCGCCGATAATATGCACACCCAGCAGACGCCCGCTGACGCGGTCGGCCACCACCTTGGCCATCCCGGTCAGTTCGCTCATGGCTTGCGCCTTGCCGAGACCGCGCAAATCGAATCGCCCGACGCTGACGGCATGCCCTGTCTCGATGGCGTGCTGCTCGGTCATGCCGGCACAGCCGATTTCAGGCATGGTAAACACGGCCCATGGAATGATCGATTCATCCAGCGGCGCACATTCCACGCCGAGCGCGTGATCCACCGCCAGCCTCGCCTGGGCCGAGGCGGCATGCGCCAGCGCCAGCCGGCCGTTGACATCGCCCACCGCATACAGGCCATCCAGATTGGTCTGCATGAAGGGATTCGTCACGATTTCACCCCGTGGGCCGAGTGCAACCCCTGCCTCCTCAAGCCCCATGCCGTAGGTGTTGGGCCGCCGGCCGATCGCAACCAGGGCACGCTCGGCACTGGCCACGACCTTGCCGTTTGCCAGCGCGGCCACGCCGTCCGGAATAGTCGCCAGGCTCTCTACTGCGCATTTGTTGATGAACTCAATCCCGCGTCGACGCATTTCACGCTGGACGACGGCCGCGATATCGCTGTCGATGAACGGCAAGGGGCGCTCGCTCATCGCGACGACGCTGACCTGTACCCCAAGCGCGTTCATGATGAATGCGTACTCGCACGCCACAACCCCATCCCCCACAATGAGCAGGGATTCCGGCAGGGCATCCCATTGCAGCAGATCGTCGCTGGTCACCACGCGGGCACGATCGGCAACGAAGCTTTCCGGCAATATCGGGCTGGAACCCGTACAGATCAGCACGGAATCGGCCTCGATCACGTCATGCCCCGCCACCTCAACGCGGCGTCCGTCGAGGATGCGGCCACATCCTTGTACATGGACCACCCGACGATCCGCCATCAAGCCGTTGATGCCGGTATGGAGGAGATCGATCACCTTGCCCGCCTTGGCACGGATGGCAGGCCAATCCGCTTCCACCGCACCCGGCATGCGCAAACCATACGACTCGGCACGGCGCATCTTTTCAAGCAGGTTGCAGACTTCCACCAGGGTTTTGGTCGGAATGCAGCCGCGATGCAGGCACGTCCCGCCCAGCGGATGGGGATCGATCAGCGTCACTTGCGCACCTTCGGCAGCGGCATGCGACGCCGCCACATACCCTGCGGGACCGCCACCGACAATCGCGAGATGTTTCGTCATGCCATGTCTCCTCTGCATCCACCCGGCTGTACGGAATCGGGTCGATGACCGCTTCAAATCAGGCTGGCACAGCGCCAGCCTCCATCAGTTGCCCATTGATGGTGACCTCACCCTTGACCTCGATGGCGCGCACCAGAGTGTCGAGGACCGGACAATGGCTCTCCACCGTGTCCACCAGTTTCTTCAAGGCGTCCCTATCCGCCGGACTATCCAGCAGCGTCTCGAAGACAATTTTCTGATAGCCGGGAGGACTGGCTGCATCCATGCCGAACAAGCCGCGCAAGTCGAGATAGCCGCGCAGATTGACCTTGACGCTGTCGAGCTGGATACCCATGACCGATGCGTAGGCGCCGTACATGATTTCCTGGCAGGTGCCCAAGGCCACCAGCAGTAGCTCAACCGGGTTGGCCGCCGTATCGGTCCCACCCAGATCGGGCGGTTCATCGACGATGATCGGAGCGAAATCGCGCACTTTCGCACTGCATCGCACATCCTCTTCCAGTCGGGTCTCTGCGCGGAACACCACCTTGGCGGCACCGGCGTTGCCCTGAATGCCCGCGATGGTTTGCATCAGGGCGGCTTTGACGGTCTCTTGCGACATGTTCACTCTCCTTGATAGATATGGATCGGCATAGCACACGACGCCGCATGCCACGTATTCCATTAAATGGCATTGCACCGGCAAAGAATATTCGGATGAGCGCTCATCGATCTAAGTACAATCCCCAAGGGAGCAATACGAAGTCAGACGCTTGATTGATGATGGGGGAGCGTCTTGCGCCGGCGTATATGCAGCGCCGCAATCCCGAAATCGGAACGGGCTGAAACAGACTGACTCAGGAAAGCACATGCGAGCCCCGGCATGGCGCGCGGCCACCTTTGCGCAGGAGTCGATGCGTGAGGTTGCGCCTGAGAATCGGCGCGCCCGGGCGTACAGCCCGGACGATTCAATGCCCCGTCATCGTCGCCCGGGTCTGCACCAGGCGTCCCGCCTGATAGTCCGCAAAAGCCTGCTCGATCTCGGCGCGGGTATTCATGACGAAAGGGCCGATCTGCACGATCGGCTCGCCGAGCGGCCGGCCCGCCACCAGGATGAAGCGTGCCCCGTCAGCGCCGGCCCGGATGGCCACCGTATCGCCCGGCCCGAGCACCGCCAGGGTCTGCACCGGCAGGCTCTCGTCGGCCAGATGGACACTGCCCTCGAAGACATGGACGAAGGCAGTATAGGGATCGCCCAGCGGCAGGTTGAAATGGGCGTCGGCTGCCAGGGTCACGTCGAGGTAGCGAACGTCGGTCGCCGGATCGTCGATAACGCCGTGCCGGCCGTTGAATTCACCGGCCAGCACGCGCACCCGGGCACCGTCCAGGACCACCTCCGGGATGGCCCCTGCGGAGAATTCCTGATAGGCCGGCGCCGACATTTTTTCGCGTGCCGGCAGATTGATCCAGAGCTGGAAACCCCGCATCAGCCCGTTGGTCTGCTGCGGCATCTCGGAATGGATGACTCCGCTCGCCGCCTTCATCCATTGCACGCCGCCGGCCTTGAGGTCGCCACGATTGCCCATGCTGTCGCGATGCTCCATGTGGCCGTCAAGCATGTAAGTAAAGGTGATGAAGCCGCGGTGCGGATGGTCCGGAAAGCCGGCGATGTATTCACCCGGGTTGGCGCTGCTGAAATGATCCAGCATCAGGAAGGGATCCAGGTTCCGCAGCGCGGGCGTACCGATGCTGCGGTGGACGGTCACCCCCGCGCCCTCGGTGACCTCGAAGGCTGGAGCGAACTGGCGTATGGGGCGAACATTCATGTCGGGACGAGACTCCGGTTGATTGAGCGCTTGCGGATCCGTGCAGGGGCCGATTCATCGGCCCGGACCCGGCATTCAGGCATCGCGGTAAATGAAATCCCGCTTGAATGGATAGTTGGGCTGGGTGCCGTCGACGGCCTTGCCGGCCAGGACCTGCCACAGTTCCAGCCAGCCATGGTCGAAAGCATAGGCTGAGCCGGCCATGTAGATGCGCCAGATACGGTATTTCTGCTCGCCAATCAGCCGCTTCGCCTCGTCGGCGTGCTGCTCCAGCCGGGTCACCCAGTGCCACAGGGTTTTGCCGTAATGGGTACGCAGGTTCTCGGCATCGAGGCATTCGAAACCGCTGTGTGCTGCGGTGCGCAACACGTCGGAGGCATGCACCAGTTCGCCGCCCGGAAAGACATAGTCCTCGATGAATTCGGAAATGCCGCCACCCAGCCCGCTGGCCTCGGGCTCGGACGTGGTGATGCCATGATTGAGCACCAGCCCCCCCGGCTTCAACAAGGCATGGATCTTGTCGAAGTAGGTGCGCAGGTGGGGACGGCCGACGTGCTCGAACATGCCCACGCTGGCAATCTTGTCGTAGCCGCCGTGCTCGGGCACATCGCGATAATCCATCCGGCGTACCTCGACTCGTCCGACAAGACCGCGCTCGGCGATCTGCCCGCTGACATAGGCATACTGCTCGTCCGACAGCGTGATGCCGACCGCGCGCACGCCGTAATGCTCCGCCGCATGCAGGATCAACCCGCCCCAACCGCAGCCGATATCGAGAAACTGCTCGTCCGGCGTGAGGCCGAGCTTGCGGCAGATGTGGTCGAGCTTGGCTTCCTGCGCGGCGTCCAGATCCATGCCCGGCATCCTGAAATAGGCGCAGGAATAGACGCGCCGCGCATCCAGCCACAGGCCGTAAAAATCGTTGGACACGTCATAGTGGTACTGGATGTTCTTGCGATCCTTGCCGCGCGTGTGGCGCCACCACTTCCAGTTGTCCGATCCGGTTTTCGACGAAGCGTCGCCGGCGTTGCACAGGCGATCCCCGAGCGCGAGGATATCCCGAACATCGCCTTCCAGATCCAGCGCACCTTCAACGTAGGCTCTGGCCAGCGTCCCCAGGCTGGGATTGGCCATCGCCTTGAGGCTGGCCGCCTGGTGAAGCCGCACCCGCACCGCGGCATCGGCAGACGTGCCAACCTGCTCGCCATTCCACAATTCGACGACAAACGGCAGGCCGGACGTCTCCACCCGTCGCCGCACCCGATGAACCAGCAATTGATCCAGCATCGCATCTTCTCCATGGATGACGGCGTATCGCCGTATGGTTTCGCCGCAGAGACTATGACTTTAGGACAAATCGACCACCAGTGCAGCGCGTATGTTCTCCGCCAGGGCCCGGGCCTCCACGCGGTAGGCATCGAGATCGATCCCCATGTGAATCGGGCTGCCCGACCTGGCGGCGGCAATCGAAGCAGCGTCGAGTTCGAAACGCAGGAAATGCACGGCCGAGGTCTTGTCCTCGTTCTCGCGCTCCATGTCCTCGTCGGCGATCGCAAAGACCTGCGGCTGGCCGGCCACCTGCACCCACACGCGGTCCTCGATGCCCTTCAGCTTTTCCAGCGCGATCTTGCGTGCATCCGGGTCGGAATACTGGATCATCATGGTGGCTTTCCAGTTGGTGCCGTCCGGAACCAGGGGGTTGTAGGCGTCAAGTTCATCCTGGATGCCGGCTTCCTCGAAGGTGCGCTCAGCGCGCAGCATCTCCTGGATCTGGTAGCGCATGGTCTTCTCGTCCTCGAAAATCAGGGTGACGTGATCGCCCAGTTCGACCATGCGGTTCTTCTTGTGCGCCATGACTTCGATACGCAGCGCGGCGCGCGCCCTGGCGTAGGCTTCCAGTGGCATGAGGCTTTCACGGGTGATGTGCGGCATGTCGTTTTCTCCTTGCAATGTCGGGTTATCCAGAATCTTTCACCACAGAGGCACAGAGAACCCCGACCAATCAATGTGCCAAAAGAGCCAGACCTTCTCCTGACAATATTTTTTCTCTGTGCCTCTGTGGTGAAACAGATTTCATTCCAGGCCGTAGGCGATCCGCAGCAGTGTGATCGGATGTTCTTTCTGCGCAGTGGAATCGCCCATTCCCTGCAGAATGTGGCGCGTGGCGATCGCACAGTCGGAGCTCACGTAATTGGCCCGGGGTTCGGCCATCTGGCGGAACACCGGCTTGCCGATCTTCATCGAGTTGTCGAAGTACTCGCTCTTCACGCCCCAGGTACCGTCATGGCCGGAGCAGCGCTCGACCATCGTCACCTCCGCGCCGGCCAGCTGCAGGGCATCGCGCGTCTTGTTGCCGATGTTCTGTACCCGCTGATGGCACGGCACGTGGTACGCCACCTTGCCGAGCGGCGCCTTGAAATCGGTCTTCAAGAGACCGTCGGCGTTGCGCGCCATCAGGTATTCGAACGGATCCCACATCGCGTCCTTCACCGCCTGCACGTCGGCGTCGTGCGGGAACATCAGCGGCAGCTCCTGTTTGTACATCAGCGTGCACGAAGGCACCGCAGTCAGGATCGCATAGCCGTCGCGGGCAAGCTTCGCCAGTGGGGGAATGTTCTTTTCCTTGAGTTTTTCAACGGTATCGAGATCACCCAGTTCCAGCTTGGGCATGCCGCAGCAGGCTTCCTTCTCGACCAGCACGGTGGGGATTTCGTTGTGCGCCAGCAGTTTCAGCAGATCGTGGCCGATGCCGGGCTCGTTGTAGTTGACATAGCAGGTTGCGTAGATCGCCACCTTGCCGGGGGTTTTCCCTCCGGGCTTGACGGCGAAATCATTACGCGGCTTCGCGGTGGAACGGAATTTCGCGCTGTCGTATTCGGGCAGCACGCGGTCGGGATGAATACGCAGCACGCTTTCCACCAGCTTGCGGATCGGCTTGTTCTTCAGGCTGGCGTTCACCACCTGGACCACCACGGGAATCGAGGCGAGCTTGCCCATCGCGTCGGTGCTGGACAAGAGCTTGTCGCGGAACGTCGCACCGCCCCGCTTGAATTTGAGCGCCTTCGCACGCAGCATGGTGTGCGGGAAATCGAGGTTCCACGGATGCGGCGGCACGTAGGGGCATTTGGTCATGTAGCAGAGATCGCACAGATAGCACTCGTCGATCACTTTCCAGTAGTCGGCCTTGGCGACGCCATCCACTTCCATCGTCGATGACTCGTCCACCAGGTCGAACAGTGTAGGAAACGCGGTGCACAGCGACACGCAGCGGCGGCAGCCGTGGCAGATGTCGAAGATACGCTCAAGCTCATGGTTGAGCTTGCCTTCATCGTAGAAATCCGGGTTTTTCCAGTCGAGCGGATGACGGGTGGGGGCGTCGAGGTTGCCTTCACGGGTGCTCATGCGAACTCCATGGGTATGTAGGGAAAATCTTTCACCACAGAGGCACAGAGAGGAGGGAGAAAACAGTGGCTGTCCGATTTCATTCGACATCCCATCTGATGGGACGTCGAATGGAAACAGCCCATATGATTTTCCTCTGTGTCTCTGTGCCTCTGTGGTGATGGATTTTAAAAAAAGCGGGCCGAGCCCGACCCGCTTTTGCCTGGGTGGAATTACGCGCCCAGGGTATCCAGGGTTTTCTGGAACTTGTTGGCGTGCGAGCGCTCGGCCTTGGCCAGGGTCTCGAACCAGTCGGCGATTTCGTCGAAACCTTCCGCACGGGCATCCTTGGCCATGCCGGGATACATGTCGGTGTACTCGTGGGTCTCACCGGCAATTGCGGTCTTCAGGTTGTCGGCGGTCGGACCGAACATCATGCCGGTAGCGGGGTCGCCACACTTTTCCAGATACTCCAGATGGCCGTGCGCATGGCCGGTTTCGCCTTCGGCGGTCGAACGGAACACGGCTGCGACGTCGTTATAACCTTCCACGTCAGCCTTGGCTGCAAAGTAGAGGTAACGGCGGTTGGCCTGCGATTCGCCAGAGAAGGCGTCCTTCAGATTTCCTTCGGTTTTCGAGCCTTTGAGTTGCATAACCTGATCTCCTTGATCGATATGGACATGCTTTGCAGCATTGAAATTCTCACCCTGTTACGACGCGGCCCGGTTCTCGCTGACGGCGGGCCGGTCGGGAGGTGAAATCCGGTTTTTAGACTTAGTCTAATACCTGAACGAAGATTAAACCCGCTATGATGGCGCTGTCAACCTCGTATGGCACGTGGGGGTTTCCGCTTCAGCGGATGACAGCCACGACCTGCCTCTTTATGCCCTTCAGGGTGCTTGCGGGTACACTCTTTTACCCGACGGAGAAGATCATGCGCTTTGACAAAACCCGGACCGACGCCGAATGGCGCGCCGAATTAAGCCCCGAGCAATACCGCATTCTGCGCGAGCACGGAACCGAACGGGCATTCACCGGGCAATACTGGGACCATCACGAACAGGGTGAATACCTTTGCGCCGCCTGCGGCGAAGCGCTGTTTTCGTCAGCGGCCAAGTTCGACTCGGGGACCGGCTGGCCAAGCTTTTATCGGCCCCTGAACACCGATGCCGTAGCCGAAAAGACCGATACCAGCCATGGCATGGTACGCGCCGAGGCGTTGTGCCACCACTGCGGGTCGCATCTGGGCCACGTCTTTCCCGATGGCCCGGCTCCCACCGGCCTGCGTTACTGCATCAATTCAGCGTCACTGACGTTCCAGAAGAAACAGGATTGAGCCTTGCACATTTTTGACGCCCGCATTACGGCGATCGCTCCCGCCACGCCCAGTATCCGCGCCCTGCGCCTCGCCATTCCGGACACCGCTTTCCGCTTCCTGCCGGGACAGTGGGTCGATCTCAGCGTTGAAATCGACGGGGTCACGCACACCGCCGGATATTCCATCACGACTTCCCCCATCCAGCAGGGCGAGATCGAACTGGCGATCAAGGCCAGCGCGCGGCATCCGCTGGCGCGCTGGGTGCACGAATGCGCCCGCCCCGACGACCGCGTGCGCGTGACCCAGGGGCAGGGGCCATTCGTCTATCTGCCCGAGATGAGCGAAAACGTGGTGCTGATCGGCGGCGGTGTGGGTGTCACCCCCCTGCTGTCGATCTTCCGCCACGTGCGCGATGCCGGCTTGTCAACTTGCGTGCACATGCTCTACAGCGTGTCGGACAGCCGGGAAATCCTGTTCCGGGGCGAGCTGGAAACCGCGGCCCGCACCCACGACAACCTGTACGTGAACATCACCGTCACCCAGCCGGATCCTTGCTGGAACGGTCTCACCGGGCGCATCGACCCGATCAAGCTGCACGCGCTCATGGTGCCGGACGACACCCTGTATTACTTGTGCGGCCCCCAAGGCATGGTCGAGGACATGAGCACCCTGCTGCACAATCTGGGCGTGCCGCTGAGTCGCGTCATATTCGAAAAATGGTGGTAGGCCGATTCGACCATTTAAACCCATCCCCTGTTCTGTGTATGTTGATCACTTGACCCGACTGGAGAACTCCCATGCGTACCCTGTCCCTGCTCGCTGCCCTGATTTTCAGCACCTCGGCCATGGCCGGCCCCAATGATGTCGTTCGTCCCTACCCGCCTCAACAGGTCGCGGCGGGCACCTACGTCATCCACGGCCCGCAAGGCCTGCCCTCCGCCGCCAACGAGAGCTTCATGAACAACCCGGCCTGGATCGTCACGAACGAGGGCGTCGTGGTGATCGATCCGGGCTCCAGCGTGCAGGTCGGGCGCATGGTGGTGGAGCAGATCCGCAAGACGACCGACAAGCCGGTCACCCACGTATTCGACACCCACGTCCACGGCGACCACTGGCTCGGCAACCAGGCCATCCTGGAAGCCTGGCCCAAGGCGACGTTCATCGCCCACCCCGACATGATCAAGCTGGCCCGGAACGGGGCCGGCGCCTTCTGGATCAAATTGATGTCGGACATGACCGGCGGTTACACCGACGGCACCCGCGCCGAGATCCCCACCGTCGAGGCAGCCGACGGCCAGGCATTCAAGATCGGCGGCAAGACCTTCCGCATCCACTCGTCGACCGATGCGCACAGCAAGACCGACCTGATGATCGAGATGGTTGAAGACCGCATCCTGTTCACCGCGGACAACGTGCTGAACAGCCAGGTGATGAATATTCGCGACGGCACGTTCAAGGGCGTAATGAAGGCGACCGACCGGGCGCTTGCCCTCAACATGGCCCTCTACGTTCCGGGCCATGGCAAGACCGGCGATCGGAAATTCGTCGAAGACCAGAAAGCCTATTTCGCCACGCTGATGTCCGAAGTGCGCCGCATGTACGACGAAGGCAAGAGCGATTACGAAATGAAACCGGTCATCGCCGAGAAGCTCAAGGCCTACCAGGACTGGGCGGAATGGGATACCAATCTGGGCCAGCAGATCAGCCTGGCGATCCTCGAAATCGAGCAGGAATAAAACGATTACACGACCGCGCCGTGCAGCGCACGGCGTGGCCGCCTCGAGGATCATTCAACCAGCCGGCTGACGCTGGCCACGTGGCCCTGCTGCCATTCCCCATCGAGTCCGATCCATTCGGCGCGGTTGCCGAGCATGCGGACGATGCCGGGACGGCGGTTATTCCCCGTATCGGAAAACTCGAAGCGATAATCGCGCTGGAATTGCAACTGGCCGCTGCCGTTGCGTGCGAAGCGGGTCCGGCTCAGGGCCACACTCTCGTCCAGGAACTGCACCCCGGCCTCGCCGCAGGCGCGGCGCCCCACCACAATGGCCTGTTCGCGCACATGCATGCCGGCATACCAGTACCAGCCGACCACACCCAACAGCCCCAGCAGCAGGATGTCCCAGCTCACTGCCCGGCGGAATCGGGTTTGACCGGGCTGCGGAACAGCGCCGCCACCTGCTTCTTGGCCGTCGGTCGCGTCAGGGCGGGCGCGCTGTCGGCCCGCGCCGTCTCGCTCGGCACATAGGGCGCGTCGAAAAGCGCATCGCGCGCGGCCGGCTTGCTGCGCGGTGCGCTGCGTTCACGGTCGCCGTGTCGTTCCGGCCGTGGCGAACGCGACTGGAAGGCCGGCACATCGGCTGCGCCCGGTTCGAAGCCGGGAACGATCACCGGCGGCAGCGTGCTGCCGATCAGCTTCTCGATGTCCCTGAGATAGCGCGTCTCCGCTTCGCTCACCAGCGAGATCGCCTCGCCCAGCGCACCGGCGCGGCCGGTGCGGCCGATGCGGTGCACGTAGTCCTCGGCGTTGTGCGGCAGGTCGTAGTTGACGACGAAGGGCAGCGCCTCGATGTCGATGCCACGGGCGGCGACGTCGGTCGCCACCAGCACGCGGATGGTGCCGGCCTTGAAGGCGTCGAGCGCCTTGATGCGTTCCTGCTGGGTCTTGTCGCCGTGGATCGCGTCGGCATGGATGCCGGCCTTGTTGAGCTCGTTGGCGAGCCGGTTGCAGCCCAGCTTGGTCCCGGTGAACACCAGTACCTGGTTGAGGTCGCGGCTCTTGATCAGATGCGCCAGCAGCTGGCGTTTGCGCTCGTGATGCACCGGGTGCATCACCTGGGTGATGGTGACTGCCGTGGCGTTGCGCGCCACTTCGATGAAGGCGGGGTTGTTGAGGATGCTGTCGGCGAGCTTGCGGATCTCCTCCGGGAAGGTGGCCGAGAACATCATGTTCACCCGCTGCGCCGGCAGCAGGGCGACGATGCGCTTGAGGTCGGGCATGAAGCCCATGTCGAGCATGCGGTCGGCCTCGTCGAGCACCAGGGTGTTGACCTGGGTCAGCATCAGGGTCTTGTTCTGCACGTGGTCGAGCAGGCGCCCCGGCGTCGCCACCAGGATTTCGACGCCGGTCTTCAGGATCGGGATCTGGGTGTTGATGTTGACCCCGCCGTACACCACCAGCGAGCGCAGCGGCACATGCTTGCAATAGGCTTTGACGCTTTCCTCGACCTGGATCGCCAGTTCCCGCGTGGGGGTGAGGATCAGCGCGCGGATCGGATGCTTGGCCGGCGAGGTGCCGGTGTTGGCGAACGGCAGCAGGCGCTGGATCAGCGGCAGCGCGAACGCCGCGGTCTTGCCGGTGCCGGTCTGCGCCGCGCCGAGGATGTCGCCCCCCTGCAGGGCCAGGGGGATCACCTGTTCCTGGATCGGTGTCGGCGAGGCGTAGCCCATTTCGTCGAGGGCACGCAGGATGTCGGGCGCCAGCCCGAGTTCAGCAAAAGTCGTCAAAGTCTATCCAGTGAATGCTCTGGTTCGGTTAAATTCTGGCCGGCTACATCCGGATCCAGTCGAAACCCGCCGTCTGGCAGGCCACGCGCACGTCGCCATCCGCGCAATCCAGCACCTGGGCCAGTGCGCGCTGCGCCAGGGCGGCCGTGTTGTTCTTGCGTGAGACGTGTGCGGCCATCACACATTGCAGCCCGCCATGCTTCAGCTTGTCCAACAAGGCCGCCGACTGCCCGTTTTCCAGGTGGCCGAAACGCCCGCCCACACGACGCTTGAGGCTCACGGGATACGGCCCGTTTTCCAGCATCGCGGCGTCGTGATTGCATTCCAGCACCAGCGCGTCGACGCCGGCCAGCATGGCCTCGATATGCGGGGTACTGCAACCGGTATCGGTCAGCACGCCCAGCCGGCGATTGCCGTCACTGAACACATACTGCACCGGTTCGCGCGCATCGTGCGGCACGGGAAACGGCCGGATCTCCAGATCGCCCACCCCGAACGCCGCATGGCTGTCGATCACCCGTATCGCCACGCCGTCGAGGTCCTGGGCCATGGTCCGCGTCCCGTCGGTCAGCCACACTGGCAGCGTGTACTTGCGCGCCAGCCGTCCCACCCCGCCGAGATGATCGCCGTGTTCGTGTGTCACCACGATGCCCGCCAGATCGGCGGGGCGGAGCCCCAGCCGTGCCAGTCGCGCAATGCCGTCGGCCAGTCCGAAGCCGCAGTCCATCAGCACCCGGGTGGAGCCGGCCTCGACCAGCAGGCCGTTGCCCTCGCTACCGCTGCCGAGGCTCGCAAACCGCATTACATCCGTCCCTGCATCACTTCAGTTCCTTATGCAGCAGGTTGATGATGCGGTTGCGCGTGTTGGCATCGACGGATTTTCCATCCACGCCCGGGGTGACGCTGACCCGGCTCTTGTCGCCCGCTTCGCTGACCACGATCCGCAGTTGCGGCGTGGTCTGCGCCTTCTTGCTGCGCCAGAAGGCGAACTTGGCGAACATGCCCTCGTCACGCTTGCTGGCATTGTCGATCTCGGGATCGATGTAGCGCACGTAGTAGATGCCTTTGGAGCGGTCGCGGTCTTCCACGGCAAAGCCGACGCGGTCGAGCGCCAGGCCGACGCGTCGCCAGGCGCGGTCGAAGCTTTCGTCCATGTCCAGCACCGGTACGCCGGCTTCCTGGACGACATGCGCCAATTCCGGCGTCTGCTGTTTGGCCAGCATCGCATCGGCACGGCTCTTCTCCACCCCGAAGCGCAGCATCAGGCGGCTCAGCATTTCGGCCTCGAGTCCGGGGTCCGGCGCACGCGGCTCCCACACAGTCTTGTCCTTGCCCTCGGTGGCGTAAACCTCCTTCATGCCGCGGTGGCTGATGTAGATTTCGGTGCCGTCCTGGCCGGTTTCGATCCGCGTGCGGAACTTGTCGCGTTCAGCGGTGGAATACAACCCGTCGAGCACCTTGCCGAGTGTGCGGCGAATCACGTCCTGTGGAATATTGGCCCGGTTTTCCGCCCAGTCGGTTTCCATGATGCCGGTTTCGGGCGATTCCTTGTTGAGAATGAAACCATTCTCCTGCCAGAAATCCTTGAGGACCGGCCAGACCTGCTGCGGAGTCGCTTTCACCACCAGCCAGCGCTCACTGCCGGCGCGTTCGATATGGGCCTTCTCCTCGGTCGGAAGCAGGGTCTGCGCGCTGCTCGGTGTCTGCTTGCGCTCCTGGCTGTAGGTCGACAGGGTGGCCGTGCCGCTGCCCTGGCTATCGGGGATCGCGTAGCGGTTATCCGCGGTCGGCGCCACCAGATCGGGCGGCACTTCCAGCGTCGGCAGCTTGCCGGCTGACTTGTAATCGATTTTCTTGGATTCCACGATGCCGCAGCCAGACAGGGCCACGGCAATCATCAGAAACAGGGGCAATACACGCATATTCGGGTGTCCTAAACGAAGACCTGGTATCAAAGCGGCAAGGCGCGGCAGGCGGCTAGATCAAACTGGCGTGACGCATCGCGTCGCGCACCGTGTCATGCAGGCCGGCAGACAACGCAGTCAGGGGCAGGCGCAAGGCAGGCGAAATCAGCCCCAGTTCCGCGCACGCCCACTTGACCGGAATCGGGTTCGCCTCGACGAACAGCTTGCTGTGCAACGGCAGCAGCCTGTTGTTGAGTTCGCGTGCGCGCGCCAAATCTCCGGCGAAGGCGGCAGCGCACATCTCGTGCATCAGCTTCGGCGCCACGTTGGCGGTCACCGAGATCACGCCATGGCCGCCCAGCAGCATGAAGGGCAACGCGGTCGCGTCGTCGCCGGTATACAGTGAAAAATCCCCGGGTGCGCGACGCAGCAGGTCGGCCGCGCGTTCCAGGCTGCCGGTTGCGTCCTTGATGCCGACGATGCCGGGCACTTCCGCCAGACGCAGCACCGTATCGTTGGACAGATCGGTGATCGTGCGCCCCGGCACATTGTAGAGAATCAGCGGCAGGTCGACCGTTTCGGCGATCTTGCGGAAATGCTGGTAGAGACCTTCCTGCGTCGGCTTGTTGTAGTAGGGCACCACGGACAGCCCGGCCAGCGCGCCCGCTGCCCTGGCGCACTCGGTCAACTCGATGGCCTCGGCAGTCGAGTTCGCGCCCGTACCCGCGATCACCGGCACACGCCCGGCCACCTGCTCGACGGTTGTACGGATCAGCAGACAGTGCTCGTCGTAGCTGACGGTGGGCGATTCACCGGTCGTCCCGACAATGACGATGCCATCCGATCCCTCGGCAATATGCCAGTCGATCAGGCGGCGCAACGCATCGAGATCGAGCGCGCCGTCGCTCGACATGGGGGTGACGATTGCGACCAGGCTGCCTCTGGCCCTGTTCATTTCTGCCATCTTGTTTCCGCCGCTCTATATTCAGACATGTGCCGGATGACCGGCGATGCCACGATAAATCATGCATTCTAATCCATCTGGCCATGGCCGGCTTTCTCTAAATCGGGCCGGCAGGTTGCAGAGCCCGAGCTTTAATTGTCCTAGCCCTGGGGGGGACGCGGATTATGCCAGCGCCCCCCGGCAAGCAGCAGATCGGCCTCGGCCGGCCCCCATGTGCCGGGTTCGTAGCGGCATGCCGGATCATGATGCGAGAGCACGGGTTCCACTATCCGCCAGGCCGCCTCCACCGCGTCCTGACGGGCGAACAGCATGGCCTCGCCATCCATGGCGTCGCCGAGCAGGCGCTCGTAGGCGCTCATTTCATCCGGGTGGTTGTTGCAGACATAGAGCTCGACAGGCCGCCCGACCATGCGGTCGCCCGCATTCTTCGTGCGCGCGCCCAGCGCGATGGACACGGTCGGCGACAAACGCATGCGCAGGTAATTCGGGGCCAACGGCCCGGCTTCGGACAGCGCGAACACGCGCTGCGGCGGAAGCTGGAATTCGGCACGAATCTCGGTGGTAGTGAGCGGCAGGTGCTTGCCGGTCCGCACGATAAAGGGGACGCCCGCCCAGCGCCAGGTGTCCACGTAGAACCGTACGGCTGCGTAGGTTTCGGTGTCCGATCCGCGCGCGACGCCCTCCTCCTTCCGGTAGCCCTCGTACTGCCCGCGAACCATGTCGCCGGGCTCCAGCGGACGGATGGCCTTGAGCAGTTTGGCCTGCTCGTCGCGCACCGCTTCCGCGCTGGTTCCCAGCGGCGGCTCCATGGCCAGCAGGGCGAGGATCTGCAGCAGGTGGTTCTGCAGGACGTCGCGGATGGCGCCGACCGAGTCGTAGAAGTGTCCGCGTCCGGCCACGCCAAAATTTTCCGACATGGTGATCTGGATCTGCCGGATATGGTTGCGGTTCCAGATCGGTTCGAGAAAAGAATTGGCGAAACGGAAATACAGGATGTTCTGTACCGCTTCCTTGCCCAGATAGTGATCGATGCGGAAGATCCCGGATTCCGGCAGTGCCTCGTACAGCGTCGCATTGAGCGACCGTGCCGATTCCAGATCGCGGCCGAAGGGTTTTTCCACCACGACCCGCGCGCCCTCCGTGCAGCCGGCCCCCGCCAGCCCGCGTACCACGACCGGAAACATGGCCGGCGGAATGGCGAAATAATGAAGTGGATGTTTCCGGTTCTCCAGGGCCCGGCGCAGCGCCACATACGTTTCCGGATCCTCATAGTCGCCGTTGATGTAGGTCAGCAGGCTGGCCAGATTGCGGAACACGCCTTCATCCAGGCCGCTGCCAAAACGGGCAATCCCGTCATGGGCATGGGCGCGCAGGCGCTCGATATCCCACCCCGGAGAATGCGCCACGCACAGGATGGGCGGCAGCGTGCGGCCATGCCGCAACATGTCGTGCAGCGCGGGAAAGATCTTGCGCCGGGCAAGATCGCCGGTGGCGCCATACAGGACTAGGGCATCGGAGATCGGCTTCTCGGTCACGGTATCGGGCTCCAGGCTCGTTTCAGGCTGACGTGATATAACAGGATGCAATCGTGCCGGGGCACATATGCGGCGACCCGCGCTCATCCGAGCCGGGTCAGCCAGCCCGTCAATTGGCTGATGCCCAGGCCGACGCCGCGCGCAAGCAGCGGCACCGCCGCGACCCAGGCGGCCGTCAGACCGAGTGCTGCCAGACCGAGGCCGACCGAGAACATATCCAGTCCCGGCACCGCGCGCGCCACGATACCGAAAGCCAGCTGGATCAGCAACGCCAGGGCGAGCAGGGGCAAGGCCAGCTGTACGCCGGTGGCGAACAGCCAGCTGCCGGCTTCGGCCAGCTGGCGCACATCCGCTGCGGCCGGCAGGACGGCGACCGGCATGGCCACGAAGCTGTCGCGCAGCGCGTGCACGATCAGCAGATGGCCGCTCGCCGCCAGAAACGCCATCGCTGCCAGCCAGCCCGCCAGCGCACGCCAGGCGGCATCGGTTGATCCCGCCTGTTCGGCGGTCAGCGCCAGCAGGCCACCGGTCGCGGTATGGCCGGTCCACACCAGCGCCGCGCTCACCGCGGCAAACACCAGCCATACGCACAACGCCAGCGCCGCCCCTCGCGTGGCTTCCATGCTCAATGCGAGCAGACCCTGCACGGTGAACGGCGCGGTGGTCCCCGGCATGAGGCCCGGCGCCAGCACGACAGCCAGCACAGCGGCCAGGAACAGGCGCAGCAGCAGCGGCAAACGGCCGATCAGCGGATCGAACACGGTCCAGCCGGCGAGCCGCGCGAAGGCGAACAGCCAGACCGACAGGCCCGCTTCGGTCAGCGGCATGGCTCGCTCATTCCACCAGACCCGGAAAATCGGTCAGCATGCCGCGTGCGAACTCGACCAGCTGCCCGCCCATCCAGCCACCCAGCAGCGCCAGCACGAGCAGCACGACGATGAGCTTGGGGACAAAGGACAGCGTGGGCTCGAGAATCTGCGTCGCGGCCTGGAACAGGCTGATGGCGAATGCGGTCACCAGCCCCGCCAGCAGTACCGGCGCAGCAATCAGCATCAGCAGCCAGAGTGCATCGCGCGCCACGCCTTCCATTAAAAAACCCCAGCTTCCATCAGAAACTCCCGAGCAGCGAGCCCACCAGCAGATGCCAGCCGTCCACCGTGACGAACAACAGCAGCTTCAGGGGCAGCGACACCAGTTGCGGCGGCAGCATGATCATGCCGAGCGCAGTCGTCACGGCGGCCACCACGAGATCGATCACCAGGAACGGCAGCACGACCATGAAGCCGATCTGGAAGGCGGTCTTGAGCTCGCTGGTCAGAAAAGCCGGCGCCAGCGCCGCCAGCGGCACGCTGTCCACCCGCTTGGGATCGATACGCTTATCGTTCCCGATGAACAGGTCGAGATCCTCGGCGCGCGTCTGCCGCAGCATGAAGGCTTTCAGCGGGGAAGCCGCCCTGTCGGCGGCCTCGTTGAAACTCAGGGCGCCGGCAAGATACGGCTGATACGCCTCGGCATTGATCGCCTTCAAAGCCGGCGACATCACGAAAATGGTCAACAGCAGCGCCAGCCCCATCAGCACCAGATTGGGCGGCGCGGTCGGGCTGCCCAGCCCCTGCCGCAGCAGAAACAGCACCACGGCAATCCGGGTGAAGGCGGTGAACGCCAGCAGCAGGGCCGGCAGGAACGGGAACAGCAACAGCCACGGCAGGCTCGCCCCCGACACACCGATGACCTGTCCGCCCGCGCCGGGCGTCACGCTCAGCAAGGGTACGCTGGCGTCCGCCGCCCAGGCCGGCACACACAGCCCGAGCAACAGCCCGCACAGCACGCCAGTCCTCATCGTTCATGCTCCTGCGTCGTGTCCGGCTTCGGCCAGGTATGCAGCAGGCGGACATTGCCTCCCCCTACCCCCAGCAGCAGCCAGGTGCCGTCCACCTCGACCACCACCACGCGCTCGCGCGCGCCAACCGGCGTCGTTCCGACGACCTTGACCGCGCCCTGCGCGCCCATGCCCGGCAGGTAGCGCCGGACGAACCAGGCGACCGCGACGAATCCGCCGAGGATGAGTCCCAGACTCAGCAACACGGTCAGCAAGCTGCTCGCGGGATCCGTCGCCGCCAGCGCCCGGGACGGAAGCAGCAGCCATGCCGCGGCCGCGACGAATCTAGCCATGCCGGATGGTCTCCCGCGCCCAGCGCGTCAAGTCGACGGGGGAATGCGGCAGCCGCACCGTGAGGGTGGCCTGCGTGAGGCCGGCTGTGACGCGCCATGCCAGCGCATGCGGCAACGCACACTGGGGCGGCGCATCCAGCCAGCTTTCCGCCAGGGCGGCATTCAGCGTGCGAACGAAACTGCCGGGAACGAAGGACAGACCGCCGGCAACATCGCGCCCGCCCAGCCGACGCGTCAGCCACAGGGCGGCCAGCGCGGCGTCAGGCTGCCAGACGGGTGCAGTCGGTGCGGTCTCCGGCGCGGGGGCCGGCTGCGCCTGCGTCTGGACCGGCAGACGCAGACGAGCGGTCAGCGTAGCGGCCAGTCTGCGTGTCAGGCGCGTCGGCCAGTTGCCGGACGTCGGCACCGGCGTTTTCAGGAAAGCCAATTCGGCGGGGGTGAGTTCGAGCAGTTGCATCAGCGTCCCCGCATTCTGGCATCGCGACGATGCGTCAGTTCGACCAGTTCGTCATGATCGCGCTGCTCGATGCGCCGTTGCTGGATCACGGCCTGCGCCAGATAGCGCTGTTCGAGCAAGCGCAGCGCCTTCACCCGCTGCTCGGTCTGGAGCCACTCGGCCAGCCGCGCCTGCCAGTCGCGGTGGGCGGTGTCGATGGCCGCCTGCGCCGCCTGAATTTCCGCAGCTTGCGCGTGCTGCAGGCGGTTGCTTTCCTGCAACTGCGCCGCCGTCACGCCATCCTGCAACGCGACGGCCAGTTGCGCGATATGCGCATCGCGCAACGCCAGCAGTTGCACCTGACGACCGCGTGCGCGCAGCCACACGCCGTGCGCCAGCTTGACCCCGCGCACCAGCGTTTCGCTGCGCCGCTCGGCCAGTTGCAGCACTCGCGCCAGCGCGAACGGCTTCATCCGAGCACCTCACCAAGGTCGGTCCGTGCGGCGTCCAGTGATGCCTGTTCACGCATTCCCTGCATCAGATAGCCCTGCATCCGGGGATACAGGCGGACGCCTTCGTCCAGCACCAGATCGGCGCCCGGGACGTAGGCGCCGACGGCAAGCAGGTCGCGGCTGCGCATGTAGCGCGAATAGAGATACTTGAAGCGGCGGGTGCGCTCCAGCGCTTCGTCGGAGAGCAGGTCGGGCTGCGCCCGGCTGATCGAGGCTTCGATGTCGATCGCGGGATAATGGCCGGCGTCGGCGAGGTCGCGGCTCAGCACGATGTGACCGTCGAGGATGGCGCGCGCCGCATCGGCGATCGGGTCCTGCTGGTCGTCGCCTTCCATCAGCACGGTGAAGAAGGCGGTGATCGAGCCGCTGCCGCTGCGGCCGTTGCCGGCGCGCTCGGCCAGTTGCGGCAGCTTGGCGAACACCGACGGCGGATAGCCCTTGGTGGCGGGCGGTTCGCCGATCGCCAGCGCCACCTCGCGCTGCGCCATCGCGTAGCGGGTGAGCGAATCCATGATCAGCAGCACGTGCTTGCCCTGGTCGCGGAAATATTCGGCGATCGACATCGCATACGCCGCGCCGTTCAGCCGCATCAGCGGCGGATGGTCGGCCGGCGCGGCCACCACCACCGCGCGCGCCATGCCTTCGCTGCCGAGGATGCGGTCGATGAATTCCTTGACCTCGCGCCCGCGTTCGCCGATCAGGCCGACGACCACGATGTCGGCTTCGGTCATGCGCGCCATCATGCCGAGCAGAATGCTCTTGCCGACGCCGCTGCCGGCAAACAGGCCAAGCCGCTGCCCGCGCCCCACCGTCAGCAGGCCGTTGATCGCGCGCACGCCGACGTCGAGCGTCTGCCGGATCGGCGCGCGTTCCAGCGGATTGATCGGACGGCTGTACAGCGGCACCCGGCGCTCCAGCGACAGCGGGCCCATGCCGTCGAGCGGCCGCCCGGCGCCGTCGAGCACGCGCCCCAGCAGACGCTCGCCGACCGGCACCTGGCGCACCCGGTCCTGCGCGCGGCGCCGCGGCACATAGCGCATGCCCAGGCGCGGCGGCTGCGCCGCCAGCGGGTCGTCGGGGATCACCCGCGCCCCCGGCATCACGCCGTAGATGTCGGTGGCCGGCATGATGAACAGGCGGTCGCCGGCGAACCCGGCCACCTCGGCCTCGATGCTCTGGCCGCCGGGAATCTGGATATGGCACTGGCTGCCCACCGGCAGACGCAGGCCGACTGCTTCCATCACCAGCCCCGACACCCGCGTCAGCCGCCCACTGGCCGCGATCGGCGTCGCCCAGCTCACCGCGCGGCGGCAGTCGGCCAGGTATTCGCGCAGGCGGACGATGCGTTCCATCATTCGATCCAGTTGAGGTTGGCGCCGAGCACCTGCACCGTTTGACGCCAGCGCGCCGGCAGCGTGGCGTCGAGGTCGCCCTGCGCGGTTTCGATCAGGCAGCCGCCGCGTGCGATGCGCGCGTCCTCGACGATGCGCAGGCGATTCTTGTCGAGCACCTGGTCGAGGTGCGGGCGGACCAGCGCGGCATCGTCCGGATTCAGCAGCAGGCGCGCCTCGCGGCTGGTTTCCGCCATCTGCTTCAGCGCCAGGTTGACCACATCCAGGATGCGTTCCGGGCGTGCCGCCAGTTCGCCCGCCACCACCTGGCGCGCCACGTCGAGCGCCAGTTCCAGCACCATGTCGGCAAGACGGAAATCGAGGTTGTCGAGCGTCGCGGAAAAACTCTCGGCCAGCTGCTTCATGCGACTGCAGGCCTGTTCACCTTCCACCCGCCCGGCAGCCAGGCCTTCGGCATACCCTTCGGCGCGCCCGGCTTCGCGCAATGCCGCCAGTTCGGCCTGCGGGTCGGGTTCGGCGGACGCCGCCAGTTCCACCACTTCCCATTGTTCGAATGCAGTGGGGGTATCCGGCATCGTGTCGTCTGTGCTCATGCCGCCTCCTCTTCGGGAAACTGGATCGCACCTTCCGCCGCCAGCCGCCGCAGGTGTTCGCCCACGGCCTCCTGCGCCGCCTGGATCGCGGTGACCGGCACGGGGCCGAGCGTATCCAGATCGACGCGCATGCGTTGCGCGGCCGTCCGGCTCATCGCCGCCGTCAGCGCATCGAGCACCCGTCCGTCACTGCCTTTCAAGGCATGCAGCAGGGTCGATGCGGCGACGTTGCGCAGGAAGGTTTTGCGATCGGCTTCTGGCAGGCGCGCCAGATCTTCGAATTCCAGATTGCGTACGCGCAGCCGCGCGGCCAGTTCCGCATCGTTCCGGTCGAGCTGACTCAAGGCAGCGGCGGCGCTGCCTTCGCTCATTTTCCCCAACAAACTGGCCACCGCCGCTTCACCCTGCGGGGACGCGAGGGTGTCCAGACTGGCCAGCCAGTCGTCCAGGTCACGCAGCATGTCGGCGCTCGGCGCCTCGCTGTGCGCCAGGGCCAGCAAGGTGTCCGCGCGCGTCTTGCCGGGCAGCAGTTCGAGCACGGCGGCGGCGACGTCGCGCGGAAGCTGCGCGGCCACCACGGCAATCAGCTGGGGCGCCTGCGCTTCCAGCAGGCCGGCGATTTCCGCTGGCTCGCGCCAGGCCAGCTTCTCCAGCGCCTGCACGCCCGGCGCCCCCAGGCGTTCCAGCATGGCCTGCGCGCGTTCCGGCCGAAATGCCTGTCGCAGCGTCTCGTCGAGAAAACGGCCGGTATCCGCCGCGAATCCGGTCTGTTCGGCGGCCTCGGCGGCGTAATCGCGCAGGATCGCGCGCACGCGCTCGCGCGGCAGCACGTCGAGCTCGCGCATGGCGCTGCCGAGCCGGCTGACCTCGAGCGGACTCAGGTAGCGGAACACGGCCGCCGTGGCGTCCTCGCCAAGCGCGAGCAGAAGCGCGGCGGATTTTTCGATGCCGGCCTGGCTCACGCGCACATCCTGGCTTGATCCATGCGGCTGCTCACGCGCGCATCCGGGTTGGAATTCATGCGGCTGCTCACGCGCGCATCCAGAGCTTGATGACATCTGCGGTCACGCGCGGATTGGCCAGCACCTGGCTGCGCGTGACCTCGAGTTCGGCATCGAGGTCCACGACCGGCGGCTCGACGGCCGCCGCAGGCCGCGGGCGCCGCCAGACGGCCAGCCCGATGAGCAGAAGTCCGCCCCCGAGCGCGGCCAGCATCCAGGGCTGGAAATCAACGATCCGGGGCGTCGCCGGCGGTTGGCTGGCCGGCGGCATGGGCGCAGTCGAACGCGGAGGCTTCGCCTGCGGTTGCACGACGATTGCTGCGGGCGGCGCGGCGTGCGTCGCAGGCAGGGCATAGACATTCACCGTGTCGCCGCGCGATGGCACCAGTCCCAGTGCCTGGCGGGCCAGCTGACCGGCACGGGCGAGCTCGGCGGCGCTCGCCTCGAATCCGAGGATCACGATGGCATTCACGCGCTGGATGCGGCCTTGTGGCGTGCGCGTGGTGCGCACGGTCTTCTCGAGCGGGCGCATGCGGCCGTCCACCACGACGTTGCGGACCCGTTCCACCGTCTGTTCGACGTCGCCGTCCTCCAGCGTGGCCGTCACCTGCACATTCACCCGGTCCTTGCCGAGCCAGGGCGTCAGCACGGCCAGCGCCCGCTGCGCCAGATCCTGCTCCACCGCCCGCTGCGGCGATGGCACCGCCTCGGGCGCCGCGTCGCCCAGCAGCACGCCGCGCGGGTCGAATACCTGTACCTCGGACCGCTTCATACGCGGCACGCTGGCCGCCACCAGGGTCTGGATCGTCGTCACCTGCCCGGCCGACAGCCGCGCGTTCGGACGCAGGCGCACCAGCACCGCTGCGGTGGCCGGCGGCGCGTCGCGCAGGAACGGCGAGACCCTGGGCAGGGCGAGATGGACCCGCGCCAGCTCGACCGTTTCCAGCGACTGGATCGAGCGTGCCAGATCGGTTTCCAGTGCGTGCTGATAGCGCTGCTGCTCTTCCAGCGACGAAGCGCCGAAGCGGGGCGCGCGATCGACTTCGTCCTGCGCGTCGGCGTCGGACCGGGGCAGGCCGCGCGCGGCCAGGCGGTAGCGCGCCACATGCAGCCGATCGGCCGGCACCTCGATGCTGCCGTCGGCGGCAGACAGGCGGTAGGCAATATCAAGCTGCTCGAGCGCGGCGATCACTTCGCCGCCGGAACGGTCCGACAGATGCGGATAGAGGGTGCGGTAGAGCGGCGGATTGAGCCACAGATAGGCCGCAGCCAGCGCCGTCAGCGGTAGCAGTACCAGCAGGACAAACGTGAAGCGGCGCAGCGGACTCGCTTCTGCGATCAGGTCGCGCAGATTGCTCAGCCAGCCCGGCACGGGGCACACCTCGTTTGCAGGGTCGGGCCGGGCTGCCGGATCTTGATGGGTTGCGTCATCACACGGCGATTATAACCAGTCGGGCGTGGCGACAGCGCGCAATACCACCTCCAGTTGTCGGGTGCGCCGGCGGCCCTCGAACCACCAGATGCTCCCCTTCTTCACCGCCAGGTCGCCCGCCTGTCCGGCCAGCAGCCACATCGCCACCTGCCCCAGCGTGGGCTGATGGCCCACGATCAATACCGCTCCGGCCGCATCCGGCCAAGCCGCGGCGGTCAGAATGTCTTCCGCCCGGCATCCTGGCGCCAGGGCCGGTGACTGTTCGTATTCGCGCCCCAGCGCCTGCGCGGTCTGCAGGGCGCGGACCGCCGGGCTCACCAGAATCCTGATGTCCTGCGGCAGCCGCGGGTTGAGCCAGTCCGCCATGCGCGATGCCTGTTTGCGCCCTTTGTCGGTGAGTTCACGCTTGAGATCGGGGGCCGTGTCATCGGCCTCGGCGTGTCGCCACAAAATGATTTCCACCCGCTGCTCCTTCTATCAATGAATATCTGGCTTGAGACGCATGAGAATGCCCGCTGCCCGGCGGCATCCGCCGCGCCACCGAATCTACCAGTAAGATTTCAATTCCAGCAGTGCGCGAACCGGGCCGGCAGTCTCATCGCCTGCCTGCCCGGCCTGTTTCGCCGCCAGCCAGCCCAGGGCAAAGGAAACCATCGGCTCCGCCTCCGGCGTCCCGGAAGGACTTCGATCCGCTCCGCTTTGCAGGGTGTGCGGAACCGCCCAGCCTGCACGCAGCAGGGTCGACGCAACATACGCATCGCTGGCCTGCCCCAGGCTATCCTGGGCTGCGCGCAGCGCCGACAGATACATGGCTTCTCGCTGGCGCCCGTCCGGCCGGTCGTCGAACAGCATCTGGAAAAATTCGGCTGCATAACGCTGGCGCTTGACGGCGATACGCAGGGCATGGCGCTGGCGAGGCGTCAGTCCGCCGAACGCCCGTGCGCCGCGGACAATGGGCCGATGCCCTGTCTGCAGCACCTGACGCGCCCACGTGTCGAGCGGCATGCGCTGGACGCGACGCTGCGTGTCCGACACCTTTCCTCCCGCGGCGGCCTGATGCCCGCCACGGGGGGATGAACGCCAGCCATGCCGCATCAGCCAGCGCTGCATCGCCAGTAGCCAGGCGCCCGGGCGTGCCGCCCGAAGCGTTTCACGCATCACCTCGCTCGCCGCGTCACGGTGTGCCTGAAGTCCCGCCATGCCGCGCTGCCAGCCGTCGGGATCCGGGTAATGCGGCGCGATCGGCGGCAGGGTCTCGTCACACAGCACGTCCCAGTCGCGTGCCGGACCCAGCGCGACGGCCAGCGCGCGCAGGCCGTCGCGCAGTTCGGACGGCAGCACACACACCTTGCGGGCCAGCCGCAATGCCGCCCGCAACCGCCGCAGCGCGACCCGCGCCTGATGGACATACTCGTTGCCCGGCACGGGCCCGGCATGCGCTCCCGTTCCCGTTTGCGAAGGCGGGAGAGCACTCAGCACGCCCGGCAGATTGGACTGAAACTGCGCCAGACATGCCTGGACGATGGCGGCGAAACCGTCCTCCACACGCATGGAACGGTCCAGCGCCAGCGGCCCGGACCTGGCCGGCATCGCGTCCATCCCGTGCGCCAACCGTACGCCACGCTCCGCCTTGCTGAGGTCGAGCGGCAGGCAATCAAACGTACCGGACCAGTCCAGAGCCTGCGCGAACAGCGCATCCGGCTGGCCGGATTTCAGTTCAAGCTCGATCTCGCAGATCGGCTGGCTGTGCTCGCCGCTGTGTGTATCCCGCCGCACTGCGATCTCGCCGACGTCGAGTGCGATCTCGATCCTCGCGCCCCCCCTGCCGGCCACCAGCCAGATGGTGCGATGGAAGCGCGTCTCGAACACCGGCACCAGCCGCGCGCGCAGCACCTCCGGTATGCGGGCGCGCGCCTCGGACGGGAAACGGTTCCAGTCCGGTGCGCCCCGGCTCACCGGCATCTCGAATTCGACACGCCGCGACAGTCCGCCCTGCCGCTCGCCTTCGGTCTTCAGCGTCTGCAGCCAGCGGCGCCCCACCCGCCGCACACGCAAGGCCACGCCCTGCGCACTCAAGGCAAAATCCGGGGTGTCGTAATATCGGGTAAGCAATGTCTGTCGCACCGGCGCGCCACCTGTGCCCTGAAGGGTGCGGCGCCGGGCCATCCGCTTCAGAAAGGCCGCCACCTGCTGCGGAGGCAGCGCCAGCTTGAGCTCGATTTCCATCGGGTGCGGCGTTGTCATATAACTGTCATATCAGGGACGAACAGGGCGATTAACATTGAAGCACACCACGAACAAATCCATTATGAACCGGCCTGGCCCCGATACCCTCCTCAATCGCGAACTCGGTATTCTCGCCTTCCAGCGCCGCGTGCTGGCACAGGCCGACGACCCCTCCACGCCCCTGCTGGAACGCCTGCGCTTCCTGTGCATCGTATCGAGCAACCTGGACGAATTTTTCGAAGTGCGCGTGGCCGGGCTCAAGGAACAGATCCGCGCCAACTCCAGCCAGCGCTCACCCGACGGCCTGACGCCACGGCAACAGTTTCGCGCGGTCTCGGAAACGGCCCACGCGCTGGCAGCCCGGCAGTACGAGCTCTTCAACAAGAAGATCATTCCCGAGCTGGCCGAGCACGGCGTCTGCTTCATCCGCCGCACGCACTGGAACGACACCCAGGCGGCGTGGATACGCGACTATTTTTTCCGCGAACTGATGCCGGTATTGACGCCGGTCGGGCTCGACCCCTCGCATCCCTTCCCGCGCGTGCTCAACAAGAGCCTCAATTTCGCGGTCGAATTGTCTGGACGCGACGCGTTTGGGCGCAACTCCGGCGCCGCCGTGGTGCAGGCGCCGCGTTCGCTGCCGCGCGTCATCCGCCTGCCGGAAGAAATCGCCGGCTGCGAATACGGCTTCGTCTTCCTGTCGTCGATCCTGCATGCCCACGTCGGCGAACTGTTCACCGGCATGGCGGTGCAGGGCTGCTACCAGTTTCGCGTCACGCGCAACTCCGATCTCTTCGTCGACGACGAGGAAACCAAGAACCTGCGCCAGGCGCTGCAGGGCGAACTGCCGCAACGCCACTTCGGCGCGGCCGTGCGGCTGGAAGTGGCCGACAACTGCTCGGAATCGATGGCGACCTTTTTGCTGGCGCAGTTCGAGCTCGAAGCCGACGACCTCTATCAGGAACGGGGGCCGGTGAATCTGGTGCGCCTGATGCAGGTACCCGACTGGGTCGACCGCCCCGACCTCAAGTTCCCCCCTTTCGTTCCGGCCCTGCCCGCACGCCTGGCCAAGGACGAGGATATCTTCGCGCAGATCCGCAAGGGCGACATCCTGCTGCACCATCCGTTCGAATCCTTCCAGCCGGTGATCGACTTCATCGAGCAGGCCGCCGCCGATCCCCACGTCGTCGCCATGCGGCAGACGGTGTACCGCACCGGGACCGATTCCAAGCTGATGCAGGCGCTGATCCAGGCAGCGCAGTCGGGCAAGGAGGTCACCGTGGTGGTCGAGCTGATGGCGCGCTTTGACGAAGAGGCCAACATCAACTGGGCCGCCCGGCTGGAGGAGGTCGGCGCCCATGTCGTCTACGGCGTCGTGGGCCACAAGACCCACGCCAAGCTGGCACTGGTGATCCGCCGCGAAGACGGCGAACTGCGCCGCTATGCGCATCTGGGCACCGGCAACTACCACGCCCGCACCGCGCGTCTGTATACCGACTTCGGCCTTTTGACCGCCGACGAGACTATCACCGAAGATGTCGGCAGCCTGTTCACCCAGATCACCGGACTGGGCAAGGCCGGCAAGCTCAAGCGTCTGTGGCAGTCGCCGTTCACGCTGCACAGCGAAGTCGTCGCCGCCATCAACCACGAAGCCGAACTGGCGGCCGCCGGCAAGCCGGCCGCCATCATCGCCAAGATGAATGCACTGCTGGAGCCGCAGGTGATCGCTGCCCTGTATGCCGCCAGCCAGGCCGGGGTGAAGATCGACCTCATCATTCGCGGCGTGTGTGCGCTCAAGCCCGGTATTCCCGGCCTGTCCGAGCACATCCACGTGCGCTCGGTGGTCGGACGCTTCCTCGAGCACACGCGCATCTTCTATTTCAGAAACGGCGGCGACGAGAAGGTCTTCCTGTCATCGGCCGACTGGATGGACCGCAATTTCTTTCGCCGTATCGAAACCGGTTTCCCCATCCTCAATCCCAAGCTGAAGAAACGCGTGATCGCGGAAGGGCTGAAACCTTATCTGCGAGACAACGTGCAGGCCTGGGACATGCTGTCCGATGGCAGCTACCGTCGCCGCGCCAAACGCCGTGCCAAGGCCTACAGCGCGCAGGCCGAACTGCTGGCGCTGCTTTCACGCTGACTCCCCGCTGCCGCAGGTCGCGACGGCTCTGCGCCCACGCACTTCCGGCCCGCGCGTCACACGCCAACAAAGCTTCAAGCAAGCGTCACGTCACGGTCATCTGGCTGTGGCCTGATGGCGGCATGTTGAATCGCGTCTCGAATCTGCTTCGCGCGCGTCAGCCTGGCTACATGCGGCCATCTGGCGCGGCCTGCCCGGCCTCCGTCCAGCCCTCCTTCCCGTCTGCCGCATCGACCCCCGCCCCCAGTCACTACCGCACGCTCTGGATATCCGACATTCATCTCGGCACGACTGGCTGTCAGGCGCGCTACCTGCTCGATTTCCTGAAGCACAACGAATCCGACACCCTGTATCTGGTCGGAGACATCATCGACGGCTGGCAATTGCGCCGTGGCTGGTACTGGCCGCAGGCCCACAACGACGTCGTGCAAAAGCTCCTGCGCAAGGCCCGCCGGGGAACGCGCGTGATCTACGTGCCGGGCAATCACGACTCGATGGCGCGGCAATTCATGGGACTGGCGTTTGGCGATATCGAGGTGGCGGATGAAGTGATCCATGTCACCGCCGACGGCCGCCGTTTCCTGGTCACCCACGGCGACCTGTTCGACGGCGTGATGCAGCACGCGCGCTGGCTGGCCTATCTGGGCGACTGGGGCTACACGATGATCCTGGCGCTGAACCGCTGGTTCAACGGCCTGCGCACGCGCCTGGGTTATCCCTACTGGTCGCTGTCGCAATACCTCAAGCACAAGGTCAAGAATGCGGTCAGCTTCATCACCGCGTTCGAGAAAGTGATGACCGACGAGGCACGGCGGCGCGACTGCGACGGCGTCATCTGCGGCCACATCCACAAGGCCGAGATCCGTCAGATCGACGGATTGTTGTACTGCAACGACGGCGACTGGGTGGAAAGCCTGACCGCGCTGGCCGAGCAGGCCGACGGCACGCTGGAAATCATTCACTGGGCGCACTGCCTGGCTGCCCCCGCCGCACAGAAGGCGGCAACCGTACTGGAGACAACATGAGAGTCATGATCGTGACCGACGCCTGGTCACCGCAGGTCAATGGCGTGGTGCGCACGCTCACCACCACCCGCCGCGAGATGCAGGCCATGGGCCACGAGGTGGACATCCTCTCCCCGCTTGAATTCCGCACCCTGCCCTGCCCCACCTATCCGGACATCCGCCTGTCGGTGCTGGCCGGCAATGCGGTCAGGAAGCGCATCCGCGACTACGCGCCGCACGCGCTGCATATCGCCACCGAAGGGCCGCTCGGCCTGGCCGCGCGCCGCCATGCGCTGGACCACGACCGGCCCTTCACCACCGCCTACCACACCCGCTTCCCCGAATACGTCAAAGCCCGTACCGGCATCCCGCTCGCCTGGACCTATCGCTTCCTGCGCTGGTTCCACGGCCCCGCGCGCGCCGTCATGGCGCCGACGCCTGCGGTCAAATCCGACCTCGAAGCATTCGGTTTCGACAACGTGGCACTCTGGTCGCGTGGCGTCGACCTGGACGTGTTCCGCATGCAGGATTCGCATCGGCTCGATACCGAACGCCCGATTTTTCTCTATGTCGGCCGGGTGGCGGTCGAAAAGAACGTCGAGGCCTTCCTGCAACTGGATCTGCCCGGCTCCAAGTGGGTGGTGGGCGACGGCCCGGCGCTGGCCGGCCTGCGCGCCCGCTATCCCGACGCGTATTACCTTGGCGTGATGAAGCAGCCCGAACTGGCCGAGGTGTACGCCGCCGCCGACGTCTTCGTATTCCCCAGCAAAACCGACACCTTCGGCCTGGTGCTGCTGGAAGCCATGGCCTGCGGCCTGCCCGTCGCCGCCTATCCGGTCACCGGGCCCATCGACGTGCTCGGTGACTCGCCCGCCGGCGTCATGCACGACGATCTGCGCCAGGCCTGCCTGGCCGCGCTCAACATCGATCGCCGCACTGCCCGCGCCCACGCGGAAAAGTTCTCCTGGCGCGCGGCAACCGAACAGTTCGTTGGCCATCTGCATCCCGCCGCGCAGGAAACCATGCCGGCCTGAACCCGCCGGTGCCACCTCCTGACGCCCGCCAAACTGACTGGTAGCGCTCAGGCCGCCTTCTTCACCTCTTCCCTGAACAGCTTGCGCAGTGTTTCGCGCAGTTCAGGCGTGTCGGTATGGCCATGAACGGCCACGGCGTGCTGCACGGCCGCTTCCAGCAGTTCTGCCTCGCGGTCGGCAGAGATCAATAGCGTGCAGTTCATTTCGCTCGGATATTCCCGGCAATCGATGAATTTTCGTACCATGATGCACCTCCTTCATCCCTCAATCCGGCACTCCCGGACATGCAAAGAAGAGACTTTGTTTATAGACCATGCCGTCACGGGGTGTCGACCCGGCAGCCCGCGCGGGGGCTTGAAATCCGCTCCCTCCACCCCAAGCTCCGGTTTCACCTTATTTGTATTTGACGGGAGATCACAGGCATGTCCGCCACCAAAGAAACCCTGGGCTTTCAGACCGAAGTCAGGCAGCTGCTGCAGCTGATGATCCATTCCTTGTATTCCAACAAGGATATTTTCCTGCGCGAACTGATTTCCAACGCCTCCGACGCCGCCGACAAGCTGCGCTTCGAGGGCCTGTCCGACCCCGCGCTGTTCGAGAACGACCCCGACCTCAGGATCCGCGTCGCCTTCGACCGCGAGGCGCGCACGCTGACGATTTCCGACAACGGCATCGGCATGAGCCGGCAGGAAGTCATCGACCACATCGGTACCATCGCCAAGTCCGGCACCCGCGAGTTCTTCAGCCAGCTCTCGGGCGACCAGAAGAAGGACGCCGCGCTGATCGGCCAGTTCGGCGTCGGCTTCTATTCCGCCTTCATCGTCGCCGACCGCGTCACGCTGACCACCCGCCGCGCCGGCCTCACGTCCGAGCACGGCGTGCGCTGGGAATCCGAAGGCGCCGGCGACTACACGCTGGAGACCGTCGACAAGCCCGCGCGCGGCACCGAGATCGTGCTGCATCTGCGCGAAGGCGAGGACGAATTCCTCTCCGACTGGAAGATCAAGTCGGTCATCCGCACCTATTCCGACCACATCACCCTGCCCATCGTGATGAAGAAGAGCGAATGGAAGGACGGCGTGGAAACCCCCACCGACGAGGACGAGACCGTCAACAAGGCCTCCGCGCTGTGGGCGCGCGCCAAGAAGGACGTGACCGACGACGAGTACAACGAGTTCTACAAGCACGTCGCCCACGACTTCGAGCCGCCGCTCGCCTGGTCGCACAGCCGCGTCGAGGGCAAGCAGGAATACATCTCGCTGCTCTACGTGCCCTCGCACGCGCCGTTCGACCTCTACGACCGCGACCGCCGCCACGGCATCAAGCTCTACGTGCGCCGCGTCTTCATCATGGACGACGCCGAGCAGCTGATGCCGCAATACCTGCGCTTCGTGCGCGGCGTCATCGACTCGGCCGACCTGCCCTTGAACGTCTCGCGCGAAATCCTGCAGTCGAGCCGCGACATCGACGCCATCAAGGCCGGCTCGGTGAAGAAGGTGCTGGGCCTGCTGGAAGACCTGGCCGAGAACCAGCCGGAGAAATACGTCGAGTTCTGGAAGGCGTTCGGCAAGGTGCTGAAGGAAGGCCCGGGCGAGGACTTCGCAAACAAGGAGCGCATCGCCGGCCTGCTCCGCTTCGCCTCGACCCACACCGACACCGACGCGCAAGTGGTGTCGCTGAAGGACTACATCGGCCGCATGAAGGAAGGCCAGAGCGCGATCTACACCATCACCGCCGACAGCTTCGCCGCCGCCCAGCACAGCCCGCACCTCGAAATCTTCCGCAAGAAAGGCATCGAAGTCCTGCTCTTGTCCGACCGCGTCGACGAATGGCTGATGAGCAACCTCACCGAGTTCGACGGCAAGCCGCTCAAGTCCGTCGCCAAGGGCGGGCTGGATCTGGGCGCGCTGGAAGACGAAGCCGAGAAGACCGCGCAGAAGGAAGCCGAAGACAGCTTGCGCCCGCTGGTCGAGCGCATCAAATCGACCCTCGGCGAGCGCGTCAAGGACGTCCGCGTCACGCACCGCCTCACCGACTCGCCCGCCTGCCTCGTCACCGGCGAAGGCGACATGAGCGCCAACCTCGAACGCCTGCTCAAGTCGGCCGGTCAGGCCGCGCCGACGGTGAAGCCCACGCTGGAAATCAACCCGTCGCATGTCCTGGTCACACGGCTCAACAGCGAAGCCGACGAAGCCCGCTTTGCCGACTGGGCCAACCTGCTGTTCGAACAGGCCTTGCTCGCCGAAGGCGGCCAGCTCGACGATCCGGCAAGCTTCGTGCGGCGGTTGAACGGGTTGCTGGCGCTGCTGCCGGAATAATCAAACCAGGCCGTTCATGTTGGGCGCGTCCAGACATGAACGGGCCTGGCCACTACATCTGACGCGACCGGGCAATCGGTCGCGCTTTTTTTCCCTGGTGCGATGGGCTATCTGCTGTCCTCGATCGCGTTCGGCTGGATTTTCACTTTCTGGCCCGCGGTAATCAAGGCCAGCATGGCCTTCATATCCGCGCGTTGCTGCGCCTGCATCACGCCGGCAGAAACCGACGCCAGCAATGCGGGATCCGGCGTATCCGCCTGCACCACGCGGCTGATTCGCACGATTCGATACGCGCCATCCGGGCGCACGAAACCGGTGTAAGCAGGCAGCTTATCGGTATTCGCGCGAAACACTGCCTTGATTCCGGCCGCATCCATCTCGGCAAACGGCTGCCGCCCGACCACCTTGAAGGCCGACCAGCTCAAGCCCGCTGCATCGCCCTTCTCCAGCGCCTTGATGGCCGCCTCGCCTTTCTGCGCCAACAGCCTGGCGCTCTGCTCGGCACGCAGTCGGGCCTCGATTGCCTGGGAGACCTCTGTCAACGGGCGCAACCGGGCTGGCCGATGATCGATCACCCGCGCCGCCACCAGCACGCCGGGCAGTACCTCGATGGCTTCGGTGTTCTGCTTCGATTTGATCGATTCGGGGCTGAACAGCGCAGCCGACAAGGTCGAATTATTGAACGGCGGTGGTGCCGTCTTGACGCCCATCCAGTCGCTTTGCTTGATGCTGAGTTTGGTAGCTGACGCGGCAGGCTGTAGCGATTGCGCGTTTTCGTAGACGAGGTTGCTGAAGTTGTCAGCCAGATCCGCAAAGGTCTTTTGCGCCTGCTGCTTGCGCAATTCGTCGACGATCTCGGTGCGCACCTCGTTCAGCGGTGCCGCCTTGGCCGGCTGGATGCCGTCCAGCCGGATGATGTGATAACCAAAATCGCTTTCGACCGGCCCGCGGATTTCGTGGGGCTTCATGCTGAATACGGCATCTTCGAAAGGCTTGACCATCATGCCGCGCGCAAAGCTTCCCAGGCTGCCATCCTGCGCGGCCGAGCCCGGATCCTGTGACTCGGTACGTGCCAGTTCAGCGAAACGATCCGGCGACTTTTGCAGAATCCGGACCAGCTCGGTCGCCTTGGCCTTGGCTTTGGCCCGTGTTGCCGCATCGGCATTCTTATCCACTGCAATCAGGATATGGCTTGCGCTGCGTTGCTCGGGTCGCCCGAATTTCGCCGCATTGGCCGCGTAGTAGTCGCCTATTTCCTTGTCACTCACCGCGATGCCGGCTGCCACGCTGGTCTTGTCCAGCACCAGATATTCGGCGCGGATCTGTTCGGGCTCTGTAAATTCTGCCTTGTGGGCAGCGTAATCACGCTCCACGTCGGATGGGGTGACCTTCACCTCCGAAGCCACGCTGGAGGCCGGCAGGTCGGCCCATGAAATTTCACGCTGTTGCGAAACCAGGCGCGCGATCTGCGTCATGGAGGTGTCCGACGGGAAAGCCGCGAGCGTTGCCGGGCTCGCCACCGCGTCCAGCATGAAGCCCTGACGCAACTCGTTCTCGAACTGGGCGGGGGTGCGGCCATTCTGGCGCAACACTGCCTCATAATGCTGCTTCGAAAACTTCCCATCCTGCTGGAAAGCCGGAATCTGCCCGAGGATGGATGCAATGTATGCATCAGGGGCCACAAATTTATTTTTTTGCGCGTCCAGCAGCAAGGCTTTACGTTCGATCAGGCTGTCCAGCACCTGTTTGCGGAAATCGGCGCTTTCTGTGACCGCCGGATCGAACGCGGGCCCCAGGGTCTCGCGCATGCGTTCTGTCTGCGCTTGAATCTCACGCGTCAACTCGTCACGTGAAATTCCCAGGTCGCCGACCTCGGCAATCATGCCGCTGCCTTTGCCGCCCGTCATGTAGGATTCCATTCCGAACAGGCCGAAAGTGATCGCGATCAAGGCCAGTATGACTTTGGCCAGCCAGCCCTGCGCATGCTTGCGGATTGCTTCGAGCACGGTCTTTTACTCCGAAAAAAACGTTAGCGCGGATTTTCGCGCACTTTGCGCCTCGCGTCTCGCCCTGCAGCGATTAAACTCGCCCTGCAGCGATTAAAAATCGGCGCGAAGACATCGCACATGAAAAAAGGCGAACTTGCGTTCGCCTTTTCGATGTTGGCGGAGTGGACGGGACTCGAACCCGCGACCCCCGGCGTGACAGGCCGGTATTCTAACCAACTGAACTACCACTCCAAAAATACGGTTGCCGCTGCTTGTTGCTTATTGAATTCTCAGGAACTGCTGGTGGGTGCTGAGGGGTTCGAACCCCCGACATTCGCCTTGTAAGGGCGACGCTCTACCAGCTGAGCTAAGCACCCGACAAAGACCAAAATTCTACAACATTTTTTTCGACCCTGCCAAGCACTCGCGGACTTTATTATTAATTGATGGCGTCTTTCAGGCCCTTACCGGCGCGGAACTTCGGCACTTTCGCGGCTTTGATCTTGATGCTTGCGCCAGTACGCGGATTACGGCCAGTACGTGCGGCACGCTTACCCACATAGAAGCTGCCAAAACCCACCAGCGTCACCATGTCGCCCTTCTTCAGCGCTTTCTTGACTGCCTCGACCGTTGCGTCCAGCGCACGACCCGCAGCAGCTTTGGAAATGTCAGCCGAGTCAGCGATGGCGTCAATCAATTCGGATTTGTTCACGTGTTGTCCCCTTCACTCAAGTGGTACAGGAAAACCCTGTGGCCGCTTTTATAGCAACCCGCAAAACCTTGTGTCAAGCGGTTTTCCGGGCGACTCCCAAAAAAAACCCGCGACTGGCGCGGGTTTCAGGCAGATGGTTGAAAAATACCTAGTGTTTGAGCGCCGCGGAGGAGGTTCCCTCTTCTTCTGGCACGGCAATTGCCGGCGCATCCGTTTCAGGTTCATCCTGCAAAGGCTCGGGCGCGTGCTCCAGTGCCAGCTCAAGAACCTGGTCGATCCACTTGACCGGATGGATATCGAGCTTGTTCTTGATGTTGTCCGGAATCTCGGTCAGATCCTTGACGTTTTCCTGGGGGATCAACACCGTCTTGATACCGCCGCGATGCGCCGCCAGCAATTTTTCCTTCAGTCCGCCGATCGGCAATACCTCGCCGCGCAACGTGATCTCTCCCGTCATCGCGACGTCGGCGCGCACCGGAATACCCGTGAGGATCGAGACCATCGACGTGCAGATTGCAATGCCCGCAGAAGGGCCGTCCTTGGGCGTCGCGCCCTCCGGCAGATGAATGTGGATGTCGCGTTTCTGATAGAAGTCCTCCTGGATCCCCAGCTTGCGCGCACGTGAACGCACCACGGACAGCGCAGCCTGGATCGATTCCTGCATCACCTCGCCGAGTTTGCCGGTGGTGGTCATCTTGCCGCGCCCGGGCAGCGAAACCGCTTCGATGGTGAGCAGTTCGCCGCCCACTTCGGTCCAGGCCAGTCCTGTCACCTGCCCCACCTGGTTATTCATTTCCGCGATGCCGAAACTGAAGCGCCGGACACCGAGATATTTCTCCAGATTGCGCGACGTCACCGAAATCTTGCTGCTCTGCTTCTTCATCAGCAGGGTCTTGACGGCCTTGCGGCAGATCTTGGAAATTTCGCGCTCCAGGTTGCGCACCCCCGCTTCGCGCGTGTAGTAACGCACGATGTCGCGGATGGCCGACTCGGCGATGGCGAGTTCGTCCACCTTGATGCCGTTGACCTTGAGCTGCTTGGGTACCAGATAGCGCTCGGCGATGTTGATCTTCTCGTCCTCGGTGTAACCCGACAGGCGGATCACTTCCATCCGGTCGAGCAGCGGCGCAGGCAGGTTGAGCGAGTTGGCCGTGGCGACGAACATGACATCCGACAGGTCGTATTCGACCTCGATGTAATGATCCTGGAAGGTATGGTTCTGCTCGGGATCGAGCACTTCCAGCAGCGCCGACGACGGATCGCCGCGGAAATCCTGTCCCATCTTGTCGACTTCGTCGAGCAGGAACAGCGGATTCTTCACGCCGATCTTGGTCAGGCTCTGCAGGATCTTGCCCGGCATCGAGCCGATGTAGGTGCGGCGATGCCCGCGAATCTCCGATTCGTCGCGCACGCCGCCGAGCGCCATGCGCACGAACTTGCGGTTGGTCGCGCGCGCGATCGACTGACCGAGCGAGGTCTTGCCGACACCGGGCGGGCCGACCAGGCACAGGATCGGCGCTTTCACCTTGTCGACGCGCTGCTGCACCGCGAGGTATTCGAGGATGCGCTCCTTGACCTTGTCGAGGCCGTAGTGGTCCTGGTCGAGAATCTTCCCGGCTTTCGCCAGATCCTTGCTGATCTTGGTTTTCTTCTTCCACGGCAAACCGACCATGGCTTCGATGTAGCTGCGGATGACTGTGGCTTCGGCCGACATCGGCGACATCATTTTCAGCTTCTTCAGCTCGCCCATGGCCTTGGTTTCGGCTTCCCTGGACATGCTGGCCGCCTTGATGCGTTTTTCCAGGTCTTCCAGCTCGGCGCCTTCCTCGATGTCGCCAAGCTCCTTCTGGATCGCCTTGACCTGCTCGTTCAGGTAGTACTCGCGCTGGCTCTTTTCCATCTGCCGCTTGACGCGGCCACGGATGCGCTTTTCCACCTGCAGGATGTCGAGTTCGCCTTCCAGCAGGCCCAAAAGGTGTTCCAGCCGCTTGTTGACGCCGATCATCTCCAGTACTTCCTGCTTCTGCTCCAGTTTCAGCGGCAGGTGCGCGACGATGGTATCGGCCAGACGGCCGCCTTCGTCGATGCCCGAGAGCGAAGTGAGGATTTCCGGCGGAATTTTCTTGTTCAGTTTGACGTACTGGTCGAACTGTGTGAGCAGGGCGCGGCGCATGGCCTCGACTTCGACCAGTTCCTCACCTTCCGCAGGCAGAATTTCGGCGCGGGCCACCAGATGGCTTCCCGCATCAGCCACTTCCAGGACACGCGCGCGCTGGTTCCCTTCAACGAGCACCTTGACCGTGCCGTCGGGCAGTTTCAGCATCTGCAGGACCGTGGCCACGCTGCCGGTATCGTAGAGATCTTCCGGCGTGGGGTCGTCCTGGGCGGCCGTTTTTTGCGCGACCAGAAGGATGCTTTTGCCGGATTCCATGGAGTTTTCCAGCGCTTTGATCGATTTGGGCCGGCCGACAAAGAGCGGGATGACCATGTGGGGAAACACCACCACATCCCTAAGCGGCAACAGCGGCAGGTTGATCTGTTCCTTGTTGGGGAGGTTGTCGCTCATCATGATTTCCTGGGTAAGGGTTTAAGGAACGGATGCGCGGCATTCAACCACGCTCATCCACAATTGGGGAGGCATAGGTTGGAATTCAAGATGGCTGACAGGTTCCCTGTCAGCCATTTCCTTGTTCAGGCTCCGGCAGCCAGCGGCTGCTCGTCCTGCTCGGAGTAGATCAGTAAGGGTTTACCGTCGCCGCTGATCAGGCCGTTATCGACCACGACCTTGCTGACCCCCTTCAGGGAAGGCAGGTCGTACATCGTATCCAGCAGGGAATGCTCAATGATCGATCGCAAGCCACGCGCGCCCGTGCGACGCGCCAGGGCACGCCGGGCGATGGCGTTCAATGCATCCTCGCGGAACTCGAGTTCGACCCCTTCCATCTTGAAAAGCTTGATAAATTGCTTGGTCAATGCATTTTTCGGCTCGGTCAGGATCTGGACCAGGGCAGCCTCGTCCAACTCATCCAGCGTGGCAACAACTGGCAAGCGCCCGACAAATTCGGGGATCAAGCCATATTTGATGAGATCTTCCGGTTCAACTTGATGCAGCAGTTCGACATCGCGCTTGGTTTCATCGATATTCTTGACCTGTGCGCCGAAACCGATGCCGCCTTTCTCGGTACGACCGCGAATGACTTTCTCCAGACCGCTGAATGCCCCCCCGCAGATGAACAGGATGTTGCTGGTATCGACCTGCACGAACTCCTGGTTCGGATGCTTGCGCCCACCTTGCGGCGGAACCGAGGCCGTCGTGCCCTCGATCAGTTTCAAGAGTGCCTGCTGTACGCCCTCGCCCGATACGTCGCGCGTGATCGAGGGGTTGTCGGCCTTGCGCGAGATCTTGTCTATTTCGTCAATGTAAACAATGCCCTGCTTGGCCTTGTCGACATCGTAATCACATTTCTGCAACAGTTTCTGGATGATGTTCTCGACATCTTCACCGACATAGCCCGCTTCGGTGAGCGTCGTGGCGTCGGCAATCACGAACGGCACGTTCAGCAACCGCGCCAGGGTTTGCGCGAGCAGGGTCTTGCCCGAACCGGTCGGTCCGATCAGCAGGATGTTGCTCTTGGCCAGTTCGACTTCGCCCGTACCCGCGTTGCTGCGCAAACGTTTGTAGTGATTGTAGACCGCGACGGCCAGCGCCTTCTTCGCCTGGCTCTGGCCGATGACGTATTGATCCAGAATGCCACTGATCTCATGCGGGGTAGGCAAGTCGGAGCCTGCGCCCTTCTGGTTATCGGTCTGCTGAATTTCCTCGCGGATGATGTCGTTGCACAACTCGACGCATTCATCGCAGATGAATACCGACGGCCCGGCAATCAGCTTGCGTACTTCGTGCTGGCTTTTGCCACAGAAGGAGCAGTAGAGAAGTTTGTCACCCGAACCTTTGTCTGCCATGCCAGTTCCTTGCTTAATTGTCCGATGCCTCGACACGGCTGGTCAGCACCTTGTCGATCAGCCCGTATTTCACCGAATCGTCCGCGCTCATGAAATTGTCGCGATCGGTGTCGCGTTCGATCACCTCGATGCTCTGCCCGGTGTGCTTGGCAAGCATGTCATTGAGGCGTGACTTCAGATACAGGATCTCCTTGGCATGGATTGCGATGTCCGATGCCTGGCCCTGGAAACCGCCCAGCGGTTGGTGGATCATCACGCGCGAGTTGGACAGGCAGAAACGCTTGCCCTTGGCGCCTGCGGTCAGCAGGAACGCCCCCATGCTGGCCGCCTGACCGATACAGAGCGTGGACACGTCAGGTTTGATGAACTGCATGGTGTCGTAGATCGCCAACCCTGCGGACACCGACCCACCCGGCGAGTTGATGTAGAAATGGATGTCCTTGTCGGGATTTTCCGATTCGAGGAACAACATCTGCGCGACGACCAGGTTGGCCGTCGCGTCGTTCACCGGACCGACCAGGAAAATCACCCGCTCCTTGAGCAGGCGCGAATAAATATCGTAAGCACGTTCGCCGCGGCCGCTCTGCTCGACGACCATGGGCACCAGCCCCAGCCCCCGGGGCTCGAAGGGCTGTGAATTGGAAACGCCATATTCTGGATCAATATGCATCAGGCACGTCCCATCAGTTCTTCAAAGGAGGTTGACACGTCTTCCACTTGGGCCTGACCTGCAATCCATGCTACCACATTCTCCTCCAGGGCCAGAGACTCGATCTCCTGCATCCGTTCCGGGCTCTGGTAATACCACTGCACCACCTGTTCCGGCTCCTCGTAGCTCTGCGCCTGCTCCTGGATCAGTTCGCGGATCTGTTCAGGCCGGGCCACCAGTTTGTTCGCCTGCACGATCTCGGCCAGGATCAGTCCCAGACGCACACGGCGCTCGGCTTGTCCTGTAAACATATCGGCAGACAGCTTCACGGTCTGAACCCCGCGTGACTGCATATCCGCTTCCGTCATTTTCATCAGTCGCCCGGTTTCCATCGCCACCAGACTCTGCGGCAGATCCAGCGTGCTTTTCTGCAATAACAACTCCATCGCCTGCTCTTTCAGTTTCGCCGCCGCGCGACGTTTTGCCTCGCGCTCCAGGTTGGATCTCACCTCGGCCTTGAGCTTATCCAGGTCACCGTCTTCGACTCCCAGTGCCCTGGCAAATTCCGCATCAATTGAAGGCAGCACCGGCGCCTGCACCTCCTTGACCTGTACTTCGAAGTGCGCCACCTTGCCCGCAAGCTCCCTGGCTGCATACTCGGCGGGGAAGGTCACGTCGAACCCCTTGCTGTCACCCGCTCCAAGGCCGGTCAGACTCTGTTCGAAATCCTTCAGCAGGCGGCCTTCGCCGATCACCGCGGCGAAATCCTCGGCCTTGCCGCCTTCGAAGGCTGCGCCATCGACCGTGCCCTGATAGTCGAACTTGACCAGATCGCCTTCCATGGCAGCCCGCCCCGCCGGCTCGAACGTACGACGCTGCTTTTGCAAAACCTCCAGGGTCTTGACCACATCGGTATCCTTCAGGTCCACCACCGGCCTGCTCATCCTGCCAGTGCTCAAATCGTCGATCTTCACTTCAGGATAGACCTCAAAACTGGCACTGAAGGTCATTTCCGTTGCATCGCCCTGATCCGTCTTCGGCTCGAAGCGGGGATAGCCCGCGATTCTCAGCTGGTGGGCTTCCACCGCCTCGCCGAAACGCGCCTGCAGGGTTTCGCCCAGCACGTCCTGACGGACGCCGGGTCCATGTTGGCGCGTCACGGCGCTCAACGGTGCCTTGCCGGGCCGGAAACCATCCATCTTGACGCTGCGTGTCAGGCGCTTGAGGCGATTTTGCACCTCGGTTTCCAGTTGCCCCATGGGCACGCTGATATCGAGGCGGCGGACCAGTCCTTCGAGAACTTCAAGATTTGCTTGCATCAAAATACTTCCTGGCTGAATTGAGATTGGGTGTAAGGGCGATCATAAGTTTTATGGTGCGAAAGGGGGGACTCGAACCCCCACGCCTTGCGGCGCTGGAACCTAAATCCAGTGCGTCTGCCAATTCCGCCACTCTCGCGGCTCGGCCGCAAAACCATCGACCGATAAGTGTAATATAATCAAAGCGATGCTGTCACCCAAGCCTGCCCGGCATCCCGCCTAAGTCATTATTCCCATTCCATTTTTTATTGCCGGTGCCGGTCGATCACTACGAAAATTTCCCTGTCGCCTCCTGGCTGCTGCCCAAACGGCTGCGGCGGCCGGTGGAAGCCATCTACTGGTTTGCCCGCAGCGCGGACGACATCGCCGACGAAGGCCACGCATCGCCGGCCGAACGGCTGTCGCAGCTTGCGGCGTATCACGGCGAACTGGACCGCATCGAGCGCGGCGAAACGCCGGCCGATGCGGTGTTCGGCCCGCTCGCTGCCGCCATCCGCGCGCACGCCATCCCGCTGGCGCCGTTTCGCGACCTGCTGTCGGCCTTTGCCCAGGACGTGGAAAAAAAACGCTACGCAACTTTCGGCGAGGTCATGGACTACTGTCGTCGTTCGGCCAATCCGGTGGGGCGCCTGATGCTGCATCTGTACGGCGACCACGACCCGCGTCACCTGGCCTATTCCGACGCCCTCTGCAGCAGCCTGCAGCTGATCAACTTCCTGCAGGACATCGCGATCGATTACCGAAAAGACCGCATCTACCTGCCGCAGGACGAACTGGCCGCTCACCGCGTCAGTGAAGCGCAGATTGCCGAAGGCAACACGCACGGGCTGTGGCACATGATGATGCACAAGCAGATCGAGCGTGCGCGCAAATTGCTGCAGGCCGGTGCGCCGCTCGGTCGGCAGCTCAAGGGACGCATCGGGCTCGAACTGCGGGTCACCCTCCGTGGCGGCGAGACCATCCTGCGCAAGCTGCATGCCGACCCCGGCTGCGTCTTCCACAACCGTCCGGTGCTGACCAGGCAAGACTGGATCGTCATGCTCGCGCGAGGGCTGTTTTGAGCGCGGATGTTCATCGATACTGCCAGGAGCGGGCGGCGGCCAGCGGCTCGAGCTTCTATTACAGCTTCGTTTTCCTGCCACTCGACGTACGGCGCGCGATCACGGCGTTCTATGCCCTGTGCCGCGAACTCGACGACGTGGTGGACGAATGCCACGAGCGCCAGGTGGCCGAAATCAAGCTCGACTGGTGGCGCGCCGAAATCGGCCGTTTTGCCGGCGGAGAGCCAGAGCATCCTGCCACCCGCGCGCTCTTCGATACCACGCAGGGCCGGGCCATTGCGCCGACGCTGCTGCTGGAAATCGTCGACGGCATGGCGATGGATCTCGACTACACGCGCTATCCCGACTTCAGGTCGCTCAGGCTCTACTGCTACCGCGTTGCCGGCGTAGTGGGCGAGATCGCGGCAGCAATTTTCGACGGGGCGCGCAGCGAACACGACCGCGACATCCGCCGCTACGCGCACGAGTTGGGGCTGGCATTCCAGCTCACCAACATCATCCGCGACGTCGGCGAGGATGCACGGCGCGGCCGCATCTATCTGCCGCAGGACGAGCTGGCGCGTTTCGGCGTCGCCGAAGCCGACCTGCTGAATGGCCGCGATACGCCTCAATTCCAGGCCCTGATGCAGTTCCAGTACGAGCGTGCCCTGGCCTGCTACGACCGTGCGTTGGCCACACTGCCTCCCGGCGCACGGCGCGCACAACGTCCCGGGCTGGTGATGGCGGCGATCTATCGCACGCTGGCGGACGAAATCCGGGAGGCCGGATTTCCTGTCCTGCGTGCGCGCGTCTCACTCACGCCGTTGCGCAAACTATGGCTGGCCGGCAAGACCTGGCTGTTTCCGTGACAGTTGCCGTAGATCGGACCCATGTCGCGGTCGTGGGCGGTGGCTGGGCCGGCTGCTCGGCGGCCCTGACGCTGGCCGAAGCCGGTGTGCCCGTCACGCTGTTCGAGGCCAGCCGCACACTGGGCGGCCGTGCACGCGCCGTCGAACTCGGCCGCCAGCCGCTCGACAACGGCCAGCACATCCTGCTTGGGGCCTACGAACAGACGCTTCAACTGATCGAACGCCTGCATCCCGTCACCTCCCAGGCCAGTCTTTGGCACCTGCCGCTGACGGTAGAGCTGCCGCCGGATTTCAGTCTTGCCTGCCCCGGCCTGCCGGCACCCCTGCACCTCCTGGCAGGCTTGCTCGGTGCCCGAGGTCTCACCTGGCGTGACAAGCTGGCCGCCGCACGCTGGGCGTGTGTCGTACTTGGCCATGCAGAGCCCCCGGATCAGCTGACCGTCAGCCAGTTCACCCAAGGGCAGCCGAAGAAACTGCGTGACGTGCTGTGGCACCCGCTGTGCGTGTCCGCGCTCAACACCCCTCCCGAGAAAGCCAGTGCCCGGGTCTTTCGCAGCGTGATTCGTGCCGCATTCGGCGGTCGCGCCCGGCACAGCGACCTGGTGTTGCCACGCTGCGATCTGACAGCCTTGCTGCCTGCGCCCGCCGCGGCGCAAGTGGCCGAACTCGGCAGCGCCATCCGCCTGGGCTGCCGCGTGACCCGGGTCGATGCCACGCAGGACAGCGTCACGCTGGGTACGCATGACAATACCTCGGCCTACAGCCATGTCATTCTCGCTGTGGCGCCGCAACACCTGCCGGCGCTGGCGATGCAGGTACCGGCGCTCGAACCGCTTGGCCGCGCCGTGTCACGTTATAGCTATCAGCCCATTGCCACCGCCTACATGCAATACGATCCGGCGTTCCGGCTGTCGAGGCCACTGTTCGCACTGAACAACGGGCCGGCGCAGTTCGTATTCGACCGCGGCCAGAGTCATGGCCAGGCCGGCCTGCTGGCGTTTGTGGCCAGCACCGCGACCCACCTCCCCCCGGACTGGCTGGATCTGGCTGAAGCACAACTGCACCGGATCGCTCACCCCGGCCCCGCTCGCTGGCGCAAGCGCATCATCGAAAAACAGGCAACCTATAGTTGCGTACCCGGCATGGCGCGTCCTGCCCTACGCACCCCGCACCCGCGCATCTTCCTGGCGGGCGATTACACTGCCGGGCCTTATCCCGCCACGCTCGAAAGTGCAACGCGGAGCGGAGTACAATCGGCCGGCGCATTACTCGAACAGCTATGAAAGACTATCTCCCTCGGCCCGATCTGCTCGCAGGCCGCGTCATTCTCGTCACCGGGGCCAGTTCCGGCCTCGGTCGTGCCGCCAGTCTGGCATTTGCGCGCCATGGCGCTACCGTCGCCCTGCTTGCGCGCAACGAAGCCGGACTCGAGGCGGTCTACGACGAAATCCTCGCTGCCGGCGGACCCGAACCCGCCATGTTCCCGTATGACCTTGCAGTCGCCGACGACCGCAGTCTGGAAACGCTTGCCGGCACCCTCGCGCACCATCTGAAACGACTCGACGGCCTGCTGCACAGCGCGCACCAGTTCTATAGCCTCACGCCGCTGCACCTGCAAACGCTGGAGCAGTGGCAATCCCTGATGCGTGTCAACCTGATCGCGCCCTTCGCCCTCACCCGCGCCTGCCTGCCGCTGCTCCAGCAGGCGCCGGATGCATCGGTGGTCTTCACCGGCGAAACCCACGGCCACCGGCCACAAGCCTACTGGGGCGGCTATGCCGTCGCGAAATCGGGTCTGGAAACGCTCTCCCGCATCTGGGCCGACGAACTCGACTCGAATGAGAACCTGCGCATCAACACCCTGATTCCCGGCCAGGTGGCAACCACCTTGCGCGCACGCACCCATCCCGGTTTATCGCCCGACACCCTCCCCGGCACCGACGACCTGATGCCCTGGTATCTGTACCTGATGGGCGCGGACAGCCGCGCGGTACGTGGGCAGATTGTGGAATGCCGGATCTGACGTCTGCGTCATGATGAAAATCGGCCGTTACGAAATTCTCGACGAAATCGGTCAGGGAGCAATGGGCACGGTCTATCGGGCACGCGATCCGCTGATCGAGCGGACGGTGGCCATCAAAACCGTCCCGATCGCCCAGTTGCAGCAGGAAGGCGCCGGCGCGGAAGCGCGTTTCCTGCGTGAGGCCCAGAGCGCCGGGCGCCTGTCGCATCCCAATATCGTGACCATCTACGACGTGGGCGAAGCCGACGGTCTGGCCTATATCGCCATGGAGTATCTGCATGGCCGGACGCTGCGCGACCTCATGAACAAGGGACCGATGCCGCTGGATCTGGCGCTCGACACCGCCATGCAGATGGCCGAAGCGATGGCGTTTGCGCACGAGCACGGCATCATCCACCGTGACATCAAACCCTCCAACGTCGTCGTAACCGGCAAACGCGGGCACATCAAACTGACCGATTTCGGTATTGCCCATCTCGTCAACAGCGATCACACCCAGACCGGGCAAATGCTCGGCTCGCCCCGCTACATGTCGCCGGAACAGGCCATGGGGCGCGAAGTGGATGGACGTTCCGATATTTTTTCGCTGGGCGCAGTCCTGTACGAAATGCTGACGGGACGTTATGCCTTTGATGGCGACAGCCTGCCTACGATCTTATATCGCGTCATCAACGAATCCCCCGTGGCGGCCACGACGCTACGCCCCCAGATCCCGCCTGATGTCGCCCGTTTGCTGGCCCAGATGCTGAACAAAAAACCGGATGCCCGGCCGGATGCCCGCAGCCTGGTCAGCGCTTTTCACACGCTGAGACCGATCCCCGCCGCGTCCAGGCCGGCTCCCTCGTCCAATCGTGTTTCGCGGCTGTTGCGCGTCCTGGCATTTGGCACGCCCGTCGGCGTATTTCTATTGATCGGGCTTGGGTTCGTCGTGATCGAGCACTTCCTGGCAACGCCGCCCCCACAAACACCCCGGCCCCTCGTGCAACATACCTCTCCACTCCCCGTGGAAGGCACGACTGAAGACAAACAGCCGCCATCCGTACCGGACCAGACAACGGGCACGCATCCGGAGCCGGACGCCTATCTGGCGGGCCTCGACAAAAAGCAGGTTGAATTGCGCATCAAGCGCACCGTACTCCTGCTGGAATACACCAGGAAGCATCCTGACGTGGTCCAGATCGATCGCCAGCTCGAACAATTACGCATCGAACGCAACCGTTACCTGAAGCAACGGAAGAAAAAACAGGGCGAGTCAACCCCCATTTCACACCCTGGATCGACTACCAGTTGATCTCGCGTTCTGCCGTCGCGGATATTTTATGAATGCTGAGATCGGCTCCGTTGAACTCCGCTTCAGGATCCAGCCGCAGGCCCACGAACTGTTTCAGGAGACCGTACACCACGAGGCTGCCCAGCACCGCGACGGCCACGCCACCCAGCGTGCCGATCAGCTGCGCCGCCAGATCGACGCCGCCTCGCCCCCCCAGTGCCTTGGCGCCGAAAATCCCTGCCGCAATTCCGCCCCATGCACCGCACAGCCCATGCAGGGGCCACACGCCGAGCACGTCATCGATCTTCCATCTGTTCTGGGTCACCATGAACATCCGTACAAATAACGCACCGGCTATCGCCCCGGTAGTCAGTGCGCCGAGCGGATGCATCAGGTCCGAGCCTGCACACACCGCCACCAAACCGGCCAGCGGGCCGTTATGGATGAAACCCGGATCGTTACGGCCCACCACGAGCGCGGCCAGCGTACCGCCCACCATCGCCATCAGCGAATTCACCGCCACCAGGCCCGACACGGCTTCGATCAACTGGGCCGACATCACGTTGAAGCCGAACCAGCCCACGGTCAGAATCCACGCCCCGAGGGCCAGAAACGGAATACTGGACGGCGGATGCGCGGAGACCATGCCGTCCCGTGTATAGCGCCCGCGTCGCGCACCCAGCAACCATACGGCAGGCAAGGCAATCCAGCCTCCCACTGCGTGCACCACCACCGAACCGGCAAAGTCATGAAATCTGGCGCCGACGCTTGCAGCCAGCCAGTCCTGGATGCCGTAGTTGCCGTTCCAGACGATTCCTTCATAAAACGGATAGACCACCCCGACCAGGGCGAAGGTGGCCGCCAGTTGGGGATTGAAGCGTGCGCGTTCGGCGATGCCGCCCGACACAATGGCCGGAATGGCCGCAGCAAACGTCAGCAGGAAAAAGAATTTAACCAGATCGTAGCCATTCCTGGCAGACAGCACTTCGGCACTGGAGAAAAAGCTGATGCCGTAGGCGATGCTGTAGCCGATGAAGAAATAGGCAATGGTGGAAACCGAGAAGTCCGTGAGGATCTTGACCAGTGCGTTGATCTGATTTTTCTTGCGTACGGTCCCCAGTTCCAGAAAGGCAAACCCCGCATGCATGGCCAGCACCATGATGCCGCCCAGCAATACGAACAGCACATCACTGCCCGATTTCAATGCCTCCATGCAGCCGACTCCCCATTGCAAAGCCGGCTAACACGCAAGTTGCGTTCCCGTCTGACAAGCTGTTGATTTTAAAGGACAGGCCCTTGAACAGGGCACCATGCCGGCACCAGGTTAGTGCATGACAGCACGCTGCGCGCACCATTAAGATGCGTCACGTTCGCTGGTCTGAATCCGGCTTGGCCTGTTCCGTTTCTATGCGGTCGAATTCGTCATCCATATCGGAGTCGGACATGGGCGCATAATCGGATCCGGATTCGGGCCGGGGTTTGCTGATCATGGCCGCGACGATAATCCCTATCTCATAGAGCACCCATAGCGGTGTCGCCAGCATGAACTGGGAAATGACGTCGGGCGGAGTAAAGATCGCGCCGATGACGAACGCCCCGACAATGACATACGGCCGGATTTCACGCAGCTTGGCGACCGAGACCATACCCATCTTCACCAGCAGCACCACGGCAATGGGTACCTCGAATGTGATGCCGAACGCCATGAACATGGTCAGCACGAAATCGAGATATTTTCCGATATCGGTCATCACCGCCACGCCAGTGGGCGTCACGCTGACAATGAAATGGAATACCAGCGGAAACACCAGAAAATAGGCGAACGCCATACCCGTCAGAAACAGGATGATGCTTGCAATCACCAGTGGTACACCGATGCGTTTTTCATGCTGGTACAGTCCCGGGGCCACAAAAGCCCAAGCCTGGTAGAACACCCACGGCAAGGCCAGCAGGAAGGCGGCCATCAGGGTGACCTTCATCGGCACGAAAAACGGCGTGGTGATTTCGGTAGCGATCATCTGCCCGCCTTTGGGCAGCGCCGCCAGCAAGGGCCGGGCAAGCAGCGCGTAGATATCCTGCGCCCACGGGAACAGACAGACAAAGATGATCACGATGGCCAGCATGGCGCGCAGCAGCCGATTCCGCATTTCGATGAGATGCGAGATAAAGGTATCTTCGGTATCGCTCATGCGGATTGATCCGGATGCCCGCCGGACGCCGTGTTTGTCGCGGCCGGCGCCGTGCGTCCGGTATTCTGGTCGGGTTCATCCAGCGGCAGGCTCTGCTGCAGCGTGTGTCCGGTTTCGGTGTCGTCCGGTTGCGCGGCGGGCTCCGCCACGACCACGGCTTTCACACTGGCCACGCCTGCCGTCACGGCCTGCGTGACATTGTTTGCCTCGTTGCGCAGAAAATCGTCGACCACCGTGGCCCGCTGCTCGACGTCCGATGCGGCCGATTCGACCGACTCCTTGAAGCTCTGCCCGGCACGGCGAAGCTCGTCCAGCTGAATCTCGCGACCGATGTCCGATTTGACTGACGACACATAACGCTGCAGACGGCCGTACAGGTGTCCAGCCGTACGTGCGACCTTGGGCAGCCGCTCCGGGCCGATGACGATCAGCGCCACCACGCCGATGACGACAAGCTCAGAAAATCCGATATCGAACATAAGAGGCGTTACAGGTCAGGATGCCGTGGGCAGCGAGGCCGGCGGCACAGAATTGCCGGGGCCCGTCATGCCGCACGCTCAGGAATGGTGCTTGTCCTTCACTTCGGCATCGATCGTATTCCCGGTCTCGTCCTTGCTGCTCAATTGAGGCGTATCTTCCTTCATGCCTTCCTTGAAGCCCTTGACCGCGCCGCCCAGATCGCTGCCGATATTGCGCAGTTTCTTGGTACCGAAAATCAGCAGCACGATGACCAGAACGATCAGCCAGTGCCAGATGCTAAAGCCGCCCATGGAATATCTCCTTTAAATTTAACTTTTCCTGACGGGGTCGCCCCCGCCAAATACGTGAACATGAAGATGAAACACTTCCTGGCCACCGCCACGGCCGGTGTTGATCAGCGTCTTGAACCCCGCGTCAAGGCCATGTTCCCTGGCCAGACGCGGCGCCAGCCACAGCATCCTGCCCAGAAGCGCCTGATGCTCGGGCAGGCAATCGGACAATGTGGCAATGTGCATCTTCGGAATGATCAGGACATGCACCCGTGCAAACGGATGGATGTCGTGAAAGGCCAGGACCTCGTCGTCTTCATAGACCTTCCCGCTCGGCAGTTGTCCCGCTGCGATTTTGCAGAAAATGCAGTCATTCATGTCGATTCGCTTTTTCGGTCAGTCCGGACAAGCCTTCGCGGCGCGCCAGTTCGTTCAGCACATCCGCCGGTTTCAATCCCTTGTGTGCCAGCAGAATCAGAGTATGAAACCACAAATCGGCGATTTCGTAGATGATCTTTTCGGTCTGGTCATCCTTCGCCGCCATCACGGTCTCGGTGGCTTCCTCGCCGATTTTCTTCAAAATGGCATCCGTCCCCCTGGCGTAGAGCCTGGCAACGTAGGAACTGTCGGGCGACGCCTGCTTGCGCGCTTCCAGCGTATCGGCCAGGCGGTCGAGGATGTCGCTCATTTATGGTAGATCTCGTCGGGGTTCTTCAGCACCGGGGCGGTCGTCACCCAGTGGCCGCCCTGGTTATCCATGGCCAGTTTCTGGAAGAAGCACGAGCGCCGCCCGGTATGACAGGCGATGCCGCCCACCTGTTCAATTTTCAGCAGCACCACGTCGTTGTCGCAGTCGAGCCGGATTTCGCTGACATGCTGCACATGGCCGGATTCCTCGCCCTTGCGCCACAGCTTGTTGCGCGAGCGTGAGAAATAGACGCCACGCAGCGTGCGTGCGGTTTCCTCCAAGGCCTCGCGGTTCATCCATGCCACCATGAGAATCTCGCCGCTGGCGGCGTCCTGCGCGATCGCCGGAACGAGCCCGTGCGCATCCCACTTGACGGCGTCGAGCCAGGCAGTATTGGACGCGGCGCTCACAGGCGCACCTCGATTCCGTGTTGTTTCATGTAACGCTTCGCCTCATCCACGCCATATTCGCCGAAGTGAAAGATGCTCGCCGCCAGCACTGCATCGGCGCGGCCTTCCTTCACGCCGTCGACCAGATGCTGCAGGGTGCCAACGCCGCCGCTGGCGATGATGGGGATGTCGACCGCTTCGGAAATCGCGCGCGTGAGTTCCAGATCGAAGCCACTTTTCGTTCCGTCGCGATCCATCGAGGTGAGCAGCAGTTCGCCCGCGCCCAGGCTTTCCATTTTCTTCGCCCATTCGATGGCGTCGAGTCCGGTGGCCGTGCGGCCGCCGTGGGTGAACACTTCCCAGTGATCGCCGGTTCGCTTGGCATCGATCGCCACCACGATGCACTGGCTGCCGTAGCGGTCGGCGGCATCCTTCACCAGTTGCGGGTTCACCACCGCGGAGGTATTGATGCTGACCTTGTCCGCGCCGGCGTTGAGCAAACGCTGGACATCTCCCACCGCACGCACGCCGCCACCGACCGTCAAGGGAATGAACACCTCCGACGCCACGGCTTCGATGATGTGCAGGATCAGATCGCGGTTGTCCGACGAGGCGGTGATATCGAGAAAAGTCAGCTCGTCGGCGCCTGCCTCGTTGTAGCGGCGGGCGATTTCGACCGGATCGCCGGCATCCTTCAATTCGACGAAATTGACCCCCTTGACCACACGGCCGTTGGTCACGTCGAGACAGGGAATGATCCGCTTTGCCAGCATGGTCAGCTTCTCGAATCAGACCCCGAACACGCCGCCGGCGAGTTCGTCGGCCAGTTTCTGCGCCTCGGTGAAATCGAGCGTACCCTGATAGATCGCACGGCCGGTGATCGCGCCGATGATGCCATCCTTGGCCACGGTGGACAGTGCCTTGACATCGTCGAGGTTGGTGACGCCGCCGCTGGCGATGACTGGAATCGACAACGCCTGCGCCAGACGCTGAGTGGCCTCCACGTTCACACCGGTCAGCATGCCGTCGCGCCCGATGTCGGTATAGATGACGGCCTCGACGCCATAGCCTTCGAAACGCCTGGCGAGGTCGACCACATCGTGGCCGGTGAGCTTGGACCAGCCTTCGACGGCGACCTTGCCGTCCCTGGCGTCGAGCCCGACCATGACATGGCCGGGGAAGGCGTCACAGGCCTCGTGCAGGAAACCGGGGTTCTTCACCGCGGCGGTGCCGATGATCACGTAACGCACGCCGTCGTCGAGATAGCGCTCGATGGTGGCCAGGTCGCGAATGCCGCCCCCGAGCTGCACCGGCATCTCGTCCCCCACCGCCTCGACGATCGAGCGGATCGCCGCATCATTGACCGGCTTGCCGGCAAACGCACCGTTGAGATCGACCAGATGCAGGCGCCGCGCGCCCTGTTCCTTCCAGTGGCGGGCCGTGGCGGCCGGGTCTTCGGAAAATACCGTGGCCTTGTCCATTTCGCCTTGTTCCAGGCGCACGCAGTGGCCGTCTTTAAGGTCGATCGCAGGAATAATTAGCATGGCTGATCAGCAGGGTCGTACGGAGTAAATATTAGGCGCAGGCCGCGCCGGACATATCACAGGCGGTTTCAGAGGCACCCGGATTCCAGGTTACAAAATTGCCCAGCAGCGTCAACCCGGCATTCTGGCTTTTTTCCGGGTGAAACTGCACGGCGAACATGTTCGCCGAGGCCACCGCGCAGGTGAACGGGAACGGGTAATGCGAAAACCCCGCGATCACCTCCGGCGAAGCCGGCTGCACGAAATAGCTGTGGACGAAGTAGAAGCGCGCGCCTTCCTCGATTCCTGCCCACAACGGATGCGGCACCACCTGATGGACGTTGTTCCAGCCCATGTGCGGCACTTTCAGTTTATTCCCTCGATCGTCGTGCATCGCCTCGTGCGGGAAACGCTGCACGCTGCCGGGCAGGATCCCCAGGCAGGCGGTATCGCCTTCCTCGCTGTGTTCGAACAGCACCTGCATCCCCATGCAGATGCCCAGAAAAGGCTTGCTGCGGGCGGCATCGACGATCGCCTGACGCAGGCCGCGCGCATCGATTTCGCGCATGCAGTCGCGTGCGGCGCCCTGCCCGGGAAACACCACCCGGCCCGCGGCAGCGATGACTTCGGGATCGGACGTCACCACCACCGACAGCGCCGGCGCCACATGCTCGATGGCCTTGGACACCGAACGCAGGTTGCCCATACCATAGTCGACGACGGCGATATCCGCGCTCACAAAGCACCCTTGGTCGACGGCAGCACATCCCCCATGCGCGCGTCAGGCTCCACCGCCATGCGCAGCGCGCGGCCGAATGCCTTGAAAATGGTTTCGGCCTGGTGGTGCGCATTGATGCCGCGCAGATTGTCGATATGCAGCGTCACCCCGGCATGGTTGATGAAACCACGGAAGAATTCGAGGAACAGGTCGACGTCGAACTCGCCGATGCGCGCGCGGGTGAAATCGACGTGATACTCCAGTCCGGGCCGCCCCGACAGGTCGATCACCACGCGCGACAGCGCCTCGTCGAGCGGAACATAGGCATGGCCGTAGCGGCGGATGCCTTTCTTGTCGCCGAGCGCCCGGGCGAACGCCTGGCCGAGCGTGATCCCGGTGTCTTCCACCGTGTGATGGGCGTCGATATGCAGGTCGCCGCTGGCCTGGATATCCAGGTCGATCAGGCCGTGGCGCGCGATCTGGTCGAGCATGTGATCGAGAAACGGCACGCCGGTGGCAAGCTTGGCGATGCCGGTGCCGTCCAGGTTGAGACTGACCGTGACCTGGGTCTCGAGGGTGTTGCGGGTGACTTGGGCGGTGCGCATGGCGTCTGAAAATAAGGCTTTAGGGGATTCTAGCAGTTCACGACGGCTTTCAGCGCGGCGAGCAGCGCATCGCATTGCGCATCGGTGCCGATCGTAATGCGCAGGAACGGCGCAATGCGGGCCGGGTTTCTGAAATGGCGCACGATGATGCTGCGCTCGCGCAGCGCGGCTGCCAGTTCGGCGCCATCGTGCGCGGGGTGGCGGGCGAAGACGAAGTTGGCGGCCGAGGGCAGCACCTCGAAGCCAAGCGTATCCATTTCAGCCACCAGCCGGGTGCGGGTCGCCACGACTTTCGCGCAGATGCGCTCGAAATAGGCATGGTCGTCCATCGACGCCAGCGCGCCCGCCTGGGCAAAGCGGTCGAGCGGATAGGAGTTGAAGCTGTCCTTCACCCGGTTGAGCGCCTCGATCAGATGCGGCTGGCCGATGGCGTAGCCGACACGCAGGCCGGCCAGCGCGTGCGACTTCGACAGGGTGCGGACGACCAATAGTTGCGGGTAACGCGCGACCAGGCCCACCACCGATACGCCGCCAAAGTCGATGTAGGCCTCGTCGATCACCACCACCGAATCCGGGTTGCCGGCCAGCAGACGCTCGATCTCGCCCAGCGCCAAGAGCCGCCCGGTGGGCGCGTTGGGGTTGGGGAAAATCACCCCGCCGTTGGGCGTCAGGTAATCGTCGACCTTGATCTCGAATGCCTGCGTGAGCGGAATCGTACGGTGGGCGATCCCGTACAGCCCGCAGTACACCGGATAGAAGCTGTAGGTGATATCGGGGAACAGGATCGGCCGGTCGTGCTTCAGCAGCGCCATGAAAGCGTGCGCCAGCACTTCGTCGGAACCGTTGCCGACGAACACCCGTTCGGCGGTGACGTCATGATAGGCGGCAATGCCGGCACGCAGCCGATCCGAGTTGGGATCGGGATACAGGCGCAACGTGTCGGCGGCTTCCGCACGCACCGCCCCCAGTACCTTCGGGCTGGGCCCGTAGGGATTCTCGTTGGTGTTGAGCTTGACCAGGTTGGCCAGCTTCGGCTGCTCGCCCGCCACATAGGGCGTCAGGCCGTGCACCACGGCGCTCCAATAGCGGCTCATCGGAATGGCTGGCTCATTTATTTATGGACCAAACGATACTCTGCGGAACGCGCGTGCGCCTGCAGACCTTCGCCGTAGGCGAGGGTGGCGGCGATCCGCCCCAGCGTCTGCGCGCCGGCCTGTGACACGTGGATCAGGCTGCTGCGCTTCTGGAAGTCGTACACCCCCAGCGGCGACGAGAAGCGCGCGGTGCGCGAGGTCGGCAGCACGTGGTTCGGCCCGGCGCAGTAATCGCCCAGCGCCTCGCAGGTGTTCCTGCCCATGAAGATCGCGCCGGCGTGGCGCAGCTTGGGCAGCAGCGCGTCGGGGTCGGCCACCGACAGCTCCAGGTGCTCCGGCGCGATGAAGTTGGCGATCGCCGCCGCATCGTCGAGGTCGCGCGTCTTGATCAGCGCGCCGCGGTTGGTGAGCGAGGTGCGGATCGCTTCGCTGCGCGGCATATCTTCGATCAGCCTGTCGATCGCCGCCGCCACCGCATCCAGGTAGGCCGCGTCGGGCGACAGCAGGATAGCCTGCGCCATTTCGTCGTGCTCGGCCTGCGAGAACAGGTCCATCGCCACCCATTCCGCCGGCGTATCGCCGTCGGCGATCACCAGTATCTCGGACGGACCGGCGATCATGTCGATGCCCACGGTGCCGAACACGCGGCGTTTGGCCGCCGCCACGTAGGCGTTGCCGGGGCCGACGATCTTGTCGACCTGCGGCACGGTTTCGGTGCCATAGGCGAGCGCCGCCACGGCTTGCGCGCCGCCGATGGTGAACACGCGGTCGACGCCGGCGATCGCGGCGGCGGCCAGCACCAGCGGGTTGTGTTCGCCATTGGGGGTCGGCACCACCATGATGAGTTCGCCGACCCCAGCCACCCTGGCCGGGATCGCATTCATCAGCACCGACGACGGATAGGCCGCCTTGCCGCCGGGCACGTACAGCCCGACACGGTCGAGCGGGGTGATCTGCTGCCCCAGCACGGTGCCGTCGTCTTCGGTGTAGGTCCACGATTCCTGGATCTGCTTTTCGTGGTAGCGGCGCACGCGGTCCGCCGCGGTCTCCAGCGCCTGGCGGGTGTCGGCCGGCAACTGGTCGAGCGCGGCCTGCAGTTGCGCCGCATTCAGTTCCAGGCTGGCCAGCGTTGCCGCCGACAGGCGGTCGAAACGTTCGGTGTATTCGAGCACCGCGGCATCGCCCCGTATTTTCACGTCGTGCAGGATGGCTGCCACCGTCTGCTCAATGGCGGCATCGGCCGCATCGTCGAATTGCAGCAGGCGGGCAAGGCGCGCCTGAAAATCAGGCTCGGCGCTGTCGAGGCGGGTGAGGGTAACCACGGGATTCCTGCTTCACAAAGAAAAGGGCAAAAGACCGACTGGGATTGTACCGGTTTTTGGCGCTTCGCCGCGCTCAGGCAGGCTGTTCCAGATAGCACCCATACCCATTCCGGAAATTAGACAAAGTCCAGATTGGTGTTTATCATGGGGCGCATGCATTACACGCGCGACAATATGGCCGGCCTTTTGCGCAGTCACGACATCAATCCGACCCACCAGCGGATCGAGATTGCGCACGCGCTGTTTTCACGCCAGGAACATCTGTCGGCCGACCAGGTCATGGCGATCGTCAACACCCGCCACTCCGAAACCTCCAAGGCTACGGTCTACAACACGCTCAAGCTGTTCCTGGAGAAGGGGCTGGTACGCGAGGTCATCGTCGATCCCAGCAAGGTGTTCTTCGATCCCAACACCGGCCCGCATCATCACCTCTACGAAGTCGATACCGGCAAGCTGTCCGACATCGATGCCGCGCACGTCCAGATTTCCGGCCTGCCGCCCTTGCCGCCCGGCATGGTGACCGAAGGCATCGATCTGATCGTGCGTGTCCGCCGCAAGGCATAAGCGGCTTCTTGCCCGTCGATGAAACGGGTTCACATCGCCCCGACCCTGCTCGATGCCCAACTGGTCGTCGATGCATTGTCCAGTGTCGGCATCGTCAGCCATATCTTCAATGCCAACGCTGCCGGCGCACTGGGCGAGGTTCCCTTCCTGCAGGCGCAGCCCGAAGTGTGGGTCGAGGACGATGCCCGGGCGCACCGGGCGCGCGAAGTGCTGGCGGATTTTCTGAGCGTGAAGTCCCGCGCGGAAAAGATCTGCCCCGCTTGCGGGGAGTGCAACCCCGGCAACTTCCTGAGTTGCTGGCAATGCGGAGGCCTGCTGCCTGATTAAAATCAGTATGATGTCAGGACGGCTGCGGGTCTTTCTTCAATGTATCGAGATGCTGTTGATACTGGCGCGCGAAAATCCGTTCCAGTTCGTCGATCGCCTCGACGGCCGCCACACCGTGCACCAGATGGCGCGTCATCTGTGCCGAGGCTTCATGAAATATCTGATTGCGCTCCAGCATCGGATAGGTCTGCATCAAGCGCTGGATTGCCTTGACCACGTTCTCCTGTCCGGGCCGCGGGATGGGCAGCGGTTCGGCAGGCAAAGCCGAAGCCGTGTCGGCGCCTTCCTTGCCGGCCAGGAATTCCGCATAATCCATCAAGGCTGCCTGCCGCGATTCCGACAGCGACCGGAATATCGAAATGAGGCGCTTGCTGTCCCGCATCAGTGACCGCGGCTCTTGGCCGGGCGCTTCACCGGAATGGCCTCGATATTGCACTGCTGAAATCTGTTTTCGACGAAGCTGATGAAGGCATCGAGCAGCTTGCTGCGGAATTTCTGCGAGGCATACACCATGGAAAGCTCACGCGTCAGTCTGGGCTTCAGGGGCACTGCGGCCAGCGTACCGAGCTGGAGCTCCTTGGCCACCGTGGAGGCAGACATGATGGCCACGCCGAGATTGGCCTCGACCGCGCCCTTGATCGCCTCGCGGCTGCCAAGCTCCATTTCAATGTGGAGATCGTCTGGGTTGACGCCATTGTCCTTGAAGAAATCGTCCACCACCTCGCGCGTACCCGAACCGTGCTCGCGGGACACGTAGGGTTGCGCGCCGATGTCGTGTGCGTCTACGCTCGACCGCGAAGCCAGCGAATGATGCGGCGAACAAATCATCACCAGTTCGTCTTCGCAGCACGCCAGCGCGGTCAGATTGGGATTATGCGATGGCGCCTCGATCAGTCCGACATCGAGGGAATGATCGGCCACTTTTGCCACCACCGTTTCTGAATTGGCCACGGTAAGGCGTGCCTGCACCTGCGGGAATCGTTCCTTGAATTCACCCAGGATGCGCGGCAGCTGGTATTCGGCAATAGTCGTGGAGGCGCCGATCATCAGTGGCCCGGTCACCTGTCCGGTCAGTTCGCCCACGCGCGCTTCCATTTCGCCGGTCAAGGCCAGGATACGTTCGGCATAGCCCAGCACCAGGTCGCCCACTGGCGTCAGTGAAATCTTGCCATGACTGCGCTCGAACAGGCGCGTATTGAAATGTTCTTCCAACTGCTTGACCTGGAAAGTCACCGCAGGTTGGGTCATGTACAGAATATCGGCTGCCTTGGTGAAGCTGAGCTGCTTGGCCACGGTGTAGAATACTTGCAGTCTGCGGTCGGCCATTAAATCCAGTCCTTGGATCAGAAATTATTTTTATTGAACCACAAAGCCGTCCGTGTTGAAACCATCTTGCCATCAAGCTGTTGTAATGTCTGCGCTTTTCTGTGCGCTCCGCCTGCGTGCAGACATGGCGTTGCGCCGACCGTAATCAGGCCGCATTCTTGAGTCGCCCGTTTTACATCATCCTGCTGGCTCAGTTTCTGTCCGCCCTGGCCGATAATGCCCTGCTGTTCGCGGCCATCGGTCTGCTGGTTTTCTTCTCGGCGCCCGAATGGTATTCGCCATTGCTGCAGACGGTTTTCGTCATTGCCTATATCGTGCTGGCCCCACTGGTGGGGCCATTTGCCGACGCGCTCCCCAAGGGCCGCGTCATGCTCATCGCCAATACGCTCAAATTCGCCGGTTGCCTGACCATGCTGGCCGGGCTGCACCCGCTGCCGGCCTACGCCATCGTCGGCATCGGCGCCGCCATGTACTCGCCAGCCAAATACGGCATCCTGACCGAGCTGTTGCCCAGCGAGAAACTCGTCATTGCCAACAGCTGGATGGAAGGCACCACGGTCGCAGCCATCGTGCTTGGCGCCATCATTGGCGGCGCGCTCATCAATCCGCATTTCGCCGAGCGCATCCTGGCCATGGCAGGGCTTTCCGCCCTCGTCATCGCGCCCAAATTCGCCATCTTCGCCATCACCGCGCTTTATTTCGGTGCCGCGCTTGTCAACCTGTTCATCCCGCGCCTGCCGATCGATCACACCCTGCTCAACCGTTCGCCGCTGTATATCCTGCATGATTTCTGGCACAGTTTCCTGCTGCTGTGGCGCGACCCGCTAGGCCAGGTGTCGCTCGCTGTCACCACCCTGTTCTGGGGGGTCGGCGCCACGTTGCGCCTGCTCATCATCGAGTGGGCCGCACTCAACCTGAAATACAGCCTCGACCAGGCCACCCAGCTTACCGCCGCCTCCGCACTCGGCATTGCCATCGGAGCGGTACTGGCCGGAAAATTCGTCCGTCTGCAACGCGCCATCGGCGTACTGCCGGCAGGCATCCTGCTCGGGTTCGTGCCCATTGCCCTGATCTGGGTGGAAAGCCTGATCCCCGCCGTGCTCCTGCTTACCCTGGCGGGCATGCTGGCGGGCTATTTCGTGGTGCCGATGAATGCCCTGCTGCAACACCGCGGGCACCTGCTGATGGGCGCCGGTCACTCCATCGCCCAACAGAACTTCAACGAGAACATCAGCATTCTGTTGCTGACCGGCGCCTACGCGCTGATGGTGCGCGCCAACTGGCACATCCACACCATCGTCCTGGTATTCGGCCTGTTTATCAGCGTAGTGATGACGACGATCTGGCTACGTCATCGCCACGACGTCGTCCACTAACGTTCAGGCGACCGGGCCTGTCCGGCACGCTCGGACGTCTGCGATTTCACCACGCTCATGGCGCCTGCGATCAGCGAGCTGATGTCCGCCATGTTGGACGGCACGATCAAGGTGTTGCCGGTTCTGGCCAGACCGGCGAAGGCTTCGACGTATTTTTCTGCCACCTTGAGATTCACGGCCTGGATGCCGCCCGGTTTTTCGATTGCCATGGCCACGCGTGCAATGGCTTCGGCGTTGGCGACCGCGATCGCCTTGATCGCTTCGGCTTCGCCCTGGGCAACGTTGATCGCCGCCTGCATCTCGCCCTCCGACTGCTGGATCGCCGCGTTGCGCTCGCCGGTGGCGATATTGATCTGTTCCTGCATGCGGCCTTCGGATGAGGCGATCAACGCACGCTTTTCGCGCTCGGCGGTGATCTGCCGCTGCATGGCCTGAAGGATGTCTTTTGGCGGCGTCAAATCCTTGATCTCATAGCGCAATACCTTGACGCCCCAGTTGGTCGACGCCTCGTTCAATGCCATCACCACGCCACGGTTGATCTCCTCGCGTTCCTCGAAGGTGCGGTCCATCTCCATACGGCCGATCAGCGAGCGCAGGGTGGTCTGCGCCAGTTGCGAGATGGCCGCGATATAGTCGCTCGCCCCGTAGGACGCCATCTTCGCGTCGGTCACCTGGAAGTACAGAATGCCATCGACCGCAAGCTGGGTGTTATCGCGCGTGATGCAGACCTGACTCGGTACGTCGAGCGGAATTTCCTTCAGCGAATGTTTGTAGGCGACCGTATCGATGAACGGAATCACCAGATTGAGACCCGGCACCAGTACTGCATGGAATTTGCCGAGGCGCTCGACCACCCAGGCGTTCTGCTGCGGCACCACGCGCACGCCCTTGGCGACGACGATGGCAATGACGGCCACGATGACCAGCGCGACAACATCCATATATTGCTCTCCCGATTAATTGCCCAGAACCAGCGTATTGCCCCTGATTGCGCGAATGACCAGCGGGCGCATGCTGTCCACGCCGGCCGATTCGGCTTCGGCATCCCACAGCGCACCCCGATATTTGACCTGGCCGCGATCACCCTGCCAGGACTCCAGCTGAACCGTCTGACCGATGTCCATCTCCTGCACATTGAATTCCGGACGGTCGGTGCCGCGCTTCCAGCGACGCAGCACCAGGGTGCCCGCTACGCCGATCACCGCCGCCGTCAGCAATTGCGCCACCATCCCGGCGCCCAGCCAGGCGACCAGGCCGGCCGCCGCAGCCGCCGTCCCATAAACCAGCAGATAGAACGTGCCGCTGACGAGTTCCACGCCCACCAGTACCGCCGCCAGGATCCACCATATCGCGTACATCGGCATCTCGTCTCCTTCACCTGTATCCGCCGGGCACGATCACGGGCCGGTCCGGCAATTCGTCCGGATTGTTCCTCCCGGGCGGGAAGTGCTCAGCCAGCAGGCTGCCGATCTGCCGGATGCCGTCGAGTGCGCCGCGTTCGAACTCGCCCTGCCTGAACGCCGCCTCCATTGCATGAGCCACCGCTTCCCACGCCGCCGGGTCCACCCGCGCGGCGATACCCCGGTCGGCAATGATTTCGATGTCGCGGTCGGCCAATAGCAGATATACCAATACACCGCTATTGTGTTCGGTGTCCCACACGCGCAGGAAAGAGAACGCCTCGAGCGCGCGTTTGCGCCCCGTCATGCCCCGCCAGACCCAGGAAGCGAGCAGACTGTTTTCGATGGCAAAGCGGATCTCGCCGCCATGACGGGTTTCGGATTCGCGGATCGCGATCTCGATGACATCGAGCGTGCTGCGCGGGAATGCGCGTCGCAATGCCCACGGCGGCATGAAGAAATGCCTGAGCCAGCGCCTGAAATTCACCATGAGCCCGAGGCGCCTCCCCCACCGAAACCGCCGCCCCCTCCGCCCCAGGAACCCCCGCTGCCGCCGCCCCATCCCCCTCCACCGCTCGACCAGCCGCCGCCGTGGCGAAACCCCGAGGCCACGCCGGCAAACACGAACACCGCGACGAACAGCAACAAGGGCGTGAATCCCAGCAGCAGCGCACCGGCCACGCCGCTGCCCAGTGCAGCGATACCGCCTGCCGCCGGGCGGCCGATCAGGGCCGAGAGCAGCCAGCCGACGACCAGCCCGCCGACGATCAGCATGACGAATGCGCCATCCCCTTCATCCCCGGACGGGGCGGATGCGCTGGGCGGCGGCAAGGGTTCACCCTCGATCAGCCGCATCACCTGCTCCACCCCCGCCTCGATGCCGCCATTGAAATCACCTGCCTTGAAATAAGGCGTGATGGTTTCCGCGATCACACGCTTGGCGATCGCATCGGGGATCGCGCCTTCGAGCCCGTAGCCGACTTCCAGCCGTAACGTGCGGTCCTCCTTGGCGACGATCAGGATCACGCCATCGTCGATTTTCCTGCGGCCGATCTTCCATTGATCCGCCACGCGGATACCGAACTGGGCAATGTCTTCCGGCTGTGTCGTGGGCACGATCAGTACCGCGACCTGACTGCCCTTCCGTGCCTCGAACGCGGCCAGTTTATTTTCAAGCGTGGCGACTTGCCCGCTACTCAAGGTAGCGGTCAGGTCGGTGACATGACGCGTCAGCGCAGGCACCGCCAGCTGCGCCCAGGCGCACAGCCCCCACCCCGCCAGCAGCAGGCCGAACGCCCAGCGCGCCCGGAGCAGTCGGGTCATGCGCGGATCAGTTGCCGCCCGCAGGCGCCGCCGCAGGGGTGCCGAAATCAACCTTTGGCGGCACCGCGAGGGCCTTTTCGTTTTCCACCGTGAAGGTCGGCTTGGGTTTGTAGCCCAGCGCCATCGCGGTCAGGTTGGAAGGAAAGGAGCGCACCGTGACGTTGTACGCCTTCACCGCGGCGATATAGCGGTTGCGCGCGACCGTGATGCGGTTCTCGGTGCCTTCGAGCTGCGCCTGCAGATCGCGGAACAGGCCATCGGCCTTGAGCTGCGGATAGTTCTCGGCAACGAGCAGCAAGCGCGAGAGCGCGCCGGTCAGCTCGCCCTGCGCCGCGATGAACTTCTGGAACGCGGCTTCGTCGTTGACCAGGTCGGGCGTCGCCTGGATCGACCCGACGCGGGCGCGGGCCTCGGTGACGCTGATGAACACATCCTTCTCGTGTGCCGCGTAGCCTTTCACCACGTTGACCAGGTTCGGCACCAGATCGGCACGGCGCTGGTACTGGTTCAACACCTCGGCCCAGGTGGCTTTGATTTCTTCATCGGAGCTTTGCAGGGTGTTGTAGCCGCAACCGGACAAGACCAGCGCCAGGCATCCTGCCAGCATCCATTTGAACGCATTGAGCCATTTGAACATTGTCGTCTCCCTGATTGATGGTTGTTTCAAAGGTGCAGTCTACGCCACGCCCCATATGGCAAACAGGGGGTCGGATTCTGTCAGCTTGTCGGCATAGCGGTCGTCCCTGGGGCGCTTGAATCCGCGCTCGACATAGGTTTCCACTTTCTTGAAGCCGGCCTGCTTGATCAGCGTGCCGACCCAGGCCATGCGCTCCATCGGGTGCAGCTGTGTCCACATCCTGATCACCTTCGGCGGGAAATACCGGTGCGACAGGATGACCACGAACATGCCGCCCGGTTTCAGTATTCTTCTGGCTTCGGCGACGATGCGGCGCGGCTGCGTAAGATACTCGAACGATACCGTGCATACCACGGCATCGAAGCTGGCATCGGGAAATGGAAGCAGGGGATCGGTATTGAGGTCGTGCAGGATGCGCTCGGCAAGCTGCGGATTGTCGGCCAGTTCCTCGGCATTCAGCCCCAGGCCGACTGCCGACTGTACCGTATCCGGAAGGTACGAGCGCCAGCCGGCCATCAGGTCAAGCACCCGCGCGTGCTCCGGCAGCACGGTCCGGTACAGCGCCCGGATACGGTTCGCGCACACGGCATCGACGTGGGCAAGCTTGCGGGCAACCGAGTAGAACTCGGTATCGGGACGCTCGTCCTCCCGCACAAATGCGTCCTCCCCTTCAAAATCGGTCGGCATCTGCTTCTGCGTTTCCATGCCGCTCCATTCAAGCAATTGCTCCACTTTTCCGATCGGCTCGGACGAGACATCGCTGTGGCCGCTGTCGATACTGAAGATGCGGTCCTGCAGCGGATGGCTGAAGTTGGCGATGAAGCTGGTTTCATTCAGTTTCACCACACGAAACATCGGTCCCGGCGCATGGTCGGCGTGAAGCAATTGCGACGGATAGAAACGACCCAGCTTGAGCGGCGCGATGTCGCTGCGGAAGACATCGTTCGGAACCTCATGCTCGATCTTCGGGCCGACATCCATCTGGGCGTCGACCGGCGGCGTGTCTCCCGGCGTCCATACCACCATCTGATGGCGGCCCAGATCGGAAAAATAATTGACGCGAAAACGCAGCGCAGAATGCAGAAGGTTCATTGTGGGTGAGTAGTTAGTGGTGAGTGGTGAGTGGTGAGCGGTGAGTGGTGAGCGGTGAGTGGTTAAGCTGCGACGAGGGCCTGCATCGTGCGTCGGGCCAGACACAAGTCTTCCCACGCACGCGCCTTGTCGGGCAGGTTGCGCAGCAGGTAGGCCGGATGATAGGTCACCACCAGCGGCACATCGCGGAACTGGTGAACCCGCCCGCGCAGGCGACTGATCGATTCGTCCGTGTCGAGCAGGCTCTGCGCAGCAAAGCGTCCCAGCGTCAGGATCAGCCGGGGCCGGACAAGTTCGATCTGCGCGAGCAGATAGGGCCGGCATGCGGCCACCTCGCCCGGCTCGGGGTTGCGGTTGCCCGGGGGACGCGATTTCAGCACATTGGTGATGTAGACGTTGTCGCCGCGCTGGAGGCCGATCGCCGCCAGCATGGCGTCGAGCAGTTTGCCCGCCTGGCCGACAAACGGCTCGCCGCGCATGTCTTCTTCCGCGCCCGGCGCCTCGCCGATGACCAGCCAGTCGGCGTTGCGATCGCCCATCCCGAGCACGCCCTGAGTGCGCGAGGTGTGCAACCCGCAGGCCGAGCAATGGGCCACCGCGTCGGCGAGTTGATCCCAGGAATACGCGGAGACCGGGGGGACAGGCGACGCATGGCCCTGCCTGTCGCGTTGCCGCCAGACGGGACCGATGCCAAGCTCGGCAAAGACCTCGGCGCGGCTCAACACCTCAGTTCCTTTTTCATGATGAGCGCATCCTCGCGGCCCGTGCGCGCCGGATAGTAGCCCCGACGCACCGCCAGATCGACGAAACCGCTGCTGCGATACAGCGCGATGGCAATGGCATTGGACATACGCACTTCAAGAAACAGGCTGTCAGCCCGGTGGTCGCAGGCGCATGCCTGGCTGTGTTCGAGCAGGTCACGGCCGAGACCATGGCGACGCCATATCGGCGCAATGGTGAGATTCAGCAGATGGGCTTCCCCCGCCGCCGTCATCAACGCATAGTAGCCGATGATTTCACCTTCGGCCTCGCGTACCCACATGCTGTAGCCCGCATTCAGCGAGTCAGAGAAATTGCCCAGGCTCCATGGATACTCATAACTTGCCAGCTCGATCCGGTGGATGCGCGGCAAATCCGCCTCGGCCATCGGGCGCAGATGATGGGCGATTTCGAAGACGGCGCTCATGCAGGGCGCCCCGCACGACGTTCGTCCATCGTCAGCGCCACCTTGTCGCGCAGGTAAATCGGCGCGGCAAACGCGGCGTCCAGGCCCTCGCCCCGCATGAACGCACGCGCGGCAAGCGGCGCCATCGCAGCGGCATCGGGCATCAGCGTGTCGTCAATGCGCATCAATTGCGCCGACAGGCGTGGGCGCAACACGTCGCCCAGCGCGGCGAACCCATTGCCCGCGCCGACCCAGTCACCCGTTCCGGGAATGGCGACCGACTCGGGTAACGCAAGTTGCGGGGGCGTCAGGGCGTGCCATCCCGTATCGTCACGTTCGTACGCGGCCCAGTAGACCTCGGCCATGCGCGCGTCGAGCACGGTCAGCACCCTGTCCGCGCCCGCTTGCTCCGCGATGGATTCCAGCGTGGAGACGCCGACCACCGGCAGATCGGCACCGAACGCCAGGCCCTGCGTAACCGCACAGGCAATGCGCAGGCCGGTAAACGAGCCAGGCCCCAGCCCGTAGCCGATCCCGTCGAATTGATGCAGGCTGATGGCCGCCTCGCGCAGCAGTTCATCCACCATCGGCAGCAACAGACTGCTGTGCCGCTGTTCTGCCAGCACCCGCTTCGCCTGGATGCGGCCATCCAGCCACAACGCAGCCGAACACCATTCGGTGGAAGTATCGAGAACGAGCAGTTTCATCCGTGCGATTTTACCGGTTGCCACAGACATTCATCCGTTTCAGGGTGCGTCCTGCCCAGCGGGTTGCACGGGGATCAGGATCTCGAACCGCACCCGCGACCACGGGTCACGCACATCGGACAAACGGATAATGCGCGCATCCAGCGCCTGTCCCCGGTCGAGCAGGCGCGCCACGTCGGAATTCTCGCGGCGCGGCACGTAGCCGATCACGTGGCCCCGCCATTCCACCCGCACCGCTTTGGCATCATGGATATTGTCCGGCTCGCGTATCAGCGCCAGCGCATCGCCTGTCTGCATCCGCGACCACACCTGCTTGCCCGCATGGTATTGGAATCCGGCGAGCGGAGAATCCTGCAGCAGGATATGCGCGGTCACCTGGGCACAGAGCGGCTGCGCCCAGGCCCAGACCAGCAGAAGCCAGCAGGCGGGCGCGAAATGGCCCGGACGGATCGTACGGGTGCCCTGGCTGTGGGGGAGTGCGTGCATCTTGCCTTTTTCGTGGCCCGAACCGGAAGCCGAATATTCTACTGAGAAATCCGCCGCCAAATCCGCACTGCCGGACGGGATTCCGGCCTGGTTTCATGACTGACAAGCCGGCTTCGGCTTGATGTAGGATGACTACCTTTCCATCCCTGATATCGTCAACGATTCCGTATATGCCGAGAAAAGCCGCGACCAAGACCAAGCTGTTCGTACTGGATACCAATGTGCTGATGCACGACCCCACCAGTCTGTTCCGCTTCGAAGAACACGATATCTATGTGCCGATCGCCACCCTGGAAGAACTCGACCAGCACAAAAAAGGCATGAACGAGGTTTCGCGCAACGCCCGCCAGGCCAGCCGCTTCCTCGACGAAATCGTCAGCAAGCTCGACAGCATCGAGGAAGGCGTGCCGCTCGCGCCGCACAGCCACAGCGCCGCCACCGGCCGCCTGTTCCTGCAGACCCAGGCGATCAGCGGCGACATTCCGTTGAGCCTGCCGACCAGCAAGGTCGACAACCAGATTCTCGGCGTGGTGCTGTTCCTGTCGCGCCACTACCCCAAGCGTCAGGTCATCCTGGTGTCGAAAGACATCAACATGCGCATCAAGGCCCGCGCGCTGGGGCTGCCCGCCGAGGACTACTTCAACGACAAGGTGCTGGAAGACACCGATCTGCTGTACGCCGGGCTGCGCGAACTGCCGGCCGATTTCTGGGACAGCCACGGCAAGGGCATGGAGTCGTGGCAGGCCAACGGCAACACCTACTATCGCATCAAGGGGCCGCTGGTTGCGAGCTTGCTGCCAAACGAATTCGTCTTCCAGGAAGGCCCCAACCCGCTCTACGCGAAAGTGCTGAAAGTCGAGGGCAAGCAGGCGGAGATGGTCACGGTGCGCGACTTTAGCCACCACAAGAACAATGTGTGGGGCATCACCGCACGCAACCGCGAACAGAATTTCGCGCTCAACGTGCTGATGGACCCCGAGATCGACTTCGTCACCCTGCTCGGCCAGGCCGGCACCGGCAAGACCCTGCTCACGCTGGCCGCCGGCCTGGCACAGGTGCTCGACCAGAAGATCTATTCCGAAATCATCATGACCCGCGTCACCGTCCCGGTCGGCGAGGATATCGGTTTTCTGCCCGGCACCGAAGAGGAAAAGATGACCCCGTGGATGGGGGCGCTGGAAGACAACCTGGATGTGCTGAACAAGAGCGACGACGATGCCGGCGAATGGGGACGCGCCGCCACGCAGGACCTGATCCGTTCCCGCATCAAGATCAAGTCGCTGAACTTCATGCGTGGCCGCACCTTCCTCAACAAGTTCCTCATCATCGACGAGGCGCAGAATCTCACGCCCAAGCAGATGAAAACCCTGATCACCCGCGCCGGCCCCGGCACCAAGGTGGTGTGCCTGGGCAATATTTCCCAGATCGATACCCCTTACCTCACCGAAGGCAGCTCCGGCCTCACCTACGTGGTCGACCATTTCAAGGGCTGGCCGCACAACGGCCACGTCACGCTGCAACGGGGCGAACGTTCGCGCCTGGCGGACTATGCTGCAGAAGTGCTGTAGCCGGAACCTCAAAGGAGACACACCATGACTGCTTCCATTTCAGGACGCTGGATGATTCTCGCCACCGGCCTTGCCCTGGCCCTGCCTGTGCATGCATTCAATCTGGGCGACATGCTGAAGGGTGCGATCGGCAACCCTGCCGGCCAGCCGTCTTCCAGCAGTGTCGATGATCTCTCCAACGCCGACATCAACGCCGGATTGAAGGAGGCGCTGACCCGCGGTGCCGACGCCGCCGTCGCCCAGCTTGGCCAGAAAGACGGTTTCTTCGGCAACGCCGCGCTGAAAATTCCTCTGCCGCCCAGCCTACAGAAAGCCGAAAAGGCCATGCACCTGCTCGGCATGGGCAAACAGGCGGACGAACTGGTGCTGTCGATGAACCGCGCGGCGGAAGCCGCGGTGCCGGAGGCCAGGACCCTTTTTGTGGGGGCCGTGAAGGAGATGACGCTGGAGGATGCCAAGGGCATCCTGACGGGCGGCCAGACCTCGGCCACCGACTTCTTCCGCAGGAAGACGGAGGCCAAGCTCACTGAGCGCTTCGAACCCATCGTCAAGGCGAATACCGACAAGGTCGGCCTGGCCCAGCAGTACAACCAGTACGCCGGCATGGCCGCACAATTCAGCCTGATTGACAAGAAACAGGCCAATATCGAGCAGTATGTCACGCAGCAGGCGCTCGACCGGCTCTATACCCTGATCGGGGAAAAAGAGTCCGCCATCCGCGCCAATCCGTTGCAGGCGGGCAGCGACTTGTTGAAAAAGGTCTTTGGCGCCGTCAGCGGCAAGTGACGCATCCGTGCCGCAATTTGTTACCGTGACAGCCCACCCCGCTCCCTGCGTGCATGCCATGACGATCAGAACGCAAGCCTGCTGCCTGCTTGTCGGCCTGCTGTTCGGCCTGCCCGCCCAGGCATGGGAAATCGGCGAATTCAGGAACGGCATGAGTCGCAGCGATGTCGAACAGGCCCTCAAGACCTGGAATTTCGACAAGACCCTGCCGGTCGGCAACGACGGCCTGCTTGCCTACGATCTGTCCGGCAACCCGACCGGCCGCCGTTTCCTGTTCACCTTCTGCCAGGACAAGCTGGTGGCGTTCGACCAGGAAATCGCGCCGGACTTCCGTCACTTCGTCACGATCGCGTCGAACTACTCCAACCTCTACGGCAACCCGCTCAAGGTCATTCCCTACACCAGCGTCATCGCCAGCGGAGAGGAAAACCTGCTGGCGATGTTCTGGCGCAAAGGGTCGGATTTTCTCGGACTCAAATACGTGCTGTACGCCAACAGCGAACAACTCTCCATGACCGTCCAGGTCGGCAACAACTGCTGGCAGGCGCCTCGTTGAATCATTGCGGCCCGGGCGACCGGGGCGATTCCGTCAGCAAACCCTGACGCGCAAACAGCCACACCAGCCGGTGTGTCATTGCCTGGACGGTTTCCAGCGTCTGCTCATATCCCGCATCGGCCAACACGTCCCGAAAAACGACCGCGAGTTCGTGCAGCGTGCGGTTGCCATCCAGCAGACCCAGCAGAATACGGCCGGGCTCATCGAGTTCCAACGCCACATGACGTACGCCGCTCGCCGCCCAGCCGGATGAGCTTGCCTGCAATCTCGCCAGGGCGTGTGCGCGGGGCCGGTCGGCCGGCTCGGTCACGGACGGCATTGTATCCACGCTGGGCGTCACGCCATGCGCCATAACCAAGGGGAACAAGGCATCCCGAAAAGCCGCCTCGTCAAAGTCCCCGGCGCCATAGTCGGTCATCGCGTGTTGGGTGGACGCCAGCAATTCCGGATAGGCCAGTGCGGCGGGATAGGCGGCCGACAGGATCATTGCCGCCGCCTTCATTGCAGGATGGGCGACCAGGTACGCGCCACCTGCCGGATTGACGAAAGCCTGTTCGCTCGCCGTCTCGAGATCGATTTCATCATCGCTGCGCAGATCCGCGTGGAACGCCAGTCCAGCCAGCGCGGCAGCCTGCGGCGGCCGGGCGCACGGCGCATCGGCGCGCGCGATCAATGCGCGGCGGAAGCGGATGGCATGGGCCTCATCGAGTGCTGCCTCGGCATCCAGCCAGCGGCCGGCCATACTTTCGGGAATCAGGCCCCAGGCATCCTCGAGCTCGACCACCGCATGGCGCGGCCCGGCTTCGCCGACGTAGCGCAAGCCATGGTCATCAAGCCGCGCGGAAAATTCGGAAAACCGGGTCGGCGTATTGAATTCGGTGAGATATTCATGGAACAGATACGATGGCGCGGCTGATTTCAGATAGGCAATTTCCTTCAGCAGAACTGGATCAGTCCATTCGAGCTCCAGTTCGGCCAGAACACGCCGGGCTTCTGCAACACGCGCGGGTGCGGGCATATCGGCCGCTGTACGTTCGATTAGCGCCGTGCGCAGGGGCCGCAGCCGAGCCCAGCCCGCCGTGACATTGAAACTGACATAGGCCACACCGTACGGTGTCAGATGACGTCGGCACACGTCGAGCAATGCGCGCTGAATCGCCGGCGGCACCCAGGAAAACACGCCATGCGCGATGATGTAATCGAATTCGCCCAGATCGGCAGGCAGCGCGGCAAGGTCGCCATGTACGATGCGGATATTGGACAGTCCCAGATGACGAATGAAATCGGCCCCCGCCTCCGCCTGCACGCGCGACAATTCCACGCCCACGCAGTCGGACCCAGGCCAACGCCACGCCAGGGGAATCAGGTTGCCGCCGGACGCGCATCCGAGTTCGAGGATGCGCGCCTGCGTCGGGTCGGGTGCGTCGAAGCCATGCAACGTCGCAACCGCAGCCAGGAAATCAGGCTGGGTTTCAGGCAGGGGCAGGCTGTCGTAGGGCAGTTCGTCGTAGCTGGCGAGCGTATCCATGGCGACGATTGTCCCAGCCCGGCCGAAGCCGCTCAAGTCCGATCAATGCCCGCGCGAACCGGGTTTAGCCGAGAACAGGGCGGCCTGCGGACGCGGTTTGCGCGGCTGCGACTGATTATCCGGTGCGGCCCGGTTGGGCGCTGGCCGGGTGGCGGGTTTTGCGCTGCCCGTTGCCGGCGCGCCGGGTGATGCACGGCCCGACGCGCCGCGATTACCCGGTTGCGCCTGCCTGGCGCCCCGACCCGGACGCTGCCCGGCGTTCTGCGCCTGGCGCTGGCCACCGCGCCCTTGCGGCGGGCGTGGGGGACGTTCGTCTGACATCAATTCGGATTTCGGCGGCGGCGTGAAACCCTCGACCTCGACACGCACGATCGAACGCTTGATCAGCTTCTCGATATCGCGCAGGTAGCCGATCTCCTCGTCGTCCACCAGCGACAATGCCGAGCCGGTGGTACCGGCGCGGCCCGTGCGACCAATGCGGTGCACATAGTCTTCCGGCACGTTGGGCAGCTCGAAATTCACCACCTGCGGCAGTTGATCGATGTCGATGCCGCGTGCTGCGATGTCGGTGGCCACCAGCACGCGTACGCTGCCGTCCTTGAAGCTTGCCAGTGCCTTGGTACGCGCCGACTGGCTCTTGTTGCCGTGGATCGCAGCGGCGGTGATCCCGTCCTTGATCAGCTTCTCGGCCAGCTTGTTGGCGCCGTGCTTGGTGCGGGTGAACACCAGTACCTGCTGCCAGTCGTGGCGCTTGATCAGATGCGCCAGCAAGTCCCGCTTGTGCGCCTGCGGCACCCGGTGCATCGACTGCTCGATGATCTCGACCGTGGTGTTGCGGCGCGCGACTTCGACGCTCTTCGGGTTGTGCAACAGCCCGTTGGCCAGCGTCCGGATCTCGTCGGAGAAGGTCGCCGAGAACAGCAGGTTCTGGCGCTGCTTCGGCAGCACGGCAAGCACTTTCTTGATGTCGCGGATGAAGCCCATGTCGAGCATGCGGTCGGCTTCGTCGAGCACCAGGATTTCGACGCCGGAGAGGTCCACCGTCTTCTGCCCCAGGTGGTCGAGCAGGCGCCCCGGCGTCGCCACCAGGATGTCGACGCGCGACTTCAGCGCCTTGAACTGCGGGTTGATGTTGACGCCGCCGAACATCACCATCGAGGTGAGCGACAGGTATTTGCCGTAGGTCTTGACCGATTCCTCGACCTGCGCCGCGAGTTCGCGCGTCGGCACCAGGATCAGGCAGCGCGGGCGGCCCGGCTTCAGGGCCTGCGCGGCGCGCGTCGACAGATGATGCAGGATCGGCAGGGTGAAGCCGGCGGTTTTCCCCGTTCCCGTTTGTGCCGCGGCGAGCAGGTCGCCGCCGGCCAGCACCTGCGGAATCGCCTGCGCCTGGATCGGGGTGGGCGTGGTGTAGCCGGCGTCATGAATCGCACGCAAAATGGGTTCGGCCAGGCCGAGCTCGACAAAAGCCGGGCTGGCTGCGGATGTTTCAGTAGTCATGGTGGTTTCCTGCGACGGCCTGTTGCGCTTGTGGCAACACCAATCGAGGCAGACGGGCAGTGATCGCGAGATCAATGGAAAACCCGCATCGATTGGTGGAAGCGGGCGGCCTGGCTTGGCAGCCAGACGGGAAATGTTCGGGTGGTGGGCAGTACAGGGTTTGAACCTGTGACCCCCGCCGTGTGAAGGCGATGCTCTACCGCTGAGCTAACTGCCCCGAAGCGGCGCGAATTAAACCACATCCCGGCGGGAAAGGTCAATTTTGCGGAGGGCGATCCGGTAAAATAACGCGTTTTTTCCGCCCGGCCTTGCCATGATCCGTACCCGTTTCGCCCCCTCCCCCACCGGTTACCTGCATATCGGCGGCGCGCGCACCGCGCTGTTTTCCTGGGCGTTCGCGCGCCATCACGGCGGCCAGTTCATCCTGCGCATCGAGGACACCGACATCGAGCGCTCCACCCCCGAGGCGGTGCAGGCGATTCTCGACGGCATGGCCTGGCTGGATCTTGCCCACGACGAAGGCCCGTTCTACCAGCTGGAGCGGATGTATCGCTACAAGGAAGTGATCGCGCAAATGCTGGAAAAAGGCCAGGCCTATCACTGCTATTGCAGCACCGAGGAACTCGACGCCATGCGCGAGGCGCAGCGCGCGCGCGGCGAAAAGCCGCGCTACGACGGCCGCTGGCGCCCCGAGCCCGGCAAGGAACTGCCGGTGCCGCCATCCGGCGTGCAGCCGGTGGTGCGCTTCAGGAACCCGCTTGATGGCACGGTGGCGTGGAAGGACCTGGTCAAGGGCAGCATCGAATTCGCCAACGCCGAACTCGACGACCTCATCATCGCGCGCGCCGACGGTACCCCGACCTACAACTTCTGCGTGGTGGTCGACGACTGGGACATGCGGATCAGCCACGTCATCCGCGGCGACGACCACGTCAACAACACGCCGCGCCAGATCAACATCCTCAGGGCGCTCGGCGCGACGGTGCCGCAATACGCCCACCTGTCGATGATCCTCGGCGACGACGGCACCAAGCTGTCGAAGCGCCACGGTGCGGTGTCGGTGATGCAATATTTCGAGGAAGGCTATCTGCCGGAGGCGGTGATCAACTACCTCGCGCGGCTCGGCTGGTCGCACGGCGACGCCGAGATTTTCAGCCGCGAACAGTTCGTGCAATGGTTCGACCTCGACCGCATCACGCCGTCGGCCGCGCAGTTCAACACCGAGAAGCTGCGCTGGCTCAACCAGCAGTACATCAAGGCAGCCGACGACGCGCGGCTGGCCGAGCTGATGCGCCCTTTCCTGCTGCGCAACGGCGCCGATCCGGACGAAGGCCCCGCCCTTGCCGCGGTGTGCGCGCTGGTCAAAGAACGCGCCGCGACGATCGTGGAACTGGCCGACGCCGCCACGCTGTTCTATCGCACCCTGCATCCCACGCCCGAACTGCTGGCGCAGCACGTCACCCCCGAGGTGCTGCCCGCTTTGAACGAACTCGCCGCCCGCCTCGAAGCGTTGAACTGGGAACGCAGCGCGATCAGCGCCGCATTCAAGGAAACGCTCGCCGCGCACGGCCTCAAGATGCCCAGGCTGGCGATGCCGGTACGCGTGCTCGTTACCGGCGAACCGCAGACGCCGGCGATCGACGCCACGCTCGAACTGATCGGCAAGGACAAGGTGGTCGCGCGCCTGAAAGCAGGGCTGCAAGCCGCACAAGCCAGTCGATCAAAGACTTAAAACTAAGGCACGTCAATCAGCGTAGTGCCCGACGAACTCAGCAAGTCGGGGGGGAAGCAGCTAATTTAGGCAGCATCATTAAAAACACGCCCCCTCCTATTCAGGTGGGGGGGTTAGTCTGTGTGATCCCCCGACACACGTCGGGGGATTGGTGTAAGGAGTCTGACGATGACCTACTTTCACAGGCGCAGTGCCTACTATCATTGGCGCGGGAGCGTTTCACCGTCCTGTTCGGGATGGGAAGGGGTGGTTCCACTCTGCTATGGTCGTCAGACAAAGGGGTGGGGGTCAGGGCTGCCTTTAATTAAAGACGGCGGTCCTGGCCCCGCATTCGGATTGTCTGGGGTGCTTCTGATCTTGCGATCTTCAGCCGACTGCTTGATTCGCGCCGACCTCGGTCAGCGCGTCTGGAAGAAGGTGTTGGGTTGATTTCGTATCGTGCTTTCACACGTGTATTGCTTCTCAAAATTATAGGATCAAGCCTCACGGGCAATTAGTACGGGTTAGCTTA